>Ga0172380_10000064_pt1 | contig 232304 bp, 221 predicted proteins | sample Leawe162metaG_FD_119747 | JGI IMG/M metagenome (GOLD analysis project Ga0172380, IMG submission 119747) | Leachate microbial communities from a municipal landfill in Southern Ontario, Canada - Leachate well 162 metaG | ecosystem: Engineered > Solid waste > Landfill > Unclassified | place... | reverse complement strand
TGCCACTGCACTCCTTTATCAAACAGTAGATCATTATAATCATCCAGATCATGTAGCAAATTCTTATTCCACTCGTTCTGCACAAATATTTGAGCAAACACCTTCAATTCCTTATCCTTTTCCAGTTCCTGCATCTGAACTTATTTGCAAACCATCTTCAAATCTCCAATGCGCCCCATCTCTTTATCCCATACTTTTAAATGCAGTACTTAATCAAAGAGCAATACAAGAACAAGCTGATAAAGAATCAGCATCTTACATTCCAAGCAGCCAAGCCCTTGCACCAGAGCACATACAAAGTATTCCATATCCTTTACAACATCATACTTCTAGCCAAGGCTCCACGTATTATCAAATACAAGTTCCTTATATACCTGATGAGCAGCGCAGCACAATTCCTTTAGTTGCTACTTCTGCAAAAGCATTGGTTGCCATGTATATTATTTATAAAGATATTTTACAACCTTATTTTACTGCTCAGAAATTAGGTTCACGTAAAAATCCATTATTTGCAACACTTTGCAAAGCTGCTGGTTGTATCGATCAGGATCTTTATGAAAATTTAAAAAGCCAAGGGTACACGCATTATTATTCGATTCCTTTGAAAAAATATTGCGTGCAAAATCTGCTTACTTTCAGAGAAGATTTAGAATATCTCCCAGATTATACTCACTTAGATTTTCCTTTTATGCTTGCTCCGCACTACGCTCATGATCAAGGAATACAAAACTGGTTTACAAATTATAAACAGCAACATGAAGTAATTAAAAAAGCAAAAGCTTTACACAAACAAGTTATTGTACGCAGAGATGAGTTTTTGCAAATTCTTCAAAAAATAATATCTCCAACTTCTATAATAGATCAAATTTTTGGGCGTTTGAGCCTCGCAACTTTTTCCATACATCCATCTTTGGCACCTGTTTTTGAAAAAGGATTACAAAAATGTTTGCCTTTATGGTTTGATCACCAAGGAACTTTATTCAATATCCAAGTTTTACCACAAAAATCTTTTGAAAAAATATTCAAAAAATTCTTATATTATCTTCCACCTGATGATAAAGAATTGCATAAATTATCACTAGAAGATCTTAATGCCATAGCACAGAATCATGGCATACCTTTTCACGCACAAGGATGCATTATACACAATAATCCTGGAAACATTCATCTTCAAAAGCTTATACGTGCTTTTAAAGATGAAGATTCCTATACGCACATAGCGCAAATCTATGAATCTTATCAGCCTGCGCATCCTTTAGCGCATCTGCTTGATGTTCATATAGTGAATACCAGATTTACCAAGCTTGCACAGATTCCAGCATTCAAAAGCTTGATACAAAGCGAATTGCCCTCTCTACAAACAGCATGCAATTTTACACAACAACAAGAATTATTACTTGCATATGAAGATATACAAAGAATTGAAAATTTATGTGCACAAGCTCAAGCGCAAGATTTTATGTATGAAGATGATAAAGAAGCATATGATGATGAATATGAATATGATGATTCAGATAATGAATTAAAAGATCTCATACATTTACAAAGCAAAGAAACAAAAAAATCAAAATCTACTAAAAAAAATAACAATTCAAAACCGCCAACAGACCCTGAAAAGGATCCTGAAGACCGCAATAAAATCAAAATTCCGGATAAGCTTTTAGAAAAACTAAGAAAAATATATAAAGATTTTCCAGAAACTTTAAAACTTGGAGAAGTAACTGATACAATCACACGAAAAATAGCAAAAGCTTTAGGATTTAAAGAAACTAAAAATTATATATTTAATAGTATGAGAAGATTAGTATTTGAAAAAGGAAATATACAAATATCTTTAGATCGAACATTCCATAATGGAGGATTTTGGAAAGTAATTAATAAAATTACTCAACGAAGACTTTATACTATGAATATAGATCTTACACAACTTATAGGAACATAAATGAAATTCGATAGAACTTTCACTGTAGAAATTGATCATGAAGGCATAAGACTGCCTGATGATGCTCCCGGTTCTGCCATTGGCAAGATTACAATAGGAGATTTTTATGAAAATTTTTACATGCATCCTCAACCATGGGAAATCAAAGATTATGTAAAACAATGGAAACTTGCTTGGAAGCACTTAGAAAATCATGATACAAGTGTATTTGTAGCAAATGTACAACCTAATCCTCTAGTAGAGCTCTATATTCTTTATAAAATAGAAGATACTATTTATATTCAAAATTCCCTTATCACAGGTAAAAGTTATAAAAAAATGATTGGTAAAAATCCTTATACCCCAGAGACCAGTTTTTTATACATTTCAGAACGCGATAATTCTACAACAAAGTTCGGTAAATTTATCCTTAAAACAAGTGAATGGGAAGTGAAAATCATTTCATGAAATTTGATAAAACATTTACTATAAAAATTAATCGTAATTTTAAAAAATTTCCTGATGATGAGCCTGGCTGTGCATATGGAAAAATTACCATAGGCGATTTTTGGGAAAATTTTTATATGTCTCATAGTGTTTGGAAAATAAAAGATTATGTAAAACAATGGAAGCTTGCCTGGAAATATTTAGAAACCCATGATACAAGCATATTTGTAGCAAATGTACAATCTAATCACTTACTAATTACATGGCCTCTCTATAAGATAGAAGATAGTATCTATATAAGAAATAATCTCATTATAGGTGAAAGCTATGAAAAACTTATTGGCAATAATCCTTATACCCCAGAAACAAGCTTCCTTTATATTCTTCCAAGAAAACATTTTTTTTCAAAATTTAGAGGGAAAAAAGTTCCTGTAAGTGAATGGGAAGTCAAAATTATCTCATGAAATTTGATAGCCCATTTACTATAGAAATTGATCATGATGCTAAAAAACAAATTGATTTAGATCCAAGAGGCGCATATGGCAGAATTACTATAGGCGATTTTTGGGAAAATTTTTATATGTCTCCAAGCATCTGGAAAATAGAAGATTATGTAAAACAATGGAATCTTACTTGGAAACATTTAGAAACTCATGATACAAGTGTATTTGTAGCAAATGTACAACTTAATCCCATGGTGATACTCTGGCCTTTATACAAAATAGAAAATAATATCTATATACAAAATGCTTTCATTATAAGTAAAAGTTATAAAAAAATGATTGGTAAAAATCCTTATACTCCAAAGACTAGTTTCTTATATATTCCAAAGCGTGATAATACTCCAACAAAATTCGGGAAACAAATACTTAAGCCTAGTGAATGGGAAGTGAAAATCATCCCATGAAATTTGATAGAACTTTCACTATAGAAATTGATCATTTCTTTGCACGAAAAGCTGCTATTGCTTGCAAAGTCATTACACCTTCTGAATAAAATGCTTCCAATATAGGCGCACTTCTTGGCGTACTTGGACGTGCAAAAAATGCATCTCGAATTCTATCTATAGCAAGATTATCTAAATCTGAGTACTTAGACGGTTTTTCTTCTAAAACAGCACACTGCAATGCTATATTCGCTTCTACAACTCGGATACATAAAGCATCTGGTGGCCTGGATGTTGCTATAGCAGCACGAAATGCAACATGCACATCTTTAGCATCTGTTAATAATTTTTCGAGTAAAACTGTTCGTGGATCTTGCACCGCACTTGCCATTAAATAAGATACATAAAATAATATCCCTATAAAAATTGGTATCTTCATAATCCAATCCTTAAAATATTATTTTATAGCACTTCCTGGCTGCATGCTTTGCGAAGGAGTTAAGATAGAAAACCCATGCTCATCTTGAGCAGTCAGCATCATGCCATGAGACGCAAATCCCATCATTGCACGTGGCGCAAAATTTACCACGAAGGTAGCTTGCTTGCCAATCAAATCTTCTGGTTTAAAATATTTTTTTACCCCAGATAAAATTTGGCGGTTTCCTAAAACTCCAAAATCTACTTGCATGCGCAAAAGTCTTTCAGATTTTTCAACTTCTACACATTCCAAAATAGTACCAATTCGCAATTCTATTGCCGCAAATTGCGCAATATCGATAATATTTGTTTGATTCACTACAGGTTCTGACATTATGATTCCTTTTCAGGCTCAATTTTTGCAAATAAAACAGGAACTTTTTTCACAGAGTACGTATGATTCCAATTCGCGGTTTTACAAAATTCTATAAAATTTTCTGGTTCTGTAACAGCTGGCAAAAACCAATCTTGCATGTTTTTGCTTAATGCATTAAAAATAGATTGCGCTAATCCAGCATGCGTTTTTGACTGTTTTTTATTATGTTGATAATTAAGTTTTATCCCAATACTTTCAAGCAGCACATCCATTTTAGTAGGCATAATAGGTGTCAGCATAATTCCTATTCTATGCAAAGCATGAAGCGATGCGGAAATAGTTTCTTTAAATGCTTCTGGTGAATGCTTTGCTTGCTTCCAGGGCTCTTGCTCATGAAAATATGCATTAATTTCTTTAACAAATTCAAAAGCAGATCCAACAGCGCGATAAAAATATTGCTGATTCATATGCTGTTCATATTGCTCAGCCATTGCTGCTGATTTTTTTTGCAACGCAACTACACGTGGTGACCATTTTTTAGGAGGCTGCACATGCATAAAATTATATTTATCAGTTAACGCTGAAATACGATGCAGTAAGTTCCCAAGCTCATTTGCAAGTTCATTGGTAATAGTATTTTCAATTGCTTGAATATTAAATTCTGAATCTTGTGTGATTGCCATTTTACTGATTAAATAATAGCGAATCTCATCAGCTCCGTAAGTTTCTGCTAAATATTGCGGATCTACAGCATTCCCTAAAGATTTAGACATTTTTTGAGCGCCCACTTTAAGCCATCCATGTACCAGCAATTGGCGTGGCAATGCTAAATCTGAAGCCATTAAAAATGCTGGCCAATAAACCGCATGAAAACGCACAATATCTTTTCCAAGTACTTGTAAATCTGCTGGCCACCAATATGAAAAATTATATTGTTTTTCTGCATCATTACTTCCATAACCAATCGCAGTAATATAATTATTCAAAGCATCAGCCCACACATACGTTACATGTTTACTATCGCCAGGAAAAGGAATCCCCCACGTTACAGTAGTTCGCGAGATACTTAAATCTTTAAGCCCACCTTCTACAAAACGGATAACTTCTTGTAAACGTTCTTTTGGCACAATAAAATTTGGATTTTCTTTATAAAACGCAAGCAATCTATCTTGATATACAGATAATTTGAAAAAATAACATTCTTCACTAACTTGCGTGGTTTGCCTACCACAATCTGGGCATAAAGGAATTGTTTGATTTTGATCTTGATCTTTAGGAGTAACAAAAGATTCATCCGGTAAACAATACCATCCAGTATAAACTGATTTATAAATTTCCCCTTTATCAATCAGCTTTTGAAGCCATGCTTGCACAGCATCCTTATGAGCAGGAGAAGTAGTTCGCATGAAATAATCATATGATAAATTATAACGTGCCCACATATTTTTATATGCATCAATAAAGCTATCTACAAATTCTTGTGGCTGTTTGCCTGCCTTTTGTGCAGCAGTAGCAACTTTTTGTCCATATTCATCAGTACCAGTTAAAAAAAATGCATGTTCACCTTTTAACTGATGATACCGCTTTGCAACATCTGCAAGCAATGTAGAATATAAAGAACCTAAATGAGGCGCTGCTGTAGCATAATAAATAGGTGTAGTAACATAAAATTTATTCTTTACCATACGTTCCTTTGTATATCATGAAGCTCTACAATAAATCCAAATATCAGTGAATTGTTTTGGCGTTAAAATATTTGGAAGATTTCGCAAAGATTTAAATCGAGCTTGACCTGGCAATATATCTGAAATTTGAACTTGCTCGAAATCTAATTCTTCTGCCACATCTTGACGCGTTGGCAATAAACAATATTCCGCGCAATTATGCTCCACAGCTTCTTTACTAAATAAGAAATTAATAAATTCATATGCCCATTCTGGATGTTTGCAATGAGAACTCATCACAATATTATCCATAAATAAAAGACTGCCTTCATCTGGCAAAATCACGCCTATATCTGGATTATCAACCATTTCTTGCACTAAATTTTCACGCTGAGAAACTGCTAATGGATATGTTTTTGATGTTAAATAATATCCTGAAAGAAAATCTGTATACACACCCACCCATTTGCGCTGTTCTATGAAAACATTGATAATTGCTTGTCTATCTTTTTCTTGCAGCGCCACAAATGGCAATCCTAGATAAAGAAGAACAATACTTATTGCATCGCGAGCATCTTCAAGCATAGAAATTTTAGGACATGGCACATCTGATTCATTAAATATAAGATTCCAAGAATTCATAGGTAAACCATCTGGAAAATAAGAATGCGTATAACCTATCGCAAGAAAATCCCAATATAAAGGCAATGAATAATCATTATTCGGATCATAAATAGTATTTAAAAAATCAGGATATAAATCTTTTAAAAACGGTAATTTGTTTTTATCAAGCTTTGCAAGCAAACCAACTTTATTTAAATACTCAACCATAAAGGCAGTTGGAAGCATTATATCGCAATCAGGCTCTTGCGCTAAAGAAAGTTTTGTTAAAAGCTCTTCATTACTTTCATAATAATTAACATAAATTTTAATACCTGTTTGCTGTTCAAATTGCTGCAAAAGCTGCTCATCAATTTTTTCTTGCCAAGTATACAGACATAAAGATTTTTCTGCACGATTATTTAAAAAATATGGTATCACACGCGCCAATCCAAGCAATACAACCATGCATGCTAATAAAAGAATAAAGCGAAAAATATGGCGATATATCATGATTTTTTCTCAAGCCCAGAAATATTAAACCAGGAAATTACAAATACAAGCACACTGCTTATAAATAACATAATAGTTGAAAGAGCATTCACGGTTGGCGATACACCAGCACGAATCATACTAAAAACATACAAAGATAGAGTTTGAGTGGAGGATCCTGCACAAAAAAATGAAACGAGAAAGTCATCAAAAGAGACAATCATCACTAGCAAAGCTGCTGCAAAAAGCGCAGGATACATAAAAGGAATCACAATATAAAAAAATGTATAGGTTTCTGATGCACCTAAATCATATGAAGCTTCAATTAAAAAATCATCCATTTCATCAAAGCGCGCTCTTAAAATAGGAATTGCAAATCCAAGTCCAAGTACTGTATGCCCTATAATTAAAGCCACCAATCCTAAAGGCACCCAAAAAAATGCAAATAAGGAAAGCAATCCAACAGCAAGCACAATATCTGGAATCAAAATGTTAACATAAAACAAAGATAAAACTGGATAAGGAAATTTTTTTGCACCATATAAAAGTATCATCGATAAACACAAACTCAAAATAGATGCACTCAATCCTACAATAAATGATGTTTGAAATGCACGCCAAATTTCCACTAAAGAAAATAGTTCATGATACCAATGCAAAGAAAATCCTTGCCATTGCAAAGGAAATTCACCCTGGTTAAAAGAGTATACAACAAGCACAAAAATAGGAATGTACAAAAATAAAAACGCACATAAAACATATAATGATAAAAGATTTTTTCGAAGCACAGCTGGTATCATGATACAAACCTTTTTGAACGCATAGTTACAGCATTAAAAATAAAGTTCCAAATAAGCACTGCAATCACTAAAACCAAACAGCTTATGCATATAAATGCAGTGCCCTTTCCCCAATCTTTTCCTATAAAGAAATATTCAGAAATAATTGTTCCCACAAAGAAAACTTTATTTCCGCCTAATAAAATTGGAATAATATATTCTCCAAAAGAAGTAACAAGAACAAGAAAAAATCCATTTTTAATTCCTGGCATTGAAAGTGGCATAAGCACGCGTGTAAAGGTAGCAAAAAATGATGCCCCTAAGTCTAAGGATGCTTCTACTAATCTATAATCAATTTTTTCAAGTGCTGTAAAAATCGGCATCACCAAGAAAGGTAAATAAATATGCAACATAACAACACGCACACCAAATAAAGTATCTAAAAAATTAATAGGCTGTTTACTTAAACCTATAAACATAAATGCCTGGCTAAGCATTCCCTGCTTATCAAGTACGAAAAACCAAGCATAAACTTGCACCAAAATATTTACCAGAAAAGGAATTGCTAATAAAAATAAAAGGAAAAATCTAAATCTATCCACTTTAAATGCTAAAAAATATGCGATGGGATATGCTGCAAAAAGTGCAAACAAAGCTGTAGACATAGCAAGCCATAAAGAACGGAAAATAATAGCAAAATGTGGTGCTGTGCAAACGAGACGAAAATTTTCAAGAGTAGGATATGCAAATAATTGCTCTGACGTGTGTTCAAAACATGCCATAAGCCCTACAAATAATAAGGGGATTAAAAAAAATAATACTTGCCAAGAAAGCGCAGGAAGCACTAAAAAGTAATATTTTTCTGATAAAAATAATTTTTTAATAGCACTCATTCTCATCACTCTACTAGTATCACGCTATTATCTTTTTGCCAATATAAAAAGACACTATCATCATAATCAATAATGTCTTTAGGGAAATGCTCTTCATTTTGTTCAAATACTTGAATCAACATACCATTAGCAAGTTGCACATTATATTGAGTAGATCTGCCATGATATACAATAGAAATCACTATACCTTGAAGATGGTTTGAAAAACCTTCAAGCTGGCGCTTACTAATCATAATTTTTTCAGGCCGCAAACTTATAAATATCATATCGCCATGATTCATCTGCAATGCTTCTGAAGATTGTGAAAGTTGAATTAAAGGTAATCCTTGCACCACTAACTGATGTGTGCCATTTTGAATTTGCAAGTGCCCTTTAATAATATTGGTAGATCCTACAAATTTTGCTACAAAGGTGGAACGTGGAAATTCATAAATCTCCTTTGGGGTACCAACCTGTTCAATTTGACCATTAGGATTCATAATTGCCATTTGATCTGCCACTGTCAAAGCTTCTGTTTGATCGTGAGTAACATAAATAAATGTAGTTTTAAGCTCATCTTGCAATTCCATAAGCTCAATTAAAACTTTTTCTCGCAAGCGCAAATCTAAAGCGGCTAATGGCTCATCAAGCAAAAGCACATCTGGCTCATTAATCACCACACGGGCAATTGCCACGCGCTGCTGCTGACCACCAGAAAGCTGCGTTACAGATTTATACATATAAGGTTCAAGTTGAAACTTTTTCAAAGTTTTAATTACTTTTTGCTCAATAATTTTAGGAGATACCCGCTTAAGGCGAAGACTATATGCAACGTTATCAAACACATTCATATGAGGAAATAGTGCATAATTTTGAAATACAGTATGAACACTGCGTTGATTTATAGGAGTATGTGTAATTTCTTTATTTCCAAGATATATATGCCCTTCATCAGGAGTTTCAAAACCAGCGATCATACGCAAAATAGTCGTTTTTCCACATCCGCTAGGCCCGAGCAATGCAAAAAATTTACCGCTAGGAACTTGTAAATTAAGGCCTTGAAAAATCAAATCTGAATCATATGATTTCGTTACATTTTTTAATGTCACACTTCTCATTATTTTTGAATCATCCTTGCAAAAAGAATTGGGGCCACCACATCAGAAAGAGTGCATGGTAAAACCACAGCAATCACCATTAAAATAAAAAACAATCCAAAATGATCATAATAATTTGGCAAACCATGACCAATTGCATAAAAGATAGAAGCCAACGCACTTATAAATGTATGCCAAAAATGTAAAAATAGCGAATTTTCTTCAGTGATAAATTTCACACTTTTAGACATCACTAAACCATTTAAAAGCCCCACACATAAAAAGGGAAGCACATTTGCAAGTTCTGAAGAAAAACAAATATGAAGATCCATTTGCACGCCAAGCAATGAACCTGCGGCATATGGAAGCAAAATATCAGAAAGAGTACAAAATACTAAAGCTGATATTGCGCCTATTACAAGCCCTAAAAATCGGCGGCTTGAATATCGATAAAACGTGATCATGGTGCCTGTAGTAGCAAACAAAATATGAATAAAGTGAAAGCTATGAAACAAAACATCCATACCAGAGCAAGAAGCATCATGAGCGTGCATGTGAAGAGCAGTGGCAAAATGTTGTACTTCTGAAAGCGTACAAGCCACAACCCCATTTTCAAAAAATACATTAATTAAACTTAAAATCATAATTGCCATAGCAACAGACATGGTTGCGATAGGCAGATGATGCATCAACTCTTCTTTAAAGATTCCAACCAAATCTGTTAAAGAATGTGTATGCATTTTTTTAGAAGGTGAAGAACAACAAGCCATAAGATTTCCTTAACAAAATGTTTTCGTAGTTTTCAATATAACAAGAAAAGGAAATTTTCATAATAAAATTTTACTTTAAAATGCATGCCCCAAACTAAGCCAAAATGCACATGGGGATTCGAAATCTTTAAATTGCTTATTCCATTTCCAGGCTATATCAAAACGTAAAGGCCCAATAGGAGTTTGATAACGAACACCAAACCCCGTTCCAGCCAAGATATTATCTGCCGCATCAACCAGCGAATCTTGAATTAAAGCACCTAAATCTTGGAAAAAAACCACATCTAAACTTTTATAGATATTACAACGAAGTTCTAAGTTTCCATTCAAAAATGTCCTCCCACCTTGAGGCGCATATCTCCAAATTCCTTGTGCTGCATCCGGAAGTCCATTGACATCTTCTATAGGCTCTTCTAATAAACCTAAAGGGGGGCAATAATCTTTTGGATAACTTCGAATAGAATGAGGACCTCCTAAATAAAATCGCTCAATTGGATTTATTTGCTGATACAAACGATTAAAAGTATGGCCTATTCGCATGCGCATTCCAAAAACAATTCTTTCATGAAAAGGTACAAAAAAGGAATGCTCACCAGCAACTCTGAAAAATGTTGTTTGAGAAGTCATATCAAACATTGCTTTACAAGAAAGTAACGTAAAAAATCCAGTTCGAGGATTTAAAATATTATTACGCTGATCCACCATAAAAATCGGCTCTAAAAATAAATATGCAATTTTTTGGCCTAATAGGTCTGGATCATAATTAATCGTAGCCGCAAAACCGGGCACTTCATCAGTAATCTGAACCATCTCACATCCAATAGAAGCCCCATAACTATATTTTTCATATTTCTCATCAAAAGAAAACACCATTCCTTGTTGCAGTGCCTTATAAAAAGGAGTAGAGCCCCCTAAAAATACCGGCTGATTGTAGCGGTTATCATACATTTTCACAAAAGAACGAATTGGCCGAGAAAAAAGCCAAGGCATCGTATATTGCATAGAGAAATTACCGTAATACATTGTAAAATCACCATTAACTTCAAATTTATCGCCTCGCTGCAAAGGGTTGCGAAGCAAAAAAGTTCCCCCTGCTTTATAGGTGGTATTGCGAGGTGCAGATCCTGCATATTGAAAACCCATTCTCAAACGAGCTTCATATCGTTCATTTTCTACTAAATTTAAAATTACAGGACGCGTATTATCCTCCGCTATTTCTTCAGAAGGATATATATGCACTGATTCAAAAATATCTAAATCACGAAGCCTGCGAAGCGTTTTTTCAACATCTTCATTATTCCAATAATCACCTTCCTGATATTTAAGCTCCCGCTTAATATAAGGAAATGAGATAGTATTATTCCCTTTTATAATAGTTTTACCAAATTTAATATCAGTTTTAGTAAATACTATTTTCCAAACAAGCTCATAAATATCAGATTCAATCTCATCTACAAAAACCTCAACGCCAACATATGAATGCCCTTTTTCTTTAAAATATTGTATAAGCCAATCTTTTTGAGTTTGTACAATTTCTTGTTTGAAAGGCATACTTTGATGAGCAATTTCTTTTGCATGAGGAAGCTCTAAAGCTAATTCTGGATATAATTCTACTTGCACACTTGCTATTTTGCTGCAAATGGCTTCATCACAAACAAGCACAAGACGATAATTATCTTGAGACAGCTGTATAGATTCTTGTTTAATAATTTTAAAATCCCAATATCCAGCTTGGGTATACATTTTCTGCAAGGCATCAACACATTTTGCAATTTCATCTTTATCAAAATAATGCAATTTAATTACTTTTTTAAAATGTTTTTTAATATCTTCAAGAGGAAATGCTAAGAAATTTTTAAAACTAATATCTTCAAGCGCAACCCGTTTGCCTTCATTGATAATACAAAATATCCGAAAAGGTTCTTCTTTTATATCCACATGCGCAGACCAAAAACCTTTTCTTTGATATGCTTGCACAATCTCATCATGCACAATACTTATCGGAAGATTTGCTGCAGATTTTCCATATAAAGAAACTATATTAAGCAATTGATCTGATGAAAAAAAATGATTTCCAAAAAATACAACATCCCGTTTACGCTGTAATTTCAAAACCACACGAATATCAACTTTTTGATATTTATAATCAACAAAAGGCTCTAGTATCACTTCTGATTCAGAAAACCCCTTGCGATATAATAAATTATGAATTTTCTTTTTTGCTTGCTCCACAGCTTCTGCAGTATAATAATGCGGTAAAATTTTAGACTTTTTAAAAAATGAAAAACATTTTTCTTGTAAAGATTCTTTCTCATAAGACTCAAGCTGCTCTTGCTCAATTTGAATCGAAATGTTTCCTAATGTAAATTGAAAGCCTTTTAAAATAGTAAGCACCACATCAACTGTTTTATCATCTTTATTAAAATAAACAGTATCTTTAACCTGATGTTGAAAATAACCTTTTTGCTCAAGCAAATTATGTATTTCATCTAAAGAATGAGCATGCAATTCTTCTTTAAAAGGAGTTCCGATTTGCAAGAAATAATTGGCTTTATATTGCTCTTTTCCAAGGAAATATCCTTTTATTTTCAAACTTTTAAAAGTAAAAACTGGTTCAATAGCTATTTGAAAACTATATCCTTCAGCCTGAGGAGTAATTTTGATATTTTTGATATAAAAATGATCTTTTTTTGAAAAATATCTCCATGCCGCTTCAAGCATCTCCTGCGTAACGCGATCATTTTGCTCAAAACCTAGAAGATACAATAATTCATGAGAGTCCAAAGATATCTCACTTATAAAATTAATATCTACAGCAAGTAATGAAGATGTTTTAAAAGCAATGAATGCCTTAGAAACATCCTCATATGAATTCACCAAAAAAGTTTTTTGATGAGCATACAAAGAAAAGGTTCCGCCTATACCACAAAATAAAAACCCCAATAGGTATACATATGTTCGCTTATTCAAAAAATGACCCTAAAGAAAAAATACGTGCTATATAAAAGTGTAACAAAGATTGTATAGGCTTCAACCTTTACTCTACAATACGAAAGACTCCCCGAAAGTCCCTATCTTTTAAGAATGGCTCTACTTCGATCCCCTCAAGAATATATTGATCTATATTTTCATAAATAAGATCAAGAAAGTTATCAAGATCCTCTTGTTCCGCACAAATAAAAACTTGCACAGTTTGATGATCAATTGCTTGGGCAACTCCCTCAACTTTTGAATTTTTAATCCCTGGTGGTATCACTTTCTTTAAAAAGTCTTTGGGGTTTTTAGCATGAAACTGTACTTTTATACATTTTTTCATTCAACTCTCCTTATGCTCGAGAAAGAACTCGAACTGCTCCCTTTTTTGCAACATACAATAGCAAAAAGAAAAATTTAAAGTCAAAAGTAATACAAAAAATCGGTAATTTACGCCTATTTTTATCTAGACCAAAATTTCTATTGGGGTAGAATGAGTAGAAAACTTATTTTATTTTTTGGAGTTTTATTAAGGATGTCTAAGGTAAGAACTAGATTTGCACCAGCGCCAACAGGGATCATGCATATTGGAAATATACGCACTGCGCTTTTGAACTATATTTTCACTCAACAATATCAAGGCGCCTGTATATTGCGCATAGAAGATACTGATGAAAAACGCAATATAGATCCTCAAGCAGATCAATTAATTCAGCATTTAACCTGGATGCAACTCAGCTTTCAAGAAGGGCCTCACGTTGGCGGACCTTACGCTCCTTATTTTCAATCACAACGCCAACCTATTTATGAGCAATATTTAAAAACATTACAAGAAAAAAACTTAATATATCGTTGTTTTGCAAGCCCTGAAGAGCTTGAAACAAAGCGTCAACGACAACTTGCTATGAAGCAACCTCCGCGTTATGATCGTGCTTATGCAAATCTTACTCCAGAACAAATTCAGGCCTATCTTGATGCAAAAACTCCTTTTGTATGGCGCTTACGCATAGATAGCAATAAACTTGTCTCTTTTGCAGATCTTGCACGCGGCACTTTAACATTTGATTTGAAAAACTTTTCAGACTTTCCTTTAACGCGCCAAGATGGAAGCTTCACTTTCATTTTTGCAAATTGCATTGATGATATTGAAATGAAAATTTCTCATGTATTTCGCGGCGAAGAACATTTAAGCAACACCGTGCATCAAATAGTTTTATATCAATTATTGCAAGCTCCACTTCCTATATTTTGGCATACTCCAATTTTATTTAATACTAATGGGAAAAAGCTTTCAAAACGTGATCGCGGATTCTCTTTAGAAGATTTAAAAAACCAAGGATTTCTTCCAGAAGCAATTAATAATTATCTTATGCTCATTGGAAATTCATTTGCCCATGAAATTATGTCTTTAGAGGAAATTACAAAAAATTATAATTTCAATAATTTAAGCACTGCTGGACAAGCAAAGTATGATATTGAAAAACTGCTATGGGTAAATCATAAATGGATCAGTAAATATAATGCCAAAAAGCTTCTTGAACTTTGCTTACCATTTTTAGAGCAAGCTTATCCTCAAACTATTAAAAATATAAGCACTGAAAAATTACAATATCTCTTAAGCAAAATTCAAACTGATTTGCATACCCTTGCAGAGATAGTTCCTGCATTGAAATTTTATTTTAAATACGAACAAATTCATGCAACGCTTCTTGCATCTATATTACCAGAAACGCAAGTTGTACTGTTTTTAGAACAAGTAAAACAAGATATACAACAAGCAGTATCAGAAGCTGATTTTGTGCAGAAATGTAAACAAAATAAACCCGCTTTAATTGCATCAAAAGAATATTGGGGCGCCCTGCGCTTTATCCTGACTGGATCACAAATAGGCCTTGCAATACATGATATCGTAGAAGGTTTAGGACTGGAAGTTGCACGCACAAGAATTTTAAATGTTTAAAAAGAATCAATCATTCTATTTGGTAATTTTTTAATATGAGAAATGATGCCAGCTTTTTCAAGTGTAGCCATAACATATAAAAATTCTTCTTCTAAATCTGGAGATACAAAAAATTCAAATACACTTTCTGCTACATCTACGGCTCTATCAAAAGCTACATGTTCATGATAGCGCAAAGTTGCAGTTACCACCCAACATTTAGAACGTTCTACTTCTGCTTGATAATATAATGAATACATGCCAATATATCTTTCATGATACATAATAAAGGATCAAAAAATTTGACTTTTTCTTATTAAAATATCATAAAAGAAAAGTTAGCAACAGCAAAATAACTCAATAATATTTTATTTATAAGGACCCTTCAATGTCTCAGGGAAGTTCACACAAACTTAGTTTAGGTATTGCTACCATGATTGGCCTTAATGCTATGATTGGAGCTGGAATTTTTAGTTTACCTGCAGTGCTTGGTGCTCAAGCTGGACCTGCTGGAATGCTCACCTATCTATTGGCTTTTCTTGGCATTTGGTTCATTGCACAATCTTTTGCGCGCGTAGCATATCTTTTTCCTCAAGAAGGCTCTTCTTATATTTATGCAAAAGCATGGGGCGGCCATAAAATGGGTCTTCTTTCTGCTGGTGCTTATATGTTTGGACTTTTAATTGCTATGGGTTTACTTTGCAAACTTACTGGAAATTATTTATACAGCACTCTTGGATTTAGCAATGAACAAACGCTTGGGCTTATTACGCTTATCAGCGTTGTTGTGCTTAATATGTGTGGTGCAAAACTTTCAAAAATCGGACAATATATTCTACTTATATGCACAATTATTCCTATATTTATTATTACCGCAATGTGTTTGAGTAAAGCCAATTTTGCAAACTTAACTCCTTTTATGCCTTATGGACCATTTAGCGTTCTGCAAGGTATTAAAGTTGCAGTATTTGGATTCTTAGGATTTGAATGTACAACATCATTATTTTCTTCAGTAGAAAATCCAGAAAAAAACGTGCCGCTTTCTTTAAAATATTCTTTACTTATTACAGCACTTATTTATTTCTTGTTCATAGGATCTATACTTCTTGCAATTCCAGGGTCATTATTTAAAATCAATCCTGATTTAACAATGCCACAAGCATTACAAAGTTTATTTCCTGAAAATAGCGCATTTATTATTGGTCTTGTAAATTTTGGGATTATAATTGCACTCATCGGGGTGATCCATTCTATGGTATGGTCTCTTGGTGCATTAATGCTCTCTTATTTAAAATTTATACGTATTAAAAGCCTTCAACAATATATCTCTCGTGGATTAATTACACAAAACACTACTGTTTTTATTTGTGGCTTGATAATTTTTGTAAACTTTATGACAGTACAAAATTTTGATATTTTCTTCAGCTTAACAAATGTCGGTGTTGTATTTGCATATATATGCTCCATAGTTTCTTTATTATTCATTAAAAGTGAATGGTCATCAGGTCGAAATACAAATACCATTATTGCAATAGCATCAGGCTTGATTATTTTTGCACTTGCTGTAGAAAATTTAGTAAAACATATAATAGAATTATTCTGATACTTTAGAACAAATGGAGCGGAGCTTGATGGCATAGCTCGGCTGAAAGGATGAGGTACATGACTAAGCAAAAACAATTTACACAAAGAGTAATAGCAGCTTTACTGCTCTGCTCTACATCTGGTATTTTTGCTACATTAACCACACTGATGGATTATGATCCAGCACCTGTGTATAGTGCATCAAACTCTACCATGCCGCCGGATTCTCATTTCTTTGCTCTTATTGAAGATGATATCAAAGGGATTCGAGCTGATACTCATCGTCGTGCTGTAGGCCTTACCTTCTCTCCTTTTGTACAGCGCGCAGTGAAAGCAAAAGATTCTGCTAACAATTTATTTGGCATAGTTCCTCCAACTTCTGGATTTAATAGTCCCTATCATAATGATATGGGAAACTTTAGAGGCTCTATGCTTTTGCTTGGGCTTTTTATAGGAAATGATCCACAGGGCAACAATATTTGGACTGGCAACGTGGTTGCTTCATCCACCGCAAACTTAAAAGCTAACCTTCTTGGCACAGCTTGGCCTACAGATGTTAATGCAGCATTTACAGCTTTACGAACTGTCAGCATTAATAATGCTACTACAGATAGTATTTTTAGTTCCGCTGTCATCGAAGAAGATAATCAATATTTTGGTGCAATTACATGGCCTGCTGTTTATCAAAAAATGGGTCTACGCTTTGAATTCAACTTTGATGTAATGAAAGATATAGGTCTTTTCTTGCAAGGCGGCGTAGCTGATTTACAATATACTACTTCTGGATTTTCAGGATTATCCACTTTAGCTGATGGAACTTTACCTTTCCCAACTCCTCCTCTTTATCTTAATGCTGTATTTAATCAAGTAATTGAATCAACACTTGCAACCCCACCTCCTTTACTTGCAAATGGACTTTTAGTGCAAGAATGGATTGATGATAACTTTACAGATCTTTTAACTTCTGTGGGTTATGATATTTCCAATTTCCAAGAAATCAGATTTGAAGATTTACGCGCTTATTTATTTATCAGACATGCTTTTGATATGCTTGCTCCGGAACAATATAAGAATCGCTGGTCTCGCATTATTTTCACTCCTTATCTTGAAATCGGATGCACCATTCCCACAGGCCAAGAAAAGGATTATTCAAAGCTTTTAGGCCTTTCATTTGGAAATGATGGCCATATGTCTGCTGGCGCAACAGCTGGATTCATGTTTGATTTTGAAGAAAGCATTGAAGTGGGCGGAGAGCTAGGAGCAACATTCTTCATGCCTCGCACTTTGATCAATGTTCCTTGTCCAACGCATGCTTTACAGCGTGTGGTATATCCATTCAAAACAGATCTTTCTATGCAACCTGGATACAACTTGCATTTCAGCGTTTGTATGAATGCCTATAATTTCATAGAAAATATCAATTTTTATGGCGTATTTCGCTATGTTCAACACATGCAAGATACTTATACTTTGGTAAATGCTAATGCAAACTTCTTCCCACAATATTTAAATACAAATAGCTCATGGAACAGCCAACTTCTTACTTTAGCACTTAACTACACAATCCATCCTGGCATTCAAATTGGTGGATCATGGCAAGGAAGTCTAAACCAAGATAATGCCCGCGCTTCACAAACCATTTTGGGAAGCTTAACTTTCATGTTCTAAGTAGACATTTTCTCAAAAAAATTTTATAGTAGAATAAAGTTATAATTTAAATCCCTTTAAAGGTGGTGTTTTTTCTATGTCAAAGAAAAAGGCGAATATCAAGGTAGCTGTCACAGCAAATATCGATAAGGCTCTTCGTCAACTCAAAAAGAAAATTGAACGCGAAGGCATTGTAAGAGATATGAAACGTGTAGTATATTTTGAATCTCCTACTCAAAAAAAGCGTAAACGTCTTATCAGAGCTATTAAGCAAAATCTCATGAGACTTGCAAATAGAGGTGAGCTTTACACTAAGAAAAAATAAGTAGTAGCACTCATGAATCACAACCCAGCTGTTTCCTCAATAAAACGTGCTCAAAAAGAAGCTCAAATTCTTAAGGAGATATCTAAAATGTTACTTGATATCTCCTTAGAAGCTCCTTCTCTCCAAGGTCTTTTTATCAATAAAGTTGAACTCTCAACTGATAAAAGTCTTTGCAGAATTTTTTTCTACGCTCCTGAAGGAGAAGATTTTTTTAAAGAACGTCTTGAAACTTTAAAACTTTATAAACCTTCTATGCGTAAAGGCCTTTCACAGGTTTTAAGTGGCAGATATACGCCAGATCTTAAATTTATTTTCGATGAAAAATTTGAAAAACATCAACGTTTAGAAGAACTTTTAGAAAAAGTAAGCAAAGATACTAAAAATCACAACTCCAATAATGATTAGAATCGCTGCTGCAGCAGCGATCTTCCCTCTTTTTATTATAGACGCTGCACATTTCTTAGTTGGCAAAAAAAACGTACCACGATCTTTATTTCTTGGTTTATTATTTGGCGCAATGATCGGGGCGTTTAATTTCACTCAAAGCTCTCATGATTCATTACCCTTATTGCTATTCATCTTTGCACTTTGTATTTCAATAGCTACTGATTATTCATATTTCCTTATTTCACGCTATGCCACTTTATATCTTATTCCTTTGATATGGATGGGCGCTTATTTTCATAAGATTCCTCTCACTTTATATGAAAGTATTGAAGGCACATTTTTATCATTTGCATTTTTATGGAGCATCAAACATATTTTTTTATTAATCAAAAAATATGAGGGACTAGGCCAAGGTGATATTGATATGCTTGCTTTTATTGGAGCTTTCACCGGAATTTTAGGAGCATGGTGCAGTTTAATATATGCATGTATAGTATGCTTAATCTATATCCCAGCAAATTATCTTATAACTCGTACCTATAATCCTCAAATCCCCTTAGGCGTATTTTTAGGCATCGGATGTTGGCTACATCTTTTATTTCCACATGCATATCTAAATATTCTTAACGCTTAATACATCATCTTTCTTGATAATACTTATCAACTTTCTGCAATACTTATAAAATAAGTTGTAGTTTTCACAATATGCAAGCCACAAAGCCCCTTTAATTTCTCCCGGCAAGCGTAAAGCTCTTTCAATATCTGGCTCTCCCTTTTATACTTGATACTATGTATAATAGCACTCAATATGGATAATTGCAGCACCACCATTATCTTGATAATGCATTTACAATCGCTCATTTGATACTTTATCCTACACACAATTGCCCAAAATAAATGGGCTTATGACTCTTATTCTCAATTTCTATAACAAAATCAACCCAAATAATATTGCCACCTTATAGCAAAATTATTTTCCATTCTTCCAGGCTTATTCATTATCTGTATTTTTATAGATTCCCTAAAAAAATCTGCTATATTGTAGAAGATAATTTTTTATTTCAATTCAAGGATTTTGCATGAAAAATTTATCTTTCTCATGTTTATTCATTAGCATGGCAATTGCAACTCCTCTTTATGGTGCAGAAAAATTTGTTAAAGCTTCCAAAGCCTTAGTTAGCCTCGCTGCAGCGGCTACTTCCATAGACCTTACAAGAAATTTTATAAAATATCCTCATCCATATACCGCCCTTGATGCAACTAGTACAGACATGCAAGCTTGCTTGAAATTTGCAGAACCTTTTGCAGGAAGAATACATATTCAAATTTATACAAAAGAAGCATGTCCTTTGGCAAGAAAAGGCAACACATGTCTATATCATGGCATAACAACTACTGAGGCACTTGCAATAAGAACTCATGAAGCAACTAAAGATTTCAGAAAAAAATTACAATAACACAAAAAAATAATCTCTATAACAAAACTATTGTAAAGGACACATCATATGATAAAAAAAATAGTTGCATTAAGTATCTTAATCGGCACTTTCACTTCTATGCAAATAGCGCTTGAGCATACAGCTCAAAGACTAAAAGATGTGAAAGTGATTCCATCATCCCTTACCCCAATTAATGGGGAAATACCTGATGCTGCAAAAATCGCTACCCAATTGGCAAATATGGAAGATCGTCTTCAAATAATCAGGGATGACCAAGTTCGCAAGGCTTATGTTTTAAATTCAATTGAAAACAGATTACCGCGCTTTCCAAGAACAAAATATATTACACTTGGCGTTTTAGCTGCGACTGCAACAAGCGTATATTTAGAGCAGGAATATCCTGATGCATATGCAAAATTAATGAAAGAACCTCAAGCGATGCTTGCTGATTTTTTCACTCGTAGCAAGGCTGCTGTTCAAGCATTTATAAATCCAGCGCCTGCAGATAACGCTCCAATTACCCCTCCATCACCGAATACAGCTACTTTTGCACAACTAAAAGATGAAGAAAGAATTGGGGCTGATATAGAAGCATCAAGAAGAGAGGCTGAGGCTGCTCAAAATACAAAATCAATTTATATTCCTGCAGCTCAAACTCCATCAAATGAAAGCGTACCTCTTTAATAAAAAATAATATTTGGTAATGAAAAAGGGGTGCTTTTAAAAAGCACCCCTTTTTTCACACACGACTGTTTTTATTTTTATATACTTATAACTTTTCCATCTTTACACAAGCCACCTTCACCAACATATGATTCTACAAAAGGAATGATCCCCTTTTTTGAATGTTGCGAAATAGTGATCCCTAATGATAATCGCGCAAATACCCCTTGCGACCAATGAATCCATGCAGTACTTACATGCTGTTTATTTGCTACCACCACTTTAGATAAATCCATCACATATCCAAGCACTTCTAAATAGTTATGATGCACGACGATATCACCTCCAATCCATTCATCAAACCATTTTTGTGCAGTTTTAACAGAACTGTGATTGTAAATTTTCCAAACTTCAAAAGCCTGCGCTATTTTTTTTTCATCAAATTCATTTTTATTGTCTACAAAAGAATACATTTTAGATACATGCGCATCTAAATATGCAATAGGACGCAATTTAATACTAGGATATTGCAGACCAACAAGAATTTGTTCATCACTATAACTTCTTGCCCCTAATAAAAATGCATTTTTAGGCTGCGCTTTATTACATCCATAAGCCCCATTATGCTCTACAATTTGATAAATAAAATCAGAGTTATTAAAAATTTTGGTAATAACTGGCTGAGCAGTTATTTGTATGGCACTTGCCAAAATTCCTATCAAAACTATATGCCAGTTCTTCATAGGCCCCCTCTTTCCCCTTTTCTCTATTAAACTTACTATTTAAATTTACAAATAGTCAATACTGTTACTAAATTTTTCTTAGGAACTCTTTTGATAAAGGAATATAAGAAATCTAAGATTATGTGCAAAAGCACACAGGGAACTGATAAAACCCTATAAGAATGCTTCATCTTTATTTTTAAAAAATTATCAAATATGCATAAAAAAATATGCTCTAAATGCCTAAGATTTATAGTTTGACATTTTAAGGTTCCCCTCTATACTAAATTCTCATAATCATTGCTAAAATAATGATGTACACTGCGTTTCCTGAACGTATTAATTTTGTAAAAAAGTTATACTAAGAAAAAGAAAGTACGGAGAATTATAATGATTCATGTTAATCCAAAAGAAAAGACTCGTAAAAGCTCCGAAGTTGGAAAAGTCCGTAGTTATAACGAAGTTGTACAATATTTGGATGCGCACTGGGAGCCTTCTACAAGTCTTCAAGCGATTACGCAAATCAATAATGCCTTAGGAAACATAGCTGAAACTCTTGACGCTATTACTATTGCTGGTACAAACGGAAAAAGTATTACTCAGTATTTCGTAATAAAACTTTTACAAGAAGAAGGTATTAAGGTTGGTGCTTTTTTCACCCCTCATTTCATTTCTTATAATGAACGCTTCACTATCAATCAGGAAGCTATTTCTAATAAGCAATTCACTGATATCGCCAATGAAATCATAGGCTTATGTGAAAGTGAAAAAATTAAAACAACTACTCAAGATATTTTAACAGGAATGGCACTTAAATATTTTAAAGATAATAAAGTGGATGTTGTTATTGCAGAAAACTGCACAGAAACATATATTGATCCTATCACTATTTTACAACCAAAAGTTTCTGCGATTACTCGCATCGTAACTTCAAAATACCATAGTGTTCTTGAGCATGATATTATTAAATCAATCATGAACACCCTGCCAAAAGACTGCCATTTTGTTTCTGCTGATCAAAGTAAATTAAATTTACAATTTATGCATACAATGGCTGAAGAAAAAGGCCTTGAATGGCATATGCCACTGCGCAAACTTGCTTCACTTGCATATCCTTATGCGCAATTACATGGCCGCTGCGCAGCATTAGCAGAGCGTATTTCACAATTATATATTCAAAATATAGTTGATAATGCAAGCATCACTATCCAACAAAGTTTGCTCAGCAAACCTAAAGGGCAACGCGGTCGCCCAACTATTGAAGCAAAACGCCATGCAGAATTGCATCCTAAAAAAACCTTGGAGCAATTCTGGCAAGATGTTATCACAGCCCTTCCTTGTAGGTTTCAAATTTTAGATAAAGAGAAACCAAATATCTTGCTTGATAATGCGGCAAATCTTGATGCATTTACTAATCTTTTCTTGGGAATACGCCTTCTTCATTATCATAAACCATTAAAAGGTCTCACTTTAATTTTAGGGTGCAAAGAAAAAACAATTGATGAGGATGAATTCATCAAGTTGCTACGCTATTTCTTTAAGAAAACTTCTGGATCAGTGATTTTCTGCGAACTTGAAAAAAATTCATGGGATGTAGAAAAAATAGTAAATGCTGCAAAAAATGCAAAAATTAAAGCCCGATCAGCAACGTCATTCAAAGAAGCATTTGAAAGCGCTACCAAATCGGTAGATGAAAAAAATGGGCTTGTAGTAATAAGCGGAAGCCAAGAAATTATAAGCGCATATTGGCACATAAAAGATACCAAAAAACTTTAACCGTTACCTTTGCAATGTATGCTATTTTAATCTCAACTTTTGCTTCTTGTATATTAGGATCTTTATATGGACTCTGTTTGTGGTATACGCAAAGAGTCCATATTTTTCAAAGAAATTCTTATTTTCAAATACTCAGTATGATTGGTAGAATTAGCTTTCTTCTTCTTTTTTACAAACTGATATTGAAAAGCATGCAACTACCTTCTATACTCTTTATAAGTATGTTTTTTATAGCATACTGGCTCACTATTTTTAGCTTGCAAAGATATGTATGAATATCAATGTTTTACATGAACATTCTTGGAACCCCCTCCAACAGTATGGATTCACTCATCCATTCTGGAAATTGCAAACTGATACTATTTTAAGCACCTGGTTTCTTTTATTTCTTATCAGCATTGCAGCCTGGTATATTAACCGCATTCTCACAAAAGAAAAGCATCCTTTAAGATTTCTTGTTCTAAAATACGTAGAGGCCTTTAAAGATCTTTTTTTACAATCTTTAAGATACGCCCCTATCGAACATGTAGCTTTTATAACTTCAATTTTTACCTTTATTCTTCTAAGCAATATCGCATCTTTAATTCCATGGTTAGAAGAACCTACAAAAGATTTAAATACTACTTTTGCTTTAGGAATTATTTCATTTTTATATGTGCATGGTACTGCCATAAGAACAAATGGTTTTTCACACTACGCGAAAGGATATTTTCAACCTTTCGCAATTATGCTTCCCTTAAATATTATCGGGACGTTCAGCACTATTCTTTCTCTATCATTTCGTTTATTTGGAAATATTTTTGGTGGCTTTATTATCAGCTCATTATATTTTAGTTTTATTAATAGCAGCATATGGCTCCAAATATTTGGCCTTGTTTCTGGATTAAATTTAGGCATAAGCTTAGCCTTTGGGATATGTGAAGGGTTTATACAGGCCTTTGTGTTTTCCGTGCTTACCTTGACATATTTATCATTAGAAATTGCTCATGAAGATGAAGAGGAAACGGAATGATACTTATGCTTATTGGTTCTATTAGCCTCATATTACCTATTATTTTACCAGGTCTTGGATCTGCTTTAGGACAAGCAAAAATTAATCAAGCCGCTCTTAAAGCTATTGATATTCAGCCTCATGCAAGTTCTGATATTTTACGCATCAATTTTATTGGTTCTGCAATTTCAGAAACTGCTGCTATTCTAGGCACTATCATGTCTATTATGATTCTATTTGATACAACTTCCATCGCACATGTTGGCGTTTATTATGCACGCCTTAGCATAGCATGCGCAGTTGGAATTTCTGGATTTGTATCTGCATATTTTTCTGCAGCGCCTGCACAAAGTGCTGCAATAGCAATAACACGCCAACCATTTTTTAGTGCAAAAATTATTAATATGTTGCTCATTACGCAAACTATTATCATGACTCCCAATATTTTTGGGTTTTTAATTTCATTATTAATCTATCATTATATGTTTATTATCAATACTGATGTTGCAAGCTTACAAGTGCTTGCTGCGGGCCTTGCTATAGGACTTGGAAGTATTGGGCCTACTATAGGTTTAAGCATATTTGCAGGTTCTATTTGCGAAAATATGGGCATTACACGCAAAGCTTATTCTGCACTTCTTACCTTTACCTTTTTATGTTGTGCAATTATTGAAACACCTATAATTTTTTCTCTTATTGTTTCACTTTCAATACTTACTGCACCACTCACACATGCAACAATTGCAAAAGGCATTGCTTTTATTGCAGCAGCTTTATGTATGGGAATAAGCACATTTGCCGGAGGAATAAGTGCGGGCAAAGCTTCAAGTGCCGCTGCTCATTCTATTGTATTACAACTTGAACACGCAACAAATATTTCACGCTTAACTATGATTATATTAGCGCTGCTCGATACATTTGCTATTTATGGGCTTATGATCGCAATGATGCTCATTATTCTTGTCTAAAAATCCAAAGGAACACTCATGATGTACAACTCAATTTATCACGCAATTGGAAATACCCCCTTAATCAAAATATTTTCTGATATTCATCCATCACTTTATTGTAAATTAGAATATTTAAATCCTGGTGGAAGCATTAAAGATCGGTCTGCACTTTTCATGATTGAAGAAGCAGAAAAAAAGGGGTGGCTTAAACCTGGGGGTACTATTATAGAGCCTTCTTCTGGAAATCAGGGAATTGCCCTTTCAATGATTGGCGCTGCAAAAGGATATAAAGTTATTGTTGTTGTTTCTGAAAAACATAGCCAAGAAAAAATAAAAACTTTAAAAGCATATGGCGTACAAGTAATTGCTATGCCTCCCACAGATTTTCTAGAAGATAAAAATAGTTATCATAGCAAAGCTGTAGAGATCCATAAAAATACTCTAAACTCATTTATGCCAAATCAGTATTTTAATCCTTCAAATGCTCAAGCACATTATTCAAGCCTTGGCCCTGAAATCTGGAAGCAAACAGAAGGAAAAATCACTCATTTTATTGCAGCAGCAGGAACATGCGGAACTGTAGCAGGAACTGGCAAATTTTTAAAAGAACAAAATAAAAATATTAAAGTTTGCGCTGTTGATGCAAAAAATTCTTATCGCTCTACCAAAGGAAATCCAAAGCCTTATAAAATTGAAGGCATTGGCGTTGATTTTGATGCACCTTTGCTTAAAAATGCGCCTATTGACCAATTCCTTGAAGTTGATGATGAAGGTTCTATTAATATGCTTCAAGAACTTGCACGCACGCATGGTTTACTTGTGGGCCCAAGCAGCGGCGCTGTAGCTTATGCAGCAAAAACATATGCTGCTAGCCTACCTCAAGATGCAGTGGCTGTTATGATTTTTGGAGATTCTGGAAGAGCTTATCTAAGCAAAAATTTTTATTAATATTCTTTAACTATAAAGAAATTTTACCTGCATTTTTAGTAAGTACATCTTGCACTTGCTCAACCATTTTTTGGCGTACTGCGTATGTTACGCTTTGACCTATTTTGAATACTTGTAAAACTTTATCAACGCAACGCTCTTTATTTTTATCCCACCAAATATGCAAGCGATCTAAAGGATCTTTAAATGAATCGAATCCTAAATGGAAAGTCCCCCAATGCATCGGAACAAAATAGCGCGCTTTTAATTTAAGCAAAGCCTCACCGGCCTCTTCGGCATTGATATGAGCAAACTCCATCCATTCTTTTGGCTCTGCTGGCCCAATTGGAAGAAGAGCAACATCAATATTATTATAAGCAGCACCTATTTGCTCAAAATGCTCACTCCATCCTGTATCGCCACCAAAATAAATTTTGAAATCCGGTGTATTAATAAGCCAACTTCCCCACAAAGATTTGTTGCGATCGAAAATTCCTCGTTGCGACCAATGTAAAGAAGGTAAAAATACTAATGAAAGATCATTTTTTACTTTTACTTGCTCCCACCAAAAAAGCTCCTGAGCATGAACAAAACCTCGATTATCAAACCAAATCTTATCCCCCAAAGGAGTTAAAATAATAACTTCAGGATTATATTTTTTAATTTGCTGCAAAGACCTTGCATCCATATGATCAGGATGATTATGTGATATAAGGACATAATCAATAGATGGTAGCTTTTTAATATCAATAGCAAGTGGCATCAACCGTGGAAATATAAACGATAAATTCCCAAAAATAGGATCTGTTAAAATATTGATATTATCAATTTGGATCAGAAATGTCGCATGTCCAAGCCATGTGATAGAAGGCTCTTTGCTACGCTCATTAATTTGGATGTTTTTTACAATCCAATCTTCAATTTGATGATTTTTCGGTCTTAGAAAAACTCGTTTTGCAGCCTCTAATAAAAGCATAACAGAAGGAATAAGCCAACCTTTTCGCTCATTTCTTCCTCCGGAATTATAGAATCTTCCTTGCTTGCGTAACGGAAATATGCGTTTCATAAAAACCTGCTTTAAATCGTCTTAATAAAATACCCCCATCCAGATAAAAAATCGTGGATAGGGGAAATGGAGGTTACATTTTTATGATCTTTATTTTCTATTTTTATTATAAAACAACAGTATAAAAAAAGCAAACTTTGAAAACCATGCTATTATTTTTTGAATTCGATCACCTGCACAGGACATTCTTTAACTGCTTGGAGAATTTCTTTCTCAGAATCTGCATAATCAGCATCATTTTTTACCCTTGATACATCAGTTACCTCAAAGACCTTGGGGGCTAAAAACTCGCAAAGCCCGCATGTTATGCATCCTGGTTGTATATTAACTTTTTTCATAGTAAAGAGTATTTCATAAACGAAATTACAAATCAATATTTTTATGTGCAAGGTGATTGAGCTAAACAGCACAAAGGATCTATTCTTTCGTCCTGATGATAGATTTCAAAATGTAAATGAGATGGATCATTTCCTAAAGCTCGTACATTTCCTGTGGCTCCCACACTGCCTAAATATTGGCCCTTACGCACAAACACTCCTTCATAAACCCCATGGGCTATGGTATCTAAATGTGCATAACGTGAAATAAAACTTTTATCTTGATGTTCAATATCAACACTATTGCCATATCCCTTACGAGATCCTGCAAATGTTATAGTTCCTTTGGCAATGGCATAAACTTTTTCACCTTTAAAAGCTGCCATATCTATGCCATGATGCCATCCTTGAGATCCATTTGGTCTTTTTCTTTTTCCGTATAAAGAACTAACCCAAAATTTATCTACATCAACTGGCCAAGCAAAACATCTTTTTGCACAAATATTTGGCATACATTTTGGAGTAAAACGATCTATAGACTCATTATTAAAAATTTTATAAACAGTTCTTTTATGATTTTGCGCATGCAATAATAAACTAGATCCAAGAACTAGAATAGTTCCAATAAAAACAAATCTTCTCATATAACCCCCCTTTTAGTCTCCTAACATGAGGATACCAAAAAGAGGGTAAGTACTTCAATATATAAAAAACATTATTATTTTCTATCTGAAAATTTTTGCATGAGACGAAAAACTTGAATCACCGCTCCCACAAATAATACTAATGCAATTGCATAATGCATAGATGAATCGGGGAAGTCTGAAATAAAAATACGCTCTGCACAACGAATACTATATAATGTTACAAAACTTATAAACACATAAAGCATATCATAACGGAATACAAGATAATATCCTGCACAAAGCACTAAAGTCCATAAAATTCCTATCAAAGGAATATCTGATAAGAAGTAACAATTTTGTCCAAATATCATATGAAAACTAAGTAATAAATAAAGTAATACTTGAACTATATTTTGCAATAAAGGCCAACCAAGCATATGAGCTATTTTCATACTGCCTATAAAAAGAATACTCGTATATAAACAAGATTGTAAGTATTCAAAAAATATGCCGTATCCAGCAAAATAAGAACTTGCTTGTATAACAAAAGGGGAAGTATAAGGAACATAATCAGAAAATAAAGCACCTAAAATACGAAGCATAATAAATAAAAATATGCCATATTCTATAGCTGGTAAGAAATTATATCGTAACCGAGGTTTATAATAAGAATTCAATATTCCAAGCATAAAAATAATACTAACTAATGCCGTTATCAACCCCATACCAAAGCTCATGCTCATTTGAAATATTTGATGCATCCAAGGCTGAATAGTATTAAAGCGACTCAAAAATATTGGTAAATCATTTACATAAGCAAAAAGACCAAGTAATAATCCTAAAGGTCCCCAAGCAAAAATAATATGCTTAAGCTGCTTTTTATTAAATGCTTGCCCTATAAATTGAATAAATATAATAAAGAATAATAACCCCACAAGCATAGTTATAATCATTTGAAATAGATTTTTTTTCATATCTTCTGCTTGCTGCGCGCGCGTCCATTCCTCTCCAGGATATATAAAAGCATCATGAGCAACTACTTTATCACCAGCAATTTCAATGCGTAAACGGCCTTGTCCCTTATCAAAAGCATAATAATGCGCTGCATCTTTAAAAATAAATAGCCAATCTTTTCGATGAGAAACATCTTTTTCTTGCGCACTAATAAATTCAACTTCTGATTTATTTATCCCATATTCTTTTTCTAAAAACGTATACGCAATGCCAGCAGCTTGCTCTTGAGACAAACAAGCTCCTTCTTCAATCTCAGGCACAATTCGCGCTATTTTAATATCATCAGATTTTGGGCCCACATACGCCACATACTCTTCAGCGCGATGCGCCACATCAGTATCAAAACGAATAAATCTTACTTGCCAAGTTGGTGCATAAAGATAACGATCACGCAATTTTTGGAATGCCTCTATTCCATAAGTACGCCATATAAAATCCATACCAGCATCTTTATAAGGCCGAATTGCACAACATTTTTGCCAATCATCCAAAGAAATATTAAATTCCTGTTCACAAATTTTTTGAGCTATCTGCAAAGCTTGAACTTTGGTTACCTGCAAGGGATGGGTATCATAATGAGTGATTCGATATTGATAAACGCCGAGCATTCCTAAAATGCCACAAGCTAAAACGATGTAACGTTTCATTCGAGGCATTTGTATATATTCATCAGCGAGCTCCACCTGTTCTTGTTCTGGCTGCGCTCCTCGCAAAGGTTCCCATGCCACATTTAAATGAGTGGAATCAAGCACAATAAGGCCACGTGCATAAGAATATAAAGCAATTAATAAAGGCAACAAAATAAAGAACAGTACGATAATTTTTTGAATGATAAAACTAGACACAAATAAGGGCAAACTATATAACAATGCATCATAAACAAAATGGGCAATAATCCCTGGAATAATGCCTATAAAATAGTATATCAACCCAAATCCACATGCAACAGGAATAAGCTCTACAAGGCGGGCATAGCTTGGCAGCCCTGGATAGCCTGTATGAAGAAGCCCAAAGACTATCCCTTGTCCAATTAAAACTAAAGCAAGAAGTATTGGGCGATGTTTAATTTTTGGAACTATCCACAGCATTAATCCTAAAGGGATTGCTCGAAATAAAAGTTCTTCAAAAAAGCCTGCTTGCAATGATAAAGCAATAGGATTCAGCCAAGGAACATAAGCAGATAAAATATTAATATCACTTAAATCAGAAGCTGGCATCCACCAACCAAGATATTCAAATGCGCTTTTATAAAAAAGCACCTCATATAAACAAAAAACACCTACAAATCCATATGCCCAAGCAACATGTTCAATATATGCAGAGGAACGAAGATATCCTGATTTAAAAAAATCCCAAAGCTGCACATGCCTATCTTGAGTGATACGTGTAACCCCCTCTCCAACTACCCCTGACACAAATATCAAAGCTCCATATGTTATAAATCCCATAATAAGGCTTATAAGCATATTCAACACAAAGAAAGAATAAGGCATTGAAGTTTGATAATACAAACCCCACAATGAAGATTGATTAATATTAACTAAAACATTACTTAAAAAGGCAACAACTAATGCCGTGATAGCTGAAGCTTTCCAAAGCATAAATCGTGTTTTATATAAATGATAAATAATCAATCCACCAAAAATTAATAAATACAGTGCATACAATAAAATTAACCCTATAAGAGTTAACATACTATTGCTTGATCGCATTTCTTGATACATGCGCAAAAATTTATCGGGCACTTTAACAAAATGATTAAACTCCACAACTTGATCCCCAGCAACTTTCACATGAACTCTATATTTCCCATCTCGCAAAGAAATATCAGTACGCTCATACGTAAACTCATGATCTAATCGCTTACTCATAACTTCATGCTGTGTATGCTCCACCAACATATATTGTGAAAGATCAACATCAAATGCTTTCAGCTCTTGCTCTGCCAAGGTTTGAGCGTGCTGCTTAGATAAAATTGCACCCAAAGTATTTTCAGAAACTAAATGTTTATAACCATATAAACTGCCCTGCGGTGTGAAATATACTTCACTTTCTTCAACAGCTTTTTCTTTAAAAAATCTTACTTTCCAGCGATACGGATGATAATAATTCCGTTCAAACATCTGCACAAAAACATCTTTGCCACCGCCTTCTAGTTCCACAAAATTTTGCACATGAGCATCATCTATAAAAGCTGCAACCTTGCTACTATCTGGCACAGTAAAATTTTTCTTTTGAATGAATAATGCAGCCTTTTCTAAAGCCTCATTTCTATTCATTGTGATAGAAAGGTTTAATAAAGGCATTACTGAAGGAAATAAGTAAGCTGCAATAATAAAACTGCCAATACCAAAAAGAGTCCATAATTGTACTACTTTTTTCATGCAATACCTTTCTTAAAAATAATAGGAAACTGGAATAGAAAGTATTATACAAAAATTAGCAAAAAAAAATAGGAAGAGCCTTTGCTCTTCCTATAATCTATTTTAAATACTATCAGTTGCTTATGAATATTTTGTTGAACCGCCAGCACCGCCATGTGCAGCAGTTGAAGCCTCCACTGCAGATGCTCCACCTCCAGCACCGCCATGTACAACCCCAGCTAATGCTGTTTGAACCACCACATGGCCTCGCCATCTTGGATGCAAGGTATCACCAGCATTCATACTCACAAAAGTGCCGCCTGGCCCATCATACACAATCGTATCTCGTGCAGAAGCTGCTATTGCTGCTTTTACCACTTTAGATACATGCGCAGATGAAACCACTATGTTTTCACCTGTTGCTAAATCTTTTCCTAAGGTTACTGTCTCTTTTCCCATTTGTTCAGCCGTAATTGTTATAACAGGATACACTGTTTTTACTAAAGGCAGTGATTTAGGAGGCATAACTTTAGAAGAACCTTTCTTAGGAGCAGTAGGCTGTTCTACTATTGAATTAAAATATAAACCTGTTGTTGAATCAAATCTCAATTGAAAACGGCCATCTAACGTGGCAGCAAGTATATTGTCTGGATGAATAACTGAAGACCATACAAAATCTTTATCAGTAAGCACTGTTTTTGCAAAAGGTTTCCTTACTGCGGGCTCTTCTTTTGATAAGGCTGCGCCATAAAGCACATTAATTGCTGGATTAAGACCTTGCAATCTACCTTCAACTTCCAAGCGATCTACACCTGCATACGCTCCTTCCAGATGTCCGCCAAAAACACCACCTTCGTCTTTCACTACTACCGTCTTAATATGGCCAACGTTCATAGGCAATATCATACTCGTATCATGCCCAGCTCTATCTCTACATACACTCAAAACCCTTGTAGGAGAAAGTAATGCTTTAGGATCTCCCGCTCTTCCAGCTTTATCATGTGCTAATGCCTCATCAAATAATACATCTGCAACTTCATCTGGATGAAGTTCATGCTCAGGTTTACCTAATGCATTTGATGCCATTTGCAATGGCAATCTTTTTAAAACAGCGATTGCTGCTTCTCTTGCAGGACTTCCTGATGCACCCTCTAATGTTGCAATAATATCAGCCCTTTGGGGGGTATTAAAAAGCGTAGCGCCAGGAGCCTTAGCTGTTTCTATAATTCCACGATATGGTGTAAACAAGCCATCTTTCGCCGGAGACATTTGATGAACGCCTCTTACAGGAGAAATTCCATGGGCTATCGCAGCAAAACGTTTTGCTGATGAACCACCCTCTGAACTATCTGATCTGCCTCTTTTTACCCCAGCTGCGCCACCACCTGCTGCGGCACCTAAGGCTAAAGCCGGAACGGCGCCTTCAACCGCTTTTTTCACCACAGGAGAGGCAAATGGATCACGCATTTCAGCAGTTTGTGCAACCTGAACCTGAGATAATAAAACTAAAATTAACCATAAAGCCTTATTCATAAAAACTAATTTCCTTCTTAATAATAACAACTATCAATAATCAAAGATTTTCTGTATATTTCTGACATGATATAACAAAGAAAATTCATGAAGCAGCATTTTACAACCTCATGAATTATACTATTAGTATATAAAAAATTAGAAAAATTGTATAGAAAATAGCATGGCAAAACCAATAAAATCCCTTATTTCTCTCTATTTTGCCCATCAAAAACAACATGATTGGAAAATGAAGCTTTTGCAAGATTGGCCAATCATTATGGGAAATCTTGCTTTACAAGTAAGCATTCATAAAATCTATCAAAATTCTATCACCTTACACGTTCAAAGTAATAGCTGGATGCAAGAATTATATTGTTTATCGCATGTAATTCTAGAAAAGATTAATGGATATTTAGGCTCTAAAAAACTTCACACCATTCATTTTAAACTAGCAAATACAACACCTACTCGCGCAAGCACTAAAAATTCTGAAAATGCTCTAGAATATAAAAAACCAGAAATCACTTTAAACATTCGCCAAAAAAAGGCTTTACATAAAATTAATGATGAAGAACTAAGCAAAGCACTTGAAGGATTTTTCGCGCGATGTCTATACAAATAAAGCAAGCAAATCCTCCTGTTATTTGTTATGTGGCAGATAAAACTGGTGGCCATTTAATTCCTTGTATCACTCATGCTCATCATGAACAGCAAGCATGCCATGCATCCGCATATCTATTTCATACTGATACCACTCTAGAACATAAAATTCTTGCTGAGCACCCTGAAATTCAAGGATATGCGCCTTATAGCCTTGATCGGATTCCTTATTCTCAGCCTTGGAAACTTCCTTGGACGGGTATAAAGTTTGTTATCTATTTTTTTAAAAGCTTATGGAAATTATGGTGGCTTGAACCCAAAAAAATTATTAGCTTTGGGGGATTTGCTTCAATTCCCGTATGCCTTGCTAGCAAACTTCTTGGCATTCCTATTGAATTATATGAGCTTAATGTGGAGCCTGGCAGATCGATAAAGTTTCTTTCTCATTTCTGCAATCAAGTGCATATTTGCTTTCAAGATACCTGCGCATATTTTGATACTAAAAAATGCATTATGACAGAATATCCTTTGCGATTCTCTCAACCAGATAAAAATTATGATCAGCGCGCTATTAAAAAAGAACTCGGACTTGATCCTGACATATTTACCATTACTATTTTAGGCGGATCACAAGGATCAGAAAGCTTAAATCAAGGCATTATTAATGTATTGCAAACAATCCCTGAAAAGCAGCTTACAAAATTGCAAATTCTTCATCAAGCTGGCAACACTAATCTTGATTTAGAAGCATTATATTCAAGCCTTAAAATCAATTTTATGGTGGTAAATTTTTATTCAGATATTATCAAATTTTATCAAGCTGCAGATCTTATTATTTGCAGAGCTGGTGCAGGCACAATTTTTGAAACATTATTTTTTCAAAAACAATGTATTACTATTCCTTTGGAAACAGATTCCACTTCTCATCAAATACAAAATGCGCAGTCTATGGCCACGTATTATCCTCAATATTTTACTATGCTTTTACAGCGTCAAGGATGGGAAGAAAAATTACGCAGCCATATCCTTAAAAATATTTCTTAATTACGATTTTATGATGTTGTAGTAGGAGTAGCAACTGGAGCTCCTGGCATCCCTTTTGGGGGCGTTGATGCAGGAATTTGGAAAACTACAGGCTGATATAAAATAGGCGGATTTGCCAAACTTACCAAACCATTCACAAAACTCGCAACTACTTGTGTGCCATGTTTCGTTAAAGTAGCATTATTTACTATACAAGTTGATTCGTTACAAATTGGGTTTCCATTACTATCTTTCGCATTAGTATTTAATCCATATTGCGTTAAAAATTGATTTACAGCAGTCTGAGCCGTAGCAGAATTTTGAATATAAGCTGAGAGCCATTGCATTACTTGGCTATTAATATCTACAGATTGCACCTTACTAACATCTATATATTGATTTAAAAGCCCAGATAAAGTCTCAACACTCAAAACTACTGGATTTAATTGATAATAAGAAATTGGACTTAAAATTCCTCCAAATGGGGTATAAACATCAATTCCCAATAAATATCCTGTTTGCTGAGTACTAGGATCTTGTAAGCGTGCTAAATTTGAAGGCACAGTTCCTGATAAAACTTGCTGTGCAATTTGTGCACTTATACTTGTAGGAGATGGCATTGTGGCATTTTTAGAAGAAGCTGTAACGGCTAGGGATGAATTTGTAGCAGTAATAGCTTGTATTTGCTGCTGAGCCGTTACACCTGTTGCCGTAGAAGCAGTAGATAATGCAGAAACATCTTGTATATTAATTGGTGTATTAATAATTGCCATTGCTTGCTGTACTGCAGAAGTTCCAAACTTACCCTGTAAAAAATTATTAATAAACACAGTAGCTTTATTATCATCTTGCGTATTTACATATATAAAATATAAATGGCCTATCTGATCCTGCAAAGATGGCCGTGTAAATTGCAAGTTCGTCACATTCCCTACCGCACATTTTTGCATTACTTGCATAGAAGGTGTTTTATAAACCATCCATACCTGACCAGGTAAATCAAAATTTCCTCCGCTAGAACCTGCTCCTGTACTCGTAGCATCATTTTGCTGAGCTAAAGATTGAACCCATAAAGTTGCTTGTTGAGGAGAAATATCACGCACATTGGTGCTCACGCATTGATCATAATTCCCTGAATTAAATCCTTGAATTCCTGCTTGCAAACCTTGTTGCCCAGCATCTTGATAGATCTCAAAAGTGTATATACTATTTTGAACTCCTATTTTTGATAAAGGAATAGTTTTAAATGGGGATGAGCCACCAAATGCTAGAGAACTCCCACGAAAGCTCATTGCATCAGGACAAAAAAGCATATTATAAGAATTTGGTTCTATAGTAACATTTGCATATTGCTTTCCATCAGCAGTAGTTACAACAAGCGGAACACTTTGAGAAGTTGTATTATAAAAATTCATCTGAGTTAAGGCTGTATCAAAAACAAGATTACTTTTAACATCATCGCCTTTTGCTGCAGGATTAATCACTCCAACAACTTCCACCATAGGCATATGCGCTATACTTCCAGTTATAATGCGCTTACCAGTAAAAACATGATAATACACCACAGAGGTATCATTCTTAGCACCAAGCTGCAAAAGATATTGTTTATAAAAATTATTTGGGGCCACAGATGAGCCAACAGGAGAAGCGCCCATAAAAATTGCAAAATAATAATCTAAATTTTTATACCATCCATTTGTAGATGGAGCACTTGTAGTTGCCGAAGCAGAATTAGAGCTTGGTGTTGATGTTATAGACGTTGTAGGAAATGAAGCTTGATATGGATTCAAAGTGTGTTGATATTGAATATCGCCTGGAAAATATCCTCCCATTACAGCCTTTATTTGTTGCAAATATATTGTAACAAGCTGATCAGAATCATTAATTATTTCAAAGCTATAAGAATATCCTGCCGGAGCAACCCCAAACATTTGAGGCATACCCTCAAACATTGTTTTAGTTTGATCAAAAAAAGATTGCATAGAACCTACAAAATTCTGCATATTATCAGAATATACCAATGATCCTTGCACTGCCATGAGCATGGCAAGCAAAATTTTTTGACTTCTATTCATACTCTCTATTCTCCTTAGTAAACCGCTTAAACAAGAATTGAAACAACTTCAGGATCATCCGTGTTGGTAGATAGCCGCCCAGTTTTCCAATTTATCATAACTTCTTTTAAACTAGGATCAACATAAAACTTTTTCGCAGGAATTTGTAACTGTTTGTGCATATTAAACCAAATTGGAAATGCAGTTTTTACACCAGATACATTTTTTCCCAAAGATTCGTTATGATCCTCACCCACATAAATAGCTGTCGTCAAAGTTGGCGTTGCCCCAAGAAACCAGCAAACTCTTGAATCATTAGTAGTCCCTGATTTTCCAAAAGCATCTCCTCCAAACCATTTACCCCCTATAACTTTTTGCAATCGTAAAATATTAAGCATAAGCACACGAACAATTTGCGAAGCTACGGCACTATTCATACTTGCGGATTCATGCTCTTGGAAACGATATATCTTTTCTCCTAATTTATTTTTTACCCATTTTATCATATGGGGCTCTACATATTTTCCATGATTTGCAAATATATTAATAGCTGCTGCTACTTCTATAGCGCTGCTATCCACACATCCTAAAGACAAAGATGGGTATGGAAGCAAAGGTCCAGAAATATGGCATCTTTGAGCCATATTAACAACCTTTTCAGGTCCTATTGCAAGAATTAATTTAGTAGGAATAATATTATTAGAATAAGAAAGTGCTCGCGCAAGTGTCATTGGTCCAGAAAAAGTACGAGAATAATTTCGAGGCTCCCATACCCCAGTTCCCTGAGCAACAGAAATAGGCTCATCTATTTCCAGATCAATAAAACTATATCCTTGCTCTAAAGCTGTTGCATAAACAAATGGTTTAAAAGTAGAACCCATTTGTTTATGAGCTTGTAAGGCTCTATTATATTTTGAAGTTGCAAAATCATATCCCCCAATTAAAGCTTTTACTTGCCCCGTTAAAGGATCCAATGAAACTAATGCCCCATCTACTTTTGCATGCAGATTTTTACGCAATGCAGTAATCTGCGTAGTAAAAGATTTTTGCGCTGCACATTGAGTTGCCCTATTTAGTGTTGTTTGAATCACAAGCCCACTTCTATAAAGTTGTTCCTTACCAACTATATTTTCAAGCATAATGCGAATAGACTCTTTCATATGCGGCGCTAAAGAATCTGTGATGCCATCATGAATAACTAATTCCTTTTCCTTTACCTGCTTATATGTTTGTTCTGAAATATAACCTAATTTAAACATCCACTGCAAAACATGATCTCTTCTTCGTTTTGAAGCATCTAAAGAACTAATTGGAGAATAATGCGCAGGAGAACGCATAACTGCAGCAAGCACAGCTGCCTCATCTATACTTATGTCTTGAATTGATTTATTCCAAAATCTTTTCGCTGCAGCATGCACGCCATAAATACCATAACCAAAATAAACATGATTAAGATAAATTTCTAAAATCTGCTCTTTAGTACACTGACGCTCAACAAGCAAGGCATACATCTGTTCTTTAATTTTTCTAGTAAATGTTTTTTTTGCATCAAAAAATAACAAACGGACTAATTGCTGCGTAATAGTGCTTGCGCCCTGCATCTTTTTTCTATGATAAAGATTAATTAATGTGGAGCGAATAATCCCTTTTAATGAAAGACCTACATGATCAAAAAATGCATGATCTTCTGCTGCAATAAATGCATGAATAAGATGAGCAGGCATTTTATGAAGAGCAACAAACTCACGTTTATCAAGAGCAAATCGAGCCCATTCATTTCCTTCATCATCTAATAAAATTGAAGGTTTTCCAGGATTATAATTTTCTAAAATACTAAAATCTACCACCTGATTTTGTACCACAAAAACAATAGCTCCTGCAGCCATTGCTGCAAAAAGAACACAAGAAATTAAAAAAACTCTTAACAACTGCGTCATGTATGTTACCCTAAAGACACTCTGATATTTTTATATAAGTATGAGCGCACATGATTATATACAGTATATATGTATTACTGTTTTTTTTAGATATTTGTTTAACGGGAATCTTCCAACAAAAGATTTTATATCTGCTTTATTTTGCCTTCGCCTATCAAAGCGTACAAAAAAATTTGCAACCCCATATCTTTTTTCTATTTTTCTTGCTTGCCCTGCAAGCTTTTTTTGATACAGGTATTTTTGGAATATGGCTACTTTTCATTATTCCTTTATGGTATCTTACCCAACTTTTTAAAACTTTTATTAGAAATTATTCTATTTTAATTGCTTGGCTATTTTCTTGCACTTTTTTTGCAACTTTTATCATGTATTATTTTTATTTTCACTATCCCTTCTATAGCCACATAATACTGAAAAATTATATTTTTAATATGGCATTATTAGGAATGAATTTGTTTATTTTAAGGCCAAAAAAAGAACCTATTCAAGACTAAATAAAAATTCCTTATTCCAAAGTAACTATAGTTCCAAAAATGCTAAAATTTGGTATATTATAAATAAGATCGTATTTTAAAGAAGTACAGGCAATCGCTCTTGACCAAAGAGAGGAAAGTCCGGACTCCAAACGACATAGCGCCTTAGGAGAGTGTTTTAATTCAACTAAGGAAGGCGCAAGCCTCTGGAATAGTGCCACAGAAAATAACCGCTATTTTATAGTAAGGGTGAAAACGTGTGGTAAGAGCACACGCATTATTATAGCAATATAGTAATGGGGTAAACCCCGCTAGGAGCAAGACAAAATAAGCAGGAGGATAGTCGTTTCCTATTCCTGCGGGTATGTCGCATAGATAAATGGTTGCCACTTTAGTATACTACTAAGGAACAGAATCCGGCTTACGGACCTCTTTAAAATATGATCTTACAAAAAGTATAAATTCCTATGATATCAATCAAAAATCTTTTATGGCTTTTTCCTTTTGCAATGTTTGCCGCAGGCTACCTCTTTGCAAGTCTTTTTTTAAATACTCCCACTTTGCCAGCTCCCGATCTTATTGGAAAAAATATCTATGAAGCAACGCGCATGTGCTCTGAACAGCAGCTTCATCTTTATATTTTAGAAGAAAAAATTGATGAGCAAATCCCTTCTGGTACTATTATTTCTCAAAGGCCTCATCAAGGGACTTCAATTAAAACAAACCAAGCTTTATATATTATCACCACGAAAGCCCCTGCTTGCCTGAAAGCCCCTACTTTCCTGGGCAAAAATTATAAAGATATTCAAGATATCAGCAATCACAATCATATTAAAATAAGAACTCATTTTTTATCAAGTTCAGGCGCGCCAGACAATAGCTGCATTGCGCAATGGCCTCATCCAGGACAAGAACTCCCACATAAAAAAATGATTATATATTGCGCTCAACCAGAGCAAAAATTATACGTTTTCCCTAATTTCCTACAGACTTGTGCACTTACCATCGATGAATTTTTGCAATCTTATGAAATTAAACCTACGTATTACTTCCAAGGAAAACCATTTATTCCAAGCTGTAAAAATGAACTCAGTTCTTACAAAGTAATTCAACAAAGGCCTTTAAGCGGGACTTTTGTTGATATGCAAAAAAAATTACCAGTACAATTTGAACTAGAATTTATCGACCAAAATTCTTCTGCGTTGCTTGATAATCATTAAGCAACTGTTCAAGTTCTTGCTCAGAGATATCTGGCCATAAAGTTTTTGAAAAGCGAATTTCAGCATATGCTGCTTGAAAAAGAAGGAAATTACTTAATCTTTGCACATTTCCTGTACGAATAATTAAATCTGGAAATGGCTGCCCTCTGGTCCATAGATAATTTGAAAAGTTTTCTACAGTTAATGATAATTCATGCCGAGCATTCCATGCTGCCTGCACAATTTCTTGCTGGCCACCATAGCAAATAAGAAAATTACAAGTTAGCGCAGTGCAATGCTCAGTTTTTTTCTCTAAAGTTTTACACTGCTCACGAACATTTTCAGGCAATAATGATACATCACCTAAAAATCTTACTTTAATATTATTCTCTAATAAATGATGCGCTTGAGATACCGCATATTCTACCATCAGATGAAAGATATAAGAGACTTCTTGTGCTTCTCGCTTTAAATTCTCTAAAGAAAGTGCATATAAAGATACATGAGGAATTTTATTTTCTAAACAAAAACGTAAAACAAGCTCAACTTTTTGAGCGCCTTGCGAATGGCCTTCCCATGGCAATTTTCCTCGTTGTTTTGCCCATCTTCTATTTCCATCCATGATAAGCGCAAGATGCTGTAAAATTGGTTGATTCATGAAATGTTATGCACCTGAAATTTTTTAATTGTTGCAAACATATATGCATATATTTTATCAAAAACAACAATTCCAAATGCCATAATAAAACGTTCAAATGGCACAACTGGAAAAGCTGCAACCCAATATAGAGAATCTAATTGATAAAAATATAACCAGATTATGGATCCTAAAGCATGTGCAATAAATGAAGCTGTTAATGCCTGTGCAAAAATATTATTTCTATAAAAAACATATAAAAGCATCGGGATAAACCAATAAAAACTATAAAAATATACAGTATTGCCCACAGGATGCATAATAAAGGCAATCATACATGCTGCTGGAAGCAAAAAAGATGTAAAAAAATTAATACGAATATAGGTATACGAAGAAAATATTAATCCAGATTTTGCGAGTATAAATGCATACAAATTTTTTACACTCAACACTTTTGTACCGTATAAAAGAAAAATACCTGCAAAACCAAAATATTTTATAAATGCAGGCAAAACCAAAGAAATACAGGAAAAATGAGCATGAAAAGACCCAATAATCCAATTAAAATGGAGCAAGTGTGCTGCCAATAAAGAAATGAATCCTAAGACCCCATATAAAATAAATGTAAGCATAAACACTTCCTTTTATTTGGTAAAAAAGCTTATTATCAAAATAGTACTATAAAAAATAAAATACGTACAGCATTCAAAACAAGGGGGCAACCTTATGAAGTACGAAGCAATTATATTTGATATGGATGGCACAATTGTTGCTACCAATGATATTTGGCATCGCGTAGATCTTGAAATTCTTAAAAAAAGATCTATCCCGTTTACTCCTGAATTAAAACGCGAATTAGAAACGCGCCTTTTAGGACTTGCCATGTATGAAAGTTGTATAATCTTAAAAGAGCTTACCGGTATCATAGAAGACACTCAAATTCTTATTAGAGAAAAGCAGCAGCTTGCTGATGCTTTATATCATGAAGGTGTTTCTTATATGCCAGGATTTGAAGACTTTCATCAAAAGCTTAAAAAACTCAATATTCCAACTGCTATTGCTACTAATGCAACAGAAAAAACTTTACAAAAAACTGACAAGAAATTAAATCTTAAAAAACATTTTGGCGAGCACCTTTATTCTATTGCACATGTTAATAATGTATGCAAACCAGATCCTGCAATTTATCTCTTCGCTGCACAACAACTTAGCGCTGACCCTAAAAAATGTTTAGTGTTTGAAGATTCTGCGCATGGGGTGGCTGCTGCAAAAGCTGCAGGCATGACTTGCATTGGAATAAATTCTGCAGGAAATAAAAAATATACTGAACGCGCAGATATGATTATTGATCATTTTCACGAACTAGATGTTAATAAAATTCTTTTTTAAATTTTGCAGATACATTCCTTGCATGCTACACTACATAAACAAAGCAAGGAATGTATTATGAAATTTCAAGCTGCCATATTTGATATGGATGGCACTATCATTTTAACAGAAGAAATCTGGCAACAAACTGCAATCAAGCTCATTGAACAGTATAATGGTCTTTTATCTGCAGAAGAAAAACGCAACATAGAAGAACGCATCACTGGAGCAGGACTTGCAACAAGTGTACGCATCATTAAAGATGCTATAAAATTAAAAAGCTCACAAAACAAAGAACTTTCCGATAATAAAATTACAAAAGAATATAAAGCTTTAGCACTAAGCTTTTACTCAAAAGATATTCAATTTGTGCCTGGATTTGAAAAATTTTATAGCAAACTTAAAAAACTGGGCATTCCCACAGCCATTGCTACAAATGCACCTTTAGATGTTTTACAAGAAACAAATCGTATACTTAATTTAGAAAGATATTTTGGAAATCATTTATATTCAATCTCGCAAATAAATAATCTAAGCAAACCAAATCCTGCAATTTATTTATTTGCTGCACAGCAACTTGGCATTGATCCTAAAAAATGTTTAGCCTTTGAAGATTCTTTTCCTGGCATTACTGCTGCAAAAGCTGCGGGCATGTATTGTATTGGAATCAAAAACCCTTTGCATGCTGCGTTCAGTCAGAATGCAGATAGTATTATAAATTCATATGATCAGATAGATCTTACAAAATTCTTTTAACATTTCAGGCAATTGCAAATTCATTGCATGCGTGATACCGTTAAACCTACCAAATATTTTTAATTATTTTAACCATCTAAAGGATGGATATTATGAATACATTTTTATTTATAAGTGTACTTTTTGGACTCTCTTTATTATACCGAAGCATTGCGCTTCTTGGATTAAAAACAAGTAATTCTACATTAGATTATTTTCTTGCACATCGCAATTTAGGAATTATTCCTTTAACATTCACTTTAGTTGCAATCCAGCTTGGAAGCGGGATGCTTCTTGGGACCGCAGAGCTTTCTTATCACACTGGTTTTTATGGAATGCTTTATAGCCTTGGCATGGCTGTTGGATTTATTATCCTGAGTTTAGGATTCGCATCAAAATTACGCGCTTTAAATATTTCCACAACAGCGCAAGTTTTTGAAACTCGCTACAACTCTTCCTCCTTAAAATCAATTGCTTCTATACTTTCTATTATCAGCTTATGTGGACTTTTAATTGGGCAAATCATTGCATCAAAACAACTTTTATTAGGACTTGATATTTATAATCCTGCAATTCTAATAGGCATTTGGTTACTTGTTATCGCGTATACTATGATTGGCGGATTACATTCAGTGGTACTTGCAGATGTGGCACAAGTAAGTTTTATCATTATTATTTTTACTTTTATATTTATAAAAACAGTTTTCACTTTACCCGCAGGAATATTTACTCTTAAAGGCTTCACGTATATTCAAGCACAATTTAAAGGCGAAACAAATTTTGGCAGCTTACTTCCAGCATTTTTAATGCCCGTTCTTTTTTCTTTAATTGAGCAAGATTTAGCACAAAGATTCTTTGCTGCAAAAAGCAGAATTGTTGCTACAGTCTCTGCGTTTGGAGCTGCTCTTTTTATATTAGCATTTACAGGCATTCCATTATTTTTTGGGATACTCGCAAAATTTAAATTAGGCCGTTTAGCAGAAGGCGCAAACCCTTTAATTGCTTATCTACAAGATTATAGCTCTCCAATTGTATTCATTTTTATTGTATGCGGAATTTTAGCAGCAATTACTTCTACAGCAGATTCTTTACTTTGTGCTGTTAGTTCTAATATTTCTCAAGACTTTAACCATTTGTTAAAAAAATCTATTACCGTAAAATATGCAAAAATTATAACCTTAATTACCGGTATTATCACCCTTGCATGTTCATTTTTTATACATGAAAGTATTATTGTGGTCTTAGAAAATAGCTATAGAATTTGTGTAAGCTGTTTATTTGTCCCTATGATGATTGCATATTTTTATGATAATTTATCTGCGCGCGCCGGATTATTATCTATAATAGCTGGTGGCATTGGGTTTATAATCTCTCTTTTTATAGCACCATCTTTACAAAAAGAACTACTTCCTTTAGCTCTCTCTTTACTTGGTTATATAATTGGAAGTATACTTACAAAAAAATAACCTTATTTTAAAGTATGATAATGCTAAATCATAAAACCTTAAGAAGTTTGATTTTCTTGTGTATGGGTACTTTAAGTATTCATACACAAGAAGATTATTGGATTACTGTTATTGTTCATGGATCATTTTCACTGCGTCCACATTTAAGCCTTAAAAATGCTATTAATATGCTACGCGACATGATTGAAGATTCAGTATATTATCGTAGCACTGAAATCTGCAGACGCGATCCATTCTTCTACAAAAATCAGGCCATGCTTGAATTCGGATTTAAAAAAATAGATAAAGATCATCCTAATAAGGAAGAAGCTGCACGAATTTTAGCAAAATTATTAGAAGAAACGGCTAAAGATGCTGGCACACATCCTTGCCAAGAATATTATACATTCGGATGGAGCGGCCTTGTAAGCCATAAATTACGTTATTTAGAAGCTGGCCTTTTATATAAAAAACTCCATCAAAAAGTAGAACAAATCAAAGCAGACGGCCATAATCCTCGAATACGCGTTATCAGCTATAGCCATGGCGGAAATCTCTCTTTACAGCTTGGAGCTGTTCATGTTACAAAACCAGCTGAAGAACAATTTGCCATCGATGAACTCTTCTTATTTGGAACTCCAGTACAAACTGAAACAGATTATTTAATTAATAGCCCGCTTTTTAAGAAAATTTATAATATATATTCAGGAGGAGATAGAATTCAAACACTTGATTTTTTCTCTTATAAACGCTTCTTCTCAAAACGAAGATTTGAACGCCATAGAAATTTTGAAATCCCTGATAAACTTGTTCAAATACGTTTGCGAGTAAATGATTATATTCCACATTCATCTAAAGACATATATCCAAGCATCCCTCAAGATGAAAAAACATTACATCATGCTTACAAAGAATTAAATTTCGATCCGGGGCATTTTGAATTATGGTTTATGGGCTGGACTATTTTAACATACAGATCAGATTTCCCTTTTAATCCCTTACCAATGTGTATGTTTATTCCTTATATGACAAAATATTTAGATTCTACGCAAGGTTTAAGCAATGATATTATTATTCAATTCAGACCATGTAATGAAACTATGGCGCTTTATAATTATCAGCAACCTCGTACACGAAAAAATAAAAGCAAAATTATTATGCCTTTTATGTCTCAACAAAAATTATCTTCTCTTAAAAAAGAAGCTTTATTATATGAACCACATGATTATAATTTAGAAATTTACAATCGTAAAATGTATAACTCTATAGATATTGCTCGTCATGAATATGAAGAACTTAAACGTTTAAAATTCAAAGAGCGTAAATATACAAGTAAATCAAAACAACCAACAAGTAAACGCCTTACAGGCGAAACCAAAATTGTAAGTTTACATGCACGCAAACAAAAGCCACCTTTAAGAACTCATTTAAAACCTACGCAATAATTATTTCTTTTATATCTGACAAGATATTGCTTCCTGCATAAGGAGTATCATGCATTCCTATTTTCGCCTTTTTATTTTCTATAGCGTTTTGATTTCAACTCTTATAGGGGCATGCATTTTTTATAAATTTGATACAGCTCCGGCTTGCAATGCCCAAGTTCCTTGCATATTATGCTCCACCAGCATTATTCATGATGTTGTTCAAACTATTGCTGGAGATAAACTGTGCGTGGAAGTTTTGATGCATGAAGGAGTAGATCCCCATCTTTATAAACCAACTACCCAAGATATTGCAAAAATAGATCATGCAAAAATTATTTTTTATAATGGTCTGCATTTAGAAGCTCGCATGGCAGATATTTTTGAAAACATGCAGTATAAAACGTGCACTATTGCTGTTAGCAAAGATATTGATTCTAAAGATTTAATTCAATCAGCAGATAATAAAAATTATTATGATCCTCATATTTGGTTTGATACAAATTTATGGAATTCTGCAATTTCAACTATAACAAAAACACTTTGTAATAATTATCCTGAACATACTGATTATTTTCTCATGCAAGCACAAAATTTACAAAAAAATATTTCTCTACTCCATCAAGAAAATAAAAAGGCATTATCTTACATCCCCAAGAAACAACGCTTTATTATAACAGGCCATGATGCATTTTCTTATTTTGCACGTGCTTATGATTTTAAAGTTGTTAGCTTACAGGGAATTAGCACCGAAAGTGAAGCTGGTACTCATGATTTAATTAATTTAGCAAAATTTATTCATGAACATCATATTCCCAGCATTTTTGTAGAATCTTCAGTTTCTCCTAAGAATATCCATGCCTTACAAGAGGCTGTCAATGATATTGGCGGATGCGTGCACATCGGCAGAGAATTATTTTCAGATGCTTTAGGATGTCCTGGAACTCTACCTGATTCATATATCGGCATGATGCGCCATAATGTACAAGCTTTAGTTGCAGGATTAGCTATTAAATAGTTTTTTTACTGTTCTTTACTTTTCCGATATGGTAGAAGATAAAAATATTACGCTTGCTGATGAAAAGAAAAACATATGAAAGTTCAACCAACTTATGCTGTTGTTGTCAAAGATTTGACCGTCGCTTATGATCAAAATCCTGTACTATGGGATGCTGATTTTTATGCACCAGCAGCCTCTTTAACTGCTATTGTAGGACCAAATGGTGGTGGAAAAAGTACACTTCTAAAATCTATTTTAGGACTCATTCATCCAGCAACAGGCAGCATTACTATTTTGCAAGATTCATATGAACACAAAAAAGATGTAATCGCCTATGTGCCTCAGAAAAATAGCGTAGATTGGAATTTTCCTATCACCGTATTTGATGTAGTGCTCATGGGTAGATATAAATATCTAGATTGGATGCGCAGACCAAAAGCTCACGATAAAGATATTGCTTATGAGGCTTTAAAACAAGTAAATATGCATGAATATGCAAATCGCCATATTAATCATCTTTCAGGCGGCCAACAACAACGCATATTTTTAGCGCGCGCACTTGCTCAAGAAGCATTAATTTATTTTATGGATGAGCCATTTGTGGGAATAGATACTACCTCTGAAGATACAATCTTAGAGCTTCTACAAAATTTAAAAACACAGGGAAAAACTATCATCGTAGTACATCATAATTTGCAACGCGTGCAACAATATTTTGATTGGACAGCACTTATCAATATTTCTCATGTTGCAATTGGACCCACAAAAGAAGTTCTTACTTTACAAAATATTGCTACAACATTCGGACAAAGTACCATGCTTGAAACCTTACACTTATAAATAGATACTATGATCATAGAATATACCTTTCTTAAAATCATGATTGGAACGTGCCTTGTTGCAACGGTAAATGGCATGCTTGGATGCTTCACGCTCCTGCGCCAGCAAAGTTTAATTGGTGATACCCTTGCTCATGCAACACTTCCTGGAATTTGTATATTTTTTTTATTGCTCCAACAAAAATCATTTCTTATTTTGCTCGGCGGTGTATGCAGTGCTTTGCTAGGAGCCTGTCTTTTTTTTGTAATCACACAATATACTCATTTAAAAAAAGATAGTGCTTTAGGCATAATTCTTTCCTTTTTCTTTGGCACTGGCACCTACTTTTTAAGCTTTATACAAAAACTTCCTCATGCACAAAAAGCTGGAATTCATAAACTTTTATTCGGCAATGCTTCCACTATTTTAGAACATGAACTTATTGTTATTGCCCTACTCTGCTGCGGCATTCTATTTTTCATTTTGCAATGGTGGCCAGAGCTTTATATCAGCACATTTGATAAACATTTTAGCCACAGCCTTGGGATTCATCCTATCAAAGTGGATATTGTTTTTCTTATTTTATTAGCGGTCACCATAACGCTTAGTTTACATTTAGTAGGAATTGTGCTGGTGAGCAGCTTACTTGTTGCAGCTCCTTTAGCAGCACGCCAATGGACAAATAATTTGCACATATTAATGATTTTAAGTGTAATTTTTAGCTGCATTGCAAGTTGCCTTGGAACTTATATAAGCTCTATAGCACCGCATATTGCCACAGGCCCTACCATTGTAGTCATCATCAGTTGCATCACTTTTTTTTCATTGATATTTGGCATTCAAGGATATTTGCACAAATTTATTAATAAACGCAAAATGATGTATCAAATCAAAGAGCACACAATGCTTAAAAACTTTTTACTTTTTAATGAGCGAGATACAGACCCTTTAAAATTGCATGATATTAAGGCTCTTGCAGCAATTGGCAAAAAAAGTACGAATAAAATTCTAAAAAGCCTTTTGCAAAAAGGGTATATTTGCAATCCTTCAGGCACCATGTGGGGGCTTACTGCTTTAGGACTGAAAAAATTACAACCTTATGGCAAAAAAATATCGTTATGAATATTTATCATGAAATTTTACTCATTGCATGCGTAACAGCAAGTGCATGCACATTACCTGGTGTTTTTTTAGTAGCTCGTGGCATTGCGCTTATTTCTGATGCCATTAGCCATTCTATTTTGCTTGGCATGGTGATTGCATTTTTATGCGTACATTCAATTAATTCTTGGTGGATTTTTATAGGAGCTCTAATCAGCGGTATGCTGACTGTGGGGCTTACAGAATTTTTAAGCCATGCAAAATATATAAAAAAAGATGCTGCTGTGGGGCTTGTATTCCCTTTATTTTTTTCCATTGCCGTAATTTTAATTAATTTATATGCAAGCTCAATTCATTTAGATACAGATGCTGTACTTTTAGGAGACCTTGTATTCACGCCCTTTCATAGATTTATTATTCAAGGCTTGGATTATGGCCCTATAACTTTATGGAGCATGAGTGCCATTTTAGGCATCAACATTATAGGGATCACTTTATTTTATAAAGAGCTTATGGTTTCTATTTTTGATCCTGATTATGCACATTCGATTTCTTATCGTCCTAATTTTTTTCATTATGCTTTAATGCTTATCACCAGCATCACTATTATTGGTGCATTTGACACAGTAGGATCTGTGCTTGTGATTTCTTTTATTATTGTGCCTGCAGCTACAGCTCATTTATTATCATATAATCTTGCATATATTCTTTTACATGCCTTAGGCATTAGCATCAGCACTGCAATTGCCGGATATATACTTGCACAATATACGCAAGGATCAATCACAGGAGCCATCACTTTGGTGCAAGGAATTGTATTTTTCAGCATTTTAGGAATATTAAATTATAGAAAAAAACCAAGTTAATTATTTAAAATTTGCTGCTAGATTTGTAGGAATCTAGATGAAAATTTTCGATTTCATTTTAACTGTTATTATAATAATACTAATTTTCACAAGTGAGACGCCGTCTTTTCGTAAACGACCTATAAATCCTATTAAGCGTCTAGCTGTGCTAATTCTTGCTCTAATAGAACTCATTATATTAAAACTTAAAAAGAAAAGATGGTAAAAAATAAAAAATTTTACTGAATCCGATTCCAAATTTCTAGCAAATCTGCAAATGATAATTCTTGAGCACGCTTCTGTAAAAGGTCATCTGATAGCACATCTGATTTATAATGCGTAGACGCTAAATTATTACGCAAAGTTCTACGCGGCTGCGCAAAGCACATTTTGATGAATTTCCAAAAGGCTTCTTGTTCTGGAATTGCTTGCAGATCAGTTTTAGGCTTAAAATATAAAAGCCGAGAAAAAACCTTTGGTGCAGGATAAAAAGCTGTAGGTGGAACTTTATCTAATTTTTTCCATTCAAAATAATATTGGAAATATAAAGAAATGAATCCATAACCTCTGCCTGAAGTTTTTAAAATTTTTAATGCAACTTCTTCCTGAATCATAATCACACCTTCTTTTAAAAGATGTCTATTTTTTTGCAACATATGCAAAATAGGAAACGTTATATTATACGGAAGATTTGCAAGTAACGTCCAAGGCGCATCTGGAGCGAATTTCTGAAAATCAATGTCTAAAATATTTTGAGTAAACACTTCTAATCTTGAATCAGGAAATTTTTGCTGCACAAAACGCGCCCATTCAGAATCAATCTCAAAAACCCATAATTTTTTTATAGGTCGTTGCAAAATAGCGCCTGTCAAAATGCCTTCGCCACATCCAATTTCAAAAACACAAGAATTTTCATCTAATTGCACATGATCAAACATACGCTGTACAAACGTTTCTTGTTTCAAGAAATGCTGCCCGTATTTTTTCTTTAATGCAATACCTTGTCTTTGAGGAGAATAGCGATTCATGCAGATTAATCCATTAATGCTTCTTTAAAGAAGTCTAATTGCTCAAGCACTTTTCCAGCACCTTTTACTACGCAGAGTAATGGCTCATCAGCAATGCGCACTGGCAATCCTGTTTCTTTTGAAAGCAATTTATCTAAACCGCGAAGTAAAGATCCGCCTCCAGCCATTACAATACCTTTATCTACAAGATCAGAAGATAATTCTGGCGGAGTATTTTCAAGAGCCACGCGAACGACATCAACAATATTTGCAATCGTTTCAAGAAGCGCTTCATTCACTTCTGCATTCGTAAGCAAAATAGTTTTTGGAACGCCAGTTAAAAGATCTCTTCCTTTAACTTCCATAGATTGCACATCACCTTCAAGCATCACCGTACCAATTTGAATTTTTACTTGCTCTGCAGTGCGTTCACCAATCAAAAGGTTATATTTGCGTTTGATATAGTTCACAATTGATTTATCCATTTGATCGCCACCAACGCGCACAGATCTGCCAAAAACTGCACCACTTAAAGTGATCACTGCAACTTCTGTAGTCCCACCACCAATATCTATAACCATACTACAAAATGGTTGATGCACTTGCAGGCCCGCACCAATTGCTGCTGCCATAGGTTCCATAATAGTAAGTGGCTTATCACGCGCACCTGCTTGTTTTGCCGTGTCTAAAATTGCTCTGCGTTCCACTTGTGTGATTCCAGAAGGGACTGCAATAATCATACGCGGAGAAATTAAAGTTCTACGATTATCATGCACTTTACGGATAAAATAACGAAGCATACTTTCAGTAAGTTCAAAATTTGCAATCACACCATCGCGCATGGGACGGCATGCAATAATACTTTCTGGAGTTTTTCCAAGCATTTCTTTTGCAGCTTTTCCAGCAGCTAAAACTTTATTAGAATTTGCCTTTACAGCAACTACCGTTGGTTCATCTAAAACAATCCCTTTTCCACGCACATACACTAAAGTATTTGCAGTGCCAAGATCAATTGCAATATCATTAGAAAAGAAACTAAATATTTTTTTTGCAGGAAAAAACCGTGCAAGATTTTTTGTAATCATAGTTCTACTCAAACATTCTTTTAGAAGTTAACATCTATACCCAGCATTACGCGATTTGATTTAGCAAACCCTCTTCCTGATAAAAAACTTGTTGGAATATCCCAAGAAAAATGAAATGTTGGCGGATATTTCCATTCAGGTTTTTTATAAGCCATATCATAAAATATATCTAATGTCCCATACTCAGCAATCCATTCTGTGCGATCATACCATGGTTTATAATTTATAGGTATGGTTTGATCTTTGCGCATATCGGTAAAAGTATCATATTGATGATAAACAAAAGTTAATTTTCCACATGCGCCTAATCCAGCACGAAGATCCTGCAAAGTAAAATAAGGAGAAAGTATAAACGTGGTTCCTGGATTTGTGTTGACTGAACCTATTAAAGGAGCAAATGTATCCGGTTCACCATTAACAGGAATTCTATGATCTGCAGTTAAAGGAAATCTTTTTTGAATTCGCCCTAATATTCCAGCTTTCCAATCTTCCTTTAATTCAAATTCAACTTGCGTGCCAAGATACCAACCCCAATGGCCATTCCCACCAAAAGGAACAGACCCAATATCTTGTAAGTTAGAAGTAACACCTGTTGGAATCAAAACTCCCAATCTTCCACTAATATCAATTTTTCTAAATTTATAGGCATAGTCTATAATTTTAAAAAATGATAAATATAATTCAAAATCACTCACTCCACTTACATTATAAGCACCAGTTGTTACTCCAATTTCTTCTTGAAATTGAGCCAGTAAATCATTAAAGCGCTTTTCTTGACTTGGTTCTGAATTAAATAAAAGTCTATTTTGTAAATCAGTGCTTGCACTTACCGTAACATACGTTGAAAGATTTAAAAGGAATATCGAACCTCCAATTCCACCCCATGAACAAAAAGGTGCATATCCTTGAAATGCTATTCCTTGACCTTCAAGCTTGCCCCATGTAACCGTTGTGAAAGGGGCAACATATCTCCAATCTGAAGGCATGGGATCTGGAAGGCCTAATTTTACTAAGGCACCACTCAATTGATAAAGATCTAATTGCCCTTGTAATTCTGGAATCCCGATAAGTCTTCCATCACTTTTACGAATCGTAAATGTACTATATTCATTAGGTTTATTAGGATCTGTATCTGAAGTTGATTGCATTACTCGATCAATATCACCAGGATTTACTGCTTGATTTCCTGTAACAGCGAAAAGATCTAAAAAAGTAGTTGCATGAGAGGAATCAGATCCATTATAAAGATGTGGATATAAAGGCATATACCTATTATCCATTACCATTCCAAACATTAATGTATTTGAAATACCAAATACGATTAAAAGAAGATACTGCTTCACACGATTTTTTATCACTGCAATCCTTTTGTTGAGAAGAAATTGGCGAATTTTGTTTAGGACACTATTATTTTAATAGATTTTGTATTTTTTGAAACCTTTTTATTTTTCAAAAATTTGTTGCGTTGTTAATTTAAAACAATTTATACTGTGGCAAAGAAAAAAACAATATCTACAAAAAGCAAAAGTAGATAACATAAACATATATAAAAATAGATTATATCATTCTTTATGAAATCCCTACAAGGAGAGTACTATGCCGAATCCTATGATTCCTTATAAACGAATGCAAGCAATTTTATTGGCAGGAGGCAAATCAAGCAGATTTAAAACCGGAAAATCAAAACTGGTAGAAAAAGTCTGCGGAAAAGAAATGATTTTATATCCTGTTGAATTAATCCGCAAACTTGAAATTCCTTTAACATTAGTGCTGGGCTATTACCCAGAAGGCGTGATTGATGTATTATCAGATCACTCCATTAATGATGTTTCATTTATCCAACAAACAGAGCCTTTAGGAACCGGTCATGCCATTGCATTAACTGAAAAAGCATGGGCGCATGATCATATTCTTATTATGCATGCAGACATGCCTTTAGTAGATGAAAGCGTTCTTGCAAAGCTTTATAAAAAACATATTAATACTGATGCAGATATCACTTTCATAACATCTCATACACCTTCACCAGATTTTGATAGTCATCCTTATTACAAAATAGTAATCAATGACAACAAAATAAATGTTATTGAACCTCAAGATTATCAAGCTACTGATACTGAAAACATGTGCTGTATCAGCGCTGGAATTTATTTAGTGAAAAAAACTTTTTTAGAACAGCATATTCATAAGCTTTCTCCAAGCAAAATTACTGGTGAATATTATTTTCCAGAAATCATTCAAATCGCAAGTAACAGCAATGCAAAAATTGTAAGCACACCAATTAATTTCGATATCATTCGCGGAGTAAGCACCTTAGAAGAATTATGGGTGGTAGAACATATCAAACGTTCACATCTTATTAAACATTGGATGCATAATGGCGTACGCTTTGCGCATACTTTAAATATTATGATTGATGTGGATGTTGTTATTGAACCTGGTGCATATATTAGCGCAGGTGCTCATTTACTTGGCAAGACAATTATTAAAAAGGATGCTAATATAGGAGCATTCTCATTTATAAAAAATAGTACAATTGGTGAGCATGCAAAAATAAAATCTCATACGGTAATACGCAATTCTACAATTGGGGATCATGCAGTAATACAACCATTTTCACATATACATGATCAAAATATTCATGCCACACCAAAAACACCTGAAAAACGGTATTCTCCTTTGTTTACAGGAGCGATAAGAACTGATACACACGAATTATGATACGTTTTATACATACTGCAGATATTCATTTTGGCATGGAAAATTATGGTAGAACGGATCCCGAAACAGGGATTCATTCTCGCTTGCTTGACTTTGAAAAAGCTCTTAATTTTTGCATTGATACCGCAATTGAACAAAATGTAGATCTTTTTGTATTTGCCGGAGATGCCTATAAAACTGCATATCCAAGCCCCACGCAGCAAAAACTTTTACTCCGCAGTTTCTTGCGTTTATATAAAGCAAATATTCCTACAATCATTGTTGTGGGGAATCATGACAATCCTTTAAGTTTTGGCAAAGCTAATTCACTTGAAATATTTGCAACACTCCCTTTAGATGGATTTCATGTATTTGCAAAACCAGAAACTAAAGTGATTGAAACTAAAAGTGGGCCTATACAAATCGTGGGCATTCCTTGGCCAAATCGTCATCATTTTACTTTAGCAGGCGCTTATCATGCTAAAAATGCGCTCGAAATTACTGAACAAATATCAAACAAAATGAGTTCCATTATTAGCGCATCAGCTCAAAAATTAGATCCCGCAATTCCTGCAATTTTAGTAGGGCATCTTACCGTAAGCTCTGGAATATTTTCTGGATCTGAAAAACGCGCTGTATTTGGCCATGATCCAGTTCTTTTACCATCTGAATTAGCAATTGCTCCTTTTAATTATGTTGCCTTAGGGCATCTGCATAGATTTCAAGATTTAAATCCACATGGAACTATTCCTGTTGTCTATTCTGGATCTGTTGAAAGAATAGATTTTGGAGAACGCAAAGAAGAAAAAGGATTTTGTTTAGTAAGCATTCATGATGATCGCACCACTTCGTATGAATTTATCAAAACACCAATCAGAACATTTATTCAAATAGATGTAGTTTTAGTGCCGCTCAAAAATCAAACTGAACAGGTTTTACAAGCTTTACAAGCGCAGGATTTACAAGATTCGGTAGTAAAAATTACCTATAAATTACCGTCTTCAGAAATTGATATGGTAGATATTAAAAAGATACAACAAGCATGCAATCAAGCTTGGTATGTTGTAAGCATCATACCAATTCGCAATATTGAAACGAAAACACATCGAAACTTTTTAAATTTAGAAATGGATCTTCCAACTTTACTCAAAAAATATTTTCAAGAACGCCCCACCACTAAAGATCGCGCTGATCAACTTTTAGAAAAAGCATTATATTTACAACAAAAAAAAGAGGCTCATGAAATTGAACAAGATTCATCAGCCCCTTAAAATTTTAATGTATATATTATACAGGTAACAGAACTGTATAATATTTTCTTACTAGCTTTTCATATTCCTGCATAAGCACTTCATTATTACGACGTGTTAATCGATCAATAATAGCAGCCTTACTATCTTCTAAAGATCTAACTTCTCGATCATGCTTTTCTACAAGATAATATAATTCAAATGCATTTTCACCCTCAATAATCTCAAATGAATCTGATTTCATAGCGCCAATAAATTCTTTATCTTGTGCTAAATCCTGAATTAATAATTCAAAGTCTTGAGACCAATCAAAATCATCAAAAGATTTCTTATCAGCAAGTTTCTTTTCAAGAGCTTCTTTTTGTGATTTTTTAGTCATAGAAGAATCAAAAGTAACATATGCCACACGCACTTTACACCAAGCTTCTTGATGCTCAGGATTTTGCTTATATTCTTCTAAAATCATTCCTTCTGTTACGCCAAGACGAGAATAAAATCTTTGCCCTTCAAATCTGCGTAATATTTCAGAACGGCATAATAAATCCTTACCTTCGGCAAATGTTCTTCCAAGATCTCCAAATAAAGATTGAATCTCTTCTTGAGAAATTTTATTTTTACGTTGCATGTTTAAGATAAAATCATCTGCAATATCATCTTCTATTGGCATTTTTTCATCTGCCGCTTGTTGTACCATAATGCAATTGCGCACAAGACGAGAAAAAGGAACTATATTGCCCTCAAGATTCTTTTTATCAAACTCATCAGAAAAGGTGATTATATCTATTCCTTTTCCCAATACAACTGCTTTGATTTGATCAAAAACAAATAGCTTTGCATCAAGAGTAAAATTATAAAATAATAATGCTACTATCAGTAGATTTTTCATATTTGTTTATACAACCTGAGAAGATGAATTTGGCAAACCAGTTTGTTGTTCTTGATTTATTTCACGTGCATTTTCAGATTGAAGTTGTGCTTGGATTTTTTGTTGCATTTGATCCATAGCTGTTTTGCGTGCTTGCACTTTATTATCAAAATATGCTTTATTTTCTATAGTTTGATATTCTTTTTCAAATTGCTCTGCAGCTTTTCTCATATTTTCATCTTTGCGTTGCTGTCTTACAAAGTTACGCAAGCCTTCTTTTACTTTTTCAAAATCTTGATATTTTGCAGCAGTTTTTTCTACAACTTTTGCTACCCAATATGCATCATCAGCTTTAACAAGACCTAAAACTGGATATGAAGATGCCTGCAATGCAAAATCTTTAAGTGGTTTGCTATGAAATGTAGATTCATTAATTACAAAATTATTAACTGAAAGTTTTTGATCTTTTGCAATTTTATCAAGATTATTACCTTGAGCTTTAACAACATCTAAAAATGTTTGCGCTGCAGCTTGACTTTCAAATTTTACAGCTTCAGTTTTCACGCCACCTGGAGCAAGCAATAAACCGGGAAGTTTATCTTTTTCTGCATCATAGAAAGCTTTAATATCTGCATCACTCACATCAATCGGATGTGCTTGATCATAATATTGAACACATAATTGTGTATCAAGTAATTCTTGTAAATGAGCACGATCTTTTTTAAATTCAGCAGATTCTGTGATACCTGTTGCATGCGCCCAATGACTAATTAGTTTTGTCATTTTCAAATTGTTGAAAATAAATTCATATTCTGCATCAGGGGTCATTTGAAGCATCATTTCAAGTTGAGGACTTGAAGCTGCGGCTTCTTTAAGTTGATTTTCATAATCTTCTACAGTAAGCACTGGTTTACCATCAATGCTTAATAATACTTCCTCATTTGCAATATTCGTACCTTGTTCAGATGCTGTTTGCACACTTTTCTTCCATGGCCATGATAAACATCCTGAAAGCATTACCACACTAAACAAAGCAATTCCTAATATATGCGTACGATGTAAAGTAATCATAATGAACAATCTCCAAAAATAAAGAAGTGTTATGCTATTTTTGAAGGTAGCTTATCACATATCAAAAGATGTTGCAAAAAGAGTCTCTTAAGTTTAAGACGTGATTACACTTGATTAATTTGATACAGGGCAACGACAATCTATTTTTCCATTCCAAATAGTATCAGAGCTACAAATCTTTCCATCAGGCATCGTAGCGTTACAAAAAATACTGCCTCCTGGCGCATCATCTTGCAATGTATCTAAACCTTTTGCCCCCGTAAAATTAGCTCCTGTGAAATCAGTCCAGTGAATAGCCACATTTGTTAAAGTACTATTACTAAAATCTGTACCCCTGAAAATCGCATTCCAAAATGTAGATCCTGTAAAATTCACTCCGCTCATTAAAGCATTTGACCAATTACTTCCTGAAAAATCCACCCCAAGAAACTTTGCATTCACCAAGTTTGTTTGTCTACTTGGAATACAAATCTCAAAAATACTTTGCTGAGCTGTTGGTTGGCATTGTTCTCCATGCGTATTAGCCAAAGATCCACCCGTCATAGAAATAGCTCCTATATTTCCTCCACGCAAATCTAATCCTGCGGCATTAGGAGTATTTTGACTTTGAATAGGATCCACATACATTCTTAAAACTTTTACATGCGTAGGAATAAAACAAAACATAGGAGAAGTGTTCATAAGAAACACACTCACTATTCCTAATTTTCTTATAATATTTTTTATATACATAATAACCCCCTCTTTATTAAAAAGGATAAATAATTCTTTGTATATAAATCAATAATTTCAATTAGAAAACCCTTGCTATAACAGCAGCATCAATTTTTAAGGGTTTGTTTTTATGTAAAGTAAGCGCGCAAGACTGCAGCGTAGTCCCTGTTGTACATACATCATCTATTAATAAAATTCGCTTTCCTTCTAAAAAATCAGAATTCTTAGTAAAAAATGCATCATGTAAAGCAAAAGCACGCTGTTTAGAAGGTATTAAATATTGATAAGGGGTATATTTTTTTCTATATAAAACATTGTTTAAAACAGGCACTTTAGTAAATTCACTCATTCCATGAGCAAGTAAGGAAGCCTGATTAAATCCTCTATATGCATATCTAATCCAATGCAAAGGCACAGGAATATAGTAATCATAGGAACGTATATCTATCCCAGAGAATTGAATATAATGTTTAGCTAAAATATCCCAAATAGCTGGATCTTTATAAGCTTTTTTAAGAATCAAATGCCGTAAAATTCCTTGATAAGCTCCTAATGCATAAACCTGCATATGCAAACCTTTTTTATAAGCAAGATCTAAAGGGGCAGCAGGCAAAATTGTATATAAACAACTCTTACAAAGGCCATATTCCTCAAGCCCAACTTTACATCCATAACATAAAGGCGGGCTTAAAACTTTGCGTATAAATGAAATATAAGGCTGATACATAAAGAAATTTACACAAAAAGATACATTAAAAAATAGGCATATAAAGCGGCTGCAATATCATCAAGAATAACCCCAGTGGCTCCTGGCAATGCTTCGATATGTTTTATACCCCCTATTTTAGTGATATCAAAAATCCTAAAAAGAAGCAGCCCTACTAATATCTGATACAATGAAAGAGTCCATGTTGCCTGCAAACAAAATAATAAAAGCAATGCCCCAATAGCCTCATCAATCACTATTTCATGAGGATCATCTTTTTTATAATATTTTTGTGCATAAGGAATAGTAAGATATGCCAAACCAATAAGAATGAAGGTTAATAAAGCTTTTATTGGTAAAGGTACATAAAAAAATGGCGCCATGACAAAAGAAATTATAGTTCCTCCACCCACATTACTTCCAATACCACCGCATGTTGCTATCAATAAAGCGAAGCGTTTATTCATGATAAAACATTTCATTAAAAAGTATTAAACTAATACCTCCCACAATGAAAACATCTGCAATATTAAAAATAGGCGCTTGCCAATCAAAAATCTGAAAACTAATAAAATCAATCACGCCACCATACCAAATTCGATCAAAGAGATTTGAGATTGCTCCGCTACAAACTAGTATCTCACCAATAATAGATTTTCCAGAAAGCATCTTTTTTCTGCCTTGCTGCATGATAAGAAAAATCATACCCGTAACAACAAACATAATTATAATTTGCGCAGACATTCCCAATCCATCAGCAATCCCCCAAGAGATCCCTGTATTATGCACAAGATATAATGAAAAAAATGAAGTTACTGGATACCAAGTAATATATTTGAGCACAAGATATTTTGTAACTCGATCGCATAAGAATGCGATAATAAATAAAGGAATATACCACCAAGCACGCACATTTTTCATGAATATCCTTATTATCTAATTTGTGCGCCAAACGCTTGCATACTTTGTATAACAGTATTTACAACAGTATCAATCTCTTCTTTTTGTAAAGTCTTTTCAAATGCTTGAATACTATATCTGAATGTTAAAGATCTTTGATCTTTCCATTCTGTTTTTTCATACATATCAATTAATTCAACAGTGTTAATATGTGCATAAGCAGCTTTAATTTTTTCTATGCATTGAGCAGCACTTACAGAATAAGGCAGCATCACGCTTATATCTTTTACCACTTCTGGATATTTTGACCAAAGAGCAAAACGCTGCGCTGCTGGTTTATACTGCAAGCAAAATTCTGCATTAAGCTCAAATGCAAATCCAGATCCCTGCATAAGAGAACGATAAAAAGAATGAAGCAACATCCCAAAAGTTCCAATATGTTGATCTCCACAATAAATATCTGCTGTTTGATATTTATTATACCAAGGCGCTACATGCGTAGACTTTTTAATAGAAATTGGAATTCGTAATGCTTGATAAAGATCTTCAATCAAAGCTTTTGCTTGATAAAAATCTATCTCTTTTTTTTGATGAAAAATAATACCGCTACACTGTTTTTGCTCAGTCATAGCAGGCGCTTGCTTCCAGGTACTATTATATTCAAAAAATCTTAATTCTTCTTGATGCGCGCTATTAATTTCTACAGCTTTTAATAAATGCGGAACTAATGAAGTTACAAGAACTTTCCAATTTTCAGATACAGGATTTAAAATGGCAACTGCATTTTCTGGATACCATTGCAAACGCTGCAAGAAACTTTCATCATAAAAAAGATAATCACGCACTTCATGCATATGCCCATGAGTCGCTAAAAGCTGTTTGATAATTCGCATAGTTTGTACTTCATGCAATGAAAAAGGAGCTATTGCTCGGCGCGCAAGCTCTGGCACAATATTATCATAACCAAACATGCGTGCAATTTCTTCAATTATATCTTCTTTAATAGAGATATCTTTTGTTACACGAAATGAAGGTGGCGTAACTGTATAAACAATATTATTTTTTTCAGATGCTACCTGCACTTGAAATTGTAATTTTTCTAATATGCTCACTACCTGTTTTTCAGAAATTTGTGTGCCCATAATTTTTTCAATTTCACTATGAAGCAACCGCAATGTGCGCGCTGGTAAAGATGCGCCAACGCTTATCAAAGGATTCTGCACTTTTTCTACCAACCCATAATAATGCGCCAAATCAATAAAACGCTGAACTGCTTCTATCGATGCTAAAGGATCTAGAGATTTTTCAAAACGCATAGAAGCTTCTGTGCGCAATTTTAAGCGCTGCGCAGTTTTACGAATTGTAGCTGCATGAAGCCCCACAGCTTCCACAAAAATTTGTTTTGAAGTCAGTTGAATTCTTGATTGAGCTCCACCCATAATTCCAACTAATGAGAGCGCCTGTTTTTTATCTGCAAGCACAATATCATCAATGCCAAGCTCTGCTTTAGTTCCATCAAGCAATTCAAGTTTTTCACCTGTTTTTGCTTTGCGCAAAATCACAGTTTTATCTGCAAATGCATTCGCATCAAATACGTGCATAGGCTGCCCAAGATCAAACATCACATAATTAGTAAGATCCACTAAAGCATTAATAGGTCTGTTTTGCATAGAAAGCAGACGAAACATTATTGGTAATAAAGATGATTTATTAATCGCATGTGGATTATACCATCCGCTAATTCTATAGATTAAAGATGGCTCTTTAATTTCCATGCCAAAACTTTGAGCATCTGCCTGATGTTCAGATTCTGCAAGCTGCGCTGCAACTTTTGTAGACAATAATTTTTCCCATGGTTTTAAAGGCAAATCCATATAAGCAGCAATTTCACGCGCTATGCCTCTGTGTCCCCATAAATCTGGACGATGATTAATAGATTTATTATCTACAGTAATAATATAATCATCTTGGGCATATTCAACCCATGAGCCTTTTGCTTGGGTAAGATCCATTTCTACAGCGCCCGCAAACCCATCTTTTTCGCATCCAAAATCTTTTAAAGTAGCCCATTGATATGATGAGCCATCTTTTTTAACAAATGCATATTGATCAATAGCAAGATCTTTGCGCAATGGAAGTTGTAAATTTTTATCAAACTGAGGAAGCCATGCCTGCAAAGTAGAAAGCTCTATTTTCATAACTTTTGCCACACAAAATTGCTCTGTATCTATACCAAAACGATGCCATTCTTCAATTTCTGCGGTGTGCTTAGTAAAAAGCTCTATTACCTTTTTAATATCAACCTTATGTAATGGAACTTCTATATGATCAAATACCCATGCCAATGATATCTTCATAGATTTACAACCTCGAGCCCTATAAGCCTTTTTGTATTTAATTTCGCACGTTATTTCAGTATACGCACTTTTAAAAAACACTCAAACAAAACACAGTAGACAATTAGACAATAACAGATATAATATTTACTATATCATTCTTTTTTAGTAAAAATGTAAATAAATATACCTTAAACAGGTAAGGAACAAGGTTATGGCAAAAAAAGGCAGTCGCGTCGTTATTAAAATAAGAAGTAGCGCAAGTCCTCATGTATATTGGACTTACAAAAACAAAAAAAATACTACAGAACGTCTTCAAATTAAAAAATACGATCCTGTAGTCCGTAAACATGCTATGTATAAAGAAGAAAAATAAAAATTTCTTTTTTTAAAAAATTAAAGCGTGGCCGAGCATAAAAGCTTGCCACGCTTTTTTATTGTAAAAATCTTTATTGCTGCTGAGCAAACGTCAAAATATACCCATTGCAATCAGCAATGGCAAATTCTTTCATTCCATAAAAAGTGACCATTAAATCTTTTATAATAGTTGCCTGATCTTGCAACGTTTCATATAAAAATTCAATATCTGCCACCTGAATAAAAACCGTAAGGCCTTTGCCTATAGAGCTTTCTATTAAAGAGGAATATTCTTCGATTAGACTTTCTCTCTTCTGAAACATAATATTTACAGGCCCATGATTAAGCAAAGCCCAATTTAATTTTTGAGTTTTTTGATCAGGCACTGTCATCACCACCTGAAATCCTAAAACTTTTGTATAAAATTTCACTGTTTTTTCAACATCATCCACCATAAGATTAGGCGTTAATGCTCTAAGTTCATATGATTTCATAAAATAATCCTCCATTGAGCCTTGGTAAAAGAATTGTTTTTAACCTACCATTTTTAGTAGATTATAAAAGGGATTCTTCTAGGCTTTGAGCAAATAAAAAATTAAAGGGGATTTATCTATGTATTTTAAAAATATTTTATACATTATTTTTCTGGGAACTTTCTATACCGCTATAGATTGCAGTGAAACCTTGCACTTAGCATCACCCACTCCAAGTTCAGAAAAAAGCACTATTTCAGACGACGAATCTACTGAAAAAGAAACATCTTTAAGCCCAACCTCACCAAGTTCCACGCCTTTATCAACTTTAGAATCTTTTACTGATGAAATTGCATCTCCAATGACGGCCCACGGAGGTGCCGGTGCCACATCCCCGCTATCAGGATTTGTGTCACCCTTAATATCTGAAGAAGCTTATGGTAGCGCTGATGCTGCATCTTCAATGCCAAGATCTGTATCTTCATTATCAGCTGCAGCTAAAGAATTTGTCCCTGCTGCTAAAGCTGCTTTAAGAACCCCTGATTTTTCTACTCCAGAAGGTATCAGAAATTTTAACAAAGCCATGAAAAAATCTTTATTCCCTTCTGAAAGAAGATATACTTCTTTTGAAGAAGAGCTCGCTGATTTACAAAAATTCTTCGACACTCATGCAAAAGCGCATCTTTCTCCTAGTATAAAAAGCGTAACTCCTCATCCATTTCATATCTCTTTTAAAATTTCTCATCTTTTTATACCAGAGTTAAGATTACTTCCCAACAGAACAGTATCTTTATATGGATTCCATCATGATTATTTTGATCTAGTCTATTTTTTACATGTTTTTGAATACAAAGACTCTGCTCAAGATCATGAATATTATGATGCAAAAATTAAACTAACCCCAACTAAATTTGTTACTTATAAAACCTTTTTCCCATCTGTTTTAACAAGAAGGGAAGTTTTAGAAGTCGTTCTTCATGCGCTCAGCAATGCCACTTTACAATCTGCTTCAGTAACTCCAAAACAAACCCTTTTTGAATTTATAGGAAAAACAAAAGAAAATATAAAAATTAAAATAATTATTGCAGTTAATGCAATCACGCACAAATCAACAATTTTAAGCATCTATCCTGATTTTAAATCGTAAATACTAAGGAAATATAGACTCTTGCTATACAATTTATAACTTTAAGATATGCTAAAAGGGTTCCCAGCATTTTGCTATTTTATACTATGACATCTTGCATAATGTATATACATCACAGTATAAAAAGTATACAAATTTGAACCTTGAACCTTGGAATTTTTATGAAAAAATTTATCCGCTTTTATAAAGCGCCAGATGGCTTATTTGAATTAGAAGAAACAGAACATGTTGATCTTTTAATTATCGCGTTCTTTTTGCTCCATGATGCTTCAGAAAATGAAGATCTTTATAAAGCCTGGGCAGATTCCCCTGAAGAAGTATTTGAAGGTGGCGTTTTTACCACGCTACATCAAGATGCCCAGCATAATGTAACTATCAGCTGCGTACTTGATGAGAATGATGAATTTGAACCTTTACAAGTCACTATTTCTCGAGATAATTTTTTAAATCTTTTAAGCACGTGGGAAACCGCAACGTCAACTGAGCCTTCAGAAGTTACTATTGAACAAGAAACTGATGGATCATACACCGTAAAATAATCGCTTTGTTAAGCTGTTTTTTGCCTATTTTAACTGAAATGATATACTTACAATATATCATTTCTTCCATTTTATAGGGACATGAACGGCTATGAAAAAATTCTTATTATTATTTCTCAGTTGCGTTATTTTTACTACTCAAATTAATAGTAAAAACTTGAGCCTAGAACCTCAAATCTATTTTTATTTTTCAGGAGATACTATTCCTTATGCACAAAAATGGTTTGATGAAATAAAAGCTAAATATCCCAAAGCAGGCTTTGATGACACTACTTTCCTACGCGAAGGCTATATGCTTGATATCTTTGGAGAAAGAACTGCTGCTGGATGGTTTGCATCTCATTTCGATATTAATCCTGAAATCCAAACTTATTTTAATAAAGTAGAACATATTAAAATTATTTGTGGAGAAGCAAAAGATATGCAAGAGCTTAATAGAATTTGTGAGATTTATTATACAGATTCTGGAAACCTTGATCTAAAAGACCAACGCACTCTCTATGAAATTGAAGGCGTGTTCTTGCATGAAGTTTACCATTGTTGCTGCCTACCAGAACCAGCTTATTCTTTTCTTACAGACTATCATATTGGCGATATTGCTCTTGCAGGAATGCTAGGTGCTTACCTTACTAAATGGTATTCAAATGATAATACAACAAAAGCAACCTGCTCTCAAATAGCAAAGGGATGTGAAACACTCATCCTAAGCATCTTTGCTTTAGTACTCACAAAAACTGTTGTCGATAAGCGCCAAAATGAATATGAAGCTGATATAAATGTTATAAAACATGGTAGCAAAGAAGCAATCCAAGGTATGAAAGATCATATAATAAAATTTTATGGAACAATCCAAGATCAAAGGGTATGCAAAACTCTTATTGAAAAATTAAAATCAATGCAAGAAAATGCATGGACAATCAACAAATCAAATTATACACGCCTGATTACCTTACTACAAAGAACAGAAGATTTGTATATAGATCTTATACATCCAGCACCCCAAACCCGCATAGAATATTTATCTAAAGCGCTTGCGCAATAAATTTTACAAAATATTTGTATTAATGATAGACTTTTGAATACTAACAAAAGTCTATTTTTTTTAAAAAGCTTAAAGGCATTTTCACATGATTTTATTATTCTATAAATATGTTGATATTCAAAATCCAGAAGCTATACGCGCATGGCAAAGAGCTCTTTGTGAAAAATTAAGATTAACAGGCAGAATCATTTTTGCACATGAAGGCATTAATGGTACTGTTGCTGGTTCTGATGAAGCGTGCCAAGAATATATCAAAATCATGGATTCACATGAACTTTTTGGGGATATCGATTTTAAAACTGCACAAGGTGATGCAACCGCTTTTCCTAAATTAAAAATTAGCGTAAAAGAAGAAATCGTGCGTTTAGGAGTTGATCCTAAAAAAGTTACCGTGAAAGATTCTGGGCAATATTTAACTCCAGAGCAAACTCATCATCTTTTGCAAAATCCACCTAAAAATTTAATTATTATTGATACGCGCAATGATTATGAATGGGCTATAGGCCGATTTAAAAATGCAATCACACCGCCTACAAAAACATTCAGAGAATTTCCAGAATATGTAGATAAAAATCTTGATGCTTTTAAAGATAAAGAAGTCTTAATGTATTGCACAGGTGGCGTACGCTGCGAACGCGCAACCGCTTATGTAAATTTAAAAGGCGTCGCAAAAAAAGTATATCATATTCAAGGCGGTATCCAACGCTACACTGAACAATATCCTGATGGATTTTTCCGAGGTAGCAATTATGTGTTTGATAGTCGTGTAAATATAAAAATTAATGATGATATTTTAAGCACATGCGCATTATGCACCACTCCTTGGGATCAATATATTAATTGTAAAAATGCTTTATGTAATAAACATTTTCTTGCATGCCCAGCTTGCGTGCAAACGTATAATCACACGTGCTCCCAAAATTGCCAAACTTTAGTGCTCGCAAAACAAACTCCAGAAAGATCTCTATTCCCTGAAATAAATTCTTCGCCCAATTCATTATAAATTATTTGAAAGGCTTTTATGCAAACTATCGTGGTAAGCCCACAAACCAAAACTCCTATGATCATGCAAGAGCATATTTCATTAGCAGACAAAAATTGGTTTCAAACTGGTGGCAATGCGCGATATTTTTGCCAGCCTGAAGATGAATTTAGCTTTGCATATGCGCTAGAATTTGCGCATAAAAAAAATCTGCCCACTTTTATTTTAGGACATGGCGCAAATATTTTAATCAGCGATGAGGGTTTTGATGGGCTTGTTATCAAACCTGCTCTGGAAGCTATAGAAGTGATAGAAGAAAATGCAACACATTGTTTTTTAAAAGTTGGTGCTGGATTAAGCTTTGATACCTTAATTGAACATTGTTTGCACAACAAATTATTGGGACTTGAAGAATTTAGCGGCATTCCTGGAACTGTTGGCGGGGCAACATTTATTAATATTCATTATTATGAATATTTGCTTGAACAATTTATCACAGGTGCACACATTATTGATAAAACTACCCAGCAAACTTACTTTGTTCCTGTACAGTGGTTTGAATTTGGCTATGATCATTCAAAATTATTTGAACAAAAGCATGTTGTCAGCCATGTATTTTTTAAAGTAAAAAAAGCTACTGATCTTGAAGCTGCTTATGCGCAAGGCAGACGCCATGAAATCATGCGCCATCGCTTTAGAAGATATCCTACAGCAAGAACATGCGGAAGCTTTTTCAGAAATTTCTTTCCTCAAGAAGTAGAAAATACCAAAGCAAAATTAATTTATGTTGCATATTATCTTGATAAACTTGGCATCAAAGGCGAATTGCGCGTTGGAAAAGCAAAAATTTCTCATCAGCATGCAAATATGCTCATAACAGAGCCTGGCGCAACTTCAACAGATGTGATCACTTTAGCACGCACCATGCAAGAAATGGTTTATAAAAACTTTGGAATTATTCCTCAAGCAGAATGCCAGCTCATCGGGTTTACAAAATCACCTTTATTATAAATAAAAAAATAAAAAATGTATCTTTACAGATAGGCATTATAGCTTTATACTTTTGTGCAGAACTACGGTCTTAATCTTATTATCAACAAGACACGAAAGAGTATTGCTATGGCAAAAAAAATTCTTCATATCTCACTTCTCAGTATTATGTGTCTAACAAGTGGTGCATCTTTATTATGCGCTGAAAAAGAACAAGATTCAGCTCTTATAAAAAATGAAAATAAAAAATCGTATGCTGAGTATGCTGTTAAAGGCGTATACATCTCAGTAGCAGTTTGCGCAGTAGCTTTTTTAACATATAAAGCGTATCAAATCTATATAGCTTCAAATACTGCCACTATGCCAAATATAACAACCAATACTCCTGATATAAATTTACCAGAAGCGCCTACACTTACTGCACCTGAAATCCAAGCGCCAATGATCCCTGATATAAAACCAAGCATAGATCTCCTTCCTGTTGTATCTCAAGAAGTTATTACTGCAGCCACCCCTGTAGAAACTTATGAAGCTCTACAAAATATTGCAGCTACACTGGCAGCAACTATGCAAAAAGCTACAAACATAGCAAGCACTACTCTTCATACTGCATTAGATAATTCTATTGCTGCATATAATGCGCAATCTCCTGATGAAAAAATAACTGATTTTGTACTAGAAGTAGCTAATAATTTTTAAAGTAAAGATAAACATCATGACAAAAAAAATCTTATTAAGCGCTCTCTGCAGCATCTTTTTAGTATCAAATGCAACATCTCTTTACTGCCAAGAAGCACAAAATTCAACTCTTATAAAAAATGAAAATAAAAAATCGTATGCTGAGTATGTTGTTAAAGGCGTATACATCTGCGTAGCAGTTTGCGCAGTAGCTTTTTTAACATATAAAGCATATCAAACCTATACAACTTCAAATACTGCCGCTATGCCAGATGTAATAAGCAATACTCCTGATATAAATTTACCAGAAGCACCTACACTTACTGCACTTGAAATCCAAGCGCCAACAATCCCTGATGTGACATCAAGCATAGCCCTTCCACCTGTTGTATCTCAAGAAGTTATTTCTGATCGTTCTGAAGAAGCTGGGCCTTTCACAAAATTATTTGAGAAATATCTTTTCTGGACTCTTCCATAAGAAATTTTAAGTAAACTTTTAGAGGCGGCAAATTATCGAATTTGCCGCCTCTTTTTTGTTTCTTTATTGCTTTTGAAGCACAATTGACCGTGGGCTATTGCCTAAATTTCCTCCACCTGCATATTGAAAATTTATAGACCCATTGGTGCAAAGCACGCCACGAAGCCCCGTCACTCCGGTAGGAACTGAAACTGCACCACTGGTATTTGAAGAAATATTAAGAGCAAACTTATCATGAGGCGCCACGGCTATGCATGAAGCTGATAAGGGCTGCAAATTTTTCCCATCATTAAAAAATAAAATAGCGGCAATTTTAAATTGGCCAGAAGAGATCGAAACATTTTGACCAACACGATTTACTACCCCCGGTACGGCAGAAATTACTATTTGATAAACGCCACCACCAGGATATTTTACTTGCACTTGTTGCTGCACTTGAGCATCACTTAAAGCTGGGTTACTTGCAATTGCATTATATGCCTGCACTCGCTGCCCACTCCAATATCCAAATTCATTATACAAATATACAATACGATCTTGTATCAGTGAAAAATTACATCCTAGAATATCTCCCATTTGCTGGCGAGTATCCACAAAAATAGAAGGCGTTACTACATCTCCTGCATTACATCCTCTTGATGAAGTAGAACACGTGGAAACAGCTGTACTTAAAAACTTATTAGTTGCACTACTATCATTAATAGCAACCAATGATGCTTTTAATGATGAAAAACAAAACAAACTAATTATCATAAAAATTGTATGTCTATTCATATAATTTCTTCCTTTTTATTCTTTCAAGTAACTTCCTTTACCTTACAAACAAGTATCCAGGAAAGCAATATTCTTTATTTTCTGCGCATACTTAGGCATTTTTAAAAAAAAATGCTATAGTAAAACAATATAAATATGCTTTTTAAAACATACTTTTTCTTATATGAATCATTTTTCATTTCAAGTTTTATATCAATCTAAACTATCAAAAGCTCGTGTGGGAAGAATTATCACCCCTCATGGAGTTATTGATACTCCAGGATTTGTAGCCGTTGGCACCAATGGAACTTTAAAAGCTCTAGATAATGTGGCCGTTGAAGACATTGGCCAACAATTAATGTTTTGCAACACCTATCACCTTTTATTACACCCAGGGCCAGATGTAGTTGCAAAAGCGGGCGGCTTACATACTTTCATCAATAGAAAAACTCCTTTGATCACTGATTCAGGCGGGTTCCAAGTATTCAGCCTTATGTATGGCAGCGTAAAAAATGAGCTCAAAAGCAAGGGCCAAAAAAGCTTTAATAATTCTGTCTTAAAAATCAATGAGCAAGGCGTTCTATTCCGCTCATATCGAGATGGAAATGCTATTGAACTTACTCCTGAATCTACAGTGCAAGTTCAAAAAGCATTAGGCGCAGATATCATTATTCCCTTAGATGAATTGCCGCCCTATCATATTAGTGCTCAAAAACTTGCTGAATCATTTGCAAGAACTCATCGCTGGGAAAAACGATCTTTAGATGAGCATCTTAAAAATCCAGGCAAACAAGCTATGTATAGCGTAATTCACGGGGGAATCGATAAAGATTTGCGAGCTCAAAGCTGTAAAACTTTAGGCAATTTACCTTTTGATGGGCATGCAATTGGAGGGAGTGTTGGCAAAAATCATGGGGAAATGATTGAAATGCTGCAACATACGGTTCCTTTATTGCCACCAGAGACACCAAATCATTTACTTGGCATTGGAGATCTTACTTCTATTCAAGCTATAGTTCCCTTAGGAATTGATACATTTGATAGCTCACACCCCACCAAATGTGCACGCCATGGCCATTTCTTCACCAAAGATGGCACTAAAAAAATCACACAAACATCATATAAGTATATATTTGAGCCTATTGATGCAACATGCGAATGTTATACATGCAAAAATTATACTGCAGCCTATTTGCATCATCTTTATAAGGCAAAAGAACCAAGTTTTAACACTCTTGCAACGATCCACAATCTAACCCATATGAATAAACTCATGGCATGGTATCGCGAGCAAATTTTACAAGGAAACATCTAAATGAACGCTATAAGTTCCACCTCAAATGTTGAAGTAAAACATTTAGTTCATCTTAAAGATAAGGGCTATCGCTATAAACATCATCAATTTGTGGCAGAAGGCATCAGAACATGCTCCACATTAGTAGAAGCTGGCGTGCCGCTTTTACGTTTATACGTTACCCAAGCTGCTTATGAAGCACATGATATTTCAAAATTAGCAAAAAGATTTGTGGTGATTTCTAATGAAATTGCAAAACATGTCAGCTCAACCACAACTCCTAGTGGCATTCTTGGAGTTTTCTCTTTTGAAGAGCATAATCTGCAAATACACACTCCAGGCTTAGTGCTTGCGCAAGTTCAAGATCCTGGGAATCTGGGCACTTTGCTTCGCACAGCATGCGCTTTTAATATTAAACATATTTATTGCATTCAGACGGTGGATCCTTATCATCCAAAAGTGGTACAAGCATCTGCTGGAGCTTTAGGGCAATTATTTATTTATCAAGCTGGATGGAAAGATATTGTAAGCGCAAAAAAACCAACTCAAAATCTTTGCGCTTTAGTAAGTAAAGATGGAGATTTGCCAAACAATTTATATGGTAACAATAATCTCCTTGTTGTTGGAAATGAGGCTCATGGCCTTCCTTCATCATGGGAAAATGCTTGTGAGAAAAAGATCACTATTCCTATGCCAGGCAATACTGAAAGCTTAAATGCAAGTATCGCTGGTGCTCTTGGAATGTATTTTATGGTTCAAGAAATTAAATAATTAGTGTATCTTACCAGCAACAATCTTTAAGGATATAAGGAAAGATACCTATGTCATCTGAAAAATTATCATTATCTTCTGCTATTTTTATTAATCTTAATATCATGATCAGCACGGGTCTATTCGTAAATACTGTGATTTTATCACAGCGCGCTGGAGCTGCAGGATTTTTATTATACCCTGTTATTGGAATCTGCATGCTTCCTTTAATAGCTTCTATTGCAAGATTATTAGAATTATATCCAAGCGGAGGGTTTTATAGTTTTGCAAAAGCTGGGCTTGGAGAGACTTTTGCTTTTTTGAGTACATGGAGCTTCTTTTTTGCCAAGCTCGCTTCATGCACGTTTATGATGTTTGTATCTGCCCGTTTTTTACAGCAATTAATTCCTTCATTAAATTACTTTTCTACAATCCAAGTAACGCTAGGAATTCTTGCTCTTTTTACAGGCCTTAATCTTTTAAAATTTACTATTGGAGTATCGATCCAAGGCTTCTTTTTAACAGCAAAATTCATTCCTATTATTTTTGTGATCTTAAGCGGGATATATCTATTTGATATACAAGCTTTAGATTATACAAATTTCTTATTTACGGGCATTCCAACTAGCATTCCTTTAGTGCTTTATTCTTTAGCAGGATTTGAAGCAAGTTGCTCACTGAGCAGAAATATAGAAAATGCCCGAGTAAATGCGCCAAAAGCCATTTATTATTCATTCTCTTTTGTGCTTATAGTTTATGGCATATTCCAATTTTTACTTTTTGCAGCTGCTCATCAATACCTTGCAAATCTTGGTGGCTATATTGAAGTATTCCCAAAACTTCTAGCACAGCTTCATTTATCTTCAGGTATCAATGCATCTTTATTGAATTTACTAAGCTTTGCAATTGGCATAGCCGCTCTGGGTGGAGCCTATGGCATACTTTTTAGCAACAGCTGGAATTTATATGAACTTGCAAACCATAATCATCTCTTTTTATCCTCTTGGATAAGCATGCAAAACCGCTTTTCTATTCCTACTGCATGTATATTGATTGAAAGTTTATTTTGCGTTATGTTTCTATTCCTAACCTCTGGAAGCCAGCTTCCCTTGCAGCAAACTGCATCTTTAGGGGTAACTTTCACGTATACAATCAGCGTGCTCAGCCTTTTAGCTATTTTTATACGCCAGAAAGTTCGTATGAAAACTATTGTGATTCCTGTTTTAGCCTTAGGAACCTGTATTATATTTATAGGAGCTTGTTTTCAAAGCTTCATGGCTCATGGAATCACTTCTATGTATCTTTTCCTTTCTATATTGGCAATAGGCATGATTATGTATCTTCTAAAATCCAGCTCTTGCCGCTTCTAGAGGCACTTTTTTAATATTAACCCCCATCCTTTTTACGATATACCCTCAATCTGCTATAATGAGATAATGAAATAGAATTATGGAGGTTATTATGAAAAAGTATATTTTAATGGCTTTATTGCCTTTCTGTGGGTCAATTTTAAGCACAGAGCTTCAACCTGTACTGAATGCTGCTTATCGTGCAGCTACAAGTGGAACAGCTGATGCCGCTAACTTATCTACTACACTTACAGAATTAATAAAATTCGCAAAAAATGGTACTCCGAATGCTTATGAAATAGCAGTAGGACACATTAAAACAATTGATACAACTTTACAAAAAATGCGCTCAGAACAATATACAAGCACATGGTCTAATATTTGTTGGCTCTTTGGGAGAAATCCAGCATCTATTCATGATATCGATAAACAAATCGATGAAGTAAATAATGCTCATAGAAGTATGATTACTGATAAATATAGCAAATATATGAGTGATATATTGCATATAGGTACATCTATCGCAAGTAATGCAGCGGTTTTTGCTGCAGGTGCTATAGTGCTTTACCTATATCAAAACAAAGGTGAACTTTCAAACCTTTCATTCTGGAAAGCACATCTTCCAGCAATGCCTACTTTTAGAAAATAAATCTTAAAAAGGGCTGGTTTTTAAACCAGCCTTTTTTATCGTAGTTTTAAAGTAATCAAAGCTATCAGAGCTAAAACCACTGAAATTATATTAAAACGAACTGTAATTTTAGGCTCCTGCCAACCAAGCAACTCAAAATGATGATGTATGGGGGCCATCTTAAAAAGTCTTCTCTTAAAGTATTTTATCGCTATATATTGGCCTATTACCGATAGGGTTTCCAATACAAATAACCCACCTGCAATAGCGAGTAAAAGCTCTTGGCGGCAAAATAAAGCCATGCAAGCCAAAGCCCCACCTAGTGATAAAGATCCCACATCTCCCATGAAAATTTGTGCTGGATGCGCATTAAACCATAAAAAGCCCAAGGAAGCTCCCATAAAAATAGCGCCTATAACTGCTATTTCTGCGGTTCCCGTAAAAGGAATGTGCAAATAATCAGCAAAACCATGATGCCCAGCTAAATACGCAATCAATGAAAACACTCCAAAATTAGTAAGCAAAGACCCTATGGCAAGGCCATCTAAACCATCAGTAAGATTAACGGCATTGCTCGTGCCTATCATAATAAACATAGCCCAGGGCAATAGAAGAAGGCCTAATTCTGGCTGGAAAGCCTTCAAAAATGGAATACAAAGCACGGAATTAGGGTTTTTAAGATAAAGCCATGCAAGTGCTATAACGAATGAAATAAGGCATTGTAATCTGAATTTTAAACGAGCATGAATGCCTTTATGATACCAAATCTTGCATAAATCATCTGCAAGCCCTATCCCGCCAAATCCAAGAAGAACTAAAATAAAAAGCCATACTTCAGATTGCAATAGATTACACCATAAAAACATCGTGCCAATCACGATTCCTATAATAAAAAGCCCTCCTAAAGTGGGCATATCATCTTTAGCTTTATGAGATTCAGGCGTATAAGGGCGCACTTTTGAACGAAAAAGACGCTTTGAAATATTTATGAAAAATCCGCCTAAAAGCAAAGAAAGAAATAAGGCAGTAAGCAAGGCTGCTATAGAACGCACGCTTATATAATGAAATGCATTAAAAAAAGCATGAAAAGATGCCAACTTGGCACAGACGTGATAGATCATAAATAAAACTCAGAGTAAAAGAATAATGGCTCTATAAGGCCTTTTTTCATATTATTGTACCCCCTTTTGACAAAGAAGGCTAGGTACTTTAAGGTAAGATATGATAAGAGCAAAGTCCACATCGGATTTTCCTCATAGAAAATAAATGAAAACCTAAACTAGGGGGCACTTTTATGAAATCTATAACAAAATTAGGCTTTCTGTGCTTACTTGCAACGGCAACAGTAACAGAAATTAAACCTACAGAAGTAGTATTAACTGAACATTTTACTACTCATCTTAATACAGCTTTTTCTGATTTATTAAATGGTGATAAATCATTACAGCAAGTTCTTACTGAGCTTGAAATTGCAGCTCAAAAAGAAAACCATCCAACGCTACAAAAAGAGATTGGTTTCTTAAAACAAAACTGTTCTGCAATTATTCTTTATAGAAATAAATTTATTCAATTATTTGATTCTATAAAAATATACTTAACTGACACCGTAAGAACTCGAATTGAGAATCTTCAATTAGGTGAATGGTTAAAAATTATTACTCGAAAATAATAAACATATCATTTCGATATTTATAAAAGGGGTTCTGTGTTAGAATCCCTTTTTCTATTATTGTACATATTTTCAACCTGTAGTATTCTAAATTACAGGTATACCATTTCTTCATAACTTTTTAATAATCATGAATCCAAATCAATTTAATGTCATTGTTGTTGGTGGCGGACATGCAGGCATTGAAGCCGCTTATGCTGCTGCAAACATGGGATGCAAAGTTGCTCTTATCAGCCTTGATAAAAATAAGCTTGGTCTTATGCCTTGCAATCCATCTGTTGGTGGTGTAGGCAAAGGCCATATTGTTTTTGAAGTGAGCGCTCTTGGCGGATTGATGCCAAAATTATGCACACAAAGCTATTTGCAAGTGCGCATGCTCAATACCAAAAAAGGCCCTGCCGTTCAAGGGTTACGCCTTCAAATTGATAAAGAAAAATATGCTGCATTAGCAAGCAAAGCAATGCAAGAACATCCTTTAATCACCGTGATAGAAACTATGGTAAATGAAGTTCTTGTTGAAGATAATAAAGTGATTGGTATTAAAGCAAGCGATAATATCTCATATTTTGCATCACAAATTGTACTGACAACAGGTACATTCTTACGCGGTTTGATCCACATTGGAGATTATAATTATCCTGCAGGACGCCGTGATGAAAAAGCAGCAACACAACTTTCAAATTTTTTACTTAAATTAAATCTTAAAATGGGCCGCTTGAAAACGGGCACTCCACCGCGTCTTGCAACAGATTCTATTGATTTTTCAAAACTTGAAAAACAAGAAGCTCATGATTTAGATTTTTTATTTGAATTTGGGCAACATCATGCAATTAACACACGAGATTGTTATATTGCGCATACCAATGAAAAAACTCATGAAATTATTCGCGCAAATTTGCATAAATCTGCAATGTATAGCGGCAATATTAAAGGCGTAGGCCCGCGCTATTGCCCTTCTATTGAAGATAAAATTGCGCGCTTTACAGATAAAGCATCACATCATATTTTTGTAGAACCAGAAACTGCAGAATATGTGGAAGTTTATCCGAGTGGAATTTCAACTTCACTTCCTGCTGATGTGCAAGAACAATTCATTCATTCCATTCAAGGTTTTGAAAGTGCAAAAATCGTAAAACTAGGCTATGCCGTGGAGTATGATTTTGTGCATCCAGATCAGCTTGATCGAAGCCTTGAAGTGAAAGCAATCTCTGGACTTTTTCTTGCTGGCCAAATTAATGGCACTACAGGATATGAAGAGGCTGCTGGTCAAGGAATTATAGCTGGAATCAATGCCGCACTCAAAAGCAAGGGCAAACCGCCTTTTATTTTAGACCGCGATGAAAGCTATATTGGCATTATGATTGATGATTTGATAACTATGGGAATTGATGAGCCATATAGAATGTTTACTTCTCGCGCAGAACATCGCCTTATTTTACGCCAAGATAATGTTTTTTTACGATTAACTACTAAAGGATACGAACTCGGCACGGTGAATGAAGCAATGTATCAAGCATTCTTGCAAGAAAAAGAAGAACTTGAAAAAGCTTTAGCTTATATTGAAAAAACATATAAGCATGAATATATTGTGCAGCAAGTGGAAAACGTAGAAGATCATAAACCTGTTATTCAAGCATTACTTGGATATAGTGTTTCCACAAGGAATTTGCTTACTATTTTTGCAGAGCTTAAGTATAAAGAATATATCAAACGTGAATACCGCCAAATAGAAAAAAATAATAAATATAAAAATATGGCAATGCCAGCACTTGAAGTTTTAAAAGGGATGCCCGGACTTTCTACAGAAATGCAGCAAAAAATTATTCGTTATAAACCTGCAACTATTGCTCAAGCAGCATTAATTCCAGGGATGACTCCAGCTGCAATTTCGTTACTCATACTCGCATGCCAAAATAAGGCTCCTCGTGCTCATAATGCTGAGCAAAAAATATGATTAAATTAGAAAAATTAAACTTAACGTTTGCAGATCAAATTGTTTTTGAAAATATTTCAACAATTATTCAATCTGATGAAAAAATTGCCTTAGTCGGAAAAAACGGCTCTGGCAAATCCACGCTTTTAAAAGCAATTGCCGGAAAGCAACCTTTAGATAGCGGGAAAGTGACTATTAGCAGTAACTGCAAAGTTGCTTATATGCCTCAGGAAGTAGTTTTACTTTCTCAAGAATCTGTTTTCCAAGAAACCTTAAAAGCATTTCCAGAAATTTTTACTGCTGAAAAAGAATTAATTACTGCTGAAGCAGAATTCGCTTTAAATCAAACTAATGCACTTGCTGAGCACATTGCAGATCTTCACCATACCTTGCAAGAACATAATGCAACGTATGAAAAAGTGAAAACTGAACGGATGCTTGCAGGCCTAGGATTTTCTCAAGCGCGCCAAAAACTTCCAGTTGCTTCTTTAAGCGTTGGTTGGAAAATGCGCATTATATTAGCCCAGCTTTTATTACAAAATGCTGATTTTTATCTTTTTGATGAACCTACTAACCACTTGGATTTACCAACTCAAACTTGGTTTTTAAATTTCTTAGAGGAAAGCAGTTTTGGCTATTTGCTTGTTTGCCATGATCGATATTTCTTAGATAAAGCCTGCACAAAAACTTTAGAGCTCTGGGGTGGGGCCTTAAAAGAATATGCCGGTAATTATAGTTATTTCCTAGAACAAAGAGCTGCTCAAAATGAGCTTTTAGAAAAAAATTATAGAGAGCAACAAAAAGTACATGCTGAAAAACGCAAAACTATTGAGCGTTTCAGAGCAAGTGCAAGTAAAGCAAAAATGGCGCAATCTATGCTTAAAGCCTTAGAACGCGAAGAAAAAATTTCAATGCCGCCTATGCCGCCACAGATCAGTTTTAAATTGCATCCACCAACTCCTTCAGGAAGGCATGTTTTATCCATTAAAAATGTAAGCTTTGGATATAACCCCACTCAACTTCTTTTTGCGCATGCAAATTTAGAAATTGAAAAAGGAGAAAAGATTGCTCTCGTTGCAGCAAACGGTATGGGAAAAACTACGCTTTTTAATATTATCGCACAACGCCTTAAGCCTACTTCAGGCAAAATCGAATTTGGGCATAATGTGAATCTTGCAATTTTTGATCAAGATCAAAACCAAGTGCTCACACCAACTAATTCTATCCTTGAAGAAGTTCGCAGCTCTACACAAAGCTCCGATCAAGAAATTAGAACTATGATGGGTTGCTTTTTATTCTCAGGCGACGAAATTATGAAGCCTATTAAAGTTTTAAGTGGTGGAGAGCGTAATAGAGTGGCGATGACTAAAATCTTGCTCTCTAAAGGAAATTTCCTGCTTTTAGACGAACCTACTAACCACTTGGATATTGAATCTAAAGAAATTGTGCTTAAAGCTTTGCAAAATTATCAAGGCACTCTTTTGTTTGTAGCCCATGATCAAAGCTTTGTAAACCAACTTGCTACACGCATTATTGAGCTCACTCCAGATGGCCTGAAAAGCTATCCTGGCAATTATGAAGATTATTTATATTTTAAAGCACAAGAAACGCAGCACGCTGCAAAAACAGCTGCTGCTCCAAAAAATAATAATTTATCCCAAGCTTCTTTACCAGAAGATGATAACAAAGAGCTGGAAAGAAAATGCAAACAACTTGAACATAAAATCGGACAACTTGAGAAAAAGTTGGAAACTGTAAGCATACAATTGGGAGAATTTGAATTTGGAACTCCTGAATATGAAACGAGCTGTAAACAGTATGAAGATCTTTCTAATCAGCTGGCAAAAAGCACTAAAGAATGGGAGCAATCCATAAAAAATTTAGGAAAAGCTCAATGATAAACCCCACTTTATTGCATATCTATGGAACTCTTGGCATTAAATGGTATGGCGTCTGCATTGTGACAGGAATTATTGTTGCTTTATTTCTTGTACAAAAAGATGCTGTAATCAAAAAACTAATGAACTCGCACCAATTAGAAAATCTTGTTACATTCATGATTTTAAGCGCAGTTTTTGGAGGCCGGATTTTATATCTTTGGGAACTTGGACAACCTTTATTTTCTTTAGAAGCTCTTGCAATTTGGGAAGGCGGATTTTCAGTGCAAGGTGCTATAGTTACATGTTTGAGCTTAGTGCCTTTATACCTTTATTATCAAAAAATTCCTGCGCTTAAAAGCATAGATCGCCTTATTATCTATGTCCCTTTGTTGCAGTCTATTTCTAGACTTGGCTGTTTTTTTGCAGGATGCTGCTATGGAAAAGCAACATACATGCCTTGGCATGTGATATACACTCATCCAGAAAGCTTAGCGCCCTTAAACATTCCACTGCACCCAACACAACTTTATAGCAGCGCCTTATTATTTTTCATTTTCTGCTTTTTATATATAAACAAAGATACTTTATCTCGCTTTCAAGGATCTTTATTATGTTTATATTTAGCAGGAGTAGGCATAGAAAGGTTTATCGTAGATTTTCTGCGAGATGATCGAGGCATTTTATATTATCATCTTTCGTTACAACAATGGATTGCTTTTTCGATTGTGATAAGCTCGTATATAGTATTTCGCCTTGTAAAAAAATATACAAACCATTATGAATCTATTTAATACGATTAAAGATCAGGTTGTAATACTTGATGTCATCAATGATTACACCAGTTTGAAAAAAGCTGGGGCTTCTTATTGGAAAGGAAAATGTCCTTTTCATAATGAACGCACCGCGTCTTTTACCGTAAGCCCCGATAAGGGCATTTTTTATTGCTTTGGCTGCCATGTAACAGGAGATGTGATCGCTTTTATTGCTCAGATTGAACATATATCTCAATTTGAAGCTGCACAACATTTAGTTGACCGCTATCATTTACAAATTCCAGAACAAGTATTGCGCCAAGCAACTCCCACCACAACCCCACAAGAAAAAGACAATTATTTTGAACTCTGCCAAGCTATAGCCACGTGGTGCCACAAGCAGCTGCAAAAAAATAAAACTGCAAACCAATATCTTGAACAGCGTGGCATAGACCAAACTATGATTTCAAAATTTATGCTAGGATACTTTCCTGCAGGAAGTGCCGTTTTAAAACAACTTTTAGAACATGTAGCTTTTCATAAAGCCATTATGCAAAATTTAATTCATGCCGGAATAGTTTTTGAAAGTAAACAAGGCTTGTTTTCTCCTTTTGAACAACGCATTATTTTCCCTATTTATGATCATTTAGGAAGATGCTGTGGATTTGGGGGCAGAATATTTTTACCTGATGATGAACGCCCTAAATATTATAATTCTAAAGAAAATGAATTCTTCCAAAAAGGAACCCTCCTTTTTGGCCTTGATAAGGCAAAGAAAAATATTCAAGCTCAAAACAAAGTGATTTTAGTTGAAGGGTATACAGATTGTATCACTATGCATAAATATGGTTATACCAATGCAGTAGCCACTCTTGGCACTGCATGCACTGTTGAACATTTAAAGCAGCTACAAAGATACGCACATCAACTTATTGCTATGTATGATGGAGATCAAGCCGGCCAAAAAGCAATGCTTCGCTTAGCAGAATTATGCTGGAATGTTGATCTGGATATTAAAATATTAGAATTGCCAGCTCAGGAAGATCCGGCTTCATATTTACAAAAATATGGATCTATTGATATGAATTCTTCTATGCTCCAAGATATTTTTAGTTTTTTCTTAGATGCGCTCACAAAAAATTATGCCTATCAAAATCTTAAAGAAAAGATGCATGCTACAAGCCTTGTAGTAGAATTAATTCAAAAGATTAATGACCCTTTAAAAAGGGATATTTTGCTTTTACAAGCCTCTGAGAAACTACAAATCCCTTTAGAAATTTTGAGAAATCGGTATACTAAACATAAAGGGACTATATTAACTGAGGAGCAAGAAACAATTTCATCACATGAAGCTGCAATTGCTGCTATCCCATTTCTTGAACAACGGCTATTTTCAGCAATATTACATAATAAAGCGCTTATGCAAGCGTATGATATAAAAAGTTTACTTCCTACTATGCAAGATCCTTTACATAGAATTTTGAAATGCATACTAGATTTGAATGAAACTTCTCCATCTTTAGATAGTATTATGACTCAACTTTCCAAGCAAGATCAAGCGCTGGCAAATCGTTTACTATGTGCCTTTCCGGCACAACAAAACACAACCGAATTTGAACAGCTTCTTGATCAATTTCATAAAAAACATTGGAAATCGATTATTTTACATATTAAAATGAAATTATTGCAGGCACAACAATCAAATAATAAAGAAGAAACTCAACGACTGATTGCACAATTTCAGTCTTTAAAAGAAAAATTTATAAAATATGGGCGTTTACATTAGGGTATGAAGGCTATGAAAAACGAAATCGTACAAAAATTAATGAAAAAAATGCTTGAAGACGGCAAAAAACAACGCTTTTTGACCTATGAATCAGTTATTGAATTTTGTGAATTACACCATCTTCCAGAAGTCGAAACTAACAATTTTTTAAAAGAAATTGAAAAAAACAACATTGAACTTATTATGCACGATGAATTTGATGCAGATTTAAGCAGCATAGATGATTATAATGAAGAACATGATCAAACAAAAATTAAGCCAAAACTTTCTACGACTTCTTTAGATTTTGAAGAAAAAGAAGAAGAAGATAAAAGCCTAGAAGATGCTGACGAAGATTCAGAAGAATCAGATGAGCGCACTATTGGCGATATTGGCCATATTGCTGATGGCGTAAAAAGCTATTTACGCGATATTGGTAAAATTCCTCTTTTAAATAAAAAAACAGAAACTGTCATTGCTGAAAAGATTGCACAAGGCAAATATGAATCTATTCAAGCATTAGCAAACTTTCCTATGATTCATCATGAATTGATTTCTATTGGGGAACGAGTAAAGAAAAATACACTTCCTTTAAAAGACATCATTCAATTTGCAGAATTTGATGAAGAAAACCTTCCAAAACTTGAGAATGAAAAGCGCGATCTTCTAATTTCTATGGAAAAAATCCAACAATTAGTAGCGCAAGAGCGAGCAATTTATAATAGTTATAAAGGCAAGCTTACTTCTCAAGAAAAAAAAGATGAAATGTTTGCAAAGATTAAAGAAAACAAACAGGCAATTGCTCTAGCAATTATGTCTATTAAGCTTGCTAATAAAATGATTAGAAAACTTGGTAGAAAAATTGAAAAAATATTACATAGAATCAATGAACGAGAAGCTTTCATCAAAAACCAGCATATCATTATTAAAAACTTGAAAAAGGAAACACTTCCTGAGATTCAAGAAGAAATCATTGATACTGAAAGACAGATTCGCATTGCAGGTAAATCTGTTAAAAAAAGTGAAAATGAATTAGGAATTCATTACGATACAGCAATCATTTTAATGCGACAATTCCATGCTGGGCAATTAAAAGATAAAACTGCAAAAAGCGATCTTGCAAAAGCAAACTTACGATTGGTAGTTAACTTAGCAAAAAAATATGTAAATCGTGGCCTACACTTCTTAGATCTGATCCAAGAGGGAAATATAGGCTTAATGAAAGCTGTAGAAAAATTTGAATTCGAACGAGGATATAAATTTTCTACGTATGCAACATGGTGGATCAGACAAGCAATTACTCGTGCTATTGCAGATCAATCTCGTACTATTCGTGTTCCAGTTCACATGGTTGAAACCTTAAACAAGATTAATAAAATTAAGCATTCCTTCTTGCAAGAATTTGGGCGCGAACCAAGCAACGCAGAACTTGCAAAAAAACTTAATCTTGATGAGAAAAAAATTAAAAACATTATCAAAATCTCAAAAGAACCTGTATCACTTGAAACTCCAGTTGGTGATGGAAATGATGCATCTATTAAAGATTTCATTGAAAATGAAAATGAATTTTCTCCTTCAGATCTTGTAGCAAACAATGATTTAAAAGAAAAAGTACGCGAAGTATTAAAAACACTTACCCCACGTGAAGAAAAAGTGCTTAAAATGCGTTTTGGAATTGATGTAGCTTCTGAACACACTCTTGAAGAAGTTGGAAAAGATTTTTCAGTTACACGTGAACGTATCCGCCAAATCGAAGTAAAAGCATTAAAAAAACTGAAACATCCTTCTCGCAGCAAGAAATTACTTGCTTTCTTTGAAAAAGATCTAAAAACTGGTACAGAAGAACATGACACCGAAGATACATTCAATGACGAAAACGATGAGGAATAAATAATTATATTTTTTATAATGGATAATAAAATATGAACCTGGTATCAGACCCACTCTCTCTTGATATTATATTTTTTTTAAGTGCATTGTTTTTTTGTGCACTTTTTGCCTTCATTGAAACTAGCATCACAGCAATGCGCCTTTTCAAACTTAAAGAAATCGCGCATTCCATTAAAGGATATTCAAGCTTATTTAGTGCCTTAGAAGACAGACCGCAAGTAGTTTTAATTACAATTTTAATTATGACTAACTTAGCAAGCATTACATGTGCTGTAATATCTGAACATTTTTTACGCGATCTTTTGGGAAAATTTGCACTCCCAGAATCGTTAAATATAGCTCTCGGGATATTTTTAACCACTATTATTGTTTCCATCATTGGAGAGATTATTCCAAAAAGTATTGCTCAATCCCGCGGCACTAAAACATTTATTTCCATTTTATGGATCGTCAATCTTTTTTATTATATTCTATCCCCCTTATCTTCGGTTCTTAGTAAGCTCGCTCACTATTTAAGCACACATGATGAAACTGATGCAGATACGATTTCTGAAAAAGAAATCCAATTCTTGATTAATCATATTCAAGAAAAAGGGATTATGGAAAATGAAAAAACTGAAATGCTTCAAAACATTTTCCGTATGGCTGAAATGCATGTAAAAGAAATCTTAATTCCTAAAAGTGATATTGTAAGTTTAGATATTAAAAGTGATATTAAAACCTTGCTTGAAGCTTTTGTAGAATCAAAATTCTCAAGATTCCCTGTATTTCAAGACAACGCTGAAAATATTATAGGAATTATTTATCTTAAAGATCTATTCTTAGCTCTTGAAAAACAAGAATCTCATACTATTAAACTGCAAGATTTAGTACGCCCTATTATTTTTGTACCAGATAGCTTGAAAGTAAGTGAAATATTAAAAGAGTTTAAAAAACAAAAAATTCATATGGCTATGGTGCTTGATGAATATGGAAGTACCATTGGACTTGTTACTTTAGAAGATGCCTTAGAAGAAATCGTAGGTGATATTTTAGACGAACATGAAAAAGAAAGCCAATCTGCAAAAATTACTGCTGTTGAAGAAGGCGTATGGCTTGTAGATGCAAGTGTAGACTTAGATCGCTTACAAGAGTTATTAAAAATAAACTTTCATGTAGAAAGCGCTGTAACGGCTGGTGGATTTGTCACGGAGCAATTACAGCATCTTCCTAAAAAAAATGAACGTCTTATTTATCATGGTTATTATTTTGAAGTCACCAAAGCCAATACAAAACGAGTCTTAGAAGTTTTAGTTCGCAAATGTGCAACTAAACTGGAGTGCAATACGCCTCCAGAATAATGTCTATAAAAGGAGGAAAAATGAAGCTCAATCTCTTTATTATAATGGCTGCACTATTTACAACAAATACTATTTTTTGTGCTGCTGATCCTGAAAAAACCGGGGAGGTTGTATTAATCTTAGTGGCGCAAGTAGTAGATAGCGCACATGGCATTGTAGAATCAAAAGAAGTTCTTGATAAAAAAGAACGCCGCAAACAGCGCTTGGCTCATGTAGCAAGAATCATTAAGGCGGTTACTGTAGCAATTCTTGAAATTATAGCGGCTTCTAAAAATGGGCATATACATCTTACACGCGCCGGCACTTATGATTTACAAAAAGATGTAGAAGCCAAATTAAAATCAATCTTAGCAGATATGCTTTTTGAACTTAATGAACTAGAAGACCAAGATCCTCAGGCATCTCAAGAGCAGCAGAATAAAAATTAATAGTATATAAAAATAAAAAGGACTGGTATGATTCCCAGTCCTTTTTATTTTTATATATTTTTTATCTATCAGATGCAAAATCACGCAGCATAGAAAGTTCCACTTGCTCAGTTATATGATGCAATTGTTTTGCAATATTTCTCTCAATTTTATCAGCTTCTTTTTCAGCATCTTTTTCAATAGCTGCTACATCAGCTTCAATTTGAGATTTCGATTTATTATTTTCTACAATATTAACCATGCTATTAAGCGTCATATCTGCTTCTTTTACAAAATCATGTTTTGTTTCGCCAAAGAACCAATGAGTTATAGGATCTTTTAAAGGTGAAAAATCTTCATCAAATTCTGTCATAGATTTATTCATCATTTTAAATGCATCAGCGCTAGCATCGCCCATGCCGCCTTGTTTTCGAGGATTCACGATCGTTGGGCGCACAAGCACAAACAACTGGCTCTTATCAACGTTTTTAGCACGTGTACTAAATAAAGATCCAAGTATTGGGATCTTTTCAAAAAAAGGAACTGATTGTTTTGTTTTTAGTAATGTTTCATTAGTAAGTCCACCTAAAATTAATACATCACCCGTTTTTAAAGACACATTATTTTGTAAACTTCGAGTAATCCTTGTACCAGTCAAATCTAAATCTTGAGTATAATCAGTAATATCAATATTAATTTGAAGATTTACAATATCATTACTACTAATTAAAGGAGTAAATTTTACCTGAATCTGTGCGGCAACATCCACATAGTTAATTTTTGGATTTACAGTACCTTGGATTTTATCTGGTAAACGTTTTGTAATCGAGCTAGTGATTGTTGCAGTTTTATTATTATTAGCGATTACAAAAGGACGTGATAATATTTTAGTGTTACTATGATTTGCCACAATTTGAAAAAGTCCCCATGCGCCATAAGAAGCTGCACCGTTACTGAATAAAAATAGAGTACCAGAATCATTATTTGCAAAAGCTTGACCTGTAGTACTTGATGGATCAAGTAAAGTACTTAAATCTCCCAATAATGATTGCACATTGCCACCAGAAATCTGATTTACCCCCTGAAACGTCATATTCGCTTGAGCCTGTAAATTTTTAGGAAATATCGAAGCTTGAAAACCCCGTGTACGCAATTGCGATGCCAAAGTGCGTTGCATTTGAATATTTAAATCTAAAATCATGGTCTCAATAATCACCTGCTTTTGAGGAATATCAAGCTCTTTGATAATTTTTTCAAGCCGTAGCCAATCACGCTCAGTAGCAGCAACTAACAAACGATTTCCACCACGCTGCACCACATTTTGCTGATCACCAGAACTTCCCGATGCTGATTGAACCCCCTGCGAAATCTGTTCTGGAACAATCTGAATTTGGGGATCAAACGTTAAATTTGATAAGGTAGTACTAACTGATTGACCAGAAACTGTACTTCCACCAGCTTTAATATTATTTAAAATTTGTGCCATATCTTGTGCTTGTTGCCATTGAAGCTCCACCACATGAAATAATGATTTACCACCATGAATAGACACATCAAGATATTTTTTAATAAAATCTATAATTTTACTAATCTCTTGTTTTTTACCTATAATAATTAAAGAATTAATATGAAATTTTCCATTTGGATCTATAGGAATAATACGAGTTTGTGATGAAAAAAATGTACCTTGCTTTGAAGCATTATTAGGAATTACAAATTTTTTCGCATTTGCTCCAACCCCAGAAGTACTAGTTCCTGAAATCAAATTGTTTAAAATTTGTGTAACCTCTAGTGCATTCGCATAAGTAAATGAACATATTTCTACTTGTTGTGAAATACCACTTTCTTCTAAGGTAAGTAAAAGGCGCATGATTTCTTTTACCATCACAGCCTCTGTAGTTAAAATAATCCCATTTGAAGTCTGATCAAATATAACTGCATTATTAAGCACTTGAGGATTGAAAAAATTTTGTATTATTTTTGTCAGATCCTGTTGCTGTGCAATAACATCAATATTTCCAAAATAATAAACATAACGTACTAATTGTTTTGTATCAGGCAGTGAATCATAATGAATATTAACATAGACAGGTAAAATTTCAGTATAAGCCTTTAATTTTGATATTACTTTATGCAGTGATTCACCTTCTGGAACAAGCTGAAATCCAGCATCATCTAAAAACTGTAATAATAATTCCCAAGCTCTTCTAAGAGGAATTTTTTTACCAGCATCAAAGCTCATTTTTACATTTACTAAATCTGGGCCATATAATATATTAATGCCTTTTTTTTCAGCAAAATTATTTAAAACATCTTTTAAATCTTGCTGCTCAAATTTAAAATCTACAAGCATATTATCCGCTGATTCACGCGCAATGAAAATACCTGTAAAGCTTATAACAAGTAAAAGTAAACTAAATAAATTTTTTCTTATCATACTGATGTCATCCCATAACCCTATGAGCTTTTTTCTTCTTTTGGTTTTATCGTAGCAAGCACAAGCGCCACTGCAATAGTATTTGGCTGCATTCCTTTAGTAATCTCGACACTTTTTACATATACTCGTGTAGATTCTTCTATTTTTTGTAAAAATTCTACAAGCTGCTGTGTGGTGATTGCTGAAAAACGTGCCTGCAAAAGCTCTTGGCTATAGCCATTCTCTAATTTTTGATCAACTATAGTTGCTTCACCTGCAGCACTGATCCCCACACTTGCAATTACATCCTGATAATACTTTTTTAAATAAAAATTTTTATCTTTTTTTACAATTTCATCAACTTGTTGCCGCTGTTCCTTAACGGCTTGATATTCACTCAATACTATTTGTACACGCTTACGAGCTTTATTAATACTATCATATTGTGCACGTATCTCATGAATAGAACGAATATGAAAAAACATATAAACAACTATGAGTAAAATAATTCCACTCAAATATCCATATATCCACATCAATAATTCTTTGTGAGTTCGAGAACTAATTGCTTCTTTAAGAGGTTGTAAAAAATCCATGTTTATCTATCCCCCTTACTTTTTGCTTTTAATTTTACAACAAAAGAAAGTTCACGAGGCTTTTGTACAATATCAAAATTTGAAAGCTCCATTAACTCTTCTTCAAATATTTGCAATGCTTCAAAATCTTTTACACTACCTTGAATAGTAATCTCATCAAAATCAATTTTCATGCGATTTATAACAAGCCCTAAGCTGTCTCTATCAATAGTAGTACTCAAAGCCTGTAAATATTCAAGTAAGGATTGCTCAGATTCTTTAGAAAATGAAAACCATAATCTTTTTTCTTTGCTTAAAAATTCTTCTGCTTTTTCAAGCACTTTATTGGTATGTTCTCCACGAATATCTAAATTCATTTGACGCTCAACTTCGCGCACCAGTTGCTTTTTAGAAGTCACAATAGCTGCTTGCCATAATTGCGTTTCTTTTCTTGTAATCCAATAGACGCCGGCTAATAAAATAAGACTTGCAATAATAGCAACGATAATTTGTTGATTTAAAAGAGTTTTTTCTTTACTTTGCTGTGCAACAGTTAAAAGATTGGTTTGATAATCTTTACTGTAAGAAAGTGTATTAAGAATAACTTCTTGGCATGCAAAGCGATCTTTTACTTTTTTACTTTGCTGTATTTTATAAGCCTCTATAATATCTTTACTTTCTATAGTTTGCACTTGCACCGCAAAAGCACTTTGCACTGTCTGCAATAAACTTGGAAGCGCTATTCCCACACCACTACACACAAAGTTCGTTGGCATATGCTCTTTTCCATATTGCTTTTCAATAGCCCACCATGACGTTTGAATTTCTTTAATAATCTCTTTATAGCCATCATGAATAAGCTTATCATCTTGCCCTTGCTGCAGCACTAAATCATATAATTCTTGTAAAGGAATGGCTGTTTGATCCGCAGTTTTAAAAAATACAGAAGAAACTCCAAATGAGATAGTCCGTATAAATTCTATACCCTGCACAGTAATATAAATCAACTGGATAGAATTCCATCCAAAATCAATAACAAAAGTTCCTAGCGCCTTGTGCAAAGCAGCAGAATGTTGATATAAACCATAAACACCAAAAGGAATTGCGGTGATGGTATGAATCAGCAGTTTTAATTTTTCAAACTGCTGCACCACAGCTTCTATATGAGAAAGCTGTGTAGCCCCTACTAAAATAGTAGAAGTTTTTTTCTCTTTATCTTGATGCATAATAATAAAATCAAATGCTGCTTGATCAAGCCTGAATGGCAAATGTGGTTCAATTTCATAAGGCACTACCATTTTAATTTTTTCGTATTCTAAAAATGGAAGTGTTAAAGTTTTATAAAGCACTAAAGAACTGGGCAAAGAAGTAATCAATTGATCATAAGAGCCAGCATTTCCAAGAATCTTTTTCACAGCTTGTTGTAACTGCGAAAAACTATTTTCTTGTAGCAAAATATATTCTGTATATTCTACAATTCTGGTTTCACCTTTGCATATTATAAGTGCAGCGCAAACTAAATTATCATAAATATCAATACTTAAAATTTTCTGCTCAAAAACATAATATGAACCAAGACGCGTAGGAAGAAAAACATCTTTTATCATGATGCCCCTTCCGCAGTTTTAGTAATAATATTTTTCTGAATAGTTTCTTGTTTTTTTGTTTCTTTTACAGCAGGCTCTTGTGACATTTTTTTCACATCTTTTGCTACATCTTTAGAAACCTGTTTTTTTCTTCGCTGACGCTTTCTATCATGTAATTTATTTTGCAAAGCTTTTTCTTCTTGAGGACTTAAAGAGCTACTACCTTTACGCTTACCTGTATAATGTTCAACTTCAGCATGGCTTGAATATGAAGAATGAGCACCAAAGAAAGCTTTATTTAATGGGTCTTTACTATCTTTATCCCCATCTAAAGCTTCCATTAATGTTATATAGTGCTGTGATTCATCAATTTTAGCTTGTGTATAATTATCCATGTCTTTTCTATCTTTAGCTGGATCAAGCAATTTAACAGAAATAAAAACAACAAATGAATCTTTTGATTGATTATGAGTTTTTTGTTTAAAAAACCATCCAACTATAGGAAGTTTTTCTAATAATGGAAATCCACTACGACTTCCAGAGATAGAATCTTTCATTAAACCGCCAAGCACCAAAACTTCTCCATCTGCCAAAGATGCAAATGTTTGAATCTGTTTATTACCACGAGTTGCATTATCAGGACTTGTAACTGTATCCAAGAATTTAGTGTTTGCAATATTAATATTTAAATTAATAATGCCTTCTTTATTTATCTGAGGCGTCACCGTTAATGAAAGCAGCGCTGCAGCATCTTCAAGTCCTTGTACCGTTGAACCACCAGAAGCTGTAACCACACCACTCGTAATCCTGCGAGTCTCCCCTACATTAACAGATGCCTGTGTATTATTACTGGTGATTAAAAATGGATTTGCAATAACTTTAGTATCGGTAATCTGTTGTAAAATTCTGAAAACCGCCCAAATTGGCTGCCCAAAGGTAAGCAAAGTGGTACCAATATTTCCAATACTGCTCAATAATCCTGAAAGGCTTGTTCTGATGGTAAATGCATCTGCTGGAGGAGTTGCACCAGTTGCTGTAGCCACAATTCCATTTAAAAAGCTAGTTTGTGCTTGTCCTGTTTTAAAAAAGGCACTTGAAGATTGACTTGGTGTACTACTTATTTGCATACCAAGTTCTTTAGAAAGATTGGAAGTTACCTCTAAAAACAATGCTTCGATAGCAACTTGCTTTTGCGGCATATCAAGTTCTTTAATTAATTCTGCTACAGCTTTATAATCCTCTGGCAATGCACTAATAATAAGTGAATTAGAAAAACTATCTGCAACAATATTAACTGGTTGTAAAAATTTATAACCTTCGCGAATCCCACCATATTGGCCAGCAGAAGTACCATTTCCATATTGTAATACTTGATCAAGCATAGATTTTATATCTACCGCATTCACATATTCTAAAATATATGTGTAAGGCGCAATAACCTTATCTTTTACACTCACATCTATATAAGTGCTTATAAAATCTTCAATTCGTTTTACAGCTTCTTGAGAACCTAAAATAAATAAGGTATTGGTACGTTTATCTCCCACCAAAGTAGCATCTTGTGGAAAATATTCTAAGGAAGAAGCAGCTCTTTGTGGAGCCCAAGCTCGTGCTTGTCCACCACCAGGGCGCAATGAATTATATAAATCAATCACATCCCCTACGTCTACTGCACTTTTTAAACGTACAGCAGAGAGCATTTGCGGAATAGTGCTTGCATCAAGCTCTTTTACAATTTTCATTAAAGATTGAATATTGTAAGATTTGTCCATAAAAATTAAGGCCCTTAGATCCCCGTAAACCTCTAATTTGCCAGCGCCACCTTGCAAACGAATAATTAAAGGTTGAATTTTCGCTGGATCTAAATTATCTAAAAAATAAACATAACGGATCACCATATCATTGCTTGGTAATATCTTAGGATCCACACCAATATAAGTAGGAATAGGTTCTGTTAAAGCTTTAGCAAAAGGCACAATATTATAAAAGCCCGGCTGTTGCATAGGTACAATATCAAAACCAGCTAAATTAATAAATTTTATAAAAAGATCCCAGCTATCCTTTTTACTTAAATTTTTAAATGTTCTAAATGAAAGCTTATGCCCAGCAAGCCCTTGAGCCTTATTAACATCTAAAACTTCTGGAATTAAAAATTTTACTTGATGAATTCGTTCCATATACTGCGCTACATTTAAAAGATCAACATCTTCAAAATTAAATGCCACAGTTTCCTGAGCTTTACTTGACTGCTGTGATAATGCTGGTGATGCTTCACTATTTTTTAATGTATCTGCTGCAGCTAAAGCATTTTTTTGCAAAGCTTCATCTGAAATTACATTTTTTGCAGGCTGTGAAATAATAAAATCTGCACCCATACAATACTGGCTACAGATAACGGTCCACCAAAAAAAAATCTTTTTTGTTCTCATTCCATAAACCTATGGCTAACTGCTTTTTTCTTGTTTATTTTTTATATTTTGCGGCATATATGTTGATATATTATTTTGTTTATTTTTTAACATATTCATTCGTTCTGTAGCTTCAATTTGCTGCAGAGTTGGAGCAAATGTATACCGCTGCTGTAATAATTGCTTACGTTTATCTTCTAAAGCCAATTTTGCCTGATCACTCAACGTTGGCTGCACCGCGTTAGCAACTTTTTCTTGTTGTTCTGCTTGTATCTCAGAAAGCACTTGATCTGTCAGTAAATATTGTAAAGTTAATGGCTGCAAATTACGTTGCAATTTTACAGTGATAGTAGATTGCATTGGCAATCCTATTATCACTTCAAATGCTTTCACTCTATTTTCAATAGTATCTACTGCAATATCATTAATACCTTCAATCATATCTTCAGCTTGTAATCCTAATTGCTGTGCTAAAGATGGCTGTTGAATCCTTCCTATACGTAATCCTACAGGTTTACCTTGTTTATAAATTGTCGTCAAATCTAAAGCATCAATAAATTGTCCTAACGATGAAATTTTTTGTTTAAATGCCGGAACATATACTTGATATGATCCAGGATTTTGAACTTTTGCATAAACAACTTGATCTGAATTACTGTTTATTTCAAGATTAATATCTTTTGCCGCATCCTCTTCACGCAAATACAATGTTTCTTGTTGTCCATTTGCACGTAATACAATAATACTATGCGGAAAAATTTTTAAAAGCTGAGCATCTTCTACTATATCGCCAATTTTATAATTAAACTCTGCTTTAGAGCTACCATCCTGAATAATCGCAATACTACTTAAAGGATCATCATTAATATAAATCACACCCTTTAAAAGCACATTTAATGGTTCAATAAAAGTAGGTTTTTCTATCACTGGAATTTTAGGCATAATTTCTGGAGGCATCATTGGAATTTGAGGAATCTCAAATTCATCTTTTGGCAATTGTGTAGGATTTTGCAAAATATACGTACCAAATAAATCATTTTGATAAATTGATGCAAGATTAATTGGAGTTAATGATTTTTCAGGAGTTTTTGGAACAACATTTACACGCAAAGAGACCATGGAAGGAATAGACTGTTTCATAGCAAAAAATATTATTCCTGCTATTCCCGCTATCACCACCAGAGAACTATTTACTATCCACAAAGGCTGTCTCATGCTTACCCTTTTTAAATCCTTCCAACCATACCTCTTGACCAAACTAATTGTCAAGCTACATCCGCAACTTATCTTTTATGGTGTAACAATAGTTTGCAAAATAGTATCAATAAGTTCATCTATACCCATTCCTTGTGCTTGAGCTTCATAATTAAGTAAAATTCTATGGCGCAATACAGAAGATGCAACAAATTTCACATCTTCTGGCAACACAAAATGTCTGCCTTCTAAGAAGGCATATGCTTTTGCTGCTCCATATAATGCAAGCGTAGCACGCGGAGATGCTGGGTATTGAATAAAATTTTTAATCTTATGTAAATTATATTGCTCTGGGTCTCGAGTTGCAAATACTAAACGCACAATATAATTAATCACGCGTTCATCAACATACACTTCTTGTACTAATTCTTGCGCTTGCAAAATATCAGTTCTTGTTAAAACAGGAATCACAGGAATTGAATGCACAGAACGTGCTATAATTTCTTTTTCTTCTTCAAGCGTTGGATACCCAACCTTAATTTTACACATAAAACGATCAAGCTGAGCTTCTGGCAATTGATACGTACCTTCATTTTCGATTGGATTTTGCGTTGCAAATACTAAAAATGGCGCTTCAAGTTTATACGTATGAGAACCTATTGTAATTTGTTTTTCTTGCATTGCTTCTAAAAGAGCTGCTTGCACTTTTGCAGGCGCACGATTAATTTCATCTGCTAAAACAAGATTTGCAAAGATGGGTCCTTTTTTTGTATCAAATTCTTGAGTTTTTGGATTATAAACTAAAGTTCCTATAACATCTGCTGGCAATAAATCGGGAGTAAATTGGATCCTGCTGAACTGCAATCCCAAACTTTGCGCAATAGTTTTAATTAATGTGGTTTTTGCAACCCCAGGCACTCCTTCAAGCAAAATATGACCATTACAAAGCAGTGCGATTAATGTATGAGTAACAACATGCGCATGCCCCACAATTACTTTGCTAATTTCTGTACGTAAAGCCGCAAATTTTTGATTTGCACCACGAATGCTTTCAGCTGTTGCAAATATTTTATTTTGTTCTGAATTCATATTCACCCTTTATGCAAAATAGAACTATAAAATAATTATAGCTCTTCCTCTTTTTCATGAACACGATCGGGCTGAATAGGGCCCTGCACTAGTCCACGAATAAATTGATAAATATATGGATCTTGATTATCCCAGATATTTTTTACATCTTTTACAGTGCTTACAATTTTCCCCTTGTATAGCAACGCAACTTTATCAACATAATTAAAAATATCAACATCATGCGAAATTACCAAAGAAGTAACATTCAATGTACGCTGCATATCAGCCATAAGTGCATGTACAACTTTAGTAGTGATAGGATCTAAACCTGTTGTAGGTTCATCATACAAAATAATTTCAGGATTGCCCATCAAAGTACGCGCTAAACCAACCCGTTTTTTCATACCCCCCGAAATTTCTGAAGGATATCTATTTAAAATATCAAAGTCTAAATACACTAAACTTAATTTTTCTTTTACTAATTCTCTTGCTTGAGCAACAGGCATACCTGATTCTAATTCTACAATAGCAATATTTTCAAACACTGTTAAAGAATCTAAAAGCGCTGCAAATTGAAATACATAGCCAAATTTTTTAAATACATTGTCGCGTGCTTTACTTTGTAAATTTACAGTCTCATTCCCATCAATAACAATAGAGCCACTTGTCGGCTGGATGAGACCTATGATTTGTTTTAATAAAACTGATTTACCTTCGCCTGATGGACCAATAATACAGGTCATTTTATGTGCCGGAATATCAAGATCCAACCCATTGGTAATCCATTCATCGGTAAATTTTTTTTTTAAATCTTTAATTTCTATTTTGTTATGCATGTCCAAACAACAATATCGCTAAGAAATAATTCGCTATTAAAATTGTAACAGAAGCAGCTACTACACTTTTTGTTGTAGCAATTCCAACTTCTTTTGCTCCACCTTGCGTAAGATATCCTTTAAAAGCCCCTACTGATGAAAAAATCAACCCAAAAACACTTGATTTGATCAATCCACATGCAATATCTTGGAACTCGAGCATATCTTTAATGCCTTCAATATAATCTATAGGATTCAATCCTAAATAAAATACATATACTGCATAGCCACCAAATATACCAAAAAACATCGCAAAAACAGTCACAAATGGCATAATCACTATTGCTGCCAATACGCGCGGTACAATCAAATATTGAAATATATCAATTCGTAAAGTACGCAATGCATCAAGCTGTTCAGTAATTTTCATTGTGCCAATCTCTGCAGCTATTGCAGAACCTACACGCCCTGTTACCATTAAACCTGTAAATACCGGCCCCACTTCTCTTGTTAAGGCCAAAGCCACTATAGGCCCCAGCATGCTTTCAGTTCCCAAGGGTTTAAATCCATAATACCCTTGCAATGCAAGAACAGCCCCAGCGCAAGTGCCAGTAAGAGCACTGATAAAGAAAGAATCAACACCTATGCGCTCAACTTGCACTAAAAATTTTTGTATTTTTAATGGCTTTAAAAATAAGGTATAAAAAACTTGATATAAGAATATAAAGAAAGTGCCAATATAAGCAGTTATCTTTAAAAATACATGCCCAATAAGAGCAAAAATATTGAGCGTCATGCACAAATCCTTATATTATTTATGCCTCTTGTGATTCTGACATAGAAGAATCTAATGCAGGCGAAACAATAGGAGCTGCAACTTCTTTTTTAATAGTAAAACTACGAACAGTTGAACCTGCATATTGTGCTTTTGCTAAAGAAAGAAGCAATGCGCCTGCCAGCAAAATACCACAAAACATCCAAGTGATTTTTTGAAAAATATCTTGCCCACCAGAACTTCCAAACAACATTTGATTGGTTCCACCCATGTTACCAAGTCCCATACTGCCTTTTCCTTTTTGAATTAAAATAAGCGGTATAATGAGTAAACAAAGAAACCCGTATAAAAATGTTGCAAGGGAAACTAAAAACATAGTATATCTCCATAATGTTTAAACATATTTGTATATCAATCTAGTATAATACCTATCAAAAGCAAGTCCATTTCTGTAAGAATAAATATAATATAATGCAAAAAAGGAAAAAATAGGATGAAGATCATATGGGCTTTTGTTTTAGCAAGTTTTTTAATGCCTCAATTTTTATATAGTGATGAAGAATCTAATGTAACTGCAGCCCCAAAAACTAGTAGTTTTAAAACGCCTGTTCTTATAACAAGAACAACGCCTGCGCCTATTAAAACAAAAACTTCTGAGCCTATAAAAAAAATCGCTGCTTCTAAACAAAAAAAAGCGCCCAATAATAAGCCAGCACAAAAACAAATAACTGAACAACAAACACCTGCAAAACCTTCTTCTGAGAAACTAAAGGAAGAAAAAAAACCACAAACTCCTGCTAAAAAAATAAAACCGGCAGCGCCGGCAGTTGCAGCTTTAATTAAAAATACAAAAACAACACATTTTGTAGCACCTTTTGAAAACATGAAAAAGCAACCTGCATCTTCTCATGCGCCCACAAAATCTTCTGCTGAACAAGCACGCAATCCTATTTTACCTCCTCAAGCAACACTACAAAATTTAGCTGAAATAACTATAGGAAACGCATCTTCAAAACCAATGGCTCTTACATCCGTCACTTTTTCTTACAAACATATTGTTCCAGAAGAAAAAAGTGGACATCCAATAGAAAATACGAAAACTCATAAAATTAGTTTTTCAAAACCTCGAATTATCGCACCACTGAAAAAAACTTCTTTTACCATCTCAATGAAAGGTAGTTATCCTTTACAATTTGCAGGTATTAAAAATATTCATGCGCATCTTCATAATATTCCATTTGAACCAGCAATAACTGATACAAGCAATCCTATAGTTCTTGCATATGATAAAAATGATGTAATTAGACATTATACTAGTACAAAAAAATAAAAGGCCTCATTTTCATGAAGCCTTTTATGATACTTATTAGCTTAAACGCTTTTTCAAGATATCCTGAATAATTTTTGGATTTCCTTTGCCTTGCGATGCTTTCATACAAGCTCCCACAAAAAATCCAAAAATATTTTGTTTCCCAGCTTTATAATCCGCAATAAGATTTTGGTTTTCTTGCAAAACCTGATCTACGATTTTAATTAGTTCATCACTTGAACCAATTTGTTTTAAACCTTGAGCTTCAATAATAACTTCTGGGTCGCCACCTTGATTTGCAATGATATCAAATATATCTTTTGCAGCTTTATTATTAATCACATTTTCATCAAGAAGACGAACAATAGTAGTTAATTTTTCAGGCGTTACTAGGCATTGATCAATTTCAATCTTTTTGTCTTTTACACATCCAAGCACATCACGCAAAAGCCAATTTACTGTGGATTTAGCTGAATATAATGCCATTGCTTGTTCAAAATAAGTGGCAATTTTTTTATCACTTTTTAAAATATCTGCCTCATAAGCACTCACACCAAATTTTGCAGTATATCGCAAAAATTTTTCATAAGGTAACTCTGGCATATGTGCTTTAATATGGCCGATTGTCTCTTGAGTAATCTCAACAAGCGCTAGATCAGGATCTTCAAAATAGCGGTAATCCGCTAAATCTTCTTTAGAACGCATTGATTTACTTACACGATTTTTTGAATCCCAAAGCCGTGTTTCTTGAATAATTTTTCCACCATTTTCGATAATCTCAATATGGCGCTCAGCCTCATATTCAATTGCATCTGAAATAAATTTAAAAGAGTTAATATTTTTTAACTCACAACGCGTACCAAGCTGAATAGCAGTTTTTTTGCGCACTGATACATTTGTATCTGCTCGAAAAGCTCCCTCTTCCATGTTACCAGAGCAAATTTCTAAATATTGCACAATTTCTCGCAATGCTTGTAAATATGCTTTCGCCTCTTCTGCATTGCAAATATCAGGCTCACTAACAATTTCAAGCAAGGGAGTGCCAGCGCGATTTAAATCTACAAAACTTTCATCTGTCATATCAGAGTGAATATTTTTTCCAGCATCTTCTTCGATATGAATTCTATTAATTCTAATATCTTTTGTGGATCCATCTTCTAAGCGAATAGTAAGCTTGCCACCTTTGCAAATAGGAAGCTCATTTTGCGTAATTTGATAACCCTTTGGAAGATCTGGATAAAAATAATGTTTACGATCAAACATAGAAATTTTAGCAATTTCACATTGTAGTGCTAATCCGGCCATCACTGCATACTCTGTAACTTTATGATTTAAAACTGGAAGTGTTCCAGGATACCCTACACAAATTTCAGTGATATGATTATTTGGCATATCTGTCTGCGCATTAGATGCTGTAGAAAAAACTTTACTCTGTGTTGTAAGCTGCACATGCACTTCTATACCAATATCCATTCTATAGTCTGGATAACGATCTAAGACACCATTTTCTTTTGCCATAATAGATCCTTGTAGATTTATTTATTTTTGTATTTCAAGTTTAAATTGATTAATTAAAAAAGAAGAATCACTTTTAAAAGTAATCTGACATTCAAAATCTTTTTCTAAAACAAGAATTGAATTGTATTCTATGCTTGCGATAAAATCAAAAACATGCGGGTGCACGGTAAAAACAATTTTTTTATGAGTGCTATGTTGGCGCAATTCAAGTTGAGCTTTACGCAAAATTTCATAACTTTCTGTACGCACAGATTTTAATCTGCCAGAGCCATGACAAGTTGTGCATGAAGAACTTAATTTTTGCAGCAATGTTTTACCAGAACGCTTACGCGTCATCTGCACTAAACCAAATGCAGAGACACTGAGCACAACTGACTGAAATTTATCATGTGATTTTAATTGTGATTCAAAAAATTCTACCAATCTTTGGCGATTTTCTTGCTCACTCATATCAATAAAATCTATCACAATTAATCCACCAATATTTCTCAAACGCAATTGGCGCACTATCTCTTCAGCAGCTTCCATATTAGTTTTTAAAATAGTTGCTTCTAAATTTCTTTTTCCCGTAAATCTGCCTGTATTAACATCGATCACTGTCATTGCCTCTGTAGATTCTATAATAATAGTTCCACCAGAACGCAATTCCACTTTCTTTTGCAAAGCTAATTGAATTTGTTTTTCAATATTAAAATACTCAAAAACAGATGTTGGATTTTCATGAAGCTGAACTTTATAACGATGTTCAGGAGCAACGCTTTTTAAATAAAGATAAATTTGTTCTTGATTGCGCAGATCATCAGTAATAATAGCATCAACATCATCATCTAAATGATCTCTAATAACTTGCAAGGAAATATCCATATCTTCATAAATTTTGCTTGGCGCATGCACTTTATTATAACGATCTAAGATCGCTTGCCAATCATGCAATAAGAAGTTTATATCTTGATAAATCTCATCTTCTTCTGTGCCTTCTGCTGATGTGCGAATAATAGCACCCATACCAGCTGGCAAATGTTTATGAAGAATATGTCGCAATCGTAATCGTTCTTCACGATTTTCAATTTTTTTAGAAATACAAACTTTGCCAATATTTGGCATCAATACTAAAAATCTTCCGGGCAATGTAAAACAAGTAGTAAGTTTTGCGCCTTTATCCCCAACGGGTTCTTTGCTCACTTGCACCAAAACCTCTTCGCCCTCTTTAAATATCGTGCTGATATCTTTTGGACGTGGTTGAGAACGCTCTTGCTCAGAATCTTCTTGTTCTTTGAAAACATCTAATTGATCAAAACCTTCCATTTTATGGACAGCAAGCTCACGATCTACTTCTGAAATATGTAAAAAGCCAGCTTTTTCTTGACCAATATCGACAAATGATGTTTGAATTCCAGGGAATACTTTTGCTATTTTTCCCTTAAAATAGGCACGTTCTAATACTTTATCCGTGCTCGCTCCAAAATAAACATTTTCAAGGGAATCATTGCGCATTACTGCGATTCTTGTTTCCCATGGAGCCATATTAATAATAATTTTTTTCATAAAGAAATGCAGCCCTTATCGCTTGCGTATAAATTTTAAATTTTTTTCCCTCCACCTCTTAGAATACACTTTTATATGCAAATGGTAAACAAAGCATATTTTAGATGTAGCAAATTGAAAGAAATTATGCTACATTTCCGCTAATAAGTTTGTATAACCCTGTGCAAGGTAACGTCTATGAAATCATATATAGCAATTTTCTCAGCGTGCCTTTTAGCGTTTTTACCTGGATGTGGTAATGGTAATAAACAAAAAAAGGACCATACTAAAAAATCCTTCTTTAATCGATCAAAAAAATCAAAAAACGATGAGGTCTTAGCGGCTTTCAATTTGGGCGACATGGAACAATTCTCTGGCCAAACCGAAGAAAATGAATATGACGAAGATCTTTTGAATTGGCAGGATAGCAGCATACATCGCACTGATGGCCAATTCAAACCCGTGTATTTCGATTTTGATAAATATAATGTGCGCGATGATCAGAAATCTATCGTAGATGAAGATATACAGCAAGCCAAAAAAGCGATGAAAAAAAATAAAAGCAAAAAGCTTGTTGTTGAAGGGCACGCATCTCCAGAAAAAGGTTCTCGTGCTTATAACATGGCGCTCTCACAAAAGCGTGCAGAAAATATTAAAGCCGAACATATGAAACAAGGAGTCCCAGAAGAAAATATTGCTACTGTAGGCCGTGGACAAGAAATGCCTGTAAAGGTTTCCCCATCTACAGAAGAAAACTGGGTAAATAGACGAGTAGAAGAATTCGCAATTGATCAAAACTAAATTATAAAAATAAAAAAGGCTGTTTATAAACAGCCTTTTTTATTTTTTACACTTAAATTTCTTTAAATTGTAACATTCCTGGCATTTTTTGATTTTCAGATTCTATAAAATTAACCTCATATGAATGCCCAAGCTCTAAAGGTAATGATGGCAATTTATCAATTCTTGCAAAAAAATTCCCGTGTAATTGATAAATTTTTCCTCTAACATCATCTGAAGTTTGAACCCAACTCATAGAGGTTGTTTTCTGCCCAAGCTCACTCACTTCAAGATCATATTCAGAAATTTTTATACGAATTCCTGGCTTAATCACCATTTCAGGATTACCTTCTTTTCTACAAAATGATAAATCCCGGCCTGTCTTATTAATTAAATAAATATAAAATTCTGCATCACCATAATCAACACTTGCTTCTGCATCAGTCGCAATATTTACAGAAAATATTAATCCCGCTTGCAAAAATAAAACTGCAAATAATAATGTATTTTTCATCATAATAACCCCATTTTTTCTTTTCTACCTTAAGTCTAACAATTTTCTATTTGTAATTTCTAGAGTTGTGGGCTTAAGAATCATAGGATCAAAAATTATGAACTCACGGGCTTATAAGCTAAATAAATATCTGAAGTTCTACTACTTAATAGATTATTAGGAGCAACCATCACAAATAAAGAAATAGTGCCTGGAGCTACAACAGATAAGTATGCCCCGCTTACAGCAGCTAAATATTTATCTCCAGGAATATCATAAGGCCAAGTCCCACATACACCACCACGAATACAAGATGTTGATGGTGCCGTATTTCCAATATAAGTTAATGTTAAACTAGCAGTATTTGCCGCTTTCCAGGAAAAAGATATCTGATCTTGATCATTTTGAGGAGTAAATGTATAAGATTGTCCTTGTGCTAAAGTTGTCATTTGTGGAGCTGCTGAAGAAGATGTGCTACGCGTAATTGTTAACGTCATATCTGAGGCAGAATCAAACATTTGATTTGAAAGTCCATATACACTGGCAGCTTTTCCATCATTTCTAAAAACCCAAGAATTTACAGCATTCAAAGGCATATATCCTAAAACTAAAGATATAAGCAAAATTACTATTCTATTATCCATCTTAGCCTTTCCTTTTATTCATTTATCTCCACTGTAACAAATAGAATTTAAGGATTCCTAGAATTTAAAATAGCAAAAAGGACCGGTTTAAAGACAGCCATAAGATTTTATAACTATTTTGATATTAAACGCGCTTGATGCGCTAGATTATCCATCTGTTCTAGATTGGATTTTGCAACCCCTTCGGCTACTAATTTACGCCATAACCATGATAAAGGTCCAGTTACTTTCATAGTAATACTTAAGCGTATATTTTCGCCTTCTTGATGCATTTCATGCATTCCATACATTTTCGCACCAAAAAACTTAGTACAATCTGTATAAGATTTATATTTTTGCACATCAACTAGTTGAATATTTACTTTAAATGGTGTGCCTTTTGGCTTTAAAATAAAAAAATTCCCCTTTTCAAAAGAAGAATCCATTTTTGCATATTCAATATCTGGATCATATTTATGCCAATTATTCACATCACTCCATAAATGCCAAATTGCCTCTTTAGTGATCCCTGAATATACCTTACTACAAGAATGTTCCCACATATTCTCATCCTTTCTTTATACTATTTATTTTCCTACACAAAAACCTTTAAAGACCGCATCAAGCACAGCTTCACGAACATCTTTTCCAGTAAGTTCTGCTAAAAGCTCTAAACAATCTTTTAATTCTGTAGCCAAAAGTTCATAATCTATATGCTGTTGTGCTCGCTTATAGATTTGCTGTAATTTCGCATAAAAACTTTGCAAAATATCATACTGCCGCTTATTAAGCACATAAGCAATTTTTCCTTGTCCTAATAAAGCGTTCATTTTTTGTATGATCTCTTTTTGTAACTCAAAAATATTTTCTTGAGTGTGCGCAGAAACAGAAATTATAGAATTTTGCTCAGAAATAAAATTCGGATACACATGATCTTGCGCGTCTATTTTATTATAAACTATAATAATTTTATCTGGATATTTTTGTAAAATTTCTTGATATAAGGCAGTTTCTTGTAAGGTTAAATTTTTTGTTACATCAAAAACTAAAAGCAAAATATCTGCCACATGCGTTTCTAAGAATGAACGGTCTATACCCTGTTTTTCTACCATATCTTGAGTATCACGCAATCCTGCAGTATCCACAAAAGTAATAAAGTTTCCTTCATAAACCATCCCGGATTCAATAGTATCGCGAGTAGTGCCTGCAATATCTGTAACGATTGAACGCTGCTTTTTTAAAAGTGCATTAAATAAAGATGATTTGCCTACATTCACAGAACCAATTAAAGCAATCTTTATACCTTCTTTAATATAATGCTGCTTATCATAGGTTTGCAAAAGCTCATCAGTTTGATCACAAAGCTCAGACAGCATATCCAAGATTTCTTGCTCAAAAGTAAGCTCTTCATCTAAAAATTCAAAGCTTGCTTCTGTATAGGCAATAATTTTTAAAATTTGATGTTCTAGACTTCTCATCCAAGAAGATAAAGTTCCCTGCACTTGCGCAAGCGAAGCTTTCACCGCTTGCTCTGTTGGAGCAATGATTAAATCATGTATTGCTTCTGCTTGTAAAAGATCAATTTTGCCATAAAGAACTGCTCGTTTTGCAAATTCTCCAGAAACTGCTTTCCGGGCGCCAAGCTGCAAAGCGCGATCTATAATTTGCTCAATAATTAAAGGATTGTTGTGACAAGTAATTTCTACGGTATCCTGCCCTGTGAACGTTTTAGGACCACGCATCAATAAAAACATAACTTGGTCTATATAATTCCCTTGCACATCTTGCACCCAGCCAAAATGAATAGTATGTGAAGGATTTTCATGCAAAGCACGCCCCGAAGGAAGATGAGCAAGCTTTGTTGCAAATTCTAAGGCTTTATTCCCACAAATTCGCAATAATGCTAAAGCTCCAATTCCTTGAGGCGTGCATTGAGCAATTATAATTTCTTCATCTTGATGAAGCATCATAGAGCAATTTTATCCTGTTTATTCACCATCCTCAGAATCAAAATCCTGATCATTATTTTGAATTTCAGGAGTAACTTCTTCAACTGATGAAATAATATTTACTGTTTCTTCAACGTGTGTTGGCAAGTTTTCTTGTTCAAAATGAGGCTTCTCATCACGATTATATGGTCTGTAAGGACGTTCTGAATTCTCACCATCTCTACGCGGTCTGAACGGACGATCCCCAGTTTCACCTTCGCGGCGAGGTCTGTAAGGGCGGTCTCCGCCTTCTCTTCTTGGGCCATATGGTCTATCACCACGCGGTCTGAATGGACGATCTCCATTTTCTGAACGAGGTCTAAATGGTCTATCGCCGCCTTCGCCTTCTGTGCGTGGACGGAATGGACGATCTTCACCTTCGCGGCGAGGTCTGTAAGGGCGATCTTCGCCTTCTCTTCTTGGACCAAATGGTCTATCGCCACGCGGACGAAATGGACGGTCTCCATTTTCTGAACGAGGTCTGAAAGGTCTATCTCCGCCTTCGCCTTCTGTGCGCGGACGAAATGGACGATCTTCACCTTCTCTTCTTGGACCAAATGGTCTATCACCACGTGGCCTGAACGGACGATCACCACTTGGACGGAACGGACGATCTCCATTTTCTGAACGAGGTCTAAATGGTCTATCTCCGCCTTCGCCTTCTGTGCGCGGACGGAATGGACGATCTTCACCTTCTCTTCTTGGACCAAATGGTCTATCACCACGCGGCCTGAATGGACGGTCTCCACTTGGACGGAATGGGCGATCTCCGCCTTCTGAACGAGGTCTGAAAGGTCTATCTCCGCCTTCGCCTTCTGTGCGCGGACGGAATGGACGATCTTCACCTTCTCTTCTTGGGCCAAATGGTCTATCACCACGCGGCCTGAATGGGCGGTCTCCACTTGGACGAAATGGGCGATCCCCACCTTCTCTACGAGGTCTGAAAGGCTTATCTTCGCGAGGTTTAAATGGATTATCTCCATCATCTTCGCCACCAAAATGGAAAGTTCTTGTGCCACGTCCTGTTGATGAACGGCGCTCGCCTCTACCTTTACGATAAGGACGATTTGAAGAGCCAGCAAATTTTGCTATTGCATCTTCACGATTTTGAGTTTTAACAACATCGAAATGCTGTCTGCTAGAAAATTTCATGTATTATTAGGTTCCTGTGGTTTAGATATAGGTTCTGAACTTTGTTCAGAATTTTTATTTTCATCATTTCTTGGCCTACGATTATTGCCTCTATATGGTCTACGACCATGAAATCTTCTACGAGGCTGTTGTTGACCAGGTTCTTGAGCCTTAGAAGGCTGATTATTTATAGGCTGCGTTCCCTGCGCTGATTCAGGATTATCAATTCCTTGTTGTGCATCATGTTCTTGTTTATGACTAGGTTTTTGATAACCGCGATAGTTTCCTTTAAAGCGATGCGTCCCTTCATTACTTTGAGATGATTGATTTTGATTAGTATGCTCTGATTTTTGTTGTTGCGTTTCAACATTTTTCTGCAAAACTGGCTTACGCTTTTGACCACCAGAAGTATTTAAAGGGCGAGTTTTGAAAGACTGCGCCTTTTTCTGTTCTAAGCTCGCGATTGAAGCCTCTGAATCCTCAAAAAGAAATGCATATTCTTTTTGTTTTAAGATATCATCACCCAATACAGGCCTATTTTGCTCGTTTGTTTCTTTAAAAAATATGGCAACTTTAGCGCTTTTTTCAGAACGTAGACCCCAAAATGCATGCACGGGATGTTCTAAAATTTTAACAAAAAACTTACTGGGCTTTCCTGCTTTGCTCCAAGCTTTTTCAAGGGCCTTGGTAAGCGTTGCGCCTTCTTCGACGACTGATTTCATGAACGTTCAAAATTCCTTGTATAAGAGAGAATGGTTTTATTTCATCATACCATACAAAAATATTTATTACAAAATAGGGAATAATCGGAAAATTAAAAATAAAATAGGATCTTAAAAGACCCCACAACATTTTTCTTATAATTTGGAGTGGGAAACGGGATTCGAACCCGCGACCTTTGCCTTGGCAAGGCAACGCTCTACCAACTGAGCTATTCCCACAAAAGATAGTATTATTCTAGCAAGCACACGTAATTTGTCAAACATTTCGCCTTCTCGAAATCTCTAATTTTTATATGCAAAATATTTACAATTAGCATCAAACATCAGTATGATAAAATTATAAATATCTGATCTCTATCATGTCCTGAGGGGTGCGCCTGGCGTGCCTCTTATTTTTATCTCAAAATTTTTTATTTAAAACCTTAAAATAATTCTGTAAGAAAATTAACGGCTCCTGGACCACATCTAATACACATAAAAATGACTCTTTAAATTTACATTATACTGATGCAAACGGTAACCGCTAAGATAATACTTTAGCAGCACAATAATATTAAAAATTTCCAAGTCTATAAATAAGGTCCCTAATGAGGCTCTATTTTAATTTTAAATAAAACTATTTGCAAAACATAAACTTGTGTTAAGGTAGAAAGCATCAAAAGGATAAAAAGTTATGATAGCTTTTATAAAAGGCACAATTCTGCAAATTTCTGATAATGCTTTAATTATTGAGCAGGGCTCTTTGGGCTTTGAATGCACAGTCCTTCATGTTTCCTTATATACCCAAGGCTCGCACATAGAACTTTATACTTATTTGCATTGGAATTCTGAGCAAGGTCCTAGTTTTTATGGATTTGCCACTATTCTTGAAAAGCAGATATTTTTACAATTAATTGCCTGTTCTGGCATTGGCCCTAAAATGGCGCTTTCTATTCTTGAACAAATGCCCCCCGCAACCCTGCTACAAACGATTATACAGGAAGATATCAAAGGATTAAGCTCCTTGCATGGCATTGGCGCTAAAAAGGCTGAGCAATTGATTTTACAACTTAAATATAAAGCCCAGGATTTTATTAAAAAATATCCCGAACTTATTGAACAAGGCTCCGCAAAATCTTGGCTTGAGCTCCAACAAACCCTGCAATCATTGAATTATTCCCAGCCAGAAATCAAACAGGCATTGGCACATTTAAAACAGCAAAATCTGCCTGCAGATATTCATTTTGATCAAATTTTACGCAAAGCGCTTTTATTCCTCTCTTAATAATCAAAAATTCTTTATTTATCAAAAAAACTCAGTCTCAAAAGTGGTCTTTTAAAACAGTGTATTCTTGTTTTAAAAGACCACTTTTTGGTATTCTTAAAAAATAAAGATGGAAAATGGAGCGCCATATGGAAAGAATTATTAGAAAGTTATTTGTTATAAGTTTTTTAGGGAGTGCATTTCAAACTATTATTTCTTCCGAACTTCCAAATTCTTTAATATTTTTTAATGCAACAGGAGAAACTATTATAATTACTTCACCAATTCATCAAAAAATCGAGCCTGGAAAAAGTTTCACTCTTGCAAAGGGCCTTGGTGAAATTTCTCATATGCGTTGGTATATACCTCAAAATTTTGATACTGGTATTTATATTTCTCATGCAGTTTTTGCATACAAAGAAAACACACTCGCAATTACAGAATTATATGATGAAAATCCCCTTGGAATAAACCCTGTTCTAAGATCATTCAAACGGATACTACCATTAGGGCCTTTAAATATAAATTTTACATTGATAAAAAACAGCAGATTTATTGATGTTGAGCTGCAAGATTAAAAAAAATTAAAAATATAACAAAATATAGTGAAAACTATTGCAATTAGCAATTGGGACATGTTAGAGTAAAAATGAGTAAATACATACACATACTCTAAGAGGAGAATAGTATGACAAAAGCAAAAAAAACAGTAAAAAAACGTACTGTTAAACGTGCTTCAGCTAAAAAAACTACAGCTCGCAGAAAAGTAGCTAAAAAAACTACAGTTCGCAGAAAAGTAGCTAAAAAAGCTGGTACTAGAAAAAGTACTGCACGTAAAAGAGTTGCTAAAAAAGTTGTAGCTAAAAAAGCTGGCGCTCGTAAAGCTGCTAAAAAATTAATGCGTAAAGTAAGTAGCCTTAGAAGATTATTCGCTAGAGCTCGCTAAAACTTTGTGCAATAAATATAAAGACGGGGATTGCATAAATCCCCTTTTTTTATTTATTTGAAAAAACTTTCAATATTGCGTATCTTGATTCTTTATATACTTTCAATTTCTCTTCTATAAAAGGATCACGAAATGCATATTTCTGATTTTCTGAAACAACTGACAAATTTTCTTGATGCGCCAGTTATTTTTCTTTTTTTATGTGTAGGAATCTTTCTTACACTTTTTCTTTCTTTTCCTCAATTTCGATATTTTCATTTATTTTTCAAACTTCTCCAGCAAAAAAATTTAACTGAATCTGCAAAAAATACACTGAGTCCTTTACAAGCTTTATTTACAGCTATGTCTACAAGTCTTGGAATGGGAAATATTGCAGGTCCTCCTTTGGCAATTGCAATTGGTGGTCCCGGAGCACTATTCTGGCTGCTTGCATATACTTTTTTTGGTGCAATTACTAAATTTGCAGAAGTTACGCTTGCCGTATTTTTTAGAGAAAAATCTGCAGATGGTACTATTCTTGGTGGGCCAAGTATTTATTTGAAAAAAATTCATCCGTTTTTAGGATATTGGTATGCATTTATCACTATTTTTTTACTTGCAGGATGGTCGAGCTTACAATCACGGACTTTAGCAGAAGTCTATGCAAAAGCTGGCATTCCAGAAATGATCACTGGGATTGTGAGCGCTATATTTGTATTTTATATGCTTCTTGGTGGAGCAAAACGCGTTGCAAATTTTGCAAGCAATTTAGTTCCCATTATGTGCGGAATTTATTTTTGTGCTTCAATGATAATTTTACTACAAAACATTCCTGCATTAATACAGGCATTTCATGATATTTTTGCTCATGCATTTACGCCGATGGCTGCTATTGGCGGTTTTACCGGCTCCACAGTATTTAGAGCTGCGCGCGAAGGAATTTTTAAAGGTGTATTTATCACTGAATCCGGAGTGGGAACTGCAGGAATTCCTCATGCTATGGCACAAACAGAAGTTGCAAAACATCAAGGAATCTTAGCTTTATATTCTGTTGCAGTTGATGCATTTTTCTGCACCTTATCTGGACTTATCGCTTTAGTAACAGGAGTTTGGCAATCTGGAAGATTTAGCAATGCTCTAATTTTTGATGCATTCAACATCTCATTTCCTACAGCAGGCCCTTTAATTTTAATCATCAGCATCACTTTATTTGTGATTAGCACAGCCTTAGGAAATAGTTTTAATGGAAGCAAAAGCTTTGCTTCATTTACTCATAATCGCTATATACCCGCTTATTATATATTTGTATCTATTTTGATATTTTTAGGAGCAATTACCCAAACACCAACGCTATGGGCAATTATGGATCTAATGCTTCCTTTAGTAGCAATACCAAATTTATTTGGATGCATATATTTAATAATCAAATATAGAAAAGCTTTATTACTTTAACTAAAGTAAATTAATTTCTCTTGGCGCTCTAAGGCATCATCAACAGAAACAACTTGATGTTGTTGATAACGTTTGAACCCAAGCTCAATAATCTCATCTATTAAATCTGCCGGACGCATTCCTTCTTCTGCAGCTTGATGAAATATACAAGTTGCAGGAGTAAGTCCTGGTAATGTATTAATCTCAATAATCACCACGCGTTTTTTCCCTGTAGGTGATTCCATTTCATTTTGAAAGAAACAATCAATGCGTGAATATCCTTGGCCATTCACTGCTTTAAATACATCTACCATCACTTTTTTTACCATCACAATATCTTCTTGCGGTAGCAATGCTGGAGTTTGATTTTCTCCAGCTCCAGGTAAAAATTTTTCTTCCATAGAAAGCACACCCTTACGAGCAATACTTTGACTTGGCGCTAATGCACGAGGATTTTCATTACCAAGCACACCTACCGTTAATTCTGTACCTACAATAAATTCTTCTATAAGCGCAAAATCTCTTTCTTCAAATATTTTTTGCAAAGCAATTTTCATGTCTTCAAGTGAATCAGCTTTTTGCACTAAAAAGCTACATCCGTCATCATGCGGTTTAATAATGCAGCTTCCTGCACAGCGCGCAAGCATATCAAGCAAAAATGAATCTACAGAATCTTGCATAAATACAGTTTTTGCAAGCAATATACTTTGCGGTACATAAAATCCTTTTGCAGATAAATATTTTGCAGTTTTATACTTATCCATACAAAGTGCACTGGTAAATATAGATGGGCCATTATAAGGGATTTGAAGCATTTCTAAAACGCCTTGCATCACCCCATTTTCTCCAGGGGCACCATGCAAACCAATAAATGCAAAATCAATCATAGTACGTAAATCTACCCATCGTACTTGCGTTGCTGCATGCAAATTCATTTCTATCTCACGCGTGGAAGTATGCACTAATAATTGAGGAGTCATATGATAAAGCTTCATATTCTTATCAAGATATAAAGGCAACACATCATATTTTTCTGGAGAAAGTTTATAACAAACATTTCTTCCAGATTCTAAAGAAATCTCTTTTTCATTAGATGGGCCACCCATCAATACGCCAATGCGTATTTTTTTACGTGATTCTAAGGAGCTTGCTTTATAAATATTCATATCATATTGCTTTAATTCAGTTTTAATAAGATGATTAATCAATTGTGCATGATTAATGCCAACCTCTGCAGCTTGCCGAAATAAAAACGTTGCTGGTCCCATTCCTGAAAGTGCATTGCAATCTATAATATAGACTGTTCCATCTTGCGCCAAAAATCCATCAATACGTGATAAATTTGTATATTCTAATGTTTGCATAGCATGCATACAAGTGCGTTGAATTTTTTCCATTGCTTCTTTACTGCATGCTGCTGGTGTACGTTCAAATGCAAAACCAGGCATATATTTTTGTTTATAATCAAAAATGGTTGTATTTTTATTTACAATCACTTCAGTAATCGGCAAAGGCACTAATTCATTATTGGCATAATCTGTAATAATAATGCAGGTAAATTCCATGCCCTGTAAAAATTGCTCTATAATAACTTCTTGGCCATCTTTATTGCTTATAAAGCAGGCAACTTGCAAAGCAGCTTCAAGATCACTGGCTGAACGCACTACACTCACACCAAAGCTGGAACCCTCTGCAGCAGGCTTTACCACAAAAGGGTATGAGATGGCATTTGTAACTAATTGCTGTTCAAATTCTGATAAAGAAAAATTTTTAATTTGTTCAGGAAAAATAGAAAATCCACGTGGCACTGCAATACCAGCTTGATGTAAAAAATCTTTTTGCAAACGTTTATTCATATTTACGCTCGCTGCAAAAACTTTTGATCCAAGATAAGGAATTTGCAACATTTCAAGCATTCCTTGCAAGCGCCCATCTTCTGCATATGCCCCATGCGTTGCAATATACATAAAATCAATAAGCTCTGGTAAATCATCCCAAAAAATTTCTTGCGCTTCATGTAAGCGTTGCTCAAAGTCTGCAATCTTGCCTCTATACAAAAAGGAAAATGGCAAGATATATAAATTTCCTTGCGCAGACTGAAATATAGGAATCACATTATATAATTCTTTATCTAAATGATCACAAACCGTTCTGCCGGAATTAAAAGCGACTTCGCGCTCTATAGACATTCCGCCAAGCAAAACCCCAACCTGTAGTTTATTCATCCCAAAATTCCTAACCAAGATTTGTACTTATCAAATTGATTGAAAAAGCATTTTAATTTTATCTTTTTTTGGGAATAAAACCAATAGAGTTTGTTATTTTTATTTTTTTTTGCGATTAAATAGCTTTTTGCTTCTATTGCAAAACAGTTACTCAATGGTAAACTCAACATTTTAAAGGAATGTATTATGGATAATCGCTTAGTTTGGATTGATCTTGAAATGACAGGACTTGATCCTGCGATAGATACAATTTTAGAAATTGCCACTATCATCACTGATAATAATTTAAATATTATCGCACAAGGCCCAGATCTTATTATTAAGCATACTTTTGAACAACTTGAAGCTATGAATGATTTTTGTAAAAAATTGCATGGCAACACAGGGCTCACGCAAGCCGCACTTATTTCTTCTATCTCACTTCATGAAGCGCAAGAGCAAACATATAATTTTATTGCACAGCATTGCGCTCCAAACACAGCACCTTTATGTGGGAATAGCATTTGGAATGATCGCATATTTTTACAAAAACAAATGCCAAAAATTTTACAACTTTTACACTACCGCTTGATTGATGTCAGCTCTATAAAAGAACTCATTGAACGCTGGGAAAACAAAAAGAAAATTTTCTTCAAAGCAAATGCTCATCGTGCTTTAGATGATATTAAAGAATCAATTAATGAACTCAAATTTTATAGAGAAACTTATTTTACCTGCAAAAAATCTTAAGAAATAGGATTAGGCGTAAAATATAAAGACGAAGCCAGCAAGCTTTGATCTATAGCTGCATAAAGAATATGTAAATTTTTATTTTGTGCAGCTTTTATATATATTTTTTGATTCCATTTGTTTTTTATACGATATACCAAGGCCGGTACTGGTCCGAGAATTTGCACGTGCAAAGAATTTTTTTGTGTAACATCATGCAAAATTTCTAAGACTTTTTTTGCATCGAGTTCCACTTGCATTTCATCAGAACCTATAATTTCTATTTCTGCTAAATATTGAGCTGGAGGATATCCAAGCAGTATTCTATTTTGTAATTCTTGCTCATAAAATATATTATAATTGCGCTCATCAAGCATAGAAAAAATATTGTGCGTTGTTAAAGTTTGCACAATCACCACACTCTGATCAGATTGACGGCCTGCCCTGCCAGCAACTTGTATAAGCTGCGCAAAAGCTGTTTCTGCAGCATTATAAAATGGAAAATGAAAATGCAAATCCGCCCATAAAATTCCCACTAAAGTTACCCCTGGAAAATGATATCCTTTCGTAACAGTTTGTGTTCCAACTAAAATATCAATGTTTCCTTGTGCAAAATTTTCTACAGTTTTTTGCCAAGCTTTTTTCTGGGAAGTGGTATCCATATCTGCTCGCGCGATTTTTGCACTTGGAAATAATTTTTCAATTATTTGCACAACTTGCTCAGTGCCAACACCCTTTTTTAAAAATACAGCTTCATCTTTTTTACATTCCCAGCAATGTGATTCAAAGTACTTAGTGTGTCCGCAATAATGGCACAGGAGCTGCTCATTGTTATGCAATGTTAAACTCACTGAGCATTGATTACACGTAGGAATTAAACCACACGTTTTGCATTGCACAAAAAAACTAAACCCACGCCGATTAATAAAAATAATAATTTGTTCTTTTCTTAAAAGCCGCTCCTGCATAGCTTTATACAAAACATCAGAAATCCAAAAATTTCTGCGTTGCTTTTTATCATGCAAGTTAACAATTTGAATATGCGGAAAATTTCCAGAAAATCTTTGCTTCAATTCAAAATAATTCCAGCCCTTATGTTTCACATTCCATAAAGTGCTAAAACTAGGCGTGGCAGAGCCTAAAACTATTGGTATTTGATAATGATGCGCGCGCAAAATTGCAGCATCGCGCGTATGAATTCGTGGATGTTTTTTTTCTTGGTATCCAGATTCATGTTCTTCATCAACAATAATTAATCCTAAATTTTTTATAGGCAACAAAATCGGTAAATGCACGCCAATAATAATACAAGGCTTTTCTTGTAATAAGTTGTTCCATACTTGTTTTTTGATGGATCCTAAAGTTCCTGAATGGAATCCAAATAAAGCATAATCAGGAAATGCTGCTTTGAGCAAATGTTCAAATCTCATTGCCAAAGAAACTTCAGGCAATAAAAGAATCACACTTTTTTGTTGCTGCAAAGTTGCCTGTATCAAATGTTTATAAACTTCAGTTTTGCCTGATCCTGTCACGCCTTGTAAACAAGTGGTTTTATATGTTTTATTAATCACATCCTGCACAATTGCTTGATATGCAATCTCTTGCTCGTGCGTTAAAACATGCATCACATTTTTTTCAGGGGCATGTAGAGAAACTTCTTCCTGCTGCGCTTCTTGGCTCAAAAATGATTTTAAACGATATAAAAAATCAATATCAGAAATATGATAATATGCTGCTAATTTTTTTAAAAAACTAAGAAAGGATACATCATCAGGCATATGATATATCCCTTTAATTTCTTTAATGGCAAATCCAAACTCTTTTGCTTGCACAATCTGCATCACCATGCCAGATTCTACGCGATTTTGCAGCGGCACCTGCACCAGCATTCCAGGCATTATTTTCAAAGCTAAATGCTCAGGCACTTGATATGTTAAAAGTTTTGGAAAATTGTTGAGTAATTTTATTTCTACAAACATGCCTCAAGTATAACACATCATAAAAATAATATCTGCTAACTCTGCGTAAAAACTGCTGTATAAACTGCAGCCGCCACAATCATCGCGCCAATCCATAAAGCGCCCAATGCAGCCATCACTTTTTTGCCTGTTCCTCTATGCTGTTTTTTATATTTTGATTGAGCCTTCATGCTTTTTATAGAAGATTTTTTAGAATTATTTTTCAGAACAGATATATCAACTTTCTGTGCTTTTGCAGCATCAAAAAGAGAATTATATGATCCACGATGTTTTTTAGCAAAATTATAAAAAATCTGTAGTTGCGATGCTGCATGATGCAGATATTTTTGTTCTGAAAAGCGATCTGCTTTTTCAGCTATGCGCGCAAGCTTTCTCATCTGTTTAATATCATAAGCCAGATCTTTAAGATCAACTAATTGATGTGCTGAAATTGCAGGAAACAGTTGCTCAAGCAATATATTTTGCTCATCAGATGCTAAAATATGCCAGGTAGTAAGTTTTTGTTTTACTGATTCATTTTTACAAAGTTTTAAAAACTCTGAATAATTTTCAGAAACATACTGCGTCATATGATCAATTCTTTGAAAACTTTGCAAAGACTGCGCAGATAACCCAGTTTCCAGCAAACATCCAAGCCCTATAATAGCCATTATTCGTATAAACATACCCAAGATTCCTTGTATCAAACAACTGCATTTTCATGCACAAGATCTAGCATAGAAATATGATGATAGAAAGATAATTTTTATAAAACAAAAAGAGAGCCCTCAATGAAAGCTCTCTTACATTTAAAACTAATTTTTTTAATCTTAACTATCATAACCTACGATATGAGTTAAAAATGAAAGACCTAAAATTACTGCTAAGACAGCTCCTCCAAATACAGCAAGCATATTTCGCATATCAGAACCTACTTTGCCAACCCAAGTTTTTCCTCGTGCTGTATCTAAAGCATACATACGATGCTCTATAGCATAATCTACACTTTTAATAAGCTCATTTTGTAAAAGCTCTGCTTGGATTGTTGCATCCTTCATATATAAATACACACTTTCTTTCAAGCTTGGGCGGCGCTGCAATTTATATAATGAATTAATCTGAGCATCTAAAGTTTCTACATACCCAATGATTGGATAAGGTGATTTTTTACGAGCTTGATGATTTAAAGCAACTATTTTTGCAGGAGCTTGAGTTTCAGCATTTTTAAATATTTCTAAATCTGCTGAAATCATATGTTTAAGCTTTATAGCTTTATGCATCATACGATATGATACTCTGAACATACGAGCAAATGCATAAAAACGTTCTAAATTTATAGCCAAAGCATTCATAGAATTATATTTTTCTATAAGATTAGCTTTTTTCGCTAAATAAGCTGCCTTATGAAACTTTTTTGCATCATTTATTATATCTTTTAAATCTGCCGCTTGATGCGCATTAACAGCCTGAAAAGTTTGCATAAATAATATTTCTTGCTGATGCTTTAATAAAACTTTTGGGTTTGCAAGTCCATTTCTAATATGCTCTTGTTCACAAAGCTCCATAAATTCAGCATAATTTGCAGAAACATACAGCGTTACTTGATCAATCTTTTCCATTGATTTAGTTGGCTGCGCAGATAAAGCAGCTTCTATTAAAAGCCCTAAGCCCAAAATAGCTGCTATTCGTATAAGTATCATAAAGTTGTCCCTAATAATCCCCTGGAAATTATCCAGTAATTGCATTCCATACGTAATTACCTACGCAATAAGAACCAACGCAAATGCCTTCTACAACTTTAAAAGGCGCCTTCCACCAGTTCTTGCGTGCATAAGCACCACATTGTTCTTTATAAATATCTTGATAAATAATAGAATTTCTAATTTTAATAAGCTCAATTTTTAAAGCATGGTTATAAGATTTTAAATAACCATATCTGCTATGCAGCTTATCTTCATGGCTTTCCAGCTGCGCCAAATCATCTTGCAAATCTTTCATGAAATTGCGCAATGGAAGATCTCCCCCGAATCTTGCCATAACAGTATTTGCAATGCATAGATTATCAAAAGCAAAGGCATATTTTATTTCTAATTGATTGTGAAAAGCGTGTGTTTTAAAAAACTGCGCATGCTTACGAATCAACCTCGATAACCCTTGTAATTTTTTTATATAAGCTTGATCAAGTCTTTGTTTACGCCCTATATGAATATCTTTAGATAGTTGATTCAAAAAGGTTCTTACAGGCTTGCCTTTAAGGGCATAGCTCATTTCCATAAGTCTTATTTCATCAATAGAAGTATCTGGAATATAAAGACTATAAATCTGCATTATATGAGCATATTTTTCATGCAAAGATTGAGCAGCATCAAAACTACCCCCTAAAAACCATAAAAAAAGCATCAAATACCGTAGATTCAGGCATTTCATACACTCATTCCTTATTTGATTTCCCATATTATATAGTTTACAAAATACACATATATTTGCAAGGCAACCCTCGATGTTTTTGACAGGCAGAAAATTTTATAAGTGATAATAAGCTGCCAAATGATCTTTTCAAAGGTAAAAAGGCATAAAGATTGCTTGTTATTTCAGATTTGATATGGTTTAGAAAATCCCATCTTTAAGCGTTTGTGTTATGAAAACTAATTATATTAAAAGAAATTATTATCTTATTCCTCTTGCAACTCTGCTTACAATTACCTTTCGTGGGTATCTTGCTACTTTAAACAAAGACTGGCTTGAAACATTATCTTTTCCCTCTGCATTCCCACCATTCTGGGCCTTTCCTTCTATAATATGGCCCTTGATATTTACAAGTATCACAATCACAGTGCTTTTTATATGGAATAAAACAAAACGAGATATTCGTTATGGCTATGTGATGCCACTTGTTATTATCATGGCACTTTTACATGTAGCCTGGAGCATTGTATTTTTTGAGCTCCATAATATTAAACTTGGGTTTATTATCCTTCTTATTTTAACGACCCTTTCCGTAAAATTTATGCAAAGTATAGCCAAAGAATCAATTGCTACAAGTCTTCTTTTTGCACCATTTGTTGCATGGCAAATATATGCATCTATACTTACTTATAGCCTTGTTCAACTCAATTCTTAATATCAAATGGTCTCTGTATGATTACCCCTCAAAAAATTGCTCAATTTCAACAAAAAATATATGAATTTTATGCGCAAAATAAACGGGATTTTTCATGGCGCCAAGAAATAACACCGTATAAAATAGTAGTTTCAGAAATCATGCTCCAACAAACCCAAACGGGCCGGGTTATAGAAAAATTTGAAAATTGGATCAAACTATTTCCAGATTTTTTAACACTTTCAAGAACAAGTCAAGCGCAAGTTCTGCAAGCCTGGCAAGGCCTTGGATATAATCGCCGAGGAATTGCACTGCATACAATTGCAAAAAGGATAGTACAAGAACATCAAGGCGTATTACCTGCAAATCTTAAAGCATTGCAAACCTTTCCTGGAATAGGTTCAAACACAGCAGGATCTATTGGAGCTTTTGCTTTTAATATGCCCACCATTTTTATAGAAACTAATATTAGAACTGTTTATACCTGTGAATTTTTTAAAGGACAACTACAAATTCATGATAAAAACTTGATACCTTATATTAAGGCCACTTTGGATACGCAAAACCCCAGAGATTGGTATTATGCGCTTATGGATTATGGAGTGAACCTAAAAAAGCAATTGCCGCGCATTAATAGCGCAAGTAAACATTATACTAAGCAATCAAAATTTGAAGGATCAAAACGCCAAATTCGAGGCCACATAATTAAGCTTTTAACGCAACATCATCAGCTTGCTTACCAAGATCTTATTCTTCTGACTAAACAAGCATTGCCTTTTAATCCCCATGCAATTGAAACCATTATTCAAGATTTAATAATAGAAAAGCTTATATATCAGCACCACGAAATAATGCATTTATGATAATTCTCTTTCAGCTTCAATTTGTTTAATTAGAGCACTGCCCCAGGCATTTTTTTGCAAAACGGCTATTCCGGCATCCCAAGTAGCACGCTCGACACGAGCTGCTGGAATAGGCATATCTATTGGCCTTGTAAGCACTAATAAAGGAGCGGCGTCGCCTAAAGATATTTTTCCTCTTGCCAAAGACAATTGCACAATTTCATATGCAGTTAATCCAGCTTTATTTTTTGCTTCCCGCAAAGCTCCTTCTTTATCTGCTGCCACTAAAATCCCTGAAATTTGCAATGCGTGCTTTTTTGCGGCTGCTCCATAATGCAAAGCTGTATTATATTCTCTTGTTTCACATTGAGAAACACGCCCAATGCGAGGAGCTAAAGCTTCCACAACTCTCACGCTTCCTTCAGCTGCGGCATCCACAAGAATTGGCCTCATATAAGAGGCAACCACTGAAATGCTATCAGGCAAACATCCTGCTAAACCCAATGCTGTATCCAAAAGTTCCGCATTATCAAATGCTATAGCGGCTAATAAAAAAGGCGATGCAAGATTATAAGGGGGTTTAGGAGCCTCCGCTGCTTGCATACTAAAAATATGAATGCACAAAAACATCGTTATTATCCTATTTTTCATTTTTTACCATCCCTTTTAGGAAAATGTCCCGTTAAAAGCATATACGCTAAATCAGGGCTAATAATTCTAGAACTCGCTGCTAACTCTCGTGCTATTTTTGTTAATGATTTTTTGCCATCCATTCTCCGATCAACATGATGCGGTTTTGCTTCTTCTTGAGGCGCTTTTTCTGAGGCATGCATCACATACACGCCTAATAATAGTAATAATGCAAATTTCTTCATGCATGTCCTTATCAAATGATGAATATAAAATATCTAACGTAATGATGTTAAATGTGGCGCCACCAAAGCAAGGGTACTTGGCCAAGCAGTTGCTATAGATTCTGTACTTTCAACTCCCCCTCCAAACAACTCCGAACCTTGTGGCCCTTCATATCTTGTAACAGTGCCAGAATATGCAAGATCATGGGCAGTTTTAAGTTCGCGATTGTGCATTGTGCGCAAAATGCCAGCTGTATCATGCTCAAGTAATAGTTGTATCATTGCTGCCTTTGCCGGCTCAGATTTAATATTATGTGCTATTGCAACATGCAACACTGTATCGCGAGTAGTTTCTTCTCTTACGTATAAAGCATCATGGTTTGCCTTCAAAATTGCTCGCACTAATTTAACAGCTCCTTCTGCCACACATGCATGCAAAAAAGGCCTGCCATACATAGTCCTAGTATGCAAAGTTTCTTTATTTCGTTCTAAAAAAGCTAAGAATTTTTCGTTTGCATGATCATCAGCCCACACAGCTCTGCGAATCGAACCATGCACTTCACCTGAAAAAATAAAAATCGGATAGAAAAAAATCCCAGACATAAACAAATACAAAATAAAGCCACGCGAATTCATAGCGCCTCCTTTATAAATTTGCACATCAGCTTAACACACTGCTTTTATAGAGTCCAAGATTTACGTGATACATTTATCTTAATTGCCCAAGCTCACGCATTCGCAATTTATCAACAACATTCATAGGCTTTCTTACAGGAACTATTGCATGCACTCCAGCTCCCCCTGCAGCAGGCATTTTGTGAATCGTTTTTGCGCGACCAAAAACCCGTATTCTTTTACCAGGCTTCATTCCCATACTTGGCGGATACAATAAAAATGCTAGATAACCCCAACGCGAAAGACAATTCGAGCTTGAACCATTATGCTTCATACAAAAAGAAGATGGCATACCGGCACCTTCTTTCATAAATTTACAGGTAACAGCATCATAGGCTCGTGGCTGTGCATCCCGAGCCTTACCAGTTCTATCAAGACCTACTAAATATTCTATTTCTGCTTCAAATGTTGCAAGGTGTCTTGCCCGAGCGGCCATTTTCTCTTCGTATGATTTCTTAAGATCAAAAGTAAGCACACAACAGTTCATATATAAGCCATTTTCTACAGCCTCTTGCAAGCTACCTACTATAGTAGTGATCGGCTCTTCTGAATCTAAGCTACTTATATCTACAAAAGCTCTACTAGCTCCCAAGGATACGCCCGCACCTCCTGCAGCGCCATCACTAGCGTAAAAAATCTGTGTACTCAATATAAAAGAAATAAATAATTTTTTTATCATATTTTTATATCCCCAAACATCTATTGTAAGAAAATAGAAGTTTATGTTCGCACTATATAAATTTTGTTATACTAACAATGATAAACATACCGAAAATATTTCAACTCGAGAAGTTTTGGTGTCAAGTTTTTTACCTTTGAGGTCTTATGTCTGAAAAAAAAACAACCCCTTCAGATACCGTTTTTTTAATTGATGGATCATCATTTTTATATAGAGCTTATTATGCCTTAAAACCATTGCATACCAGCAAAGGCATTCCTGTGCATGCTGTTTATGGCTTTTGTAGGATGATTAAAAAGCTTATGCAAAAATTTCAAAGCGAATATATTGCAATTGTTTGGGATAGCAAAGGCAAAACCACGCGCCATATTTTATATGATCAATATAAAGCAAATCGCCAAGCCGCTCCTTTAGATTTACATTCACAAAAGGAATCTATTCAAAAATTTGCAGAACTTATTCAACTTTTTCAGCTCGAAATGCCTGGTATAGAAGCAGATGATTTAATTTTTTCCTTAGCTATCAAACTTGCAAAGGCTGGAAAAAATGTGGTAATAGTAAGCTCAGATAAAGACATGCGACAAATTCTTATTCATGAAAATATTTCTATTTTTGATCCTTTCAAAGAAATTTTTTTAACTGCTGCTTCTTGCAAAGAAAGATATGGATTTGAAGTTGAAAAACTTCCTTTTTATTTTGGTTTAATTGGCGATGCTTCAGATAATATTCCTGGAGTTCCCGGCATAGGCCCTAAAACCGCAACTAATCTTGTTACACAGTTTAAAAATTTAGATGATCTTTATAAAAATATCGACCAAATATCATCAAGCCGCATTAAAGAATTGCTCATTAAACATAAAGATGATGCGTATTTAAGTTTACAATTATTCACACTTCAAAACCAAACTTTAAGTTGCTCTGTGCAAGATACTAAATTTGATCAAGAAAATTGGGCTCTTGCCTTATCATTTTTTGAATCCTATGAAATGAAATCTTTAATTAAAGAAACAGAAGCTGAATTCAAACTCAAGCCTGTACAGCGTAAAATTACTTTGCATGAAGATTATAAGTTCATATGCGTACAAACTGAAGATCAGCTCAAAAAAATGTGCGAAGAAATATATGCTGCAAAAGAATGCGCTATTGATACAGAAACTGATGGCGGTGATCCTATGACAAATATTTGCGTAGGAATTTCTTTTGCAAGCAATCCAGGTATTTCTTATTATCTGCCTTTGCGCCATTCCACGCAAGAAGAGCAGCTTAATTTGCAAACTATCACACGGTATATTGCGCCATTGCTTGCTGATATGAAAATCAAAAAATATATGCATTATGCAAAATTTGATGAACTCGTGCTTGGCTATACAGAATTGCCAGTTAAAAATATGACCTTTGATACGCTCATTGCAGCAAGTCTTTTGATACCTGATTGGCAAAAAAAAGGACTAAAGGATCTTTCTGAATTCTATTTTCAAGAGCCAATGCGCCACTTTGATGAAGTTTTACAACAACATAAACATAAATTTTTCTCTCAAGTATGCTTAACGGAAGCAACTGCTTATGCTGCTGCAGATGCACATCAAACTTTAAAATTGCAAAAATTATTTACCAAAGAGCTTGAAAAAAACGGGCTTGATAAACTTTTTAATGAAATAGAAATGCCCATTCATCATATTTTGCTTGCCATGCAAAAAGAAGGCATTATCTGCGATGCTCACGTTTTAAAAAATTTAGAAAATAAAGTTTATTCTCAATTGCAAGCCATAGAACAAGAAATCATTAAACTCACTGGCAAAACAGGCATGAATTTAAATTCACCAAGCCAAGTTGAAGATTTATTATTCTCTCAATTGCAATTGCCACCTCAAAAGAAAAGCACTAAAAAAACTGGTTATTCTACTGATGCTGAAGTTTTAGCAACGCTCGCACTACAACATCCAGTTCCAGGCCTTATTTTAAAATATCGAGAATTATCAAAATTAAAAAATACATATATAGAAGGATTACCTGAATATATTAATAAAAAAACTGGAAGAATACATTCAACTTTTAATCAAACTTTAGTTGCAACAGGCAGGCTTTCAAGCTCTAATCCCAATCTGCAAAACATTCCTACAGAATCTGAAATCGATATCAGAGCCGCCTTTCATGCGCAGCCTGGACATGTTTTTATAAGCGCTGATTACTCCCAAATCGAGTTAAGAATTTTAGCGCACTTTTCTCAAGATAAAAAATTGCTTGATGCTTTTATGAATAATAAAGATATTCACAAAGAAACTGCGATGTATTTATTTAACACAACTGCAGATAAAATTACCCGCGAAGAGCGCGCTGTGGGCAAAACTATAAACTTTAGTATTTTATATGGGCTTACACCATTTGGTTTATCAAAAAGCCTACATATACCTTATGCGCAAGCAAAACAATATATTGAAATGTATTTTGAGCAATATCCTGGCATTCAAGCTTGGATGGATAAAACAGTAACATCTGCTAAAGAGAAGGGTTACTCTCAAACTTTATATGGCAGAAAAAGATTCGTGCCCGGAATTAATGATAGAAATAAAGTGGTATATGAACTTGCAAAGCGTATCGCTATTAATAGCCCTGTGCAAGGAACTCAAGCTGAAATTATGAAAATCGGCATGATCAATATAGAAAAAAATCTCAAAGCCTTAGACATTCCAGCTCATTTAGTTTTACAGATTCATGATGAAGTTATTATCAGCTGCCCAGAAAAATATCAAAAGCAAGCTGCAATCTGTATTAAAGAAACTCTTGAAGCTGTAGAAAAATGGGAAATAGATCTGACTGTAGAAATAAGAACTGGATATACCTGGAGAGATGTTACAAAATAATATATGCAACATTGCATTTTGGATTTGTATTCTTTTATACTAAGAAGCGAAACAAAATATATGAAGTTAAATCGGAGATTCTTACTATGAAGGATACATTGATACAATTTCTTATGATTCTTACCTTAATCCCGCATGTATTAGTAAGCAATCATAAAGACAACACCCATCGTGTTATCCATGTAGGAAATGTTACTGAAAACACTTATAAAGTAACTGTTTTTGACGCTCATAGCAAATCTCATGAGACAGCCCTTCTTCCGCCTGGGGCTACGCAATATATGTTTTGCAGAACTGAAAGAATATCTCAATTATCATTTGAACCCCAACATCCGATAGGCCAAACATTTGCAGTTTATAAGCCGCTCAGTGAGATGTATATCGTAAAATTTACAGATCATGGGGCATTGCGTGATAATTTTCATTTTTATCTTTTCCCAGATCACACGGTAAAAAGCTTTCCTGCGGTAAGTACTAAAGATAAAGAGATTATTGCTCAAGCCAAAAAACATCTTGCTCCGCAATCTGCGCAAAATCTGAATAACAAAGCCTTTACTTCTTCTTTTTTACAAGCATCTTCTTAAGAATTTATTATATAAAAGTCCTTGGCAAGGCATCAAATAAAAGAACCGGCGATTATTTTACATCCGGTTCTTTTGTGTTCTAGGTTTGACTTTTAAAAATTTTCACGGCAAAATAAAGATATATATAAAAGTCTTTATAAAAATCAAAAAATCAATTCATAAAATCTAAGGAATTATAGCCCATGGCAACCAGTAAATCCGGCGGTTCAACGTCTAACGGCCGGGAAAGTATAAGCAAACGGCTTGGAGTTAAACTCTATCATGGTCAAGAAATTCTTTGCGGCCAAATTATTGTTCGTCAAAGAGGCACTAAATATCATGCGGGAAGCAATGTTGGTCAAGGTGGAGATGATACCTTATTTGCATTAGCAACTGGCACTGTTCGTTTCCATAAAGGCAGAAAAAATCGAATGTTTGTTTCTGTAGTGAATGCATAAGCTTAAATAAGCATAAAAAGGTATCTGGAGAGTAATATGTACCATTTTTTAAAGTATCGCCTTCATAGCGCATTGTTTTCTTTGATAATCATCACAGCAGGAATAGCATCATATGTATATCATGGTGGTTTTCGCTTCAACGTAGATTTCACAGGTGGCACAGAAGTTCGTCTTCGTTTTGATAAAAAACAAGACACGGCAGCTATCAAAGATGCTATAGCAAAAACTTGGAATGGTTCTATATATACCATTTTAGAAGCAAATGAAATTATCGTTCGGGTGCAGCAAACTCCTGATCAAGTTGAAGATTTAGATAAAAAAATCAAAGCTACTATTGATGAAGTTTGCCAAGATAATCCTGCGCATATTTTACAAATGAATAGCTTGAGCAGTGCTGTAGGCCAAACTTTAAAATGGCGTTTCTCAAAAGCAATTTTACTCGCTATTTTAGCAATGCTTCTTTATATAGCCTTTAGATTTCAATTTGCTTATGGAATCGGAGCGGTGGTTTCTTTAGTACATGATGCATTTGTTATTTTGGCTTTTTTCTTGTTTTTAGATAAAGAAATTTCTATTGACGTTATCGGTGCAATTGCTGCGGTTCTTGGATATTCGATAAATGATACTATTATCATTTTCACCAGAATCAGAGATAATCTTGCAAAAAAAACCGGCGCATCACTTGAGAGCGTTGTAGAATACAGTATCAATCAAACTTTACGTAGAACTATACTTACTAGTTTTGCAACCTTACTTGGCATTGCGTCTCTTTTAATTTTTGGCGGAGAAACAATTCGAGATCTTTCACTTGCCCTTCTTATTGGCATTATTTATGGAACATATTCTTCTATTTTTATTGCAAGTCCAGTAATGATGTGGTTTTACAAAAAAAATTAATTTTCTATAAAATTCTTAACTTTTACTAAACATTTGTAGTACATACTTGGTATAAAGATAAATTATGGTTAATTAATAAATCAATTTATACATTTTCAAGGACGCACTTTTGCAAAAAAAAGAGACAAAAAAAAGAACAATTCCACAAAACCAATCTCATTCTAACTACCCTTCTAAACCATCTGCTCAAAATCCTGCTCCGCAACAAAATGCAGAGCAACAAAGTTCTTCAAAAAATTATAGCGAGCAGCAAATGCAAGATATGGGTATTTCAGATCTTGTAAACGTTGCGAAACATTTTGGGATTATTGGTGCATCATTGCTTACTAAAGAAAAGTTGATTAATTCAATCTTAGATTATCAAAGCAGACCTGATGAGGAAATTCAAGTTGAAGGGGTACTTGAAAAACTTCCCGATGGTTTTGGGTTTTTACGTTTTCCTGCCTATGATTATATTTCTGGGCCAGATGATATTTATGTATCTCCATCACAAATCCGCCGCTTTAATTTAAAAACTGGCGACACTGTTATGGGAACTATTCGTAAACCTAAAGAAGGTGAAAAATATTTTGCCTTACTTAAAGTTGATAAAGTTAATGGCGAAGATCCAAGCCATACTCTCAATCGTTTATATTTTGATCGCTTAACGCCTTTACACCCGGATGTTCGTTTTAATCTAGAATATAGACCAGATTTTACTGCTACTCGCATCATGAATATCTTTACCCCAATTGGAAAAGGGCAACGTGGATTAATTGTGGCTCCTCCAAAAGCTGGTAAAACCATGCTTTTAAAAGAGATCGCACAAAGCTTAATTGGGCAGTATCCAGATCTATACGTTATCATGCTTTTAATTGATGAACGCCCAGAAGAAGTTGCTGATATGAAACGTACCGTAAAAGGTAAAAATGCGGAAGTTATAAGCTCAACTTTTGATGAATCTGCAGAGCGCCATGTTCAAGTTGCTGAATTAGTACTTGAAAAAGCAAAACGTTATGTGGAATATGGCAAAGATGTGGTGATCATTTTAGATTCTATCACTCGATTAGCACGCGCATATAACACTATTGCTCCGGCGTCTGGTAAAGTTTTAACTGGTGGTATTGATGCAAATGCACTCCAACATCCAAAAAGGTTTTTTGGTGCTGCACGTAAAACTGAAGAAAAAGGATCTTTAACTATTATTGCAAGTGCTTTAGTGGAAACTGGTTCTCGCATGGATGAAGTTATTTTTGAAGAATTCAAAGGTACTGGAAACATGGAGCTTCATCTTACTCGCAAACTTGCAAACCGTAGAACTTATCCTGCATTTGATCTTATGGCTTCAAGCACAAGAAGAGATGATCTTTTACTTTCAAAAGAAGAGCTCAATCAAGCTTGGGTATTGCATAAATTCTTATCTACTATGAATATCATTGAAGGTATGGAATTTATTATCGGCCAAATTCATAAGCACAAAACAAATGCTGAATTCTTTGAATCTATGAATTCTAAGAAGGGCCATGTTGCTGCAAGTGAAGGTGGTAATGGCAACGGCAATGGACATCATTCATAAAAATGAATAAAAATAAAATAAGAAAATAAAAAGAGAGAAAAGTAATTTTTCTCTCTTTTTTGTTATCAAGCGAAAGAAACGATTATGAAAAATAAATTTTTTAAAATAGTATTTTGTGGATTTATCTTAGGATGCTTTATGATCAGCCCTTTGCAAGCTTTAAACATTGGTGATAAAGCCCCAGATTTTAGTTTACCTAATCAAGATAATGCACAAATAGCGCTCTCTTCTTATAAAGGGCATTATATCGTCTTATATTTCTATCCAAAAGATAATACTCCTGGGTGCACAAAGCAGGCTTGCAGCATTCAAGCTAATTGGGATGTTTTCACCAAACAAGGCATTACAGTGCTTGGCATAAGCTATGATTCACCAAAATCTCATAAACAATTCAGCAAAAAATATAATTTGCGCTTTAATCTGCTATCAGATAGCAATAAAAAAGTGGCAAAATTATATGGCGCTTGCCGCTATGCTTTAGGATTTATGCCAATGCCATTTCCACGCCGCAAAACCTTTATTATTGATCCATCAGGCACTATCATCGATATTATCGATAATGTGGATGTGGGCACGCATACTTATCTAGCCTTAGATATCATTAAAAAAGATAAAAAAATCGGCCATAAAAAATAAATTTTAAATTTTTTCTAAATTTTATTGTCATCCCAATTGTATCTGTTACGATAAAGGGATAGATACACTCTTTTCAAGAAGTTCATATTCATGGGAATAGCAATATTTTTAAACCAACTTTTAACTCATCTTATATATATTTGCATAGGCTGCTATCTAGGAGCACTTATAGAAAAACTAAGTTTTATATCTATTCCTTTGGCAGTGCTTTCTTCTATAATTCTCATTTCCATACTTATCACTTTCAAAAAATCTATAAATCAGATACCTGACATCATTGAAAATTTTATAAGCAAAATTTACGATTTTTGGAAAAAATAAGGCTATAAACCCCTTTATTCTTGCCCTTTTTGCCCATTTTGTTACAATTAGAAATAATAAGGGATGATTTAAAGGGGAACTTAATTTATGAAAAAATTACTATTTTTAAGCCTTGGTTTATTAAGCTTTCAGACAATAATCCAAGCTGATTCCACTCATATCCCAACTCAAGCCAATATATCTTTACCAACACTCTTGGTTGCTGGTGGTATAACAAGTTGTATACTAGGAGCATATCTTGGTTATAGACTTGTATGGGCTGCTTCTATTGTCACAATAAAAGAAGAAAATGAAAGAAAGAAGATGCAACTGCAAATGCAGGTATCAGAAGATGATCCTAAACAAGCTTTATCTGCACGAGGAATAAAAAATCCCGATTATTTAGGCGACTTCAAAATGGCACAATATGATGTAAATCGTCGAGAAGAAGCTTTATTATATCAACAAGCCGTCCGTGAGGCGTGGGAAAAAGCAATACAACCTACTCAAGATCAAGAGGAGTACGCACATTTTCTAGGTCTAATATGTGGGGCATTCTGCAGTGCTATTATCCTAACAACGCTCACAGAACTTGCCCTCACTGCAGGATATTATGCAGGTCAATCAAGCAATCAAATCTAGCTTTTTATTTATAAAATTCCAACTTCATATGAATCAAATTTATCTTGCTAGACTTCCGTCTTCGTCAAAGCTATACCAGACAAGACGCTCAATAGTTTAAAGAATTCCAACTTCGTATGAATCAAACCTGTTCTGTTGAGCTTTATAATACCCCACAAAAGCGATCATGCCTGCATTATCAGTACATAATTTAGGGCTTGGATAAAAAAGCTTAATGCCTCTTTTATCGCAATATTGCGTAAGCTTTGCACGCAAATATTTATTGCAAGCTACACCGCCCACAAAACATACTGATTTAATATCTGAATTGTGCTCTAAGGCATATTCTATTTTTTTAATAAAAATATCTTTCATGCAAACGAGCAATGAACTGGCAACTTGAGAAATGAATAAAGAATCATCAGATTTTAAGAATTTTTTCTGAGCCATATCATAGGCCCCTTTTTTTACTAAATCATAGAGCACGGCAGTTTTAAGGCCTGAAAAGCTAAAATCATAACCCCCAACGGCGCCTCGGGGATACATAAAGAAATCTTGAAACCCCGCTTGCTCTGCTAATTTTTCTATAATAGGGCCGCCAGGATAGGCAAACCCCATTAAGCGTGCAATTTTATCAAAAGCCTCGCCTGCAGCATCATCTAAAGTGTTGCCTAGCACTTGATAATCACCATAACCTTGCAAACGATATAAAGCTGTATGGCCACCAGAAACTGTTAAACATAAAGCTGGAAATTCCACATCGTTTTCAACGCATGCAGAATAAGCATGGCCTTCTAAATGATTGATCGCGATGATAGGCTTTTGCATAGACCATGCAAGCCCCTTTGCAAAGCAAAGCCCAATAATTAAAGACCCTGGCAAACCTGGTTTACTGGTTACTGCAAAGGCATCAATATCTGCCAATGTTTTGCCAGATTTTTTTAATGCATATTCCACCACAGAAGTGATTTTTTCAAGATGGCTGCGAGAAGCAAGCTCAGGAACCACGCCTCCATAAAGCGCATGCATTAAAGTTTGAGAATAAACTTCATTTGATAAAAGCCCCTGCTGAGCAGTATATACTGCAGCGCTGGTATCATCGCATGAAGATTCGATTGCTAAAATAGTATAAGATTTTGTTTGAATATGAGTCATACTACCAGTGTAGCATCATGGCTACTGCGCGTCCATATCTATGTTTGATTGCTTTAGATTTATTCATATGCAAAGATTGCAAATCTAGAGAAGCACATCGGCATCGCACCAACATTTTGGCAAGAAGGGCTGCATTGTTTTCTTTTAAAGAAATAACAAGATCTGGAAGCACACGCGTATTTATTTCCACATCCCAGCACTTTGCTTCCAATTCTTCCACAAAATTTGGATCAAGCATAATAATTAATGCATCATCCGGAATAATGCCCGTTTCATCCACGCGCAGCTGCTCAATATCCCAGCCATATCCTTCAAGCTCACCTTGATCATTATAATAACGTTTTCCATACAGCGAATATAATTTATAATTGCCTTCTGGATTCACATGCAAATGCTGAACCGTATTACATTCTGTGCTCAAAGAAAGCTCTGAGCAAATTAAAATAAAACATTTCTGAGTAGATTTAGGCTCCACAAAACTAAAATGGTACGTGGTATTAAAAGAATCCCGTTGAATATCAGAAGTGATTTTATTTCCTTTATGAAAAATACAAACCTCTTCTTGAATATTTCCCGGGAGTAGGATTTTACCCATAAAGGGAACTATGATTGCATGCATATTTGGCATGATAGCAATAAGACAGATCATTAAGACTTTTGGGGTGCTCATATTCATTTACTCCAGCTTATTATTTGCTATTTTTGAATATTTTTCTTTATAATGGTACATACAAGATACAAAAAACTATTGTTTTTTCAAATTACAATGCAGGCATATGAGTAAAAAAACTATTATTAAAAATAAAAAAGCTTTCTTTGATTACACAATTTTATATACCCTTGAAGCTGGAATTGTTTTGCGCGGCGATGAAGTGAAAGCTTTGCGCGAACATAAAGGATCTTTAAGTGGTTCTTTTGCTGTTCCTCAAAGAAACGAACTTTTTTTGATAAATTGCATGATACCCTCATATTCGCATGCGTATGAAAAAGATGAAGCAATAGAAAAGCGCTCAAGAAAACTGCTTTTGCATTCTTCAGAAATTATGAAAATCATTGGGGATATTTCAAAAAAAGGCGTTACTATTGTGCCTCTAGAAATATATTTTAATGAAAAAAATAAAGTAAAAGTTGCACTTGGCGTTGCTCGTCATAAAAAAGTTGGTGAAAAAAAGGAAGTCTTGAAAGAACGCGATATTGCACGCGAAACAAGACGAGAGCTTAAAAACTATAAGTGAGGCTATTTAAAAAAACCTTACTATATGATATACTTATAATGTCGGGGGTGTACTGGCTTCGACGTGGTAATTGAAATCTAAATAGCATACCGAGCGTTTATCGAGTGCTCGTAAAACAATCGGTTAAAAACAATACATGGCGAATCTATGGATTCCCGTCTTGCTTTTGCTTAATTAAGTTTAAGCTCAAGTAAGTCCTTGTTGGAAGGATGTGTCTATCAAGCTGACCAACTCGTATTATAAGGATAGAACCTATAAGTAAGATTTAGTTATTCGTAGCTTATTTGTATCACAATAACTCTTCTTGTGTAAACTGGGTTTCTGAGGTGCGCAAGTTGAATTATCAGAAAACAAGTATGTAGAAGTTTGGGTGGATGCTATTGCGGACATGGGTTCGATTCCCATCACCTCCACCAATCTTCGCTCCCCTTAAGGAGCTTCGATTGGCTGGGCCAACACTGATAGATTATTCAATTATATTTTGCTTATTCATTTTATTTTATCCTTAAATGCGGCATAAACACTATCCCATTTGCCATTATTGAATTTATATTCAAAATGCAATGGGTACATTGATTAAATAGAGCTATAAATTCAATCTTGTTTTTATATTAAGATTCTACATCCACTGAAAAACGAGCACCCCATTCTTTTAGTTCTTCTGGAGTTGGCTTATACTCCTTACAATGAATCTTTTTTTTATTATCTTCATATATAATAATATAAGAGATTTGTTTTTGGGCGCAGTTAAGAAAATCTTTTAATATTTGCAAGAAATTTTCCAAACTCATGGCGTATTTATAATCTTTAAATTCCCTTTTGGTATATATATAATAATATTTTAATCGGGAATTAATTTCTTCTGGATCAGTTGTATACGTAGAACTTAATTCAACAAGGTTTTTTTCTATAAAATAAACATCTGTATATATTGCATCACCATCCCTGGTCTCTAAGTGTTTTTTTTCTAATAATTCACGTTCATATTGGATAAAATTTAGTCCTGACCATTTAAGATATTTTAAAAAATAAAATAAAATTCTAAGATTTAAATTATATGATCCAACAGCACTATAATAGGATATGGCTGATGTGGAATAACGAGCAACTAAAAAATTTTTCATAAATTATCTAAAAAATCTCGACTTGGTACTACCTGCCAATGCAATTTTTCTTCTTCTTGCATAGGTTGATATGCTTGGCATTGCAATTTTCCTTGCTCATCTTCATACAAAATTATGTAGGGCACTTGTGCATAATAGAGTTCTAATAATTCTTGTAAGATCCGTAAATAATCTTCAATACTCACTTTATAAGCATAATTTTCAAGCTGCTCTTTGGTGTACTCCGGAAAATGTCCAATAATGCTCTGAGCGCTTGATTTTGGATATTGAGAAATAAATTTCACTGCATTTAATTTCATATCAGTACATATCTGCGTAAAATATGGACTTTCTATAGCCCGTGCATTTTCAAGGCATGAATTTGCTTTAAATAATTTTTCTTTATAGATTTGTAAAATTTCTTGGGCATTTTTTTCAGGATATTTTTGTAAAAATGATATCCCCAAAAATACTATATAAACATCAAAATTGTTATATTTTGCTACATTATAATAATCATCAAAATCATTCTTCTGCAGGCTGCCTATGATATATTTTTTGATAAGTTTATTATCTATTTTTACATCATAGCCCCAATATTTTTGCCATTCTTCATCTGTAGGGAAATATTGCTCTAAATGCACTTTGCCTTGCATGTCTTCATAAAAAACAAGATACGGGATTTTAGATGTATGAAAATGTAAAAATTTTTCTAAGATTTCTAGATAATTAAGCACATCCATTCTATATTCATGTTCTTTAAGCTGTTCTTTAGTATATTCTGGAAATTTTTCAAGCAAGCGTAGGATCATCGCATCTTCATAGGTATATGAAGATGCAATTCTGATATTCCGTTGTTCGCGATCCCATTCTGTACTTGTAGAATATTCATCTTCTTCTGGTATGACACTGGCTAAATAACGATTTGGGGTAAATAAAATTTCTCTGTAATGTTCAAATGTATGTGGTTCTTTCATAAATTCATGTAAAGAATTAAAACTCAAAAATAATACCATCATATCTATATTTGTATATTCACGATTATAATAATAAAAATCAGAGTTAAACTTAGCAAAAGCACAAATAATATATTTTTTAATTTTTTGTTTTATAATTTCCTGTTGATTCATAATGTGCGCTCCCCAAATTTAGCATATACATTGTTCCATTTTCCATTATTAAATTTATATTCCAAATGCAAACCATCTCCTAATTCTGCTATATACAGTCTGATTCCTGTTTGGGGATGAGTGACTTCTTTGATTTTTGTAATATTATCTAAAATACATTCTACAATTTCTACAGGGGTCATATATTCTGGAAAATAAGTTTTATAAGATGCAAATCTTCCAAAGGGATTATTTTGATATAAAATTCTTTTAGTAAATCCTTGAATACATTTTTCTATAGGTCCAAATTCAAGAATTTCACAGCTTTGTAGCATACCCTTATAATTTACATGTCCACCATACATCTTTAATAATTTTTTATCCCTATCTCTTTTAGCAACAATATCAAAAATATGATCTAATAATTCTATAATTTCTTCATTACTAAGCCCATTTGAGCAATATTCTTTTAAAAGAATTTGCACCTTTTCAGTTTTAAACATTTTAATCATTTCTGGATAATGTAATTTAATATATTTGCGGTATTCTTTATAGCTTTTTTGTAATAATTCAGTGCTTTCTAGGGCTACTTTATCAATAAAAGCTTCATTTTTTAATAATTTTTTTAAAGCCGCATCTGTTAAATTCGGTAAAATCTCTTCTATTGTTTGCCATTTAGTTTTTAAAGTTTGTGCAATGGATTGTACTTGATGTGCAGTTTGTACTATAAATGGCTCTGTCGCTAGTGCGGCATTTACAGTTTTTATAGATCCTTGTATGCCGGTTTTTATTTTTTCGCCAGTTTCAAAAGCAAGTTCTGTATAAGGTTCTATGCCTTTAGCCAAGTTATTTTTGAATGCCCCTATAAGTTCAGATTCTGAAATAATCAGAGGTATATTTTTGGTATGCTGCAAAAGCGAAGAAGTGGCATCAAGCAAGACTCCAGGGGCTTTTAAAAATAAATATTGCTGAGCAGCTATTCTGGCATAATCTTGTGCAGATGATTCTTGTAAGGAATATTTTATATGATTTGAAACTTCTGTTAAAAATATAGATGCATTTTTATAAGTTTCTTGCGCACGTTCTTGATCAAAATATCTATCAAATGTGCAGTAGCGTGCAGTTTGGCCTAAAACCAATGCTACGTCTTTTGTAAAATGCGCGATGCTTACGGCAGTATCATAAGGATGCTCGCACATATATGCAACGTCTTGCGCTAATAAGGGCACACTTTGAATGCCCCCTGCAATAACTTCTATGCCTGATTCTAAGGTGTTCAGGCATTGCATAGATACGGTAAGATCTGATTCTTCATTAAATTCTTTGGCAGCTTGGGCAAGCAAGGTTAATGAAGAAACAGTATTTTGTAAAAAACTACCACATTGGCCAAATCTTTGTGCACAGGCATTAATAATTGCGAGCTTATCTAATTGTTCTATAGTCTCATGCATGAATTCTTGTTGTAAATCTGTGCCTGAAAAGCTTTCATATTCGCAGGGAGAAAGGTTTTCTTTGCACAGCAACATCACGGTGTCATGCGTGATCGTGTATTTTTGTAATGTTACTGCATAATCTTTTTGCACAGTTTTTTCATATGCTTGTTTGCGCAATGCGGCATATTTATTTTCAAATTCTTGCATATAAAGTTGCTTTTCATGCGCTTGATCATGTGCATGTTTGCGCGCTTCATACGTCAGTTCATGAAGCATAAGATCTTGAGATTGAGCTTGCAGCAAAAATTCATGGCTTGCATGTGCTAAAATATTTCTATTTACATAATTCACATGATCTTTATTTGCAGCTTGGCGTGCAAGTTTTACTGTCTTTTTCGCTAATGTAATAATGCCTTCTGGTGCATTTTTATATTCTTGCACCGCAAGCGCATGATTGATAATATGCAGCAATTCCTTATCCACATCAGCATCATGATGCATATAGTGAACATAGGGATTTTTCTGGAAAATAGATAAAACTCCATTTTCTAAGAAACATTCTGGATGATGCTGCTCAAGAGAATCTATAACAGCATCTAAAGCTTTTTTATATGTATTTGGATTTTGCAGTGCGGCTACCAGCTCACTTATATTTTCAGGAATATGCGCAAAAATAGTTTGAATTGCGCTTCCTTCTTGCAAAGGAGCTAAAATACTTAAAAATGTATTTGCGTATTCTTGGCGCAATAATAATAATTCATAATTTTGCAAACATCAAGTGGCTGAATGATATAAAGGATCTTGTTGAACGGCAAAAGCATGAGCTTGTGTTTGGTGTGCATTGTCCCATTTTTCACCTACGATTTTTTCATAAATTTCACGTACAAATTGATCGCGCCTAAAATTATTATTTGCACAATTAAAATTACTATAAAAGTTTTGAAATGTTTGCTCTCTGCTCAGATCAAGTAATGCTGTATTGTGTCCATCATTATGAAACTCGTAAAATGCATCTGGAGTCGATATTCGAATCACATCATCATCTTTTTCACATAAGCAGGTGTGTACATACTTTTGATCTATAAAATTGCGCAACACTCGCCAATCTGGAATAAATAGATCTATATATGGTTGAAAAATTTCCACAAGTTCTTGCGGTGAAATTTGAGGAATTTTGGTTATGCGATATTTGTGAGTAGATTTATCTTTTTGAGCAAATTTATATATAAAATTTTCCAGGCAATTATTATAAAGCGTTGCATACTTTGTCGGCACCTGGTTATTTAAAAGTCCAAAAAATCCTTGAAATTTGTGAGATGCTCGTGAAGATCCAAGATTATGAAGATTTTTGAAAAATCTATTTCCAATTCTCCAAAATTGCGCATGCTCACTGAAATCTGAATCATGTGGTTCTAGAGCATGCCAACGCAAACTTTGCTTAAATTTTTCTGTATTATTTTCATGTAAAATATATCTTTCCCAAGGAAGCATTTTTTGATGTAATATTACTGGTCCTTGTACACGCATTTGCTGCATAATTTCAGGCATAGTATTGCTTGCGATTGCAGGCATGCCTTGTGCAGTTTGATATGCTGTATAAGGCATAGGATCTTGCCAAGGAATTTGAGAAGATTCTGGGCTAGCATCTGGTGGTAATGGCTGGTTGTTAAGATTTTGTGAGGCTGTTATAGCTATGATTTGTGATGGAGTAAGCATAGGATTTATACAAGGAATCGCATGCCCTTCTAAATCAAAACAAGGAGATTCATGTTCATTAAAAAGTTTGGCTTGCAAAAAATTAGAGTTTATAAGAACTATAAAACTCCATAACACATACAATCTTTTATCAAAGATTTTGTTCATGTAAAACTCGCTTGTATAACTTGTGTAAATAGGTACATCAAGTGAAGCAAGTTTTTATAAAACCTCAAAGAAATCATTTTTGTTGTTTGTGAATACGACAAATAGAAAATGATCTCAATTAAAAAAGGCCTGATGAAAATCAGGCCTTTTTTCTTTTGCTAATCTACTACTCTGTAACTTCTTGAGTTACTACAGCGTCTGCAACAACTTCAGTTTCTACAAATTTTTGAAAGCGAGGAACTGCTTGGCCGTCAACTTCTACAGTTTCAAGCCATTGAGCTAATGAACGTACCCAAACACCTTGAGCGCCATATAAAGCTTGATACACAACAACTGGTGCTAAGCTATCTTTGCAAAGTGCTACATGCAAAACTTTATAATGATTATCAGAATGACTATGATGGAAATAAACTCCACCAACTTCTACTAAAGAAGCGGCTTGGTCTAACGCTTGTTGAACTTCGTCTTGAGAAAGTTTTTGTTTAGTGATCACCACCATCTCCACATCTTCTTGAGCTTGCGCACAATTAGAAAACACTATTGCTGCACTTAAGAATGCTACCATATACATCTTCATGAAATACTCCTTAGCTATACGGTAATTAAAATATGGCATAGCTTAACACAAAGAGAAAAAATTGAAAATTTTCTAGATTTTATTTTTATGCGTAAACGCATTACAAGCACTTTTATGAAATATCATTGTAAAATAAAAATTAAAACTCTTGTTTTTACATCTCTTCCTACCGTACAGTAAAAACGTAACCATATACAAACATCATGAAGGGTTAGGGGAGCCGACTTTAAGCCTATGGTTACCAGGATAAAAATTTTTATTTCTGCAACAAATGCGCTACACTACTTACAGAAGAAATTTTGAATAGAAGTAAATATCCATGAAATATATGTATAATTACACGATAGAGCAGATTTGTGCAACATTGCAAACAAATGTTGAAACAGGGCTCACATCAGAACAAGCACAGCAACGCTTACAACAATATGGGATCAACCATATCGCTCATTATACCCCACCATCACTTTTTTCTATTTTTTTACAACAATTTAAAGATCCTTTAATTTTTTTATTGCTTATCGCAAGCGGCATTATTTTTCTTTTAGGAGAATATCTTGATGCATACATCATTATTGGCATCTTAATTTTTAATGCAATAATCGGCACCATCCAAGAGCGCCGTACAGATTTATTATTGCAACAATTAAAAGGATATCTAATTTCTGAAGCTGTTGTAATTCGCGATGATAAAAAACAAATTTTAGAAAATTCAAAACTTGTACCTGGCGATATTATCATTGTAAAAGCTGGAGAAAAAGTTCCTGCTGATAGCAGATTAGTATATGCCAATAATTTTTCTGTTGATGAATCAGTGCTCACGGGTGAAGCTCAGGCAATTGGGAAACGGCCACAGGCTTTGGAGCAAGAAAATGTTCCTTTATATGATCAGAATAATATGATCTTTCAAGGCACGTATGTTTTAACAGGATATGCAACTGCAATTGTAACTGCCACTGGATCTTTAACGGAAACTGGTAAACTTCAAAAAGATATTGCAGATATTAGCACCTCAGCGCCTTTAAAGGAAGATTTAGAAAAGCTTTCATCTTTTATTTTAAGCTTAAGCTTTTTAATTTGCTGCATATTGCTTATTATTGGCCTTGCAACAGGCAAATCAATTACTGAACTTTTAATAATGCTCACGGCGCTTTTCATTTGCATTGTGCCAGAAGGATTGCCTTTGGTGATGACTTTGGTGCTTATCACAGGCGCTCATCGCATGGCAAAGAAAAATATTTTAGTAAAACATTTAAAAGCAATTGAAGGTCTTGGCAGAGCAAATGTTATTGTGGTGGATAAAACTGGCACTTTAACAAAAAATGAAATGGTAGTTTCTTCTATTTTCACCAATGAGCATATTGCAACAATCACAGGGAATGGATATTATCCTCAAGGCGATATTACAGCACTTCCAGACCAACTTCCTTTATTACATGAAATTGGGGTAGCATCTTTACTTCTAAATGATGCGCAAATAGAATTCATTTCGCATCTTGGCACTTTTAAAGTAAAAGGCGATCCGACACAAGCTGCAGCTGCTGCATTCGCACAAAAGCTTGGCTTATCAGAACAAGATATTATGCAACAATATCAAGTGCATCATATTATTCCATTTGATTCAACATATCGCTATAAAGCTGTATTTTTTTCTGATCCTTACGAAAAAAATTTAAGATATTTTGTGATGGGCGCCCCTGATGTTATTGTGGCACATTGCCCACAAATTTCCGCTCATGCTCAGCAAACTTTACAAACCTTCCTTTCAAAAGGATTGCGCGTTATAGGCATTGCTTCAGGAACATATTCTGAGCAGCCAGAACATAAGCCCGAATATAAAAAATTAATTAATAATAATCTTACATTTATGGGATTTCTGGCAATTGAAGATGGCATTCGAGAAAATTTAAAAAATATTATTAGAATCGCAAAAAATAGCGGTATTAAAATTATTATGGCCACAGGAGATCATAAAACCACAGCGCAATATATTGCAGAACAAGTTGGTATTTATCAACCTGGAGATAAAGTTATCACTGATATTGAATTTGCAAAAATGAATGCGAAAAAATTTTCTCAAATTAGCGATCAAGTAACGGTATGTGCGCGTTTTAGCCCACAAGATAAATTGCGCCTGATCCAACTTTTAAAACAACAAAAATATATTGTTGCTATGGCTGGAGATGGCGTTAACGATGTCCCTTCTTTAGTGGCAGCTGATGTAAGTATTGCGATGGGAAATATTGGAACTGAGCTCACAAAACAATCTGCAGATATTATTTTACTACAAGATTCTTTTAAAAATATTATTGATGGAATTATCCAAGGAAAAAATATTTTTAAAACGCTACGCCGCACAATTTTATATTATCTTTCAAGTAATGCCGCAGAAATTCTTATTATGTTTTTCGCTTTAATATGCTCCTTACCATTACCTTTGCTTGCTGCACAAATTTTATGGATGAATCTTATCACAGATGGGCTTTTAGATATTGCGCTTGCTATGGAACCAGAACAAGACAAAGTGCTTACTCCTTATAATAGCATGTCTCGCACATTGCTTGATAAGGCTATGATCATGAAAATGATGTTTACCGCCATTCCTATTAGTATTGCTTGTTTAGCAATATTTTTACATTATAAAGATATAGATCTTGCCTTCGCGCGCACTATGACTTTAGTAACACTTGCAATGTTCCAATGGTTTAACGCATGGAACTGTAGATCATTTAAGCATTCAATTTTCTCAATTGGATTGTTTTCTAATACATGGCTTGTTGGCGCAAGCATCACTGTTTTCCTTTTACAAATTGCTTTAGTATACACTCCTTGGCTGCAAATCATTTTCAGAACTGTGCCTCTTTCTTTGGCACACTGGGGCATAATTATTACCCTGTCATCTTCTATTTTAATTGTAGAAGAACTGCGCAAAATCATCACAAAATTTATCTATCCAAGCAGTGCTTCTTTAATTGACGAATGGCATGAAAAGCAGTAGGATTAGGCTGATTATTAAAACATACTAAATCGTAATAATACTTACTTTTACATAAAAGGATTTTTCACATGTTCAAGATAAAACAAATTGCATATGCAGCATGTTTGAGCACATTCATGAGCTCCTCTTTATTTTGTACAAATATAGCAGTTGTTTCTGGTCAAGAAGTACTTCTAAAAAGCATACAAGGACAAGAAAACACTAAAATTATTGATCAAATGCGCAATAGCTTAATGGCGCCCGTACAAAAATTGCATGATGAACTCGCAAAAACTGAACAAGCTTTCAGTGCTTTGCAGAAAAAAGGCCAAGGCCTTGCTGCTGAACTTGAATCTGGTGCAAAAATGCTTTCAAAAGATGCCCAACAGAAAAAAATGGATGAGCTCAAGCAACTTGAAGAACAAGCAAAAGATATGGCCGCTGATTTAAATCGTATGGCAGAAAAACGTAACAATGCTGTAAAACAAGCTGATGAAAAATTAAAAGCAAAATATCAAGAATTAATGCAAGGCTTCAATCAAGAAATTGATTCTATAATCCAAACAACTGCTGCCAAAGAAGGTTGGGATGTTGTGTTAATGAAAGAACAATGTGTTTTTGTAAAAGAATCTGCAGACCATACTAAAAAAATTATAGATCAACTAGATGCTTCAAAAAGAAAAAATTCTGAAGACGCTACAAAAAAACCAGTTGAAACTAAAGATAAAAAATAAATATGAATAGTTCATCTATTCCCTTTCACGAGATAAAAGCAATTATAGGCCTTGGAAATCCAGGGCCTGCTTATTATGCCACTCGGCATAATATTGGATTTCGAATCGCAGATTTTTTTGTAGATCGCTATTATGGCACCCGGAGCACAAGCAGCTCTATGGAACATAGCACTATCGTGGTTGAAGGCAATGTGGTACAAGTGATCAAGCCATTAACATATATGAATGATTCTGGCAAAGTGCTTGCGACACTTCATAAAAAAGGTATCAAACAAGAAAACATTTTAGTTATTCATGATGATATTGAACTTCCTCTAGGAAAAATTTCTATAAAATTTGATGGGAGCGCTAAAGGCCATAATGGACTTAAATCTCTTATAGCCCTTGGGGGCAGCAATTTTTATAGACTTCGCTTTGGCGTAGATCGCCCTCTAGATCGCAATGAAGTTCCCAATTATGTTTTACAAAAATTTAAAGAATCTGAAACAGAAATTGTTTCTTTAATTGAAACATCAGTTTCAATGCTTGAAGATTTCATCAAAGCACGAATAAAAAAATAAAGCGAAGATTTTATACTTCGCTTTATTTTTTTATATAATTTTTTGATAATAAACTTATTCCAACTTAGATAAAGGTGTTATCATTCCAGTTTCATCATAAGGTGATGTATGAATATGAGATCCTTTTCTTAATCCATATATTGCTTTACCGGTAGAAGAATCTGGGAATTTTTCAACAATACACACAATACCATCTCCATCTGCAAGAAAATCACGAGGATCAACTACAGATAAAGTTCCATCTTCAAATACAAATGCGGCTAAAATAGCCTTCACTCTTAATCCATGAACTCTTCTATAAACGCCCCTAGAAAGAACATCTTGTGGTTTAAACTTCGCTGTATAGCCAGTTTCTGGATGCCGAAATATAACATACTTTAATTGAGATGGAAACAAAATTTCTATTTTCTCTGCTGCATAGCTCATAAAAAAATTTGTACATAACACAGAAAAAACTATTTTTTTATAATTCACCCTTATCCTTTATATTCATAAAAATAGAACGTGATAAATATTTTATTCTTCTTCAAATATTATTGGAAGTTTCGACCCTTTAAATCGCACTGGGCCTGATTTTTTGCTTTTTCCTAGGCGATCTCGCATTGCATATACTGGATTATAATCTGGATACTCTGGAAACATTATAAGCGCACATGTTTTTTCTGATTCCCATGCCACAAGAGGAAAATCTTCTTTTTTAGCTTCCAAAAATAATCCCCCCTTAAACGCAAATCCTATTAATAAAGCCTCTGTTTTTCTTCCATCAACTGTCAGGCGTAAGCATATACCTCTTCCTAAAACATCCTTAGGGTTTTTTGATACATATTTTCCCTCAGTAGTACGATATACAACTGCAATGAGCTCAGGCTTTTCACTTGCGCATAATACTGTAAAAAATGGAAGTAATAATAAAATATAAAAATTAATTATTTTATAATTCATAAAGAACCCCTTTATCTTTATTCTTTTTTCCAATTTTTTATAAGTAAAATTACTTCAATTCTCCTGGCTTTCTTCCAACAATAACAGTACCATCGCCAATAACAGATTTTACTACAAGCTCGATGCCATCAACTATTCCAGCTGCACTTGCAGTGCGCACAAGCCGTGGGTTAATTTCTCTTCCATCTAACAAGACAACCTTGGCTATAGATAATCTTGCAACATCTTCGCGTGAAGATCTGCGTGCTGAACGTGCCGAACTATCTCCTGAACCTCCTGCAGAAGAAAGTCTCAAAAATGCCACTACTTTTTCTCGTGCAGTTACTGGTGCAAGTTCAGGTTCAGGAGCTACCCAATCCGCAGCGCTTCCTATTGCCTTTTTTGCATTAAGATCTACGGGGATTCCAGTTGCCCCATCAATTTTTCTCAAAAATTTCACACCAGGCCCAAAACCCAAGGGGATTCCTAAAATTAAGGTATGTTTTATTGTAAGGGCTTCAGGCACTAAATGCTCTAAATTTATTCCAAAATGCACTGCCTGTTCAGATTGTTGTAATTTGTCATATGGAACCGCTTGCCTTATATCGCTCCCAAGAACTTGAAGAGAATATTTTACTGGGCCCATAGATATACCTTTGATTCCTGCTGCAAGATCTAAAGGGATGGGTGCGCTAGCTATATCAAAATCTACTAATACAGTTCCATCTACCCCCACCCTTCTCATAACAAATTGAGTTTCCCTATCTCTTACAAATACTATAAGATTTTTCCCATTTATAGCTTCTATAGAGCCTTCTTCAAACCCCATTCTTGTTACCAATGGCGTACATTCAAATTTTGCTGCAACCGAAGAGCGATGATCAAAATCAACCATCAACACCCTTCCTTCACGGACAGGCATTGAACCAAAAAATCTTTTTTCTATAGAGCCTCTTCGCACTGCTGGCACAGCTTCACAAGCCGCTCCACCAGCTCCCCCTCGAGCGCCTTCATCATCTGCAGTTTGAAGCTCATGCACAAAAAAAATTATCATGATTCCTAAAATTGATATTTTAAATTTATTCATAAAAATTCTTCTTTCGTGCCATAAAATAATATCGCCTCACTCAGAGACCACCGAAATTCTTCCGTCACAATAAAGAGCATCAACTTTCATCTTCGCCAGATCCTCATCACTTACAGCTGGCTCATGAAAAGAGACTCTGCGATGCCCATCTTTATCAACAATTACAGGTGGCAAAAGCTCCGCCCCCTTAGCGCATCTATAATGTCTTCCCAAAATATCTGCAGGCGCGATTTCTTTTTCTTTATATCCTTTATCAGGATGCACAGCACGCACTATCACATGTGCTATATGCGAACAATAAAAACCGCTGCCGCCTGCTTCTGCGCATTTAAATGCTTTTACAGATTTTGCAACACGGACAAGAGGCGATGAAGATGCGGGCGGTGAAGATAGTGGAGTTAAAGACCCAGATCCCTGTATAAAACTATATGTTTGCATGCTCAACAACAGGAAAAATATTTTTGTAACATTCATATGCTATCCATGTATTTTATTGTGTTAGCCAATTTTCAATTACTTGTTCAAAATTATCTTTTGGTTTAGCTCCGCCACCTTGAATAATACTAGCAGATCCACCACCACGCAATCCATGTCCAGATGCAAGCATCTCTTTGAACGCATTAAGATCTATAGCTTTTTGATATGAAGGATGTAAAGAAACTATGAAAAAAGCTTTCCCTTCTTTTGCAGTAATAGCGATATACAAGGCTGGTTTTTGCGCTTGTGCTGCAGCTATAATATCTCTCATATCTTCTGCATCATATGCAGAAAGATCAAAGTATGCAAAAGGCACCTTACCAACTGTTTTTACTTTTTCAAGCATTTCAGGAAGCTGCATTTTCCATTGTTCTTTTTTAAGCATTTTCAAACGCTTTTCAAGATCTTTTGCTTGATCTTTAATAGATAAAACTGAAGCAAGTAATTCTAATGGTTTTGCTTTTAATTCTTGCCCAAGATCTTTTACAACAGAAAAATCTTTTTGGAATTCTTTCAATGCTTTCCACCCAGTTACAGCAACCATACGGCGCTGGCCTGCAGCCAAAGCTGATTCTTCAACAATCTTAAAACACCCAATATCACCAGTAGCACGCACATGCGTTCCCCCACAAAGTTCTGCGGAATACGCATCAATAAAAATCGCACGCACATCATCTTGATTATATTTTTCACCAAAGAATGCTATCACGCCTTTATTAATCGCTTGTTTATACGTCATATTTTCAATGCGCAAAGGAATGTTTTCCCAAATCTTTTGATTAACCACATCTTCAATATGCATAATTTCTTCTACAGATAAAGCTTTATGATAAGTGAAATCAAAACGCAAATAATCTTTATTAACCACAGATCCTGCTTGCTTTACTTGCTTGCCAAACATATTTTGAAGAGCTGCTTGCAAAAGATGTGTAGCTGTATGATTTTTCATAGTATGTAAACGAGCAAATTCATGCACCTGCATAGTGATTGCATCACCAACACGAAACTTACATGGCGCTACGATTTTTATTAAAATCGCTTTATCTTGTTTTTTCAAATCAAGTAAAGGCGCCCCGCTACCTTGTATGGTAACAACACCTTCATCATTTATTTGGCCACCGCATTCCACATAAAAAGGAGTTTTTGCAGGAATAATCCATACTTCTTGGCCTTGCCCAACTTCTTTTACAAGCTCATTATTTTCAACTAAATACAAGATTTTTGAATCTTCTTGCATAGAGTTATAACCCATAAATTCTGTTACTGCGTTTTCTGGAAGCTGCATATCTTGCGTAGTTTTTTTCATTTTTTTGCCAGATAATGCACGCTGTTTTTCCATATGCAATTCAAAATCTTCTTTTGATACTGCAAATCCGCGCTCTTGGCAAATAAGAGCTACCACCTCAAATGGAAATCCGTATGTATCATATAATTTAAATGCTTGCTCACCAGAGATTTCTTTTTTCCCTTGAGCAGCTTTAAAATATTCTTCTAAAATTGCTTGTCCACGCACTAAATTTTCTGCAAAGCGTTCAATTTCTGAAGTAAGAACGCTAACAATTCTATCTTTATTAGGAACTAATTCTGGATAAGCTTCTTGCATGCTTTCAATTAATGTTTTTGCAAGTTCTGGAAAAATATTTTTATCAGTAAGTTTTTGCGCAAATAAAGCAGCTCTGCGAATAATTTTTCTCAGCACATAACCACGGCCTTCATTTGAAGGTGCGCATCCATCAGAAATTAAAAATGTAGAAGATCGAATATGATCAGCAAGCACATTAAATGCCGCTTTTTTATCTGCAGGAGCTTGCGCATATTTATATCCAGTAAGCTCTTGCGTACGCGAAATACAAGGAGCAAAAACATCTGTTTCAAATACAGAATCTTTTTTCTGAAGCACCATTGCAACGCGTTCAAGACCAGATCCAGTGTCTACGCCACTTTGTTTTAATAAAACATCTTTTCCATCTGGCTGGCGATCAAATTGCATAAACACCACGTTCCAGATTTCTAAAAATCTTTCTCCATCTGTTTCTGGAGTAGCATTTTTATCAGCATTTTCATCACGCGCCTGACGATCAAAAAATATTTCTGTACATGGCCCACAAGGCCCCACATCACCCATTTGCCAAAAATTATCTGCACCTAAGCGATAAATTTTTGATACTGGAATACCGATATCATTTTTCCAAATTTCATAAGCTTCATCATCGGTATGATGCACAGAAACGCATAAATCTTTCGGATCAAGTTTTAAATCTTGCGTTAAAAAATTCCATGCATAAGGAATTGCTTGTTTTTTAAAATAACTCCCAAATGAAAAATTTCCCATCATTTCAAAAAATGTAAGGTGTCTTTTAGTGAAACCTACATTATCTAAATCATTATGTTTTCCACCAGCGCGCACACATTTTTGTATACTTACTGCTTTATCATAACTCCTTTTTTCTTTACCTAAAAAAACATCTTTGAACTGATTCATCCCTGCATTAGTAAATAATAATGTTGGATCTTGTGTGGGAATTAAAGAAGAGCTTGATACAAATTCATGGCCAAGATTTTTAAAATAATTAATAAATTTTTTTCTAATCTCACTTGATTTCATTAAAATATAATCCTACGTAAAAATTATAAAGTTAGCCGAGCAAATGCCGGCAATAAATCATTATATACTCGTTCAAGATCTACAGAAATTTGCTTGGTTTTCCCTATGACTGGCATGAAATTTGTATCTCCAGGCCAACGCGGCACAATATGCATATGCACATGCCCAGGAATTCCAGCTCCCGCACAGCCACCTAAATTCATGCCTACATTTGCACCTTCTGCACATAATACTTTTTGTAAAATATGCACACTTTCAGATGCAATAAGCATCATTTCCGTTAAACATTCTTTAGAAAGTTCATGCAAAAACATAACATGTTTTTTATCAGGAATAATAAGCAAATGCCCGGCAGCATAAGGATATAAATTAAGCATCACAGTAGTATGCTTAAATGTTTTTAATACATATCCATTAGCAGTATCATCTTCCCTATTAGGAACGCAAAACACACAGGCTGGTGCTACATTTTTTTGATCTTTGTCTTTGCAAATAATATATTCATCGCGCCATGGAGCATATAACTTATCCATGAATTATTCCTTGTATACAAGGGTTATTATTTTAAAACAATTGTAACAAAAAATAAGATTTTTGACAGTTTATTGATTCCCGATATGCTGATATGAAAAATATAGTAAAAGCTTTATGAACCCAAAAGGATTTCATGAGACAAGTCTTTCTAAACAAAGGCGCTATTGCACTTAAAGAAGTATGCGAACCTGTCTTGCATGATCATTCAGTCTTAGTATCTGTATATCACTCACTAATTATTCCTGAAACTGAAAAATCAATAATCTCTCCTTTTGATGAAGCTTCTATTTTCAAAAGCATCCCTGAAAAATTAAAAAATATTTTCCAATCTTTAACCACCAAGCCTATCATTGATATGGTGGCTTTCATCAAACAAGAATTTTATGGCCACATTAAACCATTGGGTCATTCTTGTTCAGGGCGCGTTATTGCCGTTGGGAAAAAAGTAACAAAATTTAGAGCTGGTGATTATGTTGCATGTATTGGCAGCGGATTTGCTAATCACGCAGACATTGTATGCGTGCCTGAACAATTTGTTACCCATGTGAATAATAAATCAAAACTCCAAGAAGCAAGCTTTGTGGCTGTTGGCAGCTTAGCATTTGATAATATTAAAAAAGCGCATTTGCAAGTTGGCGAATATGTTGCTGTGGTGGGACTTGATTTGCTTGGCCAACTTACTGCACAAATTGCAAAGCTTTCTGGATGCAAAGTTATTGGGATTGATACTAATGAGCATCATTTAAAAGTTGCAAACCAACTTGGTTTACCTTATACACTCAATCCAAATATTGATGATTTAAAACATGAAATTAAAGCTATCACTAATAAAGAAGGTGCTGATTGCGTCATCATCACAAAACACTTTGATCGTATTATACAGAAAAGCTTTGATATCACACGCAGAGAAGGCCGTATTGTACTATCACAATACACCAAAGACATAGCATTAAATAATGATAAAATTGCTTTAAAAGCAATCAACATTATTAACATTCCTTCTTATCAACCATTTGAAGAACTTTTATCTGAAAATCATTATCTATTTGATGAAGGATATCAAGCTCAAAATGTACAACAATTTAAAAGCCTTCCCTCATTTATCGATTTTATCGAACATAATTTAATTAATGTAAATTCACTGATCTCGCACACTTTTAATGTGCATCAAACCCCACAAGCATATTCCTATTTACAAAAGAAAGATGTACTCGGTGTTGTGCTTAATTTCCTACCAAAGCCACATGAAGTCCCTATTTATATGGAGCCTCAAAAAGGTTTTATTCCAGCTAAAAAAACCGGCTTACATATAGGAATTGTTGGGGCTGGAGAATTTTCAAAAGATATTTTATTACCAACACTTTCAAAAATTAAACATGCTACCCTAACAACCGTTGCAGACCAGTGTCTATCTCAAGGCCTTGAGGTTTCTCAGGTGTATGGCGCACGCAAAACTGTTATAAAAGAAATAGAACTTTTTAAAGAAGCTGATATTGATGTAGTTTTCATAAACTCCCCACATCGTTTTCATGCAGATCAAGCAATACAAGCATTAAATCAAGGCAAGGCTGTTTTTCTTGAAAAACCTATGGCAACTAATTTTAAACAATTAGAATCTTTAACAAATTTTTTAAAATCAAATAATAATGTGCCTTTTTGCGTAGACTATAGCAGATCATTTGCCCCGTTTATTAAAAAAATTAAAGGGCACACTGATAAACGCAGCTCCCCTTTAATGATATTTTACCGCATGAATGCTGGGCATCTTGAAAAAGAAGAAATCTTACAACGCACTATGGGCGCTGGCAGATTGATTGGAGAAGCATGCCACATCTTTGATGTATTTTTATATTTAGTGGAAGCTGAGCCAATTTCAGTTTCCGTGGAATCTTTAAAACCAAAGACTCCGTATCTTTTCCCTACAGATAATTTTAGTGCACAAATAAGTTTTGTAGATGGCTCAATTTGTACTTTAATTTATACTTCACTTGGCAACCCAAGCATGGGCAAAGAGCGCCTAGAAGTTTATTTTGATGGTAAATCTATAGTAATGGATGATTATATTAGCCTTGAAGGATATGGATTGCCCATGGCCTTTAATGAATATGTAAAATATCCTAATACAGGCCAAGCCACGCTCATTAATAAATTCGTGAAAGCTGTACAAAAAACTCCGTATGAGCCTCCATTAGAATTATCAAGATTATATCAAGCCACAGAACTTACTTTAGTAATTGATGAACTTGCATTGCGCGGCGGTGGAGAAAAAAATCTATAATGTTTCACAAGGAATATTACGCGTATCCCAATAGCTTTTTCCATAATCAACTAAAAGTTGTTGATCTGCTAAAATATCTTGTGTAGCTATATAACAAATATACCAAACATTATCTACAAGCACATATTTCATGATCACGTTTGGACAAAAACTATGATTTACATAGCGCATTTCATTGCCCTTAAATTTCGCATCACAAGAAAGCGCCTGATCATCATCTGAGTGCACTGGATATGCCCAACAGTAATCCTTATCACTTATATTTTTCTTTAAATCCACAACGCCTGTATATACTTGCACGAGATCGCCATTATTAATTTTTTTATGCGCAAATACTCCATATCCCACTTTTGCATTTACAAAACGCAACTCAATAGGGCCACGATAATTTTTTCGAATTACACGCGCATATTTTTTAGTTAAACTATCTGCAACATCTTTATGCTCAAGATAATATAAATCCTTTTTCATATCACGTTGCAACACAGGTTTATATGCAAAATCCATGTGCTCAAGATACTGGGAATTATTTTGCTTAAAAAACTTTTTTAATTCAGAAATTGTTCGGTATGAAATATGTATTTTATCAGCAGTTGGCACTACTATAGAAATACTTGCAAGATCAAATGGATAAACAAGCAAAACGCTTGCAATAAAAAATATATTCTTCATGAATTTATCCTTTTATATTTAATGAGCAAAAGCAATAAGATCCATGCGTAAAAATGCAGTAAATGGATCATAATAAGGTCTATTCGTGGTAAGCCAATATCCCTTTCCATAGCTTACTGTGATCTGCTCACCAAAAGCTATATCTTCTTTTGCAATATAACAAACATACCAATGATTATTACACAAAATATTCACTTTTTCTGTGTTCGGCGCAAAACTATGGTTACTAAAACGCAATTCATTGCCAGCATATGTTGCATCACACACTAATGTGAGCTCGGGATGTATAGGATCCGTAGGATAATCCCATGTATACATAGTATCTTCATGAGGTTTTTTCATTTTTATTATACCAGTATAAATTCCAACAAAATCTCCCTTATTAATAGGTGCTGTTGCAAATATACCATGCCCAACCCAATCATTAATATAAGCCACACACATGGGAGCAAACTTATTATACTGAATATCCTCATTATACTTTTCAAATAATTCTAAATAAGTATTTGGATCGCGAAGCTGTGTAGCAATAGTTGTTTTTAAAATATCTTTATATTCATATTCCATGCTGTCAAGATATTCAAGCCCCAATTGAGTAAATAACTGCCGTATTTCTTGGCGTGTTCTATAAACTTTTTTAGGAATAAATGTTTGTATCCCAGCAAATTGAATATCTGCAGAAAGAAAAGAGAATTGAAACAATGATATTACTGAAAATAAGATACGGGCCTTCATTACTCTTACCTCTTAGAAAAGTTTTATATTTTTGTTATAATACATCTTATGCAAGTATTGCCCCTAACTATAACAAAAATAAGTATAAAGAAAACTAAACATGAATATCATTCGTTATATTATAAGCCTATTGCTTATAAGCACAGCACCTATCATTATTTTAAGCAAAACTTATGCTCATGCAACCACGCGCTTCATCCCAGAAATAGATGCTCATTATAAAATTTGTATTGTAATTCCTGCTTATAATGAAGAAAAAAGAATAGAGCCAACAATTCATGCTTATATGGATTTTTTCAAAACCAAAAAAACATTACAGACAGATTTTCTTGTGGTTGCTAATAATTGCAGCGATAAAACTGTAGCAATATGCAAAAAACTACAACGTTCGTATAAAAATTTATACCTTTTAGATCTTCCTCAAGGGGGTAAGGGATATGCAGTGCGTGAAGGATTTGAATATGCTTTGCGCTATAATTATGATCTTATCGGATTTGTAGATGCTGATATGGCAACAAAGCCTTTATACTTTTATGAGTTAATTACTAAAATAAAAGGGCATGATGGCGTTATTGCAAGCAGATATGTTAGAGACGCACAAGTTTGGCCAAAGCGCCCTTTCTTGAGAAAAATTGGTGGTAAAGTCTATAATTTTGTTTTACGCCATCAATTTCATATCACTTTTAAAGATACACAATGTGGAGCAAAATTATTCACTAAAGCTACCATAAAAGATATTGTCCCTTATATGCAAGAGCGTGGTTGGGCTTTTGATTGTGAAGTTTTATATCTTTGTAAGTTATTTGATAGAGATGTTTTAGAAATTCCTACTACATGGAGCGATGTTCCAGGAAGCCATCTTGATATTGGTGCTTCAAGAAAAGAATTTACCACTGCAGTATATCGCATAAAAGATCGCTTCAAAGATCTTGCCGCAAAGCACAAAAAGCGAACGCAGCAAGCAAAATTACAAAACGCGTAAAGAAAGCGCAAGAGCTTTAACCTCTTTGGCAATTTCTTGCAGCACAGCAGCATTATCAATATTTGATATAACACGATCTATAAGATCTGCTACATACACGCATTGCTGCTCTTGAACCCCTCGAGTTGTAAGCGCTGGAGTTCCTATACGAATTCCACTCGTTATAAATGGGCTTTTTGTATCAAAAGGAATAGCGTTTCTATTAACATATATTCCCACAGATTCCAAAGCTTCTTCCACTTGTTTTCCTGATAAGCCTTTTTGCCCAACATCAAGTAAAAATAAATGATTATCTGTACCCCCTGCAATTAATCTATAACCTTTTTGAGCAAATCTTTGTGCCATGGCCGCTGCATTTTTCACAACAGCGTGCTGATATTTTTTATATTCATCTGTAAATGCATCGATGCATGCAGCGGCTTTTGCAGCAATCACATGCGCAAATGCTCCGCCTTGAATCCCAGGCATCACCGCTTTATCAATTGCCTGTGCATATTTTTCTTTGCATAATATCACAGCTCCACGCGGACCTTTAAAAGTTTTGTGCGTTGTAAACGTTACAATATCTGCATAAGGCACTGGAGATGGATGTGCTCCTGCAGCAACAAGACCTGCGATATGCGCCATATCAACTAATAAATATGCGCCCACCTTATCTGCAATTTCTCTAAATCTTTTAAAATCTATAACCCGAGAATATGAGGAAGCACCAGCAACAATCATTTTAGGGCGATGTTCAAGCGCTAGCTGCTCAATCACATCATAATCTAATTGCTCAGTTTTTTGATCAACACCATATCCTATAATAGTATATAATTGACCAGAAAAATTTATTGAGTGCCCATGCGTTAAATGCCCACCAGCACTTAATTTCATACTTAAAATAACATCTTTGGGTTGTAAAAAAGCAAAATAAACTGCCATATTTGCGCCAGAACCAGCATGCGGCTGCACATTTGCATGCTCTGCGCCAAATAATTCTTTATATTTCTCTATAGCAAAAGCTTCTATCTGGTCTATATATTTACAACCGCTATAATACCGCTTAAAGGGATATCCTTCTACATATTTATTAGTCAGGCAAGAGCCTACAAGTTCCTGAATATGCGCTTCTACATAATTTTCAGAAGCAATAAGAATAAGCCCTTCTTTTTGGCGGTTTTTTTCTTGTGCAACAAGGCTAATAATTTTTTCATATTCCATAGTTTATCCCAGCATAAAAATGTAAATTTTTGACACTATACAATAAAAAGAAAAAAATAAGTATGCACTTATGAGCTTATTGATTTTTTTACCTTAAAAACTATACTTAGATAATACCTTCCAATTATCCCAGAGGAGCTAATAGTGATAACCACATCTGAATTCCGTAAAGGAAAAAAGATCTTATTTGATAATACACCTTTTATGGTGATTGAGTTTGTGCATGTAAAACCAGGCAAGGGCGGAGCATTTGTTCGCACTAAAATGAAAAACATGATCACTGGGCTGCTCCACGAAGAAACTTTCAGATCTGGCGAAAAGTTTGAAGATCCTGGTCTTGAATATAAAGATATGCAATATTTATATGAACAAGATAGTTTATATAATTTCATGGATCAAGAAAGCTATGAGCAAATCTCCTTTAATAGAGAGCAAGTAGAAGAAGCTTTAAACTTTTTAAAGGAACAAGAAGTTTATACTATTTTATATTTTCAAAATAAACCAATCGCGGTAAATCCACCTATGTTTATGAATTTAAAAGTTGTAAGCACCCCTCCAGGGCTTCGCGGCAACACAGCTCAAGGCGGGGCTACAAAACCTGCAACAGTAGAAACCGGATTGATTTTACAAGTGCCTTTATTTGTAAATGAAGGTGATGTTATAAAAGTTGATACAAGAACTGTAGAATATATTGAGCGTGTTTAATGAGTGATGCTAATAATAATCAAGAAATAGGCTGCCTTTTAGGAATTGATAACAACGAAGAACTTTCACCTCGTCGTCGATTCCGCTTTTTACTTTTTCACGTTTTATATGCTTGCGATGCACTTGAATATTCTGTAGATCCTTTAGTTGTGGCTGAAGGGTTTAATCGCGAATACCATGCTGATATAGATCTTAATGGAGAAATCATCGCTTTTGTACGCGGCATTGGACAAGAACATCAAAATTTTGAAGAGCTTTTACTTCCTCATTTAGAAAATTGGAAAATAGAACGAATTGGCAAATGCACCTTGTTAACAATCTATATTGCTTTATGGGAAATGCTTTATACCAAAACTCCACATCGTATCATTATTAATGAAGCAATTGAACTTGCAAAAGCATTTGCAGAAAAAGACGCTTATAAATTTGTTAATGGATTGCTTGATAAAATCTCTCATAAATTACTGCCTGATCAACCTGCTTCTGAAGAAACTCCTTCTGAGCAATCATCTGATGAGCCACCTATTTTTGAGTAATTTTTAAAAAGAATTTACAGAGCCATGTAAAGATCCGATGATATTTAAAGCGACTTTTTTGAAAATTTCTTTATCTCCAGAAACATAATATGTAACGCGTGCTTTTCCTGGAATATATTCAAGAGCAACTAAATCCTTATGCCCATCTGAAGTGATCACTTTAATATTTGGAAGATATTGCTTGAAAAGATGGGTGACTGCATGATAATGAGTGCAAGCAAGAACAACGCCTTGCACATGAGCTTGCTGCATAAGAGTGCTATAATATCTTACCTGTTCAAGCACATCATCTTCATTTCCTTGCTCGATGCTTGAAGCGAGCATAGGGCATGCAATAGGCACAACCTGTATTCCTAATTTCTCTAATTTTTTAGTATATAAACCAGTATCAATAACTGATTTTGTGGCAAACACGCCAATCTTAGGGCAATTACTCTGGCTTGCTAAAGCAATGGTATAATCTACAGCCTGCACAAAATTAATTGTTGGATAAATTTTTTGTAAATAAGGAAGTGCAATCACTGCAGTATTGCATGCTATCACAACAATATCTATATCTTGCCGCACAAATACTTGCACACTTTCTTTGCATCGCTCTTGCAACTGTTCAATTGATTTATTGCCATATGGAATATGAGCTGTATCTGCAACATAAACACATTCTATATCATAAGGCAAAAAATGTTGTAGAACAGAAAGCCCACCAACACCTGAATCAAAAAATCCTATTTTTTTATTTTTCATGAGCACTACATTTATTAAGAAAATTTTGGTGTATAGAAAGATGCTAATTTTTTTATACACATATTCATTAAGGCGACATCTTTCTTTAATAATTCTTCTCTTTTATAATCATACATATATTCAGGATCTTGCTGGTTTGTGTAAAACCGAATAATTCCCGGTTTATGAAAAGCAAAAACTCCAAATCTCCCCTTATTGTACTTCCATAAATGTTCATGTATAAAAAGCAACCACCTGCCTATTTCTTTGTGATGCAACTGGCTGTGACTAGGCGCTTTATTATCAAGCACTAACGCTAAATTTGCAATGCGAGGATGATGTACAAATATTCTATCAAAAAAACCTAAAACACGCTGTACTTTATCTGAAAAAGAAAACATATTATAAAAATTTCTTATAACATGCATCATCGGATATAAATCAGTTTTCACGGGAACTCCCAAAGCGTAAAATTTTTCTATTTTATACTTCTTGCATTCCTGATTTTGAGCAATAAAATGCGATGCGATAATGCCAACATTAGCACCATGGCTATGCGCAATTAAAACTACTGAATCATATTTTTCAATAAGCACAGCTAAATCTTTACCTGCTTGAAATCTATCTTGAGCTTTATTTTTTCCACTCCATGAAAATGGAATTATTTCATCATACATGCCAAGCGCTAAGGCTTTGACAACTTCAAAAAAATCTCCGCCGGGTTGATACCATTTTTCATGTTTTGCCCAGGTACCATGCACAATAATGCAAGCTGTTTTAGCAAAAAGACAAGAGGTAAAGATAATACTGCTTAGTATAATAATACTCAGCATATATCTCATCTTTATCTCCTTAAATTTTTTATTTTAAACCTTTTTTAATCCGAAAACATTTTACTGAATCATCTTTATGCGTAGGTAATTTTCTGATTGCATATTTAGAGCGAGGATAAACTTTGCCATCAAAAATTGGCGTTATAATTGTCGCATCTGAAAATTTAAGTCCCACAAACTCATAATAATCAAATGGTCCACCTTTTTCCGGTGTATAAGATAAACGCATACCAATCGATTCTTGTGGGGTCATAGACATTATAATAAGAGGTACGCTTTTACAAGCACTTGGCATTTCATCAAACTTTGAAACATTTGCAAATGTTTCATCCACAGGTAATTTTCCATACCCAATAAATACTACGCCGGTAAGAGTTGGCCTTGCTATTTCTGTAGCTCCAGCTGGATTATCAGCTAAATATAAAAAGCTAGGAAAACTCAATAATGCTATATTTAAAAATATATTTTTTTTCATAACATTTCTAAGCATACTATTCTTCATAAAAACTTACAGCAAATAAGGGCGATAGAATTTTATTCTATCGCCCTTATCTTCTATTCTTTATTCTATTATAAGATTATCTTATAAATTTGGAAAAAAGATCGCAAGCTCGCGCTCTGCACTTGCTGGCGAATCTGAACCATGCACAGCATTGGCATCAAGATTTTTACCAAACAAAGCACGAATAGTGCCCGGTAAAGCATTCGCAGGATTTGTAGCACCCATAAGCTCTCTCCAATCAACCACAGCATTTTCTTTTTCAAGAGCCAAGATGATAATAGGAGATTGAGTCATAATGTTTACTAATCCATTAAAAAATGGCTTTGCTGTATGTTCTTGGTATAAAGCTTGAGCTTGATTATTAGTCATGGTTATTTTTTGCATTCCTGCAATAGTAAATCCACGATCTTCAATCATTGTGATGATTTTCCCAACTTGTTTTTCTGCAACAGCTGCAGGTTTAATAATCGCAAACGTTCTTTCCATAGCCAATAATATCCTGAGTTGAATTATTCTTCATCTTCTGTTGTTTGTTTTTTTGCTACATGCTTTTCAAGTTCAAGCTGGAAAGCTGATTTTGATTTAGTGCCAGTTGAAGTTGAGGTAGAAGATTTCGTTGAAGCTTTAGCACCAACTTCCTTAGTAGATTTTTCACCTACTGGACGTTTTTTTACACTTTCTTTACGAGGTGTAGGTTCTAATTGTAAGCTTAAAGTCAATTTACGCTCTTCTTTATTAATATTAATAACACGGAATTCACGAGTTTGACCAACTTCAATTGGATCTTCTTTGCGTTCTGCAAATTCAGATGTATGCACTAAACCTTCAATACCATTTGGTATTTTTACAAAAGCACCATAGGTAACGATCTTAGTAACTATCCCTTGAACAATAGCGTTAAGTGGATATTCAGCTGCTACGGTTTCCCATGGATCTTGTGCCAATTGTTTAATACCTAAAGCAATTTTTTTGCTTTCTTCATCTATTGATAGAATAACGGCATTAATATCTTGGCCTTTTTTGTAAATATCTGATGGATGATCAATATGTTCTGTCCAAGAAAGATCTGAAACGTGGGCTAAGCCATCTACTCCAGGAATAATTTGAATGAATATACCAAAATCAGTAATGTTAGTGATTATACCTTTAATAGTTTGACCAATCTTATAATCTTCTTTGATCATTGCCCATGGATTTCTATCAAGTTGTTTAATACTTAATGACATTCTACGGTTATCAATATCTAAAGAAACTACATAAACTTCGATTTCCACACCAACTTTAAAGCGGTCTGCTAAATCAGTTATACGATCTGTCCAAGAAATTTCTGAAATATGTACAAGCCCTTCAATACCCTTTTGCACTTCTACAAAAAGACCATAATCAGTAACACTTGCAACTCTTCCTTTAACACGAGCACCAACTTTAATTGATGAATCGAGTTCTTGCCATGGATTTTCTTCCAGCTGTTTCATGCCAAGAGAAATCTTATTATTATCTTTATCAATAGATAAGACTTTTACAGAAACAGTATCGCCCATTTTTACAATTTCACTTGGGTGAGAAATTCTTCCCCATGTCATATCTGTAATATGAAGCAATCCATCAACACCACCAATATCTATGAACACGCCATAGTTGGTAATATTTTTTACAACGCCTTGGATTACTTGACCAGCAGCAAGGCCTTCAAGAATTTGTTTTCTTGATTCATCGCGGCGTTCAGCAAGATGCTTACGACGAGAAAGAATAACGTTTCCACGCTTTTTATTAAGTTTGATAATATCTGCAGTAATTTTTTTACCTACATATTGATCAAAATCAATAACACGGTGAAGATCAATTTGAGATCCTGGTAAGAATGCTGGAACGCCAACATCTACACTTAATCCGCCTTTTACTTTATGAGTAACAACACCTTGAACAGGTTTGTTATCTTCAAATAACTTACTGATAATTTCCCATGCTCGTAATGCTTTTGCATTTTCATAAGAAAGAACCACTGCGCCATTTAAATTTTCAAGCTCATCAAGAATAACTTCTACTTGATCGCTTAATTTTAAATTTTCAAATTCTGAATCTGAAAACTCATAACTTGGAATAAATCCATTAGATTTATAATTGATATCAACCACAACACCAGTTGCATCTTTAGCAATAACAAAACCTTTAATAAGTTGACCAATATTATATTGATTTTCTTTTTCGCCATAAAGGGCTAAAAGATCAGCTTGTTGCTCTGCAGAAAGGGTAAATTCTTCATCGAATACCAACTGTGCTTTGCGATATGCTTGCGGTTTGATTAACTCTTTTGACATGTAAAAAACCTAGAGCCTACTTGATGTAGGGTTTAATGGTTAGACATATAAATATATTCTTATTCTAAGGATATCACAGGAATAAAACACAGGCAAATTAAGTACGCTTTAATAAAGCGTTTTGCAAAGCCTGCAAGGGCAAAATTATGCATTGCATACGATTAATCCCTATTTCAATTCCCATTAAAGCCCGCATAGAATCATTATTAAGAGATGAAACAAAAGATACATCTTTTTTCTTTACCACTTCTGATAGTTTTGAGGCTGCAGCGGTGCTTAAAACGCACCCTGAGACTACGAAACCTATTTGCTCAATTTTGGCATCAAGCACATTCATAAAAAACTGTATCTTATCCCCACAAGAAGGGTTTGCCATCAATGATTGATGGGTACAATGGGCCAAACATCCCTGATTTCTTGGATGATGATAATGATCTAAAAGGTCTTCTTTATAAAAATTCATTCTTTAAAACTAGCTTAAAATTTACAAATAGTCATGTCATTAACTCAATTTATTGTTTAATAATACACTAAAATTATATAGTTAGAAAGAAAAGGGTTCTAAAAGTAGAAGCTTTATGGGGGTTATCATGAAATATAACGTTTTATTGTTCCTTGGCATTGCTTACGGAGTTGGTGAATTATTTTCAAATGAGCATGCCGCTGAAATAAACCATTTAAGGGCTCAAGCTTTTAATAAACTTACAGCACAATTGCGCACAGGCGTGCCCGCAGATTTAAACCCAGAAAAAGCCGCCCTTCATGCACTCGCACAAAAACATGCTGATCAACAAAATTATATTGAAATAGGCAAGCTAGTGGCAGCAGCAGGTGTTGGTGCCGCTCTCGTGCAAGCAGCACATTCATCAACACCCCAAAGATTTATTACCGTGCCTACGCCCGGAATTCTATTTCCTCTTCATATAGATGAGGCGCTTCATACTAGTAGATTCATGGCAGGGTTTGAAATTCCAACTGGAATTGCCGTAGCACAACAATTTTTACCTTCTACAAGCACGCTTCTTTATGGGGGCCTTGCCATTGCAGGAGCACTTGCTTTATATGAGCTTAATCGAGCAATGCATGCTTCATGCAGAGAAAAACTTAGATTCTCAGAATATAAATGGACTCAAGAACTATTAGAACTTCAAAAAACAAATGGGTTTATAAAAAAAGATCTCATAGATGCGCGGAAGAAATTGGGGGAAGTGCTTGCCAATCAAGAACAACAAAGATCGGTTGTGAGAAATCTTGGTGGTGCTATTGCATCAATACAAACAACACTTAAAACAATGGCTAGGCAAGCGCACTGGGATGTTGAAACCGCAAGAGCTCGGGCGCTAGAATCCGCAGCTCATAGGACTGATGATGCTGTAAGCACAACTGGTGCGACATCAAGAGAAAGAAGAAGGCCTGTTTTAGGAGCTTCGGGCGCTTTAGCAATAGCTTCAGCTGATTCTCTACGAGATGTTCCTTTAGCACCCCCAGTAAGCTGCACTTCATGCATGCCATGGGGACTACCAACTCCTGCTACAACCCAATTGCGATAACTATATTTTATTTATAAGGCTGATAGCCGTATTGATCTGGCCATATCTGCCCACTTGGGCGCAAATCCCATTTTTTTTGTTTCTTCCTCAAAATGCGCTCATGCCTATCCTTGCGGGGCTTTTTAAGGGAAATAGAGCCAGCATGTAATAATCCCATGCCTTGTAAAGATAAAAGTATACATAAGAATACTTTCATAACATTCTCCTTGAAAGCTATTTCTTTCTCTGTATACCATATTTCTATAAAAAAAGTGAATTATAAAATATAAGGTTCAAGCATAGGCCTGATAGATAATATTTTTATACAAGGATGCTGCAAAGATAGAGTGCTTGGCAAAGAGTTTGTACAATAAATAAATTTCACTCCCAAGGTAAATATTTGATGCCATGCAATATCTGAAAAAACTCCGTGTGTAACAAAAACAACGCTTTCTTTAACCCCAAGTTTTTGTAAAGCAATGCAAGTTTGTAAAAGTGTTTTTCCAGAATCTAAAATATCATCAACAATAACAACCCTTTGATGCATCTTCCCATGCATTCCCACAACTTCTACATTTTCTAAAGTTCGTTTTTTTTCAAAATATGCACATGAAAAAGCATGCAAGGGTGTATATCGTTGGAATGCACCTTTATCAGGAAATACAAAGCTATAACCCTGCTGAGCATATTGATAAAAATAAGGTTCCCATAAGGAAAATGGACTTATGTTAATCAAGTGAGATTTTGTAAATAAAATTTCAGAAAGCAAAGGCTCATGAATATCTATTGTGATAACTTCATCAACTCCAGCTGCTTGTAGCAAATCAAAGGTCCATTTTAAACCATAACTGCGCATAAACTCATTATGATCTTGCCGACTATATCCCATATAAGGAGAAAGCAAAGAAACCTGCAAAGCCCCTTCTTTTTTTAAAGTGTGACATAAAAGCAATAACTCAAGAACTTTTTGTGCTGATGCTCCCAAAGTTCCGAATACCTTACAAACTTTTCCAACCACAGGTGTATGAAGTATTAAAAATAATTCATCTTGAGAACGAACTTGAATTTCATATTCGCCGACCTGATCAGTACCTTTTAAAAGATACTTATATTCCGGCTGGATAAACAACATGATAAAACCTTAGAATTTATTTTTTCTTTTTCATTGAAACTTGCACACCACGAGACTTATGTTTTTTATAATAATGTTCACGTGATTTTGAAGTTTTTTGCACTTTTTCGTGCGCTTTTTTTCGCTGTTCTTTTTTGCCTCTTTTTGCTTTTGCACTCATTCCTGGAGCGCGATGATCAGATACAACTTTATAGGATTTTGCATTAACAGAATGTTCTACTTTTTTAGATTGTTGTTTCTTCTTTCTATCACTTGACCATCCAGAACAAAAAATTAATGCTATAGCACATATGCTCAGAGCTTGCTTCATTACTACTCCTTTTTATTTTTCTGCTTATTTTATGGTTTACGTGAACTAAATTCCATTGTGCGATAAATAGGCGCTGGTTTATGAGCATCTTTTACTCTTTGAGCAGCTGCATTTTTATCATACTTTAAAGCCGCTCGCTGGTCCATTATACCTAATTTTCCAACAAGCGGTTTTTCCAAAACAATACTGGGCATAGAACTTCCCACGCATATGGGAAATATAACCGCAGCAATTTTACTAACCATTGAAGAATGCACGGCTTGAATAAATGATGGCGCAGCCAAGAAGCACACTCCTACAAATACTACTTTTTTTATTATTTGCATGTTCATCCTCTCTTAACCATTCATGTAATGATATAAACAAAAACAGTATATAAAAACGACTTACTTTGCAAAGTATTATTTAATTAAAGACCACCACCAACACTTTTACCAAATGTTCCTTGAACTACAGTTTCTTCTTTGCCTTTTTTAGGCTTTGCAGATTTCCCAGCTACTTTTTTTGCTGCTGGTTTTTTAGCAGTTGATTTTTTAGTAACAGCCGGTTTTTTAGTCGCTGGTTTTTTTTGTGAACTTGCCATACTTTTTTCTACTTTTGGTTTTTTTTCTACTTTTTTAGAAGACTTACATCCTTCTAAAAGCACCAAACAGCACATTGCTAACATTAAATTTTTCATTGCCTATTCTCCTCTTTTATAAACGACCAATTTTAATTCGTATGAAATTATTGCTATCCATATACTTTGATACAACACTATTCATAGTAGATTTTTCAATAGTTTGTAAAACTTTTAAGCGGTTATCAAAATAATCTAATGGCAATCCATAGCGCTGTATAAATAAAAAAGTTTCTGCACTACTTTGAAATGTGGCAAAGTGATTTGGTAAAGCGTTCATAAGAGCATGTTTTGCCTTTATAAATTCATCATCTGAAACAGTATATAAGGATGTATCAATAGTATGAGCAATCGCTTTTTCTGCCTCTTGCAATCTATCATTTGAAACAATAGTTTTAACAAAACTCATCCCAGGTTGTTTTCCTGAATCATATACTAAAGATCCACTGATCGTATAAAACAATCCTGTTGCTTGTCTTAAATCAAATAATTTAGAACCCATTGAATGCAAGGTGCTACTTGCAAAAATTTCATCAAATAAAAGCAAAGTATCATAATCTTCATGCATGCGATTAATAGAGAGATTTGCAAATGCTAAAACAACTTGATCGCGATTAATAGGATATATCACTTCTTTATAACCACACCCATGATATAACTCTGGAAATTCAAGATCTTGAATTTCTTTACCCTGCCAATTGCCTAAAGTATTTTGCACTAATTCTTGAATTGCATTGCCTTTAAAATTGCCTACAATTGCTATACGCGCTTGTTTTGGAGACCACATAGTTTGATACCAAGAGACAGCATCCTCATAAGTGATTGCTTCCACACTTTCATGAGAACCCAATGCATTTTTAGAATATGGATGCCCTTCATAAACATTTTGACGTGCAAGTTGCATCACAAAAGAATTTGGGGTATCCCAAAAGTTTTTTAAACGTTGCAACATTTTATATTTAATTTTCGCAAAAGTTTGTATGTCAAAATTTGCTTCCATTAAAAGTTCTTGTAAAAATTCAAAACCTTTTTGCGCATCTTGACTAAGCATAGTAAATGTTACGCCACTAGGACTCACATTCAAAGACATGCCATACGATTCTAAAGCTTCCATAAAAGTATGTCCTGGATGTTTTTTTGTGCCTTCAAGCATCAATGCGCTTACTAAAACACCAAGTCCTTCTTTGCCATCTGGATCAAACCAACTTTTTGTTTTGCATTCTAAAACAACTTCTATTTTTTCTAAAGAATCTTGTTTGTCACAAGTTATCACTTGCAAGCCATTTTCAAGATTAGTGATAACAGGCTTAGTAAATTCAAAATGTTGCGGCATATCTACTTGAATTGTATGAACAAATTTTCCATCTTCAACATTTGAAGTTCGTACTTTCCCTTTCAAAATACGTTCATCTTCCTGATCAGATATATGCTGCAATTCTTTCCAATATTCTTTATCTTGCTCATGCATACTTACAACGCGACCTTCATGGCGTACACTTGCTCTGCAATATCTACGAAGCAAATCTTGAATTTCTTTTCCAATATTTTCATGATGTTTTGCATATTCATAAATATAAGCTGGATCTTTCAAAGCTGTATAATATTTACCAACTAAATTTGCTACACGCTCAGTTTCTTCCATAGCATCTATATAAGAAACATATGCTTGTTTTGCAGCACGCTGTTCTTCTAAAGACGTGATACCATGATGAATAATTCTATCAATCTCTTCTTGAATAATACCAATGATTTTATCAATATCTTTTTCATCTTTAGGATGAAATTCTATAAATAATATTGCTTGATCAAAAAGATCATCAACAAATGAACTTATTGAAGTCACCACCTGCAATTCATCAACAAGCTTTCTATACAAACGTGATGCTTTTCCAGAGCCAAGCACCAAACTCGTCACCTCAAGCAAATAATCTGTGCGTGCCTTCACGCCAGGAACTGTATAAGCAACCATGCCAATTGCTTGCTTTACATCACGTACCAAGCGAACACTTTTACCAACTAAGCCTGAATTAATATAAAACTCTTGCTCTTGTTTTTGAGCGCCCACTGGCAAGTTTCCAAAAGCTTGCTGTGCATACTCAAATGCTTTCTCAGGATCTACATCCCCTGCAATTACCAAACACGCATTATTAACTGCATAATGTTTTTTATAAAAATTAAGCAAAGATTCACGAGTTAAATTCCATAAATCCTGTTTGAATCCAATGATAGGAAAATGATATGGATGATCAACAAAAATTGTTGTAATAAGCTCTTCTGCCAATGCCCTGCTATACATATCTTTATACATTTTAAGTTCTTGAATAACGGCTTTCAATTCTGAATTTAAAAAATCTTCTTTAAACTCACAATTATAAACGCAGTCTGCCATAATTGGTAAAATTTTTGCCCAATTTGCCACAGGAATTTCAAATACATATGCTGTATAATCATAAGAAGTAAATGCATTCAATGAACCTGATAACTTAGAAGAAATAAGATCAATATCAGATTCAGATAAAGTTGGAGTACCTTTAAAAATCATATGCTCTAAAAGATGTGCTAATCCTTTTTCGCCATCTTTTTCATGCTTGGATCCAACATCATACCAAAGTTGCACAGCAACTGTTGGGGCGTCTTTTTTTGTTACTACAATTATATGTAGTCCATTTTCGAGCACTTGTTGATGTATATTTTTTTGCATATACTAATCCTTATAAAACACCTGGGCATTATGAATATTTTTCACAACTCAAGCTTACCTTCATTTTATCATTTTTTCTATATCACTATCTGCACCATTCTATGCGCAGCGGTATGCCTTTTGTATCCTTTTACAATGGGAGTTTTTTGCTCTGCCATCCCTCTTCTTGCTTTTTTTGGCTGGTATTATCGTTTTAATATTTTATTATGGATTTGCATAGCAAATGCAGCAGTGCTGCTAAGTTTATATTTTGATCATCATCAGCATGCACAATTTGAAAAACAATTTTTCAATAAACCTATACATCTGACAGGCTATGTTCAGGATGTAGAAATAAAAAATGGCATCAAAACGATCACGCTCATTACTACTCAAATTCACAATTCTCAGGCTTACACTCATCATCCCTATAAAATTCTTATTCATATCCGACACAAAACGCAATTTATACCCTTGCATGATATACTTGAAATATCACCAGTAACTTTTTTTACTCCAAACACATCCGGTTATGATCGGTATTTAAAAAAAGAAGGGATATTTGCAAGCGCTTATATTCCAACACAAACAGAATTGCATATACTTTCCCATGCTTCTTATACACCATCAAGTATTGAACGTCTAAGCAATAAAATGAGATATTTTCCTTCTTTATTATTTAAAGCACTCTTTTATGGCAAAAAACCTACACATACTGCTTTCAGCAACTTAAAACAATATTTTAATTATTGGGGCATAGGCCATTATCTTGCGCGATCTGGTTTACATGTAACACTTCTATTTATTCTACTTTTATTTTTACTAGGCTATATCCCTCTGCCTTGGTATATAAAACAAGGAATCCTTTTCGGAGCGCTTATTCTTTTATATATATCAACAGTAAGCAGTACATCTTTTATAAGAGCTTGTATCTTCTATATCCTTGCAAGCATATGCAATATTTTAAAAATTCCTTTTCATCCTTTGCATATTTTAAACCTCACACTGCTTGGCATGATAATTTATAATCCTTATCTTATAGGATTTTTAGACTTTCAACTTACCTTTAGCGCAACTTATATTTTAATGTGGCTTGGATATCTTCGCGCATTTACGCCTAACTCTTGAATCCAAAGCATAATTTCCTTTATCTTTACAAAAAATAGGACGTAAAGGAGTTGTATGCAAATGAAGGTGATATCTAGCATTTTATTAACAGGTTTTTTTTTTAATTCTATATATGGATCACAAAATCAAGATCCTGCCTATCCAATCAATTATATTTTAGACGATAAAGAATACCTACAACTTCTACAAGAGTCTCAAAATGATGGCTTACACCGCCAATTAATGACAGAAGAGGATCATGAAGAATTACGTACTGTAAATAACAAAAAACCTTTTACCTTTATTATCTTTATGGCTGCTGATAATGATTTGCATCCATTTGCATGGCGAAACTTAAAACAACTTGAAGCAATTGGATCTAATGAGCGGATTAACGTTATCGTTCAAGTTAATGTTCCCGGATATCATAATCCTACGCGCAGATATGTAGTAAAACCTGGAAAACGCCTTTTAGTTGATGTTGACCCTTCTTTGCATAATGTAAAACTTAATAGTGGCAGCCCTCATACATTAATAGATTGCGTGCGCTGGGCTCACACCCATTATCCTGCTGAAGAAGTTATTTTAGTAGCCTGGAATCATGGAACAGGACCTTGTGATCCTGGTACATCTCGCTCTATTTCAGCAACAGAGCTTTTTAGTTTAAATCCTATAAGTAATATGCTTGATCTTGACCGCAGTGTAGGATATCTAGAATATGTGAATAGAAAGGTTTTACAAAAAGAAGTTTTACAGCGCGGTATATGTTTTGATGAAACTTTCAGAAGCTATATGACTAATCAAGATTTAGATTTTGCTCTTAATGAAATATGCACTAAAATACTCGGCAAAAAAATTGGAATTTTGGGTTTTGACGCTTGTTTAATGTCTGCTGTTGAAATAGCAAATATAGCCAAAAAATATGTAAAATATATGGTAGCTTCTGAGGAAGTCGAACTTGCATACGGCTGGCCATATGATATTATATTGCGCCCACTCCTTACCCGCACACCAACCCTAGAAGAATTTGCAAATAATATCGTAAAAGCTTATGACGGCATTTATGCTAATATTACCCAAGACTATACTTTATCAAGCTGCAACCTTGAAAAAATAGACCCGCTTGAAGCAAACATTCATGCACTTGCCTCAACTCTCCTTGAAGCACTACAAACACAAAAAAATGATTCTGTAAGAAAAGCTATTAGATTCTCTAAATCACGCAAATATTGTATTTGCTTTGAAGAACCGAGTTATATAGATCTTGGAGACTTTTATCACAACCTTGATAAGTTTATTGATTTCATAGAGCTTACCAATAAGCAAAATGAAACTATCTTAAAACAGCGTATTAAATATTTGATACAGCAAGGCCTTGGTTTTTTAAGCGCATCTATCCTTGAAAATAAAGCTGGAAAAAATTTAAATAGAGCCCAAGGGCTTTCTATATATTTCCCTGAGGGCCAATTTGCCCATTCATATTTAAAAAACCCTTTTGCTTCAGAAAATAATTGGGCTGTGCTTCTTGCAAAATACCTCTTAGAATAAAGATTCTCATACTTTAAAAGGTCAAATGTGGATAAGTGGTGGATAAGTGGTGGATAAGTGGTGGATAACTTATCACCCTATCCCCCACCACCTCCCAAAAATGCGATCCAATCGCTAGCACAGGGGATGCATATCGAAATAGACCTCCAGATCAACACTTTGAAGATAGGCCTGAGTTATCCACATAGTTATCCACATAGTTATCCACCACTTATCCACATGGATTTAAAAACTGAAACAATTGATCAGATCAAATAAATAAGGGCATTAATAAAAAGTTATCCACATAAAACCGTTTGCTTATTATTATCTTTATATATAAATATATAGAATATAAGTATAAGAAATACTTCAAAAGACCTTTCTTTCACTTTTTCTTTTTTTTGTTATACTAGAAAATAAAAACTTTCTGTCTTTTACAAAGGTTCATTCTTCCTATGCTTAATGATGTAATATTGGAACTCGTTGACGAGCGTGGGCTTAATCCAGCAGATTTACAGCGCATTGTCAAAGAGGGTATCCTTGCTGCCTACCAAAAAAAATATCCTGCAGCTCAACTCCAAGTAAATTTTAATACCAAAGAGCACACCATTGAGGTGGAGATTGGTAAAGAGGTGGTAACCACCCCTGAAGATGAGTTGATGCAAATAAGTTTTCGTAAAGCTCGCTTTATAAAAAAAGATGCTGAGCTTGGTCAGATCATATGGATCCCCTTTGATGGAGAAATTGGTCGCGTAGAAATCTTGAAGGCAAAACAAGTTATTGCTGGAAAGTTGCGTGAAATTGAAGCATTGCGCCTTTATGATGAATTTAAAGATAAGCGTGGTGATATTGTTCATGGAACCATTCATAAAATTGAACGTAACGCAGTTATTGTTTCGTTGCGAGATGCTTTTGCATTAATGCCTCGAAATAATTTTATACCTACCGAACGCTATGTTCCTGGCCGTCCCGTTAAGGCCTTGTTAAAAGAAGTTTATCAGGAATATAGGGGCGAAGAAGGGCAGCTTATTTTAGATCGTGCGTCTGTTGAATTCTTAGTGAAGCTTTTAGAGCTTGAGATTCCTGAGGTGTATGACAAGTTAATTGAAATTAAGGCTGCTGCTCGTAGAGCTGGTTATAAATCAAAAATTATTGTAGCTTCTAATGATGTCAACATAGATCCTGTTGGAACTTGTGTTGGTGTTGGTGGTGGCCGTATAAAGCCTATTCTAAAAGAACTTTCAGGTGAAAAAATAGATGTGATTTCATGGGCAAATTCAAAAGAAGAGCTCGTGAAAAGTGCATTGCGTCCTGCAGAGGTTAATAGAGTGGAAATTGCTGATGGGGTTGCGCGTGTTTGGATCAGTGATGATCAGCGTGCGTTTGCTATTGGAAAAATGGGTCAAAATATAGCACTTGCTTCAGAGCTTTTAAATGTTCATATAGAATTGATAGCTTCTGGTGGCGAGGTGGTTGATATGAGTGATGATAATACTAATAATAATGAAAACGATGTAGATTTCGAATAGTCAGGGGGTGTTGATGCGCTTAATAGAATTTGCTCAAAAATTTAACGTGACGCCAGAAGATATAATAATTGTCTTGCAAGAAAAAGGTATAAAAGCGCAATCATCAACCTATCTCACTGAAGGCTTGATGGAATTTATTAAAGAAAGACTTCGTATTGATCTTAATGAAGTTCCTCAAGAAAGAAAAATAGCGCAAGATGCAAAAGTTGCACTTGTAGAAATGACAGTCGTAGATCTTGCTGAAGAGTTAAAGTGTCTTTCAAGTGATATTATCGTATACCTTTTAAAAAAGGGTATAGTTGCCAATAAAAACAAGATGCTTACCACAGAGCAGGTTCGTAATGTGGTAGAAGGTCTTGGTGGCGAGGTATTTAAAATAGAGCAACAGGTTACCGAGCGAGTGGGGATTGTTAAAGGTGCTCATGAAGCTCAAGAGCGTCGCCTGCCTATTGTTGTGGTTATGGGCCATGTTGATCATGGAAAAACTACACTTCTTGATTATATTCGTAAAACAAAAATAGCAGAAAAAGAAAAAGGTGGGATTACTCAGCATTTAGGTGCTTACGAGGTTCCAACTCCCCATGGCAGTATTATCTTTTTAGATACTCCTGGCCATGAAGCTTTTTCTTTAATTCGTGAACGTGGTGCTGTTGTTGCAGATATCGTTATTCTTGTTGTTGCTGCTGATGATGGCGTGATGCCTCAAACTCGTGAATCTATTTTACTTGCACAATCCCTTGATATTCCAATAGTGGTTGCTTTAAATAAAATAGATAAAGCGACTCCAGCTGCAGTCGATGATGTGAAAAGACAGCTTGCAGAATTAAATGTATTGCCAGATGATTGGGGTGGACAAACTCCATGCCTTCCTATTTCTGCAAGAACTGGACAAGGCGTAGACCATTTACTTGAAATTGTTGCATTGCAAGCAGATATGATGGATTTAAAAACAAGTAGCACGGAGTCTGCACAGGGTTATATTCTTGAATCTAAAATTGAAAAGGGCAGAGGCTTTGTAGCTGCTGTTATTTTATCAAAGGGTACACTGCGCATTGGTGATTGGTTTGTAACAAATGCTGTGCGTGGTCGTGTAAGCTCTTTGGTAAATGATCGTTCAGAAAATTTACAAAAAGTTGGGCCTTCAGTGCCAGTGCGTGTTGCTGGGTTTGAAGAATTGCCGCAAGCAGGAGAAGTTTTTAAAGTAGTAGAAGCGCAAGTTTATAAACGCTGGAAACCAGAAGTTAAAGAACTTTCAGCTTTATATAAAAATACGGTGGATATAAAAGCAGATGCAATTAATGTTTTGATTAAAGCAGGATCTTTGTCTTCTTTGGAAGCTTTGCTTGGACAATTGAAAAAAATTAATATTCCTCGTGCAAAACCATTGCGCATTGTGGATGCTGCGGTGGGTAATATTATTGAAAATAATATAGCCTTTGCGCAAGAAACAGATGCTATGATTTTAGGGCTTGATGTAAAAGTGGATAAACAAGCCGCTACTCTTCTGAAAAATTCTTCAGTGCAAGTAAAGTTATTTGATATCATTTACAAACTTATTGATGAAGTGCAAGCAGCAATCCTTGCTACTCAGGTTCCAGATTATGTGATTACTCCGCTTGGAAAAGGTCATGTTAAAGTGGTATTTACGGTGAAATCTGTTGGTACTATTGCTGGGGTGCAAGTAGATAAAGGTAATTTTAAAACTGGAGAACATATAATTGTTACCAGAAATAATAAACAAGTTGGTGAGGGTACTTTGAAAACATTGCAACAAGAGCGTCAAGCAGTTTCAACTGTCTCTCAAGGCCATGATTGTGCTTTAAGCATTGTTGGCTTTAGTGATTGGCGTGAAGGTGATATTGTTGAATGTGTATCAAAAAAAATAAAATCATAAGCATGTTGCATTTTTTTATTTGAGAGCCTTGATATTTAATTTGAATTGATCTGATCGAAGTATTTATGTTGTTGCAGAAAAGCGCAACAAGAAAAAATATAAAAAATATTTTTTTCCTGTACAGTTTTTGCAACTCCTTCCTTGTGTAATAGGTAGTATGGTTGGAGAAGTTTATCAACGCAATAACGAAGTGATGATCTCACTTCGTTATTTTTTTAATAAGTTTTTTAAAGTCTTAATATTTTGAATATCATCTTCTAGTTCAGTTTCTTTTGGAGTTTCTACGATTTTTGGAACTTTAGCAAAATGTGCATCGTTCATAAGAAGTTTAAAAGCTGATATGGGAATTTTTCCTTTGCCAATATGTTCATGTCTGTCGACATGAGAACCAAGTTCTTTTTTAGAATCATTCATGTGAAATAGTTTTATGTTTTTTAAGCCTAATTCTTTATCAATTGTTTTTATGAGCGCCTGATACTTTATTGGTGTTTCAAATTCATATCCTGCAGCAAATATATGGCATGTATCTATGCAATATCCTATACGTGATTTATTAGAAACATGTTTGCGAATTTGAGCGAGGCTTGCAAAATCAGCACCTGTGCTATCACCTTGGCCAGCCATGGTTTCTAGCAAAATCATCACCTTGCAAGAGCTGGTTGCTTTTAGAGCCTCCTCTAAAAATTGTGCGATTTGTAGACATACTTGAGAGGCCTCTTTGCTTCCGGATCCTGGATGCAAAACAAGATAAGGAATTTTAAGAGTATCGCAGCGTTCGATTTCTTGGATAAGGCTTTTTACAGAAGTGTGCTGAGTTGCCACAGAATCTGATCCTAGATTAATAAGATATGCAGCGTGCGCGACAACGATTTTGATAGGAGAATTTTTTTGTGCATCAAAAAAATCTTGCACAATGGATTCTTGTAAAGAAGTAGCTTTCCATTGCCTATTGCTTTTTGTAAAAATTTGAATCGCAGTTGCGCCTATTTTGGTTCCTCGTTCAATAGCTTTTGCAAACCCACCAACAATACTTACATGGGCCCCAATGAGTAAAGATTTTTCGCTAACCATATATATAAGTCCCTCTCTTGATTGACAAAAATATTTATTTCTTAGAGAATTAAAATAATTCATATTTGTTATACTTATATCTGTTGTCTCAAAAGTCAAAAATTCGGATCTTTTTTATGAAGCACACTCTGCATATTTCTCTATTTATTACGTTTTTTTTGCTTTTTTTTGCTTCATCTTTATATTCTTCGGCGACTTCTTCAGTAGATTTTTTTCATGCAAAACACGGAGAGGTAGAAGCTTTAATTAAAGCAATCGTAACGCAAGAGGCATATGCTTCTGCACGTACTACATTCCTTAATGATGGAAGTATTCCATTTAATGATTCTGATTATCAAACTAATTATGATGCAGCAATGAATGATAGAAGTTTGCTTTTTAGAAGTACCACAGATTTTCTTTTATCATTTATATATGGCGATGTTAAAAAGCCGCTTGTGCAATTTTATAATTGCTTACGCTTTCGTTATGTTTTTGGTGGTCCTGGTGTGGTTACTACTGAAACTCCAACTCTACAAATTGAGGGTGCTACATTACCACTGAATGCTTTAAGTATTCCTAAGCATCTTTTATGGACTAATGAAGCATGGCTTCACATTGCCCTTAACAAAACAGATGATTCAAGAGACCTTTTTTTAAGGTCTGGATTGTTTCCTTATGATATTGGAAGGGGAATTGCACTAGGAAGTGCGTATGCTACTTCTGGATTCTTAGGCGCAACTCCTGAATTCTCTATTGATCAATATGCTCCTGGTGTATGGCTTCATGCAGAAATTTTTCCTAAAAAATTTGATTTAAATACTTATTTTGCATTGCTTATTAATCAAAGCGATTCATTCGGTGATAATAATGCCTTGATAAGAACACAAGATATATCACAAGCAACAACAGGCCCAACGCGTGGGACTAATACGCAAGTTTGGGTGTTCTCTTTAAGTTCCAAATGGTATCCAGTTAATGAGGATAATAAAAGAGCTTCTATTGAGCCATTTTTAATTCAATATCATGCCCCAGATCAAACTTTAGAGTTTTATGCAGACTCAAATCTTTATTTGCGTACCTTTGGAGTTGGTGTAGAACATTTTACTGGTGATTTTGAGTGGGGACTTGAAGTTGCTTTTAATGGCGGCTATCAAGAAATTAGAGCCTGGGATAGGAATCAAAACGTTATTGGATTAGATCCAAATGGTAATTTGCAAATTCAATATACAGAAGTTAATCTTGAGAACCCGGGTCTTGGTATTTCAATTCCTGCATACCCTGCGATTGCGGTTCCATTATCTACTGGTGGAACATTTAACGTGGCAACTGCCGTTGCAAATTCTTTGCAAAATTTCCTTGCAAATGGTGCACAGCTTAATCCAACGGCATCCTTTTTAGTTATTGATGGTGTTAATTATGATCTTTTAAATAGCGAAATTCGATTTAGACCCGAACAGCGCGTTTTCTTTGATGGGTTTTATTGTACCGCCGATGTTGGATATCAAATTCTTAAGGATCGCTTAAAAATATATGCTGGTATGGGTTATGCTTCAGGGGAATTGGATAATCTTGAAGAATCTATAACAAGTTTTACTGAACAAGGTTTGCTTGAAAGGCGCTTTCATGGATTTTTCCCTATACAATCTGTGTATAGTGGCGGCAATCGTTTGAATCTTTTTGTGCTTTTAAACCAAGGCGTTCCTCGATTTGATCAGCAAAATCCAGTTCCTACAGTGCCAATAAAAAACTATATTACTCCAATTCAAGGTACACAAAATACATTGCAGATCAACGCATTTACCAATCTTATGTATATGGGTGGTGCAATAGAATGGAATCCGGATTGGCTTGCTGCATATAAAAGCGGCCTTAAAGCAAACGTGATTTATTATAGAATGCCTGTAACCCCAAATATTCCTGGAAGCACTCTTTTAGCAAGTCATTCTTTGGGATTAGAATTTAACGTGAGACAAACAGCAACGATTTTTAATCGCGTGAGTTTGATGAATGCTTTTGGTGTCTTATTTCCAGGACAATTATATACTGATATGAAAGGCACAAGCATTTCTGGTGGTATAAGTGGGGATTCGCCTACTTATGCTATTAACATTGGTATAAGTGTGGCATTTTAAAAGCTTAATGAAATAATGGTATAAAAATATGAACTATACAAAGCGCACCACATATTGTGGTTTAGTAAATTCAGATTTTCTTGGGCAACAAGTAACATTGGCTGGATGGGTACATAGACGTAGAGATCATGGCGGATTAATTTTTATTGATCTTCGTGATCGTGAAGGCGTTATGCAGATAGTTTTCAGCCCGGAATTTTCTGAAAAAACCCATGAGCTTGCTCAAACATTGCGATCAGAATTTGTGATTTGTGTTTCTGGAAAAATAGTTAAAAGAGATGCATCTTTAGTGAATAAAGATTTGGCAACAGGTCAATTTGAACTACAAGTATCAGATCTTGAAGTTTTAAATAAAGCAAAAGCACTCCCCTTTGTTTTAGAAGATGGAGATCAAGTTGATGAAGAGCTTCGTTTAAAATATAGATTTTTAGATTTGCGTAGATCGCATATGAATAAAAATATTATTTTGCGAAGTAAAATTACGCATATCATGCGTGAATTTTTTCATGACCAAAGTTTTATAGAAATTGAAACTCCTATTTTAACAAAAAATACTCTTGAAGGAGCGCGTGAATTTATTGTGCCTTCAAGGATTCATACGCATTCATTTTATGCATTGCCACAATCTCCGCAGCTTTATAAACAATTATTAATGGCCAGTGGATTTGATAAATATTTTCAAATTGCGCGTTGTTTTAGAGATGAAGATTTGCGTGCTGATCGCCAACCAGAATTCACGCAACTTGATTTGGAAATGTCTTTCATTCAAGAACAAGATATTCAAAGTGTGATTGATAAGTTTTTGCAAAATCTTTTGAAAAAAGCATTAAATATTGATGTGCAAATTCCTTTTCCACACATGACATTTGATCACGCATTTTCAAATTATGGATCAGATAAACCAGATTTGCGTTATGATCTTAAAATTCAAGATTTTTCTTCTGTATTTGCAAACACAGAACTTTCATTTTTAAAAACTATACTTTCTAAAGGCGGAAAAGTTGGTGGATTGCATGTAAGCAATAAAACATTTACCAGATCTGAACTTGAAGTGTGGGTGGATAAAGCATTAAAATTTGGTGCCAAAGGGTTATTGTGGATACGTTTTAATGAACAAGATGGAACTGCTGAATCCCCAGTGTCAAAATTTTTACCTGCAGATTTTTTCAAGTTGGTGCAAGCTGTTTGTCCAACTTTAAAAAAAGGCGATACTTTATTTTTAATTGCTGGCAATTATGAAGAAGCTTGGACGTTACTTGGTAGATTGCGCTGTGCGCTTGCAGAAAGTTTGAATTTGATTCCAAAAGGAATATTAAATTTCTGCTGGATTACAGATTTTCCTATGTTTGAATATGATCCTGAAGCAAAAAAGTGGAATTCAAAACATCATCCATTCACTTCTCCTCAAGCTGGATGGGAGGCTTTAGATCAAGGTCAAGTAAAAGCTCGGGCATATGATATTGTGCTTAATGGCGTGGAGCTTGGTGGTGGATCGATTCGTATTAATAATCCTGACGTACAAAGAAAAATTTTGGGCATGATAGGCTTATCTTCTGAGCAAATAGAAGATTATTTTAAATTCTTGCTTGAAGCATTGCAGCTTGGCTTTCCTCCACATGGCGGAATTGCTATGGGGCTTGATCGTTTAGTGATGCTTTTAATTGAAGCACAATCTATCAGAGAAGTTATTGCATTCCCGAAAACGCAACGTGGATATGATACAATGATGCAAGCGCCATCTGAAGTGCAAGAAAAAGATATTGCTTTATATGGCTTAAAATTTCTTCCTAAGAAAAAAGAATAATTCTCACAAGAATATTAATTTTATAAAAGACCCTGTGTAATGCAGGGTCTTTTTGTTGTGAAAATATTTGAAATTTTATATATAAAGTTTTTATATTATAAGAAATTTTTCGGGGAGAAAAAATGAGAATAGTAGTTGGCGCTATCGCCGTAGCAGTAATTTTTGGTATTTTTATTACATCAAATCGTATGCGAGGTTCAGACATTTTTGGAATTCCGGATGGTGCTGCAAGTTCAGTTATATCAGGTAGACATTATTTTAATGCAGTAAAATATGCGCGATGCGCAAATTTGGCTGAACATACTCAAGTAGCTCAAATACAAAAAGTGATGCTCATCTTAGAATGCTTTAGATTTCCTCCTCAAAAAACAACTCGGGCTTTAACGGTGATACGGGGATCTCAGGGTCGTACTTCACTAGCAGGATATTCTCCTGACGGAGCAGTTTTTTATGATGCTTTAGTAAGCGGAAGAGAAGCTATAGTGTCTGATTGCCTTGCCAGAATAAAAGAGCATGCGCGGGCTTTAACTCACTCTGATGTTCCTTAATTAAGAAAGTTCTTAAAAATAACAAAAAGATAAAGAATAAAAAATTTTAAAACATTTTTACTTAAATCAAATTGAGCAAGAAGGAAACGTATGAAATCATTTTTGTTTACCTTATTTTTAGGAATAGGAGCTTTTATACATGCAGCAGAAGGTGGTGCTGGAGGTGCTAGCGTACGTAAAGATGAATGTTATTTTAATATCACAAGATATGAGAAATGTAGGGATCTTCCTGAAGATAATCATATGAATCGACAAGCGAAAGCAGCCCTTTTAAGAATATGTTTTGCGTGTCCAGAAGAGCCTTGCGCTCGAGTTGTTGTAGGAAGAAGAGGGCATGTGGTGAGTGGTGATTTAGAAAGAAAATATTCCTCAGATGCTGCTGGCATGATTACTATTTTTTATAGAACGGGAGTAAAAGATCCAGCTACCCTTTCTGCTCATTTAGAAGAATTAAAAAGATTAGCTGAAACTGCATATGCCCGAAGCAAGGCAGAAGAAAAGAAATAAAAATATATCTTAATAATTCGTTTGATTCGATATATTGAAAAATTTTCTATTTACTCTTTTTTCTATTTAGATTAACGTATGGAGCAGAGACAAAATGTATGGATATTGCTATACATGAAGTTTTTAAGAGGGAATAATTTTTTATGAAAATTGTTAAAGTATTCAGTTTTGTTGTTTGTGCTGTTGGATTATTAATTTCAGATATCTCAGGAAAGCCTGCGCGTGGTGGTGCCGGTGCGCCAGTACATGGTGGCTTTGGTGCTGCAAAAACAGGTCTAGAAATAAAGACTGCTTATTTAGCAAGTGTAAGTAGTAGTGGAAAATTAACTTTAAAAGGTGTATTAGCTGTAGCTGACTCTAATAAAGTGCCAAGAGGTCGCTGTGGTGAGTATCCAAGAGAAATAGAAGATCAGTTGGCAATTCGTCGTCATCATGGTGCTATGAAATCAAAAGAAGAGCAAGAATTTTTGCATCGCTTGCTTGCGCTTGTTCATGCACATAGTGGCAAGGCATCATAATGAAACTTCAACTTTTAGTTTTGAGTTTAGGTTTTTCAGCATTTGCATGTTCGGGAGATGGTTCAAAAGGCCTTGATCTTTTGCGAGCAGCGCCTGAAGGAGAGCTGACCTTTGTGGGAGTCTTAAAACAATTTAAAGGCTATTTAGTTTCAGGAAGCCGTTATCCAGCTGATATTCAAGCGCACATTGAAGTGTATTATAGTTTAAAAACTGACAAAACTTCTGGTGCAGAAATTTTACAAAAATCTTTAAAAACTTTGAGAGAGATTATTGAGAAACATAATGAAAAATTTGCAAAATCTTGAGCTGATATTTCAATCTAAAATAGTATTTTAAAACAATACATTCTACATGTAACAAGGAGAAACATGAAAAACTTTAAAATATTTTTTGCAGCAATAATTATGGCTGCTTTTACGGGTAGTAATCTTTTGAGTGTTGAGAAAGTTGCTGTTTCCGCAACAAAAGAAGATGCTTTGGCAAAATATGAAGGAAGAGCACCTTATAAAAGGATAATAGATAAAGGTAGAATACACTTTTATCCTATAGAAAAAGCACTTGCAGTATATGATTATGCTCGCCTCCGTAAAGATAATGATGCCCAGCATAGAGCCTTAATTGCTCTTGATGCTGCTGTGGCGCTGTGCAATATATTATATTCAAAGCCGTGATTGTAAGTAATAAGTGCATAAAAATAAAAATATAGACCAGCGTAAGCATTGCTTACGCTGTTTGTTCTTCTGGAAAAGTGATATGAAAAATAAAATTTTCAGTTTAGGTATAATACTTCTTTGTTATAACTATCAGCTTTATAGTATGGAAAAATCTAAAAGAATATCTTTAGAAGATCAATATAAGCAAGCAAAAAGAATGCCCAATGATGATGCGAAGTTGGTGGCATTAAAAGCTTGTTATGCAAGAATCGCTGTTCCAGATATTTTAGCATTATCGACTCATGCTTATCTTGATAGGATAGGCGTTTCTATTGCTGATAAAGTTGCAGTGCTGGACGCTCATATTGGTATAGCAATATTTCATTATGGAGAGAAAAAAGAAGAATGAACTTTAACTTAACGAGAGAAAAGGAAATAATAATGAAAAATAGAATGATTTTAGTTCTTGGATTAATAGCTTGTTTTGATGCATATGGATCAGCTGTAGTTGGTGCAAAACCTGGAATCACTTATAAAGAAGTAAAAGCTCGCCATTTAGAAATTTTAGAAGCTGGAATTCCTGTAGCGCGTTCAGGCGCATATTCTAAGCCTGTTCAAGAAGCACTTGAAAAATATAATGAGGTGATCGAAAAATCAAGATCTGGGGCTTCTTATGTGCGTGAATCTGTTACCCCAGCTCAAGCATGGGCGTGCCTTGATCTATTAGAAGTAGCTATAGGACGACGCAAAAAATAAAGTGAGATATGAATCATGAAATTGCTTCGTGTTGTATGTATAATTTTTTATTTAAGCATAAGTAGCACTTGTGAACTGCAAGCATCAGGAAGAAGGGCTGCTGCATCCCCAAAATATTTAGCAGAATTTCAAGAAAGCGTACATGCAGCGGCAACAGCACTTGCATTTTTACCCAACAATGTAAAAGATATTATAGCGGCATGCGATAAAGATGAGCGTATCATGCTTCAGGTGCAAAGAAGAACATTGCGTAAACTTTATTGTGACTTTCTTCTTCTTTTAGATGCATATGGTAATCCAGAGTTTAGAGAACGTGATGTTATAAGAGCGGCAGATGCGCAGGCGGACGTTTTAAAAAGAAGAGTTGATAGGTTTTTAGCCCGGCTTGAAGTCAGAACTGATTTTAAAAGAGCAATACCAACAGCTGTAGGTATTGGTGATATACATGAATTTATGCTTAATCAAAAAATTCCACCAGCTTTAAGAAAAACAAAAGTTTTGAGATAAATAAAAAGCCCCTATTGCAGGGGCTTTTTTTATGAAACAATTAAGATATCTTTTTCTACTTTTATATGCATTTCTTTTATGTCTGGATGTGCAAGAATATATTTTGAGATTGGCACCATCACATATTGCTTGATAGCTCTTTTTAAAGGACGCGCTCCAAACTCCGGCACATAGCCGTGATCTGCAATCCATGATAAAGCATCTTCTGAGATAGTTAAAGCTATGCCTTGCTCATGAAGACGCGTTTTAACGTCTTGAATTTGATTTCTCGCGATCGTTTTAATAGTTTCTGGGTTGAGCATATTAAAATAAACAATATCATCTATTCTATTTAAAAATTCGGGTCTAAAATGTTGATGCAATAATTTTTCAATTTGCTCTTCAATGTTCGCATCGATTTTTTTAGCCTGCAGAATAATATCAGATCCAATATTTGAGGTCATGATAATAATGGTGTTGGTAAAACTTACTGTTCTGCCCTGCCCATCAGTAAGTCTGCCATCGTCTAAAATTTGTAGAAAAATATTAAAAACATCAGGATGTGCTTTTTCTATTTCATCAAATAAAATAACTGAATAGGGATGTTTGCGCACCTCTTCAGTAAGTTGGCCGCCCTCTTCGTGCCCTACGTATCCAGGAGGAGATCCAATTAAGCGAGAAACCGCATGTTTTTCCATATATTCAGACATATCAATGCGGATCAAAGATCTTTCATCATTGAATAAAAAATCAGCTACAGTTTTTGCAACTTCAGTTTTCCCAACGCCTGTAGGTCCTAAAAATAAAAACGAGCCAATAGGTTTTGTGGGGTCTGTAAGTCCAGCTCTATGCATTTGAATTGCATGGCTGATTTTTGTAATTGCCTCATCTTGACCAATTACGCGTTCTTTAAGTACATCTTCCATATGAAGCAATTTTTCAGATTCGCTTTTTTTCAGCTTTTCAGCAGGAATGCCAGTCCATCGGGAAAGCACTGTTGCAATATCATCAGCAGTTACTTCTTCTTTGAGCATTGGCATAGAAAGATTTTTTAATTTATCTTGTTCAAGCTTGAGTTGTTTTTGAAGTTCTACCAATTTGCCATATTTAAGTTCTGAAGCCTTTGCATAATCCCCTAAACGTTCTGCTTGTTCGTATTCATATGTGGTAGTTTCAATTGCTTCTTTAACTTTTTTAATTTTTTCTAAGGGTTTACGCTCAGCTTCCCATTGATTTGTTAAAGTTTTCTGATGTTCTTTTAAATCTATTAATTCTTTTTCTAGAATTTTTAAACGCTCTTGTGAAACAGGATTATCTTTTTCTTTTACAAGTGCTAATTTTTCAATTTCGAGTTGGCGTATTTTGCGTTCGAGTTTATCAAGCTCTTCAGGTTTTGAATCTATAGCCATTTTCACCATAGAAGCTGCTTCATCCACTAAATCAATAGCTTTATCAGGTAAAAATCTATCAGGAATATTTTTTGCAGAAAGAATAGCAGCCTGCACTAAAGCTTGATCTGTAATTTTAATGCCATGATGAAGTTCATATTTTTCTTTAAGTCCGCGAAGGATTGATATGGTGTCTTCTACCGTTGGCTCAGGTACTAATACTTTTTGGAATCTGCGTTCAAGTGCTGCATCTTTTTCTATATATTTTTTATATTCTTTAATAGTGGTTGCGCCAATTGCATGAAGTTCTCCGCGCGCTAGTGCAGGTTTTAAAAGATTTGAAGCATCCATGCCTCCGCCAGAAGATCCAGCTCCCACCAGCATATGAAGTTCATCGATAAATAAAATAATAGAATCATGAGCTTCTTGAATAGCTTTTAAAATATTTTTAATACGTTCTTCAAATTCGCCTTGATATTTTGTGCCTGCTATGAGCAATCCTAAATCTAAAGAATAAATCTGTTTGCCCTTTAAGCTTTCTGGTACATCATTATTCACAATTCTTTGTGCAATGCCTTCTACAATAGCAGTTTTCCCCACTCCAGGATCGCCAATTAAAACAGGATTATTTTTTGTTCTCCGAGAAAGAATTTGTAGCACCCTTCTAATTTCTTCATGGCGCCCAATTACAGGATCGAGTTTTCCTTCTTGTGCGAGCTTGGTGATATTTTGGCAGTATTTATCTAAAACTTGATAAGTTTGCTCAGCATTTTGTTCAGTCACATTTTTTCCTTGGCGCAAAGATTTCATATGTTTTAAAATAACGTCTTTGGTGAAGTGATATCTTTTAAAAAACGCTTGAATTGTATTTGGAAAATCATGCCAGGTGGCAAATGCAAGGAGGAAATGTTCAAGCGTTAGATATTCATCTTTTAAAGCTTGTGCTTCTTTTTCTATGAACTCTAAAAGTTTTTGTAGTGATGGGTCTATAGTAAGTTCTGCGGGACTATGTAATTTTGGCAATTTTTGGAGCTCGTGATTGGTAAGCGTTTGCAGTTCTTTTACAGGAACTTGTAGCACATGATAAAAAGATATACAAAATTCATCAGAAGAGCTTGCATACAAAAGATGCAATGGATGCAGCGTTGGGTTTTGATGGGTGCGCGCAATCGTTGCTGCTTGATTAATAAGCTCATGACTTGCTCTGCTTAATTGCTCAGCATTCATACAATCTCCTTAGAATCAGATTCAAGTATCGAACGTTTACTACGATGATAAGATATGGCAAAATGATGCGCATAATCTCTTATATAGAGTAATAAACGATCTTCTTCTTTTTGTATATCCAATTTTATTTCTTTTTTTGAGTTAGGAATGATAATAGTTTCCTCTCTTTTTGCAAGGCCCACAAGCTCTGCATTACCTACTAAATCTTTAGTGGCATTTACCTGCCCAACTCCCCCATCAATAATGATAAGATCTGGTAGATTTTTACTGTTTTTGTAGCGCCTTTTTACAATTTCTTGCAAGGCAGCATAATCATTTTGTTGCTGCAATGTTTTAATTTTAAATTTTCTAAAATTCTTTTTATCTGGTCTGCCATCTAAAAATCGTATGCAAGATCCCACCATAAATTGGCTTTGTAAATGTGAAATGTCAAAGCAATCAATAGTATAAGGAATATGGCGCAGGCCTAATCGTGTTTTTAGCTTTGATAGAAGTTCCACATTGCTTTTTGTGGGTTGCTTATTAAGAATAGTATGCGTAATTTTTGATGATTGAAGTGCTTGCATGGTACGTAAAATATATTCCATGTTTTCTGCATACATATGCAAATGTTTGGCACGTTCAAATAACATTTGTTTATTAGCGTTTTTTACTTCTTGTTCAATAATAGTATAAGCATCTTGTAAGTTATTTCGCAATAATTGGCGCACAACTTCTATTTTAGTAGCATAATAATTTTCATCGAAATCAGGTTTGCATGATCCAGCGCATACATTGATATGATATGCAAGGCACCCTTCCGGCATTTTTTTTGAGCATTTTTTGAGTTGAAAAGTGCGCATTAAATATTCATAAACTTTACGTGCTTGCTGTTTATATAAGAACGGCCCAAAGTATTCGCCCTTTTGCTTTTGTGTGCGTACAATTTCTAAGCAGGCGCCTTTTTCATCTCCAATAAAAAGATAGATGAAGGGATCGCCTTGTTTTAAAAGCGTATTATATTTTGGTTGATGTTCTTTAACTAAATGTGCTTCTAAATATAAAGCCTCTATTTCGTTAGCGGTAACAATAGTTTCTATGTCTACAGCTTCTTCAAGGAGTGGCGCAATTTTTTCTCGCTCATCATTATCATTAAAATAAGAGTTTAATCGTTCTTGAAGCGATTTTGCTTTGCCGATATATAAGATATTGCCCGGAGCATCCTTGAAAAGGTATACCCCGGGTAATTTAGGAAACTTTTTTCTTATCATATTTTAATTATACATTATGGAATTTTAAATGAAATGCCGCCACTTGCTACATGCTGCTGAGAAGAAATGCTTGAGGTCGCTGGAAGTGCATTTATATGTATAGTAATTCCAGTTCCTGAAGGAGTTGTTCCTGTGCTTGCAGGTTGTGATGGGGCTATTCCTCCACTGGTGATAGAGCCTGTAATAATTGCTTTTGGTGGAGAAATAGGTGTTTTTGGCGCTGGTGGTGGCGTTGCAATTGCTTGTTGATAAGCAGCAGAAGAATTATTGATTTTTGATACTATAGAAGCTGGTAATGTTTGATAGCTTGCTTGATAAATATCAAGTGCAGTATAACCCTTATCAATCAGAGTTGTTGAAGTAATAGCATATAAGTATCCTGTTACTAAGCTTAAAAGCGCTTTTGTAGCATTTGAAGGCGGTGCTCCAATGTATGAGCCGAGTCCTTTTCCTGAATCATCTAAAGTTGCTACGATTAAATAATCAGTAATTGGATTTTTACTTTTATCTGTAAGTGTTTGTGTGCAGCTGTATATATATTGGCCATTAGCAATCATGGCTGGGTCTGCAGCTTCTAAATTAAATACGCCTACGGTTGCCTTTAATAAAGCTGTATTTGCAGCTTGCTGTACAGTTGTGATATTAGCAGCAAGAGAATTTGGCAATGGGCCATAAGAATTATTATAAGTAGTCCATACATTATTTTGATGGCCAATAATAGTTCCTGTAGCATCATAAACATTTCCGGTAGCTATACTTACAAGCGCTATGTTTTGAGTATTTACTGTATTAGAAACTGGATTCATTCCAACTTTTGATGTGCCTGTTACATCATGACTTGCAAATACCACATAATCAGTAAGTGGTTTATTATTATTATCCATGATTCCTGTATTGGTAGTTGTATAAATATATGCTCCATTCATGCAATTATATCTACTTAAAGCTTGCAGGGTGAAATTGCCAAATGTTGGAGCTAAAAGATGAGCCCATTTATTTAATGAACTAATTTCTCGCTGTACTTCTGGAAGAGAAGATTGTGCTGTGCTACGAACTTTTGCTGGAATGATAGTTAAAGTTGGTTGTAAAACATCCCATTCTATTGCTGTGCCTGAGCAGATAACACCAAACATTCGTTGGTCTGTTGGGGTTACCGTAACAGTTCGTGTCCATGGATTCACTTGAGTATCATCTCGTGAAACAGAAAGCGTGAGTTGATTATTATTGAGCTGTGCTTTTAAATGATATATTGGCCAGCCTGTTGCAAATGAAGGGTCTAATGCTTCATCTACAATCCATCCTAATCCTTCATGTTCATAAAGGCCTACATGTAAAGTTCCATCTGCTAATTTTTTAAGTACAAACATTTTTGCTAAATGAGCGCTATCAAGATTTACAGTTCCTGTTGTTTGTAAATTTTGCAGATAAGCGGGATTTCTATAATCTTCAAAGGATCCACCAAGATACAGTCCTGTATAAGTTTCTGTTGTTAATTCATAAATAGTTCGTAATTTTACTTCAACTTGTAATGGAGTAGTTTGGCTTGCAGATGGTAAAGGAACTATGGTGCGTTGATTAAACCACAACTGTTCTTTTTGTGTTGTTGTGGTTGTAAGTTTTGCTGATGAGCCTGAAGTGGTTACTGTAGAAGCTGGCGAGGTAACAGATGCTTGTGTATCAATCACTAAAGGAGCTTGAGCAATTTCTTGTGCATAAGGGAAATCAGGTCTTCCTGTAGTAACAGTATACATACCAAGTTGTGGATATAAGCTATTAAAGGAAGTGCTAAGCCCCCATGCCGCGCCTATATCTGCGGGATAATACATATTTGCAGGATCTGTTGGTGGATTTGAGCCATCATAAGATTGTGGTGTGAGCAATGCTTCATATTCAAGACTTAAGCCGATTGCTTCTTCTTGATATGATGCATTCACCATGGTGTTTGTGATAAAATCTTCAAGCATGGTGAGCCCAAATTGCTGATTTGCAAGATTTGCATTAAATTTCTTTGCAGTTTCCTGCATCATAAATCCTTGCTGCACATCAGCGCTCATTGCTGTATCATGTGTATATGAAAATAAATTTTTTACAGATTCTTCTTGAGAAACTTCTTGCAATGCAGACATTTCATCTTGATAAAAACTGCCTACTGCTCCAAGAGCATTAAATGCTGCATTAAGCCCTTCTGAAAATATCATACTACCCCAACTGCGTGCAAATTTTCCCGCTGTTTTGGCAGCAGCTTGTGTAGCAGATGTCCCAGCCTCTTCTGCTGCAGTTCCACCCTCTTCCGCTGTGGTTCCAGCTTCTTCTGCTGCAGTTCCGGCTTCTTCTGTGGCAGTAGTGCCTGCTTCTGCACCAGCTTCCGCTCCAGCCTCTGCTGCTGTCTCTGCACCAGCTTCTGCACCAGCTTCCGCTGCGGCTTCTGCCCCCGCCTCTGCTGCCGCTTCCGCTGCTGCTTCTGCACCAGCTTCTGCTGCTGTAGTAGCGACAGTTTCTCCTGCAATAGCTGCGCCTTCTACAGCGGCTTCTGCCCCAGCCTCTCCAATTAATGCGGCATCAATAGCAGGAAGTGCGGCATCACCTGCACCAGCAGTAGCAACTGTTACAGCAACATCAATACCAATAGCAAGTACTATGCCAGAAACCATGTTGATAGTTTGGCGGTGTGCATTCAGGTATGTTGTTACATCATTTTCTTCAGCTTGAGCACTTTGTAGGTTGCCAGTTGCAAGTAAAGATCCAATAAAAGTTGCTTCTCTTGAAACATCAATAATAATTGTGGTTATAGAGCTTACAATATAAGAAAGTGCAGTCATAACACTATTAAGTGCATCTTTTGAAATGCTAATTAAACCAGATATTCCACTAACAATTGCATTTCCAACATCCATCACCATATTGGTCATATCCGCACCAAGTTGAGAGAATTGGCCTGTGAAGATATCTTTCATAGATTCCAAAATGAGGTCAGTGAGTTGTTGGGTAAGGCTAACCATTCCAGCAATGCCACCTACATAAGTATTTACCGTTGCTTGAGCTAAAGCGGCAGCTGTGTTAATTATTGCATCATCCACAGAATTAATAATCTGAGTCATATCCATACCAATTTTTTGATCTTGAGTAATAAATTCTGCTATAGCCCCAAACATTGATGCTTCTGGCGCGATAATACCTTTTTCAATAGCATTCTTCATATCAGAAATTGCATTATTAAGATCTGATCCTGCTTGTTTTAAATCACTAACAGCCTGATCAGTTAGAGATTGCCCAATAGATTTTAAGCTTGGATCATTGGCAATATCGCCAATGATCGTTGCTCCTACGCCACCAACAGCTTCACCGGCAGATTTTAATCCTTCTACAGCAGCATTTGCAGCACTTTTGATGCCCTCCCAAGCATCAGTGGCAGCTTCAGCAATATCATTTCCTACAGATTCAAAAGCATTTGAAATATCATCCCAAATACTTTGCACTTTAACTAAATCTTCTGATTTATGAAATTTTTTATGATGATTTTTATTCTTCTGCTGAAGTGATTGAACGGTTACTGTTGTTGCACTAGAAGATGGAGCTTTATCGCGTGCAAGTTGATCTGCAAAATTTGCTTGGATCATGAAAAAATCATCAAGATAAACAAAATCGCCTAAAGAATATTCAAATATATTAGGTAGAAATGATGTTGAGCTAGCTTGAGCGAGAAAACCTTGTAAATCTTGTGCATTCCCTAATGCTTGATACAAGTTATTTTGAATCATTTTTATCATGGCATAACAGAAAATTTGTTCTTTGATTGGGCTTTGCAGGGTAATTTTATTTTGAGTTGTAAGAGCGCCCGTTGCATTTTGCTGCATCCAAATACTTAAGTTATGTGAATATTGATAAAAAGTTGTGTTTTGAAAAGAATTAGTTGCAACTTCGAGTTGCTGTAAAGGAAGCCCTTTCCAATCAGAGCATTGTGCTTGATGGTTGTTGCGAATAGTATCATTAAGAAGCATTTTAAGGCGTGTACCCTCTGCAAGATTACGAAGTCCTAAGAAATCATGGTTATAATAAGAAGTTTCCATACTTGGAAGATAATTAAAAATTTGGCTTTCAACTTCATGAATCACTTGAAGAAAGTTTTCATCATGTACAAAAATATCAGTAATTGTTGCTTTTAAATATAATTGCCACATTGTAGAATTGATTACATCTTGAGGTGTTATTTTAATACTGAGCCAATCTTTATCTGTTGCTAAAGCAGTTCCATCTGATATAAAAGGCACATCGTTGGGGCCGGGATTAATATGTTTAGCAAATTTAGTTTGCAACGAAGCATAGGAAGGATCGTGTTGAAGTTTTTCTATTTTCGTAAGGTATTCAAGTACAAAATATAGTTGTTGCAATTCTTGTATAAGTGAAGCCGGTAAATTTAAAGGTTGGAAAGTAGCATTAATACTTGCAGTAAATGATGAGGTAAGTGGAATGGAAGGAACAAAAAGCATTTGTTCATATGTTGTTGGAGGCTGCGTTGCTGTAGTAGATTGGCTATCAAAAAGCTGTTTTGTTGGCTTTACCACCTGAGTTGTGGAAGATGCTTGTAGTAAAAAACTGTAGGATAATAAAAGTATTCCAATGATTATAGAGTTTTTTATCTTCATAGCATCCTATGGTTTAGGTGGAAAAACTTTATTTTTAAAATTGCTGAGTGCTTGCGCAGAAAAAACAAGATCTGTAGGCGCTATAAGTTTCCATTCTGATGCAGCTCCTGGAGAAATGAATCCCAAGGTATGATAGAGATAAAAATCTGGATCAAGATTTTTCAGTAGTGTTGCCTGAGCTGGCTCTGTTTCAGTAGAATTCCAAATTTTAAAGGCAACTTCAGTTGGGCTTGTGGAAATACTGAATTGAAAAGTTACTGGCCCAGAACTTAGAGCATTCATACTTTGTGCAGAAATTGGCGCTAATTGTTTTATGCTTCCATTCATTATTTGAGCAAGCGGAATTTGAACGGGAACCATAACGGGATTTTTTTGTAGATCTTGATCAGAAAGTTTATATTGCTCAGCAAAATAAATACCAGCTGTTGTTGCAGAAGTTGCATATATTCCTAATAATCGGCATTGATGTTCGCCCTCTTGATTTCCTGATATCCAACGGGTTTTATTAAACATAATTCCTGTAAAAAATGGATAGGTGGCTTTATATAAAGTTAAAGAACCTGAAATTGTATAAGGCTTTTGTGAGGGATAATATTCAACAAAAATATTGTTTGTGGAAAGTAGATCAATTGCAGTAGCCTGTTTTTTTGGATCAGGGTCTGCTGCTGGAAAAGGAATTGCTTGGTTTTGCCAAAAACTATTACTTATTGGATCATATACCCAGTCTCCAATTCCTAATATATTATACCAAGTAAAAGGATGTGTAGGAGTTGCCATTATTCCTGAAGTAAAAAGTTGATCAAAAGAGCTTGCGCTATTTAATGAAACAAAAGATTTGGCTGGTTGCTGTAAGCTAAGATTTTGAAATAAGTAATCAGATTCAGCTTGGGCTTGTTGCTGTGCACTTGCTTGTGCGTTTTGTATAGTTTCCATTTGTGAACTAAAAAATTGCCCTGTTGCATCTGTTTGTTTTTGTACGAGTTCTTTTTGTTGTTCACTCCAAGCTTTTAATGCATTAGTTGTGCTGGTAAGCTCCGATTGTAAATCTGCAAATATAGCTTGTTGTTCTTCGCTGATAAATTGATTTGCTGCCGATGAGGCCATTTGAGTAGCCATAGGAAGGCCCATATCAAGAGCCATAGACATAAGGTTTGTTTTTATTTCAATACATGAGTTTATACTGAGCATGCCAATGATGAAATATGAAATAGAGGAATTTTTCATTATATTATACCCCCAAAATATTTGTTGCATCTGGCATTGGCAATGAACCTGTAATATTATCAAGTGAAGGCGTAGGCATTGTACCTACATCTGCAGGTAAAATATCACTTAAATCAGGTGTCATTATTGGCAATGAGCCATCAGGCAATGTTGGAAGAGTGTTTATATCAGGCAGATTGGGCTGAGCAGGTACAGGAGTTGGAGTTGAAGCGCTTGGGGTTGTGCTTGGTGCTGGAGAAGGTGTTGTTGCGCTTTGTTGAAGCATATTAAGCATTTGCTCTGCAAGTAAACTCACTGGAGTTTGTTTATCAGGAATATTTTTTGCTTTGTTGTAAGATTTTGCAATTACTGTTTCTGTTATAGGATCAAGGATGTTAAGCCCTACTAATTGGTGTAGATCGCCTAAACATGCGCGTAAAATACTTATAATACCATCTACAGAAGCCATCCAGGCTGGTTCTGCTAAAATTTCTTGTTCATAAAGATTTTGACCTACTTCTAAGACCATATAGAGCCCTACTGCTTGAGCGCTATCAGTAATAATTGTTCCATTCTGATCTCGAAAATAGCCAATAGGATGTGAGGCAAATGTCATGTTACCTTGTTGAATAGGAACGAGAGTTTTGTTTTGAATCGAATGTATAAGTGTGGTAGGCCATGAAATTGATTGTGCTGGTTGAGGAAGGCTTTGGGCAATTTTTGGAATGATTTTTAATGCACGGAATGTATCAGCATCAAAGAAAAACATTGGTGGGTCCATTTTTGCGATAATTGCATTTTCATCGGTTCCTAAAAATTGCTGAATATTTTGTGCTACTGTTGTAAATTCAGATAAATCAGGAATTGTTGCATGAGGCACTTGCAAATAAGAAGTGTAGCCTTCAAAAAAGCTAAGATATTGCCCAAAAAGTTTAAGGTAGGAATTTTGCATATTAAGAAGAATAGGTTCTTCTTGTTGTAAAATATAATAAGAAAGATCTACGCTGAAATCACTTTGAATCATGGTTTTGCCAGTGTGAGTTGCAAGTAAGGCTGGCACGCCTTTCATGAGCGCTCTGATAGCGCCATTAAATTGTGCTTCAATAATATTTACTAGATGATTGATAATAAGGGTTTTTTTGCTCGTGGCATATTTTGCTTCATCTTGTAAATATGCTTGCACATCTACAACAATCCGATTGTTGATAGTAGAGCTTCCAATATGTTGCAAATTAAAATTTGCATAAATCTTCATTAAATAATCATAGAGTTCATTTAAAGCATTAAGATGAATTTTTCTGAAAAATTTAATGAATTCCTGATTTTGTTTAAATGTATCTATTAAACTTGAAAATGCAGTATTTAATTCTGGGTGATGAGGAAAAAGCACATTGCCTGAAGGATAATTTTTATAATCAGTTGGTTTGCCATGCAACACAGAAAGATTTCCATGTTTCAAGCAATCATGTGCAGCTTTTGGTAATGTATGTTTTAGTGTGCGATTGAGCATAACTTGCGAATAGGCCTGCTTGCCTTTTGAATCTGGAGTTGTTTTTCCAATGCGTGGGTTTGTTACACAAGCTTGCGTAATATCATAATGAGAATCTTGGCGTACTAAACCAGCAGGAGTAGGAAGAGTGGCAGTATTAGCAATCGCAGAGCTTGTTGGTGTTTGAGTTGTTAAAGCTGCGGAATCTGCTAATATAGCACTGTATACAACGAAGGTATAAGCAATTAAGCTATATCGTTTCATTTCTATCCTTTTTATTTTTTATTCAGGTATAAAACATATATTTTTTAAAGGCAAGTGTTTTTGGAGTCATTTATGGTTCATTTGATGAAAGCAGTAGGTTTCTTATTCGCAGCATTGCTGCTTGGCTATATTGGTTTTAATACATACCAATATTTTTTTGATACCACATGTCCTCAAATAAAGGTTATAGGTCTTGATCAGGATGCTTATTATGCGGGCGATGTTGTTGCTCATTTAGTAGGCGATGATAATTATAAGATTAATTATTTTTCAGTGTGGCTTGATAATAAGCCAATTGTTACAGAATTTGTGGTAAAAGATCGCCATTTTAATTATCCGCTTTCTATTCCTGTACAAAATTTACAAGATGGGCAGCATTCTATTAAAGTTGAAGTTAAAGATAGCACGTATCATCATAATATCGCAGAATTACAACGTGTATTTTATACTGATAATATTGCTCTGCAAGCTGTGCTTGTTCGTACAGAATCAGAATATAAAGTGTTTCAAGGAAGATGTTTGCATGTTCAATTCCAAGTGAATAAACAGATTGCAAAAGCTACTTTAAAAACGCTTTCTCAAGATTTTATTTGTTATCCTGAAGAACCGAATTCTTTAATTTATGAATGTTTTGTTCCTGTAGAATGCGAAACTACGCCTAATGAATATCTTTTTAGCATTGATATTGTTGATCGCGTAGGAAATAGCGTGGTGCTTGAAAATAAATTTCAAGTGATGGCTTTTCCATTTAAAAAACAAATCGTAACTGTTGAGAACTCAAAGGTTGAAGAAGAAGCTCAAGCAACTTCTTTAACTGAAGCTGATTTTGAAAGCAAAGTAGCAGAATTAAATCAAAATTCTGTGCATCAAAAATTATGGAGAGGCCCCTTTTATGTGCCTTTGAATATGTCTGGCATGTCAACTGAATTTGGGCTCATTCGCACCACTCAGCATAAAGGTCGCTATGCTCACAAGGCTGTTGATTTAGTAGCTCCTGCGCCACGAAGTGTAGTATGGGCTGCGCAAGATGGAATCATAGTTCTTAAAGAACGCTATCAACATACAGGTTACATGGTTGCTGTTGATCATGGATATGGTGTTTTAACGATGTATTTCCATTTAGAAGAATTTGCTCACAATATTAAAGTTGGGGATGTTATCAAAAAAGGTAAGCCTCTTGGATTAATGGGTAAAACTGGCTATGCAAAAGGATATCATCTTCATTGGGAACTTCGTATTAATAATGTTTCTGTTGATCCTATGCAATGGACGAAAAAAGATTTCTTTTGATACGACTTTAGGTTTTTAAATATTGCACCCCTCTTTTTAGATATGATACAGTGAAATCATATTTTAATAAAAGAGGGGTGTATGAATTTTAAATATAGAGTTTTATATAGTTTCTTGGGGTTTGTAAGTATGCTGAATTCTTCAGCAACAAAAACTCCATTATCTTTCCCGCAGTTTAATATTGATGTTTCTTTGGATAGTTTTATAAGCAAGCAGAAAAAGCTTTTTTGGATAAAACAGACGAGTCTGTATTTGCAAGAAGAAATGCAATATATAAAAAAGGCATATGATCAATGGGATGCAAAATATAATCAAGATATTTTAGCAAAGCCTTGGCAGGGACTTGATTTTTATGCAATTTTAAGTTTGCAAGACTCTGCAGATGCGGCTATTATTTTGGCATTTTATAATAGGCTTTCTTCAAAGATACATATAGATAAATATGCTAAATCTACCCCAGACACGGATGCTGAAGTTATGCGTATTTTAAGTTGTAAGGGAGTTGCCGCTCAAAAACCACCTTCACAAGATAATTATCTTTTAGCGATTCAATTGTTAGAAAAAGCATTTGCTACGCTTGGTGATCCTGCACAAAAAGCAGAATATGATACACATGTTAAAGAAATCAGAGATCTAAAAATTGTGCATGCAAAAATATTTGTTGGATTGCATCAGGCAAGTATAATTTTAAAGTTTCTTGAAGCGGCATTTCAAGCACTTATTAAAAATAAAACAGTTACTTTCGAAGATATTGATAAGATTAGAGCTCATGTTCAGCATCTTATTGATGAAATACAAGGCGATTTAGAAGGAAGTTTGCAATTGCAAACTCATGAGGTGCTAAGCGATCATCTGCAAGCTTTATTGAATTATATTATTCAAGATGCAAAAAAAACTATCCAAGGAATTGCTGTAGGAAAAAGTCTTATTGATTTCAGAGATTGGCTCCAAAAACCTGATGCAGATGTAACAAAACCATATGATATATATGATAAACAATCTCCTTTGCAATATGCTATCATTCGAAATAATATGGAGATGGCGGAATTGGTTTTAATTGTTGTTCATGATAAAGGGCTTTCATTGCTTGATCTTACTGCGCCATTAGCGCAGCACATGAAAGATAATGTTGCCGTAGGAAATACTGCTTTAAATAATGGAATATGGTTAATCATTAATACTTTAGATACCAGGATATTTCATGTGTCTGATACAAAAGTTGGTCCATTAGCTAATGCGCTGACTGAAAATTTTATGCGTGAATAAAATAAGAAAGGGGCACAAAATGCCCCTTTCTTATTTTTCTTTTGTATAAAGTTTACCAAGAACATTCTGGCTGATGTTATAGAGTAAGGCAAGAATTCTATTATGAAGCGGGATTTGTTTTTTTATGATTCCGAATTCATCATTTATAGAAGATATTATTTTTATATGTCTTTGGAGGGCTTCATATATAGCAAATGTATGAAATGTCCCTGTTTTTTTTGTTAGGAACTTAAAAGATGTTATTGAGGGTAAAATAGCGTCATCATCTACAAAGAAAATAGGATAAAATATAAGTTTTTGGAATGCAGGAGCCGTAAATTTTATACAAACATTAAAAACTGTATAATCATCTTTGAGTTGTTCAACTTCATATTGGCATTCAGGATTTAAGCTTGAGATTTGAATAGCTATATCATTATTTGAGGCAACAATAAGATCAATCTCGCATGGTAAAGTGTTATCTGTTGTATTTTCTATAATAAACCAAGGCATCACATCAAGAATGCTCAGCATGGTTTGAGGGGTTCCCAGCAAGCTTAAACAAATTAAAAATACATAATATGTTTTCATGATATTTTTTTTGCTACTTTCTTTCTTTTGAATTTTAAAATTTGATTTCTAAGCTTATGAAAAACTAAAACCCTTCAACTTAAAGAGGTTAAGCTGAAGGGTTAGGGGGGTGAACAATACATAAAATGTATTGTTCGATTAGGGACGCTTTTTTCTGACCCGAATACTATCAAGAGAAAATATACTTGTCAATGCAAACTTTTTCATTTCCTTGATGGAACGCTTTATTCAGCTTTGGAACCTTGTATAAAACGCTTTATAAGTGGATATGAATTTTGGTTAGAAAATATTTTTTCTGATTCTCCAAATTCAATAATTTTTCCATGCTTCATTAAATAAATAGTGCATGGAAGATTTTTAATCAGATCTTTATCATGCGTTGCAATTATAATACTTAAATTTTGTTGTGCAAGCTGCAAAATGTTTCGAGCTACAAAATTAGTTAAAAGTGGATCCAGTGCAGAAGTTGGTTCATCTAAGCATAAAATTTTTGGATGAGGAGCTAAAGTTCGTGCAAGCGCAACTCGTTGTTTTTGTCCACCGGAAAGATTATAAGGATAAACATCTTTTTTATCAGCTAACTCATAATGTTCTAGCAGTTCATGTGCAATTTGTTTTGCCTTATCAGGAGCGATGTTATGCACAATTTCTAAAGGTAACGTGATATTTTGTTCTATGGTTAAATGGCTAAATAAATTAAAATCTTGGAACACCATGCCCACATCAAGATGGTGCAAATTAGTGCCTTGAAAACTAATTTTTCCTTCATCGGCACGTTCAAGTCCTGCAAGAATTCTAATCATAGTAGATTTGCCTACTCCAGAGCCGCCAAGCAGCACTGCAATATGGCCTTGTGGTACTTGAAAATTAATATCATCAAGCACCAATTTTTTCTTGTATTGTTTTGATATATTTTTAATTTCTAACATGAGCGTGCATTTTTTTATCTATATAATTAATTAACAATGTTAACGTGGTTGTAAGGAGTAAATAAATACATCCTACCATTAAATAAACTGCTGGTGCATTAAAAGTTTTACTCATCACAATTTCACCTTGCTTACTTAATTCGTATACACCAATTATAGAAGCAAGGCTAGAATCTTTTATTAAAGTAACGAATTCATTGCCAAGAGCTGGGATTACTGTGCGAATTGCTTGCGGCAATATAATATAACGCATAGTTTGATACTTTGAAAATCCCAATACTTGTGCAGCTTCTGATTGCCCTTTTGCTACAGAATTAATCCCAGAAAGCATGATTTGGCTTACATACGCTCCGCTATTGCACCCTATAGAAAAAATTGCTGACCAGAATGGAGAAATATTAAGCCCCATCTGTTTTAAAAGATAAAATGTGGCAGCAATTTGAATAAGCATAGGGGTGCCGCGGATAATAGTTACATAAATATGCGCAATGCTTTTTGAAATGAAAGAGCCTTTAGAAAGAGCTACTGCGACTAAAGTTCCAATACAAATGCCTAAAATGCATCCAAGAAGAGCAATTTCTAAAGAAACCGTTACTCCTTTTAAAAGAAATGGTAAATAAGTTTGTATAACTTCTTGCGTTATCATTGCATTTTCCATTTCGCAATAAGAGCTTGTAAAGTTCCATCACCCTTCATGGCAGCTAAAACAGAATTTATTTGATTGCAGAGTTCATGATTGCCAAGACGTACTGCAAAAGCATAGCTATCTCCAGTATTTGGAATTTCCCAAATATGATATGTGTGGTGTTGCTCTAAAAATCCTTGAATTGCATTTTTTGCAGATACAAACGCATCACCGGCATTAGATTGCAAAGCAAGTAACGCTTCTGAAGGGTTTTTTAAACGTATTAAAGGTTTTACAGGATTTAAATTAGAAAGATAGCTATCAGCAGTATATCCAGTAACCGAGATTATATTTTTTTGTAAAAGTTCTTCTAAAGAACGAATTGGTTCTTTACTTAAAACAACTAATGGATCGCCTTGAAGAATAATATCTGTAAATAAGATATGTTTTTTTCGTTCTTCTGAAGGAGTTGTTCCAGAGGCAATAATATCAATTTGATTGCCGGTAAGTTCTAAAATTAAAGTGTTGAATGGGCGATCTTCGAATTGAATTTTTTTATTAAGTCTGTGTGCAACCTCTGTGATAACATCAATATCAAATCCTGTAATTTTTCCTTGTTCATCTATAAAGCAAAATGGATGAAAATCAGGACTGGTTCCTACAACAAGAACAGAAGAATCTGTCTTTTTAAAAAAGAATGTTTGATAAAAATATATGCCTGCTGCAATAAAAAAAACAGTAAAAAATAAATTTTTTATCTTCATAATATAATGATAACCTTGAAAATTTTTATAAGAGATACTTTTAATAAATGAGATTCGTGATGCTTAAAAATTAAGTCTGCAGCGAGTTTTCATAGTGATCCTCTTATTAATGCAGGATATATATTTTTAAGTATGCAATCCTTTTTTGCAAAATTCAAATTATACAATTTTAAAATAATTCTTGAATTGTTTCATCGATATTTTTTTGTACAGGTGCAATTTCTTTGTAAAATTGATCATCATATTTTCGTGTTTCTACCACAACAGGCATGGTGATTGCATGGCCAAATAATAAAGCTTGTTGTTTAGAATCTAAGGCGCCTAAAACAGTGCGCAATGTGGCAGCATTATAAACGCCAGTAAGCACCGCCTGGATATCTTTTTCATCATTAAGTTGTGCTACAATTTTTGTTCCAATTTGCGACATAACTTCATCATCAATTCCAGATGGCCTTTGATCGACAACAAGTAATGATACATAATATTTTCTCATTTCACGTGCAATGGTGCCAAAAATTGTTTGTTTTGCAGCAAGCGTATTTAAAAATTTATGCGCTTCTTCAATCACAATCATTAATTTTTGTGGTTCGAGTTCTTTTTTTTGTGAGCCTAAAAATTGTTCGGTTTTTTTTGTATAAACATCATGAATTCTACGCGTTAAAATGTTTGCAATAAGAAGATACGTGAATGCAGAAGTATAATTGCCAAATTCAACAACAATATTAATGCCTCGATCTATGTATTCCATCATCTGATCGATTACAGAGAGTTGATCTTTTTCTTGCATGTCGCGTATAAAAAATGGATATTTTTCAATGCGTTTTAATTTTCTATATAATGCTGCAATTGATTCTGGATGCGCGCCAACAAGTTCTGCAAATTCTTTAGTGTTGTGCCCTTTATCGAGCAATTCTTGTAACCAAAATTGTCTATATTTTGCAGCAATTAAATATGCAGCTTCAACTGCAGTTGGGTGTAAATTAAGTTCATATTGCAGTGCCATAATATCATCTACTCGAATTGCGGTAAATGGTATCTGGACGCTTACATCAGGCATGGCGCCACGGCGCTGCGTGGAGCTTGGATCTAAAGAAAAAATAGAAACTTTAGAGGGAAATAAAGTTTTTAAACCTTTTACAAAAGATTGTTTACTATCTTCTTTACGTGCTTGCAATCCATATTCACTGTGCATATCAAAAATAAGACACACAGCTTTTTCATGTTTAATTAATCCTGCAAGGACAAGGCGTGTTAAGAATGTTTTTCCTGTTCCTGTTTTTCCAAAAATTCCATTGCTTCGTTCTGTTAAGCGATCAAGATTAATACATACTGGTGTATTCATATCAAGTGGGGTGCCAATATTAAAGAATGTACTTTTTTCACTTGTTTCTTTTCCAAAAATGGTGGAAACATCATTTTCATCAGCTTCTTGAACAAGTGCAAAATGATGCGGAATTGTTTTCACAGGAGTGATGTGCGAAAACTTTCGATCAATCATCACCATTGGACGTAAATTTGCAGTGGCATAAATATCATGTTTTTTTAAAATTTTATACAGCAATGAATTTGGATTTGTGGGAGGAAAGAGTAAAATTTCAGGATGAGAGGCTTCAAGCCGTAAGTTGGTGATCATAGAAAAAAAAGTATAATCATCGCCTTGAATAGATACAAATTTTCCAGTTTTAATAGTTTCAGGATGCGTTTTGCTTTCGATACGCATTATCAAACCATCACTGATAGATCCTGATAAAATATTGCCGATAGTTTTTTTTATTTTCATCTGCTTATAATGATTTTTACTGCTGTGCGTGTGACATGAAGAAATCCACGCGCAATATGCATTGATTGTTGCTTTCCATTTGATAGCTGATAGGCGATTTCTTTATTAGGAGCAAGCTCAACGATCATTGGAATATGATCTTTCTGTATGACCATATTGCCTACAGGAGTATTAATTTCTATCCAAGCAATAACATGCTCAACGGTTTCTTGTGGACTAATAATACTAAGATTCATGAGTTAAACTTTTAGCTTTTTCAAAAACTTCTTTTAAATCTCCAACCATATAAAAAGCTTGTTCTGGAAGGTGATCACATTCTCCATTTACAACTTTTTCAAAGTCTTTAATAGTTTGTGCTACAGGAACATATCTTCCTGGCATTCCTGTTGCAAATTCTGCAGTAAATAATGGTTGTGTAAGGAATTTTTGTATGCGTTTTGCGCGTTTTACTACGATTTTATCTTCTTCCGAAAGTTCATCAATGCCAAGCACAGAGATAATATCTTGTAATTCTTTGAAGCGCTGTAGAATTTGCTGTGTTTTATGAGCGATATCATAATGTTTTTGGCTTATTACATGCGGACTGAGCCCCTTAGAGTTTGATGCTAAAGGATCTACTGCTGGATATAATCCAAGCTCAACTTGTTTGCGAGAAAGAACTGTATTTGCATCAAGATGCATAAAAGTTGTAGCTGGTGCAGGATCTGTGATATCATCTGCAGGCACATAAACTGCTTGCACAGAAGTGATAGATCCATTAATAGTATTGGTAATTCGCTCTTGCAAAGCACCCATTTCAGATGCAAGTGTAGGTTGGTATCCTACTGCAGAAGGAATTCTTTCTAGCAAAGCTGATACTTCAGATCCTGCTTGTACGAATCTGAAAATATTATCAATAAATAAAAGCACATCTTTTTTTTCTACATCTCTGAAATATTCTGCCATAGTAAGTCCTGTCATGCCCACGCGTAAACGTGCACCAGGAAGCTCTCCCATCTGGCCAAATACTAATGCAGTTTGATGAAGTACACCAGATCGTTCCATTTCAAGCCAAAGTTCATTGCCTTCTCTGCTGCGTTCACCAATGCCGGTAAAAATAGAAACTCCAGCATGTTCTTTAGCAATATTTCTGATGAGTTCTGTAACTAAAATTGTTTTTCCAACTCCAGCACCTCCAAAAAGTCCAATTTTTGAACCTTTAATATAGGGGCAGAGCAAATCAATGATTTTAATGCCAGTTTCTTGGAGTACGGTTTCAATTTTTTGTTCAATAAAATGAGGAGCTTGGCGATGAATAGACCAAGATTCTGTTGTTTTAGGAGCTGGTTTGCCGTCAATCGGTTCACCAAGAACATTAAACATTCGTCCTAGGACTTCCTTGCCAACGGGCACTTTAATTGGATGGCCTGTATCAAATACGGGCAAGTTTCTGCTTATTCCAAAAACGTTTTCAATAGCAATGCAGCGAACCGTTTCATCTCCCAATTGTAAGGAAACTTCTAAACGCGCAGTGCGGATGCCACCTTCTGCTTGAGGAATTTCTACGATAAGTTCATTATAAATGTCAGGCGTATGATGCTTAGGAAACTTAACATCAATGATAGTTCCGCTTATTTTAACAATCGTTCCTACATGCTTGTCTGTAGCAGCTTTGAAGACTGTAGGTTTGGTCATACGATTTTCCCTTATTGCTCAGAAAAAGTTTTCTTTTAGTAATCTTTACTAAACAAAGTAATCAAATCCATAGGCTTTGTAAAGAGTAAGGCGTTGATAAGGGAAATTTAGGTTTAAAAAGTAGTTGGCCGTATCATAAAGAGCAGGAACATTGTCCTGCTCTTTATGAATGTATTTTATTTTTTCTTAGGCATTAATACTTTATCAAGTACTTGATTAGCATGTTTTACCCAAATAACTTCTATGCCTTTTGCAAGATCTTTTACTTTATGGAATTCATTCTGGTTTTGTTCTGGTAAAAATACTGCAGCCAAATTATTACGTTTTGCAGCTAATATTTTTTCTTTTACTCCACCAATAGGCATAATATCGCCACGAAGGTTTAATTCACCAGTCATAGCATATTGTGCATTAATTGGACGGTTTGTGTAAGCAGAAAGTATAGAAGAAAGCATAGTGATCCCAGCAGATGGGCCATCTTTTGGAATTGCTCCAGCTGGAAGATGAATATGCAAATCATATTCATGAAAGAGATTATGATTTATATCAAATTCATCTGCATGTGCTCGTGCATAAGAATGTGCTGCTTGAGCAGATTCTTTCATCACATCGCCCAATTGTCCTGTAAGTATTAATTTGCCAGATCCTTTCATGAGCATAGCTTCGATTTTTAATACTTCGCCACCATAAATAGTCCATCCAAGGCCATTGGTGATACCCACTAAATCTTCCTTGCTAATATCTTCAGAAAGGAAAATGCTTGGGCCAAGATATTTTTCTAAGTTTTCTTCAGTGATAGCAACTATTTTTTGTTTTTCTACTAAATAACGCGCAATTTTAGAACATAAGCGTTTTACTACTTGTGCTAAATTACGCACCCCAGATTCACGTGTGTAATTCTGTATGAGAGCTTCTACAACGCCCTTGCTTAAAGAGATTGAATGCTCTTCAAGCCCAGATTCAAGAAGAATTCTTTTAATAATATGTCTGTGCGCGATTTCAACTTTTTCTTCTAAAGTGTACCCAGAGAGTTCAATAATTTCCATACGATCACGAAGTGGAGCAGAAATTTGAGAAAGATCATTTGCTGTAGCAATAAACATTACTTTTGAGAGATCAAAAGGCATGCCTAAATAATTATCATAGAAATCATGATTTTGTTGTGGATCTAAAATTTCAAGAAGAGCCGCAGAAGGATCGCCTTTGAAATCAGCTCCTATTTTATCAATTTCATCAATTAAGATCACAGGATTCATAGATCCAGATTTTTTAATTGCTTGAATAAAACGCCCTGGCATTGCGCCAACATAGGTTCTTCTATGCCCACGAATTTCAGATTCGTCTTTTACGCCGCCCAGAGAAATTCTTTGAAATTTTCTCCCAAGGCTTCGTGCAATAGAAGCTGCTAAAGATGTTTTACCTACACCAGGAGCTCCACTAAAGCATAAAATTGGAGTTATGCCATCTTGTTTTAATCGTTTAATAGAGATGAAGTCTAAAATTCTATCTTTTACATCTTCAAGGCCATAATGATCTTCATTCAAAACGTTTTGTGCATGATCTATATCTAAATTATCTTGAGTGAATACTCCCCATGGTAAAGAAAGTAACATTTCAAGATGATTACGCGTTACCGCAGCTTCCATAGATTCTGGCGGCATGCTATCTAAGCGGTTAAGTTGCTTTTCAATTTCTCTTTTGCTTGCTTCAGGAATGGCTTTTTTTGCAAGTTGAGCGCGCATCTCTTCTATTTCTTCAGTACTATCTTCACCAAGTTCTTTTTTTATAGTACGGAGTTGTTCACGTAAATAATATTCATTTTGATTTTTATTAATAGCTTCACGAGTTTTATTACGAATGCGTTCTTGAACTTTTGCCATAGCAATTTCTTTATTTAGTTCTTGATAGATTCCTTCTAGGAGTTCAGAAATAGAAGTTTTTTCAAGGAGGGCTTGGGCTGTGGCAGCATCAAGTTCCATGTGAGATAAAATAAACTCAGCTATCTTTTCTGGATTTTGCATTTTAGATAATATTGCGTGGAAATCGGGACTAAATGATTGACTTGATAAAGAAAGTTGTTCTGAAATTTCTTTAATGTTTTTAATTAAAGCTTTTGCTTCTTCATCATTATCATCATTTTGTTTGAATGCCATTTCGTCAATATGTGCGATTAAGATGCCATCTTGCGTCTCAATAGAACTTACTGAAGCTCTGCATACTCCTTGAATTAAGATTTTGATACCTCCTTCTGGCACTTTTATCATTCGCATAATAGAAGCTACTGTTCCAACTGAATATAAAGTATCAGTATCAATCTCTTTTATCTCATCGCCCTCTTTTCCCTCTGTTTTTGCAGAAAGAAGCAAAATAAGATTTTGTGAGTTTATAGCATGATTAATTCCTTGAATAATCCTTTCGTCAAGCACGAGTAATGGCATAATCATATTTGGAAATACCGTTACATCAATTGCAGGTACTACAGGAATAGCTTTTGGAATAGATTCGGTTACAAAATCGCCCTTCATTCGCGTCTCCATGATCTCCCCCTTTTCAACAGCCTCCTGTTGAAATATTGTTATGTCAATTTTCCTTTATTTTACGGGGTTTATAGTTGAAAAAACAATAGTATGTCTGCAAATCCCAGAAATGTATTGTTTTTTTCTTACTTTTCTTTAAACTTTGTACAAAACTTTTAATTCTATTTGCGTATTCCTGAAAAATATGAATCCAAGCTTGCTAAGGGCTTTGAATATATCAAAATCATATATTCAAGGTAATTATATAGTCCAAGTCCTTTCTTCTATTTCTATAGAATTTGAGCAAGGGAAGAGCTATGCCATCACAGGAAGATCTGGTTCTGGCAAATCAACCCTTTTGCATCTTCTAGCTGGCTTAGATACCCCCGATTCTGGCTCTTTGTATAAAGATGAGCATCCTTATAATGTAGATGAAAATCTTAATTATATTGGTATTGTTTTTCAGCGGCCGTATCTTATTCATGAACTTTCTGTTTTAGAAAATATTCTTATAAAAAAAATTATTCAAAATTCTCTGCAAGATTCAGATATCAAGCAAGCACAGGCATTACTTGCAGAAATTGGATTGTCTGAAATTATCAGAACGCCCTGCTATGCGCTTTCTGGTGGGGAACAGCAAAGGGTTGCATTATTAAGAGCCTTATACACTCAACCAAAATTTTTATTAGTTGATGAGCCCACCGCTCATGTTGATGATATAACAGCACAAAAGATTATGGATTTATTGCTGATGTATAAAGAGAAATATAATTTGGGGCTTATAGTGGTCACCCACGACACAACAATTGCACAATCTATGGAATTGCATTATGAATTGCATCAAGGAACTTTGCAAAAAGAAGCTTAAAAGATATTCTTGAAATAGAGTTTGCTCAACAATACATAAGAAAGAGTGCATCATGCAAAAACAAACAATTATAAGAAAAACAGTTCTTCTTACAATTACTGCAGCAATTAGCAGATGTATAGCTTTTTTCAGAGAAATTTTAATGCTGAAATATTTAGGAGTTGGTGCGGGCTCTGATGCTTTTTGGGCTGCATTTGCTTTGCCTAATAGACTGCGCAGATTATTTGCAGAGGGGGCTTTATCTTCAGTTCTGATTCCAGAATTAGTGCGAGCACAAAAAGAAGAAGGTGATGAGGAAGTAAGCCGCTTAACAACAACAGCTTTTATATTTATAGGTTTATTGTTGATCGGTTTATGTTTGCTCGTATTTTCTTTTCCTCATGCAACATTAAAAATTTTGCAGGTAAAATTTCCCCAAGAAACACTTGATTTAGCGGCTACGTATTTAAGAATTTTGATTTCATTTATTTTATTTATTTCTTCAGCTTCAATTTTTGCGGCATCTTTGCAATCTGTGCATCATTTTTTTATTCCTGCTATTGCTCCAGCATTGCTTAATGTGATGTATGTAGCATCATTATTAGTAGGGTGGTATTATGGACTTTCTATTTATACATTTTGCTATGCATTATTAGGCGCTGCAGCAGTTAACTTTCTTGTGCATCTGATAACATTTTTTCATGAGGGTTATAGACTTGCGCTCCCTTGTAAAAGTACGTGGCATCATTTTAAAAGGGTGATGATTAATTTTTTACCTTGTATTGCTAGTCATGGTTGTTCAGAAATAAATTTCTTTATTGATCAAAGCTGCGCTTCAAGCTTAGCTTCCGGTTCTTATAGTTTGCTGCGCTATGCAGGGCAGTTTGTAAATATTCCTCAAAGCATGCTTATTGGTTCTTTTACTACTGTAGTTTTTCCATTCTTTTCAAAACTCAGATTAGAAGATTATAAGCAAATGCGGTTTCATTATATAGAAGCTGCAAAACTTGTTTGCTGGATTACTTTGCCGATCACCTTATTAATGATGCTTTTTTCAACGGCATTCTTTAAGACATTATTTTTATCAGATCGTTTCACTATGGAGCATGTGATGGGGACTGGGCAAGCATTAAGCATGTATTTAATTGGGCTTTTGCCTATGGCGTTCACTCGTTTGCTTTTAAATATTTGTTATATTTATGGTTATACATTTGTGCCAATGATTATTTCCTTGAGCACGCTCGCTGGTGATTATTATTTAAATGAGTTTTTCAAACAATATTATGGCATTGCAGGTATTGCACTTGCAACCAGCATTATGAACTTTGTGCGTTTGATTTTATATCTGATATTAATTGAATATAAAATTAAATTGCATATGAATTATGCTCAACTATTTTCTTTTCTTATTCGCTATTCCATTCAAGTGATAGCACTGGGAGCGGTATTTTTTGGTTGCTATAAAGCTATATTTCAAGCTTGGCAGGCAGCTGCATTTGATGCTTCTTTAGGATTTGTGCATCTTACCCCAAGTTTTTTCCTTGATGGCCTTGGCTTATGGATATGGGTGGGGCCTTTGGTGGCATTATATTTGGGAAGTTTATACTTTACCAGAACATGGTTTAAGATAGAAGTGATGTATTTATAATATAGAATTTTAGTGTATAAAAAATATGAGCCTTATAAGAAAAACTTCTTTATAAGGCTCATTGTATTTTTAAAGAAATTGGTTGCGGGGGTTGGATTCGAACCAACGACCTTTGGGTTATGAGCCCAACGAGCTACCAGGCTGCTCCACCCCGCGGCTAATTTTTAAATTTCATAAATGAATAAAGGAAAACAGAAGGTTAGTAATGCTTTAATTTAAATTGTAGACCTATTGAAATAAAAGTCAACAACGATGTTTTGAAAATATCAAGATATGTTGGTGGATCGATATAAAATTGCTTCTTGTAAATGAACGAGTTGTATAAGATCACTCTTTTCAAGGTCCGCGATTGTTCTGGCCACCTTTAAAATTTTATGATAGCCGCGCATGCTGAGCTGAAGGGCAGTGAATGTTTTTTGTAAGATTGCTTCAGCTTGTGGGCTTAAAGTGCAATATTTTTCTACTTCTTGAGCAGTCATATATCCATTTCTGTAGGAAGGATTTTGAAAGCGTTGCATTTGCTTTTCTAAAGCCGCATTAATACCTTGTGTTAATCCCGCAGAGCTATATTTTAAGTCTGTTTGCTGAGTGCGCGCTAACTCATAATTAATGGATTGCAGGTTCACGCGAATATCAATTCTATCTAAAAGGGGACCAGAAAGTTTTTTAAGATAAGATTGAATAATAATTGGGGTGCAAATGCATTGTTTCGTGGTACTTCCAAAATAGCCACATGGGCAAGGATTAAGTGCTGCAATAAGTAAAAAATTTGCAGGGTAAGTGACGCTTTGTAATGCACGTGCTAAAATTACATCTTTGCTTTCAAGCGCTTGGCGTAATGATTCAAGAGTGTTGCGTTTAAATTCGGTAACTTCATCTAAAAATAAAATTCCATTATGTGCAAGGCTTGCCTCTCCAGGTTTTGGGCAAGAACCGCCTCCAATTAAACCTGCATGCGAAATGCTGTGATGTGGGCTGCGAAATGGCCGTGTTTTTATAATGCCTTGATGATCAAGTTTGCCGCTGATTGAATAAATTTTTGTGGTTGCAATCATTTCATCAAAATTCATCTTAGGCATAATGCTTGGCAATCTTTTCGCAAGCATTGTTTTTCCTGTGCCAGGAGGACCAAAAAATAAAATATTGTGGTTGCCTGCAGCGCTTATTTGTAATGCGCGCTTTGCATGTTCTTGTCCTTTCACTTGAGCGAAATCAAGTGAAGATTCACAAGCATCCGGTTCAAGAGGAGAAGCCTTGCTTGGTGCAATTTCAATTTCACTTCGCAAATACATAACAAGTTCCACTAAATTTTTTACAGCAATCACTTGAATGCCTGGCACTAAGCTTGCTTCTTGAGCGTTTGCAAAAGGGACTATAATTCTTTTTTTGTTGTGTTGTGTAATATCATAGGTGATGGGTAAAATGCCTTGTACTGGTTGAATAGCACCAGTTAAAGAAAGTTCACCAATAATCACAGTTTCTTGTAAAAACTCAGGATTCATTTTCACATATCCAATTGCTTGTAAGATTCCTATAGCAATTGGTAGATCAAATAAAGTTCCTTCTTTTTTAAGATGCGCTGGAGCTAAATTGACCGTGATTTTTCTTTCTGGAAGATGAATTCCGCTGTTTTTTAATGCGCTTTGAATTCGTTGGCGGCTTTCTTTGATACTCGCATCTGGAAGGCCTACAATAAAGAAATTGATAAGCCCAAATGAGATATCTACTTCTACATCTACAAGGTATGCTTGTATACCAAGAGTGGTTGCTGAGAAAATTTTTGTGTGCATAACTGATTACATTTTGGTAAATTGATGTACAATAACAAACAACGATCAACAAGATCACATATCAATTACTATAACATAAAAATTCATTTTGAAAATAAATATACTCATAGACCTTTATCTAGTGTGCAAAAAAGGATTAGTATGAAATTCAAATTAGCGCTTCTTCTGAGTATCCTTCATATTCCAGTCTATGGAATAATTATTAATGGGGATCCAGCATCTACACCAGGCACAAATACATTTAGTTTCACTTTAGGCAATGCCGCATATAGCCAAGCAAGTAGCACATTATGGACATTTAATAATGTAAATATTGTACCTGCAAGTAGCCAGCCATATGGAATAAGTTATACTCAAGATCCACAAACAACTGCTACTGCAGCAACAAGTACTTTTGCAAATATTACGCAAACTGGAGTTCCTCCAACAGTGCTTTTAAATCAAGCGAATCCATTTTATGGGAATCATGTAACGCTTTCTTCATTATGGCAAGTAAATGGGGTAAGAATACAACTTCCTGCATGTTGTGTGGATACTGCGCCTACTAAGATTTATGCTTTTTCTAATATAACAATGGCAGATGATATAAGTAGCATGTATGAATTTACTGCTACAGGCAATGTTTTGAATGTGACAGGAGTTAATAGCTCTTTATATTATTTGGCAGAAAATGGCGGCGGTGCTAATGTGCCAGGTCAATTAGGTCTTCTTACACAAACAATTTATAATCCAGGTTTTATTTCATACATTCAACAATCTTCAAATGTTGTTTTTGATGGGACTGCTGCTTATATAAAAGGCGGTGGAAATATCACTATTAATGCAACAGGTGCAACAACATGCCCTTTTGGTAATGGCAATTTATATGTTGGGCTTGATATCACGGGGAATGCAGGTGGAACTCCGCTTTTTTTAGCTACTATAGATTCAACGTATACTATAACGCCTCAAGCTGTGCTCCCATCAAATGGGAATAATACAGAGACGGCCCTTTCTGTGAATGGCGTTGATCGATTAAAAATAATAAGCATGAGCACGATGGCAACCACAACGGGAGTTTCATATCTTATAGCCCTAACTCATAATGTAACTGCTGCTTCATATGCTGTGGTGGCTGTTCCTATTGTTACCGTGGGAGCTGCAGCAAATTATGGATTAATTGCACAATATACTAATGCTACAGGAGCGACAGATATAGCAATCACAACAGATCCAGCAACAGGAATGATTTTAACAAAAGGATTTACCAATCCTTTAACTATCGGAACTATTCCACAAATTGTGATTGGTGGAGGTGCAGCAGCGCCTTCTTTGGTAGTAGGAGGAGGGCTTGGTATAATTCCTGCAGCTACTGCGTATAATAATATTTTTGTAGTTGGTGATGTGGTATATCTTTGTACAAATGCTGGGATTTATTTTTCAAAAGCTTTATTTGATCAATATGGAGCAATAATTCAATGGACTGAATGGCAAATTACCCATGCAGCTTTTGGGATTAATGCTTCTACGGGAATTGTGGATGGATCAACTGCAAAGGCATGGTATACCTATAATCCTGGTGGTGGAACTTTTGCAGTACGGCGTACTGAATGGAATAATAGCACCTTGAGCGCCTTTACAAATGCAATTAATGCAGCTTTACCAAATAATTTGGTACAAAATGTTTTTGATTTTCCAAATTCAACCCTAGGTTTTACTGGCGTTAATCTTTCTGCATTATTGGTAACAGGTAAAAATATAGTGATTGCAGGTCCTACTGGCACTAATAGTGGAGGAAGTTATATTCCTTATATTCCTTTGGATGCTAATATTGTTTCTACTGATGCTACTTTGCTTGGGCATGTAGTGGCTAGCGAAATAGGCAGAGATGGTTCCGGCGGTACGAATAATTGGGTTTTTGCAGGAGGCCAAAATGGAATTGGCGTATGTGCAAATGCCGCAGGAAATGGATTTGCGGATGGAGTTGTAGCTCCTGGGAGCGTGGCAGCATTATTTCCAGAAGCAGCTTTTAAAATTATTTCTAGGCTTCCTTTTATAAAAAAATTGCAAACAGCTGCAGATGTTGTGCCTGATTATTATTTATATGCTTTAAATTCTCAAGGGCTTTATAAATATCGCCTCAATGGAGTTACGTTTCCAGATGGCGGTCCGCTTGTAACTTTCACACCAGTTTTCTTAGCATCAAGTTTAGGTGAGCACGTTGGGTTTACCGATTTTATTGCTTCAACGGGTAATGCAGGAGCTGTGCAATTTGTGATAGGAACAACACAAGGTTTATATACTGGTTCTGATGGTGGAACTTTAACGCAAGTTATGCTTCCTTCTATTCAATCTGTGAATAGATTAATTCCTCAAAATTCGCAGCTAGGTATAGCAAATAATAATTTATATGTGGTGGCGGGCGATTTTGCAAATGATCAAACAGAAGTGGACCGTTTTTATTTTTTTGATTTTGGACAGCCAGGTTTTGCTTTAATTCCAATTCAAGATCAAACGTATGTTGGATTGAATAAGCCATTTGTTACTTTTCCGAATTTTCAAAATACGGCATGGTGGCAGGGGTCTTGTGGTTTGTTTGGAATGAGCGCAAAGTTTAATTCTTTAAATAATCCAATTGTAAAAATTTTAAAAAATGGTGTTCAGGGGAATATGTCGAGCAATCAGATTATTTGGATGTATTTCCTTTCTCAACTCGCGATCACAGGTATTATTGGGTCTACATATCTTACCACGATAGAACAAGATTCTGCGTTTGGGGCCTTGGGCTTAGGAGGCGGTTTTGGGTTACAAGTACTTGCATAAAAAAAAGGATATCAAAGTGAAAACTATGAAACAATTAGGCTTGCTTGTTGTAGGAACTTTGTATGCAACATATTGTTTGGGTACAGTGGCTCCTTTAGGGATGTTGATTCCTTATAACCTTGCAATTATGCCAGAAGCTCAATATAAAAGTTTACAGCTTGTTGCGCTTACTCAAGATGCATATAAAGTGCAAGGATTCGATAGTAATGGCAATCGAGTAAATCCTTTGCAAATTTATGAGACGCAGCAAAATGCATTAGCTCTTTTTCAGGGCCATGCAGCAGAAAGTAGTTTTGTGCAAATCTTAAATACTTTTGCAATGGGGCCTGGAGGAGTGCTTTCTCCTAACGCAGGGCTCTATTCTGTTACAGGAGATTTTAATGCATGGGGCGGCACTCTTGCAGCATCTTATGCTTTTGGAAAAGGATTTGCTGTGCAAGCATATCTTCCTTATTGGTCTGTTTCATTAAATAATGTTGTTTGGACATATCTAAATGATCCGGCGACTTTTGCAGATGTATTTATTCAGCAACAGCTTTTTTCAGCATTTACTACTGATGCACAAAATCTTTTTGGACTTTCTATTGGCAATTGGAAGCAAAATGGAATTGGCGATCTGACTTTTCTTTTGCAATGGCAACAAGATTTTCCACAATATCGTAGCATCTTAAAAAATGTGCACCCGCATATTTATTTTGGACTTGCAATGCCTACAGGAGTAAAACCTAATATTAATAATATTAGTTCAGTGGGCCTTGGCAATGATGGCGCGCTCACCATTCCATTTGGAGCGGGATTAAATGTAAACATGTGGAGACAATTTGAATTTGGAGCCGCAGCGCAATTTTGGTTTACAGCAGGAAGCACTCAATTAAGCCGTGTGCAAACATATCCAACACAAACTTCTTTGCTTTTACCAACAGTTGTTGCGGTGCATGAAGAATTTGGATTCACTCAAGATTTTAACTTATACGCGAAAGTCTTTATTGCCAAAGGCACTTCTATTAAGTTTCTATATGAATATATGCGAATTTCTGAAGATCAGGTCTATCCAACTGATGGAAGCATAGATTATAACGTTGCAAATGATTTGCCATCTTTAGGTGAGCAAACATTTCACCATTTGCTTTTTGTTGGATCATTTGATGGCGCAGAATATGCATCATGCAAACCACAAGTGAGTTTATTTGTGCGTGTGCCTTTTAATGGAACGAATTCTATCTCTGCAGGAACGTATGGTTTGCAGGTTGCCCTGGAGTTTTAGTAATCAGACTTTTATGAAATTGTAATATCTCTAAAAGAGTGCGTTTAACGTACTCTTTTTTTGTTTCTATTGCATCTTCCACTTCTTGTGATACAAAAAGTACATATTCTTGTATAGCAAGCTGTTCCTGCAAATTTTGTAAGCTTGCAGGAGCTACGCGTTCTTTTTCAAGACGAAGTAAATAACAAAATCTGGTGATTAAAGACCAAGAAATATCATTATAATCTTCAGCACTTATAATTTTTTTATTAAATAATTCAAAGCAACTTTGTGCTATGCCATGAAGGGTGACCCATGCTTCTTCGGTATTGTGCATATCCCACATAAGTTTTGCAATATTGATTTCTAAAAAGCGTACTGCATCTTTTCTTAATTGTTCATGATCAACTTCATAAGAAACTGCAGAATCCCCATTTATTTTTGCAGCTTGCTGTGCAAGAGTGTTTAAGAATGCATCTGGATCTTTTTTAAATAAAGAAAAATAGCTGGCAAACATAGAAGAGAAATATTCTTTGAGCTGAGTCTGTAGCTTTTCAAGCACAGAAGCATTTGTTTTTTCTTGATAAAAATAAGGCTGTAAATAATTGGGAAGATGCTCAATTAAAGCATAAAAATTATAGGCATTCACATAAGGCGCCATTTTAATTTTCTGTGAAAAAATTTGTAGCACTGATTTTGCATAAGCAGTTGCTTTATGAGTTTCTTTTCCAAATTCTAAGAGTTGAATAAGATGAGAAAAATCATGCGCCACAAAATCAGCATACATAGGATGATTGTACATATATTTGAAGAAATGTGATATTCCTTCAGGAGAGAAAGTAATTGGTTTAAGGAAAAAATTTAAAAGCTCTTGCTCATGAAGAAAATTTTTTTCTTCTTCATCACCTTGTCCTATCAAAGAATCATAATTCTGTGATAGCTCATAAGGTATTGTGTTTGTATTTGCATAAAAATCGGTGGCCGTTATACTGAAACAAAAAAGTAAAATTATTGCATATCTCATGATACATCCCTACAATAAACATCTTAATGAACAGCATAATGAAAATATTGTGATTGGCAATAAGATGCAAAATAAAAGGGTGCGTAAATATGGCGCTGTTTTTTTATAAAGCTTTATCTAAAACTGGAAAACTTGTTACAGGCACATTTGATGCCTCTTCAGAAGTTGCAGTAAGAGCAGAGCTAACTAATAAAGGTTTATATGCTGTGCATATTGCCCCTCATGCGCAAGCATCTTCTTTTTCTCTTTTTTCATTACAACTTTTTGAATCAAGCGTATCTTTTAAAGATTTGATTTTTTTTACAAAACAACTTGCAGTGCTTTTAAAATCTGGAGTTCCCTTACTGCAATCTTTAGAGCTTTTATCAGAGCAATTTAAGGGCAAGCTTCGTTCTATTATTATTGTTTTAAAAGATAATATTAAAGAGGGTAAATCTTTGGCAGATGGGCTTGAGCAATACCCTAAAGTCTTCAATAATATTTATGTGCAATTAGTAAGAGCTGGCGAGGCAAGTGGAAAATTAGAATTAATTTTAGAACGCCTCGTGGAGTATTTAGAGCGTAGGCAAGCAATTAAATCAAAAATAAGCAAAGCTCTTGCATATCCCGCATTTCAAGTGGTGCTGATGCTGAGCGTTGTGGTGGCATTAATGGTTATGGTGGTGCCGCAATTAACAGGAATTTTAGAAGATTCTGGAAAAGAAATTCCTCTTGCCACCAGAGTCTTGATGGCTTTATCATCTTTATTTATTAATCATTATATTCTTTTGCTCACAGGCCTTGTTGCTATCATTCTTTCGATTGCCTATGTTCTATCAACTCCATGGGGAAAAATAAAATTTGATACTTTGAAATTGCATATTCCTATGATTAGATATTTTGCTCGCACTGGCGCAGTGGTGCAATTTTGTAGCACGCTTGGGATGCTTGAAGAAAGTGGAGTATCGCTTGCAGCAGCTTTAGGCATCGTGGATAAAATTATTGATAATGCAGTGCTTCGAGAAACATTGCGAGAAGCAAAAGAGAAAATTATCAAGCAAGGTAAAATCACACCATTTTTAAAAGAGACTAATATTTTTCCTTCTATTGCAATTTATTTGATTAAAACAGGGGAAGAAAGTGGGCAACTTGGTTATATGCTTAATATTGTAGCAAATAATTATGAAAAAGATTTATCAGAACTTACAGATTCTTTAACAGCTTCTATTGAACCGATTATGACAGGGGTGCTTGGTGCTTCTATCGGGTTTATTATGATGGCTGTTATGGGCCCTATAATTTCTATGCAGCAATTTTAAGGAAACTTTATTTGTTAAGAAAGGAATATGTATGCAAAAACATCTTCAATCAGGGATGACCTTTATTGAACTTACGATCATGATTTTGATTATAGGTATACTTTTGGCAGTGGTGGTTCCCAATGCAAACCGTTGGCTTGGTAGAGGCAAAGAGCAAGCAACAAAAAGTAGCTTGCAAGTTATTAATAATGCTGTGCAAGAATATCAAGCTGATACTGGCCAATATCCACAATCATTAGAAGATCTTATGCATAAACCACAAGATCTTTCAGGATGGAATGGTGCTTATATAAAAGGCAAAACTCTTCCTCATGATGGATGGAATCAAGAATTTGTTTATAAAGTAAATCCTCGTGGCACACAGCCACCTTTTGAACTTTATTCTTATGGCGATCCAACAAAAGAAGATGGCAGAATTCATGCCGAATAAGCCTGGGTTTTCATTTATTGAAATTATAGTAGGCATTTTATTGCTTGCGGTGTTAGGAGGCCTTGTGCTTCCTAACATTTTTCGTAAAAATGAAGATAAGCTAACACGAACTTTTATTAATGATTTTGCAATGATGCTGCAAACTGCAGTAACTACAGCAATGCAAGAAGATAAAGTTGTGCAAGTATATGTGGATGTTCCTCAGGAATTGATAATGCTTAAGATTCAGGATCCAGCAAACAGAAATCCAAGTATTCATGAGCATTTTATAGATTTAGAAAAATCTCATTCAAAAGTTATCTTGCCGAATTGGCTTCATATTCAAAATTTTTATATTCAAAATAATGATGAAGTGCAAAGTGGGCGTGCCTTACAAAAGGTGTGGTTTTATGCTATGCCTGATGGCACTGTGCAGCCAGTTATTATTAATTTTACTAATGAGCATCCCGATTTGTTGCATGATAAAAAGTTAAGTATAATAGTTAATCCTTTTTTAGGGCATGTGAGCACCTTTTATGAATTTAAACAACCATAAAGGTTTTACCTTAATAGAGGTTATTTTTTCTATAACACTTTTAGGCATTTTAGGTACGAGTATATTTTTATTACAAGGATCTATTTTACGATATGTTGCAACCACGCAAAATAAGGTTTCTACTTGTGTTTTCATGCATAATGCATGGATCGCGCATCGCTTACAATCTTTATATGATAAAAAAACATTTCCTGAATTTTTGCAAGACGCTTTAAGCTCTACAAAAGTAGAAAAGAAGCCTGTGCTTACAACAACAGATGAAAAATTAACATTTGGAAAACTTTTTCAAGTTACTATATTTCAAAATGAAGAAGATCATTTATATGCAATACAAGAGCAGAGTTCTTATATTTGGTATGATGCCCTATTTAAGGAAAACGATGGTAAATAAAGGATTTTCTTTTATTGAAATTGTGATTGCTCTTTTGCTGAGCAGTTTAATGCTTGGAGTGATATTGCAAATTACGTATCGCGTTACTGCGCAAGAGCGTTTTGCTAAAAAAAATCTTGATAAAGATTTAAAAGTTATGATGGTTCATATGCAGTTGCTCAAAGATATAAGCGGGATATGCGCGCTTGTTTATGAGCAAGAAGAAGAAAAGAAAGATCAAAAAACATCAACCGTTATTGTAGGCAAGCCAGCTGCTTTGGAAAATAAAGATAAAACATCATCTGAGCGTTATTTTTATTCTATTAATAAAGATAATCATGTGGATTTTTTTACGTTTGTTACTACAAATTCATTAACATTTTATGGCCAAGAAACTAAACCTTTAGTACGTGTGCTTTATCGTTTATCACAAGAAAAAGATCGGCAGACCTATGCGCTTTCTCGCAAAGAAATTGCCTCACTTTCTTTTAAAGATGCGCAGCAATCAAATGCACAGGGCGCTCTTCTTTTAGATGGGATTACAAAATTTGAGGTTATATATTTTTATGTAAAACCCGAACAGAAAAAAGAAAAATCAGAAAAAAGTGAGAAAAAGGGCGAGTCTGAAGCAGCACAGTTAGGCTCAAGCCAAGAATGGGGCATAGCAAAGGCTGAAAAAGAAGAAGATGAAAAACAAAAGATTCCTCGTTATATTGCAATAAGATTTGAATGCGAAAATGGTTTGAAAAAAGAACTATGGTATGAAGTGCCTTTTGTGTTTGAAAGCTTACCAGGATTGCCTCATACAAAAACATCAGAAAAAATATCAGGGCAAAAATCACCAGATACTATTATACCTGCACCTTCAGGAACAATAAGGGGATGAAAATGCATGTGAAACCAGGATATATTCTTCTTATCACTTTTATGATGCTTTCATTTGCGCTTGCAAACGTGATTCTTCTTTTTACATTCCAGCATCATCATACAGGGATGATTCGCACTTTAACGGTTAAATGTCTCACGTTAGATTGTGCTTTATCTGCGCCCGATATTTTAAAAGGGCTTTTAACTGAACAGCCTGGCAAAGAAAAAGAACAAAAAGAAGAAAAGAAAGAAGAGAAAAAGGCGCTTTCTGTAGAATCTATGAAAAATATTGCGCTTCTTTGGAAATATACCCAATTTTTAACCCCCATAGCTTTCGCAGAAGAAAAAGAAAATAGTATTCGCTATGCCATAATGCTAGGCACTGAAGAAGGCAAGATTAATCTCAATGGGCTCTATAATTTTTCTAATGCTTCATGGCTTAGCCCGCAAAAGAAAGATTTCTGTAAATGGCTATTTCAAGCGATAGCAAAGCATACTAAAACTGATTCGTTGTTTGAACAATTTGAAGCCTATTTGAAAAAGCGCGGGCATTATTTTAATGATGTGAGTGAACTTTTTGAAATAAAAGAGTTTTCAAAAGTATTTTCTAGTCATCTTATGCGTAAAAGTTTGGAAAAAGACAATTCTTTGTATCTGGGGGAGCTGTTTACAGTTTGCACAGAGCAAGATACTATTAATTGTGTAGGGCTTTCTAGTTCCTTTGCATTATTAGTTGGTGCAAAAAAAGAAAATATGATAGAACTATTACAGCAAAAAGAGAAAATGCAGGAAATATTTAAATTATCTTCTGTGGGAGCGCAAGGATTGGCGACTTTTTTTGAAAAAGTATATGGCATAGATTTAAATTCTATGCCTCAAGAATTTAAATCGCTATTGACGATGAATTTTGAACTTAATATATTCTCCATAGTACTTACAGCATTTGCACAAAAAATGGCATCAACGGCGTTTGCAATAATAAAGCGGCAAACATCGGGCACTTCTGTAACGTATGATGTAATGAAGGTATATCAAGTTTAGCATGGAGATTTACTTTGCACATTAAAACAGAAACGAAGGTTGGTATATTTGTTATTTTAGCTATTGCCACATTTATGGTGATGATACTTGGTATAGGGGTATTTCGCTTTAATAGCTCAAGCTACAATGAATATACAATCGAATTCAGAGATGTCGCAGGGCTTTCAAAGAAAGCGGGCGTAAAAATTGCTGGTGTAGAAGTAGGTTGGGTTAATACCATAGATTTATCTCATGGATCTATGCAGGCAAAAGCAAAGATTATGGTTAATAAACGTTATAAACTTTATGATAATGCTTATGCCGTTGTGCGCCAAGAAGGGCTTTTGGGAACTAAATATCTTGAATTAATTCCTGGAGATCCATTGCTTCCAGAGCTTTCTGCGGGTTCTATATTGGCTAAAACTGGCAGAGAATCAGTTTCTGTAGATGAACTTTTATATAAATTTAAAAATATTGCTCAAAACGTAGAAGATGTAACACATAATCTGCGCTATGCACTTGTTGGTGATGGGCGTGGAGATTATTTACAAAATACTGTTTCAAATATTAGTTTGGCTACAGAAAAAATTAATTTTTTAGCAGATTCTTTGCAGAACGTTGTGAATTCTAATGAGCGGAATTTAAATTCTATTGTAGAAAATATTCATGAATTCACTTCTATGCTTCGTTCAGATATCCCCTTATTTATTGATAAACTTGGGATGGCGTCATCTTCAATTGTGGATATAGCTAATGAAGCTCGTGATGGCTTGCAAAGTGTAACTGCAGTTGCAGGAAAAATTGATGAAGGTAAAGGGTTTCTTGGTAAGCTCATTAATGATGACAGCATGTACAAAGATCTTCAACAAACTATTTCTGGTGTAAAAGGTTATTTATCAAAATATGATGATTTTGGTATAATATTTGATTCACACTTTGAAGCAATGCACCGCCCTGTAGATGATTTTGAGCATGCCGATTCAAAAGGATACTTCAATTTTAGAGTACACTCTGGAGACGATTATTTTTATATAGGTCAGATTGTAAACTCTGAGCGCGGATTTGTAGATCGTATATATACTTATCCAATGTATTTTGATGAGCATTTTAAAGAACTTGACTATGGTTCTATGATAGATACAGCGGATGCAAGTGGTTTTGCTACTTATAATAAGTTTAGTTTTGCTCCAATGAAAATTGAAAGAGTTCGTAAACATTATCAAGTTGGCTTTCAACTTGGAAGAATTTATGAAGATTTAGCATTCAGAATAGGTATCATGGAGGGAACATTTGGTGCTGGTGTAGATTATTTCTTGCCTATTCCAAATGAAAATTTTGCATGGACTACAACATTTGAAGCGTTTGATTTTCGCGGATCTCAGCGTTTTGATATCGCTGATAGACGTCCGCATCTTAAATGGCTTAATAGAATTTTCTTCTTTAACAATTTTTATCTTACTTTTGGTGCTGATGATTTTGTTAGTAAAACAAATGCAAATGGATTCTGGGGACTTGGTCTTCGATTTGGTGATGATGATATTAAATATCTTCTTTCTAATTTTGGTATATTTATACCAACTTGATAGACGAAAAAAATATATAAAAAAAGAACTAGGGATTATCCCTAGTTCTTTTTATTTGATACCAATGTTTGTTCGCTAATCCAGCTCATAAAAATATTTTTTATAAAACTTAAGCGTGTTCGTGCTTCTTTAACGCGTTCATAGGTGGATTGTCTTAATCCAAAGAAAGAGGCTATATAGCAAGTGTTTAATACAGAATACCAATGCATATAGGTTTGAGCGGCATTTATTTGGAGATCTATTTCTTGGATAAAAGTAGCATAAGGAATAATTACATCTTGCACGTTCTGTTTGTTAAAATAGCGCATGTGAATATCTTGAAGAAGTTTTTCAGAAAGAGAGCTTGTAGATGCACTGACTAATTCAGGAAGCGTTAAATGATTGCACCAATGTATCCAAGCATGAGAGGCAAATACTGTATAATATTGATATTGAAAATAAGCAACAAGGCTTGTATATACAGAAATTGCAGTGCCAGCTACAAGTTCTTTTCTATAATCAAATATAAGATTTCTGCTTTGTTCATAAAGTGCTGGTGTTGTTTGCCACACAAAAGAAGAGGCATCTTGGATTTGTTGCATATAATGTGAAATCATAACTTGCATAGAACTTGTTGCTGTAAGTTGTGGGCTAATAATTGGACTGATCGTGATATTGTTAGTTGAAGGAGGTTGTGGCACAGAAGAATTGCTGACTCTTTCAAGAATTGTTGCAAGGGTTTGGCTTTGCTGTTGCATAAGCGCGAATAGGTCTTGAGAACTAGGTGTGGCAACTGAAGGAGTTGTATCTTGGCATTGTAAAGGTATAGAAGATAAAAAACAAACAAATATCATGGATAAGTAAGAATTATGTTTTTGCATAAGAATCCTTTGTGTAATGGGTATATGATTTTGTTTTTTTGTATAAGAAATATAGATGATTTGTATATTTAAAACAACTTACCCTATTTTTATTACGAGTGCTTCTTGTTATAATGACAAGCAAGAAATATGAGTTTAAGGGATAATTATGAGAAAATTTTTACTTTATATAGGGATCGCGGGTTCAAGTTTAGCATTCGGATATGATTCGCAAAATGCTTTATATTCAATAAAAGCTTCATTTGAACAAGAAATGAATCCTTGCATGCATACCCAGGAGCAGCAACAAATTCTAGATGCACTTTCTTTGGCAGATCATGCAGATATTAATGATTTTATACAGTTTTTACAGGAAAATGCTTTGCAGCCAGTAACGCAGCAAGCTTTATATATTTCTGCAGCTATCCATGCGCATACTCGGCTTAAAAATCAATGCGAGTTTTTAGTTAAAATGATGTATATCTTTGATATGCATCAGCAATATTGGGAGCAAGAATTATATCTTGAGAATCAATCCTTGTATCAAAAGTTTCCAGATCGCTGGCTATATAGCAGTAGTTATACTAAAAAAATTCAAACTCATATAGATACTTTGGCCATAGCGCAAGATATGGCAGCACAGGCTTTGGGAAAATCTTTATGTTTATTGCATGAATTAAGCTCTATTAAAAATATTGATGATATACAGCTTTTTTTTGAATTGATAAGCGCCCCACATTTTTTTGAGGTGGAGACTGAGACTGCGCCTTCTATTAAGCATCCAGCTGTTCTTGGAGCTTATATGTTGTATGAATATACGCAGCATATATATTCCGCTTGCACCAAAACTTCATGCGTAACAGCTATTCCTGCCCATGTAGAACGAAACAAATTCGCGTATGCTGCATGTTTCTTAGGCTTGATAGCTGGTAGCATGGCTTTATATAAAAACTTTGATGTTTTAAAAGATTTTATACAAAAAGTTTTTGAGGTAGCTCCTCCTTTTGTAAAAAATAATTTTACAGATCCTTTATGTAATATGTACGATATGGTGGTGAATAGGCAGTATCGTGAAATTAAAGATATAAAAGGCGCAAGGCTTGATACAGATGAAGCAGCAGGATTTTTAAAGGCTTCTCAAGAAAAATATAATTTGCCATCTTTGCAAGCTACACAAGCGCGGCATCAAGAAACATTAATACATGCTTTTGATTGGACAAGCATTCCTTCAAATTTTTATGCTCCTGGAAAAATATGGGATGCGGCAATGTTTAATGTGAAAAATAGTGAACTCCAGATTCGCCATAGCGTGAATGAACTAGTGGAAACTTTGCAAAGTTTAATCCCTACGATTCGCCAAGGCGCTAAAACTACACAGCTTACTTTAGAAATGCAAGCTTTGTTGCCAGTAGCATTTTTGGGATGGACGGGATATAAAATGGGTGATGCGGGATATGAATTTTTCTTTAGAAAACAGGTGATCACTAAACCTTTTGAAAACACTATTCGCGCATTGCATATTTTGCTGAATGCGCACATTCATGAGCAACAAAAAGATTTTAAAGCTGAAGGATATTTATATTTTTATACACAAATTTTGCATATCATTAGTAATATGCTTGCAAAAGATGAGCGCGCTTTATTTCATGAAGATATTTTGCTGCTGCAAAAGTATGAATATTCATATCAACAAAAGTTTAATATCATACAGCGAATGTATTCCACCTATCTTTTTTGATATTAAAAATCAGGTACAAAAGAATTGATAGATTTCATTAATTTCGTTTCTAGCGCATACATGATTTTATAATCTGCATCTTTAATATGATCATATCCTAAAAGATGGCAGATGCCATGCACTAATAAACGATTCATACGCTGCTCAAAAGTAACTTCGTATTTTTCTGCATCACGGTGTACGTATTCTAAAGAGATAATAATATCGCCTAAATATTTTTCATCTTCGGTTTTTGCTTTTATGCGTTTACCCGCAGCAATTTCATGAAAAGGAAATGATAAAATATCAGTCGCTTTATTTTTATTGCGGTATAATCGATTATATTTCTGAATCGTAGTATTCGTAGTAAGCCAAATATTTAAATTAAAATCCGAATACTTTAAATATTCAAGTAATTTTTGCGCATCTTGTGCGTAGGCTTTAGTATCGAATTTTATTTTTTTCTGACTATTTTTTATATGAATCATATTTTCTACTTTATAATTGTACTTGGATAATTATATCTGGTTCAGCTCCTTGAATATTATTTGTGCCAGCAGCTTTATGATATGAAATTTTTTGCGCTTTGGTGACGCCTTGTAAAATTTTTTCATGAGCTTTGAGCATATTTTCTGTAGAAACATTATGCAAATGAAGTTCTTGAATTGGAGTTTTTAAAGCAAGCTGTGCAGATGTTTTTAATTTGCGCACCTCAGCAATAATGCCCAGCAGTACGTGCATATCAGAATGTATATTTTGTGCATCTATTTCTTTATATGCAAGCAATTGCGTTTGATGCAGAGAAATTATTTTTTCATGCTGTGCATATATTCTTTGATATAATTTTTCTGTGATATAAGGCAAATAAGGCGCGTAGAGCTGCAAAATAGAAAATCCGCACGTGTATAATGTATATAAAGTTTCATTAATTTCTTCTTGCGTGTATGCATCTTTGTTGAAGAATTGATCCTTAATAATTTCTATATAATTATCGCAATAATCATGCCAAAATACATGTTCAATAGTTTGCAAAGCAAGCCCGAATTCATACTTTTCAAAATATGCATGAACTTTATTAGTGCATTCTTGAATTTGTAAAAACATCCAAGCATTCACCACATTTTTTTGTGTGTTGTGATTTTTTTGCGGTGTATAATCTTGCAAATAAGGAAGCGCAAATTTATATGCATTCCATAATTTATTCATTAATTTTTGGCCAATTTGTATTTGCTCTTCAGAAAATGCAATATCTTGTCCAAGCGTTCCAGATGCGGTCCAATAGCGAATTGAATCTGGCGCATACATTTTGAGTAATGCGGCAGGTTCTGTTGGCGCGTTTCCTTTTGATTTAGAAATTTTTTCTTTCGCAGTTGATAAAACGTAACCAGAAATCACAATATCTTTCCAAGGAATTTTGTGCTCGTGCATCCAAGATTTCACGATCGTGTAAAATGCCCATGTGCGAATAATATCATGTGCCTGAGGCCTCATTGCCATAGGCAAGAAAGTTTCATCAGTAAAAGGTGATGCATCAGATTTTGAAAATAATTGTTTGCAAATATATGGAGTAAGCGAAGAAGTATTCCAAGTATCCATCACATCTTTTTCTGGAATTAAATTTTTTGTATCCCCAGAATAATTTTTTGGAAAATGTGTTAATGGATTAATGGGGAGTTCATCAAAAGAGGCGAATACAGGCTCTTTGGTGGTGGCATCATACCAAACAGGAAATGGAATTCCAAAAACGCGTTGGCGAGAAATACACCAGTCCCAATTCAAATTTTCCACCCAATTTTTAAAACGAGATTTCATGTGATAGGGATACCAATTAATGGTATCTGCAAGTGTAAGTAAATCTTGTTTATAATCAATAATTTTTACAAACCATTGCGGAAGCACTATATATTCAATCTCCTTTTTAGATCGCTCATATACGGAAACTGAATGTTTTATTTTTTTCTGTGCACGAATAAAATTTTGCTCTTGTAAAAGTTGTAAAATTTTTGTGCGTGCTTCTTCAACTTTTAATCCCGCAAGAGGCCCGGTAATCTCAGTCCATCTTCCATCAAGCCCGATTGATTGCTTATAAGGAAGCTTAAATTTTTTCCACCATTCTACATCTGTTTTGTCGCCAAATGTGCAAACCATAACAAGGCCTGTACCTTTTTCTATTTGCACAGCTTCATCTTGCAAGATAGGAACTTGATAGCCATAGAGAGGAACCAGGGCCTTCTCTGAAACAAGATGTTTATAGCGAGAATCTTGTGGATTAAAAATTAAGGCAACGCATGATGCAAGCAGTTCTGGGCGCGTGGTGCTGATTATCAGCTCTTTTCCATTGGTGCACCCAAATGCAATATCAGTAAAAAATGTTTCTTTTTCCACATCTTCAAGTTCTGCTTGAGCCACGCTGGTGCGCATTGTGGTGCAATACATCGCAGGTTCTTCTTTAGTATAAACAAATCCTTTTTCTGCTAAACGTAAAAAAGATTCTTGTGCAATTTTTTGGACATCAGGAGAAATTGTGGAGTATGTAGTTTGAAAATCTGCGGATAAGCCCATGTTTTGCCACAGCTCAATAAAACTTTGTTCGGCTTCTTTGCTGGTGCTTAAACATAATTTTATAAATTCATCGCGTCCAATTTTATATACATTTGTATCATGTTTTTTTTCTACAAAACGTTCTGTAGCAAGCCCATTACAATCAAATCCATAAGGATAAAAAACAGTGTGCCCAGTCATGCGTTTATAGCGCGCAATGATATCTGTTTGTGTGTAAGAAAAAATATGGCCAATATGCAAAGATCCAGAAACTGTTGGCGGTGGTGTATCAATAGAATAAAGTTTTGATGCTTTTTTATCGCAAGCATATACATTATTTTTTTGCCATAGCTCGCGCATTTCTTGATCATACTGCGCAGATTCGTAACGTTTTTCCATAATTTTTTTATTTTCTCGAGGGTATTTTGGAAACTAAAATTTATAATGTACAGCTTACTGAAAATCCTTATATTAGACAATATGATTAATCCTTATTATCGTCACAGGAGATCTTGAATGTATAACAAAGAAGATTCTAAGGCAATGGGTATATTTTTTATTGTATGCATAGGTTTTTTATCACATCTGAATTGTGCTGAATCTGGAGCAGCTGCTGCGCATCCTTGGATTTCAGAAGAAGAGGTGGCTATGCATCATAGATTAAAGGATACAGATCCTGAAGTAGCTTTAGCTGAAGCGAGATTGAGTGAATGTGTATACCCTCTGGATCAAGAACATATTTTAGGTCTTCTGCTGAGCTATGGGATAGTGGAAGATCCTGCAACTTTAAAGCGCATATATGGTATAAAGTTAGCTCATTTTAGTAGGTTTCCAGGCATCGGAGTACATTATATACCTGGAGCACATATAATACTTATAAATGGTGGAATTTTCCCAAATCCTGGGGAGAGTCTAGCTTTTAGAAGAATGCCGGAGATACAGGCCTTGAGAACTCCAGCAGTGCAAGTTTATCAATTGTTACTTGGACTGCAAATGTATAAATATATGATTTCAGATCCGCTTGCTTCACAAGCTGATGATGATGTTCGTACAATGAAAGGTGCTATGAAAGATATGAGATGTGCTCCTTGTATAAGAGAAGCATTAACAAGAACGCTTCAATATCCTTTAGAACACGTGGAGGCGTTGGTGAAAGAGAATGATTTGGGTAATAAAAGATGTACATTATGTGTGGCTAAAATAGTAGAAATGATACCTGGAGGGATGCCTGGAGGAAAGATAAGGATAAGAACTGAAGGGGAGGAGGCGGCAGGGGGAGCTGGCGGTGTTGTTATGAGTAGTGCTGCTGGTGGAGCTGGAAGTAGCAGTGCTGGGGGTGGCGGAGCTACAAGAACTGTATTGAGAGCTTCAAGAGGGGCTAGGGTCAGCGGTGATGGTGGCGGCGGAGCTGGAGGCTTGGCTGGCGAACTTCTATAAAATAGTTTATTTCATAGATAAATCTTAAAAATCTTAAAATCATGCGTATACGGTTAAAATTTGCTCTTTAAGGCCCCATTTTTTACAAATAGAAAACTTTGTGATAGTATTTTATAAAAGGAGTATTCTTTTTATAGGAGTTCCAGGGATATGAAACATTCTAAAAAGGTATATGTTTTTAGTCTTTTATTGAATGTTTATCTTGTGCAAGGGGCTGCTTTAAATCAGCTACCAGCAACTTTATATGCTTTGCCTGCAAGTTTGGGATCTATTGCTCAAGACTGCTGTGCGCGAGTGGGAGTTCCTTTATTTCCTTTAGAATCTATTTTGTGTGCGGATTTTAGCTCGGAACATACCTTTGATGCTTTATATAGAAACAATCAAACAATAATATTGTGCAGAAACAGGCCATATTCTTTAGCAAAATTAAGGTTTTTATTGTGCCACGAATTAGGGCATTATAAATCTTTTATTGTAGATAATTGGCATGCAGTTTATAAAACAGAGCAAGAGAAATATGAAGATGAAAAGTATGCTGAAACTCAGGCTCTTTTAGCTTTAAATTGCCAAACTTGTTTAAAGCAAGCTTTGGCAGATCGCTGGGAGCTTTCATGGGGGCATCGCTATGTTTTAAGTGATCAGCAGGGCTTTGTGTCTTATGATGCAGATTTTGTTCAAAAGCTTATTCAAGAGCATGCTATGCCTTTATCATGCAGCTGGTGTGAAAATTCTGCTTATCAAAGCTGGTTGCATAGCCTTGATCAATGTTAATATTATTTTTTCTATTTTTTTGATTAAGGCTCCTTTAAAAGGGGCTTTTTTATTGTCTCTCTTGTGCATTTTTCCTAATTTTTGCTAAGCTAGTAAAGTATTTAAGTTAATAAGGATTTTTTTGCATGAATTTACAAACTATAGATGCGTTGCGTTATGTGATTATATCTTTTATGTGTTATATTCCAACAGTTTCAGTTGCGGGCTGGTTTGAAGCTTTTGCTGCAAAAAAACTAGGTGATACAGTTCCTGAACGTGCAGGATTTTTAACATTAAACCCTTGGGTGCATTTTAATCCATGGGGATTTTTATTAATGTTTATAAATATTGCAGGATTTGGGTTTGCGGCATTTGGAAATATTGTGCCTTTAGCTCCTGAATCTTTAAAAGGAGCTTATAAAAATCTTCGAGCAGCATTAGAATTTTTTGCAGGTCCCTTCATTCATTTTTGTTTGATGCTTACCGCGTTTCATGTTTTAATTTTAGGCTTTCATGCGATATATGTGGGCATTGAAGATGGATTATTTATTATGTCTATGCCGCAATCTTCTTTGCATCTTGCGCTGAGCATGTTATTTGTCTTTTTCTTTCAGCAAAATTTTGTACTTTTTATTGTATATTCTTTTGTTTCTTTGTTTCGCTTTTCAACATATCTTTATTTTCCGAATTTTAAGCTTTCTTCATTGACAGATTCAATTATTTATATTTTTTCTTTTTGCATCATCGCTATCACTTTAGGGGTAGCGGCGCAAGCTCTCACTCAAAATTTTTTGTTTTTCTTACAAACAATTTTAAAATAAAATTCCGCATATATTTTCTATAATTTGTATTGAGATATAAACTATCATTAAAAAACTTTTCTATCCGTATATTTATATATATACTAGAAAAGTTTTATATAACTTTGTATAAGCCTTGTACAAAGTATGAGAAGGGGAAGTTTATGAGAATAAAGATGGCTCTAAATTTTATCAGCATATTTTGTATAATAAATTTTTTATATGGATCAGAATGTGATCGAAAAGTTGCGGAAAGCATCAGATTATCACTTCTTCAGCGGGTAGAATATGATGCAGTTTCATTGGAAAGTAAGCCAAGGTTGATGAGTTTCCCCCCTGAAGGCGCATTAGGAATGCCATTGCTTTTATCAAATGAAGGCGGCGCTATTTATTTTCTTGCAAGACTTGTTTTTGCTGATGGGATTAAAGAAATAGAAGTAGGCGTTGATAAAAAGCCTGTTCCACTTTCTATGTATGTAATAGAAGCATTGCCAGTGCATTTTGGCGGCGCACTTATTTTTAAAAAAAATGAATAAGGGTTCTTATGAAATTTCGAGTGATATTTTTTATACATATAATTTGTTTATTTAATTTTATACAAGGAGCGCAAGCTTCAAGAGCTGCTGGAGGGGCTGGTGATGCTGGCGAAAAACCCAATCTTGTAGCAGTAGTATATTCGCATTGGAAAATTAATGATCGTGGAATTTGGAACCGCCGTGGCAATATGGAATTGGAGCCAGAACAGGCATTAAATATGCCTTTGTGTGCATATAATGAAAAGTGGGGCATAATACTTGTCGGTTTTAAATTTGATGATGGATCTATGAGGGCCGCTTCGCTTTTGTCTATGCTTATCCCCCCAACTGGCAATAGATTGGTAAGGCTTTCAAGAGATGTGGGTGGTAAGCCAGGATATTAAGTAATAAAAAGATAAGAGTTCTTATGAAATTTCGAGTGATATTTTTTATACATATAATTTGTTTATTTAATTTTATACAAGGAGCGCAAGCTTTAAAGGCTGCTGGAGGGGCTGGTAGCGTGAGTGAGGTTTCAAGGCCAAGGCTTATCGCAGTATTATATGTTCATCAAGTTGTAGGTTCCCCTGTTTTAGATGGAGCAACGAGAGTTGCTGGTGTTAAAAAATTAGGAGAAGCAGGGATAGATACTTTTGAAGTGGATCCGGCAGAGGCAGTTACAATGCCTTTATCAGTTGCAGCAGGTGAGATTTTGCAAACTTTATATGGATTTAAATATGATAATGGCGTAGTAGTTCCAGTTAATCAAAAGGATTTTCCAAAGCCACCACATCTTTATCAAATAGCGAGCATGCCTTTATTTTTTGGTGATGTCATGTTTGGTGGGTATACCCCAAGAGGTTCTGGGCGTAGATTTTCAGATTTAAAAGAACTTTAAGAATAGGATGTATATATGAAATATGAAAAATATCTAGCAATGTTAATAGTTTTTGGAGCATCGTCTATTTGTGCTGCTGATTTAGAAGTTAAAAAAGAAGAACCATATCTTGTGGCTGTGGTGTATCGAACGAGTATGTTTAAACCAGGTGCAGATAAAAGGTGTAAACTTTTATTTTTTGAACAAAATTTTACACCTTCAGATGCACGAGGCATGAGATTATCATATCAAATAATGGATGATAAAGGTAAGGTGGTAGGGTTTCAAAAATTATATGGATATGTATATTCTGATGGGTCTGTGCAAAGAGTGAGAAATTTACATCATGGCATGGATTCTGGAAGAGAGATTACAAGGCTTCCATTGGTTAAAGGTGCTCTTGCTATGTATAGAAGAAAAAAGGAATAAGGCTTTTCATGGAGCAACTTTGTTGTTTTAAAGATACAATAATAAAAATTTCATAAAAATTGTGTTTGGATGACAAACGGGAAAAATTTTTATACTTTTATACAATCTATATAAGAATGAATTGAAAAAATTATAAAGGATGTATATGGCGCAGCCTATAGATCAAATGCTTTCTATTATAACTTCTGCAACCGTGGATGTGTTGCCTTTAGAAGATATGAAGAAAAAATTGCAATCTGGCAGAACACTTAATATTAAACTTGGTATGGATCCAACGTCTCCTGATTTGCATTTAGGCCATGCAGTGGTTTTAAGCAAAATGCGCCAATTTCAAGATTTAGGACACAATATTATTTTAATTATTGGAGATTTTACGGCGCGCATTGGAGATCCTACAGGAAAATCAAAAACTCGCCCGCCTTTAACGCTTGAGCAAATCAAAGAGAATGCAAAAACTTATTTTGAGCAAGTGGGTAAAATCTTAGATCTTAAAAAATTAACGATCCGTTATAATTCTGAATGGCTTGCGCCTTTAACGTTTGATGATGTTATTCGCTTAGCTTCAAAAATTACAGTGGCGCGTTTACTTGAGCGTGAAGATTTTTCAAGACGCATGCAAAATAGTCAGCCTATTTCTTTACATGAACTTTTATATCCTTTATTGCAAGGTTATGATTCTGTTGCGCTCAAAGCTGATGTAGAGCTTGGAGGTACTGATCAAACCTTTAATTTATTGTGTGGAAGATTTTTCCAAGAGCAATTTGGGCAAGAGCCGCAAGTGGTTATCACCGTACCCTTGCTTGAAGGATTAGATGGCGTTGAAAAAATGTCTAAATCTTTAGGGAATTCTGTGGGTCTTGCAGAGCCAGCTGCGCAAGCATTTGGAAAATTAATGTCTATTTCAGATGAATTAATGTGGAAATATGCACGTTTATTATTGCATACTTCTGATGCTGAAATTGAAATTATGAAAAATACGATGCATCCGATGGATGCAAAAAAACATATTGCAGCAGGAATCATTCGCAAATTTTGGTCTTCTCAAGAGGCTGAACAAGCGCAAGCTCAATTTGAATCTTTATTTCAGAAAAAAGATTATTCTGCGGCGCAAGAAGTTCGTCTTTTATTGCCATCTTTAGAAATTTGGATTGTAGATTTGCTGAAAGCTTTAGATGCAATTGCAAGTTCTTCTGATGCTAAGCGTTTGATAGAATCAGGCGCTGTATTGATAGATGAAAAAGCAATCACAGATTTTAAAGCACTTATAAAAGCACACACCGGGATGATTGTGAAAGTTGGAAAACATCGCATTTATAAACTAGTGGTGTAAATTATGAAAAAAAATTCTTTTCATCCCGCATGGTATTTTGTTGTTGTAGGGATAATAGTTCTTATAGTGGCATATAATAAATTGCATAAGCGAATGTATATTTCTCCTATTTCTTATATTGTAAAAGAAGGGCAGCCCTCTTCAGACTTGCAGCAATTGCTTAAACTTTCTTATATAGAATATGATGGAACTTTTGATGGAGCCGTGCAAGCTACGCAAAAATATTGGGTACGCCCACCGCAAATGCATCGATGGAAAATGGATAATCCTACCTATGCCAATAGAAAAGAGATCTGGGATACTTTTGATGCATTGCATTTAGTACAGCAAGTGGAACCTTTGTATAAAAAATATACGCATCTTGTGCTGCGTGGCGATACGTATGAAATTACAAAACTTAAATTAAATTTTATGATTTCATATTTTAATCAAGGTGTGCGTTGCAAACATATTATCTTTTTAGTTAGTGAGCGGCCTTTAGCTTATGATTCTGAAATTGATTATATGATGCATGATTATGGAATTAGTTCAGATCAATGCCCAAAAACAGAAGCTAGCATGGTAGAATTTGTGTATAATCATATGCATCTTCCTGAATCAATGCGCGCTTGCAAACCAGAATTTATAAAGGTTGCTGGCGCTGATAAAGAATCATTGCCATCTCCACAAGAATCAGTGAAGGCTTGGCTTGCTACAAATCCAGTAAAAGGCACCTGTTTATTGCTTTCTGCTCAGCCTTATATTGCTTATGAATGTTCTGTGTTTTCCTCTTATCTTCCTGCAAATTTGAAACTAGAAAGCGTGGGGCCTTCAACTTCAGAATTCATACACCCAGGACTTTATTTTGAAGTGCTCGCAAAAATTTTATTGCAAGAAAAAATAAGAATGAACATGAAAAAAGCTGCGCAATAAGTGCAGCTTTTTTATTTCATAGAAGTAGCTTTTTTCTTAATTATTTATTATCTATCATTTGTTTATTTTCTAGATCAAATTTTTTTAAATGAACTTTCCCATCAGCGTCTTCATAAATAATAATTAGTTCTATATTTTCATTGAAAAAATCTATCATTTTCTTTGTAAGTTCTAAGAAATTATCTAAAGAAATAGAATAGGTATATTCTAAAAAATCTTTGTCTTTTTCTTCTGGATAAAGGCTTTCAAAATATTTTTGATCCATAAAATCTGGATAACTTGCATTAATTTCTAGAGCATTAGTTTTTGAATTAAATATTCCATAATAATATTCCAAATCTCCAGCACCTCCTATAGAAGTTTTATTTTGCAAGGCATACACTACGTCTTCATAAGTTTTATATTCGATACGTAGATGACTTAATAGTTGACCTAATAAATACATTCTGTAGCTAACACTTTTTATTTCTGCATAAAAAGTATTATAAATGCCAGTAAGTGGAAAGCGTGCCATAATAATAAAATTTTTATTATTATTCATAAGGTGTTCCTATTTAAAAAATGGATATATAGAAATAAACGCTTGTATTTTTATATTAAATACTACAAGTATTGGGGTTGTATCAGTAGTATAGCCTAGAAATGTAAATAAATGCTCTGAGGATTCTTTTAATTTAACTATTTCTATATTATTTAAAACATAGTAAATTTCTTGCATAACCTGTTCAGGTGACCAATGTGCTGGGAAAAAAGATTTCTCAGTAAATCGAGTTCCATATTTTCCTACAACTTCTACAATGGCTTTGTAGTAGCCATTTGAATACATCTCTTTACTTACAATTCTTATTAAAGAGGCACTTTTTTCTAACACATTATTTATATCATGATGAAAGCCTTCAATGCCGTATAAACCATTTTTGCCTCTTGTTATCACTGGCTCAAATATATGGCGTATATAAATATTAAGCTCTTCTTTGGTAATATTTAATTTATCAGCAAGTGTTTGCATAGCTGGGGATAAAAGGGCTAGTTCTATTTTATTCCAAAGATCATATCCGGCTCTAAAAAATTGAGGATCTTGACTCTGAGTTTTTTCAAAAGATTTTTCTAAGCGTTGTTTTATTTCTTGTTGTTCAATTTTTTCAGCTTCTTTCTTTTTATCTTTTGGATCTTCAGGATCTGAAGGTGCAGGCATATTTTGATTATCATACCCTAAAGAAGTATCTGGGCCATCATTATCATTTTCATGAAATAACTCCAACTCGTTTAAAGCCGCTTGTAAACCTTGTAAAATATGAATATAGCGCACCAGCAAATATTCTTTTTGAGCAACTGAGAAATTTCCTTTATTTGAAATTTGTAAATCTTTAAATTCAGGATCATGCTGCAAAAGCGAGGAATCAAGAATTTTACTAAAATGCAAATGCACAAAATATTCATATAAAAATTTTGCCACTCCATAAAAATATTGGGAATTTTTTATGAAATTTATGTTGGCAAATAATTGATCTTGATCATCCAATTCAATGATCTGCAAAAGATATTGATTGTAAGGTGTATAGGATTTTTTGCCTAAATCTGTATCCACACGATCTTGTGGTGAGGCTAATGTGCATGAAATTCGATGTAATGCTTTTGAAAAAATGTGTGGTAAATCTAAAGATCCATTAATAGAGAGCGGTTTAAGATTTCCTTGCGCATCAAACCAATCATTAAACACTTTGCTTAAAGCTTTATTATAAGCTTTTGTATTTGAAGCATGGCATTGATACTGAGCAATCAAAATT
>Ga0172380_10000063_pt1 | contig 233333 bp, 267 predicted proteins | sample Leawe162metaG_FD_119747 | JGI IMG/M metagenome (GOLD analysis project Ga0172380, IMG submission 119747) | Leachate microbial communities from a municipal landfill in Southern Ontario, Canada - Leachate well 162 metaG | ecosystem: Engineered > Solid waste > Landfill > Unclassified | place... | reverse complement strand
GCTTTTTAAGAGTTCGCTCCCCAGTCACGCCTGCCCTTTCGGGCATTTGTGTTCCCCGAGTTTTAGTCAGGGTTGCTGTCTTACTCGTTTCGCATTTCTGCTTGGCTTTCGTCCAGCTGAATATAATCTACCCCATGTTTTTCAATTTGTCAACTTAATTTTGAAAAAAAAATAATGGATAATTATTAGTGCCGTTTGTCCCAAGCACTTTCCGGTGATCGATAGTCGCGTATAAACCGTTTGGCTTCTGACTCTGATCCTACATTTGCAATGAGCTTATCGCTATCGTCATATATATCGTAGGATCCCCATTCTTCTCGGCCGAAGTACTTATCAGCGTCGTTTTTGGGAATTTTTGTTCCAGTGTATTCGTATCTCATATTCTTGATATTTCGCAGTAGATGCCACTCTCGTAGCCTTCGTCCTCATAATGGTTTATGAGGCGGTACCTGCCTGGAGCGACTGTGACGGTAAAGTGGTCAACCTCTATTTCTTTTGGTAGGTTTGAGCGGTCTGTCGCCATGAATGCCCATAAGCCTGTACAAATTCTGCCCCTGTCTACCCAATTTCTTTTTGCGGCCTGATAGCTCCACTCGTGCTTGCTGGGGTTTTCCTCAACTGGGCGACCTACGCGCAGTCTGTTTGGGGTTTTTTTGCTTTGAAAGATGTGAGGCGAAGTGTTGCCGACTTGTACAAAGAAAGTTTGGTTGACTCTTGCGTGAAATTCGGAGGTGTTTTTCCTGCCTTGCAAGTGACACACTGAGTTTTCCCTGCTGTGTTCCTCGCTTTTGGGGAAATCTTTGACGTAATCGTACAGTGAGTTCGCGAATGTAAGTTTGCCCGTAGGTACTTCTATTTCAACGACAACTTTGGGGAACTTACCGGTTTTTTGGTCCGCATAAACGTCAGAAAATGGCTTGACTGTTTCTAGGTTAAATAGATCAAAATACCCAAACCAGCTATAATCGTCTTTAAATACTTTTTGGAGAAAGGCTAATCTTTCTGCTTCTTCCGATGTAAGGCGTTTTCGCTTTTGTAGGGCTTTGTACTCGCGAGTTATTGCTCTTCCTGTTGCTTCTTTCTCCCTAAGTGTTTTTACTCTATAGGTTGGTTGGAATGTAGATCCGTCAAAAAACCATTGGAAGCGCTCTCCTGTAATTGGGCACTCTCTTTCAATTATGGCCTCCCTAGATAGACGGAAGAAGTTGTCGGCATTTTCCTTTGTTGGATTTTGAATCCATTTATTCCAAAGGGTGTGCGTCTTCGAAAATTCGTCTCTTTTCTGTTTGCTATTAGAAACTAGGATGTATAGCCATCTGGCGAATCCTCTTGCTAGGTCTTCACCTATGGTTTCTTTATTGTCCGATGGATTTTTGTAGTAGTACCCGAGGGTGTCTATCGTCACATGATCCAATTCAATTAGCTTATTTAGAAAGAACTCAATACGTTGTGTTAGGTGTAATTCAGCTTGGAAGTTTTTGCCGTATTTTTTAAGTTCGGCTTTTGTGAATCTTTTTCTTGGTACCCTTTTGCTCAACTCCCAGAGCTGGGCGTGTGACCTGACGTATTTTATTGGAGTTCCTTGTAGGATTGCTGCCCGGGTAATCTCACATTTTACTCCATTTTCCTTTCGGCATAATACCCTATCAACGCCGAAGTGGTCATATATGACCCTGATGATTCTCTTATCTTCTAGCTGATAATAGCCGTGTAGTGATTTTTGACGCCCCATTCTTTTAAGTTTTGGCTTGGTACTTCACACACTAGGCTGTTTGTTTGTATCGCTTTCTGTCTCTTTGCGTGGTCCAAGTATTGCTACCATGTATACGGTTGAGATCCAAGCAACCATTGCGCAGGCAATCAGTACCATGCCCATTGCTTGGTAACTCATGATGCTTGCGCGGTTCATGGTCGTCTTATTTAGTATTTCGAACGGGATGTCGATGCTTGCCAACTCCCCTGTTTTGCGTTTGAAAACTACAGTAGTACCTCCACTATCGTTGCGGTATTGCTTGATGCTGTTGGTTATTGCTGTTTCTGCCTCTTCTCCTAATTGGGCTGCTTGGCGTATTTCTCCAAAAGTGTAGAGTGCGGCTATGATATATGTTATAGCCAGTGTCCTTGCTCCTATCTTGTAAGTAAGTTTGGCCATATCGGGAACTTTGAGTGCAGCAAATACTACTGCTATTCCAGCTATTACGCTAAGCAGGCTGGCAAAGTAAGCCAAAATGTTTAAGATACTGCCGTTAACCCCTGTATAGGCTGTATAGATGTCTACCATGTTATTGGTTTTGGGTATAGTATCGCGTAGCGATTAGGCTTGATTCGAAGTTTGCGCTATGCTTAGTGTGGGTCCAAGGCGCCCATTTGGTCGCTTATTTAGCTAGTTTTGCTTGCTATTAAGAAACTCGAAGTCGAATGGACTATCCCCGTGGAGTGCTGGGTGTCTGTCTGCGTCTAATACATTTCCTTTTGCACTGAAGCCGTTCGGAAGCATTTGTGTGATTTCGAAGCGGAGGTAAAAGGTGCCGTTGTTGTTCTCGTGCTGCACCGTCCACCATTTGTTGTCTTCTGATACTTGGTATTGACCCTGAATTTCTGACACTTGGCCGTTTTTGGCGCGCGTTAGCTTAAGTGTGTACCTTCCAGCATTGTCTGTGCCATAGTAAGTAATGGCTTGCGTTCCCATGTTTGTTTCGAAGCTAACTTCCTTGCCAGCTATTGGTAGAGTCGCGTTTTCTGGTTCTGCGCTGACGTTTGTCAAACCTACTAGCAGTAAGCTGAGAACCATTGCCCAGTTTTTCATGTATTTTTTTGTTTTCATTATAGTTTTCCTGATCTGAATATTCCCCAGTATCGGGCGGCTCCTACATTTCCCTGTCCAGCTGCTGGTCCGCTAATTACCCCTGCTGACCCGACATCGCGAGCCAAGATCTGTGCTGCTGCGTCGATGTTTGTGTGTGGATCATATGTGCCTGCTACTGTTAGCCCTGGCAAATCTCCTCCCGACAACTGGAATAAACCTCTGGAAACCGCATTGTTCCCACTGTCGTCATTGAAGTTTTCTGTGTAGGTGTTCATAGTATCGCCACCGGACTCTAAGTAGGCCATTTTGCTCATGAGCCCTGCCCATTCGTCGGCTGAAGCTGGTCCCTCGTGGCCGAAGTATCTCATTGAGTCTGCAGGTGACATTTTTGTGAGGCCGTATTTCTCTGCCATCTGGGCTGCGTAGGCTTTTTGTTCTGCATTGAGCCCTTCCCCTGGGACTGGTGGTGCGGATGATCCTGGAATTGGAGTGCCGTTAGGCCCGCTCTGATCATTTATCGGCTGCCCTGTTAATGGGTCGACATTAGGTAACTTCCTGATTCCGCCGAGGGCCGCATACTTATAAAGATCGTCTGAAAACTTTAGTCGCATTACTGGTGCGAAGGCTTTATAGCTTCTTTCATCAGTGCTAATGCTTGTGTCCCCATTAAGTGCAGAGGAGTCTGATATATTTTTCCCAGCCTGTTCTGCTATTAGGTCGGTCTCGGCCTGATTGGCTTCGGCATGTGACTTGGCTATCTTGCCTAGATTTTTTTCATTGAGTTGAGCATCAGAAAGTGTTTGAATCTCCGATTCAAGTGCTTTTCGCTCCGACAAACTCATGGATTGTCCTCCCATTTGTTCATAACTTCTCAGTGTCTGGTCGAATGCCTGCGCCCTAGCTATGGTTTTGGCTGCTTGTCCCATGGCTTGTAAGTTTGTTGGGTCTAAACCAAGCCTTTTTGCTTCTTCCAGTGCATTGGTAAGCGTTTTATCGGTCATGTCGCCTAGCTCTATGCCACTATCTAGCTCCACCGTTGCCAGTTTGGATCCTGGTGCTATAGTGGACTTAATGCCGATGTTGTCGAAAATCTCGGCAAGTGTGTCTCTCTCCTGCTTATTAATATTTAACTTGTCCATATCGGTATTCAAAATGGACTGGTCTTTTCCTAGTATGGATGTTGGGTCGGCCACCGTACCAAGAGTCATAATGGCCGCACTTTTTTGCATGCCTTTCCCTATGTCAAAGCATTGAAACCCGTTGTAGTAAAGGTACAGGTACGTCCAATAGTCTGCTTTAGCTGTAGTGGCGCTTGTAGCAAGTGCCAAAATTAATAGCCAGATTTTTAGAATTCGCATGGTTGTATTATGTCGGTAATATAGCTTTTAGTCAAATAGATTTTAGTTGTTACTTTGCAATGAAAAGATTCCTAGAACAGTTAGGGTAACTCCAATTGCTAGAATGATCCAAACATCGTCTATAAAGTAGCTGTACCCAAACAGCGCCAGGCCGACTAATGCTGGATTCATCAGTCCATTGCTCTTTGCTAACTTAATAAATATAAGCCCAATAGAGGAAAAAATAATGCCTAGGATAATTCCCATACGCATATTCTTACAGGTTTGCTGCTTTTAGCCAGCAAAAAATGCATCTGCGTGCCATAGTTCGTCTATTGCCAGTTGCCTGTGCACACATCCGTTTGATTCTTTGACGGTGGAATTGTGGAAGTGACCGTAAACATGAAGCTTTGGTTGGCATATTGCTAGGATTTCTCCCACCAAGACTCTTTCCATTCTCAGGTCCTTCAGTAGCGTTTTATCGTCTGCGGCCCAATCGTACACCATTTTAGAAAAATGCTCTGGCGGACAATAAGGGGGCGCAGAGTGGGTGACTAGGACATCTACCTTCTGTGCCAGTTCTGGCTTATATTCAAACTGTTCGTTAGGCCACCAGTTGATGTTTTCAATCTTATCGACTCGGTCTATGGATATTGCTCCTCCAACGAATTGACATGTTTTACCAGCTATGGTTTTTATATCGTAGTCGCTCACAAATTCGATACGGTCGCCAAATTCAATATTTGCCCAATGGGTTTTTTGGAAAAAGTCTGGGTTTGAGTGGTTTCCTCTACATACATAAAGTCTTGAGTTGATTTCTTGAAAGTATTTGTGAATATATTTAAGCGTGCTTTTCTCTACGTAAGGGTAGTCTGCGCCTTCTCCGCTATCGCCAACATGAATAAGTGTATAGTTCTGCAGATCGCTTATTTCTACCAGTTTCGGTAATAACTCTAAGGTGTGTGTGTCCCCTAAAAATATGACTTTGGCGTTCATTGATTTTTTGTTCTACTTGCTTGTTTTCGCTTATTTTTGTTATAGTTAGTCATGCGTACACACATTTCAGCTGGTGGTGAGCCACTTTCCAACTTGCAATATGCACAACCGGAGCCGTGGTCAATGCGTGGCTTAGTAAACACTCTGCCGGTGGGGCGAAAGTGGAAGGCTAGGCCGGTTGGACTGTGGTATTCAATGGGTGCGGATTGGACCGAACATCTTGAGAAGGAATATGAGGGTCAGCCAATACAATCTGAGTATGCTGGCGGTAATTGCTACACCGTAGCGCCGTCTCCTGAGTGTAAGCTTTTTGTCATTGATAGCGTGAAGCAACTTCATTTGTTGAATGCATTGTACCCAGAGGTGGCCGGAGATGACTGGCGAAGACTGGCAAATGATTATGACGGTTTGGAGCTACTTTGTTTGGAGGAGTTGGAAAGTTTAGCTTCGGATGATGATATAATACAAGAGCATTATGATTGGCTATCGAAGATGGAGATTAATTCCGGTTGTATTTGGAACCTAACCAATGTCTCGTTACATTTATTGCCTGACATTGGCCTTTAATTACTTCGTTCCGTCCTTAAAACTTTAGAGTATACTGGTTGGATGTGCGCCTCAAATATTTACCCTAAAGTAGCGTTGGCATTTTGTATGCTGCTTGGTCTAGCTAATGGAGGCGCTTTATGAACACGCCTCATCCTTCTCAGATTCAGCAGGATAACCGGTTGAAATTTAAGGCTTTAATTTATGGTAGAGGCATTAGAACGGTGATCGTAGGTTTGTTTTTGGCTGCCGTTTGCGCGACTTTGGGGGTTAGAATATTAATTACTACTAGTATAAAGGGTGTAGTTAATGCGCCGATCTTATTGATACAGTCTCCTATTGACGGTACCGTAATATCGGATGACATCAAGGCTGGCAATACGATACCCAAGGGAGCTGGATTATTTTGTATAGCTAATGACAGGCTTGATAAGAGCAATGAGGCTCATATTCGAGCTCAGCTTGGACTGGCGAATGCCTCTATTGCAGGTATACAGAAGCAGATATCTGGTTATACTGCTACTAAACAGTCTCTGGAAGAAAGATTGCAATGGCATTTGTCAGCTAATTCGGCATTTTTGCTACATAAGTCTGAGGAGACTAGGAGCCTGCTAAGTAAGACTGTTGCAACCAAGTTACAAACCGCTAGAGATTTAGACAGGCAGAAACAACTGGCTGGTAAGGGTATTGATTCGGCGCAGGCCTATGAAAATGTACAGTTGAAGTATGAGCAGCTAGAGAATGAGGTAAGAAGTCTGGAAGCAGGATTAGGTAAAAACACGAGTGAACTGGAGGCTAATAAGCAGGGTGTTTTACTGGATGGCTACTCTGGAGCACCGTACGCACAGCAGCGCCTTGATGAGGTTAGCCTTAGGATGTCAGAGGCAGAAGCTAGGCTTGAGGATTTGAAGGCGGAACAAGAGGTTCTTGAGGTGCAATTGGCTGAAAGCGTTAAGTTAAATGCAAAGTTATTGAGTACCACGATAGAATCGCCTTCGCTGTGTTTGGTACAATCCATCCGAGTGACCAAAGGTACAGATGTTGTAAAGGGTACTGTGCTTTGCGAGCTTATAGATTGTGCTAAATCCTATGTAGAGGCTACTATTCCAGAGAAGAAATTTGATCAGGTGCGGGTCGGTGACCCTGCTGAAATTTATCTGTATGGTAGCTCTAAGCATATAGACGGGGTGGTATCGTCCATTAGAGGTGCTGGTGCATACAACGCGAGCAATGCGGAACAAAATGCAGCGAGGGTGATTAAGACAACTCCGGACTCCATGTTGGTTAGTATTAGCTTTTCAGTAGCCGATGCTATGACCACATTTGGCAGTGCCAATCAAGTAGGTAGGACAGCACGGGTAAAACTGCAATGAACTACTTGGATCCGTCTGTTGGGTTGGTTATTTTAGCCAATGCACTAGTTATCTTGGTGGTTGTATTGGGCAATAGAAACTTGGCTGTTTGGCGCGGTGGTATTGCTCTGGCATGCTCTGTTGCTGTTATAACCTACCTTCTATGGCGCTACTATTATATCTCTGCCTATTCTACTGATATGACTGATTTGGAAGGTGTTCTCACAAAGGTGGTATTTATCTTTGAGATTTTAAATTTTTTGGATTTCTTCCTATTCATGTTTACTATGAGTAGAATTAGTAATAGGACTAAAGAGGCAGATGAGGCCCAAGCTGTGCTTTTGGCTCTCCCTGTTACCTCCTATCCTTCTGTAGATGTTTTCATAGCAACATACAATGAGGATTGGGAGATTTTGGAGAAGACTATTTTTGCCGTGCAAAGTCTTGATTATCCAAAGGCCAAGGTTTCTGGCTATATTCTTGACGACGGTAAGCGTGATTGGCTTAAACAAAAGTGCTTAGAGGCAGGCTTTGGTTATCTGCGTAGAGCTGGCAACGCGCATAAAAAGCCGGGCAATCATAACTATGCGTTAAGCCAGACTTCTGGAGAATTTGTGGCGATGTTTGATGCGGATTTTATACCAATGCCTGCATTTTTGACTCGTACAGTAGGGCTACTATTGACTAATAAGGATTGGGGGATTGTTCAAACTCCGCAGACATTTTATAACTATGATCCGATGCGCAATAATCTGAAGTTGCATAATGTGTTGCCTGATGATACTGCTATGTTTTTTACGGTCATGGAGCCCTGTAGGGATGCATGGGGTTGCGCTTTCTATGTTGGGTCATCTGCCCTAATGCGGAGAACGGCCATAGAGTCAATTTCGGGGATAGTAATGGGGTATGATACGGAAGATCAGATTACCTCAATTGCTATGTTGCAGGCTGGCTTGAGAACCGGCTTCTTGAATGAGTCTTTATCTGTTGGCCTTGCGCCAGAGTCTCTGCCTGCTTTATTCGAGCAGCGTAAAAGGTGGGCTCGTGGAAGTATACAGATTCTTTTCTCCATACATGGCCCGTTCGGTCCAAACTTGACAATGCTGCAGCGCCTGATGTTTTGCCAGTCCTTTTGGCTTATAGGGTTTATAGCGCCAATAGTATACGCGCTAATTCCAGCGGTAATGTGGTTGTTCCAAATACGATTATTTCCTTATATGCCGCCGGAGGAAGTCTTTTGGTTGCCGCTTTTCCTATTTAGTACCATAAGCTTAACAATTTGGTGGTTATCTAATGGGTTGTGGTATCCGTTGGTGTCTCCTGCTTTGCAGCTTCTACTTTCAATTAAGGTGTTGCCTACTATAATGACCTCTCTTATAAAGCCGTTTGGAGAGCCGCTGCACGCTTTTATACATGTTACGCCAAAGGGCAAGCGCGCCCAACGTGGTCCAAGAGTTGAGTGGGCAGGACTCCTATGGTTGCTTGGGGTGTTGTTAGCTACTGGATTAGGTATTTTTGTGTACATTGCGGATGATTATAAATTTATAAATCATCCAGATGAGCTAAAGTCTGCCTTTCTCTGGACTGCCATTAATATGTTGATAGTGTTTTTGGCGATGTTGTGCTGTCTGTCGCCTAACTACAAGCGCACAACTGAGCGTTTAAAGGTGGCGCTGCCTGTAAAGATAAATGACAAGACTTATCTGACAAGGGACATTAGTCTTGGGGGTTGTAAATTAACTTGTGCTGATGCTCTAGAAAACCCTGTGTCGTTGTATTTTCAGGATATAGGTACTATAGCTGGTAGTATAACTAGGACTACAGAAGAGAGTGTATCCATTAAGTTTGAGCCGCTTAGTAAGGAGCTTGAAACCGCCCTGTTTGTACGTCTATTTTTGCACCAAGATAATCATTCTAAACCATTGGCAGGCCCACTTGCCTTATACGGGCAATGCTTTCAAAGGATCACGGGTAAAATAGAATAGCTATTACTCATGTAAATTGTGAAACGAAAACTTCTAGGCTTGCCTAGTCGGCAGTTCATTTAGCTGTAATCATTTAAAGCCCCAATCTCGGTATTGCTTGTTGAGTAGCCTGTTTCTATGGTTGAGTTGAGTGGTACACCGTTATCTGAGGAGCAGTTGTCCGCTGTCCAGAGTCATTACTCTTTCGCAACTAATGTATCTAAGTCGATTGTGATGAGGCAGTATACCGCTAGGTAAGCCTAGCGGTGGTTCTTTGGTTAAAGAAACGCAGCCTTCTTAGTTACTTATTATGGTTGAGGAGCCGGATGCGTCTGCTGCTGCAGCTGTGGAGCCTAAGCCGTATGTTACAGTATAGGTCCCAGTATTCAATGGGCGTATGGAGAATCTAGGTTTTAATCCCAATACAGTGCCGACGCCAGATTTATGTAGTTGTATTACCCTTTGGCCTGCCCCATCTACTGTGTTCGAATCTTGCGTAAAGCCATTTAGGTCAAGCACTAGGCAATTTACGAATGGCGGAATTGTGATCACAAAGTATGCGGTTCCGCCTTGTAAATCTCCAGTTAATTCTGTATCAGGCGTTACCCAAACGCTAAGTCCGGAAACTCTTGTAACTGTGCCTGAAGCTGGACTCAATACTGTAGAACCGAAGTAAAACCCGTATGCATTGGATGATGGAGTTGGAGTTGGTGCGGGGGTTGGGGTTGGTACGGCTGTGACGGTATACGCTGCTGACCCAGCTGTGTTGCTGTTAGCGGGACCATTCAAGGTGCTGTTGATCGTGAATGTTCCTACGTCGTTTCCTATTAGTCCTGCAGAAATGGTGATTGCAGCTCCTGCGGGTACAGTTCCAGTCCATGTGTAAATATTTCCCTCGTACATTCCTATCATGCCATATGTAGAGGATAGGCTGCCACCACTAGCAGCTACAGCCTGATTTTCGTCGCATACAATCGAGGATAGAGGAAGAGTGAGAGTTACTCCGCTTACATCTGATGTATTATTGTTTTGTATTGTTACTGTGAGTGATGTTAGATCATCAACAAATATGGAGTTACTACCTATATTCATACTGAGTACCAATGGGTCGCCTGGGGTTGGCGAAGGTGTAGGTGTTGGTGTTGGTGTGGCAGTTGGTACCGGTGTGGCAGTTGGTACTGGTGTAGCAGTAGGAACTGGTGTTGGTGTAGCTGTAGGGGCTGGTGTTGGTGTAGCAGGGGTAGCGACTCTGGTTACTATGGCCTCTGGTGTAGAAAGCCCGAAGCCGTACATAAACCCTTGGCTATTACTATATTTGAACGTAAGTGGCAAACTTACACCATTGACACTAAGCGCCAGTGGTACATCAGCACTTATATATGGCTGGTTTTGGTAAAGTTCGGGATGAGCTGATGAAAGTGCACTTATAGCAAGCGTTGGTGCTCCTTCTTGTTCGGCGTTAATGGGTGCGCCACCAGCAGCGATATATGTTTGGTATGCTCCGTTTAGTTTCTGCTCTTGCTGTGCTACAGCGGAGACCTGTGATGCTAGTATGGTTTTTCCAATGCTGAGGACAGAAATGGCGGTTAGTACGAGAATAACGGCAACTGCACCCAATATTTCTAACATGGTAAAACCCCATGTTGGCTTTTTAACAATTTTCATTGGTAAGGTTACTTGTTTTTGCTGTTTGTGTCAAGCACTTCTGCGAATGCTTGCGATATTTTTCACTTGATCCTTTAGACTTGGCGGGATTTCTAATGAAAGCGGTTTGGTTTTACGTCTGCTAGCATTATATTTCTGGCGTTTCATCCAATGTTTAAGCTCGGTCATATCCATTCCTTTTTCCTTGCCTTTACTGCGTTTGCTTAGTTCCTCCGCAAAAAGTTTTTTGTAACCATGTGAGAAATATGTTGAGATGGCCTTTTTTCCAGCTTCGGTGCTTTTTGTTCTAATTAAGGCTTGCATGTAACCAACGCCTAAGTAGCATTCTTTGGTGCTAATTCGATATTTCCCATCGAAGAACGTAATGCACATTTGTTGTTTGCCTGCTTCTATGATCAGCCAGCATAGCCTTTCTGAGTGCTCGACTCGGACTGTGAATTGTCTGTTGCTTATAACGTGCGGCAGCAAACTAAGTACTTTGGCAACTGATACTCGCATGATTATAGTGAAAATCCAAGTTGATCCAGTATATAATATTCAAGAGCTAGTAGTTCTGCCTCTTCTGTGTATACTGAAATTGTTAGAGGTTCGCGTATAAAGTATGTTCTCAGTGCTAATATTTTGTCGAGTGTAGTCTTTGCTTTGTGCTCGTTGTAAAATGCACGTAGAAACATGTTAACGTTATCGGATACGATGCTGTCTAGGTTGTCCAATATGATTTGAGACCAAGTTTCTAATTCATCGCGCTTTGCTTGTAGTTCGCTTATTTCAATGAACTTAAGATTGGAGATGGCTTCTTCGCCAGCCGTAATATCAGTATTATCTAATTCGAAAACATGGATTACCCCAAGGTGTACTTTTCCAACTTCATTGGAATCGTCATTGATAAATCCTTTGCTAGCGATAGTGAAGTTCCCTTTTATGTTGAGTTCTTCTTTTATTTCTCTTTCGACAGCTCGGAGGTATCCCATTGCGGTAAGCCCGTTTTCATCTTCGGCTACATCTATTGGGTTTATATGTCCGCCTATGCCTAAGGAATATTTTGCTGATAGCCTTTTCTCACCAGAGCTTTTTCCTCTCTGATAGATTAGTATCTGCCTATTGTTGCTGAGTTTTGAACCGCAAATAAACAGGCAGTATGGTATTAATTGTTTAAAGTTTGGGTCCGATTCGGCTTCTGATCTAGGGATAAATTTTGTTTGGCCGGGCGAGAAAAATTCTTCTAGGTATTTATTGTCTGCTTCCTTGAACCCTTGAAATGCTCCCGCTTGCTCGAACTTTTCCTTGGTTATTACTAGTACGTGTTCTTCTGACATATTTTTCTGTTCAGTGGATTTCACTGAATATTTTGTTGCTCAAACTGTAGTTAGTGTAATTTGCCGACTAGCAGTCCTGCTATAATAGCAACTACAACGATAATGGTTAGGAATATGTATCCTGCGCTATTTCCAGACTCTATGTTGACTTTGAGTCTGTACTTTTTTCTTCGCTTAAGCTTGTGTGTTTTCCTCTTCAATTTTGTGGTTTACTATCTGATTCTCAGCTATTTCTCTGAATTGCTTCTTGTCGATTACTCCTATATGCAATAACTTGGCTAGCATGACAAATTCTTCCGGACTAATTCCGCATGTGTTTATTTCGACTTTGTGCTTCTTAAGTAAGCCTTTGAAGTCATTTAGCAATAGATTTGCTATTTTCTTTGGACTAAAGCTATTTGGTATATCTGGTTCCATAATATTCTAGGCTGTCTACAAGTGCGGCCCAGCTGGCTTCTATAATATTGAAGCTGCTGCCGACTGTATTCCATGATTCTCTGCCATTGGTGGATTCAATTATAACTCTGGTACGCGCTGCTGTTCCTAGGTGTGCGTCAACAATTCTAACTTTATAGTCTGTTAGTGTTACTTCGTCTACCCACGGGTAGAATGGTCTTAAAGCTTTTCTTAGTGCTGCGTCCAGGGCGTTCACTGGTCCGTCGCCTTCAGCTACGGTATACTCTGGCCTGTTATTTACGATTAGTTTTACTGTGGCTTCGCAGTTTTGGTTATCTGCACAGCACCTAAAGCTGCAGTGGTACTCCTTAAGTGTAAACAGTGGTGTATGCTGGTCTAGTGTTTTTTGAATTAACAGGGCTACGGACGCATCAGCTGCTTCATACTCGTAACCTTCTGATTCCCTTGATTTAATGGTATTCAGTAATGCAACTGTCTGTTCTTTGGTGAGCTTGAATCCAAGTTGTTCAGCTTTCCAGGTAATATTACTTCTACCGGACAGTTCGCTGACAAGTAGCCCAGATTGGTTACCAACGAGGCTTGGGTCTACATGTTCGTAGCTTTTTGCGACCTTCTTTACTGCGTTGACGTGCATTCCGCCCTTGTGGGCAAAGGCTGTGTCCCCAACAAATGGTGCTCTGATATCTGGTTGGATATTGGCCGTTTCATCGATGAATCTAGAGAGTATTCTAATGTCTTCGGTATGTTGTCCTGTTTTGATATTTAGTTTTAGCTGGAGTGTGGGGATAAGTGTGGTTAGATTGCAATTACCTACTCTTTCTCCATACCCATTCATTGTGCCTTGGACCTGAGTTGCTCCTGCATTAATTGCTGCAATTGCATTTGCAGTAGCTAGCCCGCAGTCATTGTGGGTGTGTATGCCTATTTTATTTCCAAACAATAAAACCATTTTTGCAGTAATGGCTTTAATTTCATCCGGCATTGTTCCGCCGTTTGTATCGCATAGTACTATATAGTCTGCGTTGGTTGCTGCTACAAGTGTGCTGGTTGCATAGTCGCTGTTAGCTTTGTACCCATCAAAGAAGTGTTCTGCGTCATAAATGACTTCGCGCCCAAAAGACTTGAGGGTTTCCACCGTATCAGTGATCATTTCCAAATTTTCTTGTCTGGAGACCTTTAGGACTTCTTCTACGTGTAGTAGCCATGACTTGCCAAAAATTGCTACAGCTGGCGTTTCTGCCTCTATGAGCGCTAGCACCTGCTTATCGTCGCTGGCTTTTACTCCATTTTTTCTGGTGCTGCCAAATGCTACTAACTTTGTGTTGCCAAGGTTTAGGTGTTTAGCAGCTGAGAAGAATTCCTGGTCTTTTTGATTTGAACCCGGCCACCCACCTTCGATATAATCCATTCCAAAGGAGGCTAGCTGTTTGGTTATTTGAATTTTATCAGCTACGCTAAAGGTTACTCCATGCCCCTGCGTGCCATCGCGTAACGTTGTGTCGTATATAAGTACCTTTTTGGTCACTTGTTTATGTTTGGGCCTTAACCGTCCGGCTTAGTTTGCGATGGTTTGGACGGTTCCTGTCTTACGTGCTTCTTCTGCTGCGAATCCAATAACGTGGCTTTCCACGCTAACGGCTAGTGAGGATGTCATTTCAGTATCACCTCTCATTTCCTGATATAAAGCTTGGATTAGTCCAATGTCGCCTCCACCATGTCCTGAATATCCACCTTCCAGCTTTTCTAAGCAGATGTTCCTTATGCCTTCGTCCGTGCGTAAAATTATGTCGGCACCTGTTGTTGCTTTAACTGCCGCTCCACCGCGCAGTACCCCTTTGGTTCCAAAGATTTCTAAGTGTCGCCCATCCTCGAATGCTGTCATTGTTAGGGTGGCACAACCACCTTGCGCAAATTCCATGGCTACAACTTGACGATCAACAGCCGAATTGTCGCAATGATAAACGCACCTTCCCCAAGGGCTATGTGTGAGCCACTGCGTAATTTCGGCATCTGTGGCTTCGCCATCATTTTCATAAATGTAACGCAACCACTTTCGTTGGGTGCTAATATAATGTAATGCATTATATTGACATTGTGCTGCAACTGGGCATCCGTCGGTGCATCGTGCTGGCGCGTCGATAGGGGCGTTGGCTGCTGTAAAATGGGTGAGTGATCCGAAACTAGCAACATGTTTGCAGCGGTCATCCATAAGCCATAGAATTATATCAAGGTCGTGGCAGCATTTTGCGACAATCATTGGTGTTGCTTTCTCTGTAACTGCCCAATGCCCGCGTACATAAGCGTGAGCCTGGTGCCAGCGTTTTACCCCTTCGGTAGCGTTGATTGAAACAATGTCGCCAAGAACTCCTGATTTTACAATCTCTCTCGCTTTGCGATAAAATGGTGTGTATCTGAGCACGTGGCAGACAAGGACTTTCCGGCCTAGTCGGGCCGAAGCTTTCTGCACCTTAAGTATGTCGTCAACATTTGTCGCGATTGGTTTTTCCAAAAGAATATCGTATCCGTTTTCCATGGCGGAAAGACATGGCTGGACATGCAAGGCGTCCTGTGTGCCTATGATTGCAATGTCAGCAAACCGTTTTTCCTTAAGTAACTCTGTATCTGAAGAAAACTTGCGAAACCCCAAAGGTGAGCCACATTCTAGCTCTAATTGGTCCACTCGTGCTTGGATTGGGTCTGCTCCGCCAGCTATTTGATATAGCGCTGGGAACTGTGAGGCCAGTCCCATATATGTGCGCGACCTAGCACCACAGCCTATGGCAACTAGGCGTAAGGGGTTGGAGTTGTTGTACATAAGTCTGGAGTCAAGCCGACTTGGGTTAGTTGGCCTTTCATTTATGTTTTATGCTGAACTCGATTTGTAGAACAGGTGGGCTGCGGTTAAACAGCTCCATTTCTTCTGCCTGTTTGCTGCATTTAGAAGGAATTGGTGTCAGCGGGTTGCAGTCATTGCGGATTATACGCCAATGTCTGGACCTTCCTGAGTTGCTTCTTTCTCTTCGGTTACCTCTTTCTTGTCTACTTCTTGACCCTTTTCAAACTTGGTAAAGGTAAACGTTTTGTCTTTCCATTGCCCCATTATTTTAGCTTCTGGCATTCTATACGTGGCTTGCCCGCACTGAAAGACCTTAACGACGAATGTCTCGTAAAAATCCTTTTCGCCACCTGCCAGCTCGAACATGGCCTGCTTGGCGTGTTCTGCCTGTTCGCCGATAACTTTCATCACGGCCTTGTGCTGGTTTACATTTAGTTCTTGATAGCCAGTTTTTGCGCTCATAACTTGATATTAGCAGGTGCGCTAATTCTAGTCAAGAGTCGTTTCAGCTTCGTGTAACTTAACTTTCGGTGCTAACTGTAACGGTAACTTTTTCTGCGCTGCCTGCCGCCCATTTCTGCATGTACAGTGTGCCTATGATGGGTGGCTTTCCATCTTCTGGGACTTCCTTGAAGCGGATTGTTCCTTTGGTTTCTTTTTCCTTTTCGAATTGTGCTGTAATGCTCATATTTTTCTGTTCTAAAGTTTTGGATAGATAATAGCCTTTTCTTTTGCCTTTATAGCCTTAAGTACTTTTTCCGTGCTGTCCGTAAGAACTGGTGCATATAGGGTTGTTACTTGCTGAAGTAAGTAATAAAGGTTTCCTATAACTTGCTTGCTCTCTGGTTTATCCTCCCATGGTTTGGTACTATCTATGTAGCAACTGGCAGCTTTGATGATTTTGTTTGTGAGTCGTAGTGCCTCTCGTGGTTGGAACTGAGACCAAGCTGCTTTGACTTCCTCGGTGCTCTTATTTAGTACCGAAACGTATTCCGACTCTGGCTCTGGTGGTGTTTTCCCAGTTTTGGTATTGACTAGATGTAAAACTCTTGCTAGTGTGTTGCCCCAGTCATTGGCTACTTCTGTATTATACACTCTAACTAGTTCTGCACGATCCCATTTTGAATTCGAATAGGTGTTTAGCCCTGCTAGGGCATAATATCGGACTGCGTCTAGGTTTGTGGCTTCTAGTTCTTGGATTGGATCTACTGTGTTGCCGAGAGTCTTGCTCATTTTTCTACCCTGTGCATCTAGGATAGTTCCGTGTACAAGGAGGGTGCTAGTGTGTGGCAGGCAGAGCGCTTCGAGAATGCCTTGAAATATTACTGCTTGAAACCTTAGGTTGTCGGGCCCGCAAAGCTGAATAACATTTTGCCATCTGGTCTCAAAGTTCGCAGCTGGAAATCCTGCTGCGAATATGTAATTCAATAATGCATCGAACCAGACGTATATTGTTTGGGTTGTGTCGCCTGGTACTTCTATTCCCCAAGCACAACTCTCCTTTGTTCTGGAAATGGATATATCTTCTGACTCGTCAAGCTGGTTTTCAAGTTCTTTGAGCTTTTCGCCTGGTAATAGGAATGCTGGGTTTGCTGCCAGCCAAGCTTTGAGTGCGGGTTTAAAATTTGCTAACCTAAAGAAGTAATTGGTTTCCTCGGTTTCGATGATATTGGATGTCGGATGATCTGGGCATTTGTTTCCTGGAATGTCTTTGTCCGTCTTATATGCTTCGCATCCGATACAATATTTACCTTTGTATTTTTTGGGGTAAATTAGGCCCTCTAGTTCCAATCTGCTCCAAATCTGCTGTACTTTTTCTGCATGCTCGGGAGTGGCCGTTAGGTAGAAGTTTGATGGTTGAATTTGAAATTTGCTGGTGAATGCTAGCCACTCTTGTCTGAGTAATGCAATATGTTCTTGAGGGGCTAAACCTAGCGAGGCTGCCTTTTGAGCCACCTTGCTACCGTGTTCGTCTAGTCCGATGTTGAACTCGACTGGTTGTCCTATTCCTCGAAAAAATCTAGCGAGCGCGTCACCCAAGATAAACTCATATGCGTGACCAATGTGCGGTGAGCTATTAACGTATGGCAGGGTAGTTGTTATAAACACAGTTATTTTATGTTTTGTTCAGTAATGTAATCTACTTGACCTCGCAGGCAAGTTGTGTGAGGATTGTGATTCTGTCGCTCCATACTGAGTATCTGTCTCCAAACTGGCAAAGTTTGTATTCATGTGTAGTAATACCTCCTGTCCATGTCCCTATCAGATCTTGAGCAAAAAGTGTATTCTCCTTCAATTTAATGGTTATAATTTTAACCATTGCCGCTGGAAATTCTCTAAATAAGTATACGCCTGCTTCGGTTGGCGTGTTATTTCTTTTAAGGAGGATTTCTGAACTCACAGAATTTATGTTTAAAACAAGTCTATTTCTTGTTGCTCTGAAGGGGTCGTTACAAGCTCTTTATGCTTAATAAGTCTAGACCTTACAATATTTTCTAGAGTAGTTGATTTGGCTTGCTGTATAGCTACAAATATAGATTGCCCTGGTAGTACCTCTCTTGTATCAATGGTTGTACGCTCCCAGATTTTTGAGAATATTTCCTCATCGAATGATTTTATAGCTGTTCCTATAGGTGAGGAGCTATCTGTGTGTAAATTACAATCTGCGCCGTGGGCTAGCAGTAGGTCTACAGTTTCAACCTTTTGACTACGAATGGCGGCTATCATGTTTTCTGCTGATTCATTAGGGTCTGCTCCGTTTCTTAGGAGAAATTTTATGGTTTTTACTGACCTGAGGTCTGCTGCATGGCCTATGGCATTCCCAAATTGGCTTTTGCGGTTGATGAGCCACAGCATCATTGGTTTTCTATCGTTGGGTCCGGCTTGGATAACTGATGGTAGCACTATCTCCTTTTCGAAGTTAACACCTATACTCTCTAAGGCTTCTAATCTCTCCAAACTGTTTTTACTTACTGCTGTCTCTATAAGTTTGGGTACTGCTCCATGGTATTGTAATAGCGTGGGGTGGGTTTTAATATGTCTGGGTTCTAGTATCTCTGCCAGTTGTGTTTCCATTGGCATTTGTTCCCTATCTTCTTTGGTTAGGCATTCTTGGGCTTGTAAAATTTTGTCTAGCTCTTGCGCTGGCAGTTTCTCCCTTGAGCTGAAAATGTCAATGAATATTCTTTTCACGATACTTGGCTTTGGAAAGTCGGGGATGTCTTCAAGCACGTTAAATCTTTTGCTCAATTTTGGATAGGCCTCAAGAACTACGCTTCTTTGTCTATCACAGCCTGTTAGTGTCTCATAGAGAAATTTTTGGCTGTTTTCTTGGGCTGCGGTCTTGGATAATACTTCTTCCACAGGCCATATGCAATTATTGGCGCCACCCAGCTTTATTCCATCCAGGATTCCTTGGCGGTCCCTTTTTCGGTAGGCTTCCAATGTATTTTTAGAAATTATGGCAGTATCAATGAAGTTATCAATCATGCCCTGTTGTGCCTCAATTACTTCCTGTGGCAGGAATCCCTTAAAGTCTTCTAGTAGGGATTGTGCTTCCTTAAGTTGGTCGCGTGCAATTTTGGCGCTTAGGTTCATGTGTTATATTAACCTATGCCGTAATAGGCTGTCAACGTCTTTTCGGTCTGTTGCTGCGGTGTATGGGGGTGTGAGCTCTCCAAATTTTGTCTTCGCCAAGGCTGTCTTTGAGTTTGTCTAGCAACTCTGTAACTGATTTTCTGTTAGTCTGGCAGAAGTCGAATTCGGCATTTGGTGCGTCTGATGTGACTTTTGCTACTCTAAACCCTACTAATCTAATACTTTGCCCTTCCCAAATACTATTTAGAAGGTCGTCTATGGCTGGGTATATGTCTTCTTCGTTGTTAGTCTGGGTTTTAATTGTCTTTGCCTTCCTGAATTCTTCAAATTTGCTGTTTCTAAGCCTGATTTCTACTGTGTGTGCATATTTGCCGTCTTTCCTGACCTTACGCATAATGTTGTCTGACATTCCTTTTAACTTTTGAGCTATGAATTCTTTATCGCGTGTGTCTCTTTCAAACGTATCCTGCTCCCCATATGACTTGGCGTCCTGCTCAATTGGATTAACTACTGATGTATCTATTCCCTGCGCTACCTCAAGTATGTGTTTGGTGTTCTTGCCAAAGAATTCAAGAGCTTCTTGTTCTGATAACTCTAATATATCCCCTATTGTTTTGATTCCTCTGTTTTCCAACTTTAGGCTTGTTTTTGGGCCGAAACCTGGCAGCCAAGATATGGAGAGGTCTTTTAAGAACTCCTTTTCGGTTCCGGCCTGTATGTATGTAAATCCATTTGGTTTATGTAGTTTGCCGGCAATCTGTGATACTAACTTTGTTGTGGCTACGCCTAACGATGTGGATAATCCTAGATTTAACCTAATGTCATTTTGCATTTTTCTACCATATTCCTCTGGGTTCTTAGCGTGCGCTATGTCAATATAGCCTTCATCAATAGATTGCCTTTCAATTGTAGGTGAAAAGGTCTCCAAGAATGTAAATAATTGATTTGACATAAAGTGATATGACTGCATGTCAGTGCTTAACACGATGGCTTCCTTGCATAGTTGTTTTGCCTTCCAAATCGGCATTGCGGCTGTAACGCCATACTTTCTGGCTTCATATGATGCTGATGCGACTACTCCTCGTACGCTACCGCCGACAATCACTGCTTTGCCGTTAAGTGCTGGCGTTTTAATCCTCTCCACTGATACAAAAAAACAATCGGCATCTAGGTGGACTATCATATAATGAGTATAGCCTATTTCGTTACAAAAATAAATAAGGCAATGTGCGCGGCGTATGTATTGCGTGTCTGCTGGATAAAGTGCTATCTTATACTATGGATTTATACTTGTGCGAAAAGCCCAGCCAAGCTCGTGACCTTGCTGCAGTTCTTGGTCTGCAGGAGACAAAGGCAGATCATATTGTTGTACCTAATGGTGTGGTAACGTGGGCTTCTGGGCATTTGCTGCAGTTGCCTAAACCTGATGAAATACATGCTAAATATAAGAAATGGGATCCTAAAGATTTACCTATAATTCCTAAGACGTTTAAATGGGTACCAAGAAAAGATACTGAGGATCAGTTGGATGCTATTGGTTATTTGTTGCAGTGGGCTGACAAAGTCGTTATCGCGACAGATGCAGAGAGGGAGGGCGAACTAATTGCACAGCTTATTCTAAACTACCACTCCTATTCTGGTCCAACAGAGAGGCTTTGGATTAAGGCCCTTGACCCGATTTCTATTAGGAAGGCTTTAGACTCACCCTTGCCTGGGGATGCCAAGGCACTCCTCTATGAGTCGGCGCTATTGAGGGCAAAGAGTGATTGGTTGGTTGGGATGAATGCATCTAGGGCTGCAAGCGCAAAACTTGGCGGACCCGGACGGCCTGTTTCGATAGGCCGTGTACAGACACCCACGATGGCGATGATTGTAGCTAGAGACAAAAGTATCGAAGCTTTTAAGCCGACGCCCTACTCCACTCTGGTCCTAACAGTACTTCTACCTAGTGGGCAAGAGCTTGCGTTAAATTATGTTCCAAAGGGGGATTTTGCCTCTCCAGCTGAGGTACAGAGCGCTTCAGATTCGGTAAAGAAAGGCGCGAGTGTATTGGTTGGTGTTTCAGATCGTGAGGTTAGTGAGCCGCCGCCTGAGCTTTTTAATCTCTCTGGACTTCAGCAGAAGACTTCGGCGATTTGGGGTTGGACGGCAGATTTTACACTTAAGCAAGTACAGAGGCTTTACGAACATCACAAAATTGTTTCTTATCCTCGTTCTGATGCTAAGTTGCTTCCTGAGGAACAACAGTCGCAAATACCGGAAGTGCTAGCTGTTTTAAGCGCCACTCCTCTGGCCTCGAAGTTGCCAGAGCCACCGGTGATCAGAAATGAGGTGTTTGTAAGGACTATTGATTCGGCACATAATGCCATTATTCCTACTATCAACCCTCCTAACTTTGATAATTTAACGCCTGACGAGCGTAAGGCCTACCTTCTAATTGCTAAATCTTATCTTGCAGCATTACATCCTGATTTTAAAGCTGTAGAAAAGACCTATTCTGCGGAAGTTGCTGGTAATCGTTTCGAGATGAAGAGTCTGGTGCCAGTCTCGCTTGGCTGGAAGGTGTTATCTGTTGCTCCTCCTGATGGAGTTAATGTGCCTGGGGGTACGAGTAAAGTTTTGAATGGCGCCATTGAAGATAGGCAGACTGCTCCGCCTTTGCCCTATACCGATGGCACGCTTATTGGTGATATGACCTCGATCCGTCAGTTTGTAACCAATCCTAAACTATTGGACGTTCTGAAGGATACCTCTGCGCTTGGTACTGAGGCTACTAGGGCTTCCATGCTGGAGGAGCTTGTGTCTTCCGGTTTAATCGAGCGTGATGGTAGGAGCCTTCGGAGTACTCCTAGGGCAGTAGAGATAGTAGATAAGTTAAAGGAGTATGCTCCTCTGTTGGTAGACCCCGCCGAAACTGCTATTTGGGAAGATGGGTTGAAGCGTATTGAGCAGGGCACGCTTTCTACACAACGATTTACTGAGGGAATTGAAAAACGTGTGCATTCGCATGTCTCAAAGTTACTTGCTATTCCAAAACAACGCTTGCAGCCGGCGGAGGTAGTTTCAGGCACAGGCATTGACTTTTCATGTCCGGTTTCTGGTTTGCCAGTGCGTGATGTTGGCAAGGGTTGGATTTTTCCTGGGTTTTCCGAGGTTTTTTGTCCTAAGACTTTAGCCGGCATAGAAATGAAGCCCGCAAATTATAGCGACATTTTTCAGGGCAAGTTCACTCCAAGAAACTTTGTAGCAAAATCTGGTTCGCCATTCTTTGCCGGTTTAAACTATAATCCTGATACTGATAGGATTGAGTTTGACTTTAATGTAGATCCTAATATGGATGGTCCCGATTTATAATTCATGCTGCGGCTATGACAACATTGTTGTCTATCATTGTAGCATTGTATTTTGTGCTTGTGGTGGGTGCTGTTACTAGGTCTGCCAGTGGGTCTCCTAGTATTTTCATGGCTGCTCGCCGTATTTCTCGTGCTCCCATGTCTCTATTAAACCCAGCTGCGGCTACTGCTTCGGCAATGCTCGCGTCGGTAGTGACTTCTATGCCTGTTTGTTTTTTGGCTCGTTCAAGTATGAGCTTGATTTCGCGTTCGGCCAGAGTCTCAACAGTTTCTTTGTGCAGGTTGTTGAATGGGATAACGGCCGTCATTCGATTTAGGAACTCTGGTGCAAAATATTTCTTGCATGCTGCTTGGTAATCAGCTGTATCTGCCCCAAGGTTTGTGGTGATAAGTATGAGACAATTGCGAAAGTTAATTGTCTGACCTAATCCGTCTAACATAGTGCCCTCCTCAAAAATGGGAAGTAGTTTTGCTTGGATGGTCTTGGCGGCCTTTTCAAATTCATCCAAAAGAATTATGCCATGTGGATTTTTTCTTACTGCCCCTGTAAGTGCTCCTTCTTCGCCGTGGCCAACATATCCAGGAGGTGCACCAGTTAGTTTTGTAAAATCTATCTCTGATTGGTAGTCGCTCATGTTGATTTTGGTAAGAAGCTCCTCCGATCCAAAAATGAGTTTTGCGAGAGCCTTGGCCGTTTCTGTTTTACCTACCCCTGTAGGCCCTGGCAGCAGGAATACACCCATTGGTTGTTTGGGGTCGGTCAGTCCTGCCCTAGATCTGAATATGGCTTTTACAATGGCCTGGGTGGCTGCTTCTTGTCCTAGTACTGCTTTTGGTAGTTCTCTCCTCAAGTTGTGGAATCGTTCATGGTCGTCCATGTGGAGGAATCCTGGATCAATATTGGCTAGCCTAGCTACTGCCTTTTCGACTATCTTCCGTGTGAGTTTTTTCCCGTTTTCTGTTCTGGTAAGCGCAAAAGCGTGGTCCAATACACATATCGATTTGTCTGGCTGATGCAGTCTTGGCAAGTAGTGCTGGCAAAGTTCCACCAGACGATCTATTTCTGGCTGTGCATACTTAACCTCGTGTACTTTAGCCATAAACTTTGCCCTCTCGTGCATGATTTTTTTGGATGCCTCAAGACTTGGCTCATTTATAGCTATTACGGAGAACCTTCGTTCTAGTGCCTTGTCTTTTTGGATGTGTTGTGCGTATTCGCGCTGTGTTGTAGCGCCAACAATCCTTAGTCCGCCGCCAGATAGGTGGGTTTTAAGTAATTCGCCTGCTCCCTCCGTGCTCTGTGCGCTTCCTGCAGACATGGCGCTGTGCAGTTCGTCGATGCACAGAATAAATAGGTGCCTTTTTGCTGCCATGTTGCGTTCGCTGACACCTTTTATTATGCTTAGTAGTCTTTCCTCGAACATGCCACGGAACATTGCTCCTGCATTCATCTGGTTTAAATCCAAACAAATCACTCTACATTCAGATAGTGCTTTGGGTGCCTTGCCTTGTACGATGCGTTCGGCCAAGCCTTGAAATATTGCACTTTTGCCTACTCCTGCCTCTCCAATAAGCAGTGGGTTACCCCTCTCCGACTGCAGTAGTATGGTTATAACGCTGTCAATTTCCGAATCCCTAAAGTTTATAGCGGCTGGGCTTTGCTCCCTTACGAATTTTGTTATATCCTTGCCAAATTTTAGCAGGTTTGCTTCGAGCTCTTCATTCCCTATCTCAAATTTATTTGGTTTGTCGGTCTTTTTTTGCTCGACCGCATCGAGTACTTCGGTTATGAACTCTTCATTCTTTGTCTTCTCTAGGCCTGATTCTTCAAATGACTTGCTGATGATTGGCGCTTCTAGTGCCTTTCTCAGGTACTTTTCTGTTAGCTCCCTAGTGGTCTTAGTGTCGCCTAAGTCGTTTAAAAGTTTCTTTAGAGCTGGTGCAATTGTGATAGTCGTACGAAACTGCTCTTGATTGCCGCTAGCTTTTTCTATGATAAGTTTCCTGATTTCTTCTGGGTTCTTTTTGCAACTGCTATTGATGCCCTTTGTGATTGGGTATGTTGTAAATTGAGATAGGAGAACGTGCCATGGTTCAACACTGGTAGCTCTTATGGTCTTGGCAATATGATATGCGTCCAGCGCAATATCTACAAGTTCAGGTTTTGGAAATCTTGTGGCTGGTGTATAGCCTGCTGGTGCTTCCATGCCTGCTCTATAAAGTAGATAGAGTTGTTCTTCTGACAGGTCTAGTAAGATCCTCTGGAAGGCTTTTCTTGGTGAAACCCAACTCATGGTGCTGCGATTGGATACTTGTAGTTCCATTAGGCTCTCTATGGCGGTTATTTCATCTTTAATGCGGTCAGCTAGAAAGGAGCGGAAGGCATCTATTGAATTTACGTCTATTTTGGCGTTTGCGAAGCTGATGTATCTGGCGAATGCATTAAGATCTTCGGCTAGAACGAACCTAATTTTGGGATTTCTGAATGGAAGTGCATTTGCTGGTTGCTTGCAGAAGCTTTCTAGAAGTGCAAGTATTTCGTTTTTTGTATGCGCGCTGGTTTCGTAGACCTTGACGAATTCCTGCAGCTTTTCTCTTATCATTTCTCTAAGCCCGTCAGCTTCTGTCTCCGAGAAGTCGGCCTCCTTGAGTAATCTCTCTTTGTCCCGCAGTGTGGCGGCCTCTACGTAGTTATTTTCGGAAAGAGCCTTGGCCTTTGCTTTGGCCACTGCCACAAGTGCCTCTGCCCGTGAATTCTTCTCGTTAAATATGCGGCTATATTCTAGGTCATTCCTAAGTCTTGAGTGGTCAACATCGATTGAAGAAAGAAATGATGCCCCTTCAGACACTAGGCACAGCCCCTCTAAGATGTCAGACCAACTTGGGCTTTCGTCCTTGCTGATACTGATTGCCTTCTCGAGGAGGTGATGAAGAAATTTTTCTTCACCGATATGTGGTTGTTCCATTATTTTATGTTTCAACCTTGGTTACGACTGAACTGCTAAAACTTTGCAAACGGCCATACCATGCTTGTAATAAATTTTCTCCAATGACATCTGATACTTGTATCTAAAATTGCCGTTGGAAAAATAAGCAGGGCAGCTCGATAACACCAAAACGCTGCTATGATAGTAATGCATAGACTGGCGCTCCAAAGTGTAGGGATGCTGTTGGTTTTTGCCATTTCTGCAATTATGAATGGGCCCGCAGTGAAAGGACACGTAGCGGCTAAAACATTCCACATATCCAAGAGCTTATAAGCTTGGTCTTGGTTGGTCGCACAGAGAATTTCTAGTATTTTTGGCGTGACAATCCCTAACAAAGCACCAAGCGCAGTTGCAACTAGTAGAAAAAGAATGTAAATGTTTTTGAGGTAAATAAATAGTCTTCCACCACAAGATGCGATTGCGATTGCCATGCTTGTCACCAGTATTGCATGTGGTATTCCGATAATGATGGCGCTACTGATCAGCCATATTGGTGTTTGAGCTACGATAGTTAGTAATTCCAAGTCTGCGTGCGGTGATATACAGCGTATTATTCCGATTATAATGACTGCTATTAACCAAAACCTAGCAGTCCTAATTAGCAACTCCAGCATTCGTGCATTTAGCGTACCTGTAGTACCCAATCCCGATATTAATACTTCTGTGGTTGGTGCTCCTCGCATAAGTACAATTGATTTTAGAATGCCAGCTGTCATGGCCAGTATAGAAGTTATATATATGCAAAGAACGGTTAGCCGTTCTATAGTGCCCTGCTCAAAACCCAAGGTTTGCATGCCGGAATTTGTTATCAAATCTTGGCTATTTATGCCAGCTAGCTCAAGTGCGTTCTTTACATCAAGTATAATCAGCTTTGATCTTTTACTCCCATAGTCGTTGTAGCTAAGGCGTGATGTGGTATTTGTTACTGTCAGGACAGCATCAATACTGTTGTGGGCTTTTTGGTTTGATATGAACTTTATTTTGGCCGTTGTATTAATTGGTAATTTAGTTGGGGCTGTTCGCTGATCATCTAAGACTATTAGAAGTTTGTCGTTCTGCCTGTATTCCATTTGGTGGATCATGAATCCAAAGAATGTGCCTAAAACTATGATGGCTATAGGTAACCACCAGGAGTATTGGTAGTTGGATAACCACCATGCTATTCTAAGCGTCTTCATATTTGGTCTTATCGCCATACATGGACATGTATGCGTCGTGAAGCGTTCCTACGCTTGTGTTTATATCTACGATATTTCCGTATTTTCTGGCCTCGCTGATGATTATGCCTATGTCCATGCCGGTACGAATGATTAATTTCGCGTTTAATCCCTGTTGATCCCAGACTACGGGAATGTCTTTAAATTGCTGTGGTCGGCAAGTGCCGGTTGAGTATGTTAGTGTCAGATTTTTGTCTGGCAATATTTTCCTCAAGAGTTCCTCCGGGGTGCCTGAGGCAATGACGCGTCCATCTTGTATTGCTATTATATGCTTGCTGGCCCGCTCTATCATGCCCATGTGGTGACCCGTTAGGAGCACAGTTGCACCGGCGTTCGATGCTTCCACGAGCAACTGGGTTGTTTTTTCTTGGTTTTCTGGATCTAGCCCACTCCAAGGTTCGTCTAGTATTGCTAATTTTGGTTGCGAGATGAGGCACGCGACTAATTGGATCTTTTGGCTGTTGCCTTTCGACAGTGAGTATACTGGTGTATGCTTAATCTTGCCTAGTCCTATCTTGTGAAGGAAATCTTTACTTGCATTCTTGGATTCGGTTATTTTCATACCTCGAAGTTGACCTGCCAGCATAAGATATTCCAATACTGTACTGTCCTTAAATAGCGCATAAACTTCTGGGCTGTATGCTATGCTGTTTCTTTCGGTTTTAGGGTTTGGAGATATTATCACAGTTCCAGCTTGTTGCGTATAGAGTCCGAGTAAAATCTTCAGGATTGTACTTTTTCCTGATCCGTTTGGGCCTATTAGTGAGGTAATACCATGCTTTGGTATGGTAAAGCTTGTATCGTGGAGAACTTTCCTTGTGCTGTAGGAAAAGGAGAGATTCTGTACTTGTATTGCCTGTTCCATGCTGCTAAATTATGCTCGCAGCTTCTTTTTTATTACCTTGGTAACAAGCTTGCGTAGAATCTTATAAGCCTCCTTTAGGCCGGCTCTATCATCCAGCAGGATGTTGTAGTAAATTTTTGATCTGGACCAGTCTAGGGCCTTATTGTGATGCCAGTCAATGAGGTCTGTATTAATTCCGTCTATTTTGATTTTCCTTTTCTTGCAAATTGCCCTTATATCCTTGTGGCGTTCGTTTGCTGATCCTGAAAAGATGACTACTTTATACCCAATAGCATTGCAATCCCTGATTAGCCGTATAACCTTTTTAAATGTGTAACCTTTGCTATGGTAATCAAATATGGTGTTATCATAATCCAACGCAACTACAAGTTGCCCGTTATGTTTGTGATGTTCTTCTACTAATCTATTGTAGGAACTTCTGCTGCTAAGAAATGGGTCGTTTTTTCGAATCCGTGCAGACTTTGGTTTTTGTTGGCTGTTAGTCTTTGCGGTTTTTCTTTCGTGTCTTTCTCTGGCTGCCCTAGTTAGTTCGACTACACCTTTATCTGCGGCTAGGCTAAGTAGCTTTAGTCCAAATGTTTTTAGGGCTTGTTTGGCTTTATAGGTAGTGTGTTTGTCTTCTTTAATTGGGAACTCTCCTGGGATCAGGATTTCCCCATCAGTCGTAAAAGTGTTATTGGATTGTTCTGCTACTGCCATAAAGTCCGAATCCTCAAAGTCTTGTCTGAATTCCCAGTCTGGGTAGATTTTTTCTACAGGCTCTTTTCCAAATGCGTCTACTGCTTGTATGACGGTTGGCGGTTCTTTTTGGCTCATACTCTTTTTGTTTTAAAGTAATGCCCTGCCGGATATGTCTTGGGATGTTCCTATTTCTAGCCAGTCTTGGTTGATTGTTGGTGGTGCTTGGTCTGGTAAGATAGTTTTTTTCGCTTCGTACTGGCGATTTTTGTACGTTACTTTGTCCCCTCTTCTATACTCTTTGTTTGCTAGGTAGACGGGCGTGCCTGAATATCGTATTTTTCTCATACTATTTAAAGTTGATGTATTTGAGCTCTTCCTTTGTTAACTTGGTTCTAATTCCGGATATAATTAGTGCTCTCCTAGTAGCCTGCTTTGCCTTGTCTGCGGCTTTCTTTGTTGCTTCCGCTGCCTGTAACTTTTTTGCTTTGAGTACCTCGTTGTCGATAGTGTGTTCCCAATTCATGTCCCATAGGAGTTCTGTTGGAAACCCGTCATCGTATGGGTAAATGCCATCGTAGAATCGTTTAAACTCTCCTATAATCGTTATCCATTCCTTATCCTTCACTGGATCAAAGCTGCCTCCTGTTGATCCGTTGCCATTTCCAAGTTCTACGTCGTTGCTAAAGGCCCACCAATTAATTTTTCTTTTCGACGCCGCGCATATGTATTTCCACACCTCGTTTGTTCTTTCTCCTATTTCGATAATAGTTTCATCAAATTCGTTTTTGGCTATTGTCTTGGTGTATAAATTTTTGTATCGGCTTTCTAATGTTGGATTCATGTTTTTTATGTTGAGCTGATAACTGCCTCATTTTTGTCGTTGATTTCCAAGTTCACGTCCTTGAATTTTATGGCGCCTTTTGTATGCGCGTTGTCTGGTGTCTCCTTGGTTGACCAAGTAGCGTTGGCTGTTACGTGACTGACGTAGTATGTCTGTCCTTTAGCTTTAACCACCCACGGCGGGAGTGTAGTATCCTTCAAGGATTGTTTATTGAAGTGGAAGACTGCTTCTTTGCATGTAATTGTCATAATTATAAGTCGATTGTATCCCCGATTGCTATTCTATATGGGATCCAGCCATTCCTTGTCTTGGGGACTTGCTTGCCTGGTATGGTGTCTAGTAGCTTGTGTATTATTGCGGCAGCCTGATACTCGGGAGGATTGGACTCTCGCAGTATCTCGATAAGTTGGTCGGCAAATTCCTTCGTTTGGAGAAATCGTTTGTAGTTGTTTTTATTCATTTGGAGAATTTTTTACTGAGGCGCTCAAACTCTTCTCTGTCCCTTCGTTCCTGGTCTGCCTTTCTCCATTCTGCTAACCTCTTGGCTTCTACTTCTTGTGCGTGTTTCTCGGCAGCTCGGGCTTCGTCTCTGGCCTTTCCTATATCTTGATATGTCTTTGATTCTTCCAGTTTATCTTTGCTAAACCATTCCACTACGACAAAGATGGGTGTGAATTCTACGGTGTAGTCATCTTGGGCGTTTGGGTATAGGTGGCGGTGGGATTCTCTTATGTCCTTTTCACCGCGCAGCATGTGGTCGATGCGGCATTTGGCCATACGTTCGTACAATTCCTCAATACTTGGTGCAGATATCAATTCTGGCTCATCTTTTTGAATTTGCACGTGGCGGTCGCCCCGGTATGGTGTGCACGTTGTGGCGTACACACCATACTCAAGGCCGTATGCGTCTATATCACTTTGTATATCTGGATGGATGTCTATGTTCATGCGACCTCCAAACGTTGCTGCCTTAGGATTCCTGCTATAACTTTGCCTTCGGCACGTTGTGCTAACATTGCTGTTGCTTCGTGCTTTAGTGCCTTTCGGTGCTGCTCGCGGCCCCAGTTTGGAACATTCGCGAAAGATCTGGCCTTGGCGGCTATGATTCCTTGCGTCTGTCCCTCGGTAGGGTTTGTGATCGAGGATAGCCTCTGGATTGTTTTAAAATCCACTTTGGTTGTCCTGATTTTTTGGCTCAGTTCCTTGTAGGATTGCTTCCAATTTGCCACAAATTGGAGATACTCCTCGCGGGTGCTGAAGTTGAGGTTATGTTCGGGGTTAACTGCTGGTGTTGTTGTGTTCATGTGTTTTTTTGGGTTAGTTGAGTAACCGGAATTTTCCGGTTACAGGGTTGATAATATGACGAGGAGCTGGGCCGAGACCGAGTGCGGTCACGATTGGCTCGCCGTCATAAAAGTTGCTGCAGCCGGAGTCGACTACAAGGAAGTGTGGAATGCCAAGCTCTTTAGCCTTTTGAGCTGCGCGCTCTAGGTCGTTAATGTTGCCGTGCAGGCACACTTTTGTGCCTGGGGCTAGTCGCTTATAATGGTCCGCATATGGCGTAGCTAGTTCCTGCGCGTGCAAGAATGCTCCTAGATATGCGTGGCCCGCTTGTGCTGCCGCTTTGCCTTTTGACATATCAATGTCGTTTCGGACAATGGCATAAAGTCTGAGTGTTTCATCCAAGGACGAGTGCCCTTTAGATATAGCCTGAATTGGCTGGTTATCTGCTACACAAGATGTTTGTTCTTGTGCATTGTTGCTTGATGGTACCTATACGAATTTCATATTGTTATTATTATGTTTACTACTTTTTTATGTTTTTGCAAGTTTTATTTTGATAATTGCTGTGCATCTGTGGTTATGTATGGTGCTAGCGTAGCTAGCTTATGTCGATGTCTGGTATAGTTCCGATGGTGTTATCCGGCATTAGTGCTTGGATGTTGTTAGCTTGTAACTCCATATAGCTAGGAAGTACGGATCTGCCTTCATTGTACCTTCCTATATATGTATCGACTTGCTTTCCTCGGGTAAATACTTCGCTAACAAGTGAGTCGGCAAAGTTAGTTCCGAGAGCCTTATCTAGTGCTAGTACCTTAACATTTTGAGCTTCTTCTTCATATCCGGATACGATCAGTACTAGCTTAGTACCTTTCTTTTCTTGTGTGCGTAAGGCGTCACAAACGACCGAGTTTGGCGTTCCATCTTTGTTCCACAGTAGTCCTGTGGGGCAGGCTGTAGCGCCCTCAAAAATTGTGTTGCTTGGTTCGTGGTAAATCTCTCCAGATGTAGGTGTAACGTGAACCTTGTGCTTTGTGGTAACTTTAGCGGCGGTTTCCTCGATGGAGTCATCGATAATAGTATCTACTGCACAACCCCTGTACTCATCTTTTGTGAATACCTTGATCGGAAATGGGACTTGTAGTTCTGCCTGTGCTAGCATTTTTTCAATAAGTTCCTTTTTGCCTTCTTTGGCTCCTCCTGTAAAAATGATTATTTCTTTGCCTTTGGCATGTTCTTGCTTTAGGAACTCTACTACGTCGGCATTTATGGTTTTTTCGTCGCTGTCGTTTGACCACTTAATTAGAGTTCTATCGATATCACTACACACTTGATTGCCTGTATTATGTTGGCGCATAGCTAGAGTATAGAGTTTTTGTTACGCTTGGCGCAAACCTTATTTCTTTGTTTCATGTATTAGCCAGATTAGAGTCTGATAGCTTGTTGGGCTTAGATTGTCTCTTCCCTCCGACAGTAGTTCTTCGAGTCTGTCTTGTTCGACTACCTCTGGATACGCGGCTTCAATATGTCCGTCTTCCTGTCCTTCAATGGTTTCTATTCCGTCTTCGTCTTCCACTAGGTTTTCCTGGGCTGTCTGCTCAATTTCGCTAAGTTCTCTGACTTTCTTTTTCCTTTCTCCAAATGTCAGCCTGGCTGGGAAGGCTCCCATATAATATTCTTCGGCGTTTTCTCTGTGTGGCCAGTAGGCGCAGAGTGGTTTTTCCTTTTCGTCCTTGGAGTTCTGCTTGGCAGTGCGTACTTCTAAGAAGCCCAGATCTTCGCCTATTCTGTTGCAGTGGTCTCTAAATATTGGTCCGTGACCTTTAAACTTATTTTCGGGATTCTCCTCCACTTCCTGCATGTATTGGTGGATCATTTCGTGCAGTAATGTGTCTCCTAAAATACGATAGCATCCTTCCTTGTCCCTGCTGCCTTTTTTCATGATGCCGAAGTCGCCTGTTAGAATGGCTTTTCTTAGCCTTATTTGAGATTTGCCACCGAAGGCGGAATACTCGCTACAATCGCCCATGACCCGCACGCCCTGCATGTCTGTCAGTAGTATATATGGGGGTACCAGTTTGTCGTAAAAGTACTTGCTATTCCATTTGTCCCAGTCGTCATATAACCTTACCATATACTCTTTGTACCACTCTTGTCCGTGCATCTTGGCGTAGTTCATAAAGTCTTCGCGGTGCTTTTTATCTGCTGGGTGGATGATCATTTCTTATTGTAGTGGATTCTGTTTGATTCGTAACTATCCTTACAGCTGGCTGTCTTTTTGGTATACTACTGCGGATGGGAAAATACTCCATAGAATTCACCATATATAATTCGGCTAAAGTACTACTGTCCTTTAAGTCGTCGGCGCTTAAGCTATTATCGATATTTGGTCTGCTGTTACTTTTGTATTGTTGGTCAGCTGGGTTTAAGAGCCTATTGGATTCGTTTGCCGCTCCGGTTGTTTATTGGAAGGATTGTAATCAATTTTATCTGATGGGAAAAGCCATCACACATGGAGTTGATCCCTACACTTCTTTGGCGACATTGGCAGGCTGGTGGCTGCCTGCGTGGCATCCATATCCATATCCGGCTCCTTATCCGCCTTTTGTTGGACTAATGTGTGTCCCGCTAGCCGGTGTTAACTTCGTGCTAATGGCTTGGGTTTGGTTAGTTGCAGAGTTGGTGTGTCTTTTTGCCTTGCTGGCTATAGTTTGGCGTTGGGTTGGTGGCAGAATTTTTTCATTGCTTTTCTGGTTGGTGTTTTTGCTGCTCGTAGTATGCCCGCCTATTAATGGCGAGTTGCGTGGCGGGCAGGTTATGACATTTTTCGCATTGCTGCTCGTTTGCACTTGGAAGGAATTGCGTGCTGACAAGAATATGACTGGGGGGTTATTGTTGGGCTTCATTCTTGCCTGTAAGATAATTGTATGGCCGGTAGCCTTATTGCTTATATTTTATAGGCGCTGGGTTGCTTTGGTGACATGCTGTTCGGTTTTTGTTCTAACTAATGCTATAAGCGTTTTGTGGTTGGGCCTTCCAACTGTTGTCCGATACTATACTCATGTTGGTGCAGTAAATGCTGAGTTGTGGCGTGGTTATCAGGATAATATGTCGACTTGGGGTTGGGGTGCTCGTCTATGCTCTGGGATAGGTTGGGGTTATCATTTACTGCCTGCTATACCGTGGCCTGCTGCTGTTCCTTTTGTTAGTTATCTTGCGCCTTTAGCTTTGCTTGTATATTTTGGACTACTTATAAGGAAGACTAAAAACTTTGATACATTCTTTGGGCTTATGTTGTTTGCCAGTGTTCTATTGAGTCCCATATTATGGAATTTCTATGTTCTTTTACTTTTACTACCACTCGTGATGCTTGGCCAACGCTATTTCTTGGCTGGCGTCTCCCTTGAGTATTGGCTTGGTCCTGTAATGCTGCTGGTTGTTTTGGTGCTGCCATTCTCTTTGTGGGTTTCTTTTGCCCAATCTTTTGGTTTTGGACCTGGTCAGACTATTTCCTTTTTTGCCGGTCTATTTACCATAGCCCCAGCCTTGGCTATGCTTTTGTTATCCTGGCTGTTTTGGAGATCTGAGCGCTTAATTATGGGGCCAAGTGAATTGCCTCTGCGCCTGACGTAATAGTGATTTTACCGAGAGTGTTGTGTTGTTTGCCAACCGGCCTTAAAACAAGCCAGTTGATACCCTTCTTAAATGTGACAATACGGTCAACGCACGCTCCATTAACTTCCGTAACTGGCTGCACTATTGCTTCGTAGCTCAAGTTCCATTCTTTCTCTTCTGGGCTGTATATGCGAAAGTACCAATTTTTGCCGTCAAGATTATTCCAACCATTAAGATTCGTGGCATCGAGTAAGCTCGTTGTTTTAGAGCTGTTTGGGAATTGGAGTACATCTGCAAGTTTAATAAGCTCCGGATGCGCCTTAAATAGTAGATTTTGGGCTCCTGTGAGGCTTGTAAGTAATCCTACGATTATAGTGACCCCAGCAGCTACAAACCCAAGCTGTTTGATGCCCCTTTTTTCCATGCTAATAATCATCCATCCACCTATAAGCCCTAGTATTAGAGGTATGGCAAAATCTGGCTGGTATCGTGGGTGGATGGCGGGAAATGAAAATGTCATGAATGTAAGTATTGCTACGCCGTAACCTATTGGTATTGCAAAGTATGGGGTGTTACGTATTTTGCTGCTGACTGCACCTAGTGCGCCCAATATTATTATTGGGACCATAAACACTAAGCCTATTAATTCATCGTTACCATAAAATATTTTAGGTGTTTTAATTGGGGTAGCTCTTGGCAATATAAATGGAAATGTTGGTGATAACTTTGGGGGTGTGAATAAGTAGCTTGGTGCCGACGCTGTTAAGTTCTGTATGCGATTTCTGCCTGCTGGGTCTAAGTTGATGGAGCTGAGTTGGTATTTGACGCCAAACTCTAATGGTGATTCAAATCTGGCATAGTTGTAGCTGGCCAGCATAACTCCTACGATAAGGATTGGTAAGACCGTTGCAGTTAGTGCATGTTTTTTACCCCAGCAGGAGTATAGCCCACATAGTAGAAACCCGCTTGTGATGATGTATGATGGTCTGCTCCCGACTGCAAGGCCGATGCTGAGACTCGCTGCGGCCAAATAGATAATGTTTCTTGCTGTTATGCTCCTTATTAAACACAGTAATCCTAGCGTGCTAAAACATGCCCCTGCGGCGATGGCAACCTCGTAAACTGCCGGCCTTCTCAATAGTAATGGTAAGTAGTTCCCCATACCGAAAACAAGTATTCCTACAAGCAGGACGGATTTTGAAATGTTGTAGTGCTTTTGTATATCCAACAGGATGATGCACCCGAAGATTAGAGCGGCAGTTGCATAGATCGCTGCTATCATACCTTGGTTGGGTACAAAACCTAGCAGTCGTGATGGTATGAATCCTGTGATGGCTGGGATAATTCCAAAATACATGTAATATTTTCCCTTGTACAATGATAAATCTAATGCATTTAGACCAGCATTTGCGAGGACATCATAAGGGTTGCTGAGCTCTAGCAGCTTTGGGTTGGGCTTCATTGGCATTTCCAGTTTGCCGTTAAGTAAGCTGTCCGCTAGCCAATTATAGTACCCGTAACTTGGAATGGCACTTTGTACTTCTGGACTGATGTTATCGTTATTTTGAAAGTTGTTTTTACCCTTACTGACGTCGAATGGTAATCCGTTTGATAAGGCCGTCCAGAAATAAAAGCTACAGAGGATGGCAACAACTAGCCATATACTGTTCTTACTCATATTTCTGATTTATGGTCTTCCTGATAATTCTTATCCTCGTTGACATCCCAAAGGTTGTGATTTGCCCCCTCAGTTATATTTTCCGCCGCGAGTAATCCCATGAGAATGCTGTGGTCTTGATTGTTGTATCTGAAGCTTCCATATCGTCCTATGGCGTGTAGGTTTTTATATTGCTCTAGGAATCCCCTGACTGGAGCCATATTGGCTTTGTAGTCTATATCGTAAATTGGGTAGGATTTTGGTATTCTGATAACTTTGTGATCGAGCAGACTTCCGCACTGAAGGTCAAGCAGATTTATTTCATGTCTCGCTATATTTTGCCACTCGTTGTCCGTAAGTTTCCATTCTGGGTCTTTGTTGCTGCACCAATACTCCAAGCACAGTATTGTTTGCTGCCTTTCTGATCCCCAGTTTGAGAAGTTTGTTATTCTTCCGACTCTCACTTCTGGTGAGTGCACATACACCCAGTTGTCGGGGAATGGGCTTTCATTAGCCAGGAGGTAAACTAAAATGGTGTTTCTATACTTTAGTCTTTTGCAGGCGTCCAATACTTCGCTGGTCACCGTTGGTATCTTTACCACCATGGTGGTAAGCGGCATGGTTGATATAATTGAGCGGTAGAGGTATTCTTTTCCTTCTGCAGTATGTACGGTGTTGTTGGTAGGGTCGATTGTTGTTACCGATGTATTAAAGATGATTTCTCCACCCAGTTGTTTAAACCTTAACTCCATATTCTTGTACACTTCGCCGGTTCCATATCTTGGATATGCAAATTCGTCTATGGCAGTCTTGTGCGTAGTTTTGCTGCCAAGCGCTTTTTTTATGGCTTCCAGTAAAGAGAAGTTTTTGATTCTCTGAGCTGCAAAGTCAGAGTGTATTTCGCTGCATTTAAGTCCCCAAAGTTTCTCGCTGTATTCTTTGAAGAACGTATTAAATAATCTTTCTCCAAATCGGTTTTTTACCCACCCTTCGAAGTTGGACTCATCCTGCTTTTTGCATAGTGTAAACCCGTAGGAAAGTATACATGATGTAGCCTCCAAGATGCCAAGTTTCATGAGTGTGTCCATGGCTTTTAGTGGATACTGGAAAAATTTATTTTTGTAGCTAATCCTAGTTATTCTGTTTACTTTCAGATAATTTGGGGCCATGCTACGCCATAGTTCTACAACCTGCTTGTTATTTGAAAAGAACCTGTGTGGGCCCAAATCCACTTGTTGGTCCCATAATTGCAGTGACTGGCAGAGTCCTCCCACACTGCCGTTTTTTTCGAGAAGAAGAACCTTGTGTCCCTTTTCGGCTAATTTGAGTGCGGCTGTAATGCCTGCCGGTCCGGCTCCTATTACTATGTCTTGGGGATTCATACTTCTTCAGTACAGTAGCTAGCGACGTTAAATGATAGGCTAAAGTTTTCCCATTGACCTTGTGCATCTTGTCCCCCGAATCTTCTTGCTTCCAGGCCACCAGTTAGTCTTGCCATGTACCATGTAGCATCCCCGTCGTAGTTTTGTATGTTGTTCGCTATTACTTGATCCTCGGATAGTGGGCATGTGGCTAATTCGGTAAGCAATTCTTTGGCTTTATCTTTGATATCTTGTATTGAAGGTGACGCGCCCCTCCATGTCCATTTTAAGAATACCATTGTTTCGTGTACTTTGGTAAAGTTAAACTCCTCCATTATTTCCTTTATTTTTTTATGTCGCGCTTTCGCTGTTGCTTTGGGTTTTGGCATGGTGAGCTTGTCTTCTATAGATAGTAGGTCATCACCATTAGTGCTGGTCATGTTTTTCTGTTCAGAGTTTAACACCTTGATATTGTACTACAAAAACCTATAATGTTATTATATGCTTTACCAATATCCGCCGCCGAGGCTGAAGCCTAAACTTTTCCCATTGACAGAGCCAAATGGTTCAATGCGCTTGGCGCTATCTGGTATTGGCGATTTCCACTCAGTGAATATCGTGGAAGGTGGTGGTTCTGTACTAGGCTGGGCTTCTCTTACTGAGATGCTTGGTGACACTACCTTTTCTGTGTTTGTTGCAAAATCCCATCGTGGTAATGGACTTGCTCGGCAACTTGCTAGCGAATTGTTAATGCACTCTGCTCCAACTTTAAAGGGTCCTGTGGTATATTCTCCTATAATTGCACCTTGGCTCGAGCCTGAGTTGGATGCAGTGGGCTTGGCGGGTTCGCGTATACCAGATTTAAATCTAATACAGCTAGGGTTGGTGCCTAGTGCTGGACGCCAGCGCATGTCTGCATGTGAGCGACAGTTGCTTGCATCTTACTTGCGAACTTCGCCTGATGTCGACGTTTGAGATGAAAATAGCTTGGTTTCTGGAAGGGCATGCTTGAAGATTATTCCGTATATCTCCCACACTGTTAGAAATAATCCACAGATTACTGGACCTATTATGAAGCCGAGTGGGCCAAACATAAATATTCCGCCTAATGTACCTACTAGTATTAGCAGGTTTGGCATCTGTGCATCTTTGCCTACCCATAGAGGCCTTAGGAAATTATCAATGGTACTGACCACTCCTACGCACCAGGCGCCAAATAGGATAGCCCCAAGGTGATTTCCCGATGTGTAAACGTAGATGACGCTTGGTACCCAGATTAATACTCCTCCACCTGGTACAATGGAAAGTAATATAACCATGGCGCCCCAGAACGCTGCGCTTTGTATGCCTACACAATACATGGCGATGCCTGTAAGTACTCCTTGGACGGTACCTATGAGAAGTGTACCCTTAATAGTTGCTCGAGTTACTGAAGCGAACCTATCTAGCATGAGTTTCGCATGCTCTTGGCTTAGTGGGGTATAGTAGAATACTTTCTCGAGCGCGCGCACGCCATCCTTTAGAAAGTAGAAGGTAGCATATAACATGACAAATGCACTAACTAGTAGCCCTGCAGTGCCTGTTGTAATACCTTTTGCGCTCGCTAATAAAAATGTGCCTGTAGCCTTTGCTACTTCCCCTATGTGCGTAAAAATTTCTTCTTTGGCAGGTATGTAGTTGGCTGCCCATGGTACTTTGGTAACTAACCACTTGTGGATATCAAATTGCTCTTGTCCGAACGTACTTTGCACCCATGGTATGGCGTGCTCGCTGACATCTACAGCTTGTTTTATAACTAGCCCGCCTGCTGTGCTCAATGGGCCTACCACCATGAGGATAATTATAATTACAGTGGCAAATGCCGCTGGACCTTCTTTTCCTCTACACCATTTAAGTAATAGCTTGTAGATTGGTTGGCACAGCCCTGCTAATATAGCGCCAACTAAGAGTGCCTGCATAAAGGGCCATATTATAGCGAGGAATATCCAACTGGCAACGGCTACCAAAATCAGGACGAAGGCCGATTGAAATTTATTTTCGTCTGTCATGCCTTGTCGCATGTCAGATGTTTATCTTAAATTCTAGGGGATTGGTACGCATTGCGTCCTTCCACTTGTCGCCCAATATTTCTTCGATAATTTTTTTGACCTTTACCGTGATCTCCGCGAATGCCACAATGCAGCGATCATAGTCTTCCTTGTGGTTCTCTGGAAAGCCGTTAGACACTTCTATTTTTGTGGTGGCGACAATAATTTCAGCGTCAAGTGTCGGCATTCTTTTTGCCAGCTCTTCCTTTAGGCGACGCATTGTTAAAATATTTGGACTGGTGGATATGTCAGTCTTGGCGAGCTGTTCAAAAAATTCTGCTATGTCGGTGCTATTCATACTTTTTTGTTTTTTGGGGTTATTTCACTCTTCTTCTGTGGCCCAATCCGCTACTGCGAAAAGCAACTCAAAGTTTTCCCATTGTCCTAAGTCGTCAGCCCCGCCAAATCTTCTTGCGATAAAGCCTCCTGTGGATATTTCCATTGACCATGCTATATTTGGGTCCTCTACTGGTTTTTTTGCTAGCTTTTCAAGTAACTCTTTTGACCTGGTCTCTAGGCTTGCTAGTGTAGGTATGCCTTCGCCTGCCCACTGCCAGTTCAGGTGTATCATTGTTCTGTTTACCTTGGGGTAGTCGAAGTTCTTTAGGATTTCGAGTATCTTACTTCTGCTAGTAATTGAGGCTCTGGCAGGCTTGGCTTTTCCAGGTGTACATTCCTCTATATCCAAAAGATCTGAACCATTATTCATTCTTTTGTGTTTTAATGACTCTTAATGTATGTATTGTGATTTCTGGAGGGCAAAAAAATCTGGCAGCTACCCCGCAGCCTCCGGTGCCGCGTGATGTATACCCGTTTAGTTGTCTGCATTTCCACCGGCCTTGGTCTACTCTTCTTGGAGACTTTATAATTCTTACAATGGGTTTATAGTTTGGTAGGCAAATTTGCCCTCCATGTGTGTGCCCGCTAAGTTGGAGGAAAAACCCTTCCTGTGCAGACTCTTTAAATGTTGCTGGGCTGTGCGCCAAAATGATTTTAAAGCTTCCTTCTGGAATTTGCTGTGAGGCTCTCTTGATGTTATAACTTTCAAAGAAATGGTAGTCGTCTACTCCAGCTATCCATATGGTATCTCCGTTTCGTTCAACGGACGTGGCCTCGTTAAGAAGGACTTTGACACCCCGCATTTCCAAAAGTGTGGCTATTTCTATTGCGTCGTGGTTGCCGAGGATGGCTATAGTCGGCTTATTCCTTTTTTGTAGGTGCAACAAGAGTGAATCCAATGGTTTTAGGCAGTTTTCCAGGGGGCTCACAACATTATCGTGATAGTCTCCTGTTAGAACTAGCAGGTCATATTCCACACTGTTTACCTTTTCTATTATTTTGGCCGCGAGTTGTGGCAATATATCAATGTGCAGGTCGGAGAGCTGAAGGATTCTGAACCCATCGAAGCCCTTGGGAAGTTCTTGATATTCCCAAACTTCGTGCTTGGTGTGTATATTCAGGAAATTTCTCTTACCTAGTAAATGCAGCCCAGAAAGCAATAGGCCCCATTTTGCTATTAGCGGCATTTTTAGCCGGCTGAATAGGTCTGGGGCCTTGTATTGCTTGAGGCGCTTTTGCGCGCGTTGTCTGCTGTCGTACTCTTTTGCCCCTAGTCGTCTGCGGTAATCGCAGTATGGTGTTACTTCGCCTATACTTGCATATGGAGGTAGTTGATCTTGCGATGCTATCATCCAGAAGTATACTTGAAATACTTTATACGTAAAGGCGAGCCTGCCAACTTAGTGTTTTTTCTTGACTGGCTTAGACACCTCCTTTGGTGTGGCAACTTTGCCTTTTAATGTTTCTAGGCCACCAAGGATTTTAGCCCTGACAAGCTTTTCTGTGCTTAGAATGGCTGCTTCCAGGGTTGGCTTTACCTGTTCGGCAATTTGGTCAGCTTTGCTTTTGGCATAGGCTGATACCTCTTTTGTTCCTGCTTTGCCGAGCTCGGCTAGGATTAGTGCTGTGCCGTACGTTTTGACTAGTCTGGCTAGCGTTTTCTTATCTTGTGCATTTAGTGCGGTTTTCATAGTTCTGTTGTTTCAATTTCTTGTTCGGAGTGTAAATTTAGTGTCTGAGCAAGCATATCATCTAGACTAGCACACTGGTGTACTGTTGGCAAGTTTAAATTGGCTAGGTGGGCTATAACTAGTTTTCTTGCTCGAATGGACTCCTTGGCGCAGAGTGGATTTTCTTCAATTAGGTTTGGTGCTAGCTTGTCATCAATAAAGATGAAAACATGTCTGTTTGGCGTTTTAAGAGCTTGCAGTATGCTGAACCCAGTTTCTGCGAGAGATCCCGTAGCGTAGGTTTCATCGGTGACTGGGAATAGGATAATTTCGTCATGAGCCAGATGTTTGGCTTCCTCAATTGCTAATTCCGGTGTCCAGTTATCAACCTGAGGATTGAAGTATTTGATGCCTGCCTGATCAAACGCTTCCATAAACTTGTTGCGCCACGTGCTCTTTCCGCATGTTCCAAATAATCCTACCATATATTTTTAAGTTTGGAGTACTTCTATAAGTACTGAGCTTTTGTGTTCGGTCCATTTGAATGCGAGGCCTTTGAGAGTATCTTCCCATTCTGCCTTAGAGATATTAAAGAATTTGTTAAGATCAAAATGTGTGTCACCGGTGCTCCAGTTTGTGGCATACTGCCCGTGTGTAATTATGCCATCAGACAGCTGATTTTTTTCATGCACTTCCACTGTTCCATTGTCTAAGTTCTTATCATTCATTTTTGGATTGATGAACGTATTGATATATAGCTTTCCGCCTTTGGCAAGCACTGACAGTAGCTGCCTAATGGTACTTTTCAATTCGCTTTGGGGTAGGTAATTTATGGCCTGCCTTATGCATATAACGTCGGGCCTGGGTTCGGCGATGGATATGTCCTGCATTCGATGTTGGATGTATTTGGCTTTATCTCCAAGCTTCTTTGCTGCTTCCCTGAGCATTGGGCTAGACTGGTCTATGATGGTAATGTTGGTAAACCCGTTCTCAAGCAGTTGTGCTGAAAGGCTTCCCGTACCGCCAGCCACATCCCAAATAATGGCGTCCTTGTTTGTGTTGGCGCTTAAACTGTCTAACAGGTGATCGTTGTTAAACCTATAATAACTCTGATCGTAAAGCTCTGCAGATTTATTGTAGCAGTTGTGGTTTAATAGTAATGTTTCGAGCTCTGTGATAGTGTTTATACAGAGTGTTGTCCCGTGGAACTTTTGGTAGACTCCTATGGTATTGTCTTTTGCAGTTGTTAGTGCATCCTGTACGCTTTGGAAATCTTGTAGTGTTCCTGGAGTGGACTCCCCCAATTCGATGATGTTTGGGTCGGAAAGTTTATGGTGGAAGTGTATGCAGAGGCTTCGATTTGGGAACTTATCGAATAATGCAGTTGCAACATAACTGTTGAGCGTTGCTTTCGTTTGACCTCGTACATTGATGTTGTTTCCTTTAATCTCTTCTATATTAACAAATGAGTCGAGATCTTTCCTGCTGCCTCTGCCGGTTATCCAAATCGTAGCGTTTTGTTTATAGGCCACAAAGCCGAAACTTGGGGAGTTTGATTTCTCCGGTTGATATTTTGGAAATAATCCTAGTGCATTTAGCTTTTGCATGATAAGCAGTAGGCTTTCTGGTGGCTTTTTTCTTTTAATCCCAAGGTGATTTGTTTTGAAGTATGACTTACTAAACCGCTGTTGTATCCTGTCATGAAGTACTTGTGGCAGGTCCTCTCTTTTGACTGGTTGGAGGTTTTTTTCCGGCGTTAGAATTCCGGTATTGAGAACCTTGAATGCGTTGCTCACTCTGTTAACCACGCACAGGTTTAATTTGTTAGCAAGCATCATATCATAGCCTGCGCGAATCAGGTCTACCTGCGAGTAGTCTTCGGTAAGTAGTTTGCAGCCAACAATAAAAAGGTGCGGGTATGCTTCTCTCAAGATATGTATGACCTTAGGTGTTGGGTATAACTCTAGTGTCAGGGATGGTTTGTCTGACCTTATTTTCCCTGTGCGTGCTACTGGAGCGTAATCTGAAACTGCCATAGTTAGAATTGCGACGTCTGCTGTGTCAGCTGCCTGTAGAAGCCTGTCTTTGTACTCGTCTGGTGTTGTGATTTCAATGATATGGCATTTGCCATTTGGCCTGTGCGCGTCTTTTCCGTGAATGTAGCTGACGTCATCGCCTTTTCCAATAAAATAATCTGCTAGCAAGGCTCCAGTTTTACCCTTTGAATTGTTGCCTATGTATCTAACAGAATCAATGGGGCACCTTGTTCCTCCTGCTGTGATGATAACTTTCATAGTAAGTGTTTGGCTAGTATTTTAAGACTTTTCTTAAGGCGTTCGCGTTTTTGTGAGCTGATATTGATTGGTATGCTGACTTTGGTGGTAGCTTGCCCTCTTGGAACCTGAATGTACGGTTGTACTTCTTCTGGGATAGCTGTGCTTTCTAGCTGTATACTGGTATGTAGCCCCGCAACTGGTTCGGGGGTGTTAAAGCCCAGATTTCTTAGCCATTTTGTACCTTCTTTAAGCTGCGTGTGTCTTATGTCTCTGATAATGTCTAAGCTATTCCACATGTGGTACACCAGTTCTTGCGCTGGCAGTGATGCGGATAACGACATGCTAATATGTGCGCTTTTTAGCGCTTGAATGTTTTCTTCTCTGGCAATAATGTATCCTGTGCGGAGCCCTGGTCCAAAAATCTTTGAGAAGCTGCCAATGGTGTAGGTTCCGTGATGTATTTTCCGGAGAGCTTTTGTAGCCAGAAGGATGTAAGGGTTATCAAAGACAGTGACTGGCCAACCCTCTTTAATTTCGTATAACTTTTCCAAACTTAGAGTGGTAGCTGTGGTGCTGTGTTGGATACTATTAACGTAAATGGCATCGGCTTGGCGTTGAATAGAGTTTGGTTGGCGCAATGCCCCGAAAAACGAATTGGGTGGTATGAAAATTTGTAGACTTGCAGCTAACAAGTGGATGGCCTCGGTGGCCGAGTTAGTGATAAGTATTTGATTTGCTTCTACTCCATGCTCCTCTGCAATTAGTTCGCGTAGCGGTTTGAAGCCTAACGTATCTGGGTAGCTTAATGGCGGTGAGAGTTTTGAGGTTGCTCTAGCCCATGCCTTGTCCAGTTGTTTTATACGTCCGATGTAGTCTGTGCGTAGCGAGATCATACAGCGAAATTATGTTTTCGCTGCCCATGCCTGGAGTATAAAGCTGCGTAACCTTTTTTCTAAAATAAGTCAATTTCAGGTGTCTCTTTTGTATCCGCTAGTGTCTTGGCGCGCTCGATAGTCCTCATGCTAAATTCGATGATCTTTGGATTTCTAGGCTCCCATTCAGGCAACTTGTACACATTGTCTAAGTATTGCTCGGCTTCTTTGACTTCGATTAATCCCTTAACTAGTAAGTTTGCTCCGCCCAAGCATTGCGCTTGCGCCAATTCTGGCGGTTCGCGCCTGAATGCTTCCAGTGCCCCCTTATAAAAGCAGCTGGGCATGTGTGGAATGCATTTGGTGTTTCTACAGAGTATCTGTTTACTTATGCTCTGAGCTTCATTCTTGTCGTTCTTGTACATTAACTCCCAGCCGTGCTGAAAAGTTTCCCACGCCATAAATCTGTAAGCATTGAAAAGGAACGCACGCGTATTAATTTGTGGGAAGCTTTGAATGAGTATTGGGCCATATTTGTCTGTTGTTCCCGTGGGTAGTATACCGCCATCTTGCAAGGTTTTTCCTTGTTGGCATAGCTCGTTTGTAATCTTTGTGTTTTTGCTTGGTACGGCATCCCAGAGAAATTTAAAGAGCTCTGGTCCATCGCAGTAATGTTTGTTGGCTATGACATGAAAGGGCAAGTTTTCAACTAGGCTGAGCATGAAGTCGCTTTGGACGTCAGGTTCTATCCATTTTTGCTTTGTTGCGCTAATATTGGCAGTAGTGCCTTCTGGGATAAGTTCATGCCCATAGCGGGTCATAACTAATCTTGCTTTTGGTTCCATTTCCGGAAGGTTATGGGCAATGGTGGACAGAAATTCTGTCCGGTCGAAAGTTTTTGGGATTTTATATGTGCTTGGCTTGCTTATCAGTTCGGCTAACTTCAATGCAAATTTCCTTGCCCCCATTCCTGGCCTTAAGTATGGTAATGTTCTTTCGATACTTGCTGTTTTGAGAAGCCATGCAACTCCTATGGTATCCAGCGTTACAGTAGTATTTACGCGCTTCCCCGTCAGCAGATCTGCAGTAAGTTGTGACACTATTCCCATTTAAAATATGTTTTGGGGTTTACACGGCTGATGGTTATGTATTACACTTGTTATATGAAGAGAACATACGCCGACATGCCTGCACTATTGGAAGATTTAAATTTGGAGGAAACCTTTGCTGGGGTTTATGGACGCTCCAGTAAGGCATACATTTCAGAGTATAAGCCAGACGCTGAATTGATCCAGTCCGTGCTAAACGATTTGCAGGTAGAAACAACTGGGCTAATCATTTCTGATAGTGGTATTACTTTGGAATCCGCTATCGTGCGCAAGGGTGTAACGCCTGATATTTAATCTTAGTTATACTTTGGTACTGGCGCTACCTCAATAATTCCTTGATCTATTAGGTCGGTTATATATTGGTCGGTGGCAGCAGGGATGACAAGTTTTAGTCTTCTTTGGTAGTGTTGAAACCCACGATTCCTGTGCCTCATGAGTACATACGCGTAAATGTTATGCTGCGATGTAGCGTTATCCGTGAAACTACAACTGTATAAGTTGCCCCCAACAACGCTTTGCACCTCTTCTTTCAGTTCCATCATTTTGCGATCTTCTTGGCCAAGCGCGTTTAGCTTTCTGATTAGATTGCCTAATTGGCGGGTATTGTCTTGCAGCCTCGGAGACAGCAACTCGATAAGCTCTGTAGTTGCACTGCCAAAATTAAAGAGTTTTACACATAGCGCGTGGATACCAAGTACGTGTGCAAAATATGCTCTGTCCACATCGCTTAGGAATGATGATGGCATTTGTGTTGTTAATTGGGCGGCAAGTGCTGTTGCGTTAAGTAATATTCGGTCGCTGTTAAGTCGTATGCGTTTCATGCATAAAATGTACTCCAGATGGTTGTTATTGCAAGATTTATTTCCGACTAGTATGGCACTTGTGTGTGTCGGGTGTGGTCGTAGTGTGGCTATTGCAAGGCTATTTCTGGTTTTACCAACACACTAAGTCCATTTTGAGCGTAGAAGGTTTTGACTGCCAAATACGGTTAAAACGGGAGCAATTTAAACCATGCAAAAAATGGTAATGCAATTACTATGCCGGCTAGTCCGTATCCAACCTCCATCAGGAAATATATTTTAGGTATTGGTTTGCGGCAGCACGCTGATTGGCCTCGTTGTAGGAGCCAAGTAACTATTGGAATGTTTCTGTACAGCGGGATAGGTTGATTGCATTGTGGGCAGGCTGATGGAGGAGTGACTACCGACTTGCCTCTTGGAATACGATAGAAACAGACGTTTATAAACGATCCAATGCAGGCCCCAATTGCAAATGGGAAAATTATTCCTAGTAGTAGGAATTGTGCGGGTGTGAGTATTGGTTGTATCATCTTGAGTGTAAAAAGTTTTCTCTGACCAACTTGAAGATTACCCAGCGGTATTCTGCCACAGTGAATACAAGATACCTATTACCCCAGCGGTCATATAGCCCGTATGTGTCTTCGCCGAACCTTTCTAGTAGCTGACCATCTTCCATGTTTTTTTGTTCGGCTAGATATCCATGTCTTCTTCCTGCTCGTTTGGGTTTGTTACATTTGCAGGGAGGCTCCAAACTGGATTGGATGGCTTATAGACGGTAGATGTAATTAGGGCAGGTTTGCGGCTTGGGCTGTTTAGTCCGCATATATCTGCTAGCTGGTTGATACTTCTGTCATATTTTTTGATAGCTTCTTGTGTTCCCTCAACCCGTAAGCCCTTATCATTGTAAGCGACCCGCACCCACCCTCTTTCTGTTATGAAAATACCCATCATCTGCCTAAATTGCGATTGCTGGTCGTCTGCCCAGATTTCAATATTGTGTGCCTCGGGATGCTCTCCTTCTGGCACGGCATCAAAGTAAGCCGTAGTCTCTTCATCTATATATTCCTTAAGCGCCTCGCTTCTTGGTTTAAGCCATAGTTGAACTGGGTGATCGGGTGGTGTTTTATCGACTATGCTACTTACGTGGCTGTAATATGGTGCTGAAATGTAACAGCCGTCTTCTGTGATCCAGCCTACCCCGGTGCGTGATAATTCTAATATGGAGTCTCCGTAAGCCCCTTTATTGCTTCCCATGTCTCTGATCTGGGCCAGCGGCCCTGAAAGCTCTTCGATCTTCTTATTGAGTTTTGGGACTTTTAGGGCTCTAACGCAATCTAAGTGTGACTGGAGAGGTTCAAGCTTTTCCCTTCCTTCGCCGCATATGATTTCTAGTAATGTTTTATTGCTTCGGCAAACCTTTAGTAGGTTTAGGTCCTTTACTATGGCATCAAACATTTTAATGCTTTCTGGGTTATCATTCGTTATATATCTTGTTAGGTGAACCGTATCGATGGCTCTTGGTGAAATATACTGCTTGGCACATTTCCACATGGCAACTCGCCCATCTACATTCTCTGGTGTAACGTGGTTGGTTAGATTGGTAAATAGTGTTTCTGCGTTTTTTGGTGCTAATAACCATGGAAAGTTTTCCAAAACTTTGCTTAGAGCCTCTGGGTTTTCGTGCTTAACGCAGCAAAAAGCTGGGTTTCTCTTTAGTGGTCCCGTTTCGTTAAATCCGCTTTTCTTGAGGTCAGCAAGTACGGTGTCGATACTTTTGCCATGAGATATATTTGTCTCTAATGTATTTACTAGTGCCTTTATTACCCTGTCTTGTGTGATATTGTTTTCCATTGAGTCTATAGTTCCATGTCTTGCTCCGCTTGAGTCTCTTTGGCTTTCTTCTTGGCTTCCTTCTGTTCTTTCCATGGCGTGGGGAATTCGCCAGCCATCATACACCCTCTGGGTCTAACAGCGCCAATCAGAGTAGCAAGTTCAAATCTTTGCAGCTGGTCAATAATTTTTGAGGCATCCTTGTATCCAAATGGCGATTCTGATATGTCTGCTTTTCCTGACCCCCACCTAATTTCTAACCCAGCGGTTGCTGCCTTTATTGCTTCCTCTACCTTTTTTGGGTCGGCTTTGCCTGTAGCTGGGTCAATATACGGTTTAAGTGTATCGGTTCTAGACTGGTTACGGCCAGCTCCGTGCGGAGCAAAGGAAAGGAATTGCTCGTTATTGCCGCCTAGCACCAACAATATTTCTCTTCCCATATTTAAGGGTATAATTCCTAACTTTGGCCGTCCTTGCTCGTCCTTCCATGCTGGTGTGGCGCCCTTTCCGTGGAAGAATACGTTGTCTTTTTCCCAAACAAAGTTGTGGTCGTTTTTTATTCGCGTTATGGGTTCTGCTCCTGCTCTGGAAAGGAACCCATCGTGGATAATTGCATGGTTAGCAGCGGTCCACCTTCCTATATATTGTAAGGCTTCCCAATAATCTTTTCCCGTTTGTCCATCTATGTTAAGCCAATATCCTGATTTTGGTACTCCTTGGGCGATTGCGTTGGTCTCTTTCTCGGCTTCGATCATTCCGCGCTTGTATAGATCTGCGCCTAGTTTCCTACTGCCGTGGTGAGTAACTAAGGTTTGTAGTGTTTTACCCTTAAGTGGTGACAATGCTTTAACGTGCTCGTAGTAACCCACTGACTCTAGGCTTTCTAATAGTTTGCTGTCGACGTGCATAGTGCCAAGGTAGGCGAAATGGTTACCGTCTCCCTGTGTTCCAAGAAACCTTTTGGCTGTGTATTCTAGCCCTTTAAGGAATTGGTTTCCCCAAACGTTTTCATCCAGTACTGGGTGGTAGATTTCTTCGCCCTTTTGGCGTGAGAATGGCCCAAAGAGAGTTGAAGCGGATAAGTGATTTAAAAGTGTTGAGGTTGACGATCCAGACTCGAACACGGTAGCACACATGGAACAAGCAATGTCGGCTGAGTGTGCGGCTGGCAAAATATGTCTTCCGGCTGTGATGGCCCCTCCTACAGGGATTGAGGCATATTCTGATCCAGCAGGGCATGTATCGGGCATCAATGCCGCGTTGGTTACTACAGGCACCATTGAAAGTTCACCTATTTTACGCTTGGCGTCTTCAACATTCTGCTGTTCCAGCTCATTTTCAGGTGCAACTGCCAAGTTAATAGGCAATGGCTGTGTGCGCATTTTGATTTTTGGTGGCGGTTCCTTTGCCGCATCATCGAGGATGTCCTTTTTGATTGATTCCCAGGATTGACCGGCTGCTAATTTATGATTAGCAATTTCCAAATATTCTTTAAACCGCGAGCTCGGTTTTAATCCTAGTTCTATAAGTGTTTTTCCAGTAATCATATGTCTATTCCTGTAGTTTGTATTTTAACGAACATTTCTGCCGGTAGTACCTTTGTTGCAGCATTTTTGAAAGTCTTGTGTTTTCGTAGCTCGTCCATCGTTCTTTCAAATTCGGCTTTGGTGATAATGGCTACGTTGACTCCAAAATTTACTTGGTTGGAAAAATCCTCTGCGTCCTCTCTGGAGTCAAATGCGAGTATTGACATTTCTGGGCAGGCTTTTGTGCGAAATGGTAAGCCTAAAATAACTGGCGGTCTTGATGCGTTTGGGTTTTCTGAATTAACACCAAGGTATCTAGCTCCCCAGTTAGTACTGTCCTTCTTTTCTCTAAGTATGAAATTCATGAGTAATTATACTAGGTTTGCTATAGTGGCGTCAATGTGCGTTTTGTGGTATAATGACATATGCCTGATGCCATATTTGATGAAGCTGCCGCTGCAATTATAGGTTGCATGCCCTTGGAATATCTGATCGACTCGGATTTGACTAAGGTAGATGCATTTGGCCGGACGATTTTGCATGTAGCCGCTACCCACGGGCAGATAAATCGTATTCCACAGGGACTACTTACGTCGGAACGCTTGAATGTTGCGCATAATGGTGGAGATACTGTCCTGCACTGCGCCACGGCTAATGGATGGTTGCACCAAATACCAAAAGAGTTTTTGACCTCTGATAATCTCTGCTGTAGTAATAAAGGCCAAACAGTTTTCCACTATGCCGCTTGTAGCCCTGCTTCTTTGTTACAATTGCCTGAATGTTTGCTGACTGATGAGAATCTATTGTGTACTGATATTAGTGGCGAGACCGTTCTCCATGCTGCTGCAATAAACGGTACGTTGGATTTATTGCCTGAGCCGTTATTTAACTTGGGTAGCTTATCTAAAACTGATACTTCTGGGCGTACAGTCTTGCATCTTGCAGCCGTACATCGTCATTTTGATCAGGTCCCCAAAGCGTGGCGTGCGTTGAATTTATTTGAGATGGATAAGCACCTTTGTTGCCCACTAGCTCACCTGTGCAACTCTGGCCAAAGTGAGCTTCTTATAGGTTTGGACGTTCCCGAACAGGTTTTAGAGGTTTTGGGCGAAGAATGGGCTGGGCGGCATCGGGTAGCTTTGGAAGCTAGGCATACGTTAGAACCCATGGGCGATGTTTGTGATGTGGATATATTCTAAGTTTCAAAAGACATTGCAAATGTACTGAACTGGGAGCTCTTCCGCTCTGGCCTTGTACTCCATAGACATATCTATACTGTTTGTACCTATTACTAAAAGATTTTGTGTGGTTGTGTTGAATATGTGCCCGCAGTTTGCGTATTCTATGCCGTGTTCAATTGTTCGCACTGTGGCTTGCTCCCTTGTGATGTTTGGAAACCACTTCGAATATAGCGCTAACCTCTGGCTGAGCAATTTATTCCTTGCATTTTCATCAAGATGGTTTATAGCCTCTTGAATAGCATTTCTGCTTGCTGTGCTCTCCTTCTCCCACAGTTTTCTTCCAACATGTTGGCGTATACAGAACACTTGTATATCGTTTTCTAGTGGCTGACATCTTAGGCGGACGGCCTTTGCGGACTCTTTAACTTTCTCGGCAAATGAACTGGTACTCTCCTTAAGGCGCGCTAGATTGTCAGCTGTGTCCTCGTAATCGGCTAGGCCTAATAATATTTGTACGTTAAGGTTATTTTTGCCTAGGAATGGGACAAATGATTCAAGAAATTTGATTGATCTTTCGGCAACAATGCCAATTGCGGTCCCTAGTTGGCCGTTGGTGGAATATATTCTTTTGCCGTGCTGCAACTCAGTTGGGTAGTCTGGACATAGCATAAGGAATACTGTTGATCTGTGTTCTTTGGCTGTATTTGCCCATTGTAATACTGTGGTGCTGGCTGGTCTAACTACGCCTACACATCCAAGAATTGGACATGGGGGGAGGTTTCTATAGGATTTTCTGGCCATACCCCAGGGGTGTCTCCATTGTGTAATATTTCTGGAAAAATTGAGGAAGTAATCGGAACTGATTTGAGATACAAGATCATCGAGTCGGATAATCCGGTAAATTGAAACAGAAAACCCAAAGCCGCCGTGCGGTATGAGCTTTTGGTTTGTCATTGATCCTTTTTTGCCGTCTGCAGCGGTGTCATGCAGGAGTAAACCCTCCATTTTATTTAATCCTTTACATTCTGAAATTGAGATTGCAGCAACGCCAGCGCGCGAGGCTACACCTAGAGCGACTTGTTGGCTTAGTGGTCCATCAAAGGCGATGTATGTCAGCGGTGTCATGCATTGCCTTCTAAAATATCGATCAGCTTGTCATTTCTAAGTTCCGGATTCTCCCAAATTTCTCTTATCTGGTTTGTGGTTAGCTCTGACTCAAATAGCTTAGTCCCGAACATTTTTTCTGCGGCGTGTTTATCGCGCTTAAGTATTTTTGGGAGCCTGCCAAATACGTCGAAGCTCATGAATATCTCATCGTACGCGCCTTCGCCGAGGTAGTTGTCGACTGCCTCCTCGATTTTTGCATTGCTGCCTTCAAAGAGTCCGTTTAACAATTGCTCCTCTCCAACTAATTGGGCTACCATGTTCATAGGTGGCGCTAATAGCCCTAGAGCCCCATGATAGGTTCCCTTGGTCACTTTGGTGCCAGCAAATGCTCTTAGGCAGACATAGTCTGGGAATTTAATCCTGTGCGGGCTGCTACCTTTTCTTATGCGCCTAGCAAGTCTGCCTTTGAGGCATTGAAGTGCGTAGACAAAAACTGGATCTCCGTGCACTTCAGTAATGTTTTCTGCGCCAGTTGAGATGCCCTCTTTGAAATGGTAAATGGCGTGGCCTATTTCTTGTCCTCGCGTTGCTGTGTGCTGGTCTATGAATGCAAGGTCGGTTCCTTTTGCCACAAGCCCTATAGGAAATATGTGGGGTGATTGTAACTTCACAAGGTGTAAAGGTAACTTTTCCTCCCAACCAAACCCTTCTGGTATAATTGTTTCTATTTCGAATTCTGGGCATTCCCAGTGTGCTACTGAGTATAGCGCTTCCATTTTTTCCTGATTTGAATACGTCATTTGCAGCAGGTCTTTCACAAATATTCTTCTAGCCAGCGGGTCCATAAGTTCTCTAATGCATATGTCGTTTGCTAGAAATTCTCTGGCATTATGACTTACATCGGTGGATACGCAGCAGTCTAGCTTGGAGTCATATTTGGTGCTCAGATTTAAATGCGGGTACCGATTAGGGCCTTGTTCAAATGTGCAGTACTTGTTATTTTTTTCGCCGAAGCTCACTACGGACTCCAGCATGGTTTGAAGTATTTTAAGCATTGTTGTGTTTCCAGTTTAGGTACTCATTATATATCGAATCAAGATTTTTACCAAGATAAAGTGGTGTTACCGTCTCCACTGCGCTTGCTCCAGCAAGGTGAGTCTGTGCCAGCGCGTCTGCATCCGAACAGCAGCCGCCTGTTGCAATGATTGGGATTTGGCTGTTGCCGCGTATTTGCTTAATCAAGAATAGTACGCTAGCTAGGAAATTTCTGCTGGTGTAGGCTCCAAATCCGTGACCAAGGAGAGTGTCGCCTACTTTGTACTTGTGCTCGTACTTTACGAGTCCTGTATAATACCCTGTTCCTGGAAAAAGGTTGGATACGACAACTGCATCGGCGCCAGCTTCTTCGGCGGCCTGAGTAGTACGGACTATGTCGCAACCCCATCCGGTAAGTTTGGCAAAGACGGGGATTCTACAGGCCCTTTTGGCGGCTGATACGGCTTTGGCAACCAATTCCGGCTTGTGTGCTGGAACTTGCCCGCCTGGAAAGTGTGGGCAGGACAGGTTAAGTTCTATTGCGATAACGCCGGCACTTTCATACTGCGTTGCTAGATTTGGATCTATTAGACTTCCTATGGTTCTAATGTCTGTTAGGTTCTTTGCTATTTTGCACATCTCTTTGATGCCTGGGTTAGCCATGCCTGAAGCCACAAGTACGCCATCCCCAAATTTTGCGACGTGAGGCATGGTGTAACCGCGTGTTGGCTGTTCTGTAGCCGTCTTTAGAACCACGGCTCCGACACAATCCGTAACATAGTTTCTAATGGTGGATTCTTCTACAAATAGGTCGCAAGAACCTAGGATAATAGGGGTTTTAAGGTCGAGGCATTTGAGTTTCATCTCGCTGCTTGTGTCCCATTCCAAGTTGCTTTGCCGTACCCATAGCCCTCTGCGCATCCGCCAGCCTTAGTAATGGTTTCAACCATGGTTGCTGCTGCGGTGTTAATCGCTCCAATGAAGGCGTCCACAGATCCGAATTCCTTTAGGTCGTAGGTGGAATATAGTTTTCTCTGCATGTTGCTGTTGTCAAGAATGTCCTGCTTTCTTATTTCTGGAAAATTTTGACAGACTGTTGTGTAGAGGGGCGTACCTGGTAAAACTAAAACTCGATTAACTTTAATCTTTCGCAGCCCCATCTCTGCTAGTTTTTCTACAAATTTTATCTGGTTATCCAATGTGGCCTTATTTTCGCCTGGTAGCCCTATAATGAAGCTGGCATCGATATCGATTCCGGCGTCTAATACTCTTTTTGTGGCATCTAAATATTGTGCCGTTGTTTCGTTTTTATTCATCTTTCTAAGTACTTCATCGTCTCCGGCTTCGTAGCCTATGTATACCATTCTGAAGTTCATTTGCCGCATCATTGCAATGTTACGGTCTATTAGTTGGTCTGCTCTGGCATACGTTTTGAAAGTTACTTGTAGTTCTTTCAACTGCGAAAAGACTGTTGAGAACCATTTCCCGCTCTGTAGATAGCTATCACTTCGATCCCATACTTCTGTTAGTTGGTATTTATTTACGTAGTGCTTGACCTCAGCTGCGTAAAGCATGGGGTCTCTTAGTCGCATGCCGTCTTCGTATCTTCCACAAAATGTGCAGTGTGGTGCGTTTAGACAGCCTTTTTGACCGTAAAATTGCATCATTTTAAACCCTTCTCCAAATATTTCTCGTTGCCTGCGGAAGTATTCTTCCATGTCGAGGAGGTCGTATGCGGGGGTTGGTAATTCTTTTATATCTAAAAGTTTAACTGTATTCTTGCCTCCCCTATGTATTAGATTTGAAGCTCTTAGGTTTCCTGCTATAAATCCAGCCAGAGCTTCTTCACCGTCGTTGTAGCATACCGCTTCGATCCTGCTTTGGTTAGCCAATATTTGATCCGCAAGAAAAGCCGCATAATTACCACCAAGGATAATGCGGGCTCTTGTGCTGTTAGCAATGACTATAGCGTTGGCATAGTTGGTTAAATCTACATTCATCCCAATGATGTCCGGCTCAAATTCTTCTATCTTGCGAATGATCTCGTCTACTGAAAGATGGTTGCCGTCTAATATTAGCGTCTCGGCCGTTACTGCTGCAGCTAGCGCTAGAAGATGCAATGGCGGGGTAAGTCCTGAATCCCTCATTGATATATGGGCTTCCGATATTGGCGGGTAAATGAGGGCTAGTTTAGGGAGATGCATAGAATAGAATATCGCTTACTGGCGAATATGCAAATGGTTTTTCTTAAATTCCTAGTGCAAATACTCTGTTGTATCGGTTTGGTTTCTAGTACTGAATGGTATTCCCGTTTCTTTTTCTAAGATTGGCAGGTGGAAGGAGTGCAAGTACTTGAGGTGTTGTTTGGCAATTGGTAATCCGGACTGCTTTAGTTTTTCCAATATGAATGCGCCAATTAGTTTCCCGGTTCGCTTGGAATCTTGCGTTAGGCCCTTGTTTGATCCGTTGATAATTGCCACACCAGTTCCTGCGGCCACAGCAATATTGAATAGCGGGATAGGTGATGGCATGGCAGCAAATAATGCACCTGGTTCACTGTTGCTTCCACCTGTTGTCCATATTTCGAGCCACGGCTCTTTTGATTTGTTGGTGTACACTAATGTTCGAGTTTCTAGATAGGTCTTGCCTAGGCCCAGCCCTACTAGTGTCCGTAGAGCTCTCGATCCTTTTTGTTGCTCTAGAATTCTACAATTAATCTTAAGCTCTTGTTGGTTGGGCTGTGTGCCTTTGTTTGCCGATTCGATCTTTGTGTAGATAGTTTTTGAAATTACTGCGCCTATCTTTGTCTGTGTTTTACCATTTTTTGTGCAGGGTTGCCCCTCGTCATCCAAATACAGGGTATCTTTGAGCTTGGAAACCTTTGAGCTTTCTGGTAGTAACGCTGATATGGGCTGAATAACTATCCTGCTAGGGATGGCGGTAGGTACCTGGTCCTTTGTTTCTTTATAGTGCGATATGCTTACGGATGCACATCCTGATAACAACAGTGCTGCAATGAATGGAAGGTGTTTCAACAATTTTTTGTTTGGGTGGTTAACTTGACTGGTTGAAGGCCTGTACCACTCTAAGTAACTTGTCGTCGAGCCTCTCTTCTACCTCAGTGATGATGGAATTTGGTATTGGATAGGTTACTTCGGCAAGCGCTGCAGCAATACATGCGATAGTGTCGGTGTCTCCTCCGTATTTAATAGCTGTCTGTATGACTTCTACGAACGAGTGCCCGGTCATAAACGCTCTTATGGCTAGCGGCATTGAATGTTGGCATGTCGGTTCCATGTCTCCTGGCTTGAGCTGGCTTAATGGCAGGTCCCATTTATACTTAAAGATCCATTTTAGCACTCGTCCAACTGTTTCCTTTTTATATCCTTGTCTGAGGAGGAACATTCCTAGGGCGACTGCTCTGGCGCCTTTTACTCCTTCTTTGTGGTTATGTGTTGGAGATGCTGACCATTTTCCTAAATCCCATGCAGCGAAGATAGACTGGGCGTGCCAGCCGCAACTGCCAGCCCGCATTGCTGCACCGTTGCCCAAGCTGTTATATGGCTCTCCTCCTGAGAACCAACACCACTCAGAAAACTTTGGCCCGTATCCGGCTTGTGGGAAGTACAAGTAGAATTTGCGTAGATTTTCTGCTAGTGCCGCACCAGTTAGCATACTGTCGGCTACGGCGCATGTTAGGATTGTATCGTCAGTAAACCTACACTCGCTATTCCACCTTATAACTCTTGGGATTTCCTCTGGTTTTTTGCCTTCGAATTGGCTGCCAAGCATATCTGCAGCTATAATGCCGTACAGCTTCATCTAGAATAGCTCTATGTCTTGGGTTTCAACTTGCATTAGTTGCGCTCTGGCAATGCTTAGTTTGTGTGTGTGGACATGTTCGTTCCATTTCTCCCTTAGTCCGTTCTGGTTGTACCCTTCACAGGTCTTTTTCCTGCGATAGTAGTCACCGATGCTTTCAAACTCAATAGCTGAGTTTTCGTATTTTTTCCCGCACTGACATCTTGCGTAATTTCCATTATCGAATACCCAAACTCTAGGTTTCCTATGGCATTGGGGGCAGGCTAACCAGTCAGTTTCTTCCTTTAGAGGTTTAAAGGCGTCTATTGTAGCTATGTGCCATCGTGCTTCTTCGCTATCTAAATCTAACATGTAAAATTTTGTTTTGGCGCTAAATATCTATACTTGGCAGTAGCTGTGGTAGTTTCGAGGTGGAAAATAATTTGCCTTCCAGCGTTGTTGCCTCGCCAACTATGTCGTTACTGGTGCAACTGCACTCTTTTGCTATTGCTTCTACCAACGAACCTGCGTATCCATGTCTTCTGTGGGTTTCTTTGGTATAGATCATCATTAAGTAAGGGTGATTTTTCTCGCTTCTAGAGTATATAGCTATTGCTACTGGTTCTTTGTCCGCAGTTAATGCGATAACTTCTTCGTCGCCTTGGAATATTTGATCGGAACCAAATTCCTCTCCCCAAGCAATATGGTAGGCGGAATCAAATAATGGGCTGGCTGGCAGCTTTTGTGTGAGGTAGTTAGATATTGGGATTGTGGTATGGCTTATTTCCATAGGTTGCCTTGGATTTTAGCGTATCTGCGGTTATTTGTCTAGTGGTTAGTTGTTTTGTTTGGCGGCTTTTTGGTATACTCTACCGTGAACATGTCTCATGAGCGATTGGGTAAGGGGTTGTTTGGTAGGCTGTGGCACAATCTACCTATTGACTTACACGATCGCTTGGAGGTTGATGGTGTGGATGCTGCCAGCATGGTCTCTGTATTGTTAGATTATTTCGAAAAGTCTAAGAATGCATATGTTTGGCTAGAGACGTGTGAAGATGAGGGCTTATTCTCAAAGTTGGACCCCAAGGTTTTTGAGCTGGAGAGATATGATGGCACAACTTTATTGCATGTTTTGGCTCGCCACAAACTACTATCAACATTGCCGTCTGAAGTGATGACAGCCCAATCAGTAACTAAGAAGAATGCGGCTGGCAAGTCCCCTTTAAGTATTGCTCTTGAGGCTAGATGTATAGAGCAGGTTCCAGAAAGGCTTATCACTTCAGAAACTATGTTTGTGCATTATGTTGATAATGAGTACAGGCCGCAAAATATGCCTGTGACTGGGGTGCCGTTATTGGAGCTGGCGTGCGTATACGAAGAGGCTGAGAATCTGCCTGAAGCTTTTTGGACTAAGGATGTTGCTGCTGCTCGATTTGGTGCTAGGTCAACGTGCTTGCATCTGTTGGCTCAGCATGGACTGCTTGAACTAGTTTCTGAGCATCTTACTGAGGAATTAGTAATGGCTCGAGATGACGGATATAATACTGTGCTGCATGTAGCGGCTGCAAACGGATGTTTGGATAAGGTGCCGGAAAAATTGCTGGTTGATTGTGCGCTGTCATCTGGTAGAGACGGCTATAATAATACTGTCTTCCATATAGCAGCCCAGTCAGGATATTTAGATCAGTTGCCTGCTTCGCTTCTCACGCGTGATTCTATTTTCGCCACTGGTGCATTTAAGAGAACTTGCGTCCATTGTGCTGCATTAAATCAGAATGGTGATGTAAAACAGATTCCTGCTTGGTTGCTTGGAGAAGGTTGCATGCATCGTGAGTACCAAGAGGCGACTCCGCTGCATTTAGCGGCTGAGTCTGGGAAGTTAAAGGACTTTGCTGAGTTGCTGGATGAGGAGGCGCTATATGCTGTTGATAAGTCTGGTGACACAGTATTTCATCTAGCCGCAAGGTATGGTGACTTTGCTGGGATTCCAAAGAAATATATTAACGCAGAAAGTCTCTTGTTGGAGGATAATGTTGGGAAAACAGCTTTATCATACTTGTCAGTTCATAACACCCTAGATCTGGTTTTGGGAACCCCTTTGCCTGATTATGTGAAAGATGTAGACCCCGAGTGGCTACACAAAAATGCTGAGCTTGTAAAAAGTTTGGCTTCTATTTCCGGAGAGGTGCTTACCTCTAGCGAGATAGACTTGTTTTAGTCGCTTTCTATATCTCCAAAAAATGGAATCCCAGCTCCATTAACACCCAGACATTTTTGTAAAAATCCGTCTTTCTGGTCGTTCCAAAAATGGAATACTGGAATCGTCTTGCCGTTTGGTTGGGCTTCTTCCTGTACCATATAGGCCATAAGGTTGCCTTTAACATTTAATATTGGCAGTTCGGCATATTTTGATCCGTCTGACTTGCCCTTGGCGTAGAATAATGTTTGACTCCTAAAAATGACAAAATCCTGTACTTTGTCACCATCCATATCTAGGTTATACCCGTTGTTTTCTGGGCTAATAAGTGCTGGGTCTACCTTTTCTCCAACTGGTGCTCGCCCTTCGTAGGAAATTTGTGGCGGCTGGAATGATTCTGAGTTTGGTAGGTTTTCTTTGCTACATCCAAATAGCAATGTTAGAAGAAACAATGTGTGTAAGCCTTTCATTTCATTTATGTTTTTGCTGTGCTATACTTGTGCATGTCTCAAGCATCGCAAGCAGATTTGTTAAACCAGCGCCGCATACAGGCTATGCTGGAGCGCGGTGATTTTAACGGTGTATATGCTGAGCTGCAAAAGGTTTACACTGCTTGCGTACAGCGTGGAGTGGAAGCCGATAATGGCTATGTTAATTTGCACTTGCTTGCACTTGCAAAAGAGAAGCAAGCTCAGGAGTAGTTATTTTCTTTGCCATCCAGCTTTAAAGGCGGCTAATAGTCTTGCTCTGTTGCTGTCATCTATTCCTTCGGTAACTTTTTGCCCGGGTTTTGATCTAATCCATGCCTGCCACGCCCTTGTTGGGGTTTTGGCACGTTTGAGCTTGTATTTATAACATCTGGCCCATTCCAGATTAACGATTAGTCCAAGCTCTGTCCGAACTGCTATTATGCTTTTTTCCTTTGGGTGTTGGATGACTTTTCCGAATTCTTCCGTTGGCATTGGGACTTTAACTAACGTCCCGATTTTTGGTCTCTTTTTGAAAGGCTTCATCTAGTCTAGATCCAAGTCTGCATTTGGCTCTGAAAAGTCTATAGCTCCTGCACCAACTATCTTTTTAATTATCTCGTCCTTGAGTTCTGCGACTGATTGTCCGCTCTTAGGTTTGATAATGTGAAAGTTTTCGGCTGCTGCTAGCTCGAAATCATAGCCCTTGAACAACTCTTCTAGTGTCTTGTCTAGGCCTGGGTCATTAAGATCGTCTAGGTGTCCGGCTTTTACCTGCGGCCCACAATAGAAATCGATATAATCTGGTTCAATATTTCCCATTGAAAAATACACTTCTCCTGTTCGATCCGGTCCGTACACCTTTGAAAACTTGCCGGGCGTTGGTGCTGTTACCTCTTCCTCCACCACGTAGAAGGGGTCCTCGTCTGCTTCACTGTCGAATATTACACTGGCTGTGAGCTTTGCCTTGGGGCACTCGAATACTCTGGTAATTAGATGCTCTTGCTGTAGTTTCTTTTTGCGTTTCCAGGCTTTGGGGTCGTTGGCTCCAGGTGTGGAGGCATAATGCTTTGCGAGTGCCTCTTTGCATGCTTCGGTAGAATCAAGTTTTTCCATCTCATCATCTTTCTTGCGCATTTCTTCTTGCACCTCCTTATCATATGCCGTGCTAGCTCTAGCGGTGCCGCTGTAATCATAATATGACATCATTCCGCTGACTACTTGCCTTGACCTTCCTGGCGCGTTTGGTGGTAGGGGTTCAGGTTCTTTTCCAGTATCCCTGATTACCTTTTGTAACCCCTCAATTACATGTGCGCAGAAGGTGTCGTATTCCCTACTATCCACTAGCCCGAGAGATTTAGGGAATGGCAGGGCGATAATGGCCTTGATTGTTTTTTCGGTATCCTGTTCGATAACAGTGTTAATCTGTGCGCTTAGCTCATGCCATACAGGGTTGCGGTCTAGGCCTTGCTGTGGTGCTATGATTTTAATTAAGTCCCAATATTCTAACGCGTTTTCAGGTTGTTTCATATATATTAGTATTACTTTTTGTTTTTCTGGTGTCAAGCTAAAATAGGTCTATTTCCTTTGGCGCTGTTTCTGGATTGTTCAGTCGTTCCTTTGCGGCGTAGTTGCCCAGGAGTTCTAGACCTTTGGGGCTGATTTTTACATTTTGGTCAATAATTTTTACTAATGTTTCGCTGGGGGATACTACAGCAAATACATCCTTTAGAATTTCCGTCTTTAACTCCTTGGCAATGTCTCCAACAATAACCCGCTCAAGCACGTTAGCTATCGATTTTGTACAGGAAGGGTATATCTCTGTTTTTTCTTGTGGTGACCATTTTTCCTGTAGAATTCTAACGCCAAGAAGGCTTTGCGTGGCCCAGCGCTGAAAGAGTTGGGCGCAGTTCGATTTTGACTGTGTAGAGATAAGCTTTTCGAAGGCTTTTCTGCTTTGTGGTAATAAGGCTATCAAATTTGTTACTGTTGCCAGTGGTAATTTTGAGATTGCATGTGGTTCTGCGGTTAGTATGGCTGTGTCGCAAATATTCCGTAGGGTGCCTACCTGTATACTGGATGCTTTCCATTGTGTGCTGAGCGAGCAAAACTTGCTTGCGCAACTTTCCAGCATTAGCCCAGTGACTGGGACTCGACCCAAGATTATGCTGGTGGCTCCAGAAACTGTACCGGCCATTTCTGGGCGTTCCCCGGCATGAATACAAAGGTCCCAGACTGCTTGAACTTCGTTAGTCTTTAGCAACTCCAGTGGCATATCTGATTGTGGCTCTTTACTCATCAACAACCCTGCTATACATTTTTCTTTTAGCTTTGTCGAGAATGCAGAGGTATACTGGTTATATTGGGTCGCCTCTTGAAACCACTCGAGATTTTCACTGTTGATTTGGAGCCCGCAAGCTAAAAACTGTGTTAGCGTTTTATTATCTAGCGGACAACATGTTGGGTTTATTTGTAGGTATGTGTTAGCAAATACGTCTTGTACCTGTCTTTTCAAGGTTGTGCTGCTTGGAACATCTGTGAAGTACCTATCTCTAACTTCTTGAGATTGAACGAACAGCTTGGCAGACTCGTTGCCTGTTGTGGCCAAGTGGTTGTAAAAAAAGGCCTCGAGTTCGTTCATGCTAAATATTACCAGTTGCCTGGTGGTTTAAGCAAGTGTTATCTACTTATGCTGGTACCAACACTTTTGAGGTCGGCTCCCAGTTTGTCAGCGAAGAAGAATATAATATCCTTGTCGTAATACTCGTCCGAACTCCAAAGACTGTTCAAAGCTGTGCGTGGTCGCAACCCAGTCCGCTGCCACTAACTACTAATTTGGTTCCAGCTTCTCCGACGCATGGTTTTTCACCGGACTTCTTGTCTGGCGCGTGACCTTCGTCTCCACTGGCGTATATTCCCGCAGTTCTTGCGGTATTTTTTATCCACTAATTCTTTCATCCGGCTCAATTCAAATAAATAAACTCCATATGCCTTTCCTTGATCCATTAATTCAGCATAGACACGCCTTCCTTCTACAAGTATGTTGATTTGTGCGTTCTCGTCCCTGTCATGTAATGTATGACACTGTCCGCACTCCCATATCCTGTCAGATAGCTTTAGCTTCTGCTTATGGTCACAACAATTACATAGCTGGCTAGATGGAAAGAATCTATCAATTTCTATTGTTTCTAGCTTGTAATGCAACTGGCACTGTATTGGCTAATAAAGATAGTTTGATCTGCGCGCTCTATGGCTGAGATTGCTGGCAAATTTCTGGACTGCAGGTGGCGTTGCCAGAATATCCCATCCGCCCGTTTAACCTTTGGGATTTCTAATTTGCGTATCTTAGCGGGAAAGATATCGTTGGTAAAAATAAGATCGGCTTGTCCTACATGCTCGACGAACATGATACCGTGTTTTTGTGCTTCTTTGTGGAGCTGCGCCACAAATTCATTGACAATGTTTCCTCCGTAGCCTCTGTTTGCAGGTCGATCGTCTGAATTGGAGCAGTCAAAGACTCTGAGCATGGCGATCTTAAGGTATAACTAGCTTAAGGTGTTTGGTAAAATAGCTGATCCACTTTTGATTGTAACCGGTTATATTCAGGTGGTACCACCAATTGCCGTTGGAAGAAAAACTTTTGCCTAAGTGTATTGAAAAGGCCATGTGGTTTTTGAAGGTTGGCAGGTTGAATGAAGCCTCTTGGCCGTCAAACGCGCGCAACGTAAATTGTCTGAATGTGCCGAATTCGTCTAATATGGCTTCGTAGTTATCAAGTATTGAGCTCTCCGTTTCTGGTTTTTGTTCTGAGGAGAATAGAATAAAAGGAGACCTATAAATGGTTTGGGCCTCGCCGTACGGCAAGTGTGAAGTAAAAGTTAGTTCTGCATATCTCCAGTTGTCACCTGCGTCTAATTTTGGTGCTGGTTGATACGTTGTGTGGCCTCCTGTGTGCGTCGCTAGCTGCATTGACTTATTCCATAAGCTTGCTATCCAAGGCTTGTCGGTGGACCAACCTCCTTTCTCGTGGCCTCTTTTGCATTTGGGGCATTCGTAGAATGATGAGCAGCCTATGCCTAACTTAAACTCTGGGCTAGAATTGCAGCATAGTGCCAATCCGTGTTTTAATTCTTCCATGCTTTTGTGTTTTTGGTTGCTATCGCTTGGTCGCTTGTGGTATGCTATTTGTATGAATGTTACTATACTTTCCAAAGAGCATAGCGATAAAGGTTTTGTTCCGCCAGGTCATTTTGCCTATATTGTAGATGTGGGGCAGGATGATGGTATTTGTTTTCTAACATCTGAAAAGGAAGTAACAGAGGAGGAAGTTATCGCGCATTTTAAGGCTAATGACATTCCGATTTATTACCCTGATGGTATTAATTTGGAAAGGTGGGAATATGCCGATATTGATATTTGAGTGTGCGCTATGAAGCCTAGAACTGCTTTTCAGATTGAGGCTATACTTCGGGAGGCGGCCATGACTGGGCATTTGAGTAGGATTCCTAGCGAGCTATTAACCCCCATGTGTTTTTCTAGGACTGATAGCAACAATAATACCATTTTTCATGCGGCTGCCTTGCATGGCCATCTTAATCAGTTGCCTGCTTATCTGCTAACTGCTGGGAATTTGCTGCTCCGTAATGAGCATTCGGAAACGGTACTGCATGTTCTTGCTGCAACTGGCAATTTGGATCATGTACCGAGGCGCCTTCTAAGTACCGTAAATATGTCACTAACATGTAAGTATGGTTGTACATCTTTTCACAAAGCTGCTGAGGGTGGTAGTTTGAAGCACCTACCAGGACGGTTGTTGTCAGAGGAAAATCTGCTTATGGAGGATGGTAATGGTACTAATTCTTTGCATTATGCTGCTCAATTTGACAGTCTTGATCAGGTACCAGCTCGTATATTGACTTCTAAAAATTTGCTGAGGCAAAACGCATATGGTCATACTGTGTTTCACGTGGCGGCTGGATCTGGTAACCTTTCCAAGATACCCCAGTCCTTGCTGACTGAATCCAATATTCGTGCGTGTGATAACTACGGTTCAACCCCCCTTCATGCAGCTGCGTTTTGTGGGCGCATAGATGCTGTACCCCCTCAGTTCCTGACGGAGCACAATCTTTTAACTGCGAATACTGTTGGTAACACTGTGTTGCATGTAGCGGCCTGCAATGGATACCTTGGTCAGATTCCGAAATCGCTGCTTGTGGAGCGCAATTTGATGTTGGCCAATACCGGTGGTGAAACAGTTTTTGGGTGTATAATAGGATCCGAGCAACTAAAGCAGTTTGATGTGTTGCTAGGTGTGCCATTCACGCCTGCTGTTATCAAGGAGGTTGGTGAGGAGTGGTTTACCAAGAATACTAAGTTATGTGCTGCTAAGGCTGAGTTGAGTTGTCAGGATAGCTCAAATGAGATAGATCTATTTTGATCTCCCATACCATACACCGCCTACATTTAACTGCGTAACTCTGCCGGTATTATCTACCCTAACAGTGCATGCACCTTTCCATGCGTTGCTGTTGAAATTATTTCCGTAGGTCGCTGGTACAGTAGCTTGTCCATATGTCCAGCTTGGCACGTCGGTTAGTATTAGTAGGTATGATTGACTCCCAAATGGTGAAAATTCAGCTGTTTGCCAATCGGAATTCAATGTCGGTGGCATTGGAGTAGCCTCTGGTAGGTCGTCGGCTGTAGTTGTCCAAGATCCGTCGGCCGCATATATATCGGTCCAAACTGAATTTACAGATACTTTAATTGATGTTACTGAAAATACATTTGTAGTTATACCGTGTCCATAATCTGATGCGACTGCAACATCAGTAGTAGCGCCTTCTATTATGGTAATTTGATTGGACCCTGATTCCACCCCGTTAAATCCGTACCCAACTAAAAAGGTCCTTCTGGGCGTCATTCCATTGGCGCCTGAGTTTCCCCAAGAGTTATTTGTTAGTGTTAAATATTTGTTATAGTAATCGTATACACTTGAATTTTTGACTAGCCTAGAACCTGTAACTACCGCTATGCCTCCTGCGGATGTAGGTGTTGGGCTAGGAGTAGCCGTTGCTGTTGGAGATGGGGATGGGCTGGAACTTGGTGCTGGTGTACCTGGCGCAGGTGTAGGAGTAGCCGTTCCTGATGGGTCAGCCGGTACAGCTGTAGGAGTTGGCGTAGGAGTAGCAGATGGATCTGGGCTTGGAGTAGGGGCAGGAGTTGCCGTTTGAATTGGCGTTGCCGTAGGGTTTGGTGTGGGTGTTGGGGTAGGTGTTGGTGTAGCAGTTGCGCTGGGAGTGGTTTCCGGCGTTGGCGCTGGGGTCGTAAACTTATCGTCTCCAAATATTATAGGCATTGGTGTACCTTGACATACGTTTAACTCTACAGTTCCCTCTGACAGAATGAAGGGTCCTATACCGTTTACTTTCCCCTTCATTGCTGTAATGGCAAGTACTGCGTCATCATGGTTTCCGCTTCCTACAACTCTATTGCCGCCGGAGGCTAGATAGCTGACATATGCTGAATTCAGGATCTGTAACTCCCTTTTGGCTGACTGCTCCAGAATTGCGCATCTAGTAATGCCAAATTGGTATACGGCCCCTGCTGCTAGTACACTTATAATGCCTACTACTGCAATCACTTCTAGAAGTGTAAAGGCTTGTTGTGTGCTATGGCGTAACTGCATTTTTTTAGTATAGCCTGTCTGCTATTTATTAGCAACATTAATTTGGTGCCGAATGTTAGTTCGTCACAATTTTAGCTGGTGTATCAGCCGAGCCTATAATCAGTGCCTTGTTTGGCGAAATGCCGAACGCTTGTATTGGATCAACCTTGGGATCCACTTGGACTCCATTTCTTATCATATATGGTGCTAATTTGGCCCAAGTTTCACTGGTTTCTCCTGCCCCAAGCTGCTCTGTATTGTCTGATGGAAGTGCCTCCCCATTGTGATCGAGTGTATAACGTAGCTTGGCTGTATCCACCATGGCTGTTGTTGCTTTTGTTTTTGCTTCCATTGCCTGTTCTCTGGCAGAATTGAGGGCTGGTACGGAAACTCCTACTAATATTCCTATGATGGCAACAACTATCAATAATTCGATCAGGGTAATGCCGCCGCCTCTAGATTCTTGGACTTCTTGTTTTGGTACGACTTTGATAGGTGTTTTTCCGCTTAACCAGTCGTTGATTTCGGCTGTTCCCCATCTCTTCTCCCAATTTTTTTCTAATATCCCCTTGAAGAATGTGTACATTTCAGGATCGGTATCACGAGGTATTTCAAAGTTGGCAGCAACAGCGGTAAACTGCCCGTTCATTTCCTTGTACAATGGTCTACCAAAATATAATTCAAATAAAATAACTCCCAAGCTCCAGAACTGTCATCGGAGCGCATGTTGCGAACGCCGGCTATCACCTGTAGTAGGGGGCAGTTTAGGTTTTTGTCGATTTCAGTGAGTGCGTTGATAGTTATAAATTCTGGGTTGCAGTAATCCAGAGCGGCGAATCTTGCAAAAGTACCAAAATATGAATTGTCTAATTTGGTGGTGGTTTCTTTGCCTATTCGCCTTAAAATATTTCTGACTTGGTGCTGGCTTCTATTTGCTCCCTTGTAGTCCAATAACTTCTCGGCTGTTCCAACTCCAAACATGCTATCTGGGAGCTTGTCTAACACATCTGGTGGAAGTGAGAAAATTACGCTTAAGTTTATCTTGTCGTCGGCTTGATTGTTTGCTATAAGTTCAATCAGTTTATGGTGGTTTTGTGAGTTGATGGCTCTTTCCATTTTTGAAGTGGTAATCCTAATAAGTACTACATTTATGATTGCTACTCCAGCTAGTGCTATAAACCAATGTGCAATATACGTGGGATAACTTTTCCCTAAAATAAATGGTAATATTGGGTCCGGCGTTCTAGTTAGTCCTACATATGCCAGAAAAAGATTTAGACCTATACATATGGTTATTACCATGCGGTTGATGCTAGGCAGACAAATAATTGCGTGCCTGTCATAAACTGCCCCATTTGATAGGCTTATAGCAATACACGCTGTGGCCATTATAAATATCGGGATTCCCACTGAGGTTTTAACGTAGGAGGTAAGTATAATGCCTGCAGCGCAACCGATGGCACATGTCCACCAACAGTTATATACTTTTATTGAGTTCATCTTCCTGGTATTGGTGGAAATTCTAACCACTTGGCGTTGCTGTGCGTGAGTTTAAGAATCTCCCCATTTTTAACATTGCAGAATGTTGTGTAGATGGTTTGATGCGTTAACCTCATTATTTCTGCAGCGTTTGCTTCCGGATTGTGCAGTGTTATTAGTAGTGCCGTATAAAATAATCCGTGCCCAAATATGCAGATTGTGTCAGTGCTTTCTAGTATTCTTGCCTTGCAGGATTCTATTCTTCCTAGGAAGTCATTAAAGCTTTCAGTGTCTGGCGCGTGTCTCCAGTCAGTTGCCATGGTACCCCAAAATTTGTCGCGTATTAGTTTCCGTTCCTCCTGTGTTGTTCCATTTGCTACTTTGGGGTCCAAGTAGAAGAATTCGTGGATGGGCCATACTTCGATGGGGAGACCAAGTTTGTCTGCTAATGGTTTTGCGGTTTGAAGTGCTCGTGGGTATTTCGATGCTACTATTTTCTTTACTCCCAGTCTGCTGAGAGTCTGGCAGGCTAATTCTGCTTGGGCCTCTCCAAGTGCTGTTAGTTTTATTTGCGCCTCACTTTCGGTACGTTCTCCGGCATTGGCGTTACTTTCCCCGTGTCTTACTAAGTATATGGTGCGCATCTTTAAAAGTCTAGGATTTCTACCTGTATTTTGCGCCTAGTCTCCCTTCGCCGTTCGTTTTCACAAGCGATGAGTCTTGCTATTCGTATTCTTGTTTCTGCCATTTCTTTTTTGGAACCTTCGGTGTCTATAACTATTCTTGGTTGTGCTTTAAGCCATGCATCATACTGCTCGAAAAAATCTGTGTTGTCCACGTCTTTTTGTTTTTCTCAAAATACATCTATATCAACGCTTGGATCTACCATGGCTGTGTTAGTCCTAGTTTTTATCAGTTCTTGGTTTCGTCTAAACCAAAGGTCTCCTACTAGTTCCCTGCAGCTTTCTGGGAGCTCTACCCCTAGGATGAGGTCCAGCTCTTGATACGCAACTAGTGCGTCTATTGGCCTGCTTCCGTGGTGTCCTGAAAGTTCTGGCGGACTTTCATTTAAAAGGTTTTCGGCAGTGAAAATATGCTGTGGAAGTTTGTATGCATAGCCACATGCGGCCAGAGTGTAAAGTGGCGTTAGTCCTTTATCGTTTTTGATGTTCATGCTTTTGGCATTTATGAGATGGGTAATTGCTTCCATAAACCCAAAGCGGGCCGCGCAATGCAATGGGGTGTCGTTTCCGTTGTCGCCGAATGTGAGGTTGGCTTCAGTAAGTAGGGCTGAGGGAATAGAGCTCAACCTTCCAGCCTGTGCTATTGCATGTAATGGTGTCCATCCTGTCGCGTCCTGTAGTAAAATATTCTCTTTGGTTAAAAATTCCTTTGGCACTTGGCTGATGTGCTCCATAGCCAGATGTAGTGGACTTTGTTTTCTGGAGTTGTTTGCGCGGAAGGTTAACGTTGGCTGAGTTAAAAACGGCCTGATTTGGCTTAGATGTCCGTACTGGGCAGCATAGTGGATTGGAGCGTACCCCTTCTCATCGTACTCCAATAGTGCGGCTTTGGTGAGATATCCTTTTGGCAATCTACTAAAGTGGCCGGTCCTAGCGACAATGTGCACATTTCCCATTTGCAATTATAGTAATTTGTGGCTGGCTATGGCAAGGCGCTTATTTTTCTAGTGTGGCAGAGTGCATTAAATTTTCTAACATTGCCTGCCAGTACCACCTTAGTGCGCTAAGTGCTGCTTGTCGTTCTGGGGTCTCAAATACTTGGTCTAAATAACCCTTGTAGTGTGTTATCTTTTTTGAGCCTCGCTCAGTGCTGTTAAATATGACATTCTTGTGGTATTTGTGCGGCGTGCTTCTCATATGCTGCACAATGTAGTGGTGTCCATCCATTCTGGTCTTCAGTGGTTAGCGCTCTTGGCGTTAAGAACTTCTGAGGGATTTGTCCCAAGCTACCGGAAATGGCTAGGCAGTGCAAAGTCGTCAGGCCGGCAAAATTTGAGACTAATAGGTTTGCTTCTGTAACTAGTTCTTTTGGTACTTGACTAATGTGGCCTGTGAGTGCTGCCAAGTGCATGGCAGTATCGCCTTGATCCTCAGCTGTATTTGTTTGTGGTATGAACCAATCATCTTTTGATGGGGTGTGGGCCCTTAAATACTCTACTAATGTATTATTCCTAATGCTGGAAAGGAATTTTTCGTGTTCCACACCTGTCATGCATAAATGATACTCTATGTTGCTGGTTTGTGGCAAGTATAGCTTGTTAAGTGTCCTCTTCTAACTTTATAGGTTCTAATTTAATAATTTCGGCTGTCCTTCTAAATCCTGATTCGGGCAGGACATATATGTGGTACTTTTGACCGTTTACGATGCTGCCATAAATCTGAATGGATTTGGTTCTTTTCTCCACTGTATTGACTGGCAGTGCGTAAACGCCCTTGTCGGTGGCAACATATAGACCGTCGTTAAAAGTAAATAAACCAGTTACAGTGATGTTACAACTCTTTGGCTCCACTTCTGAAACTAGCGTTGGAACGACAATGGCGGCAATAACTGAAATTATTGCAATTATAACCAACATCTCAACGAATGCAAATGCTTTTGAGTTCATATGTTGATTGGCTGCATTTTGCTTTCCTGACACTACGCGAGAAAGGTTTCTAATCTTGGACTCAATGCTCTTTTGGCGTAGAGCGGTTGATGTGTTTCTCATGTAATTTTTGTTTTGTTAGGCATCTTGCCTGTTTCAAGCGTTGTGGTGTCGGGGAAATTTGTTCAGAATATATCCATGCCAGCCGGTTCTGTTGCAGCTGGGGTTAGCATACTCTCCTTTAACTCTCTATAATGAAAAAGCTCTCTAGGTAACTTATCTTTATTGATTGGGCGCCAAGCTTCGCCATAATGTGATCTGCCATACGCATAAAATGGTGTTGGCAGTCCGTTTCCAACAATGTGTAGCAGGTCGCTAAATGTATTCGCCTCAAGTAAGTTTGCGATGCTGCTCAAGAGTTTTGGGTAGTCTTTAAGCATTCTTGCCATCTGTTGTGATTGTAGGAGTTCGATGGGGATGCAATTTCCTGGTTCCCAAATTTTAAGGGCGTTTGATCCGCCATTGTGATATAATATTCCAAACATTTGAGTGCTCATTGCCTCTGTGTAAAAAAACAAAGAGTATTTTTCTCTTTCTGATGCATACTTCTCTAGGCATTGGGACCTCGCTGGCAGATAGTTTTCAGCGGGTCTTCCTCGTGTCTTGTGATGGTTTTTGATGGTGGTTAGAAGTAGATGGTTTGTCATGCTGTCCTTGTAATTGCCTTTTTAAGGCGATTGTTGAATGCTGTTTCGCTTACTTCTGTTTCGAAGCAGAACTCATGTTGTTGCCTAATAGGTCGGATTATCTCGTTTGCGAATCTGCTGCGCAATTTCGCGGATTTAACAGTTGCTTTTGGTATTGTAAATGCTAGGTGGCCCAAGTTTTCTTTGACATTTATAATGTCAAGCGGTCTCTCAGGGCTTGTTTGGGCATTTCGTACGATTTCGCGGATAGCGGCATTATACGCTGGGTGTTTAAGATGCCCGGCTCCTATCTTTTTCGGTAGGATAACTTTAACTTCCGTGTTGGAGAAGCAATAGTATATTTTGGTGGGAGGATGCTTTTTCCGGTCCCATCTCTTGGATATGCCTTCAATGATACATGCGTTGATTGCGGCTTGAGTGATACGCGAGAGCTTGAATATTTTTGCGAACTTGGCTGCTATACCTGCTGTGTCTTCTCTGCTGTGCCGCTTCATGTAGCAGAATAGCTTTTTTTGCTCTTTGTCCGTTAGTGGTCGTTCCATTGAGGCAGTTGGCGTAAACATGGTGCTTCTTGTTAATTTTATGTTTTATGCTCGGCTTCCATGCTCGGGTAGGTAGTTAGTGAAAAAGAAACCTTGACCATACAACAGAATCCAGTAACATATTGAATGCTATACAAAGCGCAGACCACAGTTGTGCTGGGATTAATCTCTCTTGTCTTCTGCGGTATAGGCCTTGGGGCGGCTTGGGTTCAATTTTGCTCAAAGGGCTTCAATGGTGCTATAGTGCTTGCAGCCATCGCGCTTATCAGCTTTATAAGCCTTTTAGGTGTTCAGATACTGCTAACTAGGATAAAAATAGATACATCTGAAAGGGAGGTGAGGAGTATACTTGAGGATGCTTGTTATCCTCCGATACTTCTTACGGGAATATTTTTTGTACTGTCCCTATTGGTTAAATAGCGGTTCTGCTTATGGCTTGGATGTACCCTTGGAATTAAGGATGCTGCCTAGGTCAAGCGGCGTAAAACTATTCTCCTTATTTGTCGGTTGGAACACGAATGCCTCTTTTTTGTCTTTGATGGCGATGGCTTCGTCTGAATAAGTTACCACTGTTCCTTTCTTCCTTCCCTTCCGAGCGTGTTGGAACACATCTGAAACTCTCGGTAGTGTTTCCAGATACTCAACAAATGCAGGCATGACCTTTGAGAGGCTTGTACCGTTGTTTGTGGCGCTTTGTACTGATGCTTTTAAATTGGCATCCATGTATACAAGCTCACGTTTTTCTAGGTCGACATAGGCTACGTATTTGGTCAGCCCATTGCCGGTAACTGGGAAGGCTAGTTGACACCTGCTTGGCTCAAATAGCTTTCCTTGTTGGGGCTCTTCGCCCCACTGTAGCCCTGCAAAAACTTTAGCGTTATCAAACGGGATTTTAGAGTAGCTCAATATGTTCCACACTGCATACTTGATCCCACTGGCTAGTAACTTTTCGATATCCAGATCTATGATTTGACATGCCCGACCGTTAACATCTTTGGCATTCGTTGGGTCGCCAGAAAATGCTGCTCCGGTCTGTCCGCTTGGTGTGATCCAGCAACAGGAGCTTTTGGCGGTCCAGTCCTTGTCAAAAAAGTTCCACCCGTTATCAAACCAGTTGCAACCTACAGTTTTGTGCTCCCAATAACTGGCTGATCTTAAAAAGGTGATATTCGGAGGTATTGGAAAGCTTGTGCCCCGTCCATAGTTGGTTAGTTCAGAGTCATTGGTTTGCAGGGCTATTTTGCTGGTATTTGGGTCCAGAAGTACTGGCTCCTGCGCTTTAAAGCGTTTCTTAAGCTCCACCTTTATCGCTTGGTTTAACTTTTCTACGAGGCCGGTGTCAATAGTAATGGTGTTTGGTAGTACCTGTAGCTTTTTCCAGTTGCCATTTGGTGCTACTGTGCGATGTTGTCGTGAATTAATCGTGTCCAAGTAGCGGTTGACCTTTATGATTTGCAGCGTGGTGAGCTTCGGTAGGACACCAATGAAGGCGTCGGCACCGAGGACATTGAATACTTGTAGCACCTTTTGAAGCCTTCTTACGAAATCTCCTGGGCGTTGCACCAACAGGTCAAGGGCCAAGGTGTTACCTGCCTTTAGGTTTGTTTCCACTTGACTGTTGAAGGAATGAAGTTTTTTCTCGATGAGCTTTTTATATGCAGCGGCTACTTTTGGGAACTTCTTTTCTGACTCAAATGGGTGCAGGTTGGAGAGTAGCTTTTTCCAGCGTTCTGTATCGCGTGCCAAGTCTTCTTCTAGATTTGATGTTTTGCTGAGGAGGTCCAATAGCGCTTTTCTCTCTGGGCGTTTAAAGTTGCGAAACTTGCTATTTGTCTTTAGACTGATGTCTCCATTTGACATCCCAACTGCCAATCTAAGAACGTCCGTAGCTGATGTGAGTATGAGTGGTATCGGGGTGCACGAACTAATGGAAAAACTAACGAGCTTGACGAGGTTTTCCTTAAATACAACATCCTTCAGTGCAAATTTGTGCGATAGTACAAATACCAAGAATTGCACTTCCGACCACTGATTTTCTGTCCAGCGTGCTGGTAGTTTGAGCAGTTGGGTAAGTAAATTATCCAACGTGCTTATGGTCTCAAGATGTAGCACCTTTAACTTGGGTAGTTCCTTTATTGCTTCGCGTGCCTCTTCTGGTTGTGTAACTGCCTCGTTTGGTACTCCTAGGTACATCAATATCTGCCGTATCCAGTATTCGGCCTCGCACATCTCGAGGACTTCTTTTGGGAAGTTCTTGTAAACGACAAAGTCTCCCATTTTTAGGTCATCTCCTGTGGCCTTTTTTAGCTCTGGCTCAATTGTTTTCCACCATTCCTGTGCCTTTTCGTCTCCTAGTGTCTGAAGTCTGTCGACTGATTCTTTGGATGGGATAAATCCGTAATATGCCATGTTTGACAAGAGCGTACCTAGCGTTACTTTTCCTGTAACCTCTGTTGCCTTTGGTATGCGGATAAATTTGTTATTTAGAAGTAGACGTTCGACGTTCATCGTTTTTTTATGTTTAAAGTGGTAGCATTTCGACTGAAGCGCTTTCCTTTCTTGTGATTTCTCCTAAGTAACACTGTTGGACCCATGCTGTTCCGCCAGTATCGATGATCCATATCTCGTTATCTTTGCAAAAGTTATATCTCAGTTCTAATGTTGTTAGTAGTTTAGAGTAATCGCTTTCACGAGTGTACTCAAAATCTTTGCCCTCGTTAAGTTTTTTCCACGTAATATTCGCTATTTCTAATTCTTCCGTATTGCCCAGTTTGGATAGTTGGCTGGTGGTTATGATGCGCTTTGTCCATGGTTTTGATGCGCCGGTACGCTCATAAATGGCGTGCTTGTCTTTTCCAATTGGCGTTGAGATCCTTCTTTTAACCAGTATTCGGTCTAAACTGTCTAAGATAAACTTGAGGCTCATATTTATTCCCAGTATTTTTGCCAATCTGCTTTGTGGATTTCCTGAAGTTTCTTGAAATACTCCAGCGTCTTGATTTTGCAGGTCCAGACTCCCCCAGCTGCTGCGCCTGATTTTTCCGTGCCTTTGCAGATAACTCCTTCTTTGAGGCCGTAAACGTTATTGCGAACATCTTGGATGAACTCTTCGTTTAAATTTCCCACATAAACAACGCTTGGTATTGGCATTAATTCTTGGAAGGTTTTAATGAAGGTCATCGGATCTACAAACTTCCGCTGCTTGTGCCCCATTAGCACGTCAAAAAATACTAGGTCGTGCGGCTCGTTTTCGTGACGTCCGGCAAAGGAGTTTTCCCCTAGAAATTCGCCGTATACAACTACTTCTCTAAGGTTTCTGTACTCCTCTTCTTTCCTGAAAAACTTATTGAGCTTGTCGGCATACTTCTCCTTAAAAATAGTAACCATTTCTCCCCAGAATTCTGTGGTTTCATCAATTAATTGCGTGCGAGTTCCAAAGGTGTCAAAGCCGCGTTTCTGCGTCCACTTTGCCCTGAAGTTTGACCCATCAAGCTTGTCAAACGCTACGCAGTGCTTTCTTGGTGCTTTTGAGCTGTTGCTTATGCTTGGGTATGGTTCCATATTTGCGCAATTATTGGCCTAATTTTTGTTTTGCTCTTCCATGCCTAGCGCGTAATTGACTGTACTTGTTTGTTGTGGTATAATGGAACATGGCTTCAAAAGCGATTCTACTGGACAAACTTGGTGATTGTGATTTCGATACCCTGTGTGACGCGCGTGACAGGTTGACAAATGAATTAGAGCTGGTGACAAAGGAATTGGAGTTGCGTCGTACAGTTGCACAAGAGGCGCAATACCGAAGGACCAAGGAGATTCAAAGAGAGCAGGAGGAGTTTGCAGTTGGGGCATTTCCAGTTACTGATGCTGAAAGGGATGATATTTTATCTCTTACTCTGACAAACCAGGTAGCTTGGTTTAAAGCGAGATTTGATAAGCCAGGATTTGCAGAGCAATATAAGCGGACTGCATTTTCGATGACTGTTCCGTGGCTGAATGGGTTGAAGCGGCTGGTAAAGGAGCGTACATTGTCAGATTCTTCGTCTGGTACTACCGAAATAGAAGTTTTTTGAACTTCTGCTTACCATTTTCTAACTCTGCTTTAAGATAGTTTTATGGAAAGCATGGCATATGTGATAGGTTATTTAATTGGGTTGGTGCTGGCGCTCGGCGTTATCACCTTGCTTAGTGCAGTATTTCTTCGTTTGATGGTACAATGGGTTTTGAAAGAGAAGCTGGCGTTCGGAAAGGCTTTTTTAACGTCCTTATTTGCTACATTGGCCTCCTTTGGTCTTAATTTTGTAATGGGGTTTGCATACGGTATGATGACACAAACAACGCAAGGTGCCAATGTTCTTGCTGTTTTCCTTTTGCCATTCAGCTTTCTTCTTCAGTCGTGGATAATTTCAGCTCGTGTGCCAACCTCCTTTGGAAAGGCATGCCTTATAGAACTTGGCATAGTTGGTATCTACATAGTTCTTGGGTTAGTAGTTGGCATTATGTTTGGTATGGCCTTGGCGCTAGGATCCAAATAACGTTCTCCTAAAATAACTCTATATCTGAGCTGTCGTCTTTGGGCGTTAGATTCTCTTTGGACCTTCTGAGCTCGCTGCAGAAGTTTAGGTTTTTTTCGTACCATTCTCGGTTAAGTTCCTCGAATCTTTTATCTGTCAATTCCAGTCCCAATAACTGGTCCAAGTAATTGTTGGCATCTGCATGTTGGAATGGAGTAATGTCATCAATATCTTCAAGTAGAAGGTTCTTTGCAGTCAATAGCTCTTTGGGGAACTTGTCCAAGTGTCCGCACAGGGCTGCAAAGTGTAATGCGGTCATGCCACAGTCGTTATTGGCTTGAAGAAGCTTCTTTGTGGTTAATAGCTCTTGTGGTATTTGATCAAGGTGTCCATTTTCTGCTGCGAGATGGAAGGCTGTAACGCCAAGCCTGGTTCTTTTTGATAGTGATACTTCGTGGATAAACTCCTTTGGTACTTGCAACAAACACCCGCTCATTGCTGCTTTGTGGATGACGGTATGCCCAGAATTATCTCGCTGTGATAGTATTTGTTCTGTTAGAATTCCTTTTGGAACCTTATCTAGTTGGCCTGCCTCTGCAAGCGCATGGAAGTTGGTCTGCTTCGTCAAAAAGAGCATAATTTCAGATAAGGGTGGCTCGCTTAGTTTTGATTTTGCCAGCTCGCGTAAATCTTGGTCCGGACTATGTAGCAGTTTTTCTAAAATCTTACGTTCTTTTGGTGTTACCATAACTAACTTTAGGCGTTTTGTCAGTAGATTGGCAATAGGCTGATATGTCTTGCTTGCTTTAATTGTCCCAATATTCTTAGCCATGGGCTGTCTAGCCACATTTCATTATATCTATCGCGTCCTTTCCACTTACAGTAAGCTAAAATGGTTTCAATATCTGCCTTCCGTTGTGGGAGCTGCCGTAGCGATAGCTTTGTAGTGTAATTCGATGTTTGGGTGTTAAATTGTATTGGTATCCAAGCCCGCCCTGTAAAGTTCTTTGGAACGGTTCCACCATAATTTTCTCTTGCTGCATCTGACACGTAAACTCTCTTGCCGTACTTATTAATAGATACGATTTCAACATGCCCGAAATCTCCGCCTTTGGTTCCTATGCGGTTTTTGCCGAAAAGTCGCAGGTCGCTTGTATAAACAAGGATGCTGCCTAAAGGGGCCTTACTTGGGTGGTCACAAAAGGTAGCTTTCCAGCCAGCGCGTTTTAGTATTCGCTCCCATTCTTGCCCGTCTGCTGAGCCAATACCGTGCCCTAGTCCTAATTTTGAGAGAAGGTGAAAAACACCGCGCCCGCAATATCCGGGGCCTATTGAATCCTGTCCTGCTTCTTCTGTGGTTGCTACTAGTGTAGCTTTAGTCATTTCAGCTTTAGTTATCTGCGAATACAATAGTATTCCAACTAGAGTGACCATGTGCTTTTTAACAGCAAAATGCATGACATATTCTACTGGATTGCTATAATAGTTAAGTATTGATTATTTGCATCTTGTTGTGTTAAAGTCAAAGCATGAACTTTTCAACTTATTCCGAGTCCTCACTTGAATCGCACGCCTATCACCATATTTTGCGAAAGGAACCGTCTAGCTCGCATGCTGCTGAGTTTCTTGAGCTGGCTAAGGCATTTCGGGCTTTGCGCGATAAATATGATACCAATCATACTGTGTGCCATATGTTGGAGGAGTACGGTTCTGGGTATGGTAATAGCGTGATAGATTACATTAATTCTGGGCTGCCACAATATAAAAATGGTGTTAGCTTACTTGTTGAGGGTGCCTTTAGGGAGCAGAATTGTTTGGGTAGGATTTTGTTCCCTATAGTTGATTATAACTTGGATGAGATGGCTAAAGATCCTGATAATACAGAATTCGCATTTAAACCTGAGTCATTTAACCTGGTTGAAAATCAGAAAATTATTGAGGGTAGCGGCATACCTAAACGACTTATACCTACTCTTTTACTATTTATGACTAGCAAAAACCCAAAAGAGCTTTGGGAGCGGGCTATTGCTGGTAATGTTAAGCTTTATAGCCTTGGAGATATCCAAAATTGCACATCCGCGCCTGCTAAACCAGAGGTGATGGGCGAATACATAAAAAATTGTTATGGGAAAAACATACCAGAGGACGTTTCCAGCACAAAGCTTGTGGAGAATATGACTATACCTTTGGATTCGGTGGAGTTGGGGCTTTTTGTAGATGTGGATGGCACGCTGTTTACTGGTGGCTGCTTAAATAGTCAACTTGTAACCAAGCTTGAAGCGGCAGCTGCGGCAGGTATACCCGTAACGGTATTTTCAGGTGGGGAACCAAAAACTCAAACAGAAAAATTAGCCGATCTTGGCTTAAGTGCTAAATTTTTGCCGGTGAGGCGTAAGGTTGATTTTGTAGGAAAGGCACTTGAGTGTTTAGTGGATGACACAGCACCACTGCTTGGTGGTTTTGCTGCCAAAACATATGTGCGGCCAACGGTATCCGGCCTTGAAGAGCTGGATGCTTACCTAAGTGCGTCTCAATCTCCTGCTGTGGAAATCTAACGGTTTATAGTTCAAATAACCATCCTGCCACTACTTTATCTTCTCCGCGCAAGGTTTTTGCTTTGATCTTGGCTTGGAGTGTGGTTATGGCTTTTGGGTCTATTGCTTTAAGTGCGGCTTTAATAAAGGCCCTTCCCTTTTTCTGGTCTCTCAACTTCTCAATTTTTTGTACTAGGGATCTGACTGTGACTGGTTTTAGGTTACTCATAGTTTTGTGTTTGGCTTGTTTGATGTTTTACGGCTGGGGTTTTTGGTGATTTTCTTTTTGTCTAGCTTTGCATTTACAGCATCGACGATTAATTTACCAAATTCGTCTAATTCGGCTTGTGTCATTGCACTGGCGCCTTCCAATTGTATTGTGCAGGCTCCTTCTTTGTTTATAAAAATGTGTCCCTGTGCAGTGTCAAAATAATGCGGAGAGTACTTCCAGTGATTTTTCTTCATATTTATTTGGTTGTTACCTCCATATCTAATGGTTTAATAGCTAGTATGTCTGGTATTTTCCGCTCAGAGTTCCAATCCCCTACTCCTTGGCCCACTTTAAATTTGATTAGGTAGTTGTGCTCTGGGGCTAATGTTGCGTACATGTTAACTGCTTCGATTGATCTTGCTTGGATAACGAAAATTCCATGATTCGTAACCACGAAGCAATTTTCTTTGATAATAAACGTTTTTGTAACTGTTACTTCCTTTTCTAGTACGGTCTCCTTGGTTTCAGTAGGGGAACAGGCTGGCAGAAAAGCAGCAATAAGCCCAAGGCTGACTATAGCTGCTAGGGTCGGAGATGTCCAACTGAATATGGAGTTTGTTTTCCTTAACCGTTTGTGGTTTGGTTGTAATAACATGTTTTTTTGTTGCGGAGAAACATGTTATCACCTAACCAATATCCTACCAGGTAATGGTATGGTTTACGTCTGGTGTTGCTTCGCCTGACCTAAACACTTTAACATTGATTGAAGGATTGGCGCCTGTGGATACAAAGCTGAGGAACTGATACCCGGCTTGTGACCCAAGATATACGGTGGTCCAAGGCGCGGCTGTACCAGTGGTAGTGTAGCTTGTGCCCCCATTGACGTTTAAAGTTGCATTTGTGGCTGTGGCAACAACTGTGAACGGAACTGTAGCGTTCTGGTTGTTTATAAAGACAGATTGTGCGGTTCCTGCTACGCCAGCTGTGCTAATTGATGCTGGACCGGCAAATTTGCCGCCATGTATCGGTAAAAATGGTGCATATGGGTTAGGAGTAGGAGTGGCAGTTGGGGCTGGCGTTGGTGTAGCAGTTGGGGCTGGCGTTGGTGTAGCAGTTGGGGCTGGCGTTGGTGTAGCAGTTGGGGCTGGCGTTGGTGTAGCAGTTGGGGCAGGAGTGGCAGTTGGGGCTGGCGTTGGTGTGGCTGTTGGAGCTGGCGTGGCAAGATCCGGGTCTATTGCCACTCTAGCTGCTATGTCTGTGCCGCTTCCGTAACCATATTGAAAGCTTATAAGTCCTGCATGGTTAAACGTAAGTGGTAATGAGGCGCCACTAACGACCATTGGGTCGCTTGGTGCTGAATTAATATATGGCGCATTCTGGTATAGTTCTGGGTGTGGGCTGGTTAGCACTGAAATGGCTTGGGCAACGTCGTCTGCGGCAACTGGATTCCCACCTGAGGCTATATAGCGCTGATACGCACCATTTAATCTTTGTTCCTCAGCAGCTACTGCGGAAACTTGTCCGGCAAGAACTACCCTACCTAGACTAGCGACAGCAATGCCTGCTAAGACTAGAACTACTGACACCGCTGCTAGGATCTCTAGCATGGTGAACCCCATGTTAGCTTTTTTTAATTTCATCTCAGATATTATAAGACGATTTTGACTTGTGTCAATGATTTTCCTCTTTTTTTCCTGTTGGTCTTCTTTTGCTTATCACAGAGTGGCGTTTGCTAATGCTTGACTGTGTAGTTGTGATTCGATATACTTGTATATGACAAAAAATTTGTTGTCGGATATCGAGGCTAGGAAAGCTGGTATACCAGTTGACCAGAGAATTAAGAAATTAACCAAATCACTGAAGACGGTTGGCATTGCATTGGTGTTGCCGGTAGTTGGTCTGTCTTCTATGCCGCAAGCGCAGGCTGGAACTCATGCTAAGCCAAATACAGATGTTAATACGGTAGAGGAAGCTCGTGCGGCTGGAAAAAGCCTGGCACATAATATGTTTGCTGGCGCCTATGCAGATTGGTTGCAGCGCCAAGAAGCGGCAAAAGTATCTGAACCAGATCATGTAACTAGCACTAAACCCGAAACTAAGGTCGATACTTCATATTCAAAAACTGACTTTGCCAGAGCACAATGTGAGTTTTTTCAGGCAACTTCGTCGTCTCCTATAGAGCAACAAAAGGCTGGCGGTTCAAATGCTGCGCTCAGGGCAACCATCGAGGATTTTAACACTTGGAGGACAGGGAAGTCGTCAGATCTTGCCACTTCTGACGCTGAGTTTATCAAAATTTACAAAGAGAAGGAAAAGACACTTCAAAGCAATCCTGCGTTTAATGCTGTGGTTAATGAAAAGGCCTTGCAGCTTAATCAAGGTGGTTTGAATAATAGTGTTGATTTAGGGCGGTAGTTTGTAATACCTACTATAATTAGTTATGCTTGCTGTTAGAGTTGGTTATTGTTGTACTAATCTGTCCCTGCCTTCGAGATTTAAAACTACTACGCTTACATGGTGTATTAACCATCCAAATGAATGTGGTCAGAAGCTTGCAGGCCTGTATGAGCATAATTTTACGGAACTGGCACGCGTTATAAAGTGGAATATTTTGAATGACGTCTGGCTGTATAGGATTTCCTCTGATTTAAATCCTCTTGCCGATCATAGCATTGGCGTAGATGTATTCCAATCTTGGGTTTTAGAATCTTCTGCGCTTCATACTGCTAAGGATGTTATAATGTGTTATTTAAAGCTTGGCGGTAGACTTACGTGTCATCCTGCCCAACATGTAAGCATTGGTACAGAAAGTGAAGGAGTACTAGAGCATTCCTTGCGAAATTTAATCTATCACGGACAGTTATTTGATGCGCTTGATCTTCCTAGATCGCGGTTTGCACCTATTAATATTCATGCGTCTGGAGGTAAGGATCCTCTGCCAAGAATATCGCGGTACCGCGCGGCACTTGACTTGCTGCCAGAATCGGTTTCGACTAGGTTAACATTTGAGGTTGAGGATAGGGGATTTTGGGGGGCTGCTAATTTGAGGAGGTATTTTCCTAATGTTCCAATTGTATTTGATACGTTACATCACAATTGTAATTCTTTTGGTCTGACACAGAGCTATGCCTTTAATGTTTGTGCCGAGTCTTGGGATGTTGCCAGCCTTATTCACCACTCTGAAGGTTTGACTGGTGCCCTTGATCGTAGGCATTCTGACTACATAGTATCTTTGCCTGACCTTCCTTCCGATGTGGAATTGGAGTGATTATTGGTTGTGTGAATTAATAGATGTCTAATGCTGAATCAGATGTTTCTTGGCTTAATGTGGACTTCTGCTGTTCTATTTCGGATAACAGCTTCTGATTTTTCTTCCACCATTCTTCTCCAACTATGCCTCGGGCTTCTTCGGGAAGGTCGATGCCCAGTACCTGATCTAAGGTGTCATGTTCAATTGCACTCTGAAGTGGAGTCCAACCTCTGGTGGCTTTGATCAGTAGATTATGGCCGGATAGTACTTCTCTTGGTAACTGGTATAAGCAGCCGTGTGAAGCGGCGCTATGTAGTGGGCTTTCACCTGATGGTCCTGATATCAACATATTACCTGATGTTAGGAATGCTATTGGCAGTTGATCCAAGTGGCTATACCATGTGGCGCGGTGGAGGAATGTACTATTGTTGGCGTCGGGTGCCAGTATGGGATTATTGTGTCGCAATGTATTGTTCTGACCGTTAAATATTGGCGGCTTAGTGTTTAGAAAGATTTCCTTTGGTACTTGGTCTAGATGACCATATTCCGCAGCGATGTGCAGTGGTGTGCCGACTGATGTGTTAGTCGTGAGGGCCTCTACTGTTAGCGCCTCTGTTGGAAGCTGGGTCAAATGACCGTATCTGGCAGCTAAATGTAGTGGTGTCCATGTGCATTGTCCTATTACTCCGCTCCTAGCTCCTAGTGTAATGGTATACCCTTTGCCTTGGTGGGTGATATTTTTGACCGTAAGCACATCTTTAGGTACTTGGTCTAATGAACCGTAAGCGGCTGCCCAGTGTAGCGGGGTCAGCTTTATTTCTCTGGTTAATTGGTTTGGGAAGTCTTCAGGGTAGACACTGATGTCTGGCGGTATAGGATTAATTGAGCAGCCGTCTTGGTCTAGTTTGTCCAGAATCTTGGCGTGGGTTTGAGCCCAGTTGTCCTCTTCTAGCCAAAATGCCTCTGCTGCCATTATCAGGATATGCTTGTCCATATGTGATTGTATTGACCTGGCCTTTGCGTGTCAATGCTTTTTGGGTTTTGCGCTTGCTATAACTTAGTTGACTATGGCTATTTCTAGTTCCGCTCGCTCAGGAAGCGGTATGTCTCGCTCAAATTCTCCCAGAGCCTGTCCTATTGTTCCGGTATTTAGACCGTATTCTCCATATTCAGCTTTTGCGAGTTTTCGGATAATTTTCTTTGCTTCCGGCAAAGTTATGTATCGGTTGTTTATCCACTTGGTTAGTGTATATGCAATTTCTAAAGAGTGTTCCGATGTTGTTACTTGGTTTCCATACCTTTTATTTTGGCGTTGTGCTACGCGGTTGTATTCATTTTTGTAAAGTATATTGAGTGCTTCCGTCATCCTTTTGTGTTTTGATGAGTAACCTACCTGCATGTTGTGATTGACTCTGCCTGCTTAGTACTGTTAAGCTTTGCTATGGATAATAAGAATGCAATAAAAAGACTGAGTGGGGCAGAAAAAGCATTGGTGGCTGTCTCCAAAGTATTAATGTCTGCAGGTGGCGCGGTGGACTTCCAACGCGAGTATCCGTTGCCCTTTACAGGAGGGAAGCGTATGCTGTTATGTGGCTGGAAAGGCATGCTTACGTCAATAGAATTCTTACAATCGAAGGGCATGGCAGTGGATCAGTGGGATGAAAAGTTCATAGTTACGGAACCTTGCCCTGGTCCGTTTGGTTTGTCTTCTGAGCTGTGTGATATACACACCGATGATCCTTACTCCGTTACGCCAATTACTAAAACTATCGAGGAGTTGGAGATGCCAGCAGAACCACTAAAGCCAGAGGCTCCAGTAGATCCGTTTGTTGGCATGTCTGAGGGCGATCTTGAGCAGTATGTTTTTGATAGCCTGTTAAACAAGCCTGCTTCGGAGGAGCATGCCACCAAATTCCTGCAGGTGGCACAAGCCTTGTGCAAAGTTTGTAAAGACAAGTATTGGAATCATACGGTGTGCCACTTTATTGAGGGGTATGGGCACGATGTTGATGGTAAAATGCCGAGTTTGCTAAATTACATAGAAAAGTCAGACTTTCCACAGTATAAAGAGGCTTTGGATGTTTTGGTGGCGCGAGCTTTTCCTGAGCCTAATTGTCTTGATAGAATTGTACTGCCCATTGTCGAATTTAATCTTAATGCCTGGATAAAGGATCCGTCCGCCCCTACTTTTGCACATGTATCCCCTGCCATGCGCGAACCGTCCAATATCGAGGCGGCTAAGGAAGTCTTCAAAAAGGAGGATTGGCGGGATCCGCGTAGGGCGCTGCTCTTAATGCAGTGTTCTGGTCCCGCAGAGTTGTGGAAATCAGCCAAGGCTTCTGGTATCCCAATCTTTGGGGATGATCGCTTGTCGGATTATGGCAAGGCGCCGTTTTCCAAATCCGATTTGTCCGTATATCTGGCAGATGTCATTCCTAATATTGCTACATTGGCTGGTGGGTTTACGGCTGCTGAAGTGGCGAACAACTTAACTACTAGGATTAGTGGGGATACTGTTCCCGGAGTGTTTGTTGATGTTGATGGTACACTATTACATTCCAATAGCCTGGTGCCGTACTCGAAAGATATTGAGTCCAATCTTTTGGAGGCTATGGGACGTGGAATTCCAGTCACAGTCTTTTCTGGTGGAGATCCTAAAGTTCAATCTGCTCGCTTACTTGCGTCGGGTGCTGATCCGCGATTGGCCGAAGTGAGGTCTAAACGTGATTATGTTGGTAAGCGTTTGGAGGTTTTGATAGATGATACGCCTGCGGCTGTGGGTGGCTTTGGAGCTGAACGATATATGAGTCCATGCTTTGCTTCGCAACCTGGTGCTCTAGGTTTTGTTGAGTTGCATATCGATCAGGAAGCTGGGATGGATATGTGACTTGGCGAAAGGATTGACTGATCGAGGAACAGGAGCTATAATTGGTTATGCATATGCCTACCATATCGTCAACAGGAGAGATATCTCATATCCCAGCAAAAGTACTGCAATTGAGCAAAGAAAGTTTAATACCAAGCTTAAAGGACTTGGACAGCTCTAAAAAACTGGTGTGTATTCCAAAAGCCCTAACTGGAGAGATTGTGTCCGATGCTCCAATCACTGATGGTCCTGATCTTTGAGTTGGGGTTATTCTGAGGTTTCTTCCAACTTGCGAGTTTCGTCTATGGCTTGGCTTAGTGTTTTGCCATGCACACGTTGCATGTTAACTGGGGGAATCATTGGATTAGTGCCTGTATAGACTTGAAATCTGCTGATTCTAACTGGTTTGCCTGGTTCGTGATCGCAGAAATCCACGACCATTAGGCTTTCTGGTACTGGCTTTTGGAAGGTTTCTTCGAGCCACTGGAACCTTTCAGCGTTTGGCCGGAGTAACGCTATTTCCTTTTTAAGCTGTTCTATTTCTTGGGACTTGGAATCTGACATAGTTCATTTATGTTTTGGTTCCAGTTTGGCGCTTTTGCTATTGTAGTTTAAAGCGATTAACATAAACAGTCCGACAATGAGCAGTTGGTATGATTCTGGTTCTGGAATGGCATTATTAATTGCTTCAGCGTAAGTTGAGATTCGTACATATTCTGATGTGTCTGTAGTTGCTGGGTAGGTGTTTCCTAGGTTGTAGTAGCTGGTATACATGGTGCTGACGCCTACTGATAGTCCAGCTAGTGTCCATTCTCCAGCATGGTATTCGAATAGTCCGCTGCCTGAATCGCCCAAAGTGAGCGTGGCTGCATTTGCTCCGTAATCTACGCTGAACTGTGAAAATAGATTTGCTGCTGTTGCATTAGTATCCGTAACTGTTTGGCCCAATCTCTTTGCTATTTGGTTACTATCCCAGTTCCATCCTTGATCTGCTATTTCGCTACCTTTGCCCCATCCGCAACCTACAAGATATGCTGCTTGCCCTGTATCGCTGGAGCTAGTATTGAGGTGCATTATTGGCAGGCTTGGTGCGTTACTGATTTTAAATAACTTCATGTCGACAGATCCAGTTACACCTGGTAGATTTTCCACTAGTTGGATACCGTTTACCCCGAAGCTTGTGTCCAATGAGTAGGTGGTACCATTGACCTTGACTAGCGTGCCCACAATGGCATCCACATGTTTGGCTGTGATAAAATAGCCATTCCCTAAATATACTGCTGAGGCGTTGTATTGCTGTGTGGGCTGGGCTACCGCTACAACAGACCCCCAAATATTTCCGATGCCTGGATCAGACTGATTACCACTGCTATCAACGCCGTAAATTATAACCGCATGGCCTGTAGTAGCTAGTATTAGGAACAGGACAATATTCGCGTAGGCCTTTTTCATGCTGATAGTATATCACCCGTGAACTAATTCGGCAAATCTTTAATTGTAGTCAGTTAATAGATACACACTACACTTTGCGGCATGGACAATTAGTCCTAAAGGAAAATAGTTTCACGTGAGCTTTGGCAGCTCCAAACCTTTCAGAATTTACAGTGTATACGCCCTAAATTTATGGCATGTGGTCTTTGTTTGTGAATTGTACTCCATGATATAGTTTGTTTGCGTGCTGGCAAGTATTACTTTGGATGAGATTGCTGCTATATATCTAGGTCGATGCCTTCTTGCTGTGGCGTTTCTGGCTGAACTGGTTTGACTTCCCACCCCTCCCGCGTACACCGCGACTCTACTCTTTGCCCAGTTTCGAGGCTTGAAGATTCTACAATGTCTCCGATTGACAATGATGGCCCCCTATACCCCTGAAGTAGGTTTTCCATGGGTGCTCCAAGATTGGTCTCATCTAATTCTGGCGATGGGTGATTTAAAAGTGCAAATGCCTCGTTGGCTGCTTCTGTTCCGGCGGGGAAACTAGAGACATATGATAGCTTTAATTTTCTTGGTAGTTCCTGACTGCCTGGAGCTATTTCGGTTCTCCCGTATTCCTGTAAAAATACTCTTGTAACAGATTTGATCTTATCGGTGTTTTCGTTCTTTTCCAGATAAATATCCAAATGTGAACTTGTGAGTTTTTCCCCGAACTCGTCTACCATATATGGCGATGCGCCAGCTGCAACGTTAGCTTCCAATAGGTGGTGGAATACAAGATATAATGTAATATCCCCAGGTCCTTGCCCGTTTGGCATCTTTGATTCGTATAAATCCTGTAGATTTAGCTTCTCGCTTGCCCCGGTTTCTTGGAGTTTTTTGACGGTCCATTCCAAAGTTTCAGCGAAATCTTTAGCGATATTTTCATTTCTTAGCCCGCCAGCCCTATCTGTTCTGAGGGCTATTTTGTTCGAATAAATTGGTTCCATTTTCTTATTATGTATGTTGCACGCAGGCCATGTCAATGCTGTTTAAGCTTGTTATGGTGCATTGCCTGATTGTATTTCTTATCCTAGTTGATATCTGGGCCGTCGTCGTCCATGTTTGGTGGAGTGATCATGGTTCTCATGGTTTTTCCAATCTGCTGTGGTAGGGTGGCTTGGTGATCCGCTGGCAGGTTCCGCTCGATGTCACGCAGCCATACTGGTTCGCCTGTTATTGCCTTGGGATCCATGTGTGTGGCGATGTCAATTGATTCGCAACTAACGCCCAGTTTTCGTGCCATTTCTTCTACAGACTTTCCTGAGCCTATTCCGGTATGTCCTGCTCCGACTCCAGCAACCACATTTCCTTCTTTGGTGAGGGTTGCAAGATTCCCTGCCATTATAGCGTTCCTTTTCTCAAATACTTTCTGTGTAAGTGTTTCTGTCCCCCAGTTTTCTACTGAGTTCATGTCGATGCAGACTACTTTCATTCCGCAGTCATGTGCTTTTTCCATGACCCTAAGTGCTTCTCTTGAAGTACCTGTCCATTTGTTTGGTTCTTGTGAGAAGTTTTCCTCTGTGGCTTTCAAGATGTCTTTTGGGGAGACGTGCATTTTGGTGCCTGTAATTTCGCTTAGTGTTTGCTCTTTCCTGATCCTGGATGTTTCCTGGCACTGTGGTGATAGCTCGGTTTTCTTAATGGTTTCATTTGTCAGCTGTACCAAGTCTGCTTCCTTCCTTTGACTGTTTAGGTATTTTTGGATTGGAATTGTGTAGTTTTCTGGTAATTCCATTGCGAATATCTTTGCAGATTCAGAAAGTCCTGGTAGTGCATCCTTAAGCTCTTCAGTGCGCATGTGGTTATGCCCGACAATCAATGCTTTTCCCGTGCGTTGTGGGGTAGGATTCTGAGTTTTCGAAAGTACGCATGTCCCGTTACGTACTTCTATCTTTGGCATGCCATAAGAAGCCTTTATTTGCTCGCGTGGCTGATTATTATCTTGTGTGTTTCCTACTATTGGTAGTAGTGCCAGAGGTATTGCAATTCCAGCCACCTTTAGTTTTGGTAACAAACTCTCGATGCGCTCAGCAACTGAGGCGCCAGCTTTCCTCTTCTTGATGTCATCTAGCAGGTGTTGCAAACTCATATGTGTAATTTAACATAACCGGCTATTTTGTGTCAACTTGGTGTATTGCCTATGTTGCCAAGGTTATGCTAAAATCGGTTATGGATTATTTTTCTGCTAATCTTTGGCGTTGCTCTCACTCAAGTATTGAATCCTATTCATATAATAATATAATGCGAAAGAAACCTTCGGCCGTGCACGCTGATGCTTTTTTAGATGTTGCAAAGGCCGTTAGTATCCTTCAGCCGAAAGACCGCAATTGGAATCATACAGTATGTCACATGCTCGAAGATGGCGGCTCTGAATATGGTAATAGCGTCCTCGACTATCTTGACTCTGGCCTTTCACAATACAGTGATGGCATTAACTTGTTGGCTGCTGCCGCTTTCAGGGAAGAAAATTGTATGAATCGGGTATTGCTACCAATACTGTGGTACAACTTGGACATGATGGCTAAAAATCCTGAAAGTCAGGATTTTGCACTTATGCCTCCTTCGTTTCGTGATCCTGCTAACCAGAAAATTGCAAAGGATTTGGAAGAGCCGGATCTCCTTCTATTTATGACGAGCAGGAACCCTAAGGAGTTATGGGAAATGGCAATTGCTGGCAATGTGCCACTGTATAACTTTCGGGAGGTGCAGAAATGTACCTCGGCTCCGGTGGCTCCTGATGTATTAGCAAATTATATCAAAGCTTGCTACGGTTCCAATTTGACTGCGGTTTCGGACGATGTTTCTGGCAATGTATTGCTCAATAACCTTAAAATTCCTTTGGATTCACCTGAGCCTGGGCTTTTTGTTGACGTTGATGGCACTCTAGTTAAGTATGGCAGTTTGCAGAAGAAGTTGGTAGCCAGTATTGAAGCTGCGTTTGCTGCTGGTATTCCAATCACAATTTTTTCTGGTGGCAATCCAAAAGAGCAAACAGAAAAATTACTAGAACTCGGGCTTAGTGACAAGTTTTTGCCGGTTAGGAGTAAGTCTGATTTTAAAGGGAAGGCGTTAGAGTGCTTGGTTGATGATACTGCGCCAGTAATAGGTGGATTCGCAACTAAAAACTATATAATGCCTTCTAATTCTGGGTTTGGGGAGTTAGATGCATGGTTGGAGCAGAATCGTGGTATGGATATATAGTTCTACGAAGTTGGTGTGCCTCTGTGCAGGTATTGACGAGTCCTTGTAGTATAAGCTATGCTATTCTATGGATGTAGCTGAATTGTTCTCCGGAACTACTGGTCCCCATAATGAACGCATGCACCTATGTTCCAGATGTTCGTACTCCGCCTTTGCCGGATGGGTATGTGTATTAGTGCCCGTGCCTCTTCTCGGCCTCTTTGGCAATCGCCCCCACAGTCTTTGTGGCTTCCTTTATGGCCTGCCCTCTTAATCCTGCTATAAGCTTGGTCGCGGGTTCCACGTGGTTGGCGTAACATATTATGCTTGCGTCATTATACTTTTCGACTCGCATTGACCCAACAGCTGATTTCGCGGCAAATGGCGGCTCTAGCAGGTGCCAGCTGACTGTGAACCCATCTGGTGTCTTTTCGTAGTGGTTCCTGACCAAGTATTGTATGGAGAAAATTATTGGCAGCTTCACAATGTACCTGACATCCTTAGTATTCTGGTCTGGCTGCTTTTCAACTTTGGCAGATTCCAAGTTTTCTATAAAGGTGTTTGCATGTTCGTAATCAAGGAACAAATCTGTGACCTCTTGTGGCGATGCTTTGACTTGCTTGTAAATGCGCACCTCGGGCCATATGGCTCCTTTCTTTTCAATAGTGCGTGTAACACTCTCGCCTTTGGTTATTCTTGCTTGTTCGTCTGGGCTGAGCTCGGAGATGATGCCTGCGTGCAGTATGGTTCCAGAGAGTAATGCTATGGCAATTGATGCAATTTTCACTTACTTATGTTACCGCATTTTTCGCTGAGAAACTTTATTACTGCTTTGTGAATATGCCCTGACCATACTGGTGCATTATGTGCTGGTATATCGATACGGATGTTGCGTTCGCACTGAAGAGACGCAGAGTTTCCAGGTACAACTACCAGATCGAATGGGGTCCATGTAGTCATAATTGGAAATTTATGTGCTGGCAGCTTTGCAAGTAAATTTGATCCAGGCGCTAGTTCTCTCGTTGCAGGCGAATCAAATACCCTGCCACATAGGGAACCTTGGTGCGGGCAGTGAAGGAATGCTGCTGCAACAATATGCCGGTCCTCATTCAGCTTGGCTGCCTCTCTAGCCACTATGCCACCCATGCTATAACCTATAATTGCGAGCTCATCCTTTTGCTCGGTCATCCACTTTGCAAATGCCTTTGCTAACTCGGTGATTGTGACTCGCCCTGAATTATCATACGTGTAGATAACTGTCTCGGAGATCGAATCGGCTAACTTCTTTCGGAATGGCTCCCATCTAGTATGGTTTCCCCATATGCCGTCGAGTATCACTATCTTCATATATTTCGGGCTGTAAGTTACTTAATTACCTTCCACCCACTGCCAAAGTTATTACCGGTGCCTTGGTAACTGTTGCCTATTTTTTGGAATCCTCCGCCAAAATTGTTACCTGTACCTTGGATGGTATCACCAACTTTGATATATCCGCTTCCAAAATTGTTACCTGTACCTTGGATGGTATCGCCAACTTTGATATATCCGCTTCCGAAGTTATTTCCAGTGCCTTGAAGGTTATCACCAACTTTAATATACCCGCTGCCGAAGTTGTTACCTGTTCCTTGAAGGTTATCACCTACTTTGATATACCCTGCTCCAAAACTATTGCCGGTGCCTTGTAGAGTTTGTGCTTGGACATTAGCAATAAGAACAAGTGAAAGTAGCAAGTATGCGATTGATGTTTTCATTTTGTATTTATACCATATTTCTCTCTAAGTATTCCATTTAATCATGTCAATTGTTGGCATTAAGTTGTTATTTTTGATCCTACGCCGTTCTCTAGACGTTGATCATTGCCAAGCTAGCTTGAGCTTACTGGTTCCCACCGCGATTTAGCTTATGGCTTTTCTACGACGATGTGGCTTCCAACAACTGATATTTTGTACTTTGGCAGTTTGCTTAGGCCTGCCTTATTTAGTGTGGTTGGATTGACCCGGAAGTTATGTTGTAGAGAGATGCCCTTTTCTGTTCCTGAGAGACCGATTTCAAGCTTTCCTGGCGTATAAGTGAAGTAGGCCGTGTTTCCGGGAGTTAATCCGATTGCCCTGCAATATTTGGGCGGTACAAAAACACGCCCATCAGCATCGCATCCGCGTTCTGTGGTCATGCTTGGTGCTGTAGTCGTACTTGGCGCTGTGGGGGTACTTGGTACTGCGGTTGTTGGAAGTGGCCCGCTTGCTGGATTTAGGGCTTCTGGATCGTAGGCACTGGGATCAACACTTACTGGATGATAAATTATGACTGGAATTGAGCCATTAATGGCTGAGGATGTCCTGATGTACCCAGTAATTCCGCTGAAATATTCTTCTACTACTTCAGCTCGAACTGCAGCATGGCGGACTTTAGCACCGTGATGGCGAAGGATTCTTGTGACATCAAATGCGGTAAATTGGACGCCAAGTGAGCTGAGATGGTTGATAACTTTGGTGGTTGTATTCATGACTTTTGTGGTTTTTTGTTGTTAGTGGTTAGTTTATGTTTTTTGGAAATCCTTGATTTGTTAAAAAATAGCTATAGTATTGTTGGAGTGCATCGTTTAATTCATTTTGTTTGCGTGACTATAATGCTTGGATTTTCAGTATATGAGTTCCAGCATTTGCCGATAGATTATGCGGCTTTAGGCGGGCGCGTCTTGGCTGGGTCCCGACAGGTTCACGGTGAGTTTTTTAACCAGCTTAGACAACTCCCAAGTAAGCTCTTGAGTATGATCCCGAGCGGCAAGTAGGAAGTATGTTAAGCCGATTGCAAATCAACTTTTGCTTCTATATCGGCCTCTGGCAACGGTAGGAGCCCGTAGAATGGTACGCCTCGTCCATCTTCTAACAGGTGTTTGTGTGGTCCCCATGCAGTGTTGATTAGTTTTGCCTGGTTGTAGAAAAATACTACGCCATCTGGCCTGAAGAGATTGTGCGCAGCTTGGGCCACGTCTGCTAAGAATTTTAATTTTGCATCAGTAAAGCGGTCTGCCGTTCGTGCCGGCGGCCCATATGGGATGCCAGGCATATCTACCTGAAAGCGAGTCACGGTCATAAAGTTTTCTAGGTAAGCTTGAATGTTTTTTGGTATCATCTTGTTCTTAGTATAACCATGTTTTGCCGTAGCATCATGTTAAGTATTTGGCAGGACCATTATTTCTTGTCGACCTCAAACTCTAGGCAGCCAACACTGCATGCAACTAAATTATAGATAAGTGCAAATATTAGTCCTGCGATAAATCCTGCTGCGGCATAGATAATAGGTGCCGCGATTGCTAAAACTACAAAGCCGTTTTCTAGAAGTTGATCAAAGTTGAGCATTGCTCAAAATTGGCTTACTAGTTCCTCGATCCGACTGCGATTTAATTAGATCCCTTGACCTAACCAGTGACTCCGTCTCCAAAGGCGTAACTTCCCGACAAACTGCCGGTACAAATTTCTTCTTCCTACTATATGAATAAACCGCATATGCAGCGGTAACTATTCTCCTACCTTCTTCCAATATGGTTAGAACGGCATTTCCATCTCTATCGTGCTCTGTGCCACATTCCTCGCATACCCATGACCTATCATTTAATGTAAGCGCCTGTTTGTGATGACACTTGTTGCATAGCTTGCTAGATGGAAACCACCTGTCAATTTCAATTACATACGTCTTATACTTTATCTGACGCTTTAGTTCTCCCCATCCCTCATCAGCTATGCTTCCAGCAACACAATGATTCCTCATCATACCTGTGATGTTCAAGTCCTCCAAGTAGAATACATCGTATTTCTTGGCTATCATACTGCTCGTTTTATGTTGCCAATCCTCGCGGATACATCTAATCCGATAATGCAAATCGTTCAATCTAATCTTAGCTTTCGCTTGATTAACCGATCCGCTTACCTTCTTGGAGTATCTACGTTGGACGCGTTTCAACTTATTCATATACCATTTTAATGGCTTGGGTGCCACCAGCTTGGTAATGTTTGTTTCATTACCATACGTAAGCGAGCTGGCTAAGCCGACATCTCCAGCGCCATCTCGTACGATTTGGTTATCATCGTCGATCTGGTCCGGAATATTGATCTCGGCGCTTACTACTAAAAACCATCTTCTGCCGTCCTTCTTCAGTGTTAAAGACAAGGGCTTGCAATTGCCCCACCTGAGCGGTTCGAATAATTTAATCCATCCATGATTTGAAATATAAACGTTATTACCCTTGAGCTTTATCGTGCTTGGGCCATTATCCAACCGACATGATTGCCTGCCATCTTTACGATGTTTTCTCTTTGGATACTTACCCAATTTCTTAAAGAACCTACTATATCCATTGCCTAAATTCTTTATTGCTTGCTGTGGGATGGATTTTGGAACATCGTACATCCATGAAAAGGCCTCCTTCTTGATATGGTTTAGATTCCTACGAAGCTGAACCTCACTTGGTTGACCTCCTAGCAGATAAATATCTTGCCATTGGTCGAACGCCCAGTTGTAGGCAAATCTTGCGGTTCCGATGCACTGCATAAAGAATTGTTCGTCTGCCTTGTTGACATCAATCCTAATTTTATGCGCTCGGTTAATTATCACTCAGTAATTATACCAAAGATTTGCTAATGTGCCATATGAAATTACTAACTACGAAAGAAATATCTATTCACTATGACGATGGGACAAGTTAAGTAAGTCCGGTTTGTCGTACAAGCGGCGATCACCGAAGCTGTGCTATTCCTACATCTGCCAATGGTACTACAGTGGGATATGTACGAGTCTCATCTGCCGACCAGAAGAATGATTTGGCAATCTCCAATCGAACAACAATGCAACGATGTGCTCGCCATGATGACGTTATTCTCATCGAAAATCTATGGCATGAGGGGCCACTCAAACAAGCGTAAACTAGCAAATACTCAGCTTTGCTCAACTATTTCGCCTGCTGTTTAAAGTGCGGCGCCTAGTTTACCAGAGGATAACGGTTTTATTTTTTTGAGTGTGTAAAGCATGCTGTCATTATGGTAGGCGGCAGCGCCAGCGTAAGCATTATTTATGGTGCTTTACCCATTAATTTCTTGAAGGTTTTGATGGTTTCTACATCTTTTGGTGGAATTAGCAGTTTAAGCCTCCTGCTATAATGTTGGAAGCCTCTCCCACCTATGCGCAGTAGAGTATAGGCGTAAACCTGTGTGGCTAGTTCCTTATTTTTCCATGCCCAGGTAAATAGGGCTTGAACCTCTAGGTATAGTCGTTTGACAGGAGTTGTCCACTGCTGTGAGATCCTCTCAAGGTCTCGTAATATGGCGCTCATGTCGTCAATGACTTTAGGCGTGGATAAAATTCCTATCAAATCTTTTGCCTCGTTGTCTATAGTTCCAAATTCTACTCCTATTGCATGAAGCGCTAGCATGTGTGCTAGGTAGGTTTTGCCAGCATCTGTCAGTTCGGACGACGGCATTGTTTCGGTGAGCTGTATGCTGAATGCTGCTGCATTGAGTAGTAGGTTGTCTTTGTTTAATCTTGTTTGTTTCATGCTCTAACATACCATTATAGGTGGCGATTGTCAACTTCGTTTTCGGGCGGTTATTGTACTAGTGGTAGTCTAGTCCGGTTCTAGTATAATACTAGTGTAGTAATTGCACTGGCTATGACTAAATGCGAAACGATCTTGAAATTGCTAGAATAGACCTATTTATGCCCCGATAAATCGTGGACTTGCTGAGCACAGTTCGATAAATTCGGATTTTGATCAAGAAGGCAATGTCGTTAGATTGTAGTTTTTGCGGTAGGGAAGTCATCGCCCATACGTCTCCATAAGTCTTTGAAAGCTTTACTTTCCAAACTGTTTGCCCCGTAGCGATTGAGTATGTCTCTGTGCCTTTCTGTAACAGATACTTTTTCACCTGTGGCTGAAGTTCGCATGTCGCACCAATCCACGCATTTTGTTAGAAATCTAGATTTTCTTGTCTGCCGGTTTGAAAGGAAATACCGTTTTAATTCCTCAGGGCATAGTGCCTTTGCGTTTCCGTGGTAGAGAACCGCTATTGTAACATCGCGGTTGATTTTTTCTTTTGTACACCAGAGAAACCCATCCACGGGGTGAAAGCCAGTATCTGGGTATAGGTATCCGATATCATGAAGTTTACAAGCTTGGATTATTATCGCCTCATTAAAGGTTTTCTTGGCAAGCTCTGTCACAGCCGTCATGTGCATGTTTCTAGCTTTTGAAATGGTATTCATTTTGGTAGTGCTTTTCTATATTTGGTTGACTCGTTGATTGCTGCTAGATAGTACGTATTTTGAGTTTAGCATATTTTGATGATAGTTGGTTGTTTTATATTGCTTCACTCCACTAAATATGTTTGCATATTTCTGATTCTGTGCTAAAGTTGCCAGATGGAGATTAAATCGCCCAAGGTTCTAACTGCGTGGCTCTCATTCGCACTTGAGCTTTGTAAGCTGTCAGCCTATGCGCTTGGCTTTACACTATTTTTGTTCATGGTAGAAGCAGCTAGCTGGATGCTATTGCCATCGATACCCATACTTAAGGTGCTAATGTTGATCGTAGCTGCGCATTTTGCCAGCTTTTTGATGGCCAGTGTTTTGTTTACTGTTTGGACGTATCGCGTGAGTAATAATTGTCATGCTAAAACCCAAGGGATGCAGTTCAACCCAATGCTTGCGGGTCTGTCGTACTTCCTTCCTGTTGCATGCCTGGTTCTCCCGTATCTGGTCATAAAGGAAATTTTAGCAGTTAGCGAGGCTGATGTCTCTAAATCCAGTCACCTTCCTACCCTGATGATGTGGTGGGGGTGTTGGATATCACAACTCTGCCTATTTGCAATTGCCAGCCTTCTGCCACATGGGTTGTTCCAAGTCACATTGTTAGCCGTGGTATTTGTTCTGGCAGGCACAGCCGCGTTGTATGCCTCGCGTGTTGTGAACCTGATAGCTCGCGGTCAGGAACTCTGGGTGAAGCCCGAGGAAGTTTAAGCCTAATTGGTTGTATTGACCAACACTGCAGGAAACTAGTACAATCAGCGCATGAACAAGTATCCGTTTTTGGAGCTGGATAATTTTAAGGCGGGGATGGTTTCCACAGTACTATCTATTGTGGAAAATGGTGGTACTGCTAATGTGCCCGATGACATCATGATTTTTGCAATACGGTCGGATAAGCGTATTCTCCAGCTCGTTAACTTGGCGTAACTCCGCAAGCCTTGTTGCTGCAAACTCCCGATATTCGGGGTTTTTGCTTTTGGCTAATTTCATTAATGTAGCCATTTCTTTGCTCTTACTCATGGTTTGATATTAGCAGAAAGGGCTTACCGAAAACAAGGTTGGTTCGTCTATTGCTATGCTGCTATTTTGGGCTATTGGTCTTATTATTTCAAAGAGAATATAGATGAGATCGCAGACTTGACTAGTTCTGCTATTTTGGACGGGAGTTCAACAATGAGCCAATAGATGCCAGCCATAAGTAGCGTTGGAATCCAAATGATTAAAGCTATAGCAGCTAGAATGAACAGGATTAGAACCAATATTGTGAAAATTGTGCTCATTGTCCAGGCTTATAGGTTTGACACCTTCTTGTTTTCCCATCTATTGAGTAAGTGTATGACGATGTTTGTTCCAAATTTATAGCTTTCAATTAAAGACGGGAGGTTTATGTTTCTAAGATACGTATCCCTGTTATTCCATATGGTCGGATTGATTGCAACGTATTCCCCTGTTATTGATTTGCGCATGTCAATTTGATTTTTTGCTAGTCCGACCTGCCACATATCGCCGTAGTCGTTGGATGTATAAATTATTGCTATTTCCCCATACTGACGCAACACTTGTACCTGCTCCCTATATGAATTTAGTCCCCTTGCGTCTTCTTTAACCTCCGGAAAATATCCAGCTGAATAAAGTGGGTGGTTCTTTGGGATAATTTCCCATTTTTTATCGACATCTGGGATGACACGCTGCATTTCACGCTTAAATGCTATATCAAATCTTGAATTCTTTCCTGGGACTGAACTGTCTCCCCAAACTGCACCACCCAACCTGATGTAGGTCCTTAGGTTTTCTACTTCTTTGTCTGTAAGTTTGAAATCTCGTGTGCCGGTAAGGAATATAAACGGAGGCTTAGTTGCAAATATTTCGTCGCTGTCTAATTTTATGGCTTTGACATTTTTGTAGTTGGTCTTTACCTTGTTTTTCGACGTCTCGCTCATGAAGTAAAGCAGGTTTGGCAGGCTGCCATTTTCTATTGCGTTATTCTTAATTTGTATTGTTGAATTCCAGTTTCCGCTATATTGACCAATGTACGCGGTGAACTCATATTCTACTGGTCGTGTACCTCCATTGTCACGTTTTGTAACCCATGTATCTCGAAATCCATTTATGCCTTCCAGTATTGGTTTTGTGACCTCTGAGGTCTGCTTCGGTGCTGGGATTTTCTTGGCTTCGAAATTTGGAGGTAGTTGGACTGGGGTAACTGTAAATGGTATTAGCTGTGGCGTAATAATACTTGTTGTGGTTATTGGCTGGTGCTGCTGCTGTGTTTGCATGGCCACATTGTTTGGCATATCTGGAATTACAGCTTGGTTTTGTTCTGGTTTTTGAATGTTGGTGCTTGGAGTTACTAGTTGTGTCTCCGAAGTAAAATCGGGTGGTTCTTGTACTGCTTTAAACAAAATAGTACCGCCAAAAACAGCTATGAGTATAACATGTAAAATAAATGATATTACCATGTCCCGTGAATTGCCAAGTTTTTCAACGATTCGGTTCATATTCTTAGTGTAATCTCTTAGTTACATGTTTGCAAGTATAATTAGGGGGCCTAGTTATTTTGGTTGTTTATTCGGCCATTTCGCTATACATGATATAGGTATCAAAACGGGCTTGGAACTTGCGTGTTTTGTTGTACGGCTCAATGTACATTTGTGGGTCTGGGCATACTGTTGCCAGCGCCTTTACTGTATCGGCTGTCAGTTTGGCCCATTCCTTCTTGCTGATGCCTGTACTGCCTCCTGATAGTGGAGCGTGATAGCCTAGAAACCATACGCTGTATCGGACCCCATATTTAACGGGTTTTGTCTCTGCTAACAGGCACTGAAGCTGTTTGCTGTATGGCGTGGTTATGCTTTTGATGTCCTTTTGCAGTTTCAGCACAACAGCCATTGGGGCTTGGTACTGATATGGGCGTTTTAGGGTGGTTGGTATTGCTGGTGGCGCCAGTATGCCTATGGTGCCGATGCTGGAACTCACGTTGTGTTGCCATGCAGCATTTATTGCTTTTTGGGACATGATATTTTGTTTTACTTGCTCGGTATTATGAGGTTGTGATCATTTAGTCTACTACTTTTCGTTGACTTTTACATTCATGTATCCGCTTGCGTATGGTTGAAATTTTTCTCCATCGAAGACAAACTTAAACCTGCTAGAGTACCTATTTCTGTCGCTGGGGTCTGCCTTTGTGTCATAAAACACCAGTTCGAGTACATATTTTGGCTGGTCATTTTCACATGTGGTTTCCCCAAGTAGCTCGACCTCTGGGCTTCTAAGGTTTTTGTCGGCAGGGATGCCGGGCGGATGAACTATATTTTGGTCATTCCATTCGACCTTAACTGGAATTTTAAATGAGGCTTGAGGCTTGCCCGACACGTTTCTATCGAATGCGGGTGTTGGGGCTTCTTTTATTGTTAGCATAAAATTCGGCTTCACATTTTCGTCATTTCCGTAATCACGTGCGGTCAGAGTACATTCGTATTTGCTCTGCTCCGCAAATTTCTCTGCAACCGCCTTATTTAGATTGTTGTATGCTTGTCGCTCCTTTAGCATTTTTTCTCTTACTTGTGCGACTGCTGCTTGGGCTGCCGGATCGGATGTTAGAATAGCTCCATTAAATTCCACTTGTGGTCTTCCTTCGCATTGTGGCTTGGGTGGCCTGCCATTTAAAACCCATCCGTCGACAGTCTTTCTTACATTGTATTCGCAGTTAAATGCTGATTTGAATCCCTTACCAGCAACTATGCGGATAAGGGCAGGCAAATTTTCTTGCTTGAATCGATCATAATCCACTTGCTGAATATGGTTATCCGTGAGAAATTCTTCACCAGATATTGGAGAACACAAGTTTTCATTAAGCAAAACTTCACCTGCAACGCTTAGCCTGCCCTGCATGCTCACTGGATCTATGAATGCTTCTGTTTTTAAATTCTGTACAGTTAAATATGGTGGCACTTGACCCTGAATAAACTTTAGCACCACGTTAACGTCTGGTCCTGTTACTGGCTGAGGTGGTTTTGGCTGGCATCCAAAACATAGCGCGGTTAGGAGAAGTGTGAGTTTTTTCATGGGTTTATGCTGTGAATGCTTCTATTATTGTGGTGGACTTTAGATGTTTGGCCTTTAGCCATGCTGTGATTTTCTCTTCCAGCTTTTGGAGCTCAGGGATAGTTGCAGAACCAAATATTAAATGGTGGATAATTAAATGCCCTTTTTCGCCTGGGAAATCCCAATTGCCTTTGGCAATATATGCTGTGCATTCCAGTTCGCCTATTTCGAATTCGTGGCAGTCCCCTTTATCGAGCATGTCTTCCTGGGCTTCATCGCTTAGTACGCTAAGGTCTGGGTTTGCAATATCTGCCGTTATCTGAATGCCTAGGCTCATGCTCATATCTTTTATGTTTTGCAGGCCTTTATTCTGAAGGGCGCTTTCCCTTATTAGCTGCTCATGAAGTCATCAAAGTCGCTTGCCCTGTCGCAGTCAGAGATGTGATGGATTGCTCCTTTTGCTGCCATTGCATCTTCAAATTGTTTAATGAGTGGATAGATTATATTCTTGTTCCAAGGAAGGCCTTCTGTGATTCTCTCTATTGGATCTTTACAGATCATGTTGCTGTACTCCTTCAGAGCTTCAAAAGCATCAAATGGCCCATAGCATCCTCCGTCTCCATATCCGTAGTCACTTATGGCCCAGTAGTCATCTGGATGTTTCGCAAGCAGCTCTTGCTTCTGCTGTTCTATGTTTATCATCTGATTGTGCAATGTTGGTAACTTAGTCGTAGGTCCGAATAATATGATTGGTTGTCAAAACTGGACTCTCCTCCTTTTCGGCAAGCTTAAAGGCGCGCGATATTACTTTCCTTGCAGCTGGGCTTAGGCCTGTGAAGTTTTCTTGGCCATCGGGCAGTTCGGTTTTAATTTTTGCTGCCTTATATCCCTCTGCTGTCTGCAGGCAAGCCGTTCCTTGGTGCCGCCAGATTTTTTAATCCTGTCTATGATGTCTTTCACCTCGCCGCTTGTTTGAATAATGACAATGTTGGAAAGTTCTTGGTTTTTAAGCTCTGGGTACCTCTTTAGAGCTTCGAGTACCTTATCGTAACTTGGATGGTTTAGTGCCTTGAGCGTGGCAAGTAGCAAATGTTCTTCTCCAACATATGGATCATTGATTGTGTTGCTTGCGTCAATTGCGACGGGTAGCAGTTGCTCGAGCGTTGGTAATTCTGTTTCTTTTATCTCGATATTCCCAGTCCGTTGCATAATTTGTATTACTCTTGGCAGCCTTAGTAGTTCTATCGCGTAGTATTTGTCTGACGAGACAAGATCTAATATGTGCTTATACTCAGCAGTGTCTGGTTTGCCTGCGAATACGGTCTTTTGCTTCGGAGCAACTTGTACCTTTTGCACTGGCTTTGTGTCTGCCTTTGGTTGCGGTGTCTTTGGCGGCTCAACTTTTGAGGGTTCTTGCACTTTTTCCTCGTCCTCATTGCCGGATAACAGCGTTACCAATAGCATCCAGACTATTTTAAATGGCAGGAAAACCAACTGCATGATAATGTATCCAATAGGATTGTGGTACGCAAACATACCTTCCGCTATAGTAATTGGTGTAACTTTGTTGTCATCTGAGTTCTTAGCCATGGTTTTATGTTTACACTGGATAGTCTTGGGTATTTTAGCTAGTATGCGTGTTCAATTCTGCTGACCGTTTATTTAAGAGTTGCTACAATTAGTGTGCCGTTGTGGCAAATTATCATGGATACAAACCCGCCAATTAACAACTTTTTAAATACCCATTTGCATATTCTAGGCTCTGGAGTATTTTTACCGAGAAGAGTTGTAACAGACTTGGACATTGATAAAAGATTAAACAAGCCCGCAGGCTGGACGAGGAAGCACGCAGGAGTAATTGAGCGGAGGTTTGTAGAGGATGAAACTGCTGCATTTATGGGGGCAGCGGCTCTGCAGCACGCTTTACGGGGTGAATTGCCGGATCTGCTAATATCCGCTAGTGCCACACCGCAGCAGCTTATACCTTGTACGGCAGCCCTAATAGCTGCTGAAATGGAATGGAATGGCATCCCGTGTTTTGATGTAAATGCGACATGCATGGGGTTTTTAGTGGCCTTGGACATAACTGCAAGCTTTTTTGCATCTCATAGGTATAATCGCATTGCAATAGTATGTTCGGAAATCGCTTCGAAGGGCTTAAATTGGAACGAGCCGGAGGCCGCGTCAATATTAGGTGATGGGGCCGCTGCATTTTTTATCGAACGGGGGACCGACGAGGTTTTCAAGTCCCATTTTGAGACATGGCCGGAAGGAGCTGGGCTTACGTGTATTAAAGGGGGTGGCAGCGCAATGCCTGCACACCGTTATACTGCCGAAACTGCAGAAGACTTCTTGTTTCATATGGATGGTCCTGGTATTTTCCGACTCGCCACGAAAAAAATGGAGGGTGTTGTTGCGCGGCTTATAGGTTCTGACGATAGAAGATGGGAGCAGGTTGATGCTGTTATTCCTCATCAAGCGAGCCCGCTAGCATTGCGTCACATGGCAAGTAGGTTGCACATTCCGGCACACAAGCTAACCGTAATGGCTGAGAATTGTGGAAATATAATAGCTGCAAGTATTCCAGCTGCGCTACATCAGGCTATGGAAACAAAAATGGTAGTAACTGGTAGTCGCGTATTGCTCCTTGGGACATCTGCCGGGTTTTCTGCTGGTGGAGTGCTTTTAACCGTATGAGGGTATTAGTTACTGGTGCTACAGGATTTATAGGCATGTCCTGTGCTTGGAAATTCCATGCTAAAGGTTGGGATGTAATTGCAACAGGCAGAAACGAGGACTCTTGGGCTAAAAGTGGCGTATCGGACGTGCCTTTCATACGGTGCAACTTGTCGGATTTAAATGATCGTAGCAAGCTTCCCAAAGAGGTGGACTGTATAATACATTGTGCTGCTCTTTCCTCTCCGTGGGGGTCGCGAGCTATGTTTGAGCTCTCAAATATAGTTGCTCTTAAAAATGTTTTGGCCGGTACCAAGTCTGGTCGGTTTGTTCATGTGTCTACCAGTGCTGTAAATTTTTCTTACTCCTCGCGTACAAATGAAACAGAAAATAGCAGGTCTATGACTCCTGCTCCCAACCACTATGTTAGAACTAAAAGAATAGCAGAGGGGCTAGTGATGCAGGGTGGGCGTCAATATGTAATTTTGCGCCCGCATGCCGTTATTGGGTTAGGTGATACTTCTATTGTGCCAAGAGTTATGCGGCTGGCGAAAAAGGGCATTCTTCCACTTATTGGACCTGATATAAGACTTGATTTGACGCATGTGTCAGACCTTGCAGAGGCTGTTTACCTTGCCGCTATGGTGCCTGAGGCCGCGACTAACTGCTACAATATTTCTGGTGGTTCTCCAATATCTCGATATGCTGCCTTTGAGGCGCTGTTTCGGGCAGCTGGCAAAAAGGTAAGGTATATTCAGCTACCTTATCATGCCGCCATGGGCGCGGCAAATACATTAGAACTTATGTCTCATATGTTGACGTTTGGCAGGTGGGAGCCTCCAATAACTAGGTTTTCCGCTTCAGAAATCTCCCACGAAATCACCTTAAACATCACAAAAGCAACCAAGCAACTAGGTTATACACCCCGATGTAATATACTAGATGAGCTACACCGAATTGGCCAGTTATGGAAATAAAGAGCATTACCGAATTCAAAGTGCTGTCCGATGGGTGGACCTCGGCACCCGAAGGTGTTATGATCCGTGGTGGTCAGTGGTCCTACAAAATAAAATGCCATGCGACTGCGTTTCTTTTGCGTCGTGCTAGCGGGTATATTTTAGTTGATACTGGTTACTCATCGAGGATCATGCAACTTCAGAGTATATGGCACAGGGCTTACCGATTAATAACGCCTGTGCATATGACGGATAACGAGGGTATATGTGGGCAGCTTAAAAAACTTGGAGTTCGTGCGTCGGATATTGAGCATGTTGTTTTAACTCATCTTCATCCCGATCATATAGGTGGATTAAGGGATTTTCCAGATGCCAAAATTCATCTGCGCGGTCCAGCGATAGAGTTCTTGCGTGCTTCTAGGAGGTTTATAGCAAATATAGTCTTCGATGCGCTTTTGCCCTGTGATTTTTGGGAGCGGGTTTCCCCCATGCAGGCTGATGTATTAGGAGATGGTTTGCTCAGCGTTGTAGACTTGCCTGGCCATGCTGTAGGTCAGGTTGGCATACTTTTTAAATGCGGCGCAACGCAGATACTTCTTGCAGCAGATTCGTGCTGGCTGTCATGTAGTTATCGTGCAAATGTACCCCCGAATAATGTAACTGGCATCATTCATGACATTCCTGCCTATAACAGGAGCTTGTTATTAGTCCATGAAATGGCCAAACAACACCCAAACTTGCTTGTGCTGCCTTCACATTGTCCGGAGACAGCAAAACTAATATGCAAATAATAAATGCCATTATTGCAATACGGGCTTTCTTTGCTGCAAAGTACAACTTTCGTCGCTGGAACAGCAGTGAGGAACTAAAAGCTTGGCAGGATAAAATGATTGCCAAGCACTTGGCTCAGGTGCGGCCTAACAGCGTATTTTTCCATAACCGCATCCCAAAAGACTGGCGTTTAACACCTGTATGTTCAAAAAGGGATCTGATGGATAATTTCCAAATATGGAATACAAGGGGGATATCCCTCGAGGCTGCTCTTGCTGTAGCCATTAAAGCCGAGGAGTCTAGAGACTTCAGGCCTAAACTATGTGGTTTAACTGTAGGACTATCCTCTGGCACATCTGGCTCAAAAGGTATATTCTTGATTAGTGAGAGGGAGTCGTCTTTGTGGGCCGGTACTGTTCTAGCGCGTATATTAAGGCCTAAGGGCACAAGCCGCATTGCATTATTTATGCGTGCAGGCAGCAATCTTTATTCTTCTACTGGAAAGCTCGGGATTTCCTTTAAGTTTTTTGATACGATGATTCCAGTTGCTGATCAATTAGCAAGTCTTAACAATTTTAAACCAACTCTTTTAGTTGCACCACCAGCAATTTTAATGCAGTTGGCAAACTCAAGCCTAGCATTTCTGCCGCACCAGGTAGTTAGTATAGCTGATGTCCTTGATCCTGCTGACAGGTTGTTTCTCAACTCCAAATTTGGCTTGGTATGCGATGAGATATATCAGGCCACAGAAGGATTTCTTGCGGCAACGTGCTGTGCCGGTAATCTGCATTGGAATGAGGATGCTGTACAAGTAGAAAAGGAATGGATTGACAGTTCGCACTATTACCCAATCATTACAGACTTCCGAAGAACTACACAACCTATCATTCGTTATAGGCTGGAAGACATTATCGAACATGAGTCATCACCTTGTCCTTGCGGGTCGGTTTTTGGGCGTATTCGACGGGTAATAGGCCGAGCAGATGAAATTTTGTGGCTGCAAGATGTGACTTCTTATGACCTAGTGCCTGTACTGCCAGATTTCATTAGGCGTGCCGTTATATGCGCGCTGCCCAATCATTCAGAGTATAAAGTGGTTCAGACGGCACACTCTCATTTGGATGTATATCTTTCTGACGCGAGTGCTTTTTACCATGTCTGTAACTCTATCTTATGTATGTGTGGCCTATTACATGTTCGTCATCCAAGCATTGCTTTAAAGCCTTATGAGCCGCAAAAACCAGACGAAAAACGTAGGAGGGTTATAGGTTTAAAATGAAAATACTACTTACTGGTACGCGCGCTCCCGCGACATACGATCTTGCTAAAAAATTAACTGCTGCTGGATGCACGGTAATCGGATCCGATTCTATGCGCCATACTGTTGGACAACTAGACCAGAGATATCCGTCGCCCAGGTTTGCTACCGAGCAATTTATTATTGCATTGAATGATATTGCCACTGCGAATTCCGTAGATCTAATTTGGCCTACCTGCGAAGAAGTGTTTTATGTGGGGCAATATCTAAGTGCCTTCTCGCTACCCGTATATTGCCCTGCTTGGTCTGTATTGCAAACCCTGCATAATAAGCGAACCTTTATTGGTTTTGCTAAGCAGCAGTCAAATGCTGTTTCATATCCTGCGGAGGGCGAAGGCTGCGATGTTATTTGGAAGCGCGAATATTCTAGATTTGCAACGCATGTTTTGAACCGCCGGCCAAACAACTCAGCTGGTTGGTTTTCTCAAGAACGAATATACGGCAATGAATTTAGTTCCTGGGGTCTTTGCCGTGAAGGGCGGTTATTGCTTGCTTCCTGTTATAGTGCGCTAGCTCGATCAAGTGGGGCTGCGACTGCTTTTAGGCCCGTTAGTGCTCCAGACGCTATTCAATTTATGAGTGATATTGCCAAGAGTACTAGATATACTGGCTCAATAGCCTTTGACTTTATCAGGACGCCAATTGGTGATACCTATGTTATTGAGTGCAATCCGCGATTGACAAGTGGTATTCACCTTATTACTGACCCTAAGGATGTGCTGAATGCCATTAATGGTATCGACAATATGAGCCCTGTGTTACAGGCTTCCAAACTAGGCCCGCTTTTACTAACAAAGCCGCGTGAGTGTTTATCCCTGAGGCATTTACCAGATGTGCTAAAGGGTGTAGCCTATAGGCAGCTTGTGCTCTCAGCTTTAGAATTTGTAGGTGTCGCGCTCGAACACCGTATTTCCTTGCCGGAAGCCGCAACATATGACATCGAATTTAATGGTTTATCTAGATGACGAGCCCCAAACGGAATTTGCAAAGCAGTGGTTTGCGCCAATTTTATTGGGTGGTACTACAGCTTGCGCTGAGAATATTAGGACAACGATGCGGTTTGTCCATACGCCTGATGGGGATATTCCAATAGCTGTTAATGGCGGCCAGTATGATAGCTCTTGGGTATGTTCTCCATGGGGTCAATATTTCGGATACGCAAAGGAGGAAATACTCAGGCATGATAACTCGCAGCTCTCCAAGGTGGTAGCGTCCATTGTTTCTTTGGCTGGTGCCTTGGCTGGACGTTGGCAGTTTAATAAGACTATTCTTGTGAATGCTTGGCTGCTGTCGACTGCGCCATTTCCAAAAGTGCGCAGTGGTACCGTCACTTCGATTTTGCGGCTGTTGCAGCGAGAGTGCCCTGAGCATGCCATAATATTTAGAGGCCTTAACTACGTAGAATCTGGTAGCGTACTTGACGAGTTGGAATCGCTGTCCATAAGAATGCCGAGTAGGCAAGTTTGGCTGTATGCTCCTGATGATGGTCTTAGTTTGAAATCTAGGGATTACCAAAAGGATGTTAGACTCTTGGAGGATGGTGATTTTGAGGTAGTTAAAAGTTGTGACTTGCATGCCTCTGATATGCCGCGCATTTTGGAGTTGTACAACCAGCTTTACATATCCAAGTATTCGTCCTTTAATCCTAAATACACGCTATCTTGGATTACACACCTTTGGGAGCATTGTCTACTTGACCTGACAGCACTACGGTCCTCAGAGATATTAGCAGTAGAAGGATCTGTGGCGTTGAACGGCAGCATTACATCTCCTATTATTGGATATGACTTGGCAGCGCCAAAGGAACTTGGGCTGTACCGCAGAGCGGCATGTATTCCTATTATTAAGTGCCATAGGCTTGGATTACCTCTAAACCTCAGTGCGGGCGTAGGTAGGTTTAAACGTTTGCGTGGCGGCCATGCGCATATGGAGTACAATGCTGTCTGCCTAGGTCATCTTCCTATACAGCGAAAACTGCCTTGGCAGGCATTGCATGCTAGTGCGCAGCTCCTGTTCATGCACATTAGGAAACTTGGACTATGACTTATCCTAGGTATGTTGTATTTTGGCTCTGACTACCATCCGCTTGTTTGACTAGTAAAGAGCATGAATAATGCAGCACTTAGTGCCATAATTGCCGAAACAGTCGCAGTTGTTGGGAACTTGTTCAGTTGTGCAGTTAATACTGATTTGCGATGGTTATGTGGGGCATAGCTTACGCATATAGATTTATTTACCTGGTGAGTTTGGACTAGCTGTTTTGCTGATTCTCTTGTGCTGCTACTTGCTGTCTCGCCTCGTACCGAAACGCAGTTCAGGATAACGGTTATTAGGTTACTTACACCACCTTCAAACCTAACGCGTGTTCCTTGATACCAATTTATACCAATATTGTACTCGTAGCGTATGTTGGCCTTATATGCTTGTCCGGATTCCATGTGTGGATCTTCATATTGGCTGACTCTGCTGGAGATTATGCGACCTTGAGTTACTGGCCAGCTCTTTGCCACCTCGCTCATTGAAATGGCCCAGATTGCATCTACTAGCAGACCTACGGCTATAAGTATATTAAGTAGGAAAACAATGGTATCCTGTTGGGTCCAACCCGCTGCGATCTGTTCGAAACTTAAATGGACTATTCCAACTAGCACTGCCGTAAAAAATGGTTAGTAAAAGTGCTGTAATGACACGTAAATTCATTATTTGTTAGTTATATAGGTTGCACGCTCTAAAGTCCGTAGGCCGGAACCGATAATAAATCCGCAAAGGTTATGGCTCTATAACGCTATAATCCTGCTTTTCTATTGGTTGATAAGAGTGCTCCGAGACCTGTCCCAATTTGTAGCTGTCTGAGGATGTTTCGGAAAGTATGTATGTTTTTCCTTTGTAGCGAACCGCATAATCCTCTTTTGTTGGTTCCAACTCGATGCCTACTATCATGTGGTTGGGGAGACCTATTAAAATAACGGGCAACCCGAAGCTTTTCATTAACGTGGCAAATGCAACTGCTTTTGTGTCGCAGTCCCCTTTGTTTTCTAGAAGCATGCCAAGCGGAGTTTGAAAGTTGGCATGGTTAGAGAAATCATAGGAATATGGTATTGTTCTGATAAAGTCTAAATAATGGGCTACGGCGGATCTTTTGTCTCCTGTTGTTGTGAAAATGGATTCTGCCACAATATGCATAACTGGCACATAGCGATTAACTATAGCGGCATAATCAACCTCTACCTCTCCCTTCTCGTTTAGTCTGTAGTAATTACTGCTGTAAATATCATTAACGACTCGTTCGCGTTCCTTTATAATTGCATCGCCTGCAAGTTGCATACTTTGAACATTAGGTCCAGCAATTAACAAGTCGCCTTTTTCATTTGCTACTGGCCAGCAACCATATGGTGCCAGTATTTCTGGCATCTTTGAGTCTATTATGCGTTTGGTAGATAGATCTAACGTCTCGAATGCTCTAAACTCTGATAATGCGATTTCTGCTGTTTTCCTTGGTATAATGACGGTGTCATCTGAGACACGTTCCTGGTTGTCTTTCCATTGGTATTTCAAAATGACGCTTTTGCCAGATGCGATGCAGGAGAAGTTTATTTGTTGGGAAAATGCTTGCGAGGTTAGCACGCACAGAATAAAAATGACTGAGGCTAGACTTGTCATGCTTCAGTCTAACAAAACATACAATTAAAATCAATGGATTTAAAGAGCCCTATTACCTTCCTTAACTATATTTCAGGACCTTCCTCAATCTCGGTACTATCTATCTGCTGTTTGTCTAACGCTGGTATTGCCCGTTGCCGTAATAGTGTTAACTGTTCAGGTGTATTGTTGTCCTTGCCTTTGATTTGCAGCAGTTCTTTTATTTGTGCGGCTGGTAACGATAGTGCGCCAAGGGCGTCTGTTAATCTGTCGCGCGCTGCGGCTGAATGCAATGGGCTCCAACCACTGCTATCTTGTACTGAAAGTGCTTGTATGGTTAGTGCTTCCTTTGGAATGGTGCTAAGTAAGCCGTTCGCCGCTGCGGAGTGCATTGGTGTCCGCCCGTCCGTGCTTTTCGAGAGTAGGACCTCTTGTAATTCCCTTGGAGAAAGTTTGGTAGCTATTCTGCCTAGCTCCTTTTTGATTGCCTCTATTTCTGAAACTGTTGTCTCTTGCTTTTGGAATAGCCAATGCATTGGTGTCAATCCAGAATTATCTGCAAGGGTTAGGCTTTTCTTACTATATGCCTCGGTTGGAAGGCAATGCCATTGACCGCGAACTGCCAAGTGGTGCATTATTGACCAGCCCCTGGTAGTTCTCTTTATAATTTGGCTGCTGTGTTCGGTTGCATGTGGGTCTACTACCTGGAAAGAGGTCCCTTGCTGGTCTCTTTCCATTATTTGCTCTTCGGTGAATATGCTCTCTGGAAGATACTCGGCAAAACCTTGCACGACCGCTTGCTGGATGTTGGTTAGCCCAAATGCGGCATGGGTAACTGTTTTAATCATGTTAAATAGATCTTTGTGGTCTTTGTCTGACGCATGCTTGGTTGACTCTACGAACTTCTGCTCGGCAAACAGCTTGTCTAGGCCGGTCTTTGGGAGTTTTCCTATGTCAATATTTTTATCGTTCACATAGACTATCCAAACCACTCCATTATTCCCATCCTGTTCTGATACGGAAAAATCCTTTCCAAGGGCCTTGACTAGGGCCCGCCTAGTTTGGTTATATACGCCTCCCACAGGTAGGATCATTTTCTCGAACTCTTTGTAAAATCCGTCGTGGGCTTTTGCTACCCCTTGGCTGGGATTGTTTCGTACATTAAATAGTATGCTGGAGTGTACCAAATCAATGTCTGCTGAATGCAGGGCTTTTATAAGGGCGTGCTCTACTCTGCCTCTTATGTCCTTTCGCCCTAATGGCCTTACGGTCTTGCCTGTTTTTGGGTCTTTGGTCTCGCCAAATAGTAGCTGGTTGTTCGGATCGTGATCTTGCACGTATCCGCTAATTGTTGCTGTATGGGGTGTGCCACCATCTTTGCGCAAGATTGGGTTGCTTTTGAATGCAGTTGCGTAGCCCATTCGCATTGCGGCTTTACCATAAGTAAAGCCAACATTTATAGGTAGAGTGGTCCATGTTCCGTCGGTGTTCAAGATGTTTACTCCTAGAATTCGACCTGGTTTGCTTTCGCCGTGCTTGTCCCAGTTAAGTGGTTTTCCGGTACTGTCCTTTGAAAATTCGTCCACCTCAAAAAACTCAAATGTGTTGCTCCCCGCAGTCCAGCTTTGGCTGAGCATGTTCTGGTACATGATTTCTTTCCTTAAACGGATTGGATCCATGCTGTCCACCCTGCCGTCCAGCCTTTTGCACGCTTTTCTCCTTGCCCTTATCAGCCCAAGCAATTCTTGCGCGTCTTGCCCGCTTGTTCCTAAGGTTTCATGAATTAATTCTGCTTTGATTCCTGGGTACTTCGCCATCTGCCAATTGTAGCAAATGCGAGCTTGGTTTCACAATAGCCATTATAGCGTATTTAAATTTGGTGCATAAGAAAAGTGAGAGTTATAGAACAGAAAACGATGCAGGAGCCCGGAAAAAAGGCCCACGATTAAAAAATAGAAAGTGAGAGTTATTCTTCGTCACCGTAAGAATCTTGATCCTCTTGGTTGCTGCTGGCTGGGATTGGGCTGTCTGGATATTCGTCTTTGATGTTGGCAAATTCCAATTCCGCTTGTCTTGGCTTTTCCTTTAGGGTCTTTGGATCAAGGTGATGAATGCTGTATAAGAAGTTTGTTGTCATTGGTTTCCACACTTCGTGATAAAATGTTGCGCCCATAATTGTGGTAATTTCGTTATCTTTCCTTCTTAGGATAAATTCGGCGGTATCTTCTTCCTGCAGGTCTGTCTCTGCCGCTTTTATAATATCTTTCCAGTTACTCTCCGTAAACAGTGCTTCGTTGTTGCCTATAGTGAGTGCTAGGCTTAGGTTTGTGGCTGGAAGGCTGTATATCCATTGCATTACCTTAAAAATATTTTGCTGGGTTGCTGTCATATAGTTTTTTGTTATGGTAGTTTCTACGTTTCGCTATTCCTGACTTTAATGGATTGTGCGTGCAATCATAGGAGATTTTAACAGAACCTGGTTAAAAATGTAGCAACCTAGCTGGTGCTTTACAACTGCGGAACGGGGCCGCCTTGACATGCGTACAAAATTCTTATATATTTCTATTATGCAAGATTTGTTCGCTTACATGCAGAAACGTGGGACTGTACCGGATGCGGTTTTTAATTCTGATGTGCAAACGAGAGCCGCATTTGGAAGCCTCAGAGATAAAATCATCAAAAATAGTGCGATATTAGCTGTTTGTGGTGCTTCTCTCTTGCCTGCTAGTCAGGCTCAAGTTCCAAATGTCAGAGATGTGGTGCCAATTAAGGAGACATCTAATGTTACTGGTCCAAGTTTGCAAGAGTTATCTCAATGGCAAAAGGCTAGGAAGACTTATACTCAGCCAACATATGAGGATCCATTTCCAATGGAATACAGGCACATTGAGGGTCTTTCAGACTATGATTTGACGGCTTTGTATACTGACTATCCGAGTGGCGAACGGCTTGGCGCGGCAAAAACTCCAGAAGGTACTCGTCTGATGGCAGAGCGATTAAAGCTGTGCGATAGAAAATATGAATTAACTAGGGAGGGTTGGAAGGTTGATTTTTTTGATGGGAATAAACCTAAAAAAGGGCCTGCTCCAGGGCCGCCTCCTGCACAGGTGCTAAGTGACTTTTTGGGCGATTTATTTGGCAGGTAGGCTAGTTTGTCTTCCGCAGCAATTTTTAAGCTTCTTGCCACTTCCGCATTTACATGCCCCGTTTCTGCCTGTCTTTTCCTTTTCTGGGCTTTTAGCTGGCGTGCTTAGATTGGTTGTTAAATTGGTTGTTTTCCTAAATATGCTATTAAGGACTTCCATCTTACTAGTTGCTATTAAGGAGATAAACATATCATATGCGTCGTTCTTGTATTCCATTAATGGATCTTTTTGCCCGCTTACTCGCAAATAAACTGATTCCATTAAAACGTCCATTGCGTACAAGTGATCCCTCCAAAGTGTATCTAAGGTTGTGAGTAGGATGCTTCTTTCCAGTTCGAGTAAGGCTGAGGGCGCCTCTAGCGTTACTTTGAAACTGTAGGCCTGTTGGATGGTAGCGACGATAAATTCTACGTTTTCCGATGCTGATCTGGTTTCCAACTGTAGAAACTTGTGCGTAAACCCTATTGGGAATGTTGAGCTGAGCCATTGCAACAATCCGTCTTGGTTAGACGCTTCGATAAATGCCTCTACTTTTTGCGGCACCACCTCGGCTATGATATTTTGAATTTGGCTAGTGAGCTCAGTTGCGTTTATTATCTCATTTCTGTAACCGTAAATTAGCTCGCGCTGCTGGTTCATTACATCGTCAAATTCAAGCGTTCGCTTTCGGGCTAAATAATTTCTCTGCTCGACTCTTTTTTGGGCGTTTTCTACGCTCTTGTTTAACCATGGATGTTCGAGCTCCCTGCCTTTTGTGAGCCCGAAAGTGTCTATTATCTTTGTCATTTTGTCACCTGCGCCGAAATTTCGCATAAGGTCGTCTTCGAAGCTGGTGTAAAATCTGGATCTTCCTGGGTCGCCCTGTCTGGCACACCTGCCTCGTAGCTGCCTGTCTATTCTTCTTGATTCGTGCCTTTCGGTGCCAATAACATAAAGTCCGCCAAGGTCGATTACTTTGGGTCCTAGCTTGATATCTGTTCCTCTTCCTGCCATGTTGGTAGAGATAGTTATTGCTCCAAATTCGCCTGCCTTTGCAACTATTTCTGCCTCGCGCATGTTTTGCTTTGCGTTTAGTACAGTATGTGGCAATTTATGCTGTTTGAGCATGCGGCTAACCAATTCGCTTGCCTCCACACTTCCTGTGCCGACAAGGACTGGCTGCCCTATGGTGTGCAATTCTTTAATTGCGGAAATCACGGCATTGTATTTTTCCCGGCGGGTTTTAAATATCCGGTCGTTTTCATCAATTCTGGCTAATGGTTTGTTGGTCGGAATAATATTCAGATCAAGTTTGTAGATATCATGGAATTCTGCTGCCTCTGTTTCTGCCGTGCCAGTCATTCCTGCTAACTTTTCGTACAGCCTAAAATAGTTCTGGATGGTGATGCTGGCCAATGTTTGTGTTTCCCTGTGGATGTTTACACCTTCTTTTGCCTCTATGGCCTGGTGAAGCCCGTCGTGCCACCTCCTGCCTGGCATTTTGCGTCCGGTAAAGGTATCTACAATGATTACCTTGCCATCTTCCACAACATATTCAACGTCGTTTTCATAGAGGCAATAGGCCTTGAGAAGCTGCGCTATGTTATGTATGCGCTCTGCTTTCATATCGCAGATATTCTGCCTTTCCGACATTTGCTTAATTTTTGCGGCTTGGTCTAATTCCGGTGTATTTTCGATATCGGCGAATTCCGTCAGCAGGTCTGGTAGTACATAAGCAAGAGGATCATCTGGACTCAGGAACACGCGTCCGTTTTCTGTTAGGTCGGCTTCGTTTTGCTGCTCGTCTATGGTGAAGTATAGCTGCTCCTTAAGGTTAAAACTCTTTGCTTTTGATATGTCTCTGGCTGTTGCAGTTTCTGCCGCTTCAATTAATTTTCGGAATTCTGGGTTCTCCATGCTCTTTAATAGGGCTTTGTTTCTTGGTTGCCCGAGTTTTATCTTCAGCAAGGCCTCGCCTGCCTCGGCTACCTTTCCCTCGGCATATAATGTTTTTGCTTGCTCAGCTAGCCTGTTACACAGCAACGTCTGTTTTGTTACGAGTTGTGCTATGCTGAGTTTGAATTTGTCATACTGATGACTTGACTCAGTCGCTGGCCCGCTAATAATTAGCGGTGTACGTGCTTCGTCAATTAAGATTGAATCTGCTTCGTCGATAAGTGCAAAGTAATGTCCCCTTTGCACTTGCTGGCTTTTTGTTGCCGCCATCCCGTTGTCTCTCAGGTAGTCAAACCCAAATTCGCTGCTTGTTCCGTATGTCATGTCGCATAGGTACTGCTCCTGGCGAAACGCCGGTTGGTTGCTCTGTAGTACGCCGACAGACAAACCTAAAAAGGTATAGATCTGACCCATCCACTCTGCATCTCGTTTGGCCAGATAGTCGTTGGCAGTAACTACATGGACTCCCTTTCCAGTAAGTGCATTTAGGTATACAGCTAGTGTTGCCACAAGCGTCTTTCCTTCTCCGGTTGCCATCTCGGCAATTTTGCCATGATGAAGAATAATGCCCCCGAGTAACTGCACGTCAAATGGGATCATGTTCCATTTCGTCGTCAGTTCGCTGTTTTCACATAGTCGCCTGGCTGCATTTTTAACAACCGCAAATGCCTCTGGTAGCAGAGATTCCAATGTGCTTGCTAGCAATTTAGGATCTTCTATTTTTGCCAGCTCGCTTTTCCATGCCGTTGTTTTATTTCTTAACTCCTCATCCGTTAGTTGTTGGAGGTCTTGTTCAATTTCGTTGATCTTGGCTACAACCGGGCTTAGCTTGTTGAGTTCCCTATGGTTCTTTGAACCAAATAGTTTTTTGAGTATCCAATTTATCATGTGTTTGTGTTACGTCAGTTTATCACACACGGTGAATTGGCTCAGCATTTATTTTGCCAAGCACGGCAAGTTGGTAACTACCTATTTCGTAGTTACCAACTTGGTTCTTATGCGGTTCTATTTGCAGCATCCACCTTTTTGTGGCTGCATGCAGGGTCCGTCCTTAAGACATTTTGACATGTCTTTTTGGCATACGGACTTGGTGCAGTTGCCAGCACAACACTGCGAGGTGGCTGGTGCTGTCTCTCCAGTTTTAAATGCTGGCAGGGCAAAGGTAGAGGCTGCGGTGAATGTTGCTAAGGTTAGTGTTAGTAGTAGTGTTTTCATGACAATAGGTATAACGACTGCCTTTTTAAAATCCCTCAAGAAATATTTGATTTACTAGGATTGTAGGTGTAGCTGTTCTGCTAATGCCTTCTTTGCGCGGTATATCCTGAGCTCAACGGCTTTAGCGGATATTCCCAAGATTTCTCCTACTTCCTTGTATGGTCTCTGCTCAACAGCACCCAAAACGAATGCCTCCCTAAACTCGTTTGGCAGTGAGGAAATAGCCGATTGAACCAACTCCATTGTTTCTTTTGCCTGTGCTTGCATATCTGGAGGTAGTGCATGGTGAGGGTGTGACGCCATTTCACCAGTTTCTCCAAATAATGAATCAGTAATACTTGCATTGTGATATGCTTTTGACTTGGCATGGTCGCGACAAAGGTTTATAGCTATTTTGAATAACCATGTTGAGAACATAGCACGTGGCTTAACCTTCCTTAATCCAAACCACGCCTTTACAAAGACTTCTTGTGTGATGTCTCGTGCTGTTTCGTTATTACCTGCTGAACGGAAGACAAGTGCGTGGATTGGACCTTGATAACGATCTATGAGTGCTCTGTAGGCACTTTCATCGTTGTCCTTAACTGCTTTCTGTGCGAGTACCCAATCATTATTTCTTGTCATGGGTATCAACGGTTGCAAGGGATTTGGCTGTGAACTCGAGCAATTCTTGATACTGTTCGGCTGTTAATACATCTTTCATGCTGAACACATATTGCAGCGTTAGCAGCTGTAGCTCTGCCATGGTCTTGTGCAGGTCGTTTAGTTCGGCCTGCACTCTCACGGAACAGTATCCATCCAGAACAAGTAATTCTCCTAGCCGGCGGTTGGCTGTATTCAGTTGGTGCTCCAATACCTCGCGGTTAGCTTTATATGCAGTCTCAATCTTTGCTATGCTATTTTTCTGCGTGCTGGATAATTCCATTTTCTGCTCAAGGCAATGACGCAAGCAGTTGTTCTGTTTTGTATTTAAGAAGTGTGCTGATGCAAGCACGGCTATAACTAGTACTGCTATATAACCAATGAGTAAGGCTGTTTTTTTCATAGTTAGATTTTCCCAGATGGTAGATATTGCGAATGCGTAGAAAATATATCGAGCTCACTGGGCTTTGCACTTGGAGCATTTAACGCTAATGGTGCAAGTGCCGCTACCATAATTGACGCAGCTACGGCTCCGTACAATAATGGGGGCTTTATTAGTGCGATTATGGATGAAAACCAGCTAGGATTGGGTGTTGCTTTTTCCTCTCGTATTTTTCGTAGTACATCTGTTGCAAATGTATTTGGAAGGGCAGGAACCTGCTTGTTCCTGTACGCGGTTAGCGTGTCATCAAATTGCTTCATAGCTTGTGAAACGACAAAGTAGGCTAAATCCCTCTAAATAACAGTGTGAATAATTACTCATGCTCGTATCGATTTGTTATGGTGTATTTGCTATGGGCTTGCGGTTTTTCTGCCAATCCTATATAATTAACTTTGAGCATGAAGCAGCAAAACAATAGACATAAAGATGAGCCTAACCCGAAGGAGCTCGTGGTCGCCTTAAACTCCATTCTAATGGCTTATGAAAAAGCTGTAAAACCATTAACGGTCCATAAAAGTGCCTTTGAAGCACCATTTGATCATACCACAAAGTCTGTCTTGGCGGATATGATATCTAAGGCGGTTGTGGAGAATCCAGCTTCGGCACAAATCCTGTTGTTACGCTGCCTGAACCTTGGTGAAAAAGACCTGTATAAGCTTTTGCTGGAGTCCAATGTATCACCCAACTTTATTGTTCCAAAGGATTATAAAAAGTCCGATCGTATATTCGCACTGGTTGAGCATTCTTTTAGCAAAGACGTGGTTGTGTGTAGCGTGCAATTGCGTGACGCTGAATGGTTAAAATTAGCTGTGGCCCATGGCATGACTGGTGATCCGGCAGATCCTGCGTTGCACAGTTGTTTTATAGATTCAGTTTTCAGGTATTCCTGCGCTGGAGATTTGAAGAGTATCTTTTCGGCCATAAATCTTATGGAAAATCCTCCGGTTCTGGAGGAAGCTGCTAGCATGATCAACAATGGCTCCAATGGCGCGTATGCCGCACATGGTTATAGGTCGAGTTTAGATGAGATGGTTTTGGATATCTACAAGTCGCACTATGCACGACAAGTGCTTGGAAATGGCGAGCCTCACCAGACAATTCACGAGATTGACATGTTCTAGTCGTAGAGCCGTAATTTTCTCTTTCTTGCTGTTTTTTGCTTATGCCAGCACCTAGGGAAGTTTTGACATCCCCAGAATTTGCCGAATTTGCTGCTTCGCATTACCATCTTTATTTTGCAGTTTGGGCATGTAGGCGTGATTACATCCATCTCGTTCCACTTCTCCAAAAGTGTTAGTTGCACCTTTTCAGGTAATTCGCAAAATTCTTCGCTTAGCTTATTCGCATTGTAGAACTCTATTTGATCAGTAAGGCTTGTAGCTTCAAATGTCCCTCCGTATAGCGTAAACATCTTTCCTTTCTTTGCGCCTTTAGCTGCCATTGCTCCTAGGAGTTCTCGGGCCGTTTTTACTCCAACTATAGAATTCCATGCCTTGCATTGGCCTAGCACGGTTTCTGAGTCTGTCTCGATAAAGATATCTATGCCGTCGTCGGCCCCGCTGCCGTGTTTCTTTGGGCTAAGCCAAGCTTGTTTGTGCTTGAAGTGCATTATGTCGCAGGTTATTACTTCAAAGCTGTACCAATCTTCAATCCTTAGCAGTAGCTTTTGAACTTCCGCATAATTGTCCCTTGGTCGTTTGATTGCTTGTACGGCATGTGGCTTAGGCTTCACAATGGCCTTATCTATTTTACTCTCGAAATTCGTTGGCGCCTTCTCTAGGAGCTCTCTTATGCGCTCGATGCTGTTGGGCTTACTACTGCTTATGGACAAGTATGTGGCTTCCTTGTTGAATTGTTCGCCTACCCACAACAGTAAAGATTGATTGTCGAATGTTTTTGGCTTTTCGTCATCAACAATTTCGATGACAAGAACTCTGTTTTCGCCATTAATAATAAATGGGATTTCTCCTAATGCCGTAGGGAAAGATTGTATTAGTGTACCTGGTACCTGCTGCAGCGCCTTGCTTATGCTGAGTCTGGTAAAGCTGGTATTCAGATTAACTTCCCACCGATCGATGTACTTTTCGACGTACACAAGCCCTAAAAAGAATAAGGGATAGTAGATAGCGTATGCGGCTTTTATAGCTGGATATGGTAAAAAGCATAGCATGGTTAGCGGAGCATTTGCAGCGATCATGCCAATAATGCCCCATATTTTCCTTTTTTCTTTGAACCTTAAAACCTCCAATGCCGTTTTTGGACCTTTTTGGCTGTATTGATACCCCCACTGGAAGATCTTGCCCATGCAGCCGGTTATTAGGAATAGCACCATGCACAGCCATATAGCACTTGGAAAATGGTGGTACAGGTTACTAAGCTGAGTTAAGACAAAGATGACTGCTAATACGCCAGCGAGTTTAATAAGTGTTGGTGTTTGGATGTTCATGTAATTTCAAACCTTTTCTAAGCATCACAAAAGGAGCGGAGATTCAGGGTTATTTACTTCTGTTTGCAAACTTGTCCTTAATGAACTTGCGGAATTTCTTTTCGCCATGCTTAGCAATTAGTGCTAGACTAACGCCGATTACTATGGCTCCCAGCCCGACTGGGACTACAAAAGTATAAAGTTGAGAAGTAAACTGTGAGAGCGTATCATGCATATTACCATAATAAGTGGAATGTACTTTGATGTAAGGCTAAATCGGTAGTTCTTGCGCCAATGTCAAAATATCTCTATATCTCCTGACTCTGCATTTTCATTTCTTAGCTCTGCTAGTTCATTTCTGATTACCTCGTTTTTATCCAGCCATTCCTTGTCAAAATGCCTTTTCAAGTCTTCTGGTATTTCCACTCCCAGCAAGCAGTCACTTTGGTTTCTATCCATTAGCAGCCGAAATATTTCTTCTCCCTCGCCTCTACAAGTTAACGTTTTTTCCGTCCAGCATGTTTTGGGGATTTGGGCAGCGTGGCCAAAAGCTATTGCTGCATGCAGAACTGTCCATAGGATGTCGTCGTGCGTTAGTAACAGATCTTCTGTAAGCCTGTCGCTTGGTATTTGACATAAATTGCCGGATTCCGCTAGGTAATGGAGTGGCGTAACGTTCCTAGTGTTGCGTAAAGTTAAGTTCTCTACGGTAATTAGCTCGGCTGGTACATGGTTAAATTGCCCTCTCTGTGCTACGAGGTGTAATACGGAATTGCCAACTTTTAGTTCAATTACCTTTCTAACCATATTTACCCTGCGAGCTTTGTTTGCGACTTTACTTGCTAGTGAAGACTTTGTCCTGGCTGCAATCTTGGCTTGCTTGGTAACTTCTTCGGTCATTATCTGTAAATATACCACAAGTTACCCATTAAATATCATAAAATCTATGCTGGAACTACAATTCCGGGCAAGCCCCGAGGCATTAAACCCACTTGCTCCGCTCGTAAGTATACATTTTTGCATTTAGCAGCACGGTTTGGGCACCTCGATCAATTACCGTCAGAGTTCTTGGTAAGTGGCGTTATGTTGATTGCTGGAGGTTGGGGCGAAAGTCCATTACACCAAGCTGCTGCGCATTGTAACCTACACCAGCTGCCCAAGGAGATATTATCCGCCCAAATCTGCTAATCAAGGCAAATGACAACTGGACACCTCTGCATAGTGCAGTAGACGGAGAAAACTTAGAGCAGGTACTCGGCATAGAATTACCCGAAGAAGCCAGAGAGATAGTAGGAAGTGAGTGGTGGGAGAAAAACCAGAAGGTAATTTCTGATGCAAAGAAAAGTAAGGATTTGTTGCGGCAAGAAAACACGGAGCCGGATGCTATGGATATGTACTAAGTTTGCCCGGCTTGAATATGTCTACTTGTTGTGCTACACTTATAATATATGCCAAAACCTATGAGCGCCAAGAAATTTATGATTCCAAACAAGGATGGGTTTACACCGTTGCATTTTGCTGCTCGTGACGGTAATTTAGCGCAAGTACCTGCTGAGGTGTTAACGGTGGCTAATTTACTTACCGAGAGCCGCATTGGGCTTACACCGCTATCGCTTGCCGCATGTAATGCAGCCCTGAACGAGATCCCAAATTCTCTCCTAACTCCTGAAAATATGTGCAAGCAAAATAGCCTGGGCATTTCCGCTTTACATGCTGCTGCTGAGTACGGACATATAGCCATGGTACCTGCAGCTATTTTAACAGTGGAAAACTTGTTGTTGGAGGATAAGGATGGGTGGACTCCACTACACTGGGCGGAAGACACGGGTACTTTGGATGTTTTACTTGGAACTGATTTTGGATCTAGAGATATAGCAGATGTAGTAGGTGAAGAGTGGGTTGAAGCCAATAATCGTGTACTTGCTCAAAGGTCAGGCTTGGTAGCAGAGCAGGAAGTGCCTGATATTGAATTGTTCTAGATATTAATATGCATCTATTGACTCCTGCATTAATTTGGACCTATAATTGTAAATGCCGAATATTACTTATACCCCAGAAATCTCGCTACAGTCACAGTGGCAAGACACGTTCAAGTCTGATCCAACCGGTAAGGACGCCTTGGAACTTTTAAAGTCATTTCAAAAATTTGGTCATGGGTTAGCCGATATAGTACCAGATACCAACATCTTGGGGGACAAAGTTTCTTTGGCACCGTTTTCTATAGCGGATACTAATTTGCTAAATCCCAAGTTATGGTTGGGAGATCCCTCCTTCACCGAGGCGGTACCTAGCCCATCCGCTCCAAAGTTACAGAGTGATGCCAAGGCATTTGTAAGGCTAAAGCTGGATGATCCAGCTCCGCATGCGCGAGCCGAATCAAAGTTGAACAGTATTGCAAAAAGAGCTACGCTGCCAATTATTGGGTTGCTTGCTGATAAGGAACTTGGGCGTTTCAAACTTTGCCCTCCACCTGTATTTTGTGAGATGGAAGGTGCCGTAAAGCGTTTGATATCAATGCGCCAGATGGTTGCTGAAGGAAACTTAAAAGAGCTTGAGCTTTGGGGAAAGGAGACTGGTGTGGTTTTTACAGCTTCGGGTCTGCAAGATCCATTTAGCTCTCGTGCCGATAGTATATGGGGCGGTATAAAGAAGGAAGCATATGGCAATGCAAGTTTTGAGGCGAAAGTTGACTCAATCCGTTCAATGAATTCTGAGGCGGGGGACTCTGCTGCAAAAGGTATATTTGCATCTGCGCTAACGACTGGCGATGCCGAGACGGTAAAGGTCTGCCTAGCTGCAGGCGTTGATCCTAATGGCACCATCAATAATATGTATCCGCTTACCTATTCGTGGGCCATGGGCGCACATCATGGAGATGTAAAGGATACACTTATAAAGGGAGGTGCGTCTGAACGTCTTTATTTAAGCCAGAGGCAATCTCCTGAGTTTGCCTTTAAGCATCTAAAAAAGCAAGTAGATTGGTACTCCAACAAAACATGTACGCCGGAGGCAGCTAGGGAGTGGTCGCTTCTTGTTGGTAAAAGTGATAAGGCTTTCCGGCATACTGACGGTCATAAACATAGCGTCGACTCTGAGGCGTTGCCGATTGCTCTTGTAACTGCCGCTGAGTATGGTCTGGAGGATGTCTTTGATAACCTGCTTGCTAGTTCCAAAGCAATTGACTTGACTGATGTTGCTACCAGGTGCTGTCATAAGCCGAAGTTCGTTTCAAAGTTGGTAGACAGCGTTGACCAAAAGAAAGTAAAGGAGACGTTAGCTGACCTCATAACCAGCAGAATCAAGACATTTGCAAATATGGAGCCAAGCTTGGTTACCTTTAAAGAAACGCACAAACAATTTCTTGAGGAGTTTTCTCAGCTTCCAAAAGCGCTGACCGAGGATGTATTAGCTAGTGTAGCTCGTGGGCTATCTTCTCCAGTTACGGAAAAAGACTGGAAAGCCTTCTACACATTAGAGGGTACCTGGCCTGGACTCGGGATAAAGAACATCTCATTCAAAAATGCAGAATATGCCATGACTAGAACTGATGTTGTCAATAAAAATTGGCACGGTACTTGCAAGGCCTTTACCGGGCAGTCTGTAACAAATCTAAATACTTGGCTCGAGCACTCTAGCAGGCTGGTTGCCTCTGGGCTTGTTAATATTCATCGTGAGACAGGTGCCTTTCTTGATAAGGTGCTAGACATCCAATTGGCTGTTACTGACGCTTACAGCAGAACATTGGATGAGAACAGTTATGCCGTGAAGAAAATTGACGAATCCTGTGACTTGAGCAGGCCTGCTTACTTTCGTGGCTGTGCTGTCTACGAGAGCCTTGGGGTTGCAACGCGTACAAATGATGCTGCCATTGCTTCAATGGAGTCCAATTCGCCTTGCAAAAGATTGTGCGAAATCGCTATCGCTGATAACGTTGATGTCCCTTGGGCAAGGGTTCCTACCAAGATTACAGAGGGGTTTGTGCATGATGATCCAGCAGTTTTGAGGCTGCTTGAGCCTAGCTTACTTTGCGGATACACTGCAGAACTGGCCGAACATCTTGCTAGTTGTGATCCTGTTGAGTTTGTTTCTGAACGGCGTAACTATGTGGGCGCTGGTAGGGCTTCCGTTATAGATTACGTTCTTGACGAGAAAACTGCACCAGGCAAACTCTTGGAGGCGGTAGTTGATGGCCTTGAGTCGCAGGATTTGGAGAATATTTTGGTCGCTCGTCCTACATTGGCGCAGTCAAAGGTGCAGGTAATAACAAGTGCCATGTCGACAAAAAATGTGGCGCTGGCGGTCTAACAAGCTCCTTGGTGGTTAAGGCGTAGGTTTGGCCCCAACTGAGAGGTTGTATTGTGCCTGCGCCTTATAACTCTCCAGCCGGGATGGCCTGTCGGGGAATATAGTTGCTGCGCCTAAGAAGCCGACGGTTAGGAATATAGGTAACACCATTGCCCTCCATGCTTCTTTAATCGCCTCGTTTTCTTTATACGTAAGTGCGACTACGAGGATACCGCTTGCGATTGTTACTCCACAGAGAAGTTCTCCAATGAGAAACACGAATTGGTGTATGTTGTCGAGGCCTTCTTGTCCGAGTTCCTTGGATTGGAGCACTCCTAGCCCTATTACAAATACCCATGTGGCCAATGCTAGAGGTACCAGCATTGCCGCTAGCTTCCCTATTGTGGCCAATCTTCGCTTTGTACTTTGCATAGTTGATTTTAGTAGTTTTGAGTTATATTTACACCTTTGTGCTTGGAAAACTTTTGCACTATATGCGTGAAACTATTGACACAGTCACACCTTGTATGTCATATTTGAAGCATGAGCGAACCAGATTTCACTGAAACATTGTCAGGACCCAAGGGATTTACACCAGATTTTGCTGCTGCACTGGCGCATGCGCAAAGCTTATCGAAAGATGAGGCTGAAGCAGTAATAGTGGCTGCTACAATTGTTGATTATGCTGGCGATCCTATGGAGGATGCTGCTGGTGAATTAGCTGAGCTGCAGGATGATTTAGCAGATGCTGGGTCGGATGCCCCGGCTGAACTTGCAAAGTCTGTAAAGGTCGTTGAAGCCCTCTGGCTGGCCGCTAAAGGCGACGGTAAGGCAATAGATGAATTTCCAAGTGCTAATCGTGTAAGGGTCGGGGTTTCATTCATTGAGCCAGAAATAAGGGACTCAAAGAGAGAAACGAAATTGGTCCTAACAACCAACCCATCCTATTACGACGATACACTAAATATCTTTATGCTGTCTGGTGCAGGTGAGGCTGCAGGATTTGATGACCTTGACAGCTTGGATTTGGATGAGGGTAAGAGCTTGCTCAGCGAAATAAAGCAAAAATTTGGAGTTGTGTCGTCTGGTCCTGAGATTTGATATCTTTAGGTCTTGTGTTTCGGGCGGTATTCCCAGCTTGCGTTTTTGCGCTGTCTGTAAGCACCGGTGGATAAGGGATGTTTTAATCAGAAAAGCTCTATTTCTGGAGCTTCGGCGAGTCCCTCATCGAGTTGCATCTTTTCAGACAATATCTCTTGGTTACGCGTCCACCACTCTTCGGCAACGTTTGCCCTGCTTATGGCTTTTGTTGGATTTATCCCGCTCCAATTACACTCTCGAACTCCATTCATTACAGATTCTGGAAAGTCCAAACCTAATGGTACCTGATCTATATGTCCAGATATAGCTGATAAGAAAAACGGGGTGCGGCCAGCTAATTCCTCCAGCATCATATTCTCAACTGTAAGCAATGCTTCTGGAATTTGATCCAAGTGCCCAGAACGAGCTGCGTTATGAATGGCTGTCCATCCGCCACTATTTTTCATGGTAATAGCCTCGGCTGTGAGTATATGCTGTGGGAGCTCATTTAGATGGCCACAATCTGCGGCATAATGAATTGAGGTACATTTAAAGTCATCCTTGATTGTTAGATTGGCTGCAGTTAACAGTTCCTTTGGTACCTTGTCGTACCCAGATTTGCCAGCAGCATGTAGTTGCGTGTACCCTACAGCATCTTTCTTTAGCCAATCTAGCATAAGGCTACTATAACATGTTGACCTAAGCCTTGTCAAAACAACCAACTACTAAACGGTTCTGCTCCAACAGTGGCCAAGCAATGCTGGTTGGTTAAATTGCGTGCATGCTTTCCAGTCGGCTTGTAACCACTTAATGCCTTTAAAATATAAAGTGGTTTGCTCTTTCGAACTGTTGTCTTATGCTGTTTTGCTGTTCTTCGGCTTCTTGGAGTAGTTTTTCCAATACCGTGTGGAACTTTTCGCGCCCGATCTGGCCATATCGTTTAATATACTTGCAGACGGTGCGTACATGTTCGATGTTTCGCTCTCCTAACAGCGTTCGGCTCATATTGGGTTCCGAAGGTTTGTTTTTAGCTGTTGAAACCGACAGCATTAGTTTGCCGCCTACGCCAGAATATATCTGTGCCATTGTGCCTATGTTGTCGGCTTGTAGTGCATTTGTTATATCTTCGGCTCCGGCTTGGGCTTGTGTTTTCCATCCGAGGGCTTTTCGGACCGCCAAGTCTAAAATAGCTTGTTGGGGCCTTTTAATATCTGTTTCTAAGCTGTACCCGACAAGGATTCTTGATGTCATGTCTTCTTCCCATTTCTGCTGAAAGGATGTTCGTACCTTTTGGACTCTATTGAGCGTTTTCCTATTTCGTTGCCATGAGTATACAAATACGGCAGACTTAAGGTGCTTGTAGGTGCCATACATTTCTTGAGCAGCTGCGATAATTTCATTTGGACCCTCAACGCCCACTGTAATATCGAAATCTATATGCGTAACTCTCGCTCCGTTTATATTGTAGTTCTTAATTAGTTCTCCATTTGTTGGTAGTTCTCCCCAGATAAGATTAGGGATATGTTTTCTATTACTAATAAACCCAACAATACCATCCCTCCAGTGATGCAGTACAGTTACTGCCTTAAGTTTGGCAGAGTTTAGATATATAAAGTCGTTTTCTACTTCAACTCCACCATGCCCCTTTAGAAATGTCATGATATAGTGGTATGCTATGTGATTGAAGTAATCCTTGGACATTTCGAAAAAGTAAGTATTCTGTAGCCCGTATCCAAGTTCGCTCGCTTGCTTGCAGTGGTTTTTTAGCCCGTGACCATTGCCTATAACGCCCAAGAAAACTCCAGCCTGCTTTCCCCCGTTTCGTGCACTCAAAAAGTTGTTTTCGCTCTCGATAACATTAAGCTTTTCCTTGGTTTGAGTAGGACAGTGGCCGTTTCCTTCCGTAAGTACAAATTCCTTTGGCATTGATGAGGCTTCGCTAAATAGTTCGCTTGAACCATTTGTTCTAGATCCGGCATTGTAGTTGTGTTTGTACCGACTTGCCCTTAGGTTGATCTTACCCTGCATTGCTGGGCTGTTTAGGAGACTATGAACACGATTGCTAATTTTCTCTGCTGTGGGAGGCATAGCCGGTGGCTCTTCCTGTTCTGCTTTCTGTCTATATAGCGGGGTGGCGATTTTGATGAGTTCTTTGAGGGTTAACCCGTCCTTTTCGCCTGCTATGGCCAATTCTAGTACCTTAGTGATGGATTTTTCGGGATTTAAAACTTGCATGCGCAAATTATGTTTTCCCTGACTAAATTGTCATCCAGCCATATTCCGAAATCTATGAAATTAGAGGGGACGGCCCCTTTGTGTAATCTCTAGCTTTTTTGACGTGCCCTTGACTGGGGCATTGACAGTTCATTAAGATTGAAAATGAATGATCACTTAAAAGTAGAAGATTTGACGAAGTATCCACATATTTTCCGCAATGTATATTGGGGAAATTTTACCGCACGAGATGATTCTGCTGGACATCCAGATATTATTAGTAATCGCAACAAGTTTATCGAGCAGTTTGGCATTGTTGGGCCACTGGCCGCAAAAACTGACATATTTGCAGCTTATATGCAAAAAGGTAATGATACGGAAGTTGATCATCCGGAATATTATCGGACTGACAAAGGAGGTGTTGTAGTTATCTGCAGCAACTATGAGAAGGAGCCGCCAAAAGAACTTGGGCTTGTACCTCATGCCCACCTATATACGCCAACATCAACAACATATATTAAGCAATGGGATTCGGTTGCCGAATACCGTGCAGAGGTTGTTGGTCGCAGGCGAGCCATTGACGCGGCCAAAAAGCAGAAATTAGACGATGAGATAAAACAAATTCGTGCAGATAGAAAAGCAGAGAGGGATAGTCTTAAATACCCGCTACATACACGCTTAAAAGAGAATCACCCGCCAGTGCCTGACCAGCTTGGAGGATTTATGCCAGATGATATCCACCCAGACTATATTTTGGATGATGGTACACTAGACAGACTCACAAACAAAGATCTGCTATCTAAAGACCAATATGGGGTACCTCTTGTGGTTATTGCGGCAGAGTATGGGCACCTACCGTTCATTCCAAACGAGCTATTAACGGAAGAACTCTTAGACCAAAAATATGACGGCAAGAGCGTACTGGAGTTTGCAGTAGAGGAGTTTTGCAGTTATGAGCCCAAAGATAGGTTCTCCTATCCAGAACTTGCTTGGGCACACTCGCCTATCCTCTTTGACGCTGTTCAGAAGAAAATAAATGAATTGCCAATTGACAATAGGACAAATTTTGCTCAAGTTATCGCGGCGGTTGGCCAGCTCGACACAATTCTTGGCGTTAACCTACCTGAAAGCGCGGCAAGCGTTGTGCCAGAAGAATGGTGGAAAAGGAATCAAGAATGTATCGCACGTAAGGCGGTCGAACAAGAAAACCAAGAACCGCCAGTTGAGATAGGAATATAATGCTTAGGTTTGTCCGTAGTAGCCGACTACTAAAGTCCTATTTCCCAAACGAAGTATGTGACTGGCGCTATTTGTTTTGCGCCTTGTGGTATTGTTCCTGCGCCTTATACCCTTCCAGGCGGGCTGCCCTGTCGGGAAATATGGTTGCTGCGCCTAAGAATCCGACGGTTAGGAATACGGGTAACGCCATTGCCCTCCATACTTCTTTGATCGCTTCGTTTTCTTTATGCCTAAGTGCGACTATAAGGATACCGCTTGCGATTGTTACTCCGCAGAGGAGCTCTCCAATGAAAAACACGAATTGGTGCAGATTATCTAACCCATCATGTCCGAGTTCCTTGGATTGGAGTACTCCCAGCCCTATTACGAATATCCATGTGGCTAATGCTAGAGGTGCCAGCATTGCCACTAGCTTCCCTAGTGTAGCCAATCTTCGCTTTTTACTTGACGTTTCCATCTTCACTTTATATCTACATTAGTAGTCAGTTGCAATTCGGTATTGCTGTTGTTATCCTTGACCAGAGCGTCGAATTTCCAAGTGCCTGTAGGGTCTTCCGGATCGGCGCTCCAGCGTATTTCGGTTTCAGAAAGCAGCAAGTTGTTTGGTGGTCCATATGCCTTTCCCTTGGCACAAACAACGTTAGGAATAGACTGCGCCACGCTGCCATCGGGCTTGGTTATCGTCAGCTGGCACTCCACGTTGATATCGCCATTTTGATCTTGTTTGGCACCACAGAAAATGATGCATGGGATTATTTGTTTTCCCTTTGATACTGATACTGCTGTCCTAAAGTGTGGTGTTTCTGGTTTCGCCCATTCCGCATAGATATTTTCATCGTCAGTCAGAACTAGCTGAGCTCCGAATCCATCTTTCGCTTTCATGTGCTCGTTTTCTGTCCGTTTACCTGTCTCGTCGCGCCATATGAAATTTTCTGGCTTACTTGCGCTTTCTGCGCCTGTAATTATGGTCGCTAGCAGATCCCTCTCTGCCTTTGAAATTGTAAGGTCTTTTCCTATCTCCTTGCAGTACTGGAGCACCTTTGGGTGAGTCCTGCTATTTGCCGAAAGAGACCATATTGCTGCTTTGCATGTTGCCTCGTAGTAGGCTTCCTGCTTGTCCTGCTCTGTTCCCTTTGACTGCTTATACTTGTCTAAAGCTCCACTGTACTTGTATAGCTTGAGCGCCTCTGTAATGCGCTTTATTGGTTTCATATCTCCAGTGGCGAAAAAGTTGCCCCATAAGATATCAAGTAACTCGGCATTGTCGACATCGGCTTCAAGTACGTTTGGGGCCTCGGATGCCAGGTAATTTGTCAGACCTTTTTCTTGGAAGTACTGCCTTGCTTCCTTCGTATTTGAAAACCATGCTGCTACCAATAGGTTCTCCTGTGCTTTAGGGTCGTTGTCAAATGCCGTGATCCATTCCTTGATCCTGCCGGGGTTTTGGGCCATTGCCTGAGAGAAAAATCCCGCAAATAGCGGCATTGCTTCTTGGCCGTGCGCAGCACATACTTTGGCATACCCGAGTACCTTGTCTGGATTTGGATGCTGGTAATAATACATCATCTCCTCACTTTCTGATTGCCCGTGGGCTATCGTGGCAAACATACATGTTAAAACTGTTAGAAAGATTGGGATGTGCATTAGATGATTTTAGTAGTTTTGAGTTATATTGACACCTTGCGCTTGGGAAAATCTATTAAATGCTGGAAACTATTGACATGGTCATGCCTTGTATGTCATATTTGAAGCATGAGCGAACCAGATTTCAATGAAACATTGTCAGGGCCTAAAGGATTTACACCAGATTTTGCTGCTGCACTGATACAGGCGCAAAGTCTATCGAATGATGAAGCTGAGGCTATAATGCTGGCGGCTATAATCATTGATTATGGTGAGGATGCCATAATGTATGCAGATGATGAGATGGGTGGGTTGAAAGAACTTTTAGAATGTAGGAAGTCGGATGGCCCAACTGAAGTTATAAATTCTGTGAAGGTAGTTGAAGCTCTCTGGTTGTGTGCCAAGGGTGATAAGAAAATAATGAAAGGGTTTAAAGATGTGGCATTCATTGAGCCGGAAATAAGAGACTCGAAGAGAGAAACGAAATTAGTTCTAACGTCTAATCCCTCATATTATGACGAAACATTAAAGGTATTCATGCTGTCTGGTGCAGGTGAGGCTGCAGGATTTGATGACCTTGATAGTTTGGATTTAGATGCTGGTAAGAGCTTGCTCAGCGAAATAAAGCAACAATTTGGGATTGTGTCATCTAGTCCAGAGATTTGATATCTTTTTGGTCTTGGTTTCAGACTGTAGTTTCGTCTTACGTTTTGGAGCTGTCTGTAAGCACTGGTGGGTATAACATTATGGTGGCGAAATAACCTATATCAGTCTTTTTGGCTGTCTTTGTATGCGTTTGCCCGAAGTGGCAGCTTTATTAGGTCTTCCAGCTTTATTTTGCGGTATAGCAGGAGTGTATTCTTGTCTTCTGGAAGATTTTCGAAGCAGCATATGATTCTCCACTTTAACCACCCTGAATAGTACCTCCAGAATGGAGTGAGCGAACGCTTGCCTTCCCCTAACTTGTTTAGTTCCTTTTGTAGTCTGCAGTTAATTCGCTCGTCTGTTTCGCCCTTAATTACGGCTTGCATGATCTGGCGCACACGCGACTCAGAGAATATCTTGTGCCAATGCTGTATTGTACTGTTGTCTTGTGCCAAATCCAACATTACCAGCATTCCAAGCAAGATTGGCAATGTGGGATTTGCCTCTTTCTTTATAAAGATGTTCAAGTACTCTCTAACTTGGTCAGTGGTAAGTTCCATTGTAGCTTGCTGCATTGGTTGTTTCTTGGTAATGCTTTAGGATAGCATTTGTTGGGCGTCTAGTCAAGTTAGTGCTGCCTCCGGCATATCATACGCCCTCTAAAATTGTAGCATATTTCTAAGCCGCAACTTGTTGTGACAAATAACTACTCGAATTATGCCCTTTTATCGTGCATTTTCGGTTCCACGCCTCCATTTGAACAATGGACATAGCGCATTCTACTTGCGTAAGCTGGTAGTTTAGCTCCACCAAAAAATCTTCATGTTATTTGTTTTTATTTTGGTCAGGTTAACTATATAATAAGAGTGTGGAAACCGGCAATAAATTTAGGATATATCCTACTACTGAGCAAGCGATTATGTTGTCTCTGTGGATTGGTTGCCAGCAGGTAATACGAAATGCTAAGGTAGACGAAGCTTTATATCTTAGGTGGTTGTGTAACCGTGCTAAGTTTAATAATATTCCAGTTACTACTGGATACTTTGATCAATCGTATTCTCACTTTAAAACTGAAGTTAATCCTTGGTTAAAAGAAGTTCCAAGTCAGATTTTACGAAATGGTGTGTTTCGTGCCAAGAATGCCTTTGTTAGGTTTTGGAATGGTATTGCTTCCGCGCCAGTTAGGAAGCGTAAGACTTCCACCGAGTCTGTTCTGATCACATCTGAATTATTTCAAATAAGGGATGGCTTCCTTTTCTTGGGTTCAAAGGCGCGACCTGCTAAGATGATAAAAGTAGAATTCAATCCTCACCGTGATTTTGGTCAACCGAAAATGGTAAACCATTACAAGAACTGTTGATGAGTGGTACGTGTCGTTTACGGCTTCTGATGCTACTGCTGTACCAACCAATGATGAATGCATACAAAGGAATCTTTTAGTTGGCGAAGATGAGATCTTAGCATTAGATCGTGGTGTAGTCAATCCACTTTACGACAGCGGAGGTTGCAACTATAATTTGAGTCTAGGAGTGCAAGATAGAATTCAGCATTTTGAGAATAGGATTGAGAAATTTCAAAGAAAGATGCAGAATCAGAGGTTGGGTTCCAAGCGTCGGTATTTAACAAGGCAGAAATTAGCAAAAGCTTATCAGAAGAAGCGTAGGGTGATTTTGGATTGGCGGCACAAGGTGTCATATTCTGTTGCTAACTCTGACTGTAAAGTTGTAGTTGTAGAGGATTTAAAGTTGGTAAATATGACCAAGGCGCCAGCAGCTAAACCACAAACTCCCGTTGGAGTATATCCTGCAAATGGTGCGGCAGCTAAGGCTGGACTAAATAGGAGTATGCTCAAGATGGGGCTTGGGCATGTAGTTACACTTTTAGAATACAAATTAAATCGTAGAGGGAAGGCGCTAGTTCGTGTTAACCCTCGATGTTCATCTCAGGAATGTTCGCAATGCGGACACGTACATAAGGACAATCGTCCGACACAAGACGAGTTTTACTGCCAGTCTTGTGGGTTTAAAGCCAATGCTGACTACAATGCCGCATTGGTGCTACGCAAGCGCGGCTATACATTCCTACAATCAGTAGTCGCCATAGGAAATATGGAGACATTAAACGCTCAGTGGGCACTAGCCTCCTGAGAAGCACTGCGCAAGCTAGGTGTATTTCACTCTGTCCGTATTTTATTTTCCTATAAGATCGCCGATATGATATTTATCGACTAGATGAGGTGCTAGTGCATTCTAAACTTGTAACACACTCGTCTGATCAGCAGCCTTTAGATCTTGTTGCTGGCGGAAATATCATTACATATTATGTGCAAAAACGCCCACTTGCGGATTACCTGTTAAGTGCTTGTAGGACCATTGCACCTGTTTGGATGCTGACATCATCTACGCGCAGATATTGTGTGAAGATTAATCAGCAATTTGATCTGGGGTTTAGGACGAACATCCTGGCCAGAGAGGATTACCTAGTAGATGTTGATCCAAATTATGGGTATCCCAATATTACCGATTTTGATAAATCTGGTGTGTTGATAGACAATAATCCCGTGATAGCGCCACTTGCCCAACTAAAGCTGTTGACGCTAGGAGTTGGTTACGATAGATACTTTCAGATAAGGGAATATGTTGGGCAAGTTGATCCTGACTGCTTTAAATTGGAGGTTGATCAAATGGTTGATTCGATAACTAAGTTCTTTCATACTGTTTAGCTTTGCGCTTCCTCCGCGCCTGTTTCCTCCAAACTTGGTGGAAGGAGTTCGACAATATGCAGTTAGAGAGAATTTCCTTCTTTTTTCGGTCAAATTTCCCGCTTTTCAGGTTCCAGGCCTTTTCAGGCATAGTTGGCTTACTTATTGCGTTACATTGCTAACTTTCCTACTTTGGCTTGTCCTCAAAATTATGGCAAGTGGTTATATATAACTTGGTTACACAATAAAACTCTATGATTTTAGGTGGAGTAGGCGAAAATGCGGGCACTACGGTGTTTCAGTCGCCGTTGAGCTCTTTGTTTGGCTTTAAGTTTCTTTTTGCTTATACGTTTTTCCTCTTTTACAATTCTGTGACGCCTTTGCCACTTAGCTGGCATTTTGGCGACTGTGCTACTGGTTATTGGTTGTCCGCAGAACTTCATTGCTTCTTTGGGCTCTAGCGTTTCTAGCACGGTGATACCTTTGTTATTTGTTAGTTCCAGTGCTTGTAGCCCCCAATATTTTATTGGTAGTTTTTCTGTATTTGTAAGGTGGAATAATGTATTTCCGTTTTCGTCTGGAATGTAACAAAGTTCCTTTTGAAACATTCTGTTTTGTATTAGAAAACCAAGGCGATCATAGTCATAAATGTAGTGTATTACCGGGCGTTGGTCATAAATTTCTGAAAGGCGCTCCGGTGTAATAAATCCTTTTGGTAAGAGGTCAAATATAGCTTGGTCTAATGTCAGTAGTGGGCTGTTTGTCTTGATATATTCTTTCTCGGCTATTTCTAGGTTCTCTAAGGTAAGTAGGTTCTTATTAGTCAACCAGAGTTTTTTTGTGGGCCCGTCCTTTGGAAGCAAAAACTTCCATTCTTCATTGTATGTAGTCAGATCGATTATTTCCGAAGCTTGAGTTAATATTTCTGCGGTTAACCACTCAGGGTTTTCTAACCCCAGTCTGATTGCTTCTAGAGCCATAACCTCCTTGATTCCGAAGAAATCGGGTATATCGTTGGATATTATGTCCATTAGGTGCTTATCGGGGGTTGTACTTATCTTCTTAATGCTATCGGTCGTTACAAATGGCCTGATTCTGTCGGCAAAGGTTGGTGATTGCTTTGATCTGCTATATCTGTTTGTAATGGGATGGTTGAAAAAGTAAAAAAGTGGTGTTTTGCCGTAGTGGTCTTGCTTTAACAGGTTTTCGGCGGTAACTGCCTCTTCAGAATATTCGGATGCCTGTGGTAATCTTTCATGATTCTCCCCTCCTTGCTCGGCACAGATATGCAGCAGGTTCTGACCTTTCGTATTTGGTGCTTCCCAATTGTTGTCGATAATGTCCTGTGGTAACGATCTAAATATGCTTGGCGTTGTCTTTGCGCAGTACTGCAGTAGTGTAAGACCGCTGGAACCATATTGGTCTTTATCGAGTATGTATTCTTTCCACCAACTACTATGTATGTTTATGGAGTAATCTATTGGTCGTTCATCTTGCTTGTTGTATTGGAATAGGTAATAGACTATGGAATAACCGTTAGCGTCTCTGGGAATGTCTTCTGGTATAAGTGTTAGCTTGCCTTGTAGTGCAAGCATATGTAGCGGCGTAGATATTCTCTTTTTTATGGTGCTTGTGTCGTACCTGCCATTTATCAGGGTGCTTACTGAAAAGGCACTCTTGGGCAACAGGTTTGCCTGCCCAGTTTTGCATATTATTTGCATTAGCGTCTGACGTTGGTTGCCTACCAAGAGCAGGTTGTCTTCCGTAAATTCCTCTGGTGGGATAATTCCCATCATGTTAGTTAAGACTGCTTCGTGCAATCTAGTATTCCCATTAGCTAAAATATCCGTCCACATAAGAAATTTATTGATTATCGTGGCTTGGTTCACATTTACTAGCTGCTGCCTGTCGTGCCTTTTCTTCTGCTTCTTCCTCCTGCAATAAAACTTGGAGAAAGTATGCTGCTCCAAGCCTCTCCTTGATTGCCTCGACTGAGTTTCTGTCTGCCTTGGTTTGATCTGTTTTCATATTTCGTCTTCCTCTTGGAACATTTCATCCAAGTAGCAATCGTCTGGTTCTTTCCAATCATCAATGTTCGCGTACGCTGCTTTTATTTCCCGTATGATTTCTTTCCTTTGTGCAGGCTTGAATTCTGAAAGCATAGCATTCAATTTATTCCATGCTTTGCCCTCCAAAATATGCAGCAGCTCTTCAGCGGTTGGTCGGCAGTCCAGTCCGTGTTTCTTATAGTGCCTGAGTAATTTCCCGTTATTTTGGGCTTTGTCTAGGAATGTCTGACAATATCCGCCTTGCGCGTTTGCATTGTGAAATGCTGCCTTTTCGGAGATTGAAACAAAGTCGATAATAGCTCCTAGTTGTGACTGGGCCCAACTAATATCATGGCTGCTGTGGCAGTAATAGTTCCTGGTACAAGTCGTTCCTGGTTGTTTTGCAAATGAAGCTCCTTTCTGTAAGAATTCTTCTGCTATTTGCGGGTATGACATGGCATAAAATAGCGGGAGGTTTTTAGTGACGAAGTCTGGGCCTACAGGATCGGCTCTGTGTTTGAGTAACAACTCAACCAACTCTTTGCCTGCTCCTATGGTTGTGTGGTATCCGTTCATCGCCAAACTATAGCTTAAGGGGCAGTGGTGTGCGTTGCAGGAGCTCTCAAGAACCCACATTGGGATATTTGGGTTGGCACCAGCTTCTAGTGCTGCCTTTGCGGATTGCACGTCCTCTTTTATTAGCGCCGCCTCCAGTACTAGGTCTATACATCTGTTGCTTAGCAGGTCGATTGTTTCTTGAAAGTGCCTGTTAGCTTCTCTGGTAACGCTACCTGTTAAATCCTTTGAGCTTTGTAGAACATATATTAGTACCCAAGGTTCTCTGTCCTTAATTGCGTTACATGCTAGCTGGCATGTCGAAACTGCATCTAGTTCGGTTGCGCAGTCTCTTGTACTATATCCATCGCTAATATGGGTTTTAAGCCATTCGGTGCATCCATTGGCTTCAGAATGACCTGCAAGTGCAATTGCTCGCTGTGCTTGTGTTAGCGTGGGCCAGGCAGCATTTAATACTCCGGTAGAGGCTTGGAATCCTCCCTGCCATGGGTTTTGGCTGATAAGCTCTGGCGTCCAGTTTGCCTCCAGTGTCGCTTGCTTTGGGAAGCTGTTATTTCTACCGGATCGCCCATAGTGAAGTACCCTAAACCAGCCCTGTGGGCCTGTTTGTGTAGCATAGTGTTCTGCCAATAATTCGGAATTTGGTAGCATGTATAATTATACCAGAATATCACTAGAAATCAATATTTTTGCGTTTGGCATTTCTACTCTCGTACGGTTACTTACATGGAGCTCTTTTGCTCGGGTTAACCGATGATAGATCTAGCTGCATCTTCTGCCCTGTAAATATGCTGTATTAGTTTTAGTTTCCTCTTAGATAATACTTTGAAGTGCTCCCGTCTGCTTCGCACTCAATCTTTGTGATTTCCTGCGTTGTGGGGTTGTACATAAGTTGTTTTCCAATGGCACCCCAAGGCTTTGTAATTATTTTGTCTGAACCACTAAATGTCTCATAGCTAAATTGAATAATGGATGTGTGGTTTTCGCCATTGTTCATAGGTGTAACCCTTATCTCACTTTCAAATATATTTATGGGCGTTATAAATAGGGTGATAATGGAATTTTCATTGAAGGTATTATTGGCTTGTGGCTTGTGGATTCCGGCTTCGTGCAGCCTAGCGTTATACCTTTGTAGGGTATCGGCATCTGGCTGCCACTGTCCTCTTGCGGTTATTACTGTCCCGCTTCTTTTGATTTCTAGACTTGGTGAAAGGAGTGGCTTAGTAGAAATTTTGCTACATCCGCATGCCAAAAGGAGGATTAAAAGTACGCTAAGTGTGCAGTTATTTATGGTTTTCATTCTTTATTTTGTTGGTTAATTCCTGTAATTGGGTTTTCGCGGCAGCAAGTAATGATGCTGGTGGTGCGGTATGAATCAGTTGCATTTCTTCTTGGATTGCTGGAGAAAGATAGGTGTTTGTTGTTAGTTTGGCCGTTTTCATTTCCTGCGTGTATATTGTTGAGATCATATTCACGCGTTCTGATAGCATCTTTTCTGTCATACCGGTAGAATCGGCGAGTACGGAAGCTATATTGAGGTAATTCCTGCCTAATGCGTAATACTCCTTTGAAGTCTGAGTACTCTTTTCGCTAGTCCCATTGGCCGCAAACAGTGCAGATAACGATAAACAGAGAGAGCCAAACCTGGTCGCACAGTATACTATACTCGAGAGCTTGTCTTCGGCTGAAAGATTTGAATAGGTAATCTGAGAAATCACATCTTGAAGAGGTGGTAATTTTCTCAAAGAATGTTTGGCTGCATCTTGGGAATTAGTGGCTGCCACATTATCAAATACGTCGCCGCTGGCAGTATATTGGAAAACAACTGCCAGCATCAGAAAGTAAACTGAAGGTTTTTTGTAATTTCTCATCTTATAATAGTACCAGATGTTTAGTTTGTTGTTATGGTATTTTCTGGGGTTTCCTCTCCCTGTGCTGAAGACAGAATTATTTTACCTCCCGTGCTACGGCGCTGGGATGGAATGTTACTTTCCCCTCGTAAAGTCATACCTTGTTCCATATGTTACTTGATATTTAAGTATTTTTTTCCGAGTAGCGGCGTCTGACATAGTACCCATGCAGCACAATATGTTAGGATTTTGAAGGTTCATGATTGGGCATACTCGTTTTATATGTTTGGTGTAATTTAATTCGTGTACAAGACAAACGTTGAATGTCGCGTAGTGTAGGTTGTTCCTGACTGATCCTATCATTTTTTAGTGGTGATTCTACGGTATTTCTATTTTGAGAAGGACTGGATTGTGATCTGATGCCTGAGTTGCTGGCAGTGCTTCTGCGGAGACAACCTGTGTGCCCTTGGTTAGGAATCCATCAAATGTGGCATCGGGATATTTGTTGTTTCCTTTATGTGTAACACGCTTTTCTCTTGGAGTTGTTTCCCAGACCCATTTGAATCCTGCACGTTTGAACTCATCAAAAGTTTTATCTTGTGCAAATTGTGGATCTGTGGGATCAGTATTAAAGTCGCCTGCAATAATTGTTGCTGTCATGCCCCTTTTTCCGTATAACTTCTCCATGTTCATTGCGTGGGCGATTAGTTGTTTTGCCCCTTCTTCTCTTTTAGGGATAGCTAAGGGGATGCCACCCATGTTGCTTTTCAGATGAACTGAATAGAGCAATACCGTGGTTTTACCTATATGGATAGCCGCGAATGAGAATCCTCGTGGCGGAGTGTTTGTGGCGGCAGTAAATTCCTCAAACCATGCTGAGTCCGCCTCGTATGTTGAGGCTATGGCGGTTTGTTGTATTGATATGGCGCCTCCTTTTGGTGTGTCTCTGAATTTTGATACGGTCAATGGTTTGAGGTTTGGCAGGACTGATGTTAGTTCTGCAAAATTTTCCCAGTCTCGTATTTCTTGGGCACAGAATATATCAGGGTTTATGACGAACAATGCGTCTTTGCCTTCCGACATATGTAGTGCTCGTACAGCCGGTGTTGATGTGGGTTTCTTACCTGGGAACCATTCTAGATTCCAAGTTACAATCTGGACTGTTTCCGCTTGTCCCACTCCTGCTGATAGCAGGAGTATAAAAGTTATCCTCCGCAGAGTTTGCATGCTACTCCTTCTGTTGGGGCTCCATCGTGCCCCTTACATGTTTTGTAGTAACGACAGTTTGCACTGTGGCGCTTTCCAGAGTCCGATATCCAAAAGCTACTGACGTTTTCTGTTTTGTTTGTTCTCTCCTTTTCTGTACTTTGTGGCTTGGCTTCAAGCTGGAGGCGAAGTGCTGCATTGTCTCGTCGCAAGCTATCTATCGTTCCTTTTAGTTCTGTTACTTGGCTTTGGAGTGTAGCTATATCTGGCTTTTGTTCGGTGGGGTTAGCAACTGCCAACTGTATTCCCAGAAGGGTGATTAGTAAGGTTGATGTGGCTTTCATTTCTCGTTGCGCTGAGAGTGGACTCTTTTAAAGCGAGCGTTACACCTTCTTAGGCGAGATTAGCGTCTATTGTGTATTCAAGTGCTAGAACTCAGAAATAGAGGACTATATTATATCAATTTATACCCGTACCTTTACTGGCAACTCACTGAGCAACCTACTGAACAGCCTACTGAACAGCCAGTGGAACAACCAGTGGAACAACCAGTGGAACAACCTGTTGAGCATGAAGTGGAGCATGCTGTGGAACGGCTGTACTGCGTAACCTTAGATGAGTCAGCAAAAGACTTGACTAATTGGTCAATGGGGACTTTTCCTGCTATATTGCCGGAGGTTGCGTAAGATTGGGCTGCTGCCGTGGTGCTGAACTCGTCTGCAAAACTATTTGATAATGTTGTCAGCGCTACGAGGGTAAGTAAACAAAGTATTTTTTTCATTACAATAAGTATATCAAAAAATCTTTGCTATTCAAGTTTTTTTTTATTTCTTTATTTCTCTGTAGCCATCCATATTCTTGGAGATCTCCAATATTCCATCCATGATGCTACCGATATAATAGCATTTTTCCCGTCAATTTTTATTAATTGGGCTGATATCCCGTCCCCTATTAACACCGGGGTTCCGGCTTGCTCCAAATTTGGACAGTTAATAGCTATTGTCTTTTCGTCGCCAAATATTTTTAGATTGTATTTGCTTACTCCTTTTGAATTACTTGGAATAGGATTTGGGGCCACAGGCTTTGAATCTAGCCAATTTAGGAAGGCTTGGAACCTTTCTTGTCTTGCTGGGCTAAGTCCTCTATCAAACCACCAGTTTCCCATTCGGTCATCTGTCCAAATGGAGCCTGCTTGTATATTTTGTTGCAAGTTTGTTGTTTGCCAACCAAGGACTGGTTCGGTTTGTAATTGAGTTAGCAATTCGTCCCATTCTTTGTTGCGGATAATTTCTTCGGCACGTGTGTTTTTTTGTGGCGAAATCCATTTCCATTCCTTAGTCGGAGGTGGAGTTTTCGATATCCAAACCCCTGGTTTGACTTTATTGGATATGTTATCCCTCCAGTGTGGTTTTTGTCCGGAAAGTGCGGCAATGCTATATGCTGTCGTAAATGATTCTCTAGTGTTTTTTTGGTACAATACTAGTGTCGCATCACCTGCCCACGTAGTTGCTTGGTGCCAGTTTAATTTGGGAGTTGGATTATTTATCAGCGTAGAAAACCCTATCAAACAAACGGGGATAGTGCTAGGAGAGGGATTTAATGCGGCAATGATGCATGCAAGTAACATTATATATGGTATTATTTTGAATATTGCAATAATTAGTCCTGTTCTTTGTGCCCTATTAATAAGGCCTTCTGTACCTGGTTGGTAGACTGCAAAGTTTGAAAAAATGGTACTGTCCGTAATTATTGTTACTGTACCTTTTCCTATTGTTTTTTTACCCATAATAATCCAACGTCCGTATGGCGTATTTCCAGCTGGAGTCATAGGGCCAAAAAAGTTGGGTCTCCCATAATAACTGTCCTCCATGTAGCCTAGTAGTGTGGCCTCTGGCCATATTCCCTTTCCTAGAGCAGCGTTTCCTGTTAAGATGCTAAACTTTTTGCCGTTGCTGTAGGTTATGGGATCTCTAGTATCTGCTGATATACTCGCCGTGAAGGTGCTGCGCATGTCAAATCCTTGAAGTAGCTTGTTCAGTGTTCTACCGTGCCCAAATAGGTCTGTATGATCTGTTACTGCGATTAAATGTCCTCCTGAGTTAACCCAAGCATTTATTTTGGCTGTTTCATTTTTAGTAAATGGCCGAGTAGGAGTAATTAGCCACGCTATACAGTCTTCATTCGTTAAATCGCTTGGTACAACTACATGCGCTCTTATTAACTTTAGGAACTCTGAATACGAGTAGGATGTAGCTATATCTAGCCCTGCCAACGTATACTCCTTGTCTGTTTTTGCCCATTCGCCATTGCTGATATAAGCAGTGCGTCCTTTTTTGGTGCTGTTGTAGTAGGCGCTAAATGCTAGTAAATATATGGTTAGTAACCACAGGCAAATGCGACTGTAACCTTTGGGCTTGTTAATCCTACTTCTTATTGGTAGACAATTAGCAAGTACAGGTAAGAGTATGAAGAATAGCATATTTCTGTCGGTGACTATAAATAATAAGCAACAAAGTGCTACTGGTATAGTGGCGTATATTAACCATTTTGGGGTGTTTTCTTGTACCGCTGCTCTTCCGATATAAATACATACGAGCCAGCACATGACAGCTTGAATATCTTGTCCTATAGCTGCAGCAGAATAAAATGATGTTATTGTAATGCTAAGTGCTAAAGCTGCTAACCATGGCCTTTTAATGACTAGCCCTATTGCGGTCAGCGTAGCCCCAGTTAATATTCCAATTGAATACCAGCCTTTGAAGAAGCAAATAATTAAGCTGATTATTATTCCTGCAAGATATGCCATAGGTATAATGGGGTTAAAGTTGGACTTCCAGTTCCTACTATGGTCGTACCGTTTACTTCTGTACTTGCTCCAACTAGTTTGCCGTCGAGCTCAATATTTCTAGCATCCTCAATATTGTTAATTGTTCCTAGTGGTTCTTCTAATATTTTGATGAAATGTGTTCCGAGTTTAATGCAGGCTGCGGGCTCTGCAATTATTAACTTTTCGTTGGCGGCTGTTACCTGTTTGCCGGCCTCTACAAGCAGTACTTTTGCCCCGGAGGTGCCAAGTTGGGCGTTGATTTTAGTATCTTGTAGTATTCTTGCTACCGCCCATATTCGAGTAGGATCATGTGGGTTATGATTGCTTCCCACCATGCGAATATTTCCTGGCTGATGTGCATTAAACATTAAAGGAATGCAAGCGCCTAAGCTAAGCAGGTATATTCGGTTGAAGGTTAAAACCAGTATAGCTACTAGGGCGAATAGTGCGTTGGCAAGTAATGGATGTAGAATATACCGTTTTACCCCTAAAATAGTACCTAGGAGATTTTGTTGGTAGTTACATAAGCGGTTTGACCAGTAATCGCTATCGGCGCAATAAGTAATGTTGTTATATTTAGTTGCTAGTATGGTTGGCTTTAATATGTTTAATCGCGGCTGTGCCAATAATATGGAGCCGCGCTGTGTTAAACTGGCTCCTAAATTACTAACTAGGCATTTGTCTTTGCATATTGCAAACTTCCAATATTGGTTTCCAATAAATTCGTTTTCTTCCCACGGAGTTGGTTGCTGGAAGTTCTTTTCCGTTATTCTTCCGTATGTGAGTGCTGCTGGTGTGTCATGTTCTGCAATAACTATTCCTGCTACATTTGGCGCCGTAGTTGTTCCGTGTATAATACTGCGTATACTTTGGGCTTCGTTGGCGGTGAAGCTTTCAGGAAATGTACTTTTAATAATGGTTCCTATTTTGTATTCGGCTGAGAATGTGCTGTTCTCCTCCACTTTGAATTTGGCCTGACTGGATAACATGTGTAATATCGTAGCTCCAAGTAATAGCATTAATGCTACAATTAAAAGCTTGTTGAGTATTTTTGCGGGTATGACAGTGGCGCACAGCGCCATGCCTAGTGGTAAAACTAGCATGGTAATGGCTGAGTCGCTGATAAATTCATATCCCCAGCTTGTAATTGGTATTATTGCCAGTTGTCGTGGTATAGTACTAAGTATGAGAATACATACCCAATACCCATATAACCTGTAGCTGCAGGGTTGAAAAATGCCTATCAATGTAAGTGCTAAGACTGTAGCAGCTACTCCTGCCTTTCGCTTCTTTAAACATGCAATTAAACATAAGCCACAGATAATTGTAGCCGTCAACTCAAATGCTAATTTACTGCCAAATCCCCCTACAGTTAGTACGCCTAATCCTATAAATATTATTGTAACTTCTACTTTGTTATTAATTGCTAGGCATGTTGACTGGGGCTTTTCGCGCACCTTTTTTTGTTTGTATGTTCTAAATACAGCCAAAGCTGCAAATGGTACCAAGTATGATTTTGCTGACCACATTCTTGACATAACATACAGGCTATTAGGACTACCAGAGTTTGTTTTATCTTTGGGAAGGCAAGATTAAATTTAAAGATTTTACAAACGATTTTAACTCTTCTATGCTGCATGGTTTTAACGCGGTTGCTATGTAGTTTAGTTCTTCTTGCGTTACTGGACGTGACGCGGCGTTTTCTGTTACATCCCTGCCTAGTTGTGCACGTAATTTCACTCCAACTAATATATTTCTTAAGGTGCGCAACCTTTCAGCATTTTCGGCATCACTTAAATTGGTTTTTATCAGTCCCGCCGCAGCGATTGCGGCTTTTCTTCTGCTATTGTAATCTGACCTGCACCACGCAAGTCCTCATAGGTTTTTAACGCACAATTCCTTCTAGTGTTGTAAGGCCGTCTACAAAATCTGCAGAACGTGTACCTGCTATTTTTGCTAAAAGTGGAGTTAATATGCCTTCTATGCCAGTAAATTCTGTATACTTTTTCCAGAGCGTCTATTTTCCCAATAGCAATATTTGCGTTTTCTACTACAATATTTTCAGTAGCCTTAGAGGTATAACCAATAAACATATAGCCAGCTATTAGCAATAAAGTCTTTATTATAAATACCGTTCCAAAATGTTTAATGTGCATATTAGTTTGGGGGCAGTGGTACTAATCTGTCCCTTGTAGCTTTATATATAAGTCCATTATCATCTTTATACATTTTGCCTTCTTTCATTCCTTCTATTATTGGATACGTTTTAAATATTAATCTTGCCTCATATTTGTTTTGAACTTCTCCTAAAAACTTTCCCATACAACTTCTGGGTCACTTAGGCTGGGCCTTGTTGCTAGTTCTTTCTTAAAATTGTCGCTATGCGCTACCAAATTACCCCCTAGAACTATGTCATTTACGATGGTTGCTTTAAGTAGCATTCTTTTGACCGTTGCTTCTGGGTTAATCCAACAGTCAATATAGTTCATTGTATCTGTTCCTGCAAATGGGCCTACTATATTATAGTTTGGATTCCTTATGTCTGCTCTCGCTAGCAAAATGCATTCCAGTGCTTGTTCTAATTCTGGTGTGCCAGTTATTGTATTCATGTAGTGCTGTAGCCGTGCAGGGTAATTTGTATTCTTTTCTTCCGCCCTATCTGTACATCCAATGCCTATGTAGCTGACTATAACTAGACCTGCTCTTAATATATTGATAGTGACTTGGTTCATCATAAATTGTTGCGTGCTTGAATCTGTGCAATTATGGCTTGTGCTGCTAGTTTTGCTTTTTCCTTGGTTGCGTCTGTAGGTGGCTTTTCAGCAATAATGTGGTCTGCTGTCTCTGCTTGCCATAATTTAGTGGAGAATGAATCTAATCTCTCTATTTTGTAAGACAGTGTATATTTTAGAAGTAGCGCAAACCATGTTGCTTTGTCCTTTAACCCTTCCTTAGCATATTCAGTGGCTGCTTGGTAGAGTGCCGAGAAGTCTCCTGTATACGCGGCGCTCTCAAGTAGCATATTCGCTTTTGTCCGATCCAAATATCCGGCTTTATTGTCTAAGTATATATCTGCTAATAAATTTCTTGCTGGGTTTGCAATGGTATCGTCTTTCGCTTGTGTCGCTATTGTGAGATATTTTATTGCTAATTGTGCCGATTTTTCAGCATTGACTTTTTTCTGCGCGGCCTCGTCTAATGGAAGTATCGATGCTCGGCCTATTGCTGAGGGTTGGTAGTAATAGGTCATTCCTAAAATATAGCATGCTCTTGGATCCCCCATGCTTGCTAAATTATATAGTTGCTTGATGCTCCAGTCAAATTCCTGTGTGTTGGGAGGGATAACTGGGCTGCCTTTTGATGGTGTCCAGCCTCTTGCCGTTATTACCATGTAACTTAGCAGTGCAGTCATATCTGTTTCGGCGCCTACCTTGAGCCACTTGCATAAGGTGTCTTTGGGAATGTTTCTTGATAGCATGGCGACCTCTCCCTGCATATACGCTTCAATAACAGCTTTCTGAGCTGGAATGCTGCCGGACATTGCTTCGATTACAAGTTTATCAGCTGATTTAAAATCTGGGTTGATGTATGCTTTCTTTGTTGCTGATTTCATCTCTGGTGCGCCCCCTGTGTTTATTTCTCTTACCATATATTGGGCCCAAGCATGTCCGTGATCTGCTGCTTTTGTATACCATTTGGTTGCTTCTTTAATGTCCTGTGTTACCCCTGTTCCGCTGAAATAGCAATCCCCTAGTGTGCATTGTGACACATCATATTCTTGGTCTGCCGCTTTTGTGTACCATTTTACTCCTTCTTCCTGGTCTTTTATAACTCCCGTTCCGTAGAAATAGCAATTGCCTAGTGTATACTGCGCCTTATGATATTCTTTTTCTGCCGCCTTTGTATACCATTTGACTGCTTCTTCTTCATCTCTGATTACGCCCTTTCCATTAAAGTAACAATCGCCCAATTTATATTGACCTAAAGCATTTCCTTGTTCTGCTGCTTTAGTATACCATTTGATCCCTTCTGTGGCGTCTTTTGACACCCCTACTCCATCAAAGTAACAATCTCCTAATTTATATTGTGCCCTGCCATATCCTTGGTTTGCAGCTTTAGTATACCAATTTGCGGCTTCTTTCTCATTTTTAGTACTATGTTCCATTGCTATATCAAATACATCTTTATCGGGAACAAAACCAGATATATCATACGTTTGGCTAGATATATCGTTTGTACTAGTTGTATTAGTATCTATATCTACTTTTCTAGCCTTCGTAAATTTCATAGGCGAATTGGATAACTCTTCAAATTCCGTGACGGGTGTCTTTCCTTCAAGGTACATATCTCCTAAAGTACATTGTGCAGATACCAGCCCCTGATCAGCGGCTTTTGTGTACCATTTGAATGCTTCTTTTTCGTCTTTTCCTATTCCTTCACCGTAAAAATATCTATCTCCTAATGCATCTTGCGCCAAAGCAAGTCCTTGATCTGCTGCCTTGGTGTGCCATTTGACTGCTTCAGCTTCATTCTTTGCTACTCCCTTGCCTTTTAGGTAACAGTTGCCTAATATATATTGTGCCAAATCAAGCCCTTGGTCTGCAGCTTTTGTATACCACTTGACTGCTTCTGCCTCGTCTTTTGGTATGCCGGTACCTTTACCATTTAAATATATATCAGCAACACGGTACTGATAGAAAGCATCACCACTATCAGCTTTCGTCATAAAACCATGTAGCGCGCACTTATACCACTTATCTGCTTGAGACTTATCCCCTTCAGCTAAAATTTCAGCTAGTGCATACTGCGCCTCTAAGTCGCCTAGCTCTGCCGACTTAGTATACCACTTGACAGCCTCATCCTTATTGCCTGTCTTAAAATAATAATCGCCCAGACTAAATTCAGCCAACCCCGGAAAGAAACATCCCTGCTCTGCTGCCTTCCGCCACCAATACAAGCCAAGGCTCTCATCTCTTGTACAGCCCTTACCTTTCATATACATTTCTCCAAGTATACATTGTTCCAGACCACTTCTCAGCTCCGAATTTTCTTTGAAAGTAGCTAGTGCCTCAGCATACCAATTGTTAGATTTTATAGCATCTTCCTTTGTATAAATTTCCCCCAATTTATGCTTGGACGAAGGACAACCTTGGTTAGCCGCCAACACATACCAGTAAATACCCAATGATGTATCCTTTGCAGCACCCGACCCATAAAAGTACATATCGCCCAAGTTACACTGAGCCGCATAGTAACCCTGCTCTGCTGATTTTGTACACCAGTATAAAGCCGTATTAAAGTCCTTTTCAACACCAAGGCCCAAATAATACATGCAGCCTAGGCTATTTTGTACGACGGGATTATCTGCATTTCCGTCGCTTAGGGCAAAAGCTGCTAAACATAGTTTACGTCCGAGAGACTCATCCTTTGGTACACCATTCCCAAATAAGTAACTTACACCAGCAGACAATTGTGATGAAAACGTATGGCTTGCTCGAAACCATTTTGTCGCAAGAACTTTATTTCTCTCTAGACCATTTCCGGAATTGTAGACGCCTGCAAGTAAAAATTGTGCAAAACTATCGCCTTCCTCAGCCCTTTGCATTAAGTTACGAAATGACTCCTCGCTATCACTTATCTTAGGTGCATGTAAGTCGAGCATAGTAGCAGCAGGTATGTCGCCAGATTCAGCCTTCTGTAAGATAGCCTCATACTGCTTTAACGTAACTGCCTGCAGCTGAGAACACAGAACGAACGTTAATAAGCCTACGCAAAATTTTACAGAAATCATAATAGATTATAGCACATGCTGTAAAAAAAGCACTCTTTAGCTAATCACCAACTATGCCGTTCATACGAAGATTTGCGCGATTGGGACGTCGATTAAGTGATCCCAGCGGGACCTAATGATAATGGTAGAGGCCCGTTTTATGATCATAGTGACCGCCATTGCTGTCAGTCCTACCGGAATGTGCAAATGTGGAAGTTACAGTTATCGATAGAATGGCGAGTAAGAATAATAATCTCATGAACTTTAAGTATAATACAATATAGTTAATTGTCAAGACTTATACTTAGTACGCCTAGGTTTTCTTGAGTCCTATGGTGGCAAATCCAAAGGCTAGCTGCTTATTTGGTGTTAGTTCTCCAATTCCGGTTAAGTATGCATTACCGTTGGCGTACTTGGATGTCCAGATACGAAATTATTTAAGTCTTGCTATCACAATAGCTTTGCTGGATAGTGGGATTTGTGGTTACCATCCTAATGCTTGTTTGAGCTTTAACCGCTGAGTTGCTGTTAGAATGGTGTCAAGCTGGCAATCCAAGGTAGCTATGAGTATTGTTCTTGCTTGCTCCTTTTGCAAGCTTGGCATGGTATCATTTGATTCTATCGCGACGACTTGCTGAAGAGTTGTTTTCATTATTGGTTGCAGTATGTCCATTCTTTGTGCGTCAGTTATACCATCCTGTGCTCCTACTAAAGCGGCCGTGGCTAGAAAGAGGCAGATAAATAAGGTTGTATTCATTCTAGAGTATCTCATGGATGCAATAATGACTGGTAGTTGTAGTGCTAGATAATAAATTAGGATTTTACCTGAATTTGACTGCGCATAATTCTCCAAAGGATTGAAAACGTTATAGAAAACGCTACCATTTTCCATCCTTTTGGGTTACCTTTGATAATGAAGTATATTCCAAAAATAAGCCCGAAAAAGGTAAACACTGTGCTCAAGAGGAGGTCCAGTAAGGTTAGTTTAGAGTTTTTATGATTCGAGGATGGAAGCGGTGGCGGGATTGAGCTAGCTTCTGGGGAAACTGGGATATTCATTGTAATAATGTACAGACATTCTGGCGGCACGTAACTAAAATGTGGTAGAGTTTGGGGGAAAAGATTTATAATTCTATTGGCGTAAATTACGACATCTAAAAAGTGTGTTATATTAGATTATGGAAAATTTAATAGGCCTTCTTATGCTTTACACCTGGTTGCAGACCGGTACATTTATAGTTCGTAATGTATTTCTAAATATCAGACCTTCTGCAAATTCCGGCGTAATACTGTATAAGGTTTTTGTTATTTGGATTGGTTGTCTTTCATTTGTTGCCTTTCTTTTGGGCATCTTTATGCCGCTAGACCTTGTGGATAACGTGATGGCTAAGGGTGCTTTGGCTCTAGGTTTTGTAGTGTTTGCAGTTTGGGGAGCATTTGCGGTAATGCGCTTGGTTTTGCCTAAGCGGGATGTTCGGTCACAAATATCAGGCCCAGTTATAACAAGTCAGCCTGTTGGGGCTAGCGTTGCAGTTGGAGAATCACTAACATTAAGTGTTGGCACTTCTTCTTTAGGAGCTACTTTCCAATGGTACGAAGGAATTAGTGGCGATACCAATACGCCGATATTAGGGGCGACGGGCAGTATGTTTGTAACTTCTCCGTTATTTGTTACAAAAAATTATTGGGTACGGATTACGGCAGGTGCCGTTACCGATAGCGAGACGGCGATTGTAGATTTACAGTTTCAATCTTAAGTGTTTGTAACTAAAACAGGCTGATCTCCGTGCTTGCCACGTCTGTTGTAAGCTTGGTTGAGTCACTATATGCCTTTTCACATTGTTCCAACAACTCCCGCTCTCCCAGCTCTATAAATTCTTCCTTTTGCTTTGGGGCTAGCTTCCGGTGGCATGTTGCAGCTAGTACTGCCTGGTGGTCTTGCTGGATTCCAAATTCCAATACAGGAAAACTGCCTGCACTTTTGTTGTCGAGTTCCGTACCTATATGCTCTGCCAGCTTCTCTTGGAATTCTTCTAGGTTCTTTCTTGCTCTCATTTTGTCGCTGTTGTAGGACTCTTCTTCAAATTCCTCGACAAACTTTGGCAGTGTTAATACTTTTCCTCGTGCAGACCAAGCAGCCTTTGCATGGGGCAAAATTTCACTATGTGTGCCTGCCTGAAGGCGTGGCAGATTAAATAGCGGTGAGTCTTCTTTTATAATTCCTAGAATTTGGTTTGCCCCAAGTGGGTAATCTGTCAGCTCCTCAAGATACAGGTACTTTATGGTGCGCACATGCCATAGGTGGTGTTTGCCTAACCAAGTAGTCTCCATCCCTGTGAGTTCACCTGCAAGCAACGTGAGTAGCTGTTTTCCAACTGGGTGGACTGTTATCCTGTCTCCTATGCCGCATGGGTCTATTGTAATGAGGCCCACTGTTTCGCCTTTACTTATAAGTTGTTCGGCTTGGCATACGGTGATTTCTTCGCCCGTAATACTGATTACGTCTTCTTTGTGAAGGCATTCGACATCTAATACAGTGTTACTTTTAAGTGGCTGTATGTCCAATGCTTCCTCTCTGATGTTCTTTGGTAGTGCCTTTGAATTAGAGTAAATTAATATGCTTAATGCGGAATCTCCGTTCTCGTCTTCAATTTCTAATGCCTCTAAAGTTAGCAGTTTTTTCGGTATGCGTTTTATGCCTGTGCCTAGTGCTGCATACTTTAGCGCGAAGTCCTTGCTGTTGTCTTGCTGGGTAAGTCGTTCTATGGTTAAAAGCTCCTTTGGTACCTTATGCAGTTGGTCTGACTTGGCCAAGGTGCACAAGACCGATGTGTTGTGGCTGTTAGTCAACTCCAATATTTCTGCTGTCCATTTTATGTTGCTCCCTGCATTTTTGGCTGTGGCTATAAAGTGATACACGGTGTTGCCGTACGTATTTTTCAAACTGAAATTCTCCCTGGCATGGAATTCTGATGGGATGTCGCGTATATGTCCTCCGAATGCTGCGTAGTGCATTACGGTGTTACCCTTGTCATCCGCTTCTAAAAGTAGTTCTTTGGTGAGTAACTCCTTTTTGACCCTTGGTAGTTTCCCGTAATATGCCAGTTCATGAATTAGGCGGCTATTTTGTGGAATGGTAGCTATCTTTCCTCTTAGCCTGCTTATATCTGAAAAGATTTCTTTGTGGTATGTGGGTACATTGTCTGGTTTTGTGTCCTCCTTAGACTCTTTATTCCAGCTTTTATTCTGTAGTGCTGCGGGCATGAACATGTGTTTATGTTGTGGAACTTTCGGCGAATTGGCCACTTAGAGTTCGTAGTTTTTTGACCTTACTGGATACTGCAATAGTCCGCTGTAAGCTCTGAAATCACAGATGGTATCACTTAAAACATTTCTACCCTAGCAGGTTCTTCTGCGGGAGTTAGCAGTTTGTTCTTATCTACAATGATTTTCTTGTTCTTTTCCCACCATTCTTCCCCAACAATTTCTCTGGCTTCAGTGCACTCCTCAAAATCAATTCCTAGTAATTGGTCTATGAATCCATTTCGCACTGCGTAAAGTAATGTGCTATCGTTGTTCTCGCCTTTGTCTAGAAGGTTGGTGCGCGTTAAAAGCCTGTCAGGAAATTGGGTTAGAAACCCGTTGTACCCAGCAAAATGAAGTGGTGTTGCGCCATCGCTAATTTTTGCTGTTAAATTTGCATCTGTTAGTAATTCTGGTGGTAACTGGTTTAAATGCCCGTATCCAGCAGCCCAATGAATTAGGGTTCGCCCTAGTTTGTCTCCAGCTAGCAGGTTAGCTCTGGTAAAGACTTCTCTTGGCAGTTGGTTGAGGTGCCCATGCTGCGCGGCTAGGTGCAGTACTGTATACGTGTCTTTTGTTTGCAGGCTAACATTTTTTGCTGTCAACACAGTTTTGGGTATTTGGTCGAGTGTTCCTTCCCTAGCTGCAATGTGTAGCTTTGTCCATCCTGCAATGTCTGGAAGTAAGTATGCCGTTAAATCTGCTTTGGTTAGCTTCTCTTTCTTAGGGTTACGTGGTTTGCAAATATTCATCGTCTGGTTTTCATGTTCCGGATGCTGCTACTGACAGCGTTGCCTTATACCCAAACTTCGGTTTTTTTGGCATGAAACAATCATATTTGGTTTAGGAGAAAGTTGCTAAAGTTGGGTCTATTCAATTTCTCATTTATCCTGTTAACTGATGTGTATGCGGCATAACCCACTTTCTCTGGTCTTGTTTATTTTGCTTTGCTTGGTTTAACATCTCTGAACTTATGCTAGATTGTGGGTATGCTACTAGGTCTACTTTCCCACTCTTATATTTTTTTGGCGCTTCTTATACTGGCGCCAATACTTATTGTTTATCTCAACATCTTACTTTATCGTAAAAATGCTCCTAGACGGGATATGCTAAATTGGCAAATATGGGAAAACTATCTAGCCAATAAAACCATTTATGCAGCTGCAAGACATGCACGATTCTACGCTTTGGGGGACTACGCTAAAACAGGCTTAAAGGGTTATATACAATTCCTTGATACCCAAGAAACATCTGGAGTTTGGTTTAAGCGGGGCGGGCCCAAAATTGGCAGTCAGTTACTCATATTTGGTCACTTTTGGGGGACTATAGCTACGCATCACAATGAAATAGTGTTCCATGTGCATATGTACTATGAAATTCCTGTGTATGCAGAAGCTGGTTGGCAGCGACATAATGCTAGAATAACTTTGGCTCCTGCCGATCTATGGTATCGTTCGCCCAAGATACTGACATGGGTTGGCAGGCGGGCTGCGCGGTGCAACCTGTGGTACATTTGCAGCAAGGATGTTAGATAATGGAGTGATCAATTTACCTTTGTGCTATGCTGCGGAATCTGGGCGCCAAGCTCGAATGCCGCGTTGTTAATTGTCTGTTTAAAATCTACTTTGGGCGCACAACGCGGGCTGTAGATGCGTGGGCTCTATCAGATATCTTGAAAGTGCGTTTGACATGAGTCACAGACTCAGTTAGGAGCAGGAAGCTTTTGGAAAATATTGCTATATCAACTAGCCCAGAGATTTGACTAGTGTCTGCCGTCAATGGAGGTGCCATATTTGGCGTTCACAATTTCGGCTTGCTTTTTGTAGTTTTCTATTCTATCTAGCCTGCCTGGGAATATAGTTGCCATTCCCAAGAAACCGAGTGCGATGAAAATGGGGAATGATACGGCCGCACCTGTTGATTGCAGCTCGTCTTTGTATTTTCTTTCCTCTGAAGTGTAAGCAAGGTCATAAGAAATCCGGCTGCAATTGTTACCACGCAGAACAATGCTCCACCAAAGAACATGAACTCATGTAACTTGTCTAGCCCTTCGCTGCCAAGCTCTTTGGATTGGAGCATGTTGATATCAAGTATGAATATGCCAATGGCTAAACCTAGTTGTGCCAGCATGGCTGCGGCTTTAATCCATTTACGCGTTTTCATCTTTATTTGTGCTGGGTATTTGTGCATTCTCTTTTACTTGTAAATGTTACTCGTAGTCTTCGAATATATCGCCGTCATCGTCGTCGTGATCTTGCCAGTAATCATACCTGCTGTTGTAGCAGCTTTGGCACGTTTTGAACTTGTGCTTATGCGACAATTTTCTGTTGCACGAGTCACAAAACCGCGCAACTTTCAACTTCAGCGAGTTTAGGATATACCCATTGGCAGCATCTATTTGCTGGTTGATATCATTCATGTCTGTAAATAGATTGGGGTACCTATATCCCAACCATTTATAGCACCCAAGTAATTTTACCGCTTGTTCGGCCTGAAATAGCTCTGCTGACCTTTCGGTTTTCCCCGTTTTGTCAAACTGCCGTACCGCTATATTTGCCTTGGTATTTGTTCTAACATTCTTTACCCAGGCTTGCCATTGCTCCATATGATGCTGGGACTTTGTATCAATAGGGCAACAAGCCAACGTTAGCTGGTCTTGTAGTGGCAACCCTTTGAGGCTGTTGGCTAGGAATATTACCTGTGATAGATCTGTTTTAATGTATATACCGAAGTTTGGCAAACCTTGGAATACGGTCAGTAATTCTACTAGTTCCTTGTAACTTGTACGCTCAGATAAAATATCCAGCATGTACATGTGCGGTAATATTCTTGCCTCTATAGGTGCTTGGACGCATGGCTCGCTTAGTGCGTTTTCAATCCTGTTTAAGTCTTTTCGCCTGATTGCTGATACTATGCCTGATTCATGCATGCCAAAGCGCCCAGCCCTTCCGGCAATTTGCCTGATTTCGTGATTGGACAGTTGAACTTCTTGTGTGCCATTCCACTTGGTTAAAGTTGTAAAGATTATTTTTTTAATGGGCAGATTAAGCCCCATACCGATTGCATCAGTTGCTGACAGGAATGGCGCTTCCTTGGTGGAGAACCTTTGTGACTCCGCTCTTCGTACCTCTGGACTGAGTGCCCCATAAATCACGGCGCAACTATCTGGGTATTTTGTGGCGATAGCTTCTTTTACTCCAAGCACGTCATTCCGCGAGAACGATATAAGCGCGGTTCCCTCTTCTGGGGTTTGTAGTCCGTCACATTGCCGGCTAATTTCTAGTGGTGTTAGCCGTGACAGCTCGTGAACTGTAATCGGCTCGCCCGTAAGTTTAGCCAGGTGCGTTAATAGGTCCCGAATCTCTGGAGATCCGACTATAATTACTTTATCTGCGTTGGCTCCTAAAATTGCATTGGTCCATGCCCAGCCTCTAACTTGGTCCTGTATCATCTGGGCCTCGTCGATGACTGCACAGTGATAGTGCTTTTCCAGGTCTAGCATTTCGATGGTGGAGGATGCGTGTGTTGCACCAGGTTGGGTGATGCGCTCTTCACCTGTAATAAGTGAGCAATTCACACCACATGAATTTAATCTATCCCAACCCTCTGCTGCCATTAGGCGTAATGGTGCTAAATATATGCCGGAACTGGCTGCCTTTAATTGCAAGAAAGCTTGGTATGTTTTACCGCTGTTTGTTGGCCCTATATATGCTATTAATTCACGTTTGCGCTTTCTAACAGGAAATGTTAGATGGAACTCTGGAATTTGTAACTCATCTAGGATTTTACTTTGTTTCTGGGCTTCGACTATATACGCCTTAAGCTTTGGCAACAGCTGCTTTAGTTCGGCACGGTCGTACCTACCCCAAAACTTTTTGCTGATTTCTTGCTTGGCATAGGTACTTAGACCTTTTGCCGCCTCCAATGCTTCTTTTAGTTCTATGTTTGTAGCTTCGACCTGGCTTTGAATGGTCTTGTAGCTGGCGTTTATACCGTCTAATGCTTTAATGGCGTCATCTAGGCTGGACCAATCTAACTTGTTTCTTTTCCATGAGACACTTAGCTTACTAGGCAAACTGTATATGTCGATTGTCGAATGGTTGTTGAATATAATGTTGTTGGATATGCCACAATTGTTAAATGCTTCGTACTTTTCGCCTAGGGCTCTCTTGTTGATTCGTGCCCACTTTATTAGTGTTTGTGGCCTTATAGAGTTTCTTGACTCGATCTGCGCCCAATTGTTTAGCTGTTTTATATCTTCGGTAGTTAGCTTTGGTTTCATGTGTTCTATTATGGTGTTTGTGGCTGTTTGCATTGCTGTGTTGCCTTTCTGTATCTTGCCATTGCGGCTTGAAGCGTGACTGCCGAGCAGCCTAGACGGCTTTGGATTTGCTTTGGACTAACTTTATTTACCTCCAATTGCCTGTGCATCCATTTCATGTCGTAAAGCTCGTTGAATTTACATTTATGCGAATTTGGCATGATCTTAATCCACTTGTATGCCATTGCTTTTACTGGTGGCGGGCCGATTAGCTCAAAGAACTTGGGAATGTTTGCTGCTCTAATTCCAATACGATAATGTTGGTTTCCTTCTTTATTATGGCGATAGAGGTAGGTATAGGCATCTAGCCCAAGTTTTGCCATTTCTCCAACTAACCAGTCCTGGTCCTCTTTGGTAAAGCTCTCGGAACAAAATGAAAGGCGTGGTTTGCGTCCTTTATTGTTAACTCTAGCAGTACCGTCGTCCATAAACCAGTGCAGTAGTGTGGGTGGGGTAATATTAATACTGCGGGGGACAAGTTTCTTATGGTTATTTGACTCTGGATACCAGATATCGTAATAAGGGTCTAATTCTGAGAATACTTTTGATCTAAATAAGTTGGTAGGGTATTCTTTGCCTCGAAGCTTTTGTATTTCTGGTTTTATTTTAGCTACGCCATCTGGGCCAAATAGTCCCCTAACTACAAACTCTAAATGTTCACTGTGTTTATTGCGCTTACAAAAGCAGGCGTGGCTATTTGTTGTTTTACTGTACCTTCGCATGAAGCCGTCGCCTAATAAACTACCAGTAATAATGTCATCATCCATGCATATTATCTCAGTTCGAAATCTACACAGACTTTCACTGATGCCTCGTTGTTTGATACCTGCACGTCGTAATCCTTGGCTGACACTATTATGATTTTGACACCCTAGCTCTCTAGCTATATCATCTAGAGCCCTTTTTTTGGTTACATACTCGGAGTATAACCATTCTGCGTTATTTAATTCTGGGTATAAGTGGGATTCTGCTGGGTTTTTGCTTAGGTCATTTACTCTAGCTTCGTAGTTGGTTCTAACCTGTATTCCATGTTTTTTAAGGTAATCGCAAATTTGTCCGCCTGAGTAACCTGTTAGTTTTCCTATTTCATTTGTTGATAATTTGTTCTGGAGGTATTGTTCTTCAAGCCATACCTTATTATCTACTACTTCTCTATGTGGATGTTCTGGTAGTACTTTTTTCTCTATCAACTTGAATTTATGTATGGCATAATACACGGCTTCTGTTGTACATCCTAACTCTTTGGCAATTTCAGAACTAAGCTTATTCTGGATCTCTTGCTCTAGCCATGCTTTATTGTGCAATTGTGGGAACGTACATGTTACCCCAAATCTGGTAATCCGCTGGGCTCTTTGGTTCTTTGGGGCGGTTATTCCGAAGATTCTTAAGTCTCTTGCGATTTTACCTTCTGAGCATCCTACTTCTTCTGCTATCTGCTTTTTGCTATAGAATTCTTCTTGGTACTTTTTAGCTAGCCATTCCTTTGTTAGTGGGTATTTTTTGTGTGGGTTCACCTCAATATTATATCGCACCTACATGAAATAGCAACAATTGTTTCCACGAAACCTTACCGACGAGTGCGCTTACCAATCAATAGGCCTTGAACATAATTTATAGCCGAACAAGTTAAGTGAGTAAATTGATTGGTACACAGATTTCCAGTAGTTACTAATCACCAACCAATTTCACTTATGCACTACTCTGAGAATTCAAAAAGATAATCAAGATGGTGCATTTGAGGCTCGTACGTCACGAACTCGTCATTCTTAAGTGTACCCCAAGTGCCTCCGCAGTTGGTATGTCCTGCTTTTCCGTACACCGAGTGAAATCCCGTCGGAGGTGCAATATAAGGGTGTGTCTTTGGTGCCAAGTGTGCTTGTCCGACAATCACGCTCGCAAGGAACATGAACGCTTGTCTGCCTGATACGGACCCTGAACCGCTAGACCAGTACGCGCTGCGGGAAGAGGAATATTGCGAGGCTTTGCTCATTGATCCGAAATAATTTCCGCTCCCTAAGAGACTCCCTGTCAATGTGATACCTTTAAGTTCCTTTGGTAACCTAAGGCCCGTACGAAGGATGCCAGAAACGTTGCAGGACCTGGTCGAATGATATAATTTTCCGATTCCGGCAAGCTTTTCCAAGCTGGTTAAATTATCCGGTTGACCCTTCGGCAGATGTTTTGATTTTCCATTCACCTCTTTGGCTACTTTCTCCGCTTCTAGTGTATAACGGCTCAGATGTGTTGGTCTTTTGGTTTTCCAAATATTTGAAACCTTGATCTTTTTCTTATATGTGTTACCTTCGTCGGATTTTACAATCCAGCTAATAATTAGCTTGCCCTCTTCGCTCTTCGGATCAAGCCAGCTCATTTCCAAGCCGAACCCGTCTAGTGGATCTGACTGGCTAGTTCCGGCGCAGGTGGTATACAGTGCCTGTTCGAATGCGTCCAAGTCACTGTTCCAGCGTTGTATGTTGTCTTGAGAGAGGATCCAGTCACTGGCGCTACCGCCGACCGGCTTGATCTTTGGAATCCTGCTATATAGCAAATTTGAGAACGACAACAGGTCCTTGTTGGCCACCTGCTTGGTAAGGTTATCCCCGATTTTGCCGATGACCTTTACGGCTTCCCCGAGGATGGTTCTTGCGTCCTCAATGGATGTTTGTGTAGGGATGCTGGCATCCGCCATAGCGCCCTTGGTATAGGCGACTGTGGCCAAGTTCAGGTCGCGTAACAGGTCCAGTGTCTGGCGGTCTGTGCTTGGCTTTGTTGGTGATGTGGTGACAGAAGGCGCTGCTGTTACTTTGGCGCCATCATTTGACTGAATGGTCCTCGCGTCTGGAAGGCCTGTGCTGCGGACGGCTTGTGGGCGCACCAGGTAACAATCCTTGCCTGGTTTGGCCTTGAGGGTCTTGATACCGGCGACAGTGGCCCACATCCCTCGCTTGTCGTTCTTTGAGTGGAGTTGTGCGGCGAATTCGTCCTGGGCATCTGATTCTGAATGGCACTCGACGAACTGGAAGTCTGGATTGGCCCTGCCTGTGCGGCCCCATTCGAAGTAGGCGTACCACTTGCTGGTTTTTGTGGATTGGATTACTGCGCCATGGTAGTACTTGTTGCTATCACTCTGGCCGCCCGATTCGGTCTGAGTAAAGCACCCCAAATCACAGATTTTAACATTCTCGAATTCACCGTCTTTGGTGGCTGGAGGGCCGAAGCATTTGAAGTCGCTTTGTGAGTGCCCGTTCGGGAATGATTTTTTGTCGAGTTTGACGCCCATATTTTTTATGTTTTTACCATGTTTATTGGGTCGGTGTTGGCAGAGGCAGCGTTATAGACTTCTAATGTCTATACTATACCTTTCCTGTATAATACATTTTGACAGTATTGGTATTTGGAGTTGTTTGGGGTCAAGATGGGTCTCATTTGTAATCCTATATGTGTCTGTGTTTTTCTCCCATTCCGGCCCCAGTTTAGATATGATTGTTGCTTTTATCTTCGCGGTATTGGTAACCCATTTGCATATCTGCTGATATAATTGTGAAACGGTTTGTCCTTTTCCTTTTTCTACTTGGTAAACGACTATTTCTGTGCATTCTCTTGCCTGCCTGCCAGACACCTCAATTATTTCTGTCTGCGTTGTTTTTATGTCTAGTTTTATTTCAGGACTTTCGAAGTCGAATGGAGCCTTTGGATTGGTACACCAGAGTCCGACTACTTCGCTTGATTTTGATTGCTCTATATAGAAAAGTTCGCCAAATACACCTTGAGTTTCTTGTGCGTTAGGTTGATCTAACCCTTTAAATAGTTCTGTTATTATTTCTAGACTCTCTGACATATTTGTGCCTTCCATTATAACTAGTAGTACGTCAACAAAGCATTGCTGGATAAGTTCGCTGTCCGTCACGCATTCAATAAGTGTATAGATATCTGGTTTATCTGCCTCGTTGGCTTGGAATTTAATGTTGTTCTCTATACGAAAATGGCGAAAGTTTTTGCTTGGTTTGTCGCTTATGTGTTTTACAAGCATGAATGGCAAGTGTTTAGAAGTTTTGCCTGCATAGACTTGCTTTTCGGGATTAATAATTATGGTCTTATATTCGTTGGGATTACTTGGTGTTAGTTTGTTAAGGATGTCTAGTGTGCTCATAGGTTTCTTATGTTTGAAGGTTGTATTGTGGATTTAGTGTCACTGTGCATAGTCCAGAGAAATGCGTTACCTAGTATTTGTTTGTTAGGCAGTTCTAATTTTAGGTAGTATAGTTGGAGCGATTCAGTTACATTGGTTTGGTCAAAAATTTCTCGCGCGCTAACTCGTTTGCTATCTTCGCTTCGTCCTTCGAAGAGTTGCTTTAGTGCGTAACTCTCGTCTACTCCTCTCTTATGCGTGTTCCATGCTTTGTTTTTACGCCCAAAGCAGTATACGGTAAAGTCTTTATTGGAAGTTTGTGGTATTTGCGGTATACTGTTTTTTTCCTCGGTTGAATTGTAGGTCCATTTGTCTAGTAGTTCTAATATGTCCTCTCTTTTAATTTTTAGCGCTGCTATGTGCTGTTTTCCCCTGCTGATTTCGTTTGGGTTCTTCAGTTGCTCGACTATGTATGGTTTATTGAGTAGGGCTTCAATAGTAGCGTTGTTTTTATCTATGTTTTCTGGGTTGATACGTTTTTGGTATGTCCAACCGTGAACATTCCAAAGGCGGTCTGAAAGTACTGCGTTTCTTGTAGGGCGTCTTTTTTCGCCGACGGTTAGCATGGTTCTGCTCCAGTCTTTTAGGTTACCATTGAATTCTTGTAATGTTGCCCGTAGGTCCTTTTCGTGCTTCATGTACTCGTTGTATGCCACGTAGCTGTCTTCTGTAAGAAAGACGGTGCAGAACTGAAGATATTTTTTCCGGTATCCTAAGAATCTTGCTCTTTGCTGGTGCGTGTCAGCTTGTTTAGAGGTCTTCCTAGTTAAATATGTGATGATGAGGTTTTCTACTCTAAACCCTCTTGCTACTGCCTGCCCAGAAACTATAATGTTGTAGGTCTTGTCAAATGGTACACTAGGTGTTTCCCCCTCGCGGGTATTTACTTCTTGTAACTTTAGGCTGCTGCTCAGGCATTTTAGCTCCTTTATGAAGAGATCTTCAGCTACGTTCCAACGTTTTAGCTCTGATTTTATTGCGTCGTTTAATGTATTGTGGTTTGCGCAGCCTTTCAGATGCTCTATGTAGTCTCTTACCTGATTGGTAACCTTCTTGTGAAAAATGGTTGCGTTAGCAGTATGGATCAGCATGCTGGTGAATTTGAGGGAGCTACTGTTAAATGCCGCTATGGACCTGATTAGATACTCAGTTATTGCGCTTTTAAGGCTATTTGGCATTTTTTCCCAGCTGGGTTCTTCTATTATTTCCATTCTTGGGAGGAAGCATTCTAAACCGGTATAGTTTTCACCTGGGATAAGAACTCGTGCCCATTCTGGTGCGAGCTCATTTTTGTGGGAGATAAGTAATGGCGCTTGTGGCGTGGCTGTATATTGCAAGTACCTATGCCCTGGCAATAATCTTTTTAATTCTGTAATTTGATCGTGTATTGGAGTTGGTTTTTTTCCTGGCTTAGATGCATTTGCGTCTAGACCCGCCTGATCTGCCTCGTCATCAATTATAATAACAGGGTAGGTGATACCTATTTTCCTTATAATAGCATTTAATTTTTTGAGCCATGTGTTTTCTTTAAGCGTCACTATTACAGCCATTCTCTTTGACGCAAAGACGGAAATGTTATCCCAATTTGTATCGTCCTGTATATATGATTGAAGACTTGGAGTAATACCTGATTCGCCTTCTGCAGGGTAAAATGAAAATAATCTCTCTCCATTGCATGCAGCTCTAATGTCTTTTTCTATACTCTTATAATTTTGGCGGTATGTTGGTATAGATGTTCCAGTTAGTATAATGCATAGTTTAAAGACCTCGTCTTCTCTTGCCTTGGCAATGAGGCTTGTCATGCTTAGCGTTTTCCCGCTCTGAATATATCCGTAAATTATGCCGTTTGAGTTGTTGCCTAATAGGCTAGCGTAAATTTCTTCAGTTTGTTGCTTTATGCCTTTTCTGTCGTTTTCGGCAATGGGTTCTAATAGCTTATTAAGTAAGTCTGTGTTCTGTATTACTCTTTTAAATGTTATTTCTTGCATATGTTTCGATTTTATTAAGATACTGTTCAGGGTAAATAGCTTCTGATAGCAACACTAGTTCCATAGTCGGACATGCTATAAGATAAGTTAGTTTACGCGTTATATCTATGGCGGCTTCGGCGTTTTTCGCGTTTTCGATGATTGATTTAAATAAGTTGCTTTCTCGTCCTATGCAGAGATTTAATTTGGTCGGACCTTCTAGTTTTATATCTATGTTTGTATTTTTTGGGAAACTTAGGTAAATTTTGGCGCCATCTATCTCGTGTACGTAGACCTTGTCCAGATCTAAATCGCGATTTTCTGCGTGGCCTACATTTTTATTACTTGTGTTCTCATCTGCAGTATTACTTTCTTCAGTGTCCTTAATGACGAATACTACATTTGCTTGATTTGTTCCGAACTCGTTGTGTACTTGAACTTCCACGTTAAATTCGCCTGATTCCTCGGGTATTCCACTAATTGTTCCTGTTGGTTTATCTAGCCTTAGTCCCTTTGGTAATTTCGCAGTCCAATTATTCGTATTATCGCTAGAGTTGATTATTTTATTAACTTTTTGACCACGAACTAATTTGAATACTTGTGGTTTAATACTTGGTATTTCTTCCGAGGGAAGCCGATAATTCGCGGCTTGTGAAAGCAGTGCCTTTAGCTTTTCTCTAAGTATTTTGTAGAGGTGTTCCTCTTCGTTTTCTTGCCAAGGTATACCGTCTTTGGTATGGGCAACTGGGGTTTTAGGATCGAGTTCTAAATCTATTCTAGCTCTTTTTGCTTTGTGTCCTCCTAGTGCTCCGAATATTTCTTGTGGGACACAGGCCTCGCCGTCAAATCCTTTGACCATCCTATTACGCCTGAACATTTTTATTCCGTACGGTTTGTTCTGTAGTTTTTCGGACAACCATGCTGTGTAACTGATGGAGTAATTCTTGTTTGGTGTTGGCGACCAGATAAATGCTTCCTTTTGGATCCAGGGTTTGCTATCTCCTGACTCGTCATTTGCCGGTCTGGCTATGAGTATGTGTCGCTTGGGGGGCTCTAGCTTTTTACCAAAGACTATGATTTCCACTGCATGGTCGCTAAGAAAGTTGCTGTAGATCGAGGCTAAATGGGTCTTTATTTTTTCTTTGGTAGGCCCACTGGTGATAGACTGATGCAATTTTTGGAGTTTGATTCTCGTTCCGTGTTGACTAACACTCTTTGCTTCTGTTCTGTTTATAGGTAGTGTTTTGTTTTTACATGCTACTACTGCATTTACATCAAATAGGATTGTCTTCTGTATTTCTTCTCCTATTGCGGTAGTGGTTACTGACCAGAGAGCAGAAAACCAACATGCTGCTGTTTTTAGTCCCATTCCGAATTCTCCAAGTTTTTCTGATTGGTTTTTCCTTTTCCCTACTGAAAAAGCTTTTTCCATTGCATGGTCAGAGATACCTCCTGCATTATCCGATATGACAATTGCGTCAGGTGTAAGTTCAATTTCTATTCTTACTGGACTAATCCCATGGTCAGTGCCGCTTTGTATGGCGTTGTCGACAAATTCGGCTAATGCCGTCCACGGCTTGTAGTTAAGACTTTTAAAGATGTCGTAGACATCTTGGTTAATGCCTATATCGAGTGTTGGTTTGCCTGGCATGGTATTATGGTGATGTTAAAAATGGTAAAAGGAATTTTGCGAGCTGTTCAATTATATGCGTATTTACAGAGTTTCCAATTTGCTTGTATGCAAACTTGTCCTCTTGATGTAACTGGAATGTGTCTGGGAAACTTTGTAATCTGGCGGTCTCCCTAGGAGTTAGGTATCTAACTTGATTTCCTGTTTTAAGTACGGGAGTCTGGACAATTGCTACCAACGTGTGAAAGTTAGGTGGTTGTTTGCATCTGATTCCAGACTGCCTTATTTGCATATACGTGTCCCATATGTTCTTTATGTCTTTTTTCGCGTGCCATTCTAATTTGCGGTGAATCTTCTTCATTGCTAAGACTTGGTATAACTCAAGCCATTTGTCAAAAAACTCTTTGTGTGTGATATAGAGCTGTCTGTTTTTTCTGATATATGCTTTTTCCCAGTCTGGCTCGGCAGTTAGTGCGTATGTTTTTCCAAACTCATCCAACCAAATGGGAAAACCTTTTAGTTCAGTCCGCTTTGGCCCGTTAAAGCGTTTCAATGCCTTAGTTCGCCTAGATGGATCCTTCACAACTTGGTTCCAAGCAGTAATTGCTCTTTTGTTTTGTTGACTTATATTATATTTTGTGCTAACTTCCTTATCAAGCACTTTGTGGTTAGTAACTGTCGCGATATGCGGTACTGGTAAAAAATCTTCATTGGGGTAGATTTTTTTGAATATGTGTTTTTTAACCCCAAGAATATAGACTCTATGTCTTAGCTGTGGAATACCATAAGTATTTGGCGATAGTACTAGTGGTTCTTTTGTAGTTATATAATCTTCCTTTTTAAGTGCTTCTGTAATTATATTCCAAGTGTTGCTGTTGTCGTGCTTGACCAAGTGTTTTACGTTTTCTAGAAATATTACAGGTGGGTTTTTTGCCTTGATAACTTCTAATACCTCGTGGAATAAGGTCCCACGAGTGTCCCCGAATCCTTTTTTGTGACCGGCAACTGAAAAGGCCTGACATGGGAATCCGGCTGTGAGTATATCGTGGTCAGCAATGTCTTTGACCTTGTTAACCAATCTAATATCTCCTGCAGTTACTTGACCGAAGTTTGCTGCATATGTTTCTTGTGCTTTTTTGTCGATTTCACAGCTAAAAACGCATTTACCCCCTAGCTTTTGTAGTGCGTAATGGAACCCTCCAATGCCTGCAAATAGGTCTATGAATCTAAACTTTGGGTCTTCTGGATCTTTAAATATTGGTTCGTCAGTCGGCATTACATATGATAGTGGTTTTACTGGGTTTTGAAACCTTGTGTTCTTTTGTTTAGTGCGCTATATTAGCTGTTTTTGCCAGTGTTCCTCTGAAATTATTTGTATGCCATCTTTTACTGCCTTTTCTATTTTCCTACCATACGCAGTATTAGCCCAGTCCCTGCTGACATTTGTGCCGATTACCAGATAATCGGTGCTGCTTGTTGGGTTTGAGTTAAATGGGATTCCACCTCTATCCCTAATTGCTTGAAAAACTTTGTCTCGTATGCCGTAAACGAATTTTCCGGTAATGCAGAAGGTTTTATCTTTAAAGGTTACCTTTGGGGTTGGCTTAGTTAGCGGCAGTGTGCTTGCTATCTCCGGAGATCCTAGAGTTGATAATAGGTCTAGAAGCTCCAATCGCTCATCGGGCGTGCAAGCCCCATCCTCCAGAATTATATTGATGCGATTTGAAATAGTTGAAAACGGCCATTCTGCCACATAACTGGAATTGGACTTTAGCCAACCACGTAACACGTTGACCTCAGCCTCTGAAAGTTCCCCATCGGCAATTATTCCGTTACATAGGCCTAGGAAGCTTTCCGATGCTTTGTCCTTGTTGTTTTTCTCGTTTCTTGGGTAAGGGATGGTTGGTTGTCCGTCAACGTTTAACCCAGGTTCTATCTGCTCCGAGGTAGAGTAGTACTCTTCAGCCTCTGCTTGGTGGTCCCTAATTATGGGTTGTCTTTCCTCGGGTTGGGCTTCTTCCAAGCTGTCGTCGGATTTGACTACTCTGGTAGCTCCTTGAATGGGATTTGATGCTGGTTCCTCGCTGAATGGTTTGGATGTAACCATTTTCAGAGTTTCTCGGTATTCGATTGCAGGCGGTATAATGGTCCAGTGCGCTGTTGCTGATTCTTCGTTGACTGCAACTTTAATTTCTTCTAGGCTTACTCGGAAGAACTCTTTTCTAGTGTTTACTTTATTGACTTGAAATGCATTCAGTCTTCTATGCAATGCATTTTCTAGCTTTGGCGCATCAGTGCTCTCTATAATTGCGTGAACATCAAATGGGAATGGGACACTCGCATCTCCAAGTTCGTCTATTCGTTCTTCTGCCACTAAACGTCGTGTCATTCCAATTTTGTAGATATTTTCTCCAAAAGCTCCTATATTGGAGATTACATATACCTTACCAGTCTTGGTTTGTTGCGCTAGTGACATGGCTCGCTGCCTCTTTTCCTGTGCTTCTTTTAGCTGTTGTTCTAAGGCTATTAGTTTGAGTTCGTAACTTGCCTTTTGGGTTTCTTGTGCCTGTTCCATTTGGCGCTTAGTTTCCGCTATGGCGCTAGCCACTTTTATTTCTGCCCTTGTGGATTCTTCCATCTGTGCCTCAATCTCCCTTTGAGCTTTTGCATCTTCGCGTAAGCGTTCGTTTATTTCCTTTTGTTCCGCTTTATACTGGTCTTTCAATGCTTGTATTGCGCATAGTAATCTTAGCTCTCTTAGCTTGGCTTCGAGATACACATCGTTGATATGCCATAGCTCGCTATCTACCCCTAATTTGTTTAGTAGATCGTACACGTCCTGCAGCTTTTTGCTTAAGATGCCAAAGTTTTCTGACTTTGCCTTTGTGGCATATTGTTCGAATTTGGCGTTAAAGGCAAGAAGTACTGCTTGCTCGATGCCGTCGGTTTCGCTGTAGAGCTCTATAGCACGTTTGTTTTTGGCTAGACTTTTAGATTGCTTGACTGCTTCTTGCAGGGCTTCTTTTAATTTCTCTCCATTGCAAAGTATGTCCAAAATGTCCAGTCCATCAAGCAAATCTGCGGTTGGCAGTACAAACTCGTAGAACTGGTCCTCAATATTTCGTTCAAGAAGTTCTAGTTGAGTTAGCGCTTCTGAAATATCTAATTTGAGTGCACTCTTGTCTGCCTTTAATTGCGAGATGTCTGTACTATCTTTAAATGCCCTGAAGGCCTTTGCTAGGTTTGTATATTGCAATTTGCTGGTCTTTACCCTTTTTAGAAGGTCGAAAATGTACAACGCGACAATGATTATACAACTTCCAAGGATGTATAGAAAATAATTCATCTAGCATTCTAGTGTTTCCTGCAGGTTCTGGAAACCTAGTTATTGCTGGTTACTTTACCTCCCCTGAGGATTTGGCCCGAAGTACGCTATGTCCCCTTGTCTAGTGTTTGCATCTCCAGTACCCTTGCAGCTTGAGTGCGTCAAAAGATTCTATTACCCCGATTTTGTATGGTAGTTTTTGACCAACTGACCCGTTCATTAATGTCCGCTTTCGCTGTGAGCTGGTATCCTAGAATATATCCATATCTGCTAGGTCTTCAGTAGCATTTGGTGTGAGTGAATCTTTTGCCTTTCTAAGTGCGACAACATTTTCTTCATACCATTCATTGCCCACAATGTCACGTACTTTCTCAGAGAAGTCCATTCCTATCAATGGACTGAGGTTTCCTGTTTCTGCGGCTTTGTGTAATGCAGTTATTCCAGAGAAGTTGCGTATCATGAGGTTTTCCTCTGTCAGTAAATTTGACGGTATTTGTTCCAGATATCCGTTTCTGGCAGCCATGTGAAAGACGTTATTTCCTTGGTCGGTCTTTTCACGTAGGTTGGCTTCTGTTAATAGGTAATGCGGTAATTGATTTAAGCTTCCGGACCGTCCAGCAACGTGTAAGACTGTCAGTGATGCATCGTTGGCGGTAAGTAAATTGTGTACTGTGAGGCAACAAATAGGGATTTGATGGATGTTGCCATGCTCTGCCGCGACATGTAGAATTGTGTTTCCGGAGGTTTTTGCAGATAATTTGCTTTGGAACTTTGTCTAACTCGCCGAACTTAGCGGCATATATCAACGCTTCCTGTATTGATTGGAAGTGTACAATACTACACCAGCGCCACCTTATGCTTGCGATAAAATCTTTGAACGATGAATTGTCAGTCATGAAGCGGGACGGTCCTCGTGTATTTTTACCTCAAAAATTGCATACTTGCATGTTTCCTCGGTTACCCGTTCGATTGCGAAGGAACCGTGCGTGCTTAAGGAATCCTCCCATGTAACTATACTTGCTATGTTTCCTGGGTTGTCGGGCAGTAGCGCTAATTTGGTAATATGCTCGAATTTGAATCTTACAACTATTGGCTCAGCTGGGAACCCGTCTTCCTCGTCACCAGCAGCGGTTTCGTAAGCGTACTTCTTTGCTTCTTCGAGGCTAGTAGTGACATACAGCGGGACATCAAGTGGCATCATCCAACTACGCTTACTAGTTCCGTGATATACAAATTTAGGCATTTTGTTGTGCATTTTTGTTTCCGCTGGTGGAGAATTATCAAGCGAGAACAATGATGAAATAAAAGTCACACAACCATAGTAATATTCCGGTTTGCCTTGCTGGTTAAAACAGTTCTATTTCGGACAGCAATGAGCCGGGCTGTTCTCTGCGCTCTAGCCCTTTCTTGTCTTCGATGAGCTTGGCATTTCTATCCCACCAATCCTGGCCAACTGCCTCTGCTGCGCTTTGGGGGAGCTCCAACCCAAGAATTTCATCTAATTCGTTAGCTGCCGCAATTACCCCTGCCATATGTGCTCTGTTCTCAACGGGTTGTTTATGAATTAACCGTTTGGTTGCCTCCAGTAAAATGGGGCTGTCTTCCCATGCGAGTTTTTCGTACTCGTAATTGTTAAATCGCTTGGCGGCGACCTCGATTACGCTATGACCGCTATATGTTGATGTTAGTACCTCGTCTGTCAGGAGCTCGCTTTTGATATAGGGTAGGTGCCCATTTCTAGCTGCAACAAAGACCAGCGGTTCGCCGTCCTCTCCGATTGAAAGCAGGTCCTCTGCAGTTATCCCGTCTAATGTATCCGTGCTGATGAGGTAGTCTGGATGTATACCTTCGGGCATATAACCTCCAAGCATGCTCGGAATTGGCGGTGAGTTCTCGTTCAGCTCTTTGTGCAGGTCTAGTTGCCGGCTCTGTGCGCTACTATTTGGTTCAACCGTTGTTGTCCCAACAGCTTTGGAATAGTTGCTTGGTTTGTGCGTTGGCTCCTTTCCTGTAATCATATCGGCCAACTTTGTCTGCCTCTTGGTTGGATCAACATTTGCAATGCAGGCTCGAATTGCCTTTTCGCTGCCCAATACGCAGACTTTGTGTTTGCCTCTGGTGATAGCTGTGTAGAACAGATTTCGGCTAAAGAATTTGCCGTTGTTTTCATCCCCTAGGCAGACGAGCACAATTGGGGCCTCACTGCCTTGACTTTTATGAATGGTGATTGCATATCCGCGTGTAACGGTATTGATGTTGTCTGCTCCAAATTCCACAACTGCGTCGCTATCGAGTTTGACTCGCACGCCGGTCACAAACTTGTTTGTCCATATAAGGCTTTCGACTCTGCCGACGTCGCCATTAACAACGCCGAGTTGTTTGTTGTTCTTTGTTATCAATACTTTATCGCCTTCATACAAGTATTCGGTATCGTTTTCTTTTTCTTCGTCTTCCTGTTTGGCATATCCTCTTTTTAAAAGGCATGGTGCATCAGCCGGCTGTGGGTTTAAAATTGCCTGCAGCATGTTGTTTAGCTTGAAGCAGTCTGCTCTTTTGGGCGCGATCACCTGTATATCTGATATCGGGTCAGCTGCTTTTCCAGTAACGGGGTCCTTTATTTCCCTTCCAAAACCTCGTTTTACTAGGTCGATTTGGCTTTGTATGGTTGCCTCGTTTGCTATTGTAAAGTCTTCGTGAAGTTTTCCTGATATGATCATCTCACCTTTCCTGACCTTTCTGGCGTTTATTGCAATGTAGCTGTCCTTTTTGGATCGTTGTAGCTCTTCCAGCTTTGAGACTGGCACCAAGTCACTATCAATTATGTCGCCTAGTACTCTTCCTGCCGCTATGGATGGAAGCTGGTCTACGTCGCCTATAAGTACTATTTTTTCCAAGTCGCGCTCTCGTTCTGTAACTGCAGTAAGCAACTCGGCCATAAGGGATGCCGACACCATTGATGCCTCGTCAATTATGAGGTTTTTTACTATTGGAGCCTTATCGATGCTTTTGAGTCTTCCTATGAGTGAATGGATTGTGATAGCCCGGCATCCTGTGGCTTCTGACAATCTTTTTGCCGCCTTGCCTGTTGGCGCGCACAGGATCGTTCCTGAGTTACTAAATTGGTTTAGTGTTTCAACGATGGCTTTTGTGGTGAATGTTTTTCCTGATCCTGGTATTCCTGTTACAACGGAGCAGGGATTCTGTAGGACCATGTTTAACGCGGCTAATTGTTCGCTATTGAGCGTGTTGTGCCTAGTTGATGGTCGCATATTTCCGTCTGTTTTCTGTATTTGCTCCTGAATTATTTCAGCTATGGTGCTCTCGTCTACGGCATGCTCGGGTAGGGCGTACCCGCCTTCAACTTTGACTACGTACCTTTTTTGTACTGCCTGCATGGCGAATTCGTCTAGCTCCTTTTCGTTTCCTTCGATTCCTATTTTTTTCAGGCGACGTGAAATTTGCTGTGATGTTTCCCAGGTGTTTCCTTCCATTGCTGCCTTTTCTAATACGTGAGAGATGGCTGCAACTTTCCTGTTGGGGTTGTCCTTGGTTATTTTCTTGGATTCCAGTAACTTGGTATCTAGCAGCTTGAAGCCTATTCCCTTAACGCTCAATAATGCGTAAGGGTCGGTATCCAATATCTCTATCAGTTTCTCAGGTGGGAATTCTGCTAGTATTTTCTCCCTCATTTTCCATGCCTTTCCGCTAAATCCTAGTTCGCTTAGCTTGCTTATGGCTATAATGTCTTGTTTCTGACTTATTATTGTCTCGCGAATCTTGGCAGCAGTCTTGGCTGGAAGTCTTGGAATACCATCAAGGCTGTTTGGGTCCTCTATGATCTTGCTGACGGCATCACCACCAAGTTTGTTGATTATATGCTTGAGTCTCTGAGCGGTGATGCCTTCTACAGTGTATAGATATTCAGTAGCCGAATTTTTGCTAGAGCCTAGGCTGGGGATTATGTCATTGAACTGGAATACCTTTTCTGATTTTCCTCGAAATACGTTTTGTAGCCACCGGCCCTGTAGTGCAACTGAGCCTGATTGTAATGCCTTTATCATCTCCTTGCTAATGCTACCTTTGCATTTATGGGATTTCTTTGGTATTTTTGGATCCTTGATGTGGAAAACACAAAATGCTGTATCGCTGCCCTCTTCAAAGTTCGGCTCGAATATATACTCTACGTCCCCGTTGTGTGCATTAGTTATGCCCTCGCCTAAAAGTATGTCCATAGGTGATTGTAGACATGTGTTTGGGGCAGTGTCAAGAGTTTTAGCCTAGAACGAAATAAATGCTTGAAGTGATTGTCGACTAAAAAAGTTCGATTTCGGTTTCTGAAGCTATTTCTTTCAAGGAGCTGTTAGCGCGTTGCCAATCTTCCCCGAAAATACTCTCGATGGGCCTTGGTACATCTATTCCAACAAACTCCATTGCTCGCTTGAACCCCACTATTCGTTGGGCTGTTTTTAAGCCTTCTGGACCCTCCCACATGGCGCGCTTCATCCTGCTTTTCAGGAGTGTGACAGGCATGCTGCTGGTGCTTACTACAATATTGGTTAATTCCAACACATCCTCATCAAGAATGTGTTCTTCTGCTAGTTGTAGTTCGCCCCTTAGGGCTAACAGCATTAGCGGGTTGGGGCGCTCGATCGGATATGACCATTCTGCAAAGGTTTTGCTTTTGGTTTTGGACACTGTAGCGTGCATTAGCCCTGTGTCCGCTATGTCCCCGATGCTCTCAAAAAGTCCATTCGAGATTATGGATTGGATGATCGGGTCTCCGGTAATTCCAGTTAGCTCCAAATGTTCCTTTGTGATCAGGTTGTGGAGAAGCGCCAGTTTCTTTTTTGGTTCTTCTGAATAGATAACTGCATGAAGCGGCGTGTCTTTGCCGGCCATTGCCCTTTGCTTTAGGCTCTCCTTGGTGATATACGGCAAAACTTCTTCAAGGTATTCGTGCTCTATTGCGTAATGAAGCGGTGATTTGCCGTCGACATCGTGGCCGTCCGCAATGTGCCTTAGTGCGGCAGCTGGTACCTTGTTAAATCTATCAGAATGCACCGCTTTTTCTTCCTCGGAAGCTGCTCGAGTACTAAATAGCTTGTGTAGGCGGTTTTGCCCTGAGGAGTTGCTCATTAACCATGCTGATAGGTCTTGAGTTTTGGTAGCCATCAGCAAGTATACCAGTACTGGACTGCCTGGTTCAATCCTACCGAAATACTAATCCGTTAACTTCGTGGAGCGGCGCCCAGAACCTGACTCTTCCTCTGCCGATTGGATAATATACCCCTACTTGATCGGTTATGCCAGAACAACTATTTTTGAGTAGGTTAAAGGTTATTGAGTTAAACTCCTTTTGACCTTGGCGGATGTAAATGCGGCTTACGGATAATTGAGCTCCCACTGGTATAACAAACTGGTCGATGACTTGGTCTTTTAGGGTTACTCCCTTGTACTCAAGTGACCCGTAGTAGTAATAATAATGTGTTATTGGTTTTCCGCTAGTCGTAAGGTCCTTGTCGATCCCGAATGCTTTGATGAAGGTCTCATTGCGCCTTTCTGCCTGCAATGAGAAGGTCCACGGGGCTGCAACTTCGAGCGTGTCACCGATGCTGGGGATATAGAGCTTGTTCACCATTTTTTGTTTTGGGCATCTGTGCCTTTCTTAGAATTAGGTAAGGCGCATAATTTACTCCGCTGACCCATGTCGGCTTTGCTGAGTCCGCACCTGTTATATTTAACTAGTTTATAAACTGCTTTTTTCTCTCACACTTCTTCATTCGCCTGATGCCGAATGCCCAGAAAACATCGGTGTCTAATTGACGAAACTTGGCAGATATTGTTGTTGATGTCGGACCGTAATCGTAATCGTCATCAATGGCGAGTATCCTGTCCACGCTCTTAATTTTGATGCTGTCTATGTTGAATCTATGGACGCCGCATAGGTTAGCCCAGCGCAAATCCATTCTAGCTGGCGGATTGGGATCGTTAACCCATTCTTTAGGTATGTGGTAGGTTTGGCAGTATTCTCGGTATATCTGTCGCTTTGGCTTTAACGATATACAATCCACTACTGGCAGGTGTATTTTTCTGGCGATGGTATCTGCGAGCCTTTTCGAGAAGTCACATTTGCTGCAGACGTGGGTAACGGCGTGTAGTCTTGATCCAATAACCCTGTGCGTTCTGGCCCACTCGCTGGCTATGTACTCGATGATATTGTCATCTGCTAGCTCGTATCTGAACTCATTGAATATGTTAGATACGATTTGGTTTCTTTTTGGTACTGCCACAAATGGCGCCCATGATTCGCGGCGGTTGATATATTCCCGTAAGAATGACCTTTGCTTTTGTGGTACGGCTCGTATGTAGCTTGGTAAGTTCAGCACTTGGTGGCCTTTCTAACTTCCTGAAATTTAGATTGAGCCCTGGCTGTAAGTTTGGCGTTGATGTCCGGTGGTATGCGTCCGTTGTCTATGTATCTAGCTATTCTTGTCTCTGCTTCTGCGCCAATCGGGTAGCCTAGCGCTTTGAGGACGCATTGAGTGGTAATCGGGCTTCTGGTTAGTCCAGCCGAGCAGTGTACCAACAAGTTTTTGTGCTTGCAGGCTGCGTCCAAGACCTTAAAGAATGGTGAGTAACCCCACATGCTTTTCTCGGCCAACAGGATGGTTTCCCGCTTACAGGGAAGCTTCTCTTTCTTCATCTGTTCAACCTTCTCTTTGGTTCGTCCGATTCCTATGATGTGGTCGATTTGCAATTTAGCTAGCGTTGCTTGGTCTCGCGCTGCCTTGCAGGATGCGGTGCTGATCTTTCTTCCTTTTAGCGGGCCATGTTTCAGAAAGTAGGTGTTTGGCGATGGAAAGCTCATGGAAATTTGTTTTGCTTTCTCTGTGCAATTCGAGGGTTTTGGGTCTTGCCTTTCACGCCATCTATCTGGTATGCTTCATGTATGCCTACACTTTCCCCATCGTTGCCCGTATCTTTGCCAACAATGCCTGCACTGTTAAAGTACGAGCGTAAAGCTTTGAAACGCAGCGAGGCTTGGTTATCCAATCCTGATAAAAATGAGGCTGTTATCTCTTTGCCTGATGGTTTGGACCGCATAGGGCTTGGTGCAAGAGTTGCTAAGCTGGCTGTCGATAACGGGGACAAGGTATTATGGATTTCCAGAAATTCTATTGAGGCATCTAATGCTGCTGTAGGCGCATTGCATTCTCTCGGGTGCGATGTGGGATTGGAGCGTTCTGGGTCCAAGTTAGGCCCAACAAATACTGTATGTGTTACAATTGCTAGATTAGGTGGTACTATCGATTTTTCTCCAGACGTAATTGTTATTGATGGTGCTGAGGGACGCGAGACTGGTACAATGCGCGCCCTGCTGGATAGGTTTTCTTTGCTGTCGAAGCCTCCAAAAATTGTAAATCTGGTATCTGAGCCTTATACTAGTGATTTGAGCAAGCCTTTGAATATGGGAACAGTTTTGGCAAGGGTGAATATGCAGCAATCTATTGAGGCAAAGGATTTGGTTCCACCTAGAAATGCTAAATATACGCTTGGTGTAGACGGGTTGGATCTAGCAACTGCGGTGAGAAATGGGGAAAAGTGCACCAAGAACCTTACCAAGCTGATGATGAGTGATAATACTCGCGCCAAGTGCGTTGAGAATATTGTGGACGAATTTGTTGCCAGGACAGATCCAAATTCGCTGGATTATATACCTAACTTTAAAGGTGTTGTTTATGCCTGTAATCCTGAGCATGGCAAAAAACTTACAGAGGAGCTTTCTGCAGAATTTCTTCGCAGGCGCTTGCTTTCGCCGTCTTCGCCGCTTGTAAATGTAGCTGAGATATATGCTGGTACATCAGCCAAAGAGCGTGCTAGGATACAAGAAGATTATAGGTTGGGAACTGCGCCTTATATGAAGTTTGCCGCTAGAAAATATCCTTCCGAATCTTTGCATACGTTTGCGTCGGACCCTACTAGGATTATTTGTCCGCATCAGATTTTGGTTAATAATACTTGTCTGGTTGATTTTCGTGAGCCGTCCACTAAATACGTTTCTATTTTGAGCCCTACAAGAGGTATAGCCTTTTATCTCGAGAAGCTTGCTGCGGGCATGGGCGTTTTTCCAGGCAAAGATTGTTTTGTTATTAGTGATCCTGTTGATTTGAAGAAAGTGGAGTTGATGCGCAGGGATTTTGAATGGCCAACAAGTAAGGATGGAGCTGCGCTACGTGCGTTGAAACTGGGTGTTCCTGGTAGGAAGAACAAAGATGTTTCGATTGCCGAAATTGGGTTGTCTTGGTTCAGACTGAAATCTGAAGTTGACGCAGGTGTAGACCCTTCCAAAATGGCTACAATCAATTGTAATCCGTCTGGCGTGAACCTTAATGGTGCCGATCTCTACAAGTTGCTCAAGCCTCTAAATTTTGATGATTCTGGAGGGGTGAAGGTTGATGTGGCTGATTATCTGGCTCGCGTTAAGATGTTGGACAATGTTTTGGCTGGGGATACATCGCCTACTGACCCTGAGGGTGTTTGCCAGTTATGCGATGCATTAAATATTTATAACATACGCGGCCTTGATAACCCGATTGATCGTCTATATGCCCAATTTCGGGCGGTTGGGTGGGAGAGTTACCCTCATTTGAAGTTTCCTAAGCCTAAGGCGTCTGTTCGGGCTTCCACAGTTACTCCTAGTTCTTCAGCTAGCAGTCTTGCAGCTGTTAACGTTGAGAGTATTTTAAATACGTCTGCGTTACAGAATTCCGTTACTGGTATGACAAAGGGTATGTGGGATGTACAAGATATAAGTTCATTCTGCGAACAACATTCGGTGACAGGGAGTAACGATGTTATGATATGGAGTAAGCCGTTAGGGTTATCGCAGACAATAGATCCGATAACTCATGAGCCTGTACGGATGAATCTTGAGCCCAGTGGATATCCGGATGACTTCTGTTTCATTGATAATGGGGCTAACCCTAAAACATATTTTGTAAGGGCAAAATCTGGCTATATCTATGAGTTCAGGGTTGGAACAAAATTAGTTGGTGGAAAAACCCAAGCAGGGTTTTTCCCAGGTTCTGGTTCTATGCCTTCCCTAAAGGCCGTAAGCGCAGTACCTTATGCGCGAAGCTCTAATAGGCCGCATATTTCAGCAACTGATGCGCAACTCCCTCGTGCTGCCAAATACTTTAAAATGTCCGAGCAAGAGCTTAAGGCTGCTAAAGTTAGCAGTATGGTTGCATCCGCTGCTATTTCACATGAGGAATCAGAGGATTTTAGGGCTTTTTTCCCGAATGGCAAAAGTGCCTTGGAAAATATAAAGCTGCGGCTTATTGAGCTTGGCGAGTTAGAGAGAACTTACGGGCTTACTGAAACTTAATCTGCTCGTGGCAGATGTTCTCTGCAAGGACATTGCACAGGTTAGTCCATTCCTCGCTGTTTAACTGCAGCAATGACTTGCCTAGCAGTTTTTGACTTAGTGTTTCCCAAATTTGGCAGATAGGGTAGTATGTCAAAATAGTTCCGAATTCTTCTAAGCCGTTTAACGTTATGAATACGTTATTAATGGCACTATACAGTAATTGGCAGAGTAGTGCGTAATCAGCTTTTGGGTTTTTTTGGACTGCTGCAAAATCAACTGCTGTTGTTTCCTTTGCGTGCTGGATGCAAGTTTCTATAAACTCTGATTCTGTAAGAGAGTTTGGTAATTCAACTATTATAGTATCTTCTTTTTTAAAGACGAGATCTGCGAATTTCTGTTCCATTCGTTTTTGTGTTTGCAGGAGGATTACGTCATTTAATCTTCCGAGCTGGACTGGATGCAGGTGCACTTTATTCATGGCAGAGTTTAATCATTTGAATGCTGATTGGTCAATCTGTTCCTGTCGGTTGCCTCAATGGCGCTTGATCTCATATACTGTCCCATGCCCACAAAGGAAAATGGACAATTTGAACTACCTCCTGCCATTCTTGCAACAGTGCAGGAGACGTTACGAAGTGCGGCTATAGAGGGCACATTAAACCAGATTGATAGGAGTATGTTTCGGCGGTATGGCTTGATTGAGTGTGGTGAACACTACACTGATGGCGTGGGTGTAAATGTATTCCATCTTGCTGCTGAATATGGCCATTTAAATCAGATACCTGAGGAGTTTTTAACCGAGGCTGTGGTTTTGACGGAAGCTGGAAATAATGGAAACGTACTGCATTGGGCTGCATTGCATGGGCACCTTGATCAGATACCACAAAGCCTGTTAACCGATAAGAATCTGCAAACTAGAACTAAGGCAGATGAATTAGACGACGGAGAAGGTACTGTCAAAGGATATACCGTTGGACAGGCGACTGTCATACACATTGCGGCACTTTTTGGTAATTTGAATCAGGTACCTGAAGCAGCTCTGACTCAAAGCAATCTTACAAAAGTTTGTGCGCTTGGCAGGACTGTGTTTCATGCCGCTGCCTCATCCGGGCAGTTAAATCAGATTCCGGAAGAGTTGCTGACTGAAGCCAACCTGCTAATCCGTAACAAGATTAGTGGATATACACCTCTGCATACTGCTGCGGCGTACGGGTCTTTGGCTCAAATTCCCAAACATGTTCTGACTGAGAGAAATTGCCTTGAGGTTGATAGTCCTAATGATCCTAAAACAGTGCTGCATATTGCTCGTGATGCCGGATACCTGGATCAATTGCTAGGTTTGGAATTTAGTGATGGAATAGTGGGAATAGTTGGCGAGGAATGGTACGCGAAGAATGCGGAGATTTGCAGGACGCGACAGCAGCTTGCAATGGATGAGGCGGCTGCGGACATTGACATATTTTAGCCTGAAACTTTTCGCCATGCCGTATGTCTATGCGCGGTTGACTTATTCTTCGTAATACCGTACCATTATTCTATGGAAGGTAATAGAGTTCTGAAGGTCGCCAGTGCAAACTGAAGTTGAGCGACTTGTTTGCAGCGTTGCGTTCAGATCGCCTTCTTGATGTGCCGTTGAAAGCAGTATCCGCTAACCTGCACGTTGCTGGTGAGGACGGCTGGTCTCTTTTGGCTTTGGCGGCAGTGCGAGGACAGCTGAATCGTCTTCCAACTGAGCTACTAACGGAGAGGAATATGCTAACCAAGGATCGTGATGGGGATACTCCGCTTCATTGGGCTGCCAAAAGTGGGTGTTTGGATCAGGTGCCAGAATCGGTGCTGGCGGAGGATAATCTCTTGGTTAAGAATAATGAGGGGCTTTCTCCTTTTTGGGAGGCTGCCAGACAATGCCCTGGGTTTGGCGTGCCTAAACATCTGATAACGGAACGGATGTTGATGACAACTGACCGTAGAGGACGAACGGCGCTGGAGCTTCTGGCTGGTAATGGGAATATAGACATGATATATGGCACTGAGTTATCTCCGTCTTGTCGGGACCATATTGCAATGGGCTTCGGTAGTATTGAGCTGGCCAAGCTTTGGTACGAGAGGAACCTTACGTTGATTGCGGCTAAGGCCAAAGAGAATTTGGTGGTGAATCAGGAAGTGCCTGATGTGGAATTGTTTTAGTTGGTGGTTTGATGGGCCGCAGCGATTCCCAGACTAATTGCAGGCTTCCCTTGACGTAGATATCCCAAACTTCTATAATTTGTATTATGTATGATCCAAATTTGTCAGTGAAACAGCAGTGGGAGGAATCTTTTAAGCAGGATCCTTCGGGAGCAGGTGCCATTAAACTATTGGAAGCATTGGATGCATATATGTCGAAATATACCACCACGCTCGAGCCTTGTCGGATGCTTGCCTATATAAATGGGCCTCAGGAAGGGTGGATTGCTAGGGTAGCTGAAAAAATGAAGGGTAATTTTTCTCGTGAGGCTAATCCTATTTTTGGGTTATTTTCGTATAGCGCGGATAAGTTTAGGAAGAATCCGCCAGCCCAAGCGATTGAGATTGAAAACTTACTAACTCCATTTCGTAATCTTGAGGCGGCTATAAAAAATGGGGACGTGCGTGCAATACATGACTGGGGAAAAAATATTTTTGGGTATACAACTTCAGGCCCAAATGCCGGGCCAACATCATATAGTAGGGCCACAATTAAACAGACTATGCACGCTGTGGCTGATATGGCATTTGAAAATGCACCGCTTGAAAAGCAACTGGAATATAAACCGGAGATGCAACAAAAAATATATAGGTCCGCGATACTGCAAGGTGATGTGGCAGCCCTTTCAAAGCTAACTGAGCTTGGCATTAAACCAAATATGCCCATTGATGATGTTTACCCTCTGACTCTGAATTGGTTGATGGGTCAGAATGTGGAGGCTGTTCATGACTGCCTAAAGAAAGCAGGGGCATCAGAGAAGTTATTTATGAGTCAGCGCACCTCACCAGAATTCATGTGTGATCACCTCCATGCTGATAGTAAGGGCTGGAATAAAGCTGCGCTTCAAGAAGCGATCCAGTTAGTCGGAAAGCAGACGGATGTCTACGTTGGCTTAAGAGCTTGCATATCGCACGGGCTGACCGAAACCTTTGATGAGCTGTTGGAATTTTATAAGTCGAAAGTAGATAAGTTACCAAGTAACGACACGCAGCAGGAAAGCCTTACGGCTGTGGCAAGTCGTCTTTCGTATAGCCCAGAATACCTAAAGAGGGCTATTGAAATGTTTAATATACCCGCCTCTACAGTGGTAGAGTCCTGCAGTTCATCTCTTATAAGTTTGCTTAGGAATCGATCTGAACCAGAAGTAACCACGTATGTAGATCAGTTAAAGACGCTTCCTATTTTTGATGCCGTCTTAAGAGACACTGGCAAGAAATTGGGCAACTCGGTTAATTGGCCATCAATCTTGGCGTTTGATAAGTTATCCCCAGGACTCATAGCCGAACACTTAGCCGCAACAACAACTCTATCTAATTATGGTATGATTAAAAATGCGCATGCTTGGATGGCTGGCGTTAAGGAACTGGCTAAAACATCGCGTGGGTCTGGCGCTAAAAATTTGTTAGAACAGACTGTAAAGCTTGAAGAATTTTTAATTCCGGAATTAACCGCTCTTTACAAGCATACGCGTTCTTTCCCGAATGGTACTTGGGAGGCAATCACTGGGGCATCGAACTATTCTACTGGTCAAGATATGTTAGGAAAGTGTGTCAATGCCTTACGGGGCGTGACAGTACGACAGACATTGGCGGAAAAGGTGCTGTCAGACGGTGGTATTATTCCTTGGGAATGTATTCCTTCCTCAGCAAGGAAGGATTTGGTATCAAAATTTCCTGAGTCCATACAACATATGGATCCCAAATTTATGTGTGATTTTCCAGAAGCTCTTGGAGCGGCCTTGGAACATGATGCTAAGGGGTTTGTTACTAAGAAGCATACCTATATACCGCTTGTTACCAAGGATGAATATGAGTATGACGTTAGTCCAAAGTATTGGTCGTTTGCGGAAAAGGAGATGACTTTGGTCGATTATTTGCTCAACCCGAAAGAATTAGACGCTTCAATAGCTGAGCCACTATTAAAAGCTGTTGTTGAAAAGTTGCCAGCAGACACCGTTGAAGAGTTAATCCTAGAGAATCCATCAATGCCCAAAAACAGACATGCTATTCTGGTTTCGTCTTTGAGTGACAAGTTGGTCGAAGTTGGTGTCTGAAGGTATGTGGTCTAAGTTATTTGTCGTAGAGGTCAAAGTGCATTAATGTGTCAATAACATCCTTTGGTTGCATTGGCATATACATATCTGTTGTATCCATGGAAGTAAGATCTGAATTGGACCAGCAAACTGGCTTGTAGTTAGGATCCTCTGCCTTCATATACAAACCAAGCAGCTCGCTCGTAGCGCCCTACGGTGATGGTGTGGATCGTGTCAGCTGTCATTTCAACAATGTTGTGTCCGTCGTCCCCGCACACTTCTACTTCCGAAACCAAACACACTGATTCTTGGCCTAGGTGTTCAAACTGGCATTTGCCCGTTGTTATTTTAGAGTGATAGCGATACTTTTCCAATGCCGTCGTGATTGGTCTCAGTGGCTGGTTGGATTATGGTGTTAACAAAGTGCCCAGCTGCCCACTTCAAGGCAATATCGCAATGATGTGGGTGATACGCTACAGACATCGGATAATTGGAGCGAAATCTGTTCCTCCAGAGCTCGTGACTTTCGTTGGCTAAGAACAGCCTGATTCGTGCGCCTGGTGTGTCACGCACGCGGCGTTGACTCCATTCTATTTGATGCCTAGAATAACTCGATTTTTGTAGGATCTGGTTCTTTACCTAGAGGTAAGGCAGCCTGTGCCTTTTCTGCGATTTCAAAGGCGTCGCACGCTTGGATGACCTGAAAGTAGTTTAGAGCAAATTGATAGGTGCGAATGGTCGAAGCATGCCACTTTGCTCCTGGCAGGTAGTTCAGGTTTTGTATGTGTTCCTTAAAGTTGTCCACGGTGCTACTTGTCTCGGCACTTTGACTAAGCATATTCAGGATGATGTCTTTCCAATAGGTATCTACCGGTGCAGTTTTTTGGTATATGTGGTTTATCTCCTTCTCAAGGAATGAAACAAGCTTGCGTATTTGTTCGGTCATGGTTGCATATTTTTGTTGGGTGACTTTACAGGTTGCCCGCCAACTAGAACAGGTCTATCTCAACGCTGTCAGTAGTTGTAGACAACTCAACCTTGTCGCGTAAGACAGCCTGATTCCTATTCCACCACTCCTCGCCTACCATATCCTTTACCTTGTCTGGAAATTCAACTCCAAGCAAATGATCCAAATGATTCTCTTCGATAGCGGCATCTAAGGGGGTTTGCCCGTCAACGTCCTCTACCAGTAAGTTCTCTGCCGTAAGTACTGACTTGGGCAGCTGATTCAAGTATCCAGCGTTAGTAGCTTCGTGAAGCAGTGTCCAATCACCTTTGCGCTTAGTTAGCATGCACTCCGTTGTAAGTAACTCTTGTGGCACCTGATCTAAATTAACGTTTGTAATTGCGATATAAAGTACAGAGTCTCCCTCGCTATCCATCAACATTAGGTTTTTGGTTGTTAGTATTGATGTTGGGACCTGGTTTAAATTTCCCTCTCTAGCAGCCATGTGAAGTGGTGTCCAATTCTGTTTATCTTTGATCGTAATGTTCTTTTCCGTTAGTAACTCCGCTGGTAATTGTTCCAGACAGCCGGAGTGTAATGCGCCATGCATTGGCGTTGTTCCGTCGTTGTTCCTTGCAAGCATATTTGTCGACGTTAAAAGATCTTGTGGTATTTGATTCAAATGTCCGCCATATGCTGCCTCGTGCAATGGTGTGTTGCCTTCGCCGTCCTTTACCAGCAGGTTGTTTTGTGTTAGCAGCTCCTTTGGTAGCTGGTCAAGCGAACCATTGGCTGCAGCCTCGTGTATAACCGTATAGCCGTCTGCATAGCTCGCGCTAACCGCTGTATAAGTTAGTGCTGCTACTGGAAGCTGATCCAGATGCCTGTGCTTAGCGGCGATATGCAGCGCGCTTGATCCGGCCACTTTTGCCGTTAAATTCTCTGTTGTAAACAGTTCTGCTGGTATCTGATCCAAATTGCCCTGTTCGGCAGCAATATAAACAGGTGTCAAGCCTGCTGCATTTCTTTTCATCAGGTTCTCTGCGGTTAGAAAAGCTTTCGGTAGCTTATGCCAAGTCCCATTAAATGCAGCCTTATGCAGTTCTGTATCGGGTCCCAGGTCTTTTTCTCTTCCATGCGTATTACGTGACCATTTGATTGGTGCGGAAGGGTAACGGGATTTTTTAACATTAGGCATTTTATATACTACCAGATAGGGCCGAAAAACTCAAGAGTACTTGGAGTGCGCGTCCTCGGTATGATAATATGACATTGCAGTACCGGTAACCAATGTGCTTAAATGTGGTATGGGTGAAACATTGGTAGATTTTGCAAATGAGGTGCTGCATGGAAAAGATTCTCTTACCATGTCTTATCAACTGGACAAGAGTTTCCAGTACGTACGATCGTCGATATTGCATGGTAGGATCAAAAAGCCTAAAGGCGCTGATATTGAAGTGGATGGCATTGTTAAGAACTTATTTGGCAAGCAGTTTTGCGCTTGGCTGAACTTTGCGGCATGTGTAGGCTTTAGTTATGCTCAGACAAGAAACATAGGCTCGATGGTCGATAACTACCAGGAAAGAGGTACTGACCATTTTTTGTCGTCTGGGATGGTTAACCTTCTCGGCAAGTATGAGACTGGTATACCTAAAGTTAGCAGGGAAAACATGCGGGACTTAATTTGGGACTTTGATTATGAGGTAGAGGATGCTGCAAAATATGGCATTGGTCAAGGTGTAGCTAAAAAGGTTCAGGGAATCAAAGACTTGTATGCTCCAGAATTAATGAAAGTTGAACTGGCCATTTCGGAGCATTTAAAAACAAAGATTGAGCTGGAGTTTGAGCCTGAGAAAGGTGTACTGAGGTTTAAGGTGCCAGATTTTGACCAAGAGATAAGCACGCACTTTTTGGCCAATGAGGTTCTGGTCTCGGCTGCACAAATAGATGGATTGCCAGATAGAAAGAAATATGGCGTCGGTGACCTTAAAGGTTTGCCTTTTGCTACACAGCTGTTCAAGGCACTGACGTTGGGCGATTACTCGCCTGTAATAGGTACTGAAGCAGAGTTCTTTAACTATTTGGCAACACGTAGAAAAACCCCGTTTGTTAATCATATTAGACAACGCTGTTCGGAAGTGGTTAAAGGTGCCATAGGGCAGGAGGCTGTAGATGCACTGGCTGCTCTAGATGGGTTGGATGTTCAACACCCAGTTGATTCGCCAGAAATAAGCTTGTTTTAATCAATAGCCTTGTTCGGCTTGCTATTTGTTGGTCTCTGGTTGAGTTGGCGCAAGTATTCTGATAAGATAGGGCTTGTGACTGACTGGACAAAGAAATGGACGGAGAAAGATGTGCGGGGTTCAACCGCGATGCAGCGTATTACGCTGGCTGGTCGTCTAGGTCGAGTGCCTAAAGCTCTTTTAACAGCTGAAAACCTTCTCATGGCGGATGTAGGAGGAAAAACAATTATTCATAATGCTGCATGGAATGGTCAATTGAACAAGATACCTGAGGCTGTGCTTACGGAACATATTTTGGTAGCGGATAGGGAGGGAAATACGCCACTGCACTTGGCTGCTGCGTGGGGTCACTTGCTAACAGTGCCAAAATCTTTGCTAACTGCTAAAAATATGCGCACACCAAATTTTACCGGTAAAACACCACTGCATGCCGCTGCTAATAATGGGTATTTGGACCACTTGCCGATATCGATTTTAACCGCCGAAAATCTTACTGCAAAGTCTTACACTGGAAGTACTCCGCTTCATTTGGCTGCCAATAACGGCTTCTTAAACCAAGTGCCAAGGCATGTGCTCTTGGGTACGAATTTGCTAATTCCTGATGACTTTGGTAATACCCCGCTTCATGGTGCTGCCAGTGGTTTTGCTTTAGGAAGCGTTGTACATCTTCACCAAGTACCAGTATCTGTGCTTACATCAGAAAATATGACGCTAAGGAACAAGGATGGTTGGACCCCAATACATTATTCGGCAAATACCGGGAATCTGAAACAGATCCCAATGTCGGTTCTAACAGCAGAGAATCTGCTGTTAGCTGATAAGAGTGGGCGTACTCCGCTTTTGATTGCTGTTGAGCAAGAATGCTTGGAACAGGTGCCATTAGGCTTGGAATTTCCAGACTCGGTTAGAAACATTGTAGGCGAGGAATGGTGGGCAAAAAACCAAGCTGTATTGGCTGATAAGGCGCAACTTGAAAAGGATGTGGATGACGGTAGCGAGATTGATGTCTTTTAGGCAGGACATGCACTTGGCTTAAGGGTGTATTTGGTCAGGAAGATAAGCAAACTGAAATTGATTTGTTTTAGCGCCTGGGATTGACGTGTGAAGATAATTGTATTAGTATTGGCATATGCCATCAGATCTAGCCACAATTGTATTAGCTGCCCAAACTGATTGGGTACCACATGAAGTATCCCAAGCCTATGTTGATCATACAAAAAGAGGGGAAGTTATGGAGTTTGTCGGATTACTCAGACTTGACCTTGCAGCTGCTGGTATACGCCCTAAATCCATAAAAAAATCGGTGGTTGGTGTTAGTACAGGTAGTGGCGAGGCATCCGTCGAAATTGATGTGGCTGTAACCGCAGATAAGGATAAACTCTTCGAGCTTATACGAGACCCTAAGTTTCAGGAGAAGTACCTTGATGTTTCTGATAAACAGGAGTTGGATGAGTTGTTCCTTTCTTGGGGCTTGGAGGATCCAGACCGATCCGGTCAAATTGTAGCGCGTGTGCGCAAAGAGAATTTGAACCATTTTGCGGCTGATATTGTCGATCCCGTAAACAGCCTGCTCGATTTAGTAGGCGATGACGTTGAGAAGCTGGAAATGTTAAATGTTGCTATTGAGAACTCCTTCAGAGATTTAATGGCCAAGCGTAACTCAATTAGCCAAGATAAGGGCAAGCTTGTTGCGTCAAGGTCTACAGCGCCTGAAATAAGCTTATTCTAGGCTTAAAATAACTCCATCTCAGTTGCTGGACCGACTAGTTTCCCATCGAGTTCCTTATTTTTGAAGTGTGTGCTATAAATGTCTGTTAGTACTTTTGCTATTCCATCGTTAAATTCGGCGGTACTTATTGAGGCTGTGACCTCTGCAATTTCCTTTGGCTCCTCCACCTGTAGAATTAGGTTAAATATCTCTTTGATGTTTGCCTTTGAGGTTGGGTGTGAGCATGCTGTTTTGATGAGGCTTTCGTGTAGTGGCGTCTTTTCTTTGTCAGACGTAAGTCCGCTAGCTATTGCCAGCTGAAGCCATTTCGAGTCTTTTCGTGTAACTGATTTACTTACGATATATTCGCCAAAGGTCTTTTCATTTGAGATATTAAAGTTTGGTGAAATGCCTGAATCTAGCAAGTGAGAATATAGGTCTCTTTGCTCCACGTTTACACTGCGCAGCAGGAGAATACTTGCATTTAGTGTTTTGTCTGCTAGGGCTTTTGTTATAAGCTCGGCTAAAACGCGTTTAGTGCTGCCCTCGATTGCTAGTTTTGTTTCGTATGCCTCCAAGATCGCATTTGCTGCCTCCAGGGCCGTTTTTGAGTCGATTGGCTTATTTTCGACCCAGTCATTTTTCTCGGCTGGTATGTGTTTGTAAATCATGCCATATCCCATTTGCAGTAGATTTTTCTTTGCCTTTTCAGCGGCGCTGTCATGGGTTGCGCTATGGCTGTCTAATTTGTTCTTGATTATTTCCAGGGCGTCTTTCTTGGTTTCTGGCGCGACCTTTTTAAGGGTCTTTACGAGTAGCGATTCTTGACCTCTAACTGCTAATCCAGCCACAATGCTTGCTTTGCTTTCATGGCTTAATTTCTTTAATTCTCCCTCCAGCAAGACTGTTGAAGCACTTGGATTCGAATAATGGTCGTAGCATTCCATTGGCGTTTTTGGGTTTAGCTGGATAATTAGGTCGGTTACTTCTGTGCCGTAATGCATGCGTTCTAAATACATCATATACTCTGATGCCGTGTATTTTACAGGGAAGTAGGTTTTGCTCTTGTACGCAAATATTCCTGCGAGCACCTGGTTTGGTTTTACGTCTTTAAATCCTTGAATTTTACCTAATAGCTTTAAGTGTGCTACGAGATTGCTGCCGCTTTCTTTGAGTTTGCTAACTGTTATTTCCTCGTTTTTATCCTTAAGCCCTTCAAAGTACAAGTCCGACCATTCAGCTTCTGATTTGGTAAGTTTGCCGGCTATTGCGCGTTGAACGATTCCTATCCTTTCTTTGTTCATATCGGCTAGTTGGTTGGCTTCTTGTGGCATACAGTTACTTTAAGGTATCCGTGGTGCTTGAGTCAACGTACTTGGTTGACCCGTTGGGGCATGCTGTGATAGGATTAACTATGTTATCGAAGCTGAAAAAATTCATAGATGGATTTAACAGGGAGGCTGTGGAGTTTTGGTTGAAGCCAGATGGTCGTGGCGGTACAAACCTGCATAGATACGCTCGCCGTAGTCCTGAGTTTGGCTTTATTCCGCCACATATTCTGACTGCGGAGAACCTTGCTGCTCGTGACTCTAATGGAGTTCCGGCAATCGTGTGTCTGCTTAATGGTAATAGGGTTGGTGAAGTGGACAAAAAGGAATTGACTGACTCCTTGTTTGGACTGACCTTCTCCCCAGGATCAGTGGTTAAAACAGATTCAAATGAACCTGTATCCGTGTTGAATTTTGCTGTGGAACACTGCCGCCACAGCATGGGAGCGATGCCTGGTGCTCTGTTTGTGGATGCGTCTGGCGAGTTAACAGATTTGGGGCATAAGCTTATGGTAAGTGCTGCAAAGTTCGATTGGACGCGAGTGCCTTCCGATCTGCTGATTACAGAGCATCTTACCAAGTGTAGAAAGATGGATAATGACAATAGCCTGTCCGATGCCGATACAACCTATTTGCATGTGTCGGCGACATATAATAATCTGCAGAATCTACCGGAACATCTTCTTACCGCGCAGAACCTGACCTTTAAGAATGCGCTTGGCTCTACTGTCATACACAATGCTATAGGTTGGAAGTTTATCAGCAAATTGCCAGAGTCTGCTTTTACTATTGATGTCCTATTGGCTAAGAATAGCTTTGGCTCGACGGTACTGGAGTCCATTGTGGGTAGTACTGAATTGGCGGAGCTTCCTCCTGGTTACCTTGCCAAAAATCTGCATGAGTGCCTCGAAAAAGAGCCGACCATTCTTCATCGCGTGGCCAAAGCAGGCCATTTGGATAAATTATTTGAAGGTCTTGATTGGGAGGCTTTCGAGCCCTTCTTTGCTGGTCGCGATGACGATGGACTGACCGTGCTTCATATTGCGGCCGCAAACGGAAATCTATGCCAGATTCCTAGGTGTGTGATGACACATGACAACATGATGCTTGCGGCAAGGGGTCTGACAGTTTATCACGAGGCCGCAGTCACGGGGACAATAGACCAGGTTCCCGTTGAGTTGTTAACTGACCATGTCCTGAGGCTGGAGCCAGAGGATGGAAAAAACCCGTTATGGTGGAAGACTAATGGATCTGTACTTGGGTATGCTCTGCGGTCCTCGGTGCGTCAGTTTGTGGGTGCTCCCCATCGAGATGAAGAGGCTTATGTAGATTTTGTTAGCGGGCTTGTAACTGTAGAGAATTTGCTGATTAAGGACTATAAGGAAAAGAATTTAATTCAAGCTGTGGTTGAGTCCGGTATGGCTGATCGCATACCAGTTAGTCTTCCTGTCCCAGAAACCTATAAGGCGTTTTTTGAGGGTTCAGACTGGTGGGACAGGCATGTAGCTTACAAACATGCGATGGGCGTACTCGGCCAAGAGGATAAGCACGCAGATATGGATTTGTTTTAGGTTCTGTTCTTGCGGCTCTGGCAAAACTCGATGACTTTCTGGCAGATCGCTTCGTCAAACTCCCCAATGTGGCATGTTTCCCTAGTGAGGTTGAGATGTTTAGCCAAAAGATAGTAGGCATGTGCGCGTGACATTTCTCCGGATTTCCAAAGCGGGTCAAATGTGGCGTGTGCCTCCATCTTTTTCCTTCGCAGGCTGGCATTGGCGAGTCGCCCTAGTGGGGTTCCATCCTTGTGGCAACCAACCCAAGCCTGACAGGGTAGACACTGTATAAACTGACGGTCGGCTAGATCAGGACGGTGCGGATAGATGAATTTGCCGTCTGTGCGTTCGGCAATTCTTCCACAATAGGGACAATTCATGCATTTTTGTTTTGCAGCAGTGCTAACCGGTGTTACACGCGTAATTATCGATTTTGCCGATCTAAAACAAAACCATGTCTTGCTCGACATCATCAGCATTCGTTAACACTACAAAATCGATAATTTAACAACTTCCGGCTGGGTAATCCTCGGCGAATTTCTTAGTCGTGGCTAGCGACTCTTGCCAGTTGGAACCGAGCGCAAGTTCAAATATAATTGGAGTACCTGGTTGGATTTGCTTTAAGTAGGCTATGCAATGTTTACTTGCCCGTGGCGATATGGTTGATAGGTGGTGCCCATTGAGCATATTTATTTCTCCAAGGTGTACTTGTCGTATCCTGTTTCCGTATGCAGAAATTATCTCGTCTAGCAAAATTGGCTTGTCCATAGCGTGTGCCAGGTCAAGACATATGCCTGCTTCAGGTAGCTTTGATAGTAGTACTTCCAGATCTTTTGCACTGCGCAACTTTGGGTGTAATGGGTCCATGTTCTCTATGAGCAAGTGAGCTCCTAGTTCTCTCCATTCTGCTGTATCCTTAATGTAGTTGGGATGTGCGATAATTCTTGAGAACCCAAGGTTTATTGCCTTGATTGCACCGGCTGCTTTAGACGTTTTGGTCAGGTGAAAGCTTGCATTGGGAAATGCCTGTAGAATTGTTTCTGGCTGCGGAAAATCATAGTGTACTTCGATTGTATCTATGCCTGAGTTCTTAAGCTCTGTCAGTATGGTTTCGAATTTAGTTTGTTTTGTCGTTTGCCAAAATGACGATTTAGTATAAATGCTGCCAGTTGGCAGCCCTACTTTAAATGCTTCGAGATTTAACATGTTCTTTTATGTTTGATAATTAGCGTGTGCAGAGGTAGTGGTGATTAGATTGCCTTACTGGTGGTAAACTGCTAATATTGGTTGTGAAGAAAAGTGCATTCTCTAAAGCAGCAGAAGCCTATTGGTGGCTGGAGCCTGATGCCAAAGGCTCTACCCGTCTTCATAGTGCTGCTCTCCAAGGTGAGTTAGATGCGGTGCCTGTACGTTTATTAACTGAGAAAAATCTGGCGCAGGTCGGGAAGTATGGGCAGAGCGTATTTCATGCTGCGGTCCTGAACGGGCACCTAAACCAGATTTCTAAAATTCCGGAGAGCTTCTTAACCGCTGATAGCTTGTTGACGAAAGATGCCCTTGGAAGGCTGCTATTAAATGATCTGATATCTACCGGCAATTTTGATGTTATTCCAAACAATGTGCTAACGGAGGAGACCTTGTTACAGTCAGACTATCGAAAAGTTACGGTACTGCACGAGATTGCTGGGCAAGGTCGTGCAGTAATATACCGGAGAATATTTTGACTGAAGCGAATATGCTGCTGGCCGACACCGGCGGAAGAACGCCGGCTCACCGAGCCGCAATGATTGGGAATTTGAGCCAGCTACCTCCTAAGCTGTTAAATACAAGGGTTCTTCTGGCAAAGGATGCAAATGGTGTTACTCCGTTGCATCTTGCAGCAGGTGATACTGCGCGATACATCGTGACAGCCGGTAATATTGGAGAAATACCTATACATCTTCTGACTGAGGAGAATTTGTTGATGGCGGATGTGGATGGTGAAACTGTTATGCATTGTGCTGCAAGGGCTGGGAATCTGCACCTGTTGCCAGCGGCATTACTCAATTCAAATACTCTATTAATTGCTGATGGTAATGGTTGCACTCCGCTACACGATGCGGCTGAGATGGGTGAGCTTAACTGTTTGCCGCCTTATATACTAACAGAGGAGAACCTCTTAATTTCTGCTGGTCAAATTACTCCACTAGAGCATGCTAGGGAATTCGAACATTTGGATGCCCTGCTTGGAATTGAGTTGTCAGAAAGGTGCAGGAAAATAGTAGGAGATGAGTGGTTTGAACTGAATCTTGAGGTTATACGAACAAGGCAGGTTACTTTAGAGCGGGATAATGACGCTGCTGAGGTAGAGTTGTTCTGATGCAGCTTTCGTATCGAAGTTAAAAATCTATTATGCCTGCTTCTGGGCCTCTGTAGTTTAGTTTTTCTTTGCCGATAACCAGGTCGATTTCTAGCCTTGGATTTTGGCGAGAATAGGTATATAACATCTTTTGTATATGCTGATTTTTGAGTTTATATTCTCCAAAAATCATGGGGTCAGGGACAAATTTAATGGTGGTGCCGTTTGACTTACTTCCTTTAAGTATTCTTTCGTTGATAAGCCTGCCCTGCTCAAAATATATTTTCTTGGCCTTACCGTCTCTTTGTGTGATTGCTGTGAACTGTGCGCTTAACGCGTTGACTGCCTTTAATCCTACGCCATTACTGTTTGCCGGTTTTTGAAACCCCTGGAAGGTTAGTTCGGTGTGGATTTTGGAAACTAGCTCTAATAATGCTTCAGTTGGCATCCCACATCCGGAATCCTTTATCTGGATCTCCTGTCCTAATTTACTCTGATTACTAATTTTTATCTTGAGGGTTTTACCTTCTGATACTTTGAGTGCGGTGATGGAGTTTTCCAGTATTTCCTTTAGAAGCGTGTAAATACCGTCAGCGCTGGTTGTTCCATCTCCTAGTCTACCGATGTACATCCCTGGGCGTGCGCGTATGTGCTCTAGCGCGTCTAGCTGGCTAATTTCATTTTTGGTTGCCATACCTGTTTAAGTTTTGCTAATGGTTGTTTGCAACTCTTGACGCATAAACCTCCAAACTTGTATAATTCATATTATGTATGATCCTAATTTGCCAGTGAAGCAGCAATGGAAAGAATCTTTTAAGTTGGATCCTTCTGGGGCAGGAGCTATTAAATTGTTGGAGGATTTGGACTTATACGCGTCAAAGTACACTTCCGCACTCGAGCCTTGTCAAATGCTTGCTGCTATAAGTGGTCCCCAGAAGGGGTGGATTGATAAGGTTGTGAGCAAAATGAATTCGCATTTTTCTCGTGAAGCTAATCCTGTTTTTGGCATGTTTTTACATGGTGCGGATAAGTTTAGGGAAAATCCGCCTGCCCAAGCAATTGAAATTGAAAACCTATTAACTCCATTCAATGAACTAGATTTGGCTGTAAAGAATGGTGATATGTCTGTAGTACATAACTGGGGTAAGAATCTTACATTAGCTTATAGTAAGTCTGACATTAAACAGGCTATGGATACTGTGGCTGATCTGGCATTTGAAAATGCACCACTTGCAAAACAGCTGGAATATAAACCCGAGCTGAGTCAGAAAATATATAGAGACGCAATAATTCAGGGGGATTTAGTGGCACTTTCAAAGCTAACTGAACTGGGTGTTAAACCGAATGTTCCCGTTGGCGATCTTTATCCTCTTACTCTGAATTGGTTGATGGGTCAGAATGTGGAGGGCGTTCATGCCTGCCTAAAGAAAGCAGGGGCGTCAGAAAAGTTGTTTATGAGTCAGCGTACCTCTCCAGAATTCATGCGTGATCTCCTCCATTCTGATAGCAAGGGGTGGAATAACGATGCGCTTCAGGAAACAATCCAGTTGGTTGGCAGACAATCAAATGCCTACGTTGGCTTAAGAGCTTGCGAATCGCGCGGACTAACTGATACATTTGATGAACTGTTGGAATTTTATAAGTCGAAAGTAGATAAGTTACCTGGTAATGACACGCAGCAGGAAAGCCTCGCTAATATGGCAAAAAGCTTTTCTGATAGCCCAGAATACTTAAAGCGGGCTATTGACGTATTTAATATACCTGCCGCTACAGTGGTAGAATCCTGCAGTTCCTCTCTTATAAGTTTGCTTGGGAATCGATCTGAACCCGAAGTAACAACATATGTAGAACAGTTAAAAACGCTTCCTATTTTTGATGCCGTCATAAGAGACACCGGCAAGAAATTGGGCAACTCGGTTAACTGGCCTGCAATCTTAGCGTTTGATAAGTTATCTCCAGGACTTATAGCCGAACACCTAACCGCTACTCCCACGATAAATTCTAATTATGGTATGGTGAAAAATGCGTACGCCTGGATGGATGGCATTAAGGAACTGGCTAAAACTTCTCGTGGATCTGGCGCTAAAAATTTGTTAGAACAGACTATAAAATTTGAGGAATACTTGACGCCGCAGTTTTCGCGTTCGTACGCACATGGCCCACTTAGTGCGCTAACGGGGTCATCTAACCGGTTTACTGGGGAAGCAATGTTAGAAAAGTGTGTCAGTGCCTTAAAGGGCATGACAGTGCGACAAACCTTGGCTGAAAATGTACTGTCAGAGGGTGGCATTATTCCTTGGGAATGTATTCCTTCCTCTGCGAGAAAGGAATTGGTGTCAAAATTCCCAGAGTCAGTACAGCATATGGACCCTAAACTTATGTGCGATTTTCCGGAAGCTCTTGAGTCGGCCTTGGAACACGATGCTGAAGGGTTTGTTACTAAGAAACATACCTATATACCACTTGTTACTCAGGATAAATATGATTCGGCCATTAGTCCCAAGAATTGGTCGTTTGCTGAAAAGGAAATAACCTTGGTCGATTATTTGCTTAACTCTAAAGAATCAGATGCTTCAATAGCTGAACCGCTATTAAAGGCTGTTGTTGAAAAGTTGCCCGCAGATTCTGTGGAAGAACTAATTCTAGAGAATCCATCAATGCCCAAAAACAGACATGCTATTTTGGTTACAGCTTTGAGTGACAAGTTGGTCGAAGTCGAAGTTTAAGATCCGTGGTCTTTGCTGTGTGAATTCTGACAGCCATTGACATCGGCTGCCTGACTGCTTTAGAATGTCGTAATGAATGCACAAGCCATATTCCAGAATGACCAGACTAAATTACTCCGAAGTCTTGAAGAAATTAAAGCTCAATATGGAAGTATAGACATTAGCATCGACGTCTGGGATGACGGGCAGGGAAATGATCCTGAAACATCTATAATATTGCCTAATGGTAGAAATGAGGAAATAGGCGATAACTATTTTGCATTGGCCATGAAGTTTACAGGTGAAACTAAACCAATTGATAACTATCTTACCTTCATAAAAAGTATAGAAGTGTTACCTTCTTCAGACCCAAATTCTGCCAATCTAGTTGGACCAGAAGACGAGAGCATAGCCAATTTTGAAAGTGATAAGCCTGATGATTTCGAAGTTGGCATCTAAAAAAGCTCCGGTATGCCTTTCTTGAGTTTTTTTTGCTGGTTAGGGCCTTTATGCTACAGGATCTTTCTGGTAGAATGGTTTGTGAATAGTACTAAAAAGGCTTGGATAGCCACAAATCTGGATGGTTCTACTCAACTTCATCGTTTTGCTTTGGAGGGCTGGTTGGATAGGGTGCCCAAAGAAATATTGGCAGCGTGCATGTCCGTAAAGGACAGTGGTGGAAAAACAGTAATTCATGTTGCAGCTTGGTATGGGCATTTGGATCAAGTGCCCGAAAATATGGTTGCTCAGAATATTCTGGCGAAGGACAATATTGGTGATACTCCACTTTATATCGCCTCTAGGTTCGGACATTTGGATCAGGTACCAAAGAAATTACTTACTGAGCAAAATATGCTTACGGCTAATGCTGCTGGTGAAACGCCTTTGCATAAAGCAGCGTATTATGGGCATTTGAATCAGGTGCCTGAAAGCTTATTAGTGGCGAGGAATTTGCTGGTTAGGGATAACTTTAGCGATACATCACTTCATATTGCTGCAAGTAACGGGCATCTAAGTCAGTTACCCGAGAATGTTCTTACTGTGGATAATCTGTTAGTACGGGATAATAATGGCAATACGCCATTTCATTGTGCTACCTTGCATAATGGTGGTCATTTGGATCAGATGCCGGAAGCGCTTCTTACGTCCACTGCTATGTTGGTAAAGAATAAGAATGGCTGGACGCCAATTCACTTTGCTGCGGCCTACGGTAATCTACATCAGCTTCCAAGGTTGGTACTTGCGGCAGAGAATATACTGATTGATGCTGGCGATGGCATAACGCCTCTTTCTCTTGCTGTAGATCATGGCGGCTTAGATCATGTTCCTTTGGGCTTACAGCTCCCTGAGTCTGCAAAACCCATGGTTGGGGCTGACTGGTGGGAGCGGAACCAGGCTGTATTACTTGCCGTGTCTGGCTTGACGAGTGGTGTAGGTGGCGCTGATATCGATATTTTCTGAATGGCGATCTATTGTGATAGCAACACAAAAATCAATCTGCCTGTTGCCGCTAGTGCTGCACCTGCATATGTCGCTGCCGCTGACTTTAGTAACTTGCGGATTGGCATTATTTCCTCTGTGGCTAGCATGTTTCTGGCTGCAGTAATTCCTCTACGACTTGCATCTACTTCTAGGACACAAAGAAGATATGCGAAAAGACATTCGAGTGAGCAGGCAGATATTAATGCTCTCCTCATTTCTCTGTCATCCCCAAAAAGGTGAAGCATGCCTAATATTCCGATTGAAATCGCTATCTGTGCGACAACTTGACCTATCCATCCATTTTTAGAAACTGCGTTGAATTGCAATGCATGCCCTGCCTCGTGTATTGCTACGGCGGCTGCAGTTAGGGAGTTTCCGTCGTATACCTTTCCAGTTAGTCCTATGGTTTTGGAATGTGGTTGGTAGTAGGAATGTCGTGTTTTGATTATATGTACTTGCACTGGAAGTATTACACGTCTTGCTATTTCCTTGCCAGTAAGGCCGCACTTAAGCCGTATATGCTCAAATTGAGAACACCGTAGGCTAGTGTGCTTGTGGCAGACCGACAAGATAATAAGCGGGAAGATGATGCATAAAAATATGACTACCCTTCTTTATGTTTGGTCCAACTCTAGAAATACAAGAATGGTTTGCTTTGAACTCTTTGCTTAGGCTGTCAGAGGCAACTAAAAAGATCCGTTTTGAAAGGCAAAGGAATGTTGTCACAAAGGGCGGTGTGCCTAGACTTGTTTAATTGCACTCTTATAGCCCGATTTTGTAGGAATATTCAAGTACCTGTCCGCTCTTTAGCGTGGTTTGCAATGCAATAGTTGCTGTATTCTTTTCCCTGTTCCACTCAGTAACTGTTTTGATTTCTGAAGCAAATTCTGCCTTGATAGCACTTAGATCTTTGCTTTGAAATGTTTCCTCATAGAAGTTGTTCACTTGTTCAGAGTCATCTATTTTGTTGGTCTGCCATTGCAACTGTGCGGCCTGTTGGGTAAGTAGATATAGTGTTGTCTTACTGTCTATTTGCTGACTTATAATGCAGGCTGTGGACATTGGGTCCCAGTTCACGCCGATTGTGCCATTACAGTCGGGCAATATTGTGGCAGCAGCAGCTCCAGAGAGTGTCTGCAGGGTTAGTGTGTCACCCGCTGTAACTGTATACTGTTCGTCTGGTGAGGTGGCGATACCTGTTATCGTTCCGGCGTTGGCTGTGATAGTTAGCGCGACAGTGGCAAGGAGTATGTTTAAGGTTTTCATACTGGTATTCTAGGGCTTTTGTTGTTGATTGGAAGTATTTTTTACTGGAGGTTTATCGGTCACACATGTCCAAGGAAGGATTTCTTGCATTCTGATGCTCCGATAGGTGCTAATAAAACCTATTTGGCAACTAATTAGTTAGTTTTGCGTTATATTGTAGTATACTTTAACTGTGATTGCTGGCAATAAATTTAGAATATATCCTACTAGTGAGCAGGCAACTATGTTATCTAAGTGGATTGGCTGCCAACGAACTATTAGGAATGCTAAGGTTGATGAAGCGTTGTACCTGCGTTGGTTGCGTAGCCGTGCTATTTTCAATAATATTCCCGTTACAACTGGTTATTTTGATCAGTCTTACCTGCAGTTTAAGACTAAAATTAATCCTTGGCTAAAGGAAGTGCCTAGTCAGATCCTGCGAAATGGTATTTATCGGGCCAAGCGGGCATATGTTCGTTATTGGGCTGGCGTTGGTGCTGTGCCGGTTAGAAAACTCAAGTCCACCACAGAGTCGGTGTTAATAACGTCGGAGTTGTTTCAAATACGTTCTGGTAATCTGTTTCTTGGCTCAAAAACCAAGGCGGTAAAGATTGCATTTAACCCGCATCGTGAGTTTGGTGACCCCAAAATGATAACTATTACAAGGGCTATCGATGAATGGTATGTTTCATTTACATCGTCTGATGATACTGTTGTACCTACTAATGAGGCGTGTATACAAAAGAACATTCTTGTATGCGATGACGAAATCGTAGCCATAGATCGTGGAGTGATTAATCCGCTTTATGATAGTAACGGCTGTAACTACAATTTAAGTCGAAAAGTGGAAAAGAAGATCGAACAACTTGAGTGTAAGGTTGAAAAGTTCCAAAGAGAGTTGCATAAGCATAAAATTGGATCTAAGAGGAGGAATCGAACCAAGAATAAATTAGCAAAGGCACACCAGAAGAAGCGTAGGGTGATTTTGGATTGGCGGCACAAGGTGTCATATTCTATTGCTAGCTCTGACTGTAAGGTTGTAGTTGTTGAGGATTTGAAGTTGGTTAATATGACCAAAGCGCCAGCAGCTAAACCACAAACTCCCGTTGGAGTATATCCAACCAATGGAGCTGCAGCTAAAGCAGTTCTAAATCGTAGTATGCTCAAGATGGGGTTAGGGCATGTAGTTACACTTTTAGAATACAAATTAAATCGAAGAGGAAAGGCACTTGTTCGTGTTAACCCTCGATGTTCATCTCAGGAATGTTCGCAATGCGGACACGTACATAAGGACAATCGTCCAACACAAGACGAGTTTCACTGCCAGTCTTGTGGGTTTAAGGCTAATGCTGACTACAATGCTGCATTGGTGTTACGCAAGCGCGGTTATGCATTCCTACAATCAGCAGTCGCCATAGGAAATATGGAGACGTTAAACGCTCAGTGGGCGCTAGGCCCTCCTGAGAAACACCCCGCGTAAGCTGGGTGTATTTCACCCCACACTTTTTGCGAACAAGGCAGGTGTTATATCTAGATGTCCAATGCTTCTGTGGCGGCTGGCTTGGGTTTCGGCTTATTAGTAACAGTTGTTGGATCCTCGTATATAAGTATATTTGCGTAAATATCTAGTATTTCTGCATTTGTCGCCTGTTGGGCCTGTTCTATTTTTGCTTGTTTCCTTTTCTAGCGACTCTTTCTTTTCTTGTACTAAATTTGTTATCTTTTCTTCCTTGTATTCTGCTGATAGTTCACTTAGACATGTTAATCTTTGAGCTAATCTGTCGTGCGTATCCTGCAATTGTGCAGCTAATAGTAGCTTTCTATTTAGCGTGCCTGTATGTTGATCCTTGATGGCTAGTATGACCTTTGGGATTGTGTTATCTGGCTACTAGAATCATTATATCCGCCCGGATAGATCTGCTGGGCCAAATCGTTTGTCTTATTCCCTTTAAGCAGGAAAAGTTGTAATTTATTAGGTAACATTTTAATTTTGTTTTTGCAGTCTATCTTCATTTAAGGGAATACTTAGTTGGGACGTTTTCGTGTGGTTACTTGTCTTGGTCTTTTGTCACTCTATAACCTGTCCAAGCTGTATTGGTTGAAAACGAAAGGATCCGATGAAATTGGGCGGATGATGTGCGCCTTACTTTGATTAGAACAGGTCTATTTCCTGGCTTTCTGTGCTTGTGTGCAGTGAATCTTTGCTCATATTTATTTGCTCAGCCTTTGTTTTGAAGTCGTTCCAGCATGCCTGACCAAGGCAAGAGATAAAAGCTCCCTTGTGCGGCTCTAAACAACTCAATACTTCTTTTGGTGCTGCGTGAAGTAAGTTATCTAATGCTTGTTCGCCCATCTGTTCAATTGGCAATCCGTGTTTTCTGGAGAAGCTGTCCATTGCTATTATTATCAAGTGTTCTTTACGTAATGCCAACTTGTCTAGTCTTCTGTGCAGCCTGTCTTCGTCCCTCTTTCGTATCCATGCTGGGCTCTCTTTGGTTATTGGGATCTTTAGGGTGATTCTTATTTTTTCGCTGTCTTCACTGGCATTTTTGGCATAGAACGTAATGCCGCCCGCACATTCTAGTCCTGAAGCAATTATGTCCTCGCTGTCATTGCCGAATGGGAAATGTAGCAGGATTTGTCCGTCTTTATCTGCTGTATAACTGAGTTTTTCGCCAAATGTAGTATGAAGTTCTTCTAGCTGATCCTCAATCCCCTGCGCTGCCGTTGCTGTCACTTCCTTTTTCTTCATTTCGTGACCGTCCTTTGCTCCTGCAATAAATGCGTCGATGAGCTCGTCGTGAAACGGTATGTTTATTTTATTGTCTTTTTTCAGTTGCTGCCATGCTTTGTTTTCATCTTTTCTTGTCTCTGTTGAGCCAACCGCGAATACGCTAAAACTTACTAATGATCCAATGGATTTTCTATCCCATTTCCAGCCGTCTAATCCACTGAATGTTAGTAATGAAGTATCGCATTGAATTATTGGGACTAATTCCCCAACGCTCTTTTTATTCGTTAGCTCATAGGCGTACTGGTAGGTTTTGTTTAACTGCGTCTGTAATTGTCTTGCTGTCCTCATTGCAAGGAGGCTTTTTACGGTGCAATTGGTCGGTCCGGTTATGGCGCATTCAAATAAATGCTTCTGGCGCACTGTATACATTTTAATAGTATAACACAGAATAATTTGATCTGTCTATCGCGTAGCTAGGATTGGAAATTTTTCCATTTCCAGATCTGGTATTCTATCCTTGCTTATTCCTATTATTTGATATGAGTGATTGGGCTCGCATAGGACGTAAGCGTGGTAATACTCTGGTTGATCTTGGCCTTCAAAATAGACCCATTGTTTACCTTGGATGGTGCGGTATTCCGGCTGTATCCAGTTAGGCTCTCTTGGTTGAGATAGTACTCTAAACACATCTACAGTCCTTTGCGTTAGCATATCATATGATTCATCTGACTCGATTAAATTTATCCTTACTGTAGCAGTGGAGTGTTTGAATTGGATGCTAGTGCGCGTTTCGCTTACAATATTCCAGCCGATTGGGGCAGTAATGTTTCTATTATCAAAATGTATGATAGTTTCAGTTACAATTATTGTCGTTCCGCCTGAATGCGATGCCGTGTACCCTCCCCATGCAGCTATAATAATAGTCGCTATAAAGACTGCAACAACCATTACAATAAGATGTCGCTCTTCTTTGGCTTTGACGGGCGTGGCGTTGTGCCTTTCTATGGTTGAAAACAGTGATTTGATGTCGGCTATTCTAGCTGCTCCCATACCTTTGACTGGCTTTCTTTTCATATCTTTATAGTAGCTGAAAGTCCAACAACTGTCCTATTTATACTTTTATATTTTCTTAGTATTTGTGTAGTCTACCTTGATAGGATAATCTTGATCAAATTCCTTAAGAGCTTTTAACGGAAAAGGATTTGCTAACTAGCGGGAATTGAAGTGCCTCGTTAGTATTGGTTGTGTTGTTGATTCGTATTGCTGTACCGCACTCATATCTGTTAATATGGGTAATGATCCCGTTCATTTATTCTGTATCGCCCAATTTAGAGGTTGATAACCTTTGTCGCTCCCTACAACGTTGGTTACGGGCAGATGGTACAAAGGTGGCCCATGAGACATTGGAAAAGTTTAGTACTTCCTCGGTAACGCGTATCGGCGCGTTGGAACTGACTTGGCGGCCTGCATTTGGGGTTGAATCAGTAGAATATCCAGAGGCTGTTAAGGCTGAGAGGACTGCCAGGTTGAACCTAAGCGCTAAACTTGAGCGGTTGGCTAAGTGCAACAAGCTTATTAACACTGAAGATGGTATAAAATTTGCTGATCCAAAACGCCAGCAGCACTTTGAAAAACGGCTGAATAAGAGGAAGAATTCTATAGCTGACGTAAAGGTGGATGACTATGTAAATGACTCTGGTGTAGCTCCAGAGTTCTTTGAAACGGGAATGCCAGATATGGTAGAAAAACGTGGCTTGGATAATTCTGGGATTATACTTGCTAAAGTATATCCTCCTGATAAGTTACCGGTAAGCATGCAGGTAGTTGGTAACGCACGCATGTCTGTCTTTAGGTCAAATGGGATATTAGCTGGTTATGTAGCCTATACTGAGAATGGATCTTCAATTCCAGAAGATTGTTCTTTGTTATCAGAGGTAGATGTACATGGTGGCATAACCTATACATCCAACGAAAAAGGTCCGGTTATTTTTGGGTTGCCTGTAGTTGTATCTAAATTTGGCTTTGATTTGGGCCATCCTAACTCTCCCGGTGTGTTGGATGCCGTTCGTGGCATCCATAAACAGGAGGTTGCGCCAGTGGAAAAGGAGTGTGTGAAGTTATATGACCAACTTAATAAAATACGTGAGTTGATGCCTGTCTACAAGAAGTCGCCAGAAAAGGCTTTGGAGGAGTTTATAGGTTGGCGGGACGCGCAGTGTTTTCCGGAAAACATTGTTCCACAAGAGACTCTCGATATATAATCAAGCTTTGCTTGGTTTAGCTGGTTCTGACAGGCTTCTTGCAAGGAAAAGAGGTCCTATGATGTTGGAGTAATGCTGGGATTCTTTCATTGTGGCTATATCCTTGTGCGCCTCTTCTAGCATCTCATATTCCGCATACTGAAGCTGCTGTTTGCCGCCCCACTCGTTCGGGTCGCTGCAGTAATTGTAAATGACATAAAATCTCATGTGATTCTAGGTGCTTAGTGCTTTGATCTTTTTGAGGTAAAGCTTGTCAAATAACTTATTGAATGTTTCGATGCAGTTTACCGCGTCCTGCCTTGTTTTAAACCGTGGATACCATGCCGAATATTCGGTGTCCCAGCTAATGCCTGTTAGAGTTATGCCGTGTTTCTTCTTGAGGTGCTCTTTTAGCTTGGAGTGGCCTTCAAATTCGAAAAATCTGTGTATGTCCACGCTTGGCAAACAAAATTCGGTGACTGTAGTCGGTTTGGACTTTGGCGTTTTCTTGAAGGTTGCTTGGTCCTCGTAAATATCATTTGGTGTCCATAGCCAATTTAATCCGTCGGCTCTTGCGGCCAAGATAACTTTGCTGATGGATTCCACCTGGATTTTGATATTTAGCATCGCGTTTCTGCGTATTTCCATGGCAGTAAAGAGCATATCTAGAAGGGAAAAAATTGATCCGTCTATCTCTTTGATAAGGTAGGTAGTGGTTTTCATATGTTTATTGTTCTGGGGTACATTCTCCATCTTTGACGACAAACTTCATTCCTGCTGTTGCTGGAGACATGCGGAAAGGTATTAGGTTTGCTTCGGGATATAGCCCTGACTCGCCAGATACCTTATAATACCAGGTCTTTTCGACAGGGAAGAATTCACAAAATTCCACAACGGTTAGTATGATTCTGCCAGTGAGCTGGTTTCTTTCCACCAGTACGTGATCTAGCGGGTGGAATTTCGGATTTGAGGCGTGCATTCTTTTATGTTTTTAATCTATGCGCTGCGTAATTGCGACTGATAGTTCTGGATGGTAGGTTGCTGTTCCGCTGATCGCCGCCTCAAGTTGTGGTTTTTGAGGTTCGATATACTGCCATTTGTTGTCTAGATAAACCATGTTCCATGCATGCCGCGTTGTGCCGCTCCAACCTATGATGATTTTTGCATTTATCCCGCAGGCTTCGGCAAGTGCAGCAAAGACACGGGCGTATTCGAAGCATACACCCTCTTTGGTTTTTATCACTTCTTTGACACTATAGCAACCTGGAATGCACTGATAGCCTATAGCTTCTGCAGTATATGTAATGTTCTGATTTAGCCACTTGAGTATTTCAGTTATTTTTTCTGTATCTGCTTTTCCTGCGGTGTTTTCTTGGATTTCCTGGCGCACTTCGTCGGGCAAATCTGAACGCATGGCGTATATTTCCCATAGCGCCTTGGTTATTTTGTTCTCTGTGCTCTGCCAGATTTTATATGATGGGGAGTTGCGATTGATGACGGCTGGTAACGCACCGACGGTAGCTGCCTTGATAAAGTTTTCGTTTCCTGCCTGTTCTCTAAGCCTGTGACCTTCTTTGGAAAACATTGAAACCAGCCTTGGTTGCGTTTCGTAGAACTTATAGAGTTCCTTAAATGCTGGAGATCTTTCGCCTTCGATGTTTTGATACGCGAGATTGAGTGTTATTATTATTGCAGCAGCTTTGCCGATAGCTACAATTGCCCTGCAGGCATATTTCTCAAAAGTGGTTTGGGCACACTGCCCTCTTAGAAATTTGAACCAACCCACCGGTGATGAGACAAGCCATGCAATAGTTAGCGCTATTACCACCTTGGCGCTTGGTGGTGCGGATTGGCTAATTATTGGTATAAATTCCCATAGGTACTGTTCTTTAGGGATGTTGGCAATATAGGCGTATGACATCGGAGGACGATTGATGAATAATGCGAACAGGGAGATGCCAAATATAGCTAAAAAGGTAATTATCTCGTTAACTGGCGGGTCATTACCTACGCATGTGCCTAAGATTATTAAGCCTAGAAGGATAACTTCTGTTGGTACGTCAGCTAAAAACGCAAGCCCTAGGATAAGTAAGGCTGGAATAAAAAACTGCTTGTACATCCTGTACTATTGCGGTCTGTCCTGATTATCGAGCCTTATGGCTTCGGCGAGAATCATTAGCGCGTTTCGAGTGCGTAGACTTTGCCCACCCCCTCCAAATGTTCTGAATCTTAACCAAGCATTGTTGTCTGTAGAAATATAGGCATCTCCCATTGGATCGAACATTACCATCAGCCCACCTTTTGGTTCTCCATCGTGGTCGTCGTGTTGGCGACGATACTCGCATTCGGTATTTAGAGTTTCTAGCCAGTAAGGTTTTTCTACTAATTTTTTTACGGTCTTGGAGTCCATGTTGAATGTTATTGACTTTGTATGTGTGGCGTAACTTCTTTTTGGGAGGTAGTTGCTTGCTTTAGCTTAATTGGTTCAGATAATTCTATTGTACCTTGTCGGTCCAAGCGGGTTGCTCAACACTGTTATATACTCTTTTGCTTATAGTTTGCAATGCCTCATCTGCCGCTACAACAATTGTACGATCTGGGCTATCTAATAGTGGCAGCAACACCTGTGGCGCAACTGAACCGTCTATGTTTCCCAAGATAGTTATAGCTGCGACCCTGGTAGCTGTATCCCTCATTTCTGCTCTATTTCCATCAGCAACCTGCTCAAGAAATGGTAGTGCGTTGTCGGTTGTAATACTTGATAATCCTTCTATTATAGCAGGCGAATCGGTACCTCCAGAATATTGCTCAAGTAAAAATTTTACAGCCTCATATGTGCCTTGTTGGCCCAGTGCTACGCCAGCGGCTACTGAGGCGGAATTTTCCCCATGGATTTTCCAATCTGTGAGTAAAGTTATGACTTCCAATGTTTGGATGGTGTCTGGGTGGTTGGCGGCCCTTAAAATATCTAGATATATGTCATGCCGAATTTCCGACTCGTTGAGAAATTTTCCACCAGCCGGCACGGTAGGATGCGCGCTGATGTTGTTAGTCGGGATTTGTGCCTCAGCTGCCACTGCCATAAGGAGTTCTGGTGTGGCCAAGTATCCGATAATGTCTGTAAACTTCTTAATTGTGCCATACGGGGTGGTGCCGCCTAGACCAGGTTCTAGTGGAAGCTCTTTGAATATCTCAAATATCCAGGTGGCTACATCACGATTTTGTGAATTTGCTATCCCATCCATTATGAGTTCATATGGATGCCCTCCATGGGGTAATCCCGTTTCGAGACTTACTTTTAGACTGCTGAGCGCGTTAAATACTAGTACTCTTATGGCCTCTCTTGTTCCTAGCTTGAGAAGTTCTTTGGCTGCTTGCTCATGATTTGGGCCCTGTTCCAGCTGACCAGCTAACTTTTCTAATGGCGTTTTTGGCTTTAAGTATTTAGTTGTTGGCTGGCTATTAAAGTGCTCAGTGTTGGATAGCTGGGTGTTGGATAGCTGGGTATTGACAGCGTTCGTAAGTGTGGCGGCTGGTTTTATGACTTGGTGGCACGCTAGGGGGAATAGAGCAGCAACAGCTACTGCCGTGCCTGTTAGTAAACATAGCGCCTTTTTCATCTATTTTTTTTGTATTTGCCGAATGACTTGTCAGTTTGGCGTTACTACTATGAAAGTCGCCCTCCTTCGTAATTCTTGTTTCCGGTGTGATTGTAGCCGTCTTTACCCAGTATCCGCCTTGTCAGCAAGAACGCCCTGTGGGACAGCATCGCCGCACTGAGTTTGCTGGGTAACCTAGTGGTGTGGGCACCAAGAGCCAGTAAGAATATCTTTGTTCTGATATAGCTATCTAAAACAGGTCCAATTCTGTTGTTGAATCACTTTGGGCAAGATGTTGTCTGTCCCTTATAGCCGCGAGATTCTTCTTGTACCAACTTTCGCCTACTGTGCCTTTGCAGCGTGCGGAAAGTTCTAAACCGAGCAGTTGGTCAACGTTCCTATAGTCAACCGCCATCTGGAGTGGGGTAGCTTCGTTGTAGATTGAATGCAGTAAATTCGCTTCGGTTAGCAGATGTCTGGGTAAACAATCAAAAGTCCCGTGCATTGCTACTTCGTGCATAGGAGTTGAACCAGAGCGGTTTTTAACATGAAGGGATGCCTCGACTATATTGCTTGGAAGCTGGTCCAGTTGTCCAGTTCTGGCAGCAAAATGCACTGGTGTGTTCAGGTTGATATCTGGCTCGAGCGCATTATGTATGGTTAGAAACTCTTCCGGGATTTGGTCCAAATGGCAGTCTAGTATTGCTATGTGCAGACAAGTGTGGCCATCAGCTGTTTTTACTGAAAGTGCCTTGTTGGTTAGTAAGTGTTTTATTTTAGATAATCCGCCTAGTCTGGCTGCTTCGTGCAGTGGAGTTACTCCGTAGCGATTTAAGATTTGGATGTTGGTTTCGGTAAATAAATTCGTTGGGTTGTCGCCTGCGAACATATAATGCAGCACTGTAGTTCCCTCATTGTTTCCTAGTCTGAGGTTTTCTTCAGTCAACATACTGGCAGGTAGCAGGCCTATGTTTCCAGCCCTAGCAGCCTGGTGCATTGGTGTGATTCTTTCGTAATTTGGCTCTAAGAAGCATTGTTCATTTAACAGCTCCTTTGGGGCGACCGCGAAGAAAGTTTTGAGTCCTGACGTGCTTTGCACGAGGAGATGGTATACTGTTTCTCCACGTACATCTTTTACACACATGTTGCCTGTTGTTAGTAACTCTAGCGGGACTGCCTCCCAACATCCCATGACTGCAGTGCAGTGAAGGATGCCCATGCCGCTTGCATCCTGCTCGGTTATGTTTTCCATCCAGTGTTCCTTAGGAATTTCAGCTAGTGGAATTGCTTCATCATACCCCCAGATGGCGTCAAATAAGTCCTTCTTTCTTTTCCACTTTGGTTTTGTGATTGGGGGCTGCACTTTGTTTATGGCTCGAGCTTGTTGATTCTCTTAATAGCGCTATCCAATTCTGCCATAGGCACGTCCGTTATGATGTGGTTTAAGCGTATCGCTACTCTACCATGTGCTTCTTTCACAAACTCCTTTTGCCTTGACCCTCGCATTGTGCAGCCTGACCTTTTCATTACCGATAGTGGATCTCCCATATCTATGGTTGGAATGCTTGCTGGCATGGTTGAAAGTTCGTATATCATAGTTTTTTGTATTATTGCAGATAATCAATGACGGTAAAGTCGTCGCTTGGGGCATCGGCAGCCACTTTATTTTGTGTCTCCCAGCTTAAAATTTCGTCTGTGCTGGCCGTTGTTGAAAATTTGATTGGGAGTGAAGTTGCGACTAAGACAAAGTTGGTTTTTTGTACCCCTGCTCTTGCTGGACACTCGAAGGTTTTGAGGTATTTGAAATTTTTGGATACTGCTGCTGAAATGTAGGAGCGTACATTGCGCTCGCTGGTTCTGTCCGATATTACATTTATAAGGAGCATGCCATCTGGCCGTAGCTTAGACTTTATCTCGTCAAAGAATTTTGTGGTTGCCAAGTGAACGGGAATGCATGCTGCATCTGCAAATGTATCCATAAAGATGAAATCATACGTGTCGTCTGGCAATGTCCCTAGTGCTACCCTTGCGTCCTCATGAATTGTTTTGATGGTGGTTGGCTTTCCCAAAAACTTTTCAGCCATGCTGGTTACCATTGGGTCAATTTCAACAACAGAAATCAGGTCTTGTGGCCGATTTCTTGCATGTGCAGTCGGTTGTGTATAGGCGCCCCCACCTAGATAAAGAGCTTTTTTAGATTCCGTTGAATCTCCGATTAGCCTCCAAAATTTGGTATAATCAAATACTTCTGGCTGTAGATAATTTTCAAGCTTGATGGCTCCGGCAGGTTGCCTATTTAGCATAATAGTTGTTGTATTATCCTTGTTGAATATCCTGATGGTTTGGTACTGGCTCTCCTTTTTGTCCAATAAAATATACTCGTGTTTCCAAAGTCCTATCTCGTAATCTGTACTGGCAACTATACAAGCGATAACTAATGGTAGGATTTTCCAGTGGCTGTACTTTATTAGTAGTCCTGCTATGCTGATTGAAGCTCCTAGAAACAGGAATGTAGTTGAGAGTGGTATGTTGGGTATGATTGCAATTGGCGTAAGTAATGTACCAAATACGCTGCCGAGTGTGGAGATTGCTGAACAACTACCCGCTGATCTGCCTATTTTGCTGGTTAGGTCAAATGCCCACTTAGTTGCGGTAGGAAATAGTCCTCCAAGGGCGTATGCTGGCAGACCTAATCCAGCTAAGGCGACAAGCGTTGCTGGCAATACTGGCGGTAGGTTTGGTAGGGACAGCTTGGTTGCTATAATTGGGATACTCCATGCTGTAAGTATGCTGCCTAGTCCCGCCAAGTATAAGTTGTTTGCTACAACTTTGATTGTGTTACTTTTCTCTAATATTTTCCCAGCGTGCCATGCCCCAAAACTTGATGCGAGGAGCGTTGCTGCTATAATACCGGCCCAAACGTGTATAGAGCTTCCAAAGAAAGTAGCCAGTATTCTTGCACTGCACAGTTCAACGATCATGAGTGTAGCCCCTGAGACAAAGGCCAGGGTATACGGCCCTATGAGGTTGGATTTGGGTGACTCTGTCGACATTGCTTAGGCGGCGCTCATTCCGTAGATAACTGGGTTGGATGGGAATGTACCATTGGGAAATAGAGCTTTGGTAGCTTCTAGCGATTTTGGGAACTGTGGGATCTTATTGTAGTCCCTGACTTTTATCTTGCGCAGTAATTGATCGTCGCATATTCTTCCCCATAGATGCCATGGCTGCGCGTGCGTGAATGCTGGGAGCAAGTCGAAAAATTTATTAATTTCTGCTGCTTCTGTTTCTTCGAATTTTGGGTTTAGCGTAACGTGTGACGCCCTCCAAGGGAAATCCACTACTATGATAATGGTTGTGTACCCGCCAGATGTGCCTAGGCTGGCTTTTCCAGCTATTGGCGATTTGCCCTTTCTGCGTTGCATAATCCAGCATGCTTCGGTTTCGCCCTTTCCCTTCTTGTGCTCGCAGATGGCGAATGGGTTTCTTTTTTGGATAAACTTTTTGAAGAATGTTTCCAATTGTGCTTCCATTGGAATTATGTTTTAAAACAGTTCGATATCGGAAGCTTCGTCTTGTGTAAGGCTATTTTTGCCCACTCTTCTCGTTGTTACCTCTTCTTTAAAGTCTGTCCAACTGCCTTTGCCGAATCGCGCTTCAAATGACTCTTGGTGCGGTTCTATTGCAGGTAGTATATCTTCAGGTATGGTACAGCACAGTTCCTTTAACAGGAGTACGTTGGTGGCCACAAGTCTTTTACCTTGCTTCCTGGCGTAGCTATCAACAACAGGAAATAATAGGTCAGCAGCATTGTTTGTTTGAACGTGTAGCCTAGTTGCGTATAGGCTTCCCTGCTTAGTTAACCACTGTGGGCTTTCTTTTGTTACTGGAATTGGTACAATTATGGAAAGTGGTATCATTTCTCCCAAACTTTCGGCATTTAGGCTTGTGCCTTTGAATGCTGGTGGTTTTGGGGCATTTTTAGCGGTGAACTTTATACCTCCGCTGATTTCTAGGATGTCGCCGATCAGTTCTTCAGTTGACTCCCCTAGTTTGAGACTTAGTTCAATAGTGTGGTTTTCATGATTGGCATAATATGTTACATTGTTTCCAAATTTAGCCTGGATGGAGGGTAATAGTGCCTGCATCCCTTGTTCGGCTACATCTAACATTTCTTTCTTTTTATGAGAATCCCCGTCTGTAGCACCTTTGATAAACGCGGCGGTAAGTGCCTGTTTATGCTTGTCCAGCTGTATATAGTCGGATGTTTCTTCCAATCCGAATACGTCCATATGTGTTAGCGCTTCAATATGTTGCAGGTCCCAATGCCATCCTTGCTTGGAGTCGTCGTCTGTTGTCAGCGGCATGGTGGCAGAATCACATCTGTCAGGATACACCTCTGCCCCTACTATTTTCCGATTCGTAACCTTAAATGCATAGTCGTAGGTGGCGTTCAAGTATTTTGCTAGCTTTATGGCTGTAGTGTTTGCTTTTATGCCTCTCACCAAACAAGTTGTCGGACCTGTAATGACTGATTCGAATAGGTGCTTTTTCTGGACCTCGTACATATCTGATTGTATGCGAAATAGGGAGTTATTTGCAAGCTGAACTTATATATGAGCACTGGAGGTCGTGGAGATTCTTAATCTGCATTCTACATTTCTGGATGATAACGCTGGATTGCTTAAGGATGGCTAGAACTTTTGCTTCTTCCTTTAGGACTTCTCCTTCTTTTAGTGTTGGCGCAATTTCGTTTAGTATTTTTTGAACTTGGATTGTATTTGTAATGGGTGTCCTGACCCGCCAGTTAATAGAGCGTTTTACTATCATTGGCAGCATATATGCTGGGATGCCGTCTGGTGCTGTGGTTAGCCTTCTTAGGACTTTGCAGGCAGTGGTTACGGCTACGGGCTTGTCCAATTGAAGAACGTGAAAAATATGGTTTGAGCAGAGTAAGACGTCATTCTCAACAAGTATGGTAGTTGCTAGGCTATTTGGCTCTTTTGCAGCGGTTTCGACCGTTATGTGTACATGCCTGTCTTCTTTCGGGATGGTCGACAGGTCTAAAATTGGTATATTATTCTGGCTTGGTTGTACTTCTCTATAAAAGCTGGATAGTCGGCATGCGTTCATTTTTTTTTGTGCGGTTTAGAAAAGGTCCATTTCTGCTGGTCCGACTGGTTCTATGGTTGTTGTGGTTAATTCCTCTTTTACTACGTATGCCGCAATTATGCTTTCTATGGTGCGTTCCATCGATGGTGTTACCTGTTCTAGCGGGCTCCAGTCCTCCATTGGGTTTTGACCGAACTCCATAAGTATCTTCAAGGCGGCAAAGTTGTTGGTAAAGTGTTTTAGGACTTTCTTTCCGTCAATTGATATATCTGCTGGTATTACTTTGGCTTTGATGTACCCTAGCAGTAGGTCGGTGTGGTTAGCAACAGCCTTTAATTCCTGCGCTGTGAGGGTTGGTTTTTCGAGTTCAGCTAAGGCTAATAGGACTGTAGCGTAAGAACTTAGGTTTGTAGCTTGCGTTGTGTATCTCCCCTTTTCGCAGGTCTCAAATATTGCATGTGTGGCATTCTCTGGAAACTTTATACCTAGCCGTAAAAGCTCGTTAAGGCAGCTTATATCCTTTTCCTCTATTTTGGAGATGATTAGCGCGTTAATTTGCGCTTCCGTAGGGTTGGCGGCCTTAAGTAGCCTTTCGATGTTGTATGCTGTGCCGAACTTGAGTAATTCTGGGCTCGTCAAATCCTTGTCCTCAATTGGGAGCACGCTGTCGAGGTTGGCTTTAACAATAGTTCGCAGGTATGAATTTGTAAGCTTGGGTCGCAAGAGTGGGAATAATTCCGTTAGGTACTCGAATTGTAGCTCTAGGGTGGTATTTTTGTCTGTCAGTAAGTGAGCTTGCCCTGGACTGGTAGTCTCGAGTTTGTCTCTCCATGCTAACCTTAGTGTTTCTTTGGTTGGCGGTTCTTCGTTTTTATACGGTAGGCTGGCAAGTATTGTTCTAGCCACTTCTGACTTGATGCTGTCAGCATATTTTGGGACTAACTTGCAAAGTTCCTCCACCTGCGTCTTGCTCGTCAGATGTGTAATGGAAGTTTCAATAAACTTGGCCATAAGCGAGCTCGAGAGTCTTATTAGTTTCAATACTGATGCTCTGCGAGAGTGTAGCGCAAATAAGCCGACTATTTTCCTTATTGGTTTGTCTGAAGCGTCCTTGCTTAAAAGGTTCTTCAGCTGTTCTAATGTTGGTGGGTTTTCAATGACCTTGTTTAGTACCGTCAGCCCTTGTCTTGGTTTTAGCTGCGCGACTAGAAATTTCTCTTGAAGTAGTGCCTCCACACCTTTCCAGTTAACTTTTCCAAGTCCTATTCCTATGGCTGGCAATAATGCGCGGCCTAGCATAGGCTCGAAATCCATACCGAGAGCTTTCTTTATGTCCGCAATGTATTCGGGATGCTTAATCATGAATGCGCATAGCTTGTAACTGTCTGATTCTCGATGGTATGCTCTTCTACTGGCGCTATTCTCGGCGACAAACTTTTTCCAGAATCCGGACATCTCGTGGTTGGTATGCAGGATTTCTAGAATCTCGTATGCGTAGGCTGATCTTTTTTCAGGTGATGTTGGTATGTTGAGGCACTGAAATAATTCGTCGCTAGGTGCAGCCAGCGCCCTTGGTAGAGCCCTAATAATGTCGTCTGAGACTGAAATTCCAGTACGTGTGCAGAATTCCCTTACCGTTACCACATCTTCTGCGGTTACTGGTTTTTCAGAGAGTAATCTTAGAGCTAGCGCTTCCTGAAGTTTGTACTTATAACTAAAGTCCTCCACTGCATCTGTACCTATGTGTTTTAGGTTTGGAATATGTATATTGGTGCTATTTTCTTTGACACACGCTATTGGCAATTGGGGTAACAAAACACTTGTAACTTCTTCCTCTCTGCATTGCATTAGGAATTCCCAAAAAATTTGGTACTGGTCTGATGAAAACCAGCTTGCTACTTCCTTCTTGTTGGCTGGGTTGAAGTTTTTAGCCAGCTCTTCGGAGCCGAATAGGGTGAGTATTAGGAGGTGTTTTGGAATAATTGATTCCCCTTTGTACAGAAGGTTGTCCAATTCCACGAATCTCTGCAGTTGCCTGGCTCCTATTTGGCATGCTTCGAACGCTGAGTGACTGTCTACCTTTAGGAACCCTATGAGCTGCCACGAGAACGTTTTTTTAATTTCGGCGTGCTCGTCGTAAAGGGCTTGTTTGTCTGCTTTCTTTTGTAGTTCGGCAACTTGCTCTAAAATAAATTTGCGTTCTTGCCCCGAAGCTGCTGTGGCTTTGGCTGTAAGGAATTCCAGAACTGTCATTATTTTATGTTTCTTTCGCCTAGAATATTTCCTTGATATCTATATCATACTTTGGGTCGCCAAGTCTGTGCATGTTATTCAAAATTATGCTTCGAAGCTTATCAGCATCTATGTCATGTGCTATTCCTGCTGCAAAATGTGGTAAAACTTGGAATGTTTGCTGTGGTGCATACAGATGCGGCATTGGGGTAGGCAGTGTCTGGCTTTTAGGGTTTCTAGCTGGTAGCCTGCCTGTGGTGGTAGGTTCATCTGTTATGGTTCTTGTTTCCATCTTATAAATTTGTTTGGATTAAAATAGTTCTACATCGTAGCTGTCACTTGTAGCTAGACTTTCTTTCTCTACCTTTATTTTGTGCAGGAACTCCTTGTTCTTTTGATACCAAACATCTCCAACAATTGATCTGCTTTTTTCTGTGATTTCTATTCCTAGTAATTCATCTGCCCTGTCTTCGAATACCTCGAAGAATGTTGCTAGTGCGCTAGGTGGCTTGTAGGACTTGTATACCAATCCAAAAGGTGCCAATAGGTTTTCTTCGGTAAGCAGGCCTTTGGGAATTTTTCCTAAAAGTCCGTTTTCTGCTACCTTTGCCAAGTTTGATATTCCTCGGTCATTTATTCTCATAAGATTTACAGCTGTAAATAGTTCTTCTGGGATTTGGTCCTCGTGGTCGTGCGTTATTGCCAGAAGGAATGGTGAGTTTCCTGATTTGTCCTGTTCGTGCATGTATTGGTCGGAAAGCATATATGGTACTTGAGATAGGCATCCGCGCATTGCAGCCATATGCAGTGGTGTACCTTCTGTAGTTGGGTTTTTAGTTAACATGTGCTCTGGTGTTAACCCGGGTATCTTATTTAGTTGTCGGTGCCATGCTGCACTTTCAAGTACGCTTATTTCGTCCGTATTCCGGATGTGTAGGTAAGTTTCTAGATTCGGTACATCCCTTATGTGTCCGTTAATTATGGTGCAGTGGATTGGTGTTGTTCCTAGTCTGCCTATCTTTGTGAGGTTTTCTGGTGTTAAGAGAGATTTTGGGATTTGCCCAAGGTTGCCATGTTGGGCTGCGACCTCTATAACACTTTTAAGGCTTAAGTCTGATTCATGTAGGTTTTCAGCAATAACGCATTCAGAAAACCCATTTAAATGTCCGCACTCTGCTGCGTCAAGCAGTGCTGCTGTAATTTTTTCGGTTAAGAAATCCGTAGCTATGCGCATGCCACATTGTATATTGTTTTCATGCTTGCTGTCAATTTCCTTTAGAGTGGCTCTTTAATAAGGTGCTCCAATGAAATGAAGCTTTTTGGGTTCTTGATTGTTGAGATTTCGGGAGAAGCTACGTCTTGGATTCTAATATTCACTTTGCGGGGATTTTTGGTGCGGCCTATCTCAACGATTCTTCCAATATACACTCCACCAGAGCGGTTATATGCAACCAGTTCATTGATTTCTGGTGACTTCGTCGGTTTTGATCTGCTTGCTGGTGATTTCATGGCTTTATGTTTTTGCTTGCAGCTGTTAGGAAATTTTGAAATTGAGGCCAGCTTTTGTTTAGTGCTTTAGCTTGTATGCTGTTAGGTGTAAATTTCTCGCCTCGTATGGCCTGCATTACACCGTAGGCTTGTATGACTCTATGGTCTGCGCAATATTCGTTATAGTGCTCCATTTCATCTAGCCTGTTACTTTCGTGATTCACTACTTGCGGGAATGCTACTGCCCCAGCCTCTTTACTCATTATTCCGAGGGCGCGTGCCAGACAATAATCTTCGGAGTGCTTTGGCTTCCAGCTTGTGCCTCCTGTGCCAATGAATTCTACAATGGCATGTGCCTGCTCTTTTATTGTACTGTCTATGATTAGAGGTCCGCATGTTGTAGTAAACTCGTAAGTTTGATTGAGTCGGTACGGTGGGTTTGATATTTTTTCCTGATTAACCCCCAGAAGATATGCTGCTGAGGCCCATTGTGATGTGCCACCATCCAGCTTGAGCATGGCTTTTATAGGCAGGTTTATGACTTCGCTGGGCTTGCTAATCTTTCTGTTACACAATGTTCCTTCTCTGATTATGCCTTTTGGGTTTTCTCCTGTTTTTAAAAAGATATAGAGCGACGCAAACCTTAATAAGGTGCCAGATTCTCCTACGTTAATGTTGAAATTTCCTGAAGCCAGTCTGCTATAGCACTCCAGCGCGCTCAGCATGTCGCTGGAGAAATTGTCATTCTTGGTAATAACCTCATGCGTTTCTCGGTATAGTAGGGTGAAAATATACCTTATGAAATGGGACTTATCGTAAGGTAAGAACTGCTCCAAGCCCTCCATTAGAGCCCTTGAATGTTTTTGTCTGCAGGCCATGAAACCTTGAAACTTTTGGTAATGCTCTTTTTGTCCTTTGGCTGCAGCGTTAGTACCCAAGTCTCTGCGCCTGTGTCCTTGTCCACAGTGGTTGGATTTGGCATATTGACTATATCGGATATGGCAATATCCTTGTCTTGCACTATGGGCTGCTGATCAAGTATTGAGATATCGATCGGCTTGGGTTTGAAATTTTCTATGGTGGTCTCAAATTTCTTATTTAACTCCTTTTTGCCTCTGAACCAAGACTCGTTTGATACATCGGCCAAGGCCTTATAGGTCACTTTAATGTTTTCATCCGGTCCTAAATAAAGATCGAAGTTGGCGTCTTGGGCGACAAAGTTTAACTGGCTTGCCCCAATAAAGTCACCGTCCCGAAATATGTTTACTGTGCCTCCTAGTATAGGCGCGCCAGTGGTATTTGTTAGGGCTGCTTTCAGATATGCAATCTCTGAGAGTTTTGGCGTGGTTGTATACCCGAACTTTCCTTTTACTTCTTTTGATGTTATAGAGACGATATGTGATGTGCCGTCGCATGGTATGGAGACAGGCTGTGCTATTTCAAATACTGCTGTTATGCCGTTGTTTTTTACTATAGCTTCGGGGGTGGTAGCTTCCTGCCTTTCATCCATAATGGTTGCTTCGTTAACTTGGCTGATGGCCTTAAATGAAGCTCTGCCGCTTGCCATGCCGCTCGCCATTGGAGCGGATAGCGGCATTGGTCTAAAGAATGAAATCAGCCATGGTTGTAATTCTGGCATTCTGCCTGCAATGCTTGGTTTGGCTGTAGATAGTGCCATGCGGACATTGTCCCAATTTTCACCAGTCTGTTGTGTGATCTTCGCCTTATAGTCAAGCTGTAATATTTCCTTATCTGTGTCTACCCTAGCATCGTATATGGGTGACCAGCTGGCGTTGCCGATATTGTAGTCTACAAATATATCTGCATTTGTTGGTTTTTCTACCTTGACCGCAATAAGTGCACTCTTAGTTGCTTTATTACTTCCTCTAAGTTGACTGATTTGGAGTTCAAGGGCTTGTATTTTTGGTTCTGCGTCCCGTACCTGTAAGGTCGTGCTAAATGCAACGCCAGTAAGGCGCCTTAGCTCATCTGAGTAAAATGCGTATAGTGCCTTGATACCTTCTGGAGTAATAAGCCCAGTATCTTCTTTGGCTCTCTGTGCCGTTAGTCCGTCCCTAGTACGTTGTAGGAAAGCTTTTTGCTCTGAGATATCTTGCAGTTGTAGTGTTAAGCTCTGCTTGTTATCTTTTAATTCTTGGAGGGTTTGGGTTAATTCTTCGGCGGTCTTGTTTGCGAGTTCTGTCTGAAATTGATCTTGTATGTCTATGCCTAAAATCTGCAATTTGGTGTCGGCCTTGGCGTGGACCCTTATGCTTTGTGTATCTAATCCTATAGGCAAGTTGCTCAGTTTGATGCTGTTTTCGCCAGGATTAAGCTTGACACTAGCACTGCGTGTAATTCTAGCTCGATCCTGGAATACAGTTACCGTTTTGATTTCAGAAGTGGGCGTTAGTTCCTCGGCAAGGACTGGTAGTGCGAGGATAAAGAGTAGGAGTAAAGCTTTCATGGTATTTGTTTGTTTGGTGGTTTAGAGTAGTATTCTGATTTCTTTTATTGGTAGGTTTGATTACATACCCAACCTATTTGCGGGCTTTTAAACTGTTCAATAATTATGTTTCTTCGGCTCTTGGTTATTCGCATGTCTGCAAGCCGTGCGCATATGAGTTTTCCTGTTGTTAGGACTTCAATTAGTGTTATTTTTTTGAGCATTGGTAGACATTAGCATATATTTGCATCATTTCATAGATTTTTCTTCGGCTTCCATTGTGTATTCCTGTGGCTTTTCCAGTTCCTTTCTGGCTTTCTTCGGGCTTGATCCTCGTACGGCGAAAGCTCAGTTAGCAATAAGGTGTCAGTGCGACTTTTCCTACATTCCTTGGTTAGAATCTGGCGTATTTTACGCCAGCACTTGATAGTCCTGCTTGTTGGTTCTTTCCACCTGCTGTAGAGTTTAGGTACTGGGCCTGCCCTATGTGAGAAGTAACAAATGTTTGGGCTGTAGAGGTAGAAGTCCTCATGATAGAAATGTCCTGAAGCCAAGCATTTTTGCCCGTGGGGTAATTCTGCTGATGTTTCTATTTGCTCATATGCTCGATGTTGATATCTTGCTGTGAGAGTATTGTGGCGCTTTTGTTTTTGGTAAGTATTCATGTTCCATTAGCACCAGAGGGGTTTTGCTCTGGTATATCTAATGGAAGAAGTCTTTGATGTGGCTCATTTTTATATTGTACTTATAGTTGATTAGAAGTCAAGTATTCCTCATGCTAGAAGTTCTTGATTCTCAAAAATGTTCCCTGTGATTTCTCTGAACTCGTGCCTGAAGATGTCCTGCCCGATGTAATCTTGGTGGTGGGCATCTCTAAGCACCTTTGCAGTTTTGGTGACAAAGCGACCTTGGCTAAATGTTACGACAGTTAGGTAATCGTGACCTATCTCGTCAAACAATCCGCTGTAGCCTTTGACTTTTAGAATGTCCCCAACATAGATGTCCTTTCCATTGTTGTCAGTCATTCCGGTAAACTGTTGGATTACGTGGTTTTCATCATACGGGTTTCCATTTCCATCTTTTAACCTTCCGTTTAGGGCTATCAGGTAGCAACTGCTGTCTGGTGAGTCACTGTAATCAAACTCGTTATTCGCGGTGTTCCAAACGCGAAATTTAACTTTGATGGTCATATTCATATTTTGTTTTATGTTTCTAGGCGCTTTAATGATTCGGTACTTGATCCTGTGGATATAATACTATCGTAGGTTTTGAGCAGGTAGTATATGGTGCGTAATTTCTTCTCGTTAGTTATTAATTGCTTGCTATCTCCACCGTTCGCATTGTAGCTGTCCAGTAACCAATTCCTTTCGCTATTCGTGATGCCTTTTCCTGGCTTGTATTGGTGCCAGATATCAAATGGGCGAATTAGGCTTAAACCTGGTATAGTTCTCGCTATTCCCTCCTCGTCCGCTAAATGTAGGGTTCCGCCTGAATAGATAATATTGCCTGCTAGCAAATCCAAATATCCGTAACAATATGTGTCTGGAACCACGCACAAGCTTTCTGTTATGATAATGGATGTCTTTTTGCTGATGAATTGCCGCTCTAGGAGATATTCGTTTGCTTCTTGTGCAAATTCTCTCAAGTTACTCACTGGGTTGCTTTCACAGGTGAATCTAGTATCTGCAACAGCTGCTTTTACCGTTTCAAGTGTTGCTATTGCTTTACCAAGTTTCCACCAGAATTCTTTAGTGTTTGTCCGCTTGGCTTCGGGAGCATTGTAGAACTCCAATACAAGCCATTCGTTGTGCCTTGCTAGAAGTTTTGGTGCGAATTCCAGGTGCTGTAGCGGTAGCAATTGTGTTTCAATATGCAATGCGTCGTTGGCGGAAAAGCACTTGCGCAGTTTGTACTTGTGAGCTACTTGATAGCTAATTCTTTTAGATGAGGCGCCGTAAGGGTCGGAACTTGAGAGTCTTTGCCTCTTATTAGTAGACTAGTTATTTCTTCTTCGGTGAGTTGCATTAACACTTTAGTTTTTCAGAGTTGAACGACAGATAGTTTTCCTTAAAGGGGTATTTTCCCCAAAGCTCGTCTAGGCTCTCCATGTGTGCGAAACCTACATGCTGTACCCTTTCGTCGTTTCCGAAATATGGGGTTGCAACAAGTGATCCATCCGCCTGTATTAGTGCGCATATGCCGTCCTTATCGAATGGCGACCAGTAGACTTCCGTCATGTCTCTAACCTCTCCTAGCGCGTTTATTGCTTCTGTGCGGGTAAGTCCTTCTCTTTCGTAAATATCTTTGCCTCTGCCCTTTGGTACTAGGGAATAGATAAGCAGTTTTTCCATCTCAAGGGTTTTACATATCTCAAGCACCTTGGCGGCCTGCGCCAGGTTACTCTTCATAATCGCCATGCATGCATAGACTGGTATTCCTGCATTTCTGGCTAGCCTGGCTGTGTTACAGACTTGTTCAAAGCTTCCGCTGCGCAGTGTTATGACTTCGTGTATTTCTTTTGGGCCATATAGACTGACGCGTATGTTAGCAACCTTGCCTTTGAGCTTGTTTATGGTGTCGGCATCTAATTGCGAGCAGTTAGATGCTAGGCTGACTGTGAGCCCCTTATCCGCCATGTAGCTTATAAGGTCTTGCCAGTCCGCCCTGAGCGTGGGTTCACCGCCAGATACATTCACCCTTTGGACATTGTGCTCCGCCAGTTTATCGATAATCTTGTAGACGTGAGCACTGTCTAATTGGTGTATAAATTCTGACTCGCTGCAGTGTGTGCATTTATAATTACAGCTTCTGGTTAGCTGGAGTGCTATGGTGAAAAACCCTTCTCGCGCGGTACCACGGAAGGTGTGCGTGCTTGGTTGGTAGATCATTAATTGTATTCTACTGCATCGGTCAAAACATGTCCATCTCGCAAACTTCTGGTTCGGGGGCTGTTAGTGTAGCTTTTGCTTGGAGATCATTTAGGTACAGCTCGAATATCTCGATTCTCTTTTCAAGCTGAATGCGGTTGCTGAACATTGGTGACATGGTTCCGCCTTCCAAAGGGCTCATGCCCAAGGCTATTGCTTCGGTGATGTAATCTGTCCTTGTAAGGTGACTCATAATTGGCAGCCCGTTATATGTTGCGTTCTTTGAGAGTAATCCTTTTTGGACAAGTTTTAGAATGGCTTTATGACGTACTTTTTCGAAAAGCAGTTTGATGTTTGCTCTTTCTATTGGTGGTATATGTGGCATGTCCAGACTGGCTACAAAGAGGTCTTCTAGTTGCGTATCATTACTATCCCGGTATCCCAGGTTGTTAAATAGTTCTTTGTGTATGTTCTTGGCTGTTTGTTTGCTTGGTTTAACTCCCTTTTCTATCAACTTAAGGCATACTCTGTAGTGCCGTTTATTCAGGTGATAGTCAATGATGTTTGTTTCGCCATCCTGCCACTTTATTTTATAGGGTAGCAGGTATTGAATGTTATCGTCAGTGGCCTCTTTGGCTATTCCTTCGTGCGCTTCAACATAGTTAGCTGGAAGTTCCGCTAGCCATTCGTGGTGTTTGCTGTTGATAAGAACGGAAGACACGACTTGTAGGTGCTCTGCCGCGTATTCTATTGCCTCCAGGCTTGGATGGGTTACACGTGGTTCTGAGAATGGGTTTTCAAGCTGCCTGCAGAAAGTTAAAGCTTCGATATAAACTGCCCACTTGGGTAAAAAGCTGCATAGTTCGGAATTGTCTTTGTAGTTAGCGTCAATATATGTTGTAAGGTCGCGTTTGGTTATTTTTACGGCCTTCTTTTCTTTCTTTGCTGCTAGTATGGAAAAGGCGATATGTGTTCTCAGGCTTTTGCTCCATTTGACTTTGAGCGCCTTTTCGATTGTGCAATCTGGCACATCGTACTTCATGAATAGGTGACTTGCGCCATACGTTGGAAGGGCCAGTTTGTCGGTAAGTTTCGCAGCCACAGTCAGGATAGTATCTATGAATTCCCAATTTGGGTTGTTCAGGAGAAATATTTGTCCTGCCTCTGTGATGATGCTACTCTTGTCTTTTGCTGTTATCTTTTCCCAGAGCTTAGGATAAGCATTTAGGATTGGGATACAGCTCTGGCTAAGTTTGGCTACTGCGGTTTTTATGCAGAATTCGGCAGCATCCTCGTCTATTAATTCGGTGATGTTGGTTTTGGTATCTGTTTCTATCCTTGAAAGAATTGTGTGTACTGGATTTACCTTTTTTGCCTCTAATACTCTTATATTATTTCCTGTGATTCTAGGAGATATCTCCGCGACTTCCATCAGGGCGAGTTTAATAACTTCGGTTTTTTTAAAGGTTTTTACATCCTCCAAGATTAGTAGGTCTTTGTCGATATCTGGACTTTTTGCGAGTTGTTTGGCAATTATGTGGGCTAGTGATTCTTCCTGCCATCTGCTCATGCCTTCAAGTAGTGCTTTAGGGAATAAGGTGAAGTTTTCAAAGTTGCAGTTGATGTCTAGGCTTTTAGTATGAAAACTCAGATATGGAATTAGTTTTATGAAATTTTCCCTTTTCAAGCTTAAGGCCTGCAGAGAGTTAAATATTCTATCTTTACCTGTTGTTCGGTTTTCTAAATAATAGAGAACTGTATCCATGTTCTCGTCATCGATTATCTTGTATATGGTCTCATCCAAGTCTTCCAGACCCTCTTCCTCGCAGAGTGTGTGTGATAGTTTCAAATACTCTAAGATCTCTTCTTTTGATAGTCTGCCATTTCTATGTTTGAGTTCGCCGAGCCTTACTTGCTGCTCATTTCGCTTGGTCTGTTTTTTTATGCTGGCAATTTGCTCCGCTAGTAGTTGTTTGGTCTTCCCGTCGGAGTTATCCAGCTTGAATTGCAAGTATTCCTCGAACTTCTTCATTCATTTATGTTTTTGCTGATGAATAACATTGACCTGCTACATGGTTCGTGGTATGATTTGGCATGTCAGAAGATTCTAAAGAGACGGGCGCTTGGAGAACAGTTGTTAGCAAATATCAGAGGTCGTCTAATGTCAGGGCCTTGTGGCAACTAATAAATACTTTGGGCCCGTATACCTTGCTGTGGGTGGCAATGTATTTTGCCGTATCTTTGTCATATTGGTTAGTGGTGCCTTTAGCTGTTCTGGCTGGTGCCTTTTTGGTCAGGGTTTTTATAATATTCCACGATTGCACACATGGTGCATATGTACCATCTAAGTCGGCTAACGCTGCGCTTGGTACCATTCTTGGAGTTTTGGTGTTCACTTCCTACCACCACTGGCGGTGGGAACATCTTGCCCATCATGCTGGGGCTGGCAATTTAGATCGCAGGGGAATGGGAGCTGTATGGACGCTTACGGTACGAGAGTATATTGAGGCTTCTTGGTTTAAGAAATTTTCGTATCGTATTGTCCGAAATCCATTGGTGCTTTTTGTTCTTGCTCCGGTGTTTCTCTTTGCAGTTTTGAACAGGATTCCAAGACGTACTGCCAAGGATAATGTGCGTATTTGGACTCATTTGACTACTGCAGGCATTGTTATTTTAGCCGTATGTCTGGCCTCGATTTATGGTGTCTTACCTTATATTATTATCCAGTCCATAATTCTTGCGGTGTCTAGTTCTATTGGTGTTTGGCTGTTCTATGTGCAACATCAGTTTGAGGATGTCAATTGGGAGCGACAGAAAAATTGGGACTTTGTAAAGGCCGCTCTCCATGGTAGCTCTTACTATAAGTTGCCAAAATTGCTACAGTGGATATCAGGGAATATAGGCTTGCACCACATACATCATCTGAGTCCTTATATCCCTAATTATAGGTTGCAGTTGGCTCAGGATAGTGAGCCTCTTTTCCAAAATGTTGAACCTATGACATTGCTTGATAGCTTAAAGGCTATAACGCTGCACCTCTGGGATGAAGATGCGAAGCAACTGGTACCTTTTAGCGCTATTAGGTCGCTTTAGTTTCGGATAGTATTTTTGGCAGCTTGGCTACATGCGTAGGAGTATATTTCGTAATTGCTGCTTTGCAATCTTTTGGGATCTCAACTTCGGCTTCCTCTACTGATAATGTCTTCGTGTTTCCTTCAAATTCCCATTTTATTATTGTGTCTTTTCCAACCTTTGCTACTTCTAGCGTTCCTTTTGCATATACAGTCCATTTGTGGTCGGACCAAGCCTTTTGTTTTATCTCAACGTTTACTGCTATTTCGACTTTGCGTATTTGGTTGCTGCCACTGTTCTCGTCATCGCTAATGCATGCCATGATAGTTTTATTGTTGGGGTTGTTTGGCTGTGGGCATTTTTTGTATAGGATTGCCTCCAGCTGTTGCGTAGTTTTATAAGTCTCAAGGGCGTTTTCTAGATTATTGTTCTGGATAAACTCTAGGTCCTCCTTTGTTGCGAATTCTGGGTACTGACTAATGAGGCTGACAAGTGCTGCTTCGCTTATATTTTTTGTACCTGCGTCTTGCTGTCTTTCTCCTTGGCTGTGACCTTCAACCCCGTATGTTGAAATGCACTTCAAGCATTTAACAAGAGCTGTCCAAAAGGATTTGTTTAGCTTTGGTACCTCATCTTTTGTACAGTACCTCGTGCCAATTCCGGCCAGGGCCGCGAGAAAGCTGTAATCGCTGGTTGGGTACCAGTGATATCTTTTTGTGAGCTCTGGGATATCTAGTTCTGGTATTTTCCCTTCAGGCATGGGGAAGCTACTTGACCACCCGTTGGGGTGCCAGTCTTGCCCATTTCCACAGGTAAAAAAGATTTGATCCAACATTCGCTGTACTCTAGCTGCTTTAAGTTCGTCTGCGGTGGGCGGGACTGTACTTTCTGAGTTAAATGGTCTTTCTGTAACTGATGTGAGGTAGCTATCCCACCGCTGGTTGAATAGGTATAGGACTTGGCCTATTGTATAATCCTGCTTTAGAAATTCTTGCTTGTAATCAATTGGGGTTGTGACTTCACCAATGCGGTCGATTTCCGTAAAGACTTTGTGATCTCCTCCGTGGCTGGTGTAATAGTGCTTGAACCTGTATATGCCTGGAACACAGTCTACAACTTCGTGATAGCTTTCAACAACTTTCCCGCCGCCTGCGATGAAGCTATCGTAGTCCGCAATAGATACCCACCAAAGGTCTGTGCATATGCCGGCGACTTGCCTGTCTTCGCTGGCCCTGTGCGTGCCGATTGAAAACGACTGGTATTTGCCGTTTTTTGCCTTACCTTTGCGGAACATGGCTGGACATGTGTTACCGACGAATGCATGAAACATTCCAACTTCGGCATATTTGTCAGTGGTGTCATTGCACCCAGCTGTGGTATTTACATCGTAATCCCCTATTGTTCTAAAAATATCACGGAGGTCGTTTGCGACTACCATCTTGCCGCTTGGTATATTTAGGGTTACCTCGTGCGGTGCTACTCCATGCTCGTACCTGCATGGTGATATTGCTCGTACTTGTGTGCCGTTGAATTCAAGGTTAATATCCTCTCCACATAAGGGGCATGTTTCGCCATCCTTTGAAAAATCTACCCACTCTCCGTCTGTGCTCAGCAGAGCATCCAATTGTTCGGACGTTTCGAAAAGTCCTATGTCTGATAGTGCCCTGCCTAGTACATGCCTTCTGGAGACCTTTTCGTGTCGTCCGCCACAGTGACCTTTTAAATCTGCATCTTGGATTATTGGTTTAATCTTTTCGACCAGCTTTTTTGACTTTGCGTATCTGTCACATTCTGCCTTGTTGGGTGTAGCCATGTATTTTTGTTTTAAGGGTGCCCATTTGCCCCTACCCAGCCATCTCTCATGGGGTCTTCGCCTTCCGGTGGGTAATTGTCGAGTACATCTTCTATGGCGCTTTTGATAGGCTTGCTGTAATCTACAGTGCCAAAGCTCTCGATATCGTATGCAAGGATGTTTTCTTCCTCCTTTAGAATGTTCTCTAAATGTTTGGCTACATATTCTCCTATTTCTGTAATTCTCTGCTCTGCAAAATCTTTTGGTGTTGCTTCTCTGACCTGAGCTTTGTAAGTGATATCCCCAAACATGTTGGACTTGGTCTTTGCATATGCCTGGGCTTCCGTCAGAGTGTAGAAGGCCGTTGATTCAATGTTCCATGGTTTGGCTGGCTTACGGCCTTCGGGAGGTGGGATTTCCCTGATAATGTCAACGACCCAGGGTTTAGGTTCAAATTTTGGCAGGTTCATATGGAGTTTACAATGTCTTTGAGTTTTTGGAAGTCGTCGAATAGTGTTGCCCTGAGCCTAGGATCGTACATTGCGGCGGCGGGATGGTATAGTGGGACTATCGTATATGCGCATGATTTGATTGCAGTGCCGTGTAATTTGGATATTTCTACCTTGCCAACCGTTAGCATGCTAGTAGCATGTCTACCTAATGGGCATACAACATCTGGTCCTATAATATCAATTTGCTGCAGCAGAAATGGCTGAAAAGCTTTCTTTTCGGTATTGGATGGATCCCTGTTATCTGGCGGTCGATATTTTACAATGTTGGTGATATAGACTTCGCTCCTAGGTAGCTTGATGCTAAGTAGCAGCTCGTTTAGCAGTTTCCCGCTAGCTCCAACGAATGGCAGGCCCTCCTCATTTTCTTTTCTGCCAGGTGCTTCTCCAACAAACATGACTTTTGCATCAATGTTGCCACTTCCCATTACAAGTTTGATGTCTGGCTGGATAAGCCGACCACCAACCTTTTCGGCAATAATTTTCTGCTCTAGTTCTTCCAACTTGCTCGTTTTCTCGTCTGTTCCGAGTAACATGCGCGTCAAAAGATACGGGTTCACAACTATTCTTTTGCGATTTTCTCGGCCTCGACTCGGAAGTCCTGTGCTCCGACAGATGCCTGTAGCCAATCCTTTGTCTTTGCTGCGATTGGTAGATTTTGCTTTACCATGCGCAGTGCGATGCGGAAGGAGGTTACGGCGATGAGCCTTTTTGTGTGGTACCTTGGCTCCTTGGCCTCCAAGACTTCGACGGTCTCGTTTGTGGTGACTTTCAATGTTGGGGCTATGAACGTTGGTGTGCCTGCTACGGCATTCTTGAAGTACTGACTTTCTATGTCAGCTGGAACAGTGAAGTGCTTTGCTAGCGTAGGGTCGGCAGCCACAATTGTGGCTTTTTCTTCTTCGACTATTGTGACTATTGACTTGAGCTGTTTTGGTGTTAGCATGAATTTATGTTTTTTTTTGCCAGATATTTGATTACTTGTCCCAAAGCTCTGATCGCCTTGTGATTGTACTCAAGTCTGCCCTAGAGATACGTAACTGGCCTAGCTCATCGTCACCTCCAAAATACTTGAGAAGTTCTTTCCAAAGATTCTCGCCGAATAGTGTGACCTCAAATGGTGCATCGGATGTATAATTATACCAAATTTGGCTAAACTCTGTAGAGCTGACTCCATAATCTTGCCAGCCATTGAGTGTAAATATGGCATTCCACGCTCCTGATATTCTAGAGGCCAGACCTGTTGGGCCGTTCAGTTCACAGTTCATATGGTTGGCCTTTGTAGATGATTTTTAGCGCTGCGTCGAGTAGCTTTCTGCGCTCTTTGTTGGTAAGTGAATTGGTGGCCTTCCTAGTTTCCTCTGCCATTAGAGTCCCTACTGACTTTGTGGATGTCTTTTTCACATTGTTTATGTTTTTTTTAGAACAAATCGATTTCTGGAGTTTGGCATACTGTCACTAAAAGGTCTTCCTTTTGCTTTTGAATACGGTTTTCGTATAACACGGCGGCCTTAGTAGCAATCCACATTCCTGTAGTAACTTCCCAGTTCCATTCGGTCGGATCAATAGGTTTACCATTGAAGTCTTTGTCAACAAGCTTGGCAAGTTCATCTCTTGTGTAGAACGGCCCAGAAATTGCAAAGTTGTCCATTGGTCCGTAACATGAACAGTGACTCATTCCATACATGCAAAATGTGCCGTTAGTGAGTGCCACCAGCATGTCACCGCTGCCCTCGTAATCGCCTGCTGTGTAGTGATAGGCTACCCACTTTATCTCGTCTTCGTGACTCTTAAGGGCGTCTTCTAGGCCATAACATTCCGAGGAACTAAAAGCTTTTACTTCGCCAATGTCGGACATTGCAACGGCCTCAATCATTTCTTCTTCTGACTTGCTTTTTGGAGCGAACGAGTCTGATACATCAGGTATTGTACTTCCCGATAATACGGTTGCTGCCTTTGGGTCTAACTGGTCTAGGAACTCCTGTCTCTTCAGCCCGCCTATTGACATCCATGGATCCCCGGATTTGTTCGCAACACTCACATAGTAACATCTGTCTGATGTTAGCTTTTGTATCCTGTCTATAGCAACCTGTTGCGCCGGTAACAGGTGTGAAAGTTTTGCCAGCTTGGCCATTGGGTACAATACCTCACAAAAGGTTTTGCCAACTTCAAATGCGTAATCATTTAGTTCATTGCTCGTAGTTGGTATGGCCCAAGTCATCTTGCCTTTGTCCTCAAACCTAGCTGGCTTTTCAAATAGAAGGTCTTTTAGGTCCTTTTGCGGCCCTGGTACTGCATTTACTGCTTCTAGGCAAGCGGCAGCTGCTGCTGGTTTGAGCTTTCTGTATACCGCGAGCAAATCTTTGATCCAATTTGCTGGAAGGAGGGACATAACGGGCATATTAATATTTGTGCCGTCTTTGATGTCTAAATTTTGTGGTAGTGCCTTAACTTCGCTTGGATTTAGCCTTCCCACTATGCCTGCATTAATGTGAACTTTCTGGATCATGCACTAGCGTAATTAATTGGCACCGCTTGTGTCAAGAGTTTCTGGCTTTTGGCACACTACAAGTCGCCCAGAATTCCATACTTTCCAGTTAGGTAGTTGCTCGGAGAGGTATCCCTTTAATTCCCTTATGGTGAAGGCCTTCTGATAGACAGTTAGCCCTTGGTTCTGGACAAGGTACCCGTTTGTCTCGTTTGTTGGGATTTTTGATTTTGCTCTAATTTTTTCCCTAGCCGCAAATATTGCTATACCTCCATTTTTAACTATGCGGGATATGTCGCTGACGATAAAGTTTCGGGTTTGGAGTGGTACAACGTTTAGCGCATGTATGTTTGTGACAAAATCTGCACTGTTACTTGGGATATTAGAGTGACTCGTATAGTCTACTGGCTTGGTGCCGTGCCAATTTACTGGGAATGGCTCGTAGCTTTTAACATTTGTACAAATGCGCCTCATAATGTCTGATCCGTGACCCTTGCCGGCTGAGTAGTCCAATACCGAGATGTTTGGCGCTAAAAAACTACAAATCCGTATATACGTTGCTGCTGTGCTGCTGCTCTGAGTGTTTGCGCTGTTAGGGTCAAAAATTATGGGTTCCATGCTTTATCTGGCTCCAGCCAACGTAGTGTTTTCCCTTGCTTTATGGCGTATTGTATTTCTGATTTGGTAGAGTCGCCAATGTATCCTCCAACATTTATGACGTAGACTTCATCACAGATATCGATCTTACGCTTGTGTAACTCATCCAGCTCTATTTTCTGGAGGCTGTCGTGTCCGACTCCTTCTCCGTGATTAGTGGAGTACGGATAGAATCCCATGGAGAGATATATTCTACCGGCCATTGTCTCGTCATACTCGGCAATTTGAAACTCCTTATAGAATCTGGAGCTGCCGCATAGGCAAACAACGGTAGGTCTTTTTGGCGTCACATTTTTTTGTTAGCGGTCCATTTCAGCCTCGTATGCTAGTTCCATTTCCAGCAGTTCTTTGCCTAGTGCTGGGCAAACTTCTCTCTGCTCTATCAAAAATTCAGCCTGGTTTCTAGTGGCCTCCAGTTTTTCTAGATGCTCGGCGTTATTTGGGTCGTAAATGGCTATAAGCTTACTTGTTGACTGAGAGTTTCTGCGGTGCACTCGCCCTTGGATTTGTATCAAGTCGCTAATGTCCTGAGGTTCGTCTATTATTATAGTTCTCGGATGCTTTCCTGAGCGATCGTGCAGCCTTAATCCTTCGGCATTTTCCGTAGGATCTAAGATTATTAGATTGCTTTTTCCAGATCTAAATTTTTTGAAGTCGCTGGGGTTGAATGCTTCGAGTTTCTTTTCCAACCATTGCTTATGTTTGCTGTATAGCACCACTTTCCTGCCTTCTTGGATTTCTCCTTGTATAAGCTGTGTAAGTTCGCTCAACATGACTTGTCTGTCGGAGCTATTTTCTTTGCCCATCCACTCGGCTTGTCCGTCAAATACAAGATGCCTCTGTACGCACCTGCCTTCTTCCATTAACTCATGTTTTGTATTTGCTATGCCTTTGGCAACTGTCCCCCAGTTATCTAACGGGAAGTATTCGTCTCCAATAACTATCATTTCAGCGCGTTTTGAGGCTTGCTCGGAGCTTTCTTTTTCTAGGATGCTGAGTATGGTACTAAAGTTGGCTGGAGACGAAAATGCAGTAGCGGAGGCGAGAATAACTGTGGTATTTTTAAATCCTGCTTGAAGCTCTGGAAGTATTTGATGTTCGGCTAAGACGTGAGCTTCGTCAAATAATATTGTTGCATATTTATTGCACTCTAGTGTGTGTTGCAGGTGCTCGTAGCTTGTAAAGTGAACTCTCTTGCTTCCGATGCTATTTGTCTTTGCTTCTTCTCGCATGGAGTCCAGCAGAAGTTGATTTTTTGTGACAACAAGGGCTGGTTCTTCCATTCTCTTGGCCTGCGCCCATGCAAGCGCTAGCAATTGCATGGTTTTTCCGACTCCTGGGCCATCTGAAATTAACACTCTTGCACTTGGATCTTTTGTGACCTTTGTAAGTATCTGTTCTATACCCTTAATTTGGTTTTCATCCAAAATACCGTCGAACTTTTTTGAGACCTTGTCAAATTGGCGCCGTGGTGGGTAGAACTCTATACCTGTATCTATAATTTTGGGGGTACACATGGTATCAGATGGTTACGGCTTCGTCTTGGTGCGTGCGATAGCGTGGGCAAATGTTTCTTTGCCTTTGATGGGTGCCTTGGACTGTTTCCACGCTTCCAGTTTATTTACCTCTGGCTTGGCTATGGGCTTGGTTGGATTCATTACCGCATAGTTTAGAGGGTTTTCCTTCTCTCAGTCAATTACTATCGCTCGGAATGATTCGCGCAAATGCTCCGTTAACGTCTGCTGTCATGTGTTCTAGAAGATTAATTAGTTTGTAACGGCCTGGAGTCACCTGAAGTCTGACGATATTCTCATCTTGATGCACTAGCTTGGTCATCCAATTATCCGGCAGCGAGCCTTCGTCACAGGCGTAAAACCACCTTAGGGGGCCGCTGACGTCCCCTGCTGAAATCCAGCCGCTTTTGGTCGGATCTGCCAGCTTACTCTCTTCGATTTCGTATTCTGGCCATGATCCTATAACTATTTCATCGCCTTTCTTATAGAGCTGCCCACGCCCATAGTTAAAAATGTGCCATGCACCAAGTTTATGGAGGTGGTGTGCTTGGTCTTGTCTGCCTTGTTCGGTATTTATGTCGAATTGGTATATGTCTCCTTCGCCAAAGACATCGTAGAGACTATTGGCAAAAATTAGATGACCTGTAGGGCAATCCAACTCTAGTTCAAGTCTGGGTAGGTGCCCATCTTTATATGGGAAAGGGGTTACCTTGCGTAAAATAAAGCGTGAAACGCTTCGCTTGTTTCCTGCCGCATCAAACTGGCTATTCCTAAGCTCTTCTGGTGTAGCTTCTTCGTTTGAAATAAATCGGTATGCAGGTTTGAAGGTTGTGCCGTCAAACGACCATCTAAATATTTCGTTTGTCACGTAGCACTCAGTTCCGCTATCTACCAAAAATTCCTTTTCGATCCAACGTTTGGTACAGAGTATCTCAAAAGATTTCCATGTTTTGGTGGTCGGATTGGTTATCCAAGTCAGAAGAGCGCTTCTGACTGCCTTCCGCCAATCTGCCAGCTCTGGCGTATCATCCTCGTGGACTTCAAAGTAGCTTATCTCTACGCCTAGGTTAGATGCGAGAGAGTTTTTTAGATGCTCTGTTCGTTTTCCCCCGTGGTAGTAGTTTAGTGTGTCCACTTTGAGGAAGTCGTATTTAAGCAGGTTTTCGATGGCGCATATTATTTGCTCCAAAGGTTCTGGTGTCTTTCTCTCTTTGTCTTTAGTCCATTGATTGATTTCCCGGCCTCTTCCAGACAGCTCCCAGATTTCTGCAGGTGTCGGCTTAAATTCTATTTTTTGGCATTTAAGAACTTCTTCGCGCTTAATATCCCGTAAGTTGCCCCAAAAATCGCGGACTAGAATTCCGTATTCCCCTCTGTCCGATACCATGTGTAACGTCTCGTTGTCCTTGGTTAGAAAATGGAAGCTTTCAGTGTGCATTAGCAAAATTCGAAGTATGGATGTGCTGATCTTGACCTAGCTAAAAAGCAATCTCTCTGCCATGTTGACTTAAATCTTATGCTTACTTCCCTTTCATTGCTGTCGGGTCCGTGCATGGCATATGCTTGGATGATGTATTCGATTTTATTTCTAATACAGTAATCTCGGACATAGTCGAACACATCCTCGCGTATTAGGTATTCAACCGAGATATCCAAAGAACATGGATGTTTAGTTCTCTTCCGGCTCATCTCTTCTCGTTTCCTTTCTTTCTGGCAGTTGGAACTTTTTGACCCCGAATAGGTCAATTCCAGTTATAATGCCCATATGCCCTGCATGGGAGTTTCGCCATTGGCCCTTTTTGTCGCATATTTTCTTCATTTTGTCTGCTGGCACTCTGTAAATAAATTCTAGTGCGTGTGATCCGCTCGAACCCGCATTATAGTATGGGACTGCTATTACCTTTATGTTCTTGACCCATGGGATTGTTTCCAATTTTGCTTTGACACCTTCAAGATCATATGTGCTGCTAGAGAATCCAGTAATGTAGTCGCAGAACCTCCATATCGGGACTGGGTATGTACTGTTAATGGCATATATGCTTCCGTCCATGCCAAGGTGTACTGCTAAAATGTTGCTGAGATCGTTGGTGGAAATATCTTTTGGATCTACGATACTTGGCTTTGGGATTTTTGAGGGCGAGCTTCTAACCAAGTCAATATCTTCCAAAAAACTTGTGTCTTGGTAATACTGAAAGTATAGATGTGTTGGCTCATACGCCAACGGATGTGACTTCTTTTGGGCTTTGGTGGAGAAAGATTGGTTTACTAACTTGCCGTTACAAGTGATTTCCGTACACCTAACGTCGCCTAGTGTATAGACTTTCCTAGTCGAAACTGTAGTCGTGGTTTTAGAGCTTGAAATTTTCATGGTAATATAGGAACAATAGTGCTGGCTGTAGCGAATAACTTTGGGATTTTATCCTTTGGTAGAAATTCCCATTCGCCTAGTTTTGTCGGCTCTTTTTCCTCGAGCTTGCCGCCTACGATGGACGCGAGATAGTAAAGCGTAATAAAGTGGTGGTCAAGGTTGGCCCAAACATCATTTCCTACTCCTAGGAATCCTTCTAGTTTGATGTCAAGTCCAGTTTCTTCTTTGGTTTCTCTGATTGCAGCGGCTTCTGGCGATTCTTTCCAGTCTATTTTTCCTCCCGGGATACAGCGCTCTGTAATTCCTTCTTGGCTTGTTTTGGCCTTTCTAACCCCGATAAGATATTCGCCAAATTCATTCCTGATGAAAGTAGCTACGCAAGTGATGGGATGCTTATTTGATTGTGCCATAAGATTTTTGTTTAAACTAGAAGTCTAGAATATTGTCCGTTTCCTTCTCGTGTTTGGTGTTGGTTTTCTTTTTTTCTGGTTCTGGGCTTAGATCGTTAAACATTGGGATTGCAACCATATACCAGTCTGGTACGGTTTTGCAGGTGTTCTTGGAGTTATATGCCTCTGTGAATTCGAGAGCTTCGCGCTTTGACGCAAAGCTCTTTATACAGTCTGTTTTTTGGCCCCAGCCTCTTTCGTATTCTCTAATTTCTACTTTGTACACATTTAATTTGTTTTTGGGATCTCTTTCCACTTGGCAGGTATGCCAGTTGCAATTGAATTGGAAGGCACGTCTTTAACAACTACCGCATTGGCTCCTATTATGCAGTTGTCGCCAATTGATATGTTGCCTAAGATTTTAGCTCCTGTGCCTACTACGACATTATTTCCTAGTGTTGGGTGTCTTTTGGTGTTTCTTAGCAATGTCTTGCCGCCAAGTGTGGCCCCATGGTATATTGTGCAGTCATCTCCTACTATGGCCGTTTCGCCAATAACAACACCCATTCCGTGGTCGATAAATAGTCGCTGCCCTATGGTTGCGCCTGGATGAATTTCTATTCCTGTTAAAGACCTTATTATATTGGACAATATTCTTGCGAGCAACTTAGTCGTTTGGTTTGCTGGGTTTTGATGCCAAAGTTGGTTGGTCACTTTGTGCGCCATAACAGCCCAAAATCCAGGGTAGCACAGCAATACTTCGGCGGTTGATTGCGCTGCTGGGTCCTTTGTGAGGATTGTTTGTATCAGTTCTTTGGCTGCTTTGCTCATCTTTAAATTTGTTTTCATTGCTAGTCATGTGCTCTATAATATACGTATGCTAAAATATATATTCTCTGCCTTATTAGTCTTAAGTGCTTCGGCATTCGCACAAACAGATATCATTTCGGAAGTTGCCGCTACTCAAACAATGAATGCAATTGACCAGTCGGCTCCAACACCACCTGTGCCTGTTACTCATGTGCCTGTTACGGCTCCTGAAGCTGCTCCAACTCAGGTAATTCCTGTACCACAAGAAGCTCCACAGGATCCTGCTCCTGTTGCCCAAGTGCCTACGGAAACTGCTGATGTAGCTATTGTTGGCATTGTAACTGTTAATGAGGCTGGACTATTTGTAATGCGCAATGATACTAGGGAGTTAATACGGCTAATTCCAGTGGATGAAGCTCAACAGAATACACTTCTTGGCTTAAATGGACATCCAATTACTGTGACTGGTAAGCTGGCTCCAGAGTTGGTAATAACCAATGTTGTAGAGCAATAATCTATGGGCTATTTTATGGTTCCGATCAACACGGAAAGGCCGCCCTCTGTATTATAACTCTTGACAATCGACGTGCTAGTGTTAGACTTTAGTCTATGAAAAATATCGTTATACTGTTCGCCCTATCAATTTGTACCAGCCTTGCGCAAACTCCTGGAGCTGGGTCGGTGCAAAATCCTCCTGTTACAAATCAAAAATTTGGTCCAGATCGTCGCCAAGGTGGTCCATTAGAGGAGCTTGGAATGACTCCTGAGCAAAAAACCGCACTTGTACCTATACTGCAAGGTGTGCATGCGCAAGTCGAAGCCATTAAGTCGGATACTACACTTACTGCGCAGCAAAAGACGGAAAAGTTAAATGCGCTGCACGAATCCATTGAGCCGCAAATACAGTCAGTATTGACGCCAGAGCAGAAATCTAAGCTTGCTGCACTAAAAGCAGCTCACAAAGATAGGATGCCTGGCCAAGAAGGTGGCCGTCCTTTTGATGCCTTAAATTTAACCCAAGAACAAAAGGCTGCATTAGCTCCGATTCTCCAAGGAGTACGCGCTCAGGTAGAGTCGATAAAAGCTGATACTACTTTAGCTATGCCTGAAAAGATGAATAAATTAAAGGCCGTACATGAGTCTATGGAGCCTCAGGTCCAGGCTATCTTAACTCCGGCGCAGAAAGCGCAATTGGAACAAATGAAGGCAGCTCATAAACAGGGTGGACCACGGGGGCCTGCTACTAATTAAACTAGGAGTTCTCCGCTCTTGGCCTTTTTCCAAGTACTGATGATTTTGTAGCTATTTGCTCCGGTTATCTGGTCATACAACCTTAAAATTCTAGTGTTTGGCCATGCATATCGCCGAACCTTCAAGATTTTGTCTAAGGCTATTTCTGGGTCAAAACCTGCTATCATCCAAGCTATTATGCCTAAGGCCGTTGATCTGCTAATACCAGCAGAACAATTAATTGCAACTCTGTGTTGCTGCGTATCCTTATGGAGTTTGGAGAATATATCGATGTAGTATTTGATGTCTTGTGGCGTTGGCCCGTCAAAATCTGCCATTGGTGCTGTATCGTCTTGATCTAGAAAATATCGGATGTGGTGTGGAATGTTTCTTTTTGCAAGTCTTGATGTAATGATTCCAGCTTGGGATTGGTGTGTGGGATCTGCTGCGGTGATCCATGTGGTAAATGTGTGATCATAGCCACCAGTAACTACTTGTGCAGTATTCAAATCAAATATGTTTACTGATTCAATCATTAAAACTGATCCTGCTTTTCCTTAAATAGGACATTGAAGGTAGTTAGGGATCCGTATGACTTCGTGATGTACTGTTGTAGTTCGATTCTCTCCTTGTCATTCAGGTTTGGATGCGCATTGATCTTTTGCTCTAGGACACGTAGGTTGTCTCTGGTCATGACTATTTTGTGAAATAGAACGTCGATTTCTACTTCCTTGGGTAACAATTCTGGATCTTTTGGTTTGAGTAGCAATATCCCACCTATCCACTTTGTGCCCAATTGCACATTTTCCTGCACTAAACTGGTTGCTCTTTGCGCGGCTAGTTCGGCGGTTTCGAGGATGAATTGTTTTAGGCTCTTAGTCGGTTCAAAGTGTGGGTCTGCTAGAATGAGTTTGGCTACTTCTTCTGTGGTTAGCGTGGCTTTCCCAGTATTGAATAGTATAACTGCGGTGCTAGTGGTCAATTCTTTAACTTCCCCGATGCCGTCAAATTCAGGGTGTCTTACTTCTTGGGTAATGTGTAGGTCGCATATTTGCATTGCTATTTTGTGTTTCCGATCAAAGTGTCATATTTTCTAGCAACCAATTTGCCAATTCGCTTGGTGGGTTGATACCTGCCTTGGCTTGAAATATTTTCTTGGCTGGGCCGAACTCGATTGGCTCTGGAGTGATAAATGGCCTCATCTGGTTGAAAAGGTTGGCGCGGCTGATGGTGCAGAGCACCTTGTCTGCAAGCTCTCCCCTGTTCTCTGTGACGAGCAACCTGGATGTG